>Ga0308159_1000080_pt1 | contig 392090 bp, 295 predicted proteins | sample PhyCR1_FD_201040 | JGI IMG/M metagenome (GOLD analysis project Ga0308159, IMG submission 201040) | Phyllosphere microbial communities from UC Gill Tract Community Farm, Albany, California, United States - DLSLC.R1 | ecosystem: Host-associated > Plants > Phyllosphere > Unclassified | place...
GAGTACAAGCGCCTGATGAGCGACCTGGAAGGCCGTGGCAAGCTGGACCGCGCCATCGAGTACCTGCCGACCGAGGAGCAGCTCACCGAGCGCGCCGCCACCGGCAAGGGCCTGACCCGTCCGGAACTGTCGGTGCTGATTTCCTACAGCAAGATCGACCTCAAGGAAGCCCTGCTCAAGTCCCTGGTACCGGATGACGACTACCTGACCCGCGACATGGAGACCGCGTTCCCGCCAAGCCTGGTGGCCAAGTTCTCCGAGGCCATGCGTCGCCATCGTCTCAAGCGCGAGATCGTCAGCACCCAGATCGCCAACGACCTGGTCAACCACATGGGCATCACCTTCGTGCAGCGCCTGAAGGAGTCCACCGGCATGAGCCCGGCGAACGTCGCCGGTGCCTATGTGATCGTGCGGGACATCTTCCACCTCCCGCACTGGTTCCGTCAGATTGAAGCCCTGGACCACCAGGTTTCGGCTGAAGTGCAACTGGCGTTGATGGACGAGCTGATGCGCCTGGGCCGTCGTGCCACCCGCTGGTTCCTGCGCAGCCGGCGCAACGAGCAGGATGCGGCGCGTGACGTTGCGCACTTCGGTCCGCACCTGGCGGCGCTGGGCCTGAAGCTCGACGAGCTGCTCGAAGGCCCGACCCGCGAGGGCTGGCAAGCCCGTTACACCGCCTATGTCGAAGCCGGTGTGCCGGAGTTGCTGGCGCGCATGGTTGCAGGCACTACCCACCTGTACACCCTGCTGCCGATCATCGAGGCCGCTGATGTGACCGGCCACGATGCGGCGGAAGTGGCCAAGGCCTACTTCGCCGTGGGCAGTGCCCTCGACCTGCCGTGGTACCTGCAGCAGATCAGCGATCTGCCGGTGGCCAACAACTGGCAGGCGGCGGCGCGCGAAGCCTTCCGCGATGACGTGGACTGGCAGCAGCGGGCGATCACCATCAAGGTCCTGCAGATGGCCGATGCGCCGGATGACATGGAGGCCCGCGTGGCTCTGTGGCTGGAGCAGAACGCGAGCATGGCCGATCGCTGGCGCGCCATGATGGTGGAAATCCGTGCCGCCAGCGGCACCGACTACGCCATGTATGCGGTGGCCAACCGCGAGTTGCTGGACCTGGCCATGAGCGGTCAGTCGGTGCTGTAACGGCCTGACCCCGCCCAGAACCAAAAAAGCCCCGTATCTTGCGATACGGGGCTTTTTTATTGCCTGCCGGTTTGTGCCGGCTGGCGGGTGGCTCGGCTCAGTGGGCCGCCGAGGCGTCCTGCTCGACCACCATGTCCAGCACATAGACGCTGGACGGGGCATCGGCGGGTGCATTCTTCCATTCGTACTGCTTGACACGCAGCACATTGCGCACGCCGTCCTGGTGCTCGTAGCCCTCGATGGACTGGTACAGCGGGTGCCAGGTGTCCTGGGTCGGCAGCTGCAGGCCGGCGTCGTCGTAGCGGCGCTCACGTACTTGCAGGCACTGGAAGTCGGGGATCAGCGGGTGGCTGCACTTGACGGTCTTGGCCGCCACTTCCAGGAAGCGGGTCTGGCCCTGGCTGCCGTAGCGGGTTTCCGGGGTGGGCTGGCCTTCGAACGTGAGCAGGGTGCCGTCCTGGGTGGCCAGTTGCAGGGTCGGGGTCGACTGGTCGCCGCCGAAGGTGGTGCGCAGGTCGCCCTTGAGCAGGTTGGCGATTTGTGCGTCCAGGGCCATCAGTTTCGGCTCGCAGGCCATCAGGGTGGCGGCCAGTGGCTGTACCTTGAGCACGCCATTTTCATGCTGGAAGCCGCCGAACTGGCGGTTGCAGCCGCCGCTGATGCTCAGGTTCTGCCCGGCGAAGGTCAGGCGCAGCTGGCGCTCGATGCCCTTGTCCAGGGCGGCGACGGGCTTGCCCGCCGCATCGCGGGCCGCAACCAGCTGCCAGTAGTAGGCGGACAGCGCAGGCTGGGCGCTGACGGAGGCAGTGCTGGCGGGCATGGAAGAAGATCCTTCAGGGGTGGTGGAAGCCGGGGTGCAGGCCTGGAGCAGGGCGGCACAGACGGATACGAGGAGGATGTTTTGCTTCATGGTTCGCTCTTTCAGCCTTGATGGAGTATGGCCTGCCGCATGGGGGGCAGGCCCAGGCCGGTAACCTGTGGAAGTGAGGTCGTCGGGCCAGTGCTGCGTGGGCCGCAAGCCGCCGCAGGGCGACCTCCGCCGTTACCGATTGCGATGTGACAGCACTGTGCCAGTTCGGTTTCATCGCCGGGGGTGTCCGGGAGTGTTACCAAATCTTGCACGCTGCCGATGAGCGCCGTTGCCTGCTTCCGGCCGGGCGCTGCGGGCCAGGTGTGGACGCCCGCCTTACCAGAACCAGTAAGGCAGGAATTTGGGAGTGGGTTCTTTGGCCAGTTCCAGATGATAGGTGATGGCGTTGAAGAAGAACCCATCCAGCAAGAGAAAGGCCGCCACGCCGAATGCCAGGACGATGACCTCGTAATGCCGGTGCCCGGTGTACTGCCGGCCGATCCAGTAGCGCACGCCGCTGAGCAGGGCAAAGCTTGAAAACACCCCGGCGAAGTCGGGCTGCAGGGGGCGGGCGGCAAAGCTGTTGTAGCCCAGCACCAGCAGCGCCAGGAACGCGCCGATGGCCGGCAGGTTCAGGCACAGGCGCAGCAGGCGTCTGCGGGTGGCGCTGAACAGGCCGTTGGGGTCGATGAAGATGTAGGCCGCTAGCAGGGAAATGGCCGGGGTGATGGACAGCACGTAACGCGCCTTCTTCGAGTTGGGGATAGTGAAGAACACAATCAGCACCACGAACCAGGCGCCCAGGTGCAGCAGCAGGCGCGGCGCCGACAGCGACGGGGCGCCGAGCCACTGGCGGCCGCTCCTGGCCATCACGCAAAGGGCGTAGAACGCCGTGAAGCTGTAGGTGATCAGCCCGGCGCTGAAATAGAAGTAGTAGCGCGGCGAGTGATCGCTGGCGATCCGGCCCAGGCCCTGCATCTCCAGCACTTGCTGCATGAAGGCATCGCCGCCCTGCACGTGGGCGGCCCAGGCCAGTAGCGCGACCCCGGCGGCGAACAGCAGGCCGCTCACCAGCGAGAACCCGACCAGGGTTCGCCACTGCCGGCTCAGCAGGTAATAGCTGCCGACCACCAGTGCCGGGCCGATCATGCCGATCGGCCCGCGCAGGGCAAAGCCCAGGATCAGGCCGAGGAACACCAGCGCCAGGCGTCCGCGTTGCTGCTTGAGGTCGGCGGAGTAGGCCAGGTAGAAGCAGCCCGCGGTGATCAGGGCGGGGTAGATGTCCAGGGCCAGGGAGTTGACGCTATCCACGAAGGCCCAGGTGAACAGCGCAAAGAGCACGCCGCACAGGCCCCATTTGCGCTCATGCAGGGCCCCGAGCTTGTAGATGAACACCAGCATCAGCGACGCAGCGATGCAGAAGGGCAGGCCCATCGACAGCACGGACAGCTGGCCGAAGGGCAGCGACGCCAGATAGACCAGCACCGTGTTGGCGATGGTGTAGTCGGGGTAGGGCTGCAGATCGTCGGCAATGGGGAACAGCGTCATGCCGTGCTGCAGCATGTAGTCGGTAAAGTCGACGAAGCGCGTGGTGTAGTTGAGGACTGCCGGTTTGTACTGCAGCGCCATGAACAGCGCGAGGGCAATCAGGAAAATGCTTTGGCAGGGGCGCTGCAGGATCAGCTTTTTATAGTCTTCCATGCGTCCAACACGCAAAAAAACACCAATGATAGGGTGGCCGGCAGGCGAACGCCATCCACGCGCCGTGTTCGGGGCCGTTGCCGGCACCGGGGTTCAAGGCTCGGCAATCTAGCGCGCCCGGGGTTAACGCCCGGTATACGGGCAGGGGCTGATCAAGGGGGCGCGGCGCAGTGCGCGATTGGCCACGGGGCGACCGTCGCTCGCTGCCTTCGCCGCTGTCCAGGCGGGCCCTGGGACGGGCCCGGTGGCGGGTAGCGGCCCGGCAATCGGCCGCCCGCGGCGCCGTTCAGGGCCGTTGCGGCTTGACCGAGGTGCCGAAGGTGTTGCCCATGCGCACGCCGGTGGCCGCCGGCGTCGAGAGCCCGACCTGATTCGGTGGGCGCTTGTTCACCGGGTCCTCCAGGGCCTGCTGGTTGGCCTGGGCCGCCTTCACTGCGTCCGGGTTGTTGCCCATCTGTTTGCTCAGGCAGTTGTAGTCGGGGGCCTTGTAGCCGCCGACGCTGACTTCCACACAGCCCTCGCTGGCTTCTTCGGCATGCAGCGTCCAGGGCAGGGCGCTGAGCAGCCACAGGGCTGCGCTGTATCGGCTTAATCGTTTCATCCTGGCCTCCTGGCTGGCCCGGGGAATCGGGCTTCGATGCCGGCCGAGTGTAGTGCAAAGCCCGGCCTGAAAAAGTGATGGTTTTTTTGCCGTGGCCGTAACACCAGATTCATAAACTGGCCTCAGGATGACGCTTTTCAGGGATTGGACCGCAGTGCAGCGACGCAGAGCGCAGGTCGGGCGATGGACTTCATTGCACGGGGGCTTGGCGACCTGTGTGGTGGCGCTCGGGTTGCTGCTGTGGATGCCGGCGGGCTGGGCCCAGGGCCCTCCCGGCGGGCCGCCGCGGGTGGATTCACAGGCCCTGCTGGCACTGGAGATACCGGCGCAGAACCTGGCGGATGCCCTGGAGCTGTTCAGCCGCGCCACCGGGATGGCGGTGCTGGTGGACCGGGAGCTGACCCGGGGCCGGCGCTCGGTGGGGATCAACGGTCACTACAGCGCCCGGGAAGGCCTGAGCCGGTTGTTGGCCGGCAGTGGCCTGATGGCCCGCTACGCCCGCAGCGATGCTTTCACCCTGCAGGTGCCGCAGGCCACACAGCCGGCCGTGCAGCCCGGCGCGGCGGGCAGTCGTGCGGCGCGGCTCAACAGCAGCTACGCCAGCGCCCTGCAACGGGCGGTGGAACGCAGCCTGTGCGGCTCGGCGCTGACTCGGCCGGGGAGCTTTCGCGCCTTGCTGCAACTGTGGATCGGCGGCGACGGAGCGGTGCAACACAGCCGCCTGGTGAGTTCCACCGGCGACCTGCAACGGGATGAGGCGCTGGTGCAGCGCCTGGCCCAGACCCGGGTCGAGCGCCAGGCACCGAGCTCGTTGCGCCAGCCGCTGACCTTACTCTTGATACCGGACACGACAGGGAAACGCATGGACTGCAAGGAATGGGAAGGAGCTTCCGGGGTATGAAAAATACCGGACACAGTGCGATGGTCAGGCTGTTCCTGACGTCCTACGAGGATTTTCGGGTGCGCTTGCGCAGGCGCCTGGGGTCCGAGGACCTGGCCAACGACGTCCTGCACGAAACCTACCTGCGGGTCGACCGCATGGAAGAGCCGCCGAACCTGGCGCAACCCAATGCCTACCTGTACCGCATGGCGCTGAACATTGCCGCCGACCGGCGCCAGTCCGATGCCCGCCTGCTCACCGGCGATGAGGTCGAGGAGCTGTTGCAGATCGCCGACGAAGCCCAGGACCCCTCGCGGGTGGTGGGTGGCCAGAAGGAAATCCAGACCCTGCTCAAGGCCCTCTACGAACTCCCGGCGCGGCGCCGCAAGATCTTTATTGCCGCGCGCCTGGAAGAGGCGCCGCACCTGGAAATTTCCCAGCGCTTCGGCATTTCCACACGGATGGTGGAGAAGGAACTCAAGGCAGCCCTCGGCCATTGCGCCCTGCGCCTGGAAAGAAAAGTCATTCAGCGGTTCGGTCCCGGGGCCGGAAAACCGTCCTAGACAAAGAGCCCTGATCAATCCGTGAGTACCTGCGCGCTTGAACATTTTTAGCATCTCCACACCCCAGGCCTCGGCGGACCAGCAGTTGCTGAGCGAAGCCCGGGACTGGCTGGTCCTTCTGACGTCGGGGCGGGCCACCGCCGCCGATGCCCGGGCGCTGCGCCAATGGTGCGGGCAAAGCCCGCAGCACGCGGCCGCCTTCGAGCAGACCAAGGCCCTGTGGCATTGCCTGCAACCGGCCGCGGCGCTGCTGGAACAGCAAGCGCGGCCGCGGCACTTTGGCCGTCGGGCCTTTCTTGGCGGCGCGCTGGCGGCCTCGGCGGCGCTGTTCATGGTGCGGCTCACGGTGCCGGGCGGCTTTGCCGGATTGACCGCCGACTTTGCCACCGAAGTCGGCGAACAGCGCCGGGTGGATCTGGCCGAGGGCGTGAGCCTGGAGCTCAACACCCAGACCCGCATCAGCCGGCGTGACCTGGGCGCGGGCGAGCAGGGCATCGAACTGCTGGAAGGCGAAGTGGAAGTCTTCAGCCAGCGCCTGCAGCCGCTCAAGGTCCAGGCCGGCGAGGGCTGGCTCAGCGCGCGCCAGGCGCGCTTCAACCTGCGCAACACCGACCACCAGGTGTGCGTCACCTGCATCGAAGGCAGCCTGCAAGTGGACGTGGCCGGGCGCAGCATTGGCCTGGACAGCGGCCGCCAGCTGACCTACGACCCGCGCAGCATCGGCGAGCCCCAGGTGGTGGACATCCACAGCGTGATCGCCTGGCGCGAGCAGGTCCTGGTGTTCGACAACGCCAGCCTCAACACGGTGATCAGCGAGATCAATCGCTACCGCCCGGGAATGCTGGTGCTGCTCAATGCCGAACTGGGCAAGCGCAAGGTCCAGGCGCGTTTCAACCTCAACCAGCTGGCTGGCGTGGCCTTGCTGATCCGCGACGCCTACGGTGCCAAGTGCACCGAACTGCCCGGCGGCGTGGTGCTCCTGAGCTGATCCGCGAAACACCAACAGCCCCCTGTAGGAGCTGGCTTGCCAGCGAAGGGGCCGGCGCTATTTGCCGAATTCTCAGGGCCTGGCCGCTACGCGGTTCGCCGGCAAGCCGGCTCCTACGGGAGAGGGTTATTGCAACGGCCCCAGCACTTGCCGGTAGCGCTCTTCGCCCTGGGGCGTCTGGCGCACCAGGCGGATCTCCAGGCCCAGGGGGCTGTCCTGGCGGTTGCCGCTGAGCTGGCGCCAGCCTTTGTCGGCATCCCAGACCCGTACTTGCAGGTCGCTGACCCGGTTCAGCACCGCCACGCCGTCGCGCGGCGCGGGCAAAGGGTAGCGGTCGCGGGGCTCGGCCACGGCGCGGTACAGGGTGTCGCCCTTGAGCCACCAGCGCACCCGTTGCAGGCCATCCCCCGGGGTGGCGGCGCTGCGTATCACCTCCAGGCGAAAGCCCTTGCTGTCGGAGCTGCGCACGCTCAGTGGGGCCGGGCTGTCGGGCTCGGCTTCTTCGCTGTCGCCCAGGGCCGGCTCGCGCAGCTGGGTGCCAGCACGCAGGGCCACGTCACGTTCCAGCTGGTTGAGGGTGCGCAGCAGTTCTTCGGTCTGTTCGGTGCTGGCCTTGAGATGGCTGTCGGCCCGGGTGACGCTGTCCAGGCCGCGCCAGGCAATCAGGCTGACCACCGCCATCAGCATGATCGCCACCATCACTTCGATCAGGGTGAACCCCTGCTGCCGACGCTTCATGGCTGGGTCACCACCCGCAGTTGGCCGGCGGCGCTGCGTTCCAGGCTCAGGCTGTGCTGGCCGTCGGACAACACCAGGCGCAGCGGCGGGTTGATCCATTCGGCGTTCAATACCAGGCGCTGCCTGGGTTCGATGCGCACTTGCAGCGCCGGGGTTTCCCAGGCCCGGGGGCGCAGTTGGGGGTCGCCACGCAAGTCATCGATGCCGCCTCCGGATTCGCTGTGGCGGCTGAAGGCAAAGCCCTTGGCCGTGGCTCGCCAGGTGATCGGCCGACCATCGGCGCGGGCTTCGGCCTGGGCCACTTGCAGCAGTTGCGCCAGGCGCTCGGCGTCCTTGCGCAGCAGTTGCAGCGGGTCGGGCTTGATGCTCAGGCCCACGGCCGCGCTGGCAATGCCGATGATCACCAGCACCACCATCAGCTCGATCAGGGTGAAGCCTTGTTGCTTGCCTGCCTGCATCGGATTGCACTCCTTGGCCCTCGGACCAGCCTGCCAGACGCAGATGATCGTCCGGTGAAATAAAACCGTGAGAATTGAGCGGTAGGCTGGGGGCACGGACAAACAGGAGGTCCCCCCGATGCTACGTGCCATGTCATTCGCCCCGCGCCTTGATGCCCCTCGACTGCTGCAGTACGCGGCCTTGCTGGCGGCCCTGGGTGGGGTCGCCACCTGGTCGTCGCTGCTGCTGACCCCGGCCGAATCCCAGACCCCGGCGGTGGCGCCCCAGGTGCTGGCCGCGCGTTCCGACAACCCGGCCCTGCAGTGGTTTGCCAACCAGCCGGCCCAGGTGCAGATCAAGGTGTCCGGGGTCATGGCCGGGGCCCGTGGCGCAGTGGCGATCCTGCATCTGAACGATGGCCCGCCGCGCAGCTTCCTGGCCGGGGAAACCCTGACCCAGGGTGTGCGCCTGGCTGCGATCGAGGCCGACGGCGTGCTGATCGAGCGCGGCGCCGAGCAGTCGCGGATCAAGGTCAGCAAGCTGCCGGACTCGCCGGAGCTGCCGCGGTTGACCCGCTAGGCCTCACTGGCGTTGTACCTGCGGCCGGCTGACCAGGGTTTCCAGGCGCGCAAGCGGCGGCGCCTCGCGGCTGCGGTCGCTGACTTGCACCTGCACCCGCACCAGCCCCGGCGCACTGCCCGGGGCGATGCGGGTTTCGCAGCGCAGCTTGAGCCGTCCCTGGTCGCAGTCGAGGTTCTTCACGCCGCTGTTCAGGCGGCCTTCCAGGCGCACTTCGGCGACCCGGCTCTGGGCCGCCAGCAAGGCCAGGGATTTGTCCCGCAGCAGGCCGTTGCTCTGGGTCATCAGGCCCGCCACGCGCACCGCCGCAGCCATCGCCACGGCAATGATGGCCAGGGCCACCAGCACTTCGATCAGGGTGAAACCAGCTTGTTTGCGCAGGGCTTGCATGGGCCGCTCGAGACCGGGAAACAGCCTCGCAGACTAGCCTGCGGGCTTGACCGAATGGCGACCGAAACTCCCGAGGTTTTTCAATACCACTGACATATCTTCTTGCAACACTGCGCGACGAATCGAACTTACGCCAAGGAATGTCGAGATGGATATCGCGCCTGTAACATCCCCGCCCCGAGGCCTGCGCGGCCAGCGTGGCTTCACCCTGATCGAGATCATGGTCGTGGTGGTGATCCTCGGGATCCTGGCAGCCATGGTGGTGCCCAAGGTCCTGGATCGCCCGGACCAGGCACGGGCCACGGCGGCCAGGCAGGACATTGCCGGGCTCATGCAGGCCCTCAAGCTCTATCGCCTGGACCACGGCAGCTACCCGAACATGAACCAGGGCCTGAAGGTGCTGGTGGAGCGCCCGGCCAATGCCAGGGACAGCAACTGGCGCTCCTACCTGGAACGTCTGCCCAATGACCCCTGGGGCCGCCCGTATCACTACCTCAACCCCGGTGCCAACGGCGAAGTGGATGTGTTTTCCCTCGGCGCCGATGGCCAGCCCGACGGCGACGGCGTGAATGCCGATATCGGCTCCTGGCAACTATAGGGCCGGTCGTGAAAGCCCATTCGCCCAGTGCGGCGAAGCAGCGTGGCATGGCCATCATCAGCGCCTTGCTGATCGCCGCGGTGGTGGCGGTGATCGCCGGGGGCATGCTTACCCGGCAAACCTCTTTCACCCGTGCGGTGGAAGCCGAACAGGCGCGGATCGTCGCTGCCGGGGTGCTTCAGGGCGGCCTGGAATACAGCCGGCAACTGCTCTGGGACGCGCGCCAGCGTGATGTGTTGACACGCCTCGACCAGGCCTGGGCGCGGCCCATCGGCGACCAGGCCCTGGGTGGATTCAACGCCGGGTTCCAGGGCCACCTGCAAGACCTGCAGGGCAAGTTCAACCTGCGCAACCTGGTGTTCAACCAGCAGGTGGATGCGGGGCAACTGCAGAGCTTCCAGCAGTTGTGCCAACTGATCGGCATCGACGGCGCCCTGGGCCGGCGTATCAGCCAGCGGGTGATCGCTTCCTACCCCCAGCGCCTGCAGGCGCCAGCCGCCACCAGCAGCCATGGCAGTTTCAACAGCGGTCGCCAGACCTCGGCAGGCGCTGCGGCGCAGACCCTGGCGCCCAGGCAGCCGATGCTGCGCAGCCTGGACGACTTGCTGGGCCTTGAGGGCGTGACCCCGGAACTGCTGGTGCGCCTGGAGCCGTACGTGAGCATCCTGCCGGGCAATACCTGGATCAACGGCAACACCGCCAGCGCCGAGGTGCTGGTGGCGGCGGTGCCGGGCCTGGATCTGTCCCGGGCCCGGGCCCTGGTGGCCGAGCGTGACGCCGGGCACTGGTTCATCAACCGTGGCGATTTCGTCAATCGCTTGCGCCTGCCGCAGTTGCAGGTGGACCAGATCAAGGTCGGCATCACCAGCGAGTGGTTCCTGCTTCAGGGCCAGGCCCGCCGTGATCAGCGCCGGGTCAGCCTGCAAGCGCTGCTGCACCGTCCCGAGGACCGCATGCCCCAGGTGATCTGGTCGCGGGTGGGCGCATGAGCCGCCTGCGCATCGGCTTGCCGCCCCTGGACTTGTTGCTCGGCACCGAGCAGCCGCAGCAGTGCCGGGTGGATTATGCAAGGCTCGATCGTGGCGGGCGGGTCACGGATACCGGTTGCTGTGCCCTGGGCCAGCTGGGGTTGCCGGGCAAGGGTGACAAGCCGCCCGCAGTGGAGTGTTTCCTGCACCCACTGGACAGCCTGCTGACGCAGATCCCATTGCCGCAATTGCCCGCTGCGCGGATCAAGGCCGCGGTGGCCTGCGCTGCGCAGGCGCTGATTCTCGGCCCCAGTGAACAGATGCATGTGGCCCACGGCCCCCGGGATGCAGAGGGCCAGGTGGCGCTGAGCTGGCTGCCCCGGGAACGCCTGCAGGCCCTGGGGCGGCTACTGGAGCAGGCCGGGTTGAAGCTCGCCGGCCTGTACCCGGCGCCCTACGCCTTGCCGGTGCCCCCCCCTGGGCAGGTCAACCTGTGCCTGCTGGACGAGCAGTTGCTGGTGCGCCAGAGCGCCACCCAGGGCAGCGTGCAGCCCCTGGTGGCCGAGACCCTGGAGCAGTTGCGCGCCAGCGCCAGCGAGCTGTGCTGGATCGGCGAAGTGCCAGCGCTGCCGGGGCAACCATTGCCAGCGCCACAACCCCTGCCGGCGCAATTGCGCTGGAGCGGCACGCCGCCTTCCTGGGGCCTGCACAGCGGCGCGCTGGCCGGCACCCGCGCCCCCCAGGGCTGGGGCCGGGCCCTGGGCTGCTGCGCCCTGGCGGTGGCGGTCTGGGTGCTGGGCCTGAACCTGTACGCCGCCCGCGAGGCAGAGCAGGGGCAGCGGCTCAAGGCGCAGATGAGCCAGCGGGTGAAGCAGGTATTCCCCGAACTGCCGGTGGTGCTCAACCCGCTGCAACAGGCTCGCCAGCAACTGGCGGCGCGCCAGAGCGGCGCTGCGGCGGACCCGAGCCAGGGCTTCGCCCACCTGCTGGCCCAGGCGGGGCTGGCCATGCCGTTCATGGTGGGTAGCGTGCAAAGCCTGGAGTTTTCCGGGCAGCGCTTGCAGCTCCAATTGTTGCCAGACACCCCGAAAACCGCCGACAGCGCCTGGCAGGGGGCCCTGATCCAGGCCGGCTACAGCGTCCAGGCCCAGGGCAATGGCTGGAGCCTGGCCCCGGGGCAGGCTCCAGCCGAAGAGAGCACAGCCGAGGCAACGGGAGAAGACAATGAATAAGGCCATGCTGGCGCCGTATCGGGCGCGCTGGTCGCGCCTGCGGGCCCAGGCCCTGGGCCACTGGAACGGCCTGGCCCTGCGGGAAAAGCGCTTGCTGGGGGCCACTGCCCTGGGGTTGCTGGGGCTGTTGCTGTGGTTGCTGCTGATCCAGCCGCCGCTGAAGAAGATCGATTACTGGCAAGCCGAGACACCCAAGCTGCGCTCCCAGGCCGAGGCCCTGGAAGTGCTGCTGCACGAGGTCGCGGCGGGCCCTCGCAATGCCCCGGGTGAAAGCCTGGAACAGGCCCTGCGCCAGGCCCTGGATGCGGCCGGGCTCCAGGGCCGCTACCAGTTGCAACACGCGGATCAAGCCGGCCCCGAGAGCTGGCGGTTGACCTTTGAGCAGGCCCCGGCGGATGCCGTGGTCGGCTGGCTGCTGGGGGCTCCCCGGCAGTTTTCACTGCAGGTGGTGGAGGCTCGTCTGCAACGCGCAGACGCGACCGCCGCCCAAGACTCGGCAGGCACACTGTCCGGGACCGTTCGCATGGATCAGGCGCAGGGCGCTAAGGAAGCTTCATGAAGTGGTCAGGTTCCAACTACGTGCGCCAGTGTCGCAAGGCCGCACCTTTTCTGCTGCTGGCGCTGGGGGCTTGCAGCAACACCACCTCCACCACGCCGCCGCCCTTGCTGGTGGACAGCGAGCTGGGCCAGCCCCTGGCCGACACCCGGCGCAGCGGCGATCTGCTGGCGGACCGCGAGCGCTTGCAGGCGCAACAGGCGCAACGGCCGAAAGTCCTGCACCCGGTGACCAGCAGCAGCCGCGCCCAGGGCACGTCGCGCAGCACCAGCGTGCCGCGCAATCCTCTGGGGGACCAGCCGGTGCAACTGAACTTCGTCGACGCCGATATCCAGGCGGTGGTGCGCGCGCTGTCCCGTTCCACCGGCCAGCAGTTCCTGGTGGACCCACGGGTCAAGGGCAACCTGACCCTGGTCAGCGAAGGCCAGGTGCCGGCGCACCAGGCCTACGACATGCTGCTGGCGGCCCTGCGCATGCAGGGTTTCTCCGTGGTGGACGTGGGCGGGGTGGCCCAGGTGGTGCCCGAAGCCGACGCCAAGCTGCTGGGCGGGCCGATCTACAGCGCCGACAAGCCGGCGGGCAACGGCATGCTGACCCGCACCTTCCGCCTGCAATATGAAAATGCGGTGAACCTGATTCCGGTGCTGCGGCCCATCGTCTCGCCGAACAACCCGATCAATGCCTACCCGGGCAACAACACCATCGTGGTCACCGACTACGCGGAGAACCTGCAGCGGGTGGCGCAGATCATCAACGGCATCGACACCCCGAGCGCCATCGACACCGATGTGGTGGCGGTGCAGAACGGCATCGCCGTGGACATCGCCACCATGGTCGCCGAACTGCTGGAAACCCAGGGCGCCGACCAGACCCAGAAGATCAGCGTGATCGGCGACCCGCGGTCCAACTCCATCATCATCCGCGCCGGCAGCCCGGAGCGCACCGAACTGGCGCGCAACCTGATCTACAAACTGGACAACGCCCAGAGCAACCCCAGCAACCTGCACGTGGTGTACCTGCGCAACGCCCAGGCCGGCAAGCTGGCCCAGGCCCTGCGCGGGCTGCTCACCGGGGAAAGCGACAGCGCCGGCAGCGACGGCGCCCGGGCCATGCTCAGCGGCATGGGCGGCAACAGCCAGGGCGCCCAGGGCGCGAGCCAGAACAGCAGCGGCACGCCCACCGGCAGTGGCAACCTCAACAACAGCAGCAGCGGCAGTGGTGCCTACGGCCAGGGCAGCAGCGCCGGCCAGGGCGGCACGGGCCAGCAGAATGACCAGAACACCGCCTTCAGTGCCGGTGGCGTGACCATCCAGGCCGATGCCACCACCAACACCTTGCTGATCTCGGCGCCGGACCCGCTGTATCGCAACCTGCGGGAGGTCATCGATCAGCTCGACCAGCGTCGCGCCCAGGTGGTGATCGAGAGCCTGATCGTCGAAGTCAGCGAAGACGATGCCAGCGAGTTCGGCGTGCAGTGGCAGGCCGGCAATCTCGGCGGGCATGGCGGCTTTGGCGGGGTCAACCTCGGTGGCAGCGGGCTGGTGGGCACGCCGGCGAGCAAGACCAGCATCGACGTGTTGCCCAAGGGCCTGAACGTCGGCGTGGTCAACGGCACGGTGGACATCCCGGGGATCGGCAAGGTGCTGGACCTCAAGGTCCTGGCCCGGGCATTGAAGAGCAAGGGCGGCACCAACGTGTTGTCGACGCCCAACCTGTTGACCCTGGACAACGAGGCGGCGAGCATCTTCGTCGGCCAGACCATTCCCTTTGTCACCGGCAGCTATGTGACCGGCGGTGGCGGCACCAGCAACAACCCGTTCCAGACCGTGCAGCGTGAAGAAGTGGGCCTGAAGCTCAATGTGCGGCCGCAGATCTCCGAAGGCGGCACGGTGAAGCTGGATATCTACCAGGAGGTCAGCAGCGTCGACCAGCGGGCTTCGGTGGACGCCGGCACCGTGACCAACAAGCGGGCGATCGACACCAGCATCCTGCTGGATGACGGGCAGATCATGGTGCTCGGCGGCCTGCTGCAGGACGGCTACAGCCAGAGCAACGACGCAGTGCCGTGGCTGTCGAACATCCCCGGGCTCGGGGTGCTGTTTCGCAACGACAAGCGCAGCGTGACCAAGACCAACCTGATGGTGTTCCTGCGGCCCTACATCATTCGCGACAGTGGCGCGGGGCGCAGCATTACCCTCAATCGCTATGACTTCATGCGCCGGGTACAGGGCCAGTTGCAGCCGGAGCGCAGTTGGGTGATGCCGGATATCCAGGCGCCGCAACTGCCGGCGGCGAGCAAGGCGATCCCCGGGGCAGTGCCGGTGTCCCTGCAGGGCGTACCGCAGACGCCGCGGGCGCCGATTCGCGCGGTGCCGGTGCAATGAACGGGGCAAAGGGGTCCCAAATCCGGGCTGCCAAGCCCTTCGTAGGCACCGGCTTGCCGGCGAAGCGGCCCGTGGATCGGGCGCTGATCTTGCTGGCGCCTGCGCTGGCAAACCGGCGCCTTATGGGGGATGCCCCCATTCATTTCCAGGCCGTCGGGCATCGCGGGTTTCACCGTGGCAGCCCACGCAATGGCGCCGCACCCCACAAGGAGCCACAGCCATGACCACCCAGTTGCCCTACGCCTGGGCCAAGTCCCAGCGCATCCTCCTGCGCCACACCGAGCAAGGCGCAGTGCTGCTGGTGTGCCCCTCGACGCCTGGCTGGTCCATCAGCGAAGCCCGCCGCCAGTTCGGCCCGGCGCGCCTGGAGCGGATTCGCGACGAGGAACTCGACGGCCTGCTGGCCACCGCCTACGCCGACACCGGCAGCGCAGCAGCGGTGGTCGGGGCGGCGGAGAACGAGGTGGACCTGGACCGCCTGATGCAGGACATGCCGGAAATCACCGACCTGCTGGACACCCAGGACGGCGCCCCGGTGATCCGCATGATCAACGCCTTGCTCACCCAGGCCGCGCGGGACGAGGCCAGCGATATCCATATCGAACCCTTCGAGACCCATTCGGTGGTGCGCTACCGGGTCGACGGCACCCTGCGCGACGTGGTGTCGCCACGCAAGGCGCTGCACGGCGCGCTGGTGTCGCGGATCAAGATCATGGCCCAGCTGGACATCGCCGAAAAACGCCTGCCCCAGGACGGGCGCATCGCCCTGCGGGTGGCCGGGCGGCCCATCGATATCCGTGTGTCCACGGTGCCCACCGGGCATGGCGAGCGGGTGGTGATGCGCCTGCTGGACAAGCAGGCCGGGCGCCTGCAACTGGAGACCCTGGGCATGGACCCGGACCTGCTGGCGCGCCTGGATACCCTGATCCGCCAGCCCCACGGCATCGTCCTGGTCACCGGGCCCACCGGCAGCGGCAAGACCACCAGCCTCTACGCGGCCCTGGCCCGGCTGGATGCCAGCACCAGCAATATCCTCACCGTCGAGGACCCGGTGGAATACGACCTGCCGGGCATCAGCCAGATCCAGGTCAACGCCAAGATCGACATGACCTTCGCCCTGGCCCTGCGGGCGATCCTGCGCCAGGACCCGGACATCATCATGATCGGCGAGATCCGCGACCTGGAGACCGCGCAGATCGCGGTCCAGGCCTCGCTCACCGGGCACCTGGTGCTGGCGACCCTGCACACCAACGACGCGGTATCGGCGGTCAACCGCCTGATCGACATGGGGGTGGAGCCGTTTCTCCTGGCCTCGTCGATGCTCGGGGTGCTGGCCCAGCGCCTGGTGCGGCGCCTGTGCAGCCAGTGCAAGGAGCAGGACCCGGCCAACCCCGGCACCTGGCGCCCGGTGGGCTGCCCGGCCTGCAACCACATCGGCTACAGCGGGCGAACCGGGATCCATGAGCTGTTCTGCATCGATGACGATGTGCGCAGCCTGATCCACCAGGGCGCCGAGGAGCAGGCCCTGCGTGCCGCCGCGCGCCGGGCCGGGATGTTCAGCATGCGCGAAGACGGCGAACGCTGGGTGCGCAGCGGCGCCACCGCGCCGGAAGAAATCCTGCGTGTGACACGGGACGCCTGATGAATCGCTATCGCTATGAAGCCGCCGACGCCCTCGGCAAGATCGAATCCGGGCACCTGGAAGCCGACAGCCAGGGTGCGGCCTTCGCCAGCCTGCGCAGCCGCGGCCTGACCGCCTTGCTGGTACAGCTCGATGGCAACGGCGGCGACGGCGGAGCAGGGGGGCTGCTGCGCCCCAGGCTCTCGGACAACGACCTGGCCTGGGCCACCCGCCAGCTGGCCAGCCTGCTGGGGGCCAGCCTGCCGCTGGAGGCCGCGCTGAGCGCCACGGTGGAGCAGGCCGAGCGCAAGCACATCGCCCAGACCCTGAGCGCGGTGCGCGCGGATGTGCGCAGCGGCATGCGCCTGGCCGAGGCCCTGGCGGCGCGGCCCAGGGATTTTCCGGAGATCTACCGGGCGCTGATTGCCGCCGGCGAAGAGTCCGGCGACCTGGCCCAGGTCATGGAGCGGCTGGCGGACTACATCGAAGAGCGCAACGGCCTGCGGGGCAAGATCCTCACCGCCTTTATCTACCCGGGGGTGGTGGGGCTGGTGTCCATCGGCATCGTGATCTTCCTGCTCAGCTATGTGGTGCCTCAGGTGGTCAGTGCCTTCTCCCAGGCGCGCCAGGACCTGCCGGGGCTGACCCTGGCCATGCTCAATGCCAGTGATTTCATCCGTGCCTGGGGCGGCCTGTGCTTTGCCGCCATGGTCGCCGGGTTCTGGGGCTGGCGGGTGTACCTGCGCAACCCCCGGGCGCGCTTGAACTGGCACAGCCGGATCCTGCGCCTGCCGCTGATCGGGCGCTTTGTCCTGGGGCTGAACACCGCGCGTTTTGCCTCGACCCTGGCGATCCTCGGCAGCGCCGGGGTGCCTTTGTTGCGGGCCCTGGAAGCGGCGCGCCAGACCCTGTCCAACGACCGCCTGAGCCAGAGCGTGAGCGAGGCCACGGCCAAGGTGCGCGAAGGCGCCAACCTGGCGGCGGCGCTGCGGGTGGAAAAAGTCTTTCCGCCGGTGCTGATCCACCTGATCGCCAGCGGCGAGAAGACCGGCGCCTTGCCGCCGATGCTGGAACGGGCGGCGCAGACCCTGTCGCGGGATATCGAGCGTCGGGCCATGGGCATGACCGCCTTGCTCGAACCCTTGATGATCGTGGTGATGGGCGGTGTGGTGCTGGTGATCGTGATGGCGGTACTGCTGCCGATCATCGAGATCAACCAGTTGGTCACCTGAACCGCACGACCCGACCTGACCTGACCCCGTCCGGCCCGGTCTGGCCCGGTCCGTAGGCGCTGGCTTGCCAGCGAAGGCGTCGGCAGCGGCGATGCAGGGCTGGCGGGCCTCTTCGCCGGCAAGCCGGCTCCTACGAGAGCGAAGCGGTGGTGCGAAGCACAGGGCAGGGCAGCCATAAAATTTCGCGCCGCGTGCCTCACTCCCGACCGGGCAACGGGCCAACCTCGGGTTCCTCGTTCTGTCATGTTCAGACCCGGTGGCCAGCCCCCTCGGCGCTTGCAGGGCAATGCCGCTTCCAGCCCCGGCAACCTGGCGGTCATTTTCCCGGGAAAGGCGCGAAAACCTCCGACAAACACCCGAGAATCTTTTGCAAAAACAGCCGCTTTCTCCCGAGGTTTTTTCCTTTATCTGTCACCGGAAACTGCGAACTTCTCTCCCCATGGCCTCACCCATCAAGCCGTCTGGATCAAGGCTTCTGGCCCGAGTGCCATGGCGTCATGCAAGAGCTATTCACCCAACGTACGAACACGACGAAAGGAGATTCTTCATGTTTAAGCGCAACGTTCTCGCGGCATCCCTGACCCTGGCTGCCCTGTGCTCGGCACAGGCTGCAATGGCTGATATCAACGGCGGTGGCGCAACCCTGCCACAACCGCTGTACCAGACCGCTGGCGTACTGACCGCCGGCTTCGCTCCCTACATCGGCGTAGGCAGCGGCAACGGCAAGGCTGCCTTCCTGAACAACGACTACACCAAGTTCGTGGCCGGCACCACCGGCAAGAACGTGCACTGGGCCGGTAGCGATTCCAAGCTCAGCGCAGCAGAGCTCAAAGGTTATGAAGACAATCACCAAGCGGCCTGGGGCAAGCTGATCCAGGTGCCTTCGGTGGCCACTTCGGTTGCCGTTCCATTCAACAAGGCGGGTTCCACCGCCGTTGACCTGAGCGTCAATGACCTGTGCGGCGTGTTCTCGGGGCGCGTTTCCAAGTGGGAGCAGCTTCCGACTTCGGGCCGTACCGGCGCCATCACCGTGGTTTACCGCAATGAAAGCAGCGGCACCACCGAGCTGTTCACCCGCTTCCTGAACGCCAAGTGCGCCGAGACCGGCACCTTCGCCGTGACCACCAACTTCGCTTCCAGCTACTCGGGCGGCCTGCCTGCCGGTGCGGTTGCCGCTGTTACCAGCCAAGGCGTCATGGACGCGCTGAACGCTGGCGACGGTCGCATCACCTACATGAGCCCGGACTACGCCGCGCCGACCCTGGCCGGCCTGGACGACGCTACCAAGGTGGCCAAGGTGGCTGGCGTTTCCCCGGCGCCTGCCAACGTTTCCTCGGCTATCGCCGCGGTTGCCGTGCCTGATACCACTGTTCGTGGCGACCAGAACCTGTGGGTTCCTGTCTTCACTTCCCAGGCCAACATCGACGCCAACCCAAGCGACAAGAGCCTGCGCCTGTACCCAACCAGCGGTTACCCAATCCTGGGCTTCACCAACCTGATCTTCAGCCAGTGCTACGCCGACGCTAACCAGACTTCGCAAGTACGGGCTTTCTTCAGCCGTCACTACGGTGCCCTGGTGAACAACGACACCGCCATCAACAACAACCGCTTCGTGCCTCTGCCAGCTGCCTGGAAAACCGCAGTACGTGACTCGTTCGTCACTGCCTCCAGCGGCCTGAGCATCGGTAACGCCAGCGTCTGCAACGCCATCGGCCGTCCGCTGTAACTTTCGCGTCCGATACCTGCAGCACCCGGATCAGCAACGGTTTCGACCGTTGCTGATTTTTTTCATGCTCGGCACAACGGTCCGGCACGAGTGCTCGCCCGTCCTGATACGACAGGAGTCATGTCATGTTCAAAATGCATTGGTTAGCCACGTCACTGGTGGGCAGCGCCCTATGTGCCCAGTTGGCCCTGGCGGATATCAACGGTGGCGGGTCGACGCTGCCGCAGTCGTACTACCTGGCGCCCGGGGTACTGACGGCGGGTTTTGCGCCCTACATCGGCTCTGATCTCGGGGACAAGGAAGCCTTTCTGAACAACGACTACAACCGCCTGATTCCGGGCGCCCCTGCCCGGAACGTGCACTGGGTGGCCACTGAGTCGAAGTTGAGAGGCAGCGAGCTCGACGGCTACTCCATGGCCCATGGCGCGAGCTGGGGGCCGTTGATCCAGGTGCCCGTCGCCGCCACGGCGGTGGCGATCCGCTTCAACAAAGCCGGCATTGGCAACCTGGACCTGAGCGTCAATGACGTGTGCGGGATCTTCTCGGGCCGGCTGGACCGTTGGGAGTACCTGTCGAGCGGTGCAGGCACTTACGGACCGCTGACGGTGGTCTACCCGCAAGGGCCCAGTGGCACCACCGAGCTGTTTACCCGTTTTCTCAATGCCAAGTGCTCTGAACCGGCCGGGCCTTTCGCGGTGACCCGGTTCTTCGCCAACGCTTATCCAGTCTCGGTGCCACAGACCGCCAAGAGCGCGCAGGGCAGCCCCCAGATCATGGAAGTGCTCAATGCAACCCCGGGGAGTGTGACCTTCATCGGTTCGAGCCACGCATCCAGCACCCTTGCCGGGCTGGAAGATGGCAGCAAGGTAGCGCGGGTAGGGGGGATAGCCCCGACACCGGCGAACATCGTCAACGCCATCAGCCTGATCAGCCCGCCGACGGCGAACCTATCGACCGGCCCGTTCAGCGACCCCATCAGGTGGGTACCGGTGTTCGCCGCTTCGTTCGATGGCAATGACCCCTCGGTGGTGCCATTTCCCAGCGTCGGTTATCCGATCCTGGGCTTTAGCACCGCGATTTTCAGCCAGTGCTACGCCGATGCGACGCAAACCGCCCAGGTGCGGGCGTTCTTTGCCCGCCAGTACGGTTCGCTGGTCACTAACGATGCGGCACTGCTCAACAACAACCTGCAACCCTTGCCGGCGATCTGGAAGGCCGCGATACGGAACGCCTTCGTGACGCCCGCCAGCCTGCGCAGTATCGGCAACCCCAATATCTGCAACGCCATTGGCCGACCTTTCTAGCCGGCCAGCGCCGCTTGCCCCTGCCTGCCGCCGTGGCACGCAGGGGCAGGGGCGACACCCTGCACCCCAAAGATGAATTTTCCGTGACATCCGTTCGGTCGCGCCTCGCGCCAACGGCCTATCCCCTAAAGCAGTGACGCGCGCCCTGGGCCCTACAAGCGTCGCGCTCCCGTGGGCGTCATAACAAAGGATGAGTAGTAATGGTTCGCTGCAAACCACCGGTCAAATCCCCCGCGCTGCGCCCTGATGGCGAGTTGCCGATCCTGCGGCTCAAGCCCCTGGCCCAGGCCATCGCCCTGCTGATGGTGGCGGGCAGTGCCCATGGCGCCACGGCCTTCAGTTCCGGCTGGTTCGCCGACAAGGGCGCGTCCCAGGCCGCCACCGCCGCGCGCACCAACGGCCAGGTTCCGGGGATCCCGCCGCTGTCCCAGCAGACCCGCGCCAACCAGCAGTTGCAGCGCTCCCTGAGCAACCTCAATTCCAGCGTTGCCGCCATCGCCGCCCAGCAAGCGGCCCAGGCTGCCGCACGCCAGGCCGCATTCGGCACGGTGAGCACCATTCCCGATGGCCTCGGCGAAGGCGGGCTGAAGGTCGACAACAGCCTGACCCAGGGTTGGCTCAATGCCAAAGGGCCGGTGCAGAGCCAGTCCGGCGGCAAGACCACGGTGACCATCGAGCAGACCGCCGACAAGGCCATTCTCAACTGGGAGACCTTCAACGTCGGGCGCAACACCACCGTCGACTTCCAGCAGCAGTCCAACTGGGCGCTGTTGAACAAGGTCAACGACCCCAATGGACGGCCCAGTGAAATCCAGGGCCAGATCAAGGGCGCCGGTACGGTGATGATCATGAACCGCAACGGGGTGATCTTTACCGGCACCAGCCAGGTCAATGTGCGCAACCTGGTGGCGGCCGCAGCCACCATCAGCGACGAGCAGTTCACCCAGCGCGGGCTCTATGTGGACGCCAACGGCACCCAGCCGACCTTCAGCGATGCCCTGGGCAAGGTCCAGGTGCAGCGTGGCGCGCTGATCCAGACCCACCCGGCGGCCACCTCCACCGAATCCGGCGGCTATGCCTTGCTGCTGGGCTCGGAAGTGGAGAACGCCGGCACCATCGTCACTGCCAAGGGCCAGACCACCCTGGCGGCCGGCGACAGCTTCTACATCCGCCGCGGGGTCGGCACCAGCGGCAACCAGCACTCCACCACCCGGGGCAATGAAGTTGCCACTTCGCTGAAGGCCGGCAGCAGCGCCGGCAAGGTCAGCAACAGCGGCCTGATCATGGCCTCCACGGGCGACATCACCCTCACCGGGCACCAGGTGGCGCAGAACGGCGTGGCCCTGGCCAGCACTTCGGTGGACACCCGCGGCACCATCCATTTGCTCAACTCCGCCAGCGACAGCACCGGCAGCGTGACCCTGGGGCAGGGCAGCACCACCGCAATCCTTCTGGACAGCAGTGGCAGCAGCGCTCTGGACAGCCAGCGCAACAACGGCCTGATCAACCTCGACGGCACCCCGACCAACCTGATCACCGGCCAGTTCAACAACCTCAGCAGCGTGGCCGACCGCAGCGACCAGTCCCGGGTGGAGATCGTCAGCGGCGGCACCGTGGATTTCCAGGACGGCTCCATCACCCTGGCCACCGGTGGCCAGGTGGCGGTCAGTGCCGGGCAGCGCAGCCTGGTGCGCGATGGCGCGGTGATCGATGTGGCCGGCGCCGTCGGGGTCAAGGTGGCGATGGAGTCCAACAACATCAAGATCAACGTCCAGGGCAACGAGCAGCGCGATTCGGCGGGCAACCGCGACAGCGGCCAGTTGATCAACAACGACGTCTGGGTCGACCTGCGCGAGCTGGTGTTCGTCCCGGCGGGCACCAACGGCTACGCCACCGATCGCTGGTACACCGCCGGCGGCCTGCTGGAAGTGGGCGGCTACCTGGGCACCCAGGGCCACAACATCGGCGAGTGGATGGCCCAGGGCGGTACCCTGACCTTCACCGGCAAGGACGTGGTGACCCAGTCCGGCGCCCAGTTGAACCTCTCCGGCGGCACCGTCGATGTGCAGGGCGGCTACATCCAGCAGACCTGGCTCAAGGGCGCCGACGGGCGCTTGTACGAGCTCTCCAGGGCGCCGGGGGACCTGCTCTACACCGGCATCTACAAGGGCTATGTGGACAGCAGCCCGCGCTGGGGCCGCACCGATTACTACTACAACCCGCTGATCGCCCAGCAGCGCCGCTACGAGGCCGGCTACAGCGTCGGCCGCGACGCCGGCAAGCTGGTGATCGGCACCAGCAACGCCGTGCTCGAAGGCCAGCTGGTAAGCGAAGTGTTCAAGGGCGACCGCCAGACCCAGGCGCCGAACATCAACCTCGACGGCTACCAGCAATCGCACAAGGCCGCGGCCCAGCGCGCGCAACTGATCATTGGCAACTACACGCCGATCTACAACAAGACCAGCGGCACCCTGCGCTACGCCCTGAGCCCCAGCGTGGACAAGGTGCTGATCGAGGCCAACCAGCAGAAGATCGCCGACGGCCTGGACCTCGCCACAGCCCTGCCGGCCAACCGCCAGGGCCAGCTGGTGCTGGACAGCGACCAGCTCAACGGCTTCCAGCTGGGGGCGATCAAGGTCGGCGCCAGGCAGCAGGTCCAGGTCAACGGCGCGCTGAAGGTGGCCGATGGCGGCGACATCACCCTGTTCGGGCCAGAGGTCAAGATCAACGCCAACCTCACCGCCCACGGTGGCAGCATCAACGCCGGCAACGTGCTGAACCAGGTGGATGTGAACCGCAACTTCGTGGTCGGCGATGTGATCCTCGCGCCCACCGGCGGCGCCCAGGCCCGGGTCGATGTGGCCAGCGGGGTCAAGCTGGATGCCAGCGGGCGCTGGAACAACCTGGCCCTGGACCCCTCGGACAGCAGCGGCCTGGCCTTTATCAACGGGGGCAAGGTGTCGCTGCGTAGCAGCGGCGACCTCAACCTGGCCAACGGCACCCTGGTGGATGCCAGCTCCGGCGCCAGTATTGCCTATGACGGCAAGACCAGCGGTGGCAAGGGCGGCGACGTGACCCTGGCCGCCGACGGCAAGCTCGACCTCGATGGCGAGCTGCGCGGGTATGGGGTCAACGGCGGCGGCACCCTGGCCCTGCAGGCGCACAAGGTGCTGATTGGCGCCCATGATCCGGCCCCCGAGGCCGGCACCCTGCAACTGGCCGGGGATTTCTTCAACAAGGGCTTCGGTGCCTACGACATCACCGGCAACGAAGGGCTGACCGTGGCCGAGGGCGCCCAGGTCGAGGTCAACATGCCGGTCTACCGCTTCGGGGCCCAGGCCAGCAGCAGTGCCACTGGCAGCGACCCGGCCACGGTGCTGGAGCGCTGGTTGCCGCAGCTGTACCAGCAGGATGCAACCAGGGGCGTGCTGACCCAGCGCCGTGGCGCCGGCCTGACCCTGAGCGCCGGCAACCAGTACTCCACGGCCGCCCAGTTGGCCACCACGGCGCTGAGCGTGGGGCAGGGCGCGGTGATCAGTGTCGACCCGGGGCAGGTCATCAACCTGCGCAGCGTCGGCCAGTTGACCCTGAACGGCACGCTCAATGCCTGGGGCGGCAGCGTCAGTCTGGGCGGCCTGACGGTGGCCAGTTCCGAGGCCGCCAATGCCGCCGGTCACGGGCGCTCGATCTGGGTCGGCGAGCAGGCGGTGATTGATGTGGCGGCGCGGGCGGTGAGCGCCGTGGACAACCGTGGCCGCCGTTACGGCCAGGTGCGCAATGGCGGCAAGATCGCCATCGGCGGCGAGATCGACCTGGCCACCGGTATCGCCAAGGCCAGCGACCTGTTTGTGGTGGTGCGCGAGGGGGCGCGTCTCGACGCTTCCGGCGCCCAGGCGGCCCTGGACATTCCCGGCCAGGGCCGGGTGCAGGTGGCCAGCAACGGTGGCAGCATCAGCTTCGCGTCCAACAACGGCCTGTACCTGGATGGCAGCTTCGTCGCCCGGGCCGGAGGCGCTGGCGCTGCAGGGGGCACCTTGTCGCTGGCCCTGGAAAGCCCGTACTACATCAAGAACGCGGTCAGTGACCGGGTGCTCAAGGCCCGGGAACTGGTGCTCAGCCAGACCCACCAGGGCAGTGCGCTGCCCGCGAGCGCCGACGCCGCGGCCGCCAGCCTGGAGTATGGCCACGGCCGCCTCGGGGTGGATCAGGTCACCGCCGGCGGCTTCGACAACCTGGCACTGCTGAGCAACGGCCTGTTGAGCTTCGATGGCGATGTGTCGCTGAACATGGGCCAGAGCCTGCGCCTGTACAGCGGTGCCCTGAACCTCAGCGAAAGCGCCGCGGCCAATAGCCGGGTCGACCTGTCGGCACCCTACCTGCTGCTGGCGGGCATCCTCGCGCCGCTGGAAGCCAAGGACCAGTACGTGCGTCCGGTCTCCACCGGCACGCCGTCGCAACAGGCCACCCAGGCGCAGTTCAATGCCAGCGGCAACCTGATCGATGTGCGTGGCAACGTGGTGTTCGGCAGCAAGGGCACGTTGCGCCAGGCCGACAACAGCCTGCTGAGCGTCGAGCGCCGCGGGTTCGACCATGTGCAACTGACCAGCCAGGGCGACCTGCGCTTTCTCGCCGGGGCCGGGGCCGATGTGATCGCCAAGGGCATCAGCACCCAGTTGCTGACCCAGGGCGACATGACCCTGCGGGCCGCGCAGTTGTACCCGGGTACCGAGGTCGGGGCCCGGGTGATTGCCGGCTACCTCAACGATATTTCCGGCACCAGCATCAACTTCGACCCCACGCGCACCCTGACCATCGGCCGCACCGGCCAGGGCGAGGCGCCTGTGCCGTACTCGGCCTTCGGCCGCTTGCAGCTGGGCGCGGCCAACATCCAGCAGGGCGGGGTAGTCCGTGCGCCCCTGGGGCTGATCGAGATCGGCAACCTGGGCGCGAGCAAGGTCGAGCTGCTGCCCGGCAGCCTGACTTCGGTCAGCGGCAAGGGCCTGGTACTGCCTTACGGCGGCACCGTCGATGGCCAGGTCTACAAGTACAACGGCAAGACCGTGACCTTCCTCGGCCAGGGCGCCCTGGTGAATGAGAACAGCGACCTGAGCGTCGGGGTGATCCTGGGCGGCAAGTCGGTGCAGGTACAGCCCGATGCCACCGTGGACCTGTCCGGTGGTGGCGAACTGCTGGGCGCCGGGTTCATTTCCGGGCGCGGCGGCTCCACCGATGCGCGCTACAGCCCGCTGGTGCAGATCGGCGCCAACGGCAGCTTCATCCTCCCGGGCCTGGGCAGCAACCCGATCTACGCCATAGTGCCCGGGGTGCAGCCGGGCTATGCGCCGGTGGCACCGGAGGGCGGCGCGGTGGACCCGCTGATCGGCCAGCAGATCACCATTGGCGCCGGGGTTCCGGGGCTGGCGGCGGGTACCTACACCCTGATGCCGTCCACCTATGCGCTGATGCCGGGGGCCTTTCGCGTCGAGATCAACGGCCTGGCCGGGCTCGGCACCGAAGGCGCGACCCAGCCGTTGCGCAATGGCTCCTGGTCCACCGCCGGGCGCCTGTCGATTGCCCATACCGGGATCAGCAACAGCGTCGCCAGCCAGTTGATCCTGACCTCGGCCGACACCCTGCGCCGCTATTCCCAGTACAACGAAACCGGCTATGCCCAGTTCGCCCTGGCCGATGCCGCCAAGCTCGGGGTGCCACGGCCGATGCTGCCGGTGGACGCCAAGACCCTGAAGCTGGCCCTGGAGCCGGGGGCCGGTGCGGATGCCTTCTCGTTCAAGGGCATTGGCCGTTTCGATGCCGCTGCGGGGGGCTATGGCGGCACCGTCGCGGTGTTGAACATGGGCAGTGGCAACATCGAAGTGGTGGCGGCCGGCAAGTCGGCCACCCAGGGTTTCAACGGCGTTACCCTGGATGCCGACAGCCTCAACGCCATGGGCGCAGCGCGCCTGATGCTGGGCGGCCTGACGCTGGTCAAGTACGGCCAGGGCGGCAACTACATCACCGTGGCCGAAGGCGTGAACACGCCCAAGGGCTCGATCACCTTGCGCGAGGGCGCCACCCTGGCCGCGCCGGAAGTGTTCCTGGTGAGCAACACCGGCGAGATCGTCCTGGAGCAGGGCGCGTCGATCAACACCCTGGGCCGAGGCAAGGCCAGCTATGACGCCCGTGACGGTTTCACCTACCAGGTGGCCAATATGCTGGCGGTGTCCAACGGCTTGCTCAACGTGATCAGCAAGGCCCAGGCCGGCGGACAGACCAGCGGCGGCATCCGGCTCGGGGTGTGCGCCAGCGCGCCGTGCAGCGGGCAGACCGCACTGTATTCCGATGGCAGCCTCGTTGCCTTGACCGACAACGCCTTCGAGCTGGGCGACCAGGTGCGCTACGGCACCCGCCACCTGAACCTGGGCCTGAACAACATCAACGTCGGCAGCCCGGAGGCGCTGGCGGCAGCGGCGGCGGGCAATCGCCTGCCCAGCGGCATGACCCTGACCCAGCAACTGCTCGACCGCCTGCTGCGCGGCGATACCCAGGTCGGCGCCCCGGCCCTGGAGACCTTGCAGCTCTCGGCCCGGGACGGCTTCAACTTCTACGGCAGCGCCAGCCTGGACACCTACGACCCGGCGACCGGCAAGTCGCTGCTGAGCAACCTGATGCTCTCCACCCCGGCGATCTACGGTGCCGGGGGCGCCAATGATGTGGCCAGCATCCACACCGCCAACCTGATCTGGCAGGGTTCCGAGACCCCGGCAGGCGCGGTGGTGGCCGGCGGTGCCGGAACCGGCAGCGGCCGCCTGCAAATCAATGCCGAACGCATCGAGTTCGGCTACGGGGCCTTTGCCCAGCCCAGCACCACCAAGAGTTTCGACCGCCTGGCCCTGGGTTTTGCCAACGTCGACCTCAATGCCAGCCAGCGCATTACCGCCAACCACAAGGGCAGCCTGTCGGTCTACCAGAGCCAGGGCGCCTTCGATCCGCTCCAGGGGTTTGCCTACAGCGGCGGCAACCTGAATATCCTCACCCCACTGATGACCGGCGAGGCCGGCTCGGTGAACCGCATCACCGCTGGCGGCGCCATGGATATCGGCGCCTCGGCCGGCCCTCGTGGCCAGGCCAATGGCCAGGGCGCGGAACTGTCTCTGCAGGGCGACAGCATCCGCCTGGCCAGTGCCGTGGTGCTGCCCAGCGGCAAGGTGACCCTGGGGGCCCGGGGTGATGTCAGCCTGACCGATGCGGCGCTGATCGATGTGGCTGGCCGCACCATCGCCTTCAATGACCTGAGCAAATACGGCGCCGGCGGCGAAGTGCTGCTGCAGAGTGCTACCGGCAATGTGCTGCAGGTCACGGGCTCGACCATCGACCTTTCGGCCACCCATAACCAGGCCGGCAAGCTGCGGGCGGTGGCGCTGGACAGTGCGGCCGGGCGGGTAGACCTGGCGGGCAAGGTCCTTGGCGGCAGCAGCGGCTACTACGATGCCGGCGGCACCCTGGTGCCGTTCCTCGGCGCCACGGTGGAAATCCAGGCCCAGCACCTGGGCAGCAGCGGCACCCTGGACGAGCAGTTCGCCGCCCTCAACCAGCGCCTGAACCAGGGCCAGGTCTTTGGCGCACGCAGCTTCCAGCTCAAGCAGGGCGACCTGACCATCGGCGACGGGGTCAGGGCCAGCACCGTCAACGTCTCGGTGGACAACGGCAGCCTGCGGGTTACCGGGCGAGTGGACGCCAGCGGCGAACGGGTCGGCAGTATCAACCTGGCGGCCGGCAAGGGCCTGACCCTGGACGGCAGCGCGGTGCTCGATGCCCACGGCAGCAAGCTGCGGGTGGACAGCTACGGCAAGATCATCGACTCACCGAACCGCGCCAGCGTGGTGCTCAGCTCGGGCCAGGGCCGCCTGACCCTGGCCGACGGTGCGCGCATCGACCTGCGCCACGGCACCGACGTGGCAGTGGGCAGCGCGGCGGGGCAGAACGACGGTCGCAGCCGCGGCACCCTGGAGCTGAACGCGCCGCGCCTCGTCCAGGCGGACCAGAGCAGCAACGACATCGACATCGATGCCCGCGGCCCGCTGGATATCCAGGGCGCGCGCTCGATTGCGGTCAACGGCATGCTCCGCTACGACGATGCTCCGGAAAAAACCGACGCCACCGCCAGCGGCCGCCCTTACCAGGAAATCACCCAGGCCTACCTGGATGCCAAGCATGCCCAGAGCACGGCCTTTATCAACGCGGCCCTGCAAAACAGCGACCTGCTGCAGAACAAGCTGGCCGGCCTGAACAACGCCGGCTATGCCGACGCCTTCCATCTGCGGCCCGGGGTCGAGATCGTCAGCAAGAGCGCAGACGGCGACCTGGTGGTGCAGGGCGACCTGGACCTGTCGGGCTATCGCTATGCCAGCCTCAACCCCCACAGCCAGAAGACCTCGGTCTACGGTTCCGGCGAGGTCGGCAGCCTGACCCTGCGCGCCGGGGGCGACCTGAATGTCTATGGCAGCATCAACGACGGCTTCGCGCCGCCGCCTGCCACCGTGGACGACAAGGGCTGGGTGCTGCTGCCGGGCGTGGACTTCACCGGCGGCACTATCATCGTGCCGGGCAACGGCGTGACCCTGGCCGACGGCACCGCCTTCCCGGCGGGCAGCACCCTCAACTACGACCTGCCGATCAAGGGGCTGACCGTGGCCGCGGGCACGCGCCTGCCGGTCACGGCGACCCTGGACCAGACCCTGGTACTGCCGGCGGGTACGGTACTGGCGGCGGCTGTTCATGATGCCTCGGGCAACCTGCTGTTCGCCGCCGGTACCCTGCTTGGCGAGCCCCGGACCCTGGTCGCCGGCACCCGTCTGGAGGCCGGGACGCTGTTGACCCAGGGCACCCAGCTGCGGTCCATGACCTGGCCCAAGGGCGTGCCGCTGCCGCAAGTACACCTGGCCAATGTGAACAACAACATCGTCATGCTCGACGGCAGTAAGGCCCTGCCCAAGGGCGGCCTGATCCCGGCCGGCACCAACGTCAAGCTGCCGAGCGGCGTCGACTCGGTGCAGTTGCGGCCCGAAGACGTCGGGCGCCAGGGCAAGCTCTGGGCCATTGCGCCGATGCTTGCCGAAGGCTCGCAATCCTGGTCCCTGCGCCTGGTGGCCGGGGCCGATACCAGCGCAGCCGACAGCCGCATCGTGCAGGCCAACCCACGCAGCGGTGACTTGCATCTGGCGGACAGCCATTACGGGATGTTCGCCAAGGAACTGCCCAGCCAGGTGGTGCGGACCTGGACCCAGGTGGCGGTGGATGACCTGGCCGGCGTAGGGATAGTGGTCAAGGCCGGTGATCCGATCGACGAACAACTGCTGGTGGATCTGGGGCAGACCTCGATCGAGCAGTTCTGTGCCGACAGCCCGGCCTATTGCGCGATCAAGGCCAGCTACGCCTGGACCCAGCTGGCGGTGGACGAGCTGGCGGGCGCCGGGGTGGTGGTCAAGGCCGGCGATCCGATCGATGAGCAACTCCTGCTGGACCTGGGGCAGTCGTCCGTCGCGGCCTTCTGTGAAGAGTCGCCCGCCTTCTGCATGGCCCTGGACAGCAAGACCTATGGCGCAACGCCGTCCAGCAGCCGCTTCAGCGTGATCCGCACCGGCACCGGCGACCTTGAACTGCTCAGCGCCGGCAACCTGAGCATGGACTCGCTGTACGGGGTCTATACCGCCGGTACTTCCTCCACGGCGACGACGGCCGGCGATCCCTACAACCAGCCACGGGCCCTGGGAACGGGAGCCACGGTGCTCAATGACCCGGGCAGTTACTTCGAGCAGTTCGTCAATGGCAGCGGCACCAGCCTGTACCGCGCCTGGTACCCGGAGGCGGGGGGCAACCTGCGGGTCAGTGCCGGTGGCGACCTGACCGGCAATATCAGCAGTACCGCCAACGACAGCCGTGCCTGGCCCAACCCCAAGGACAACGGCCAGGACTCGGCCGAAGTGGGCAACTGGCTGTGGCGCCAGGGCAGCGGCGATGTCGCCACCGGCGGTTCGGCGCAACCCGGTGCCTGGTGGATCAACTTCGGCACCTATGCGGCCAACGGCAGCGCCGACCGGATGCTGGGCTTTACCGGGTTCGGCACCCTGGGCGGCGGCAACCTGGAGCTGAATGTCGGCGGTGACGCGGGCATCCTCCAGCGCCTGACGGACAGCGCCGGCGCCTCCACCGTGGCGCCCCGCAGCCAGGGGCTGGTGCTGGCCGTGGGCAGTACCGGCCGGGTCGCCAGCGATGGCAGCCTGCAACTGACCGGCGGTGGCGACCTGCGGGTGAACATTGCGGGCGCCTTGAACCCGGCCAGCAACCTGGTCATCGAGCATCGCAACGGGGTCGTGGTCAACCTGCGTGGCAGCAGCCATTTGCAGAGTGCCTCCCTGGGCAGCATCGACCTGCACTATGGCGGCACCGCCGTTGACCACAACCCCAGCGAAGCCCGGGCCTTCGACCCGTTGCGCGCCACCCGTGGCCTGGCCCAGGGCGGCCTGACCCTGGTGCCCGGCGATGCCACCTTCAACCTGCAGAGCCGCGGCGACCTGGTGGTGCAGAACGTCGAGGACCCGGGCCGGGTCCGCCAGTTCAACACCGCGCTCTTCAGCCGTGGCAGCCAGCAAGGCAGCGGCCGGAGCTGGTTCACCCTGTGGACCGAGCGTACCGCCATCGACCTGATGTCCCTGGGCGGCAACCTGACCCCGCTCACCAGCCCTGGCAGCACCGATCTGGCGGTGGTCTATCCGTCGATCCTCAGGGCCGTGGCAGCCAGCGGCAGCCTTTACTATGGCAAGGCCGCCAGCGCGCAAGTCGGCGACCTCAACTACCGGGTGCCGCTGTTCCTGGCGCCGGGCGCCGCAGGGCAGTTGCAGTTCCTGGCCCAGGACTCGATCTACGCGGGCGGTTTCACCGTCAGCCAGTCGGGCGCCGCGGCCGCTTCGGTGGCCACGCCCTGGCGTCCGGCATTTATCGGCAGCATCGAGGGTGAAGTGGTGGCCAGCAACCTGTCGGTCAACGGCAACCCGGTCATCGGCTCGATCCTGCCGTTGTTCGCCTTCGGTTCCGGCAGCGTCTCCGGGCTGGTTGCCGGCCCGGCCGATCCGGCGCGTTTCTATGCGGTGAACGGCGACCTGATGGGGGTCAACAGCGGCCGGATCATCACCTTCGGCCAGGCGGCCTCCCAGTTGCACTCGGGGCAGACCTGGTACGAGGGCAGCCGCCCGGTGTGGATGATGGCCGGGCGCGATATCGTCAGCAGTGGCCGGACCTTCGGCGTCGAGGACCCGATCAATGGCTCGACCTCCCAGGGCAACCTGTTCGTGCACAACAACCCCAGCGACATCTCCGTCGTCAGCGCCGGGCGCGACATCCTCTACAGCAACTTCAACGTCGCCGGCCCCGGCACCCTGGAACTGACCGCGGGGCGCAACATCCTCATGGAGGACAAGGTCAGCGTCACCAGCATCGGTGCCGTGGCGCCGGGGGACCGCCGGCCTGGGGCGAGCATCGTGATGCAGGCCGGGTTCGGCCCCAACGGCCCGGACTACCGGCGCTTCGTCGAGGCTTACCTGGACCCGGCCAACCTCGCCCAGCCGGGCGAAAGCCTGTCGGGCGCCCGGGTGGCCAAGACCTACGAGGGCGAACTGCTGGACTGGCTGGCCGAGCGCTTCGGCTTTGTCGGCGACAGCGCCCAGGCCCGGGCCTATTACGCGGCCCTGCCCGCGGAACAACAGCGGGTGTTTGCCCGGAATGTGTATTTTGCCGAGCTCAAGGCCGCCGGCCGCGAGTACACCGAGGAAGGCGGCATGCGCCAGGGCAGCTATGCCCGGGGCCGGGCGGCGATTGCCGGGCTGTTCCCGAGCACCGACGTGGCGGGCAACCCGATCACCTACCAGGGCGATATCACCCTGTTCGGCGGTGCCGGGGTGCACACCGACTTTGGCGGCAACATCCAGATGCTGACCCCCGGCGGCAACCAGACCTTCGGCATCGAGGGCACGGCGCCACCGGCCTCGGCGGGGATCATCACCCAGGGCGCGGGGGACATCCAGCTGTACTCCCTGGGCAGCATCCTGCTGGGCCAGAGCCGGATCATGACCACCTTCGGCGGCTCGATCATGGGCTGGTCGGCGGCGGGCGACATCAACGCCGGCCGCGGTTCCAAGACCACCGTGGTCTATACACCGCCCAAGCGGGTCTACGACAACTGGGGCAACGTCAGCCTGTCGCCGTCGGTGCCCAGCACCGGGGCGGGGATCGCCACTCTCAACCCGATACCGGAAGTGGCGGCCGGCGACATCGACCTGATCGCGCCCCTGGGCACCATCGATGCCGGCGAGGCGGGGATCCGGGTCTCGGGCAACGTCAACATCGCCGCTCTGCGGGTGGTCAACGCGGCGAACATCCAGACCCAGGGCAAGTCCAGCGGGGTGCCGGTCACGGCGGCGGTCAACACCGGCGCCATGACCTCGGCCAGCGCCGCCGGCTCCGCCGCGTCCCAGGCCGCGGAAGATGCGGCCCGCAACCAGCAGGCGGCGGCCAAGCAGGGCCGGGCGTCCATCGTCACCGTGGAAGTGCTGGGCTTTGGTAGCGAACCGGTGCAACGCCCCCGTGAAGACGCCAGCCGCGCCCCGGGCTACAACCCCGACAGCCCGGTGCAGGTGCTGGGCGCCGGGCCCTTGAGCGACCAGGCCCGGGCGCGTTTGACCGACGAGGAGCGCGGGCAACTGACGCTGTAGGTTCTCTCGTGGTAGCAAGGCTTGGGGGCGATCGTCGATCGCCCCTTTTTTTTGAAGCAGGGGAGGTGCTATTCCAGGTGGGAATGCAATGAATAAAAACAATGAATTTTAATTATCAAACCGCAGGGCCTAGCCTGTCCCGATCCTTTGAATGGAGCCCTGCCATGACCTCATCCTCGGTAAACCCGGCTGAAAAATTCGACCGCTCGCGGGCCGACGAATACGCCCGCCAGAGCCGTATCGCCCTGGCGGGCTACGACGCCTGCCATGACCTTGCCGCCTGCATGTTGGCGGCCAGCCTGGGTGAGGGGCGTGCGGCCCACATCCTGGCCGTGGGGGCCGGTGGCACGGCCCAGGAGATTATCGCCATGGCTTCCCTGGAACCGGGCTGGCGCTTTACCGCTGTAGACCCCTCGGCACCGATGCTGGAGACAGCGCGCCAGCAGTTGCAGGCGCAGGGTTTGCTGGAGAGGACCGAAGTGCGTCTGGCCACGGTGGACGAACTGGCGGCGGACGAACCCTTCGACGGGGCCACGCTGATCGGCGTGCTGCACCATCTGCCCGGTGATGAAGCCAAGCGGCAATTGCTGCGGGCCATCGCCCGGCGCCTCAAACCCGGCGCGCCGCTGATCGTCGCCGGCAATCACTACGCCTACGCCAGCCAGCCCCTGCTGCTGGCGGCCTGGGGGCAACGCTGGCGCCAGCAGGGCGCGACGGCGGATGAGGTACAAGCCAAGCTGGGGAAAATCCTTCAGGGCGCCGACCCGCCCCATTCCGAGGCGGCGGTGCAACGGTTGCTCGAAGAGGGCGGTTTCAGCGCGGGAACACGTTTCTTCAGCAGCCTGTTCTGGGGCGCCTGGCTGAGCCGCAAGAGTCGCTGAGGGGCCGCTCGAACATGCCTGGCACGCCTTCAGGCCGGCAAGTTCCACAAGGTCATCACTCATGGAGTGTCGCCGCATGCCGGGCCAGCCCGCGAGGCCGGTATCGCCTTTGAGCATCTGCTGTGCATGAGCAATGTGCCGCCACTGGCGGCCTCGCCCCCCTGTCGGGCAGCCCAGGCGCAGATTGCCGCGCGCCTGGGCATCAATGATCACGCGCCGGTCCTGCTCCTGGCCTGTTCCAGGTTGGCCGCGCCCAGCCAGTAGAACAGCCCGCCGGCGACTATGAACGCTCCCAGCATGTAGAAGATCCAGTGCGCCGGGTGGCTGGCCAGGAGCATGCCGCAGAGTATCGGGCCCAGTGCGCCGCCGAGGTTGGAGAGGTTCTGCGCGCCGTAATACAGGCCTCGCAGGTGTTCGGGGGCGATCAGGTCGATGAACATGTACTCGGCGGGAAATACGATGATTTCCCCCAGGGTGAACACCACCATCGACAGCACCCACAGCGCCAGGCTGGTGGCCAGGCCGAAGCCGCTGACCCCCAGCAGGAACAGGCCCAGCCCCAGCGCCAGCCAGCGGCTCAGGTGGCGCTGGGTAATCCTGCGGCCGATGGCGTATTGCAGGGCGATCACCAGCAGCGCATTGGTCGCCACCAGGGTGCTGATGATGCGATAGGTGGCCTCCGCCGAGGTGGTGACCACCAGGTACTGCGACAGGTACGCCGAGAACTGGCCAAAGACCACGGCGCTGAGCAGGCCGCCCAGGGTGAAGCACACCAGGCGGTAATCCCTTAGCAGCTGTTTGCCCAGGGCCGCGAAGGATAGCGGCGCTGGCGTCGGGCCGGCGGCGTTCAGCTGTCTGTCGCCCCAGCGCATATGGATCGCCAGGAACCCGGCGCCCAGGGCGGCGGAGATCAGGAACGGCAGGCTGATGTCCAGGCGCGCCAGCCCGGCGCCGAGGAACGGGCCCACGGCGTAGCCGATATTGGTCAGGGTGTATTTGATCGAGAAGGCTTCGCTGCGCTGTTCCACCGACAGGCGCTGGGCAAAGCCGGCCTTGATCGCGATGTCGATCACCGCATAGGCCAGGTTGACCAGCACCAGGCACAGGTAGAACAGCCACAGCTGGCGGGCACTGAAGGCGCCGATGAAGCCCAGGGTGAACAGCGCGCAGCAGGCCAGGATCAGCCGGTAGCTGGGCGTGCGGTCCACCAGGAAACCACCGTAGAGGCTCAGCAGCGAGCCGAGGATCATGCTGCTGCCGATCACCAGGCCGATGTCGCTCACTTGCAGGCCGAAAGCACTGCTCAGGTAGATCACCAGGTAGGGCAGGGTGATTGCCCGGGCCAGGGTCAGCACCAGGGTGCCGGCCAGCAGCAGGTTGATTGCTTTCGGGTAGCTTTTCAGGGTGCGCAGCATCCGTGCCTCATCGGTCTGTAACGGCGTTTTTGAGAATGGCAGCCAGCTTACTGGGGAATCTGGTTCTGTTTTATGATGTTTTTTACCCAGTGAATGGAATCAGATTCATGAATAAGAGGCGCCGATGTTTTCTTCCGAACGCTTGAAGGGGATCGATGTGTTTGTCTGCGTGGCCGACTGCGGCAGCTTCAAGGCCGCCGCCGAACGGCTCAACCTTACGGCTTCCGCCGTCAGCAAGGCCATCGCCCGGCTGGAAGGGCGCCTGCAGGCGCGGCTGTTCCAGCGCACCACCCGCAGCCTGGCGCTGACCGACGCGGGCACGGCCTTCTACCGCACCTGCAGCGGGGTGCTGGCAGACCTGGAAGAGGCCGAGCTGGCGCTGAACGCGGAAAACTCCGAGCTGCGGGGGCGGGTGCGCATCGACCTGCCCGGGACCTTCGGCCGCTCCCAGGTGCTGGGCGCCGTCCTGCGCTTTGCCCGGGAGCATCCGGGCTTGCAGCCGCACATCACCTTTTCCGCTCCCGGTGTCGAGCCGCTTGAAGCCGGTGCGGACATCGCCGTGCGCCTTGGCGGCTCGGGACAGTGGCCGGCGGCGCTGGGGCACCGCTGCCTGGGCCGCGAATGGCACCTGTTCTGCGCCTCGCCCGATTACCTGCGCAGCCATGGCGTGCCGCTGACCGACCAGGACCTTGAGCGCCATCAGTGCATTGCCTATGGCTGGGTGGATGGCCGGGTCAGCCCCTGGAACTTCGCCAGCGGCCGCCCGGGCGAGAGTGAGCGCCGGGTGATGTCCGCCAGTTGCGTGGTGGGCGATGGCGAGGGGCTGTTGATGGCGGTGCAGCAAGGCTATGGCATTGCGCAACTGCCTTCCTGGCTGGTCAAGCGCCAGTTGGAGGACGGAAGTCTGGTGGAGGTGCTGCCGCAATGGGCCAGCGAAGGGCAGGCGATCCATCTGCTGTGGCTGAAAAGCCGGCAGGGGTTGCCCAAGGTCAGTGCATTGCTGGAGATGCTGGAACGGAATCTGCGGGGATAACGATGAGAAAAAATGGCAGGGGCGGCTGGATTCGAACCAACGCATGGCAGGATCAAAACCTGCTGCCTTACCGCTTGGCGACGCCCCTGTAGCTGTTGCGACGTTACTTGCCTGAACTGCCGGCCCGGGGAGGGCCGCTGCAAGAACGGGCGCAAATTTATCAACTTATCGGCGGGCTGGGAAGCCCTCTGGTGAAAAAAATGAGTTTGAAAACAGCTGCTTAGTCTTTTTCAGGGCGATTTTATCCGTCCCGGGGTTCAAGGGACCAGGTAGCCGGGCTGTGAATCCTTCAGCGGCCGGGCCATGTCCAGTGCGCGGTGGATGGCCCGCAACTCCGCCCCTTCAAGGGCGCGCCGGCCAAATTGATAGTCGTCGCCCCCCGGGCCCAGGTGCACCGAAAGCAGCCCGAACAGCTGCTCGCCCACTGCTTCGATGAACATTTCCATATAGCTTTCGTAACGGCCGTAGGCGCACAGGTAGATCAGCCCCTGGACCTCGGCGCGCTCGCACTCGTGAATGTCATCCCAGGTCAGGCAACTGCCCTGTTCGCCACTGATCAGCGGCAGGTGCCAGGCGTTCGGTACGAGCGGTTGGGCGCGCAGGGCCTCCGGTAGCGGCTGGCAGGACAGCACCTGGAAGCGGTACCTGAGCCTGCCGTGGTGGTTGGCATGCCGTGGCGCGGGCGGCTCGGCGGCCGGGCCGGTGATCCGCACGTGCAGCAGGTGGCTCAGGGCGATTTCCGAGGGTTGCTCGTTCCAGCCATTGAGGTCCGCCAGCGGCGGGCACCAGATCAGTTGCAGGGTTTCACCGAGCACGATGCCGTCCTGGCGTTGGAAGAAGGCCGAGCTTTGCTCGCCCACCACTGGCAGCAGATCGCGCAGCTGCAAGGTCGGCGCGCCGTAGTCGATGCCAAGGTCGGTGGACCAGAACAGGGGGGTGCAGGTTCTCAGGGTTGCCGGCATGGACGCGAGCCTGTGATGGGGAGGGGGAGGATTCTTCGGTAACTGGCGCCGGATGTCACCTCTGTCTGACTCAATCGGCTACATCCGCTGGCTCAATGTGACCGTGACAGCCCGCTGCCGCGCACTAGTATAGGGAGCCTTGGGCAAGACCTATAAGAACAGCAGAAGGACACACACGCATGCGACGCTGGAACGGCTGGGGGGATGCATCCACGGTGGTCGAATTGCCGGCCCAGGGCGCGGGGTTTCTCGCCGAGCGCCTGGGGCCGGGACGCAGGTTGCCGGAGGCGACCCTGGAGCAGGCCCTGGCCCGGGTGCCGGCATCGCGCCTGCAAGCCCATGACTTGTACAGCATCAGTGCCGAGGACCGGCTGCTGCACGCCCGCGGCCAGAGCCTGGCGGACTGGCTGGCGCTGCGCGAGGGCGAGCTGGGGGCCTACCCGGACGCCGTGGCGTTCCCGGAAACCGCCGAACAGATCCGCCAGTTGCTGGCCCTGGCCGAGGACCGCGACCTGTGCCTGATTCCCTACGGCGGGGGCACTTCGGTGGCCGGGCACATCAACCCCGGCTGGTCCGAGCGGCCGGTGCTGACGGTGTCCCTGGCGCGCATGAGCCGCCTGCTGGACCTGGACGAAGACAGCCTGCTGGCGACCTTCGGTCCCGGGGCCAGCGGCCCTCAGGTGGAAAGCCAGCTGCGGGCCCGGGGCTACACCCTGGGGCACTTTCCCCAGTCCTGGGAGCTGTCGACCCTGGGCGGCTGGGTCGCCAGCCGTTCCAGCGGCCAGCAGTCGTTGCGCTACGGGCGCATCGAGCAGCTGTTCGCCGGCGGCACCCTGGAAACCTTTGCCGGGCCAATGCCCATCGCCACCTTTCCGGCGTCCGCCGCCGGGCCGGACCTGCGCGAGGTGGTGCTGGGCAGCGAAGGGCGCTTCGGGATCATTTCCGAGGTCAAGGTGCGGGTCAGCCGCCTGCCCGATGACGAACGTTTCTACGGGGTGTTCCTACCCGACTGGCAGCAGGCCCTGCAAGCGGTGCGCGCCCTGGCCCAGGCCCGGGTGCCGCTGTCGATGCTACGCCTGTCCAATGCCCTGGAGACCGAAACCCAGCTGGCCCTGGCCGGCCACCCGACGCAGATCGCCTGGCTGGAAAAGTACCTGGCCTTGCGCGGCGCCGGGGCGGGCAAGTGCCTGTTGACCTTCGGCGTGACCGGCAACCGCCGGCAGAATGCCCTGTCCCTGCGCCAGGCGCGCCAGCACCTGAAGGCTTTCGGCGGGGTGTTCACCGGCACCCTGCTGGGCAAGAAATGGGCGCAGAACCGCTTTCGCTTTCCCTACCTGCGCGAAAGCCTGTGGAACGCCGGGTACCTGGTGGACACCCTGGAGACCGCCACTGACTGGAGCAATGTCGACCGCCTGCTGCAACGCATCGAGCAGAGCCTGCGTGACGGCCTGGCCGCCGAGGGCGAGCAGGTGCATGTGTTCACCCACCTGTCCCATGTCTATGGCGAAGGGTCGAGCATCTACACCACCTACGTGTTCCGCCCGGATGCCCAGTACCCGGCGACCCTGGCCCGCTGGCAGGCGCTCAAGCACGCTGCCAGCCAGACCATCGTCAACCACCGCGGCACCATCAGCCACCAGCACGGCGTGGGCAAGGACCATGCGCCGTACTTGCTGCGGGAGAAGGGCCCGCTGGCCATCGATGCGCTGCAGGCCCTGAGCCGCCACTTCGATCCGGCCGGGCGCCTCAACCCCGGCACCCTTTTGGAGCCCCGTGAACCATGAGCCAGGACTGGAATGCCCAGTGGCGCCAAGAGGTGCTGCCCGGGCTGGCGGCGCAAGCCTGGGACCTGATCGTGATCGGTGGCGGCATCAGCGGCGCCGGCATCCTGCGCGAAGCGGCGCGGCGCGGCTGGCGTTGCCTGCTGCTGGAACAGCGAGACTTTGCCTGGGGCACCTCCAGCCGCTCCTCGAAGATGGTCCATGGCGGCTTGCGCTATATCGCCAAGGGCCAGTGGCGCCTGACCCGGGATTCGGTGCGCGAGCGCCAGCGCCTGTTGCAGGAGGCCCCGGGGCTGGTGGAGCCCATGAGCTTCCTGATGCCCCATTACCGCGGCAAGTTTCCCGGGCCCCGGGTGTTCGGCGGCCTGCTGGGTGTGTATGACGCCCTGGCCGGGCGGCGCAACCATCGCTTCCACGATGCCCGGCAGCTGGCTTTCCTGGCCCCCGGGGTCAAGGAGCCGGGGCTGTTGGGGGGGACCAGTTTTCTCGACGCCCTGACCGACGATGCGCGGCTGGTGATGCGGGTGCTGGCCGAGGCCCGGGCCGATGGCGCCCAAGTGTTCAACGGCGTTCGGGTCACCCGCCTTTTGCGCGAGAACGGGCGGGTCTGCGGGGTGCAGATCGAGGACAGCGAAGGCGGGCAGCCGCAGCAGGTGCGCTGCGCGGCCCTGGCGGTCGCTACCGGCGCCTGGGCCGAGCGCCTGCGCCCGGCGGACCGCGTGCGCCAGCTGCGGCCCTTGCGCGGCAGCCATCTGCTGCTGCCGGGCTGGCGCTTGCCGGTGGCCCAGGCCTTCAGCTTCATGCATGCCGAGGATGGCCGGCCGGTGTTCGTCTTCCCCTGGGAGGGCGCCACCGTGGTCGGCACCACCGACCTGGATCACCGCGATGACCTGGACCAGAGCGCCAGCATCAGCCAGGAAGAGCTTGAGTACCTGCTGGCCGCCTGCGCCCAGCAGTTTCCCCAGGCCCTGATCACTGCCGGCGACGTGCTGTCGACCTGGGCCGGGGTGCGCCCGGTGGTGGCCAGCAGCGACGGCCAGCAGGGCAAGCCTTCCAATGAAACCCGCGAGCATGTGCTGTGGCAGGAACCCGGCTGCGTGACCCTGGCCGGCGGCAAGCTCACCACCTTCCGGCCCCAGGCCATCGAAGTGCTGCAGGCCTGCGGAGCGATGCTCGGGCGTGAAGTGGTGGACGACGGCGCCCCGGTCTTCACGCCTGTGGCGCCCCTGGAGATCCCCGGCCTGAGCGGCGCCCAGGTGCGGCGCCTGGCTGGCCGCCACGGCCGCCATCTGCCGCGGCTGGCGCAGTGGGTGGCGACCCTGGGCGGCGATTGCGTCGGCGCCAGCGACACCCTGTGGGCCGAGCTGGCGTTTGCCGCCGAGGCGGAAATGGTCCTGCACCTGGACGACCTGCTGCTGCGCCGTACCCGCATCGGCCTGCTGCTGGCCGAGGGCGCCGCCCAGTACCTGCCGGCCATCCGCCGCCTGTGCCAGCCGCAGCTGGGCTGGGACGACGAGCGCTGGCAGGCCGAGGAACAGCGCTACCGGGCCCTGTGGCAACGCCATCACAGCCTGCCGCCACTCGCCTAACGATGCTCAACCAAGAGAGCCCCATGGATAACCACAACAACAATAAGCAGGACTACCTGCTGGCCATCGATAACGGCACCCAGAGCGTTCGTGCGCTGCTGTTCGACCTCAAAGGCAACCTGCTGGGCAAGGGCAAGGTGGAGCTTGAAGCCTATTTTTCCAGCCGGCCCGGCTGGGCCGAACAGCACCCGGACTACTACTGGGCCAAGCTCGGCGAAGCCTGCCAACTGCTCTGGCAGCAGGCCGGCATCGACCGTTCGCAGATCCGCGGCGTGTCCCTGACCACCCAGCGCGGCACCCTGATCAACGTCGATGCCCAGGGCCGCGCGCTGCGCCCGGCGATCCTCTGGCTCGACCAGCGCCAGGCCGAGGTCGAAGGCAAGATCAAGGGGCCCTGGGGCTGGTTGTTCAAGTTGATCGGCGCCGAGGCCACGGTGGATTATTTTCGCGCCCAGGCCGAGGCCAACTGGGTGGCTCAGGAACAGCCCGAGGTGTGGGCCGCCACCGACAAGTTCCTGTTGCTCTCGGGCTTTCTCACCCATCGCCTGACCGGCAATTTCGTCGACTCGGTGGGCTGCTGCGTGGCCTACCTGCCGTTCGACTACAAACGCCTGCGCTGGGCCGCCCCCAGTGACTGGAAGTGGCAGGCCCTGGCGGTGCGCCAGGAGCAGTTGCCGACCCTGCTCAAGCCCGGGGAAACCCTGGGCCGGATCACCGCCGAGGCCAGCCGCCATACCGGCATACCCGAAGGCTTGCCGCTGATTGCCGCGGGTGCCGACAAGGCCTGCGAAGTGCTGGGCTCGGGCGTCCAGGACTCCACCACCGCCTGCCTGTCCTACGGCACCACGGCCACCATCACCACCACCCGTTCGCGCTACCTGGAGGTAGTGCCTTTGATACCGCCGTACCCGGCGGCGGTGCCGGACCACTACAACTGCGAGGTGATGATCTTTCGCGGCTACTGGATGGTCAGCTGGTTCAAGCAGCAGTTCGGCCTGCGCGAAGTGCAGCAGGCGGCGGAGCAGGGGCTGGAGCCGGAGCAGCTGTTCGACGCCCTGGTCCAGGCGGTGCCGCCCGGGTCCATGGGCCTGACCCTGCAACCCTACTGGTCGCCGGGCATCCGCGAGCCGGGCATGGAAGCCAAGGGGGCGATGATCGGCTTTGGCGACGTGCACACCCGGGCGCACATCTACCGGGCCATTCTCGAAGGCCTGGCCTATGCCCTGCGCCAGGGCATGGAGCGCATCGAAAAGCGCTCCAGGCTGAAGATCAGCCGCCTGCGGGTGGCCGGCGGCGGCTCCCAGAGCGACGCGGCCATGCAACTGACGGCGGACATCTTCGGCCTGCCGGTGGAGCGGCCCCATGTCTATGAAGCCTCGGGGCTGGGTGCGGTGATCGCCTGCGCGGTGGGCCTGGGGCTGTACCCGGACTTCGCCACGGCCATCAGCGCCATGACCCGGGTTGGCGCAGTGTTCGAGCCCCAGCCCCAGGCGCAGCAGATGTACCAGCGGCTGTACAGCGAGGTCTACCTGCGCATGTACCGCCAGCTCAAGCCGCTGTACCAGAGCATTCGCGAGATTACCGGTTACCCGGCTTAGCGAAAGCGCCGGCCAGCGGCCGGCAGGGGGGGCGAACCTCTGCGGGGTAAAAAGTTCTTCCAGGCGCCAGGGCTGATCTATCGTGATCAAGGGGCAGGGCCCCTTCGACCCCCCACGCCTGCGAGACGAGCATGAACCGCCAGGAAGCGCTGAACATCCTGTGGAAGCGACTGTTCCTCATCTTTGTGCTGCTATTGGCGGCATCCCTGGTGTCGGTGGCCATGGCCGATGGCTACACCATTCCCTCGGTGGTGTTCATTGCCGGCAACATCGGCGGCTATGTCGGTTTTCACCGCCAGCTTTCCAGCCTCAGCGAGGAGGAAATCATTGGGCTGTGCAGTTCCTGGTTCAGCCTGGTACTGCCGTCATTCATCGGCGGCATCCTCGCGGGGCTGCTGTATATCCTGTTCATTTCCGGGGTGGTGCAAGGGGAGCTGTTTCCAAAGATCGTCGCCGATGAAACCTGTCGCTACAGCGAGAACAGCTTCTATGTGATCTTCTGCCAGCACGCCGGTGGCTATGCCGCCTACGCCAAGCTATTGTTCTGGTCCTTTGTCGCGGGGTTCAACCAGAACTACGTGGTGGACCTGATCGACAACATCAAGGGCAGCCAGAAGACGGAGAATCAGCCATGAGTGAACAGAGCAAAGGGCCGGCGTCGTACTTCCCCTCCATTGAAAAGCACTACGGCCAGCCCATCGGGCACTGGCTGGAGCTGCTGGCAACGGTCGACGGCAAAAAGCATATGGAGCTGGTGGCCTGGCTCAAGACCGAACACGGCATGGGCCATGGCCACGCCAATGCCCTGGTGGCGCACTTCCTGGCGGCCAGCAAGGGCCGCTAGTCCCCGGGGCGCCATTCTTCGCCAGTGAAAGCCTGACTGCCGACATCCGCTTTCCTGGCGAAAAAAGCCAAATTCCCCTGTGTTCTCTTCGTTCTTTCCTACGTCGCACCTTGCATTGCCCTCTTTCTGCCTGTCGGAGTTTTCTCGATGTCTTCGCCAAAATCCTTGCCCACGGCCCTGTTGGGCCTGGCCCTGGCCTGCCCGGCATTTGCCGAAACCCGCGCTGTAGAGCTGGCACCGGCGCAGGTCCTGGGGCAGGAGCCGGTTGGCGAGGGGCAGGGCATGGAGGAGGCCGCGGCGCGGCTGGCCCAGGTGCCCGGCGGCACCAATGTGGTGGACATGCGCCGCCCGCTGCAGGGCCGGGTGGCCAGCAACCAGGATGTGCTGGCCTACCAGCCCGGGGTCTATGCCCAGTCGGCGGGCAACGAAGGGGTGAAGATCTCGATCCGCGGCTCGGGCATCAACCGCGCGCCGGGTGCCCATGCCTCGGGGCTGTATACGATGCTCGACGGCCTGCCCCTGACCGGCCCCGGTGGCACGCCCTATGAATTGCTGGAGCCCTTGTGGGTCGACCACGTGGAAGTGCTGCGCGGCGCCAACGGGTTCGACCGTGGCGCCCTGGCCCTGGGCGGGGCCATCGATTACGTCAGCCACACCGGCTATGACGCACCGCTGTTGCAGGTACGCTACGCCACCGGTAGCCACGGTTATCAGCAGCGTCAGGTCAGTTCCGGGCAAGTGCTGGGGGATTTCGACTATTACGTGTCATTGACCGACTCCAATGCCGACGGCTACCAGGATCACACCCGCAGCCAGAGCAAGGGGCTGATCGGCAACTTCGGCTACCGCTTCAACCCGAACCTGGAAACCCGCTTCTACCTGCGCTACCGCGAGACCGACAACGATCTGGCCGGGCGCGTGACCAAGCGCTCCATCGAACACGACCCGCGGGCGGCCAACCCGGCCTACGTCAGCCGCGACGACCGGCGCAAGCAGCCGGGCAGTACCTTTGTCGGCAACAAGACCACCTATTACCTGGACGACGATTCGAGTATCCAGGCCGGGCTGGTGTACCACGACTACCCCATGGACCTGCGCGAAGGCCCCAACCGCCTGAAGGTGGCCTACAGCGACGTCAGCGGCACCCTGGACTACAAGCGCCGCGACAGCCTCTGGGGCCTGGAAAGCCGCAGCACCCTGGGCCTGCGGGTGACCAAGCACCTGCCCAATGACGGTGCCAGCGAGTTCGTGCGGATTCCCACCGGCAATACCGCGAACTACGCGCCGGGCACGCGGATCCGCAACTTCACTTACCAGGGCTCGGACACCGTCCTGCACGTTGGCAATGACCTGGAGATCGCCGACGACCTGTGGCTGACCACCGGGCTGGCGGCCATCTACACCCGCCGCGAAAGCGCGGTGACCTACCCCGAGGGCGGCGGCAAGACCAGCCTTGGCGACTGGGACTACGCGCCGCGCCTGGGCCTGCGCTACCAGTTGAACCCGGATCTGCAACTGTTCGCCAACCTCAGCCGCTCGGTGGAAGCGCCACACCCCTGGTCGCTGATCTATAGCTCGAACCTGCGTTTTCCGAAAACCAGCGGCGTCGCTTACGGTGCTCAAAGCAATCCGGTCAAGCTGCGCAATCAGACCGCTACCACCCTGGAACTGGGCGGGCGCGGCGACAGCAGCCTGGGCCAGTGGAGCCTGGCCTGGTACTACGCCCAGGTGCGCCACGAACTGCTTTCGGTGCTGCCGGATGCCAACGCCATCACGCCTTACGAACTCAACGCCAGCCCCACCGTGCACCAGGGCGTGGAGGCCAGCCTGCAGAGCGAGCTGTGGTCGCGCCCGGGCGTCGGCCGCCTGAGCCTGCGCCAGGCCTATACCTTCAGTGATTTCCACTACCGCGACGATCAGCGTTTCGCCGACAACCGCCTGCCGGGCCTGCCCATGCACTACTACCAGGGCGAGCTGCGCTACGACTGGCCCCTGGGCTTCTTCGCCGCGGTCAATACCCAGCTGGTGTCCAAGGTGGCGGTGGATTACGCCAACAGCTACTACGCCGATCCCTATGCGCTGTTCGGCGCCACCCTGGGCTACAACGCGCCGAAGAACGACTGGCAGACCTGGCTCGATGTGCGCAACCTGACCGACAAGCGCTACGCCGCCACCGTGACCCCGGGTTATGACGACAAGGGGCTGGACGCGGCGCGTTCAACGCCGGGGGAAGGGTTGGGGGTGTACCTGGGGGTGTCCTGGAGCCTGCGCTGAAAGCAGGGCCGCGAGCGAGCCGACACCCGCCAATGAAAGTGCCCGCAGCAGCGGGCACCTGGTTCATGCCGGGCGGTTTCAGCCCGGGCGGCAGTGATTTACCACTGGCCCGAGAACACGCAGGTCAGTGCTTCGATGGCGCTGAACTTCCACAGCGAGTCGCCGCAGTCGCTGGCAAAGGCGTGGGCGTTGGAGGCGGTGAGGGCCAGGGCGATGGCCGAGGCATAGACGATTTTCTTGAGCGACATGGGAAAACTCCTTGTTATGAATCCGCACGTTCTTGTAGGCGCCGTCCTGAAGGGGGGGCTGCTGCGGACTATAGGCCCGTGCTGCCCCCGGCACTATTAGCCCGAGTGTGCTAATGGCCCATGCGCATCACTGTGCCGCCCGGTCCAGGCTCAGTTGCGAAAATACAGCTCGTCCAGCTGCCGCCGGCGTATCACCAGGTACTCCTCCCAGACCTTGGGGAAATCCTCGTCCCGGGTCAGGGGGAAGGTCAGGTAGTAAGTCCGACCGCTGACACTGATGTACTCCCGCACCCGCTTGTACGCCGGCTGTTCCAGCAGCGAGATGTATTCGTCATAGGCGTAGTGGTAGTGGGAAATCGTCACCCGATGGGGCGCGATCATGCAGCGGGAGAAGTCGATCACCCAGCCATGGCTCATGTCGCTGCCCAGGTAGCCGTAGACCCCATCCTCGGAGAGGCTGATGGCTTTTCGTGCCTGTACGCCATCCTCATCGTTGACCAGCACGATCTGGCTTTCGAAATAGCGGATGGCCTGTTGCTCGGGGCCGCGCAACTGCAGGTTCCAGCCGACGGCGCCCATGCGGAACTCGCCCTGCTCGGTATATTCGGCAGTCCAGCCGTTGGCAAGGGTAATGCTGTGTGTGGTCATTGTCGTCCTGGTGATGGCTGTCCCTGAAGGCTGGGGATTGTACGTCAGCCGCTGTGCGAAACGGCAGGGCCCGTGGCGCCCGGTCAGTCATGCCAGCATGCGAGCTGTCCTGTGACTGTGACTGTGGCCGTGCCCTGTGGCTAGTTCGCCAGTGCGTGGCGCAGATGCGCCAGGGCCCGGGTTTCGACCTGGCCCTGGTCGCTCCCCGGATTGAAGACCGCGCAGCAGGCGCTGGTGCCGGCGACGTTGGCGCGATAGACCGCCAGCGTGCTGCCGGGGCCGCTGCCGGTGTGGCCGTAGAGCGTCAGGCCAGACTCGACACTGCCCACCATCAGGCCCATGGCATAGCCGGGAGCGACCCAGGGCCGGCCGGCCATCGGCCCGCCCAGAACCTGGGCCTGCTGCATGCCTGCCAGCAGTGCCGGGGGCAATAGCGCGCCGCTCAACAGCCGATCCAGCAGCAGCACCGCCTCCGCCAGGGGCCCCACCAGCAGGCCGTGGTAGACCCAGCCGGGGTGGTAGTCGCCCAACTGGCCCAGGTCCACATCCCGCAGGTCTTCGCGGGTCACGGCGAGGCGCGTGCGGGACAGGCCCAGGGGCGCCAGTACCCGTTGTTGCAGGGCAAGGTGCAGGGGCAGGTCCGTCGCCTGCTGGATCAGCTGCGCCACGAACAGGTAGCCCACATTGGAGTAGCGCCACTGGCTGCCGGGGGCGTAGCGCAGGCGGCTGGCGTCCAGGCGCTGCAGCATCTGTGCACCGGGCCATGCATCCTCGTTGCGCAAAACCGCGTCGTGGTAGTCGCTCAGCTCGCTGTAGTCCGCCAGCCCGGCCTGATGCCGCAGCAACTGGCGCAGGGTGAAGGGGCCCTCGGGCAGCGGCTCATCCAGCCCCAGCAGGCCGTCGCGCACCAGGGTCAGGGCCGCTGCGCAAAGCACGGTCTTGGTGAAGCTCCACCAGGGCACCAGTGGTTGGGGTTGCTGTGGGGCCAGTGGTTGGCCGTTGTGGATCAGGGCATGAAGCACGGAGGGGATGTCCTTGATGGGCTGTGTTGCCGCGCGCTGTTGGGTCAATCAGGCCGTGAGCGGCCCTGCAGGGTACGGCATAATGCGCGGCCGTTTTGGCTAAACCTAGGAATTGATCAGGAGGATCAGGCTGGCTATGTACAGACTTGGGCACATGATAGACAACCAGTGGGTCGAGCACAGTTATCCGCCGGTATTCGTGGTGGCCCCCATTGGCGAGGGGCAGCGCGTGGTGGCGGGCGTTCCAGGCTCGGACCCGCAGGTCCTGCTCAGCCTGCTGGGCTGCCTGGCCGAACCGCTGGTGCTGCTGTTCGTGCTGCACACGCCCCGGGACGAATCGCAAGCCGGACGCTACTGGAGCCCGCAGCTGTCGCGTGAGGACGTTCAGGATTTCATCTACGACTTCAAGCCACTGCTCTGTGGCGACAGCCGTTTCGACCTGTGGGTCCACTCGCCCGAGCAACAGGCCACCGTGGTCTGGGACCGGCACAACCTGATCTATGGCTACGGGCCGCTGGAAGACTACGCCACGGCCCTGCGCGCGCTGGGCTTCGGCCATGGCGAGCCGCAGTTGCCCGTGCCCCATACCCACCACTACCACCCGCAGCTGGACGACCTGTGCCGGCAGTTGCTCACCCACTTCGATTGGCAGCACTCGCCATTGCGACCTGAGGATGAGCAGTGAGGGAGTGAGGTTAAGTCCAGGGTTTGCAGACCATGGGCCGGAGCCTGCATGAGGGGCGTTTGAAACGCCCGGATCAGGCTTGAATCGGCTGGCCGATGCAGCGCTGGAAGAGCTGTTCCATAGGCTCCAGGTGGCCGTTGAGAGTCAGGTGGTTGTCTGAGCCTGGTGCAGGCAAGTCAAATGGCAAGTGGATTACCCGCGGCGTGAATCGGGGCCGTTGCGGCCCCGGTCCCGGTTTGTCACTGGCCGCTATGCAAGGCCGGCGTGCGCGGTGGTATCAGGCGCTTGCTGCCGGTGGCCTCGAAGGCCGAAGCCAGGCGCAGCAGGCTCGAGTCGTCATAGGCGCGCCCGGCGAAGGTCAGCCCCACCGGCATGCCGATGTCCGCCATCACCCCCATGGGCACGGTAACGGTGGGCACCCCCAGGTGGCGGATGGCGAGGTTGCCGTTGGCCACCCACACGCCGTTGCTCCAGGCGATGTCTGCCGACTCGGGATTGATATCGGCATCGGCCGGGCCAACGTCGGCCACGGTGGGGAACAGCACGGCGTCCAGCCCCAGGCGGTCCATCCAGTCTTCCAGGTCGATGCGCCGGGTCTGTTCCAGGCCGCGCAGGCCGTCGGCCAGGGTGGCGATCTGGTCCCAGGTCTTGAGCCCGCGCTTGGCCATGTTCACGTATTCGTCCATGCCGGCGGCCAGGTCGTCTTCGCGGTTGGGCAGGGTGCCGGGGTCGTGGGGGAAGATCTGCGGCCCGTCGACATTCGCCAGGCGGTTGAGCTTGGGGTCGTCGTTGGCCCGCAGGAAGTCGTCGAAGGCCCAGCCCGAGAGCTCCCACAGCTCGTCGTGGAGGAACTCCTTGCTGACCAGGCTGCGGTTGTACACGGTCGGCGCGCCGGGGCGGTCGCCCTCGCAGTTGGACACCAGGGGGAAGTCCACTTCCAGCACTTGCGCGCCGGCGGCCTCCAGGGCCTGGCGCGCCTGTTCCCAGAGGCTGATCACCGAGGGCCGGGTATGGATGCGCTGGCCGGTGGGGCCGCCGATGCCCGGTTTCTCGCTGGTGCCGGCCTCAGGGTCGGCATTGATGTACATGCGCGGCACGCCAAGGCGCTTGCCCTTGAGCGCCGCGGCGCCGGCCGCCAGTTGCGGGTAGGAGGCCGGGCGCACCGAAGCGACGCTGGGGATCGGCACCCAGGGCTGCAGGCGCCACAGGTCGCCGCGGGTGTCCGGGTCTTCGGCCACCACCACGTCCAGCACTTCCAGGAGGTCGGCCATGGTCCGGGCAAAAGGCACCACCACGTCCATGGTCGGGGTCAGCGGCCAGTTGCCGCGCACCGAGATCACCCCGCGCGACGGGGTGTAGGCGCACAGCCCGTTGTTGGAGGCCGGGCCACGGCCGCTGGACCAGGTTTCCTCGGCCAGGCCGAAGGCGGCGAAGCTGGCGGCGGTGGCGGTGCCGGCGCCATTGGACGAGCCCGAGGCGAAGGGCGCGGTCAGGTAAGCGGCGTTATAGGGGCTTTCGGCGCGGCCATACACGCCACGCTGCATACCGCCGTTGGCCATGGGCGGCATGTTGGTCTTGCCCAGGCAGATGGCCCCGGCAGCCCGCAGGCGCTCAATGGTGAAGGCGTCGCGGTAGGCCACCAGCTCGGCGAAGGCCGGGCTGCCGGAAGCAGCCGTCAGGCCCTTGACCAGGTAGCTGTCCTTGGCGGTGTAGGGAATGCCGTCCAGCGGGCCCAGGGTCTGGCCCTTGGCGCGGCGTTCATCGGCGGCCCGCGCCTCGTTCAGCGCCTCGGGGTTGCGCACCACCACGGCGTTGAGGGCGGTGGCGGTGTTCGGGCCGTCATAGGCCTCGATCCGCGCCAGATAGGCCTGGACCAGTTCCACCGAGGTGGTCTGCCCGGATTCCAGGGCGGCGCGCAGGTGGGCAATGGTGACTTCGGTGACTTCGATCATGCTGCTACCGCCGTTGGCTGGTGGGTGATGAGGTGCAGAGGGCGCAACGGGGCGCGTGTGTTGGGGTATTGGCTGTGCATGGTGATTCTCGTGGTACGGCTGGCACGACAAGGGTGGCATGGGAACGCTGGGGGCCTTTTTAGCATCTAGTGCCGGGCAGAGGAATCGGCTTGATGGATTATTGCTTCAGGCCAGCTGCGCCAGGGCCTGCGGGCTAGAGGTAGATCTTTCCCTCGGCGTCCCTTGCGTGAAACTGCTGAAGGAAAGCGTGGTAGTCACGATAGTCATGGAAGTCCATGCCGGCCTTGTCAGCCCGATCGTGGAGATCCCGTGGATTGGGACGAAAGATTTTCTTGATCTGGCGCATTCGCTGCACATCGATGCCGTTGAATTTTTGATCTCGCTCATAGTGGCTGTAGAGATTCTTTCCACCGACCGAGAACCCGCGGCGAGCCAGAATCCAGTCGACTTGAGCCTCTGCCTCCTCGGGATGTATGGGGAACCATTCGGAGTCACGGCCGGTGTCCAAGTGCTTGATCGGCTCTCCAAAGACCGATCTTGAATGGATGTAACGCTCGATGTCGGACAGCTCCCGGCGCGAAGTCCCGTTGGAGCACTTGGACAGTTCATAGACCGTGAACAGGGTAAGGAAAGGATTGTAGGTCTTGCCTTCGGCAATCCGTTGCTGCGGAGTTCGCTTGGTGGTCAGCCCGATCTTTGTCAGGCCCATGTCGCGGATGTCGATGGCGATATAGAGCCAGGCATACAGGGCAGGGGTGCAGTCAGCGTAGTACTCGTTGAACTGCGCTTCTTCATCGTCAAAATCGAGGTCCATCTAGCCACCTTCCTTACGGGCTGCTGAATGCAATCGCTGATTGCAAGGGCCCGCTCATGCGGGCTCCACGTTGAACTCGCCAAGGTAGTCCAGGGTTGCCGTGCTTGCGGGCAGGCGTTGATTGGCGCCGCCGGAGATCGATTTGTGGTCACCGTAAATCGACTCGCAGCCAACGATGATGAAATGGCTGTAGCCGGAGTCGACGCGCGTGCGCAGCTGCTTTTTTTCGGCGTCGCTGCGGATCAGCGATTCCAGGTATTGCGGGCCGTCTTCACTGCCGATCAGCTCGACGAAATCGGAGTCCATGTAGTACCCCAGCTCCTGTTTGAGGCCCCAGCTGGGGTTGCGTGCTTCCCAGGCGCTGAACTCGGCGTCGCTGACATCAGCCGCGGGTTCGGGCTCCCACTGTTCGAAGGCAAACCGTTCGGCCTCTGCCTGGTCCGGGAACCGGGCAGCGAACAGGTAGAAAGGAAAGTAGGCATCGGCTTCTGACATGGACGGCTAGGCTCCTTGGTTCAGATCAGGCTGGCGCGCTGCAAATGGCTGATATGACCATGGCCGGCGGCGCTCAAGCGCACGGCCAGGTCTTCCCGGGCCTGGGCCCCGCCGCTGCGCACGTACTCCAGCTCCGCGGCGGTGATCAGCACCACCGGCACCAGGGTCACGGGGGACAGCGGCATGTCTTCCAGGCGTGTCGGGAAGTCCGGGGCCGGGCCGCCCACCAGTACCCCGGCGCAGTCGTCGGCGCTGATGAAATGCGCTGGCAGTTGCTCGCTCATGGCGCGGGACTGGCTGACGCCGGGCAGTTCCAGGGACAGCACCCCGTAGCGCTGCAGGCGTGCAGTGAGGCCACCGGCATCGGCCGTGGTGTTGGCCACGCAGCGCAGCAGTTCGAAAGCCCAGCTATCGGCGAACGGATAGACATCACCCACCGCGCCCTGGGCATGGGGTGGGATGTCCGGGGTTTCGACGAACAGTTCCATCTCGAAACCATTGCCCAGATCATCACCTGTGACCCCATCGAACGGATCGGACAGGCCCTCGGTGGCGAGAATGATGCCGTTGTTGCGACGCACGATGCGATAGGCCTGGCGCGTGGAGGGCCAGTGCGAGCCGCCTATGAAACTGGGGCTGATGGCGAAGCCCAGGACGTCTTGCTCACAGTGGCCGACCGCTTGCCAGTGGCGATCGAGGCAGGCGGCACCGGCCTCCATCAGGGCAATGCCGGCCAGCTCTGCTTGGGTTGGCTGGTACTGGGCGAAGGGCTCCTCTGCGGCGGCCGGTTCGCCGGCGGGCAGGGTGGGCTCGGCCTTTTGTGGCGCCGGCTTTTTGAAGACACTGAGCAGTTTTTCCAGGAAATTCATCGGGCGATCCTTGCGGGGCAAGTGCGTTGCACAAGGCGCACAGCACAGGGGTAGAGAGAGGGCACATTGTGACGGGTTTGCCGTGCCCATGGAAACCGACGGATGCAAGTTGCACGAAGCCTTGCCTTGCCGGTGTGGCTGCCCGAGAATCCGCCCCGGTCCGCTACCTAAGGAAAGTGATCAGCATGTCTTACCCGAAGAAGCTAAGTCCGGAGTTTTCCGGGGCACTGAGAACCTTCAGTTTCTGGGTCGCCAACGGCACCTTGGGCTATCCGTTGCTGGAAGGCGTCGACTACCGCAGTTGCCTCGGGGACGAGCCGAGCATGCTGGAGATGGCCTATGCCATTTTTGCCAATGTGCTGGAGCTGGACGAGCAGGGCGTACCGGTGAATGCCAAGTACGCCGAGCACCGGGCGGCGCAGTACATCCGCCAGTATTGCGATCCGGGCTACCAGGCACGGCCGGCGTTCGAGGACTGGGAGCAGGAGCTGTACGGCCCGCCCGAGCGGGACGACAGCAAGCCCTGGCCAGCCGGCGTGGCCTAGGTTTTTCGACGGCTGGATACAAGCCTCGGGCACTATGGCTTCGAAACGACGAACCCCCTCATCAAGGATTATGAATGTCGCTGATTTCGCAACGTGTAGAACTGGCCCGCCAGGGTGCCAACGACAAGGTGATTTGCCGCATGGCTTCGGGCTGGGCGGTGATGGGCGATGTGCAGTTTCTTGAGGGCTATTGCCTGTTGTTGCCGGACCCGGTGGTGGCCAGCTTGAACGACCTGGATGCCCAGGCCCGGGCCACCTACCTGCTGGACATGGCCCGCATCGGCGATGCGCTGCTCGAGGCCACCGGAGCGCTGCGCATCAACTATGAAATCCTCGGCAACTCGGAGCCTGAGTTGCATTGCCATATCTTTCCCCGCTACGCCTCGGAGCCGGAAGGCAAGCGCCGGATGCCGGTGTGGTTCTACGACTGGAAGACCGCACCGCCCTATGTCGAGGCCGAGCACGGCCCATTGCGCCAGCAGCTTGCCCGGATATTGGCTGGCCAATTGTAGGAGCGAGCTTGCTCGCGATGGTCTCTAACGAAAACGCCGCACTCACTGGCGGAACGCGGCGTTCTTGAGGGCTTCGCGAGCAAGCTCGCTCCTACGGTGTCTGGTGGTGCGATCAATCCGGGCGTCTGGTTAATTGTAGGAGCGAGCTTGCTCGCGATGCTCGTTAACGAAAAACGCCGCGTTCACTGGGGGAGCGCGGCGTGCTTGAGTGCTTCGCGAGCAAGCTCGCTCCTACAAGGGGCTGTTGATCAGCGGTTTGCTGCGCTCCACTTGGCTCGCGCTGCGTGCAGCTTCTTGTAGCTGTCGATCAGCCGCAGGTGGCGGTCCAGGCCTTCGAGCTGCAGGTTGGTCGGGGTCAGGCCGTAGAAGCGCACGCTGCCTTGCACCGAGCCGATCACCGCGTCCATCCGTTCGTTGCCGAACATGCGCCGCAAGTTGGCCTCGTAGTCGCCCAGCTCCAGCTCGTCGTCCAGCTCCACTTCCAGCACCGCGTTCAGGGCCTGGTAGAACAGCCCGCGCTCGACGGTGTTGTCGTTGTATTGCAGGAACATCTCCACCAGCTCCTTGGCCGGGTCGAACTGCCCCAGGGCCACGTGGATCAGCAGCTTCAGCTCCAGGATGGTCAACTGGCCCCAGGCGGTGTTGTCGTCGAACTCGATGCCGATCAGGGTGGTGATGTCGGTGTAGTCGTCCAGTTCGCTTTCTTCCAGGCGCTCCACCAGCGAGCGCAGGCCGTCTTCGTCCAGGCTGTGCAGGTTGAGGATGTCTTCACGGAAGAACAGCGCCTTGTTGGTGTTGTCCCAGATCAGGTCGTCCACCGGGTAGATTTCCGAGTAGTCCGGCACCAGGATGCGGCAGGCCGTGGCCCCCAGGTGTTCGTACACCGCCATGTAGACTTCCTTGCCCAGGCCCTCGAGGATGCCGAACAGGGTCGCGGCCTCCTCGGCGTTGGCCGCCGCTCTTTCACCGCTGCTGCCCTGGCTGGTGAAGTCCCACTCGACGAATTCGAAATCCGCCTTGGCGCTGAAGAAACGCCACGACACCACGCCGCTGGAGTCGATGAAGTGCTCGACGAAGTTGTTCGGCTCCATCAGCGCCTGGCTTTCGAAGGTCGGCTGCGGCAGGTCGTTCAAGCCTTCGAAACTGCGGCCCTGGAGCAGTTCGGTGAGGCTGCGCTCCAGCGCCACCTCGAAGCTTGGGTGGGCGCCGAACGAGGCGAACACGCCGCCGGTGCGCGGGTTCATCAGGGTCACGCACATCACCGGGAACTCACCGCCCAGGGACGCATCCTTGACCAGCACCGGAAAGCCTTGTTCTTCCAGGCCCTGGATGCCGGCCAGAATGCTCGGGTACTTGGCCAGCACTTCCTGAGGCACATCCGGCAGGGCCATCTCGCCTTCGAGAATCTGGCGCTTGACCGCCCGCTCGAAGATCTCCGACAGGCACTGCACCTGGGCTTCGGCCAGGGTGTTGCCGGCGCTCATGCCGTTGCTCAGGTACAGGTTCTCGATCAGGTTGGAGGGGAAATACACCACCTCGCCGTCGGACTGGCGCACATAGGGCAGGCAGCAGATACCGCGCTCGATATTGCCCGAGTTGGTGTCGTACAGATGCGAGCCGCGCAGCTCGCCATCGGGGTTGTAGATGGCCAGGCAGTGCTCGTCGAGGATCTCCTTGGGCAGCTCGTCCTTGCGCCCCGGCTGGAACCAGCGCTCGTCCGGGTAATGCACGAACTCGGCGTTGGCGATCTCTTCGCCCCAGAACTGATCGTTGTAGAAGAAGTTGCAGTTCAGGCGCTCGATGAACTCGCCCAGGGCCGACGCCAGGGCGCTTTCCTTGGTGGCGCCCTTGCCGTTGGTGAAGCACATCGGCGACTGCGCATCGCGGATATGCAGCGACCAGACGTTGGGCACGATATTGCGCCACGAAGCGATTTCGATCTTCATCCCCAGGCCCGCGAGGATCCCGGACATGTTGGCGATGGTCTGCTCCAGGGGCAGGTCCTTGCCGGCAATGTAGGTGCCTTCGCTGGAGCCCGATTGCGGCATCAACAGCGCCTGGGCATCGGCGTCGAGGTTTTCCACTTCCTCGATGATGAATTCGGGGCCGGTCTGCACCACCTTCTTCACCGTGCAACGGTCGATGGAACGCAAGATGCCCTGGCGGTCCTTGTCGCTGATGTCCGCCGGCAGCTCGACCTGGATCTTGAAGATCTGGTTGTAGCGGTTTTCCGGATCGACAATGTTGTTCTGCGACAGGCGGATATTGTCGGTGGGGATATTGCGGGTCTGGCAGTACAGCTTCACGAAGTACGCCGCGCACAGCGCCGAAGAAGCCAGGAAATAATCGAACGGACCCGGCGCCGAACCATCGCCCTTGTAGCGGATAGGTTGGTCGGCCACCACCGTGAAGTCGTCGAACTTGGCTTCAAGTCGAAGGTTGTCGAGAAAGTTGACCTTGATTTCCATGGGGGGCACCGGCATCACAAAGCAAAAAATGGCGGGCATTATCCGGGTTTTTGCGCGGGAAGTGTTGTGGTTTTCGGCGGACGGGTGGATCGCCAGGGCTGGCTGCCGGTCACAGACACCGGCACCCGGCCCCGGGCATCACTCAGGCATTCAGACTTTGAGGATGAAACGATTGGATATCCGTGAATAGCCCAGGGGCAACAACTCGGCTTCGTGCTCCTTGATCAGCTCATGCAGCGCGTTGGCGGTTTCGGCCACCGGCCTGGCTTGCTCCCTGGCCTGTTGCATGACCTGGCACGACTGCCTGAACAGGCTTTCGTAGGCGGGCGAGTCCAGGGACAGGCAGCCAGGGAAGCGCACCGCCTCAAGCGCTGCATCGAACTGGCGGGCGTCGCCACTGTGTTCCAGGTCGTGCAGCAGCTTTTGCAGAAAGGCACTGCCCAGGTTGGAGCCGCTGAGCCAGACCCGATGCCACACGTTCCACAGGTGAAAGTCGCTGAAGGCTTCATAGGAGCAGGAGACCAACTGGTCATTGGTCGCCACCGCGTTCAGGCAATGGCGCTCGACTTCGATGAACTGTTCCCGTTGCCAGCGGTTGCTGCGGGCGGCGTCCAGCACCTTGGGGGCCAGCCTGAGGATGGACTCGAAGGTGGTGATCAACCCCCTGGAGAACAGCGGGTCGATAAACCCTGTGGCTTGCGGCAGGAGGCAGAAGCGATCCCCGACATTTTGCACGCTGCGGTAGTTGATGCGCGGCGCGTAGATCCACTCCCGGGCATTGACCGCATCCTTGAAGTGTTCGCCGATGGCCGGGTACTTTTTCAGCAGTTTGCGAAACTCGATCTCCGGCGCCTCGGTGGGACGGTACTTGGCGTTGTTGAACTGGAAGCCGATGCTGCACAACTGATTGGTGCCCTGCGGGTGGTTGTTGAAGGGGATGACCCACAACCAGCCCTCTTCGAAGATGTGGTGCAAGGTGCTCTTGAACAGTTCGATGGGGGAACGAGTGCGGGACAACGGAGCCAGGGCATCTTCGTAGCTCTTCACATTGAGCATGTGGGTGAAGAATGAGCAGGTGTCGGTCGCCAGCCCTTCGGTGGTGCGCAAGCCCAGTTGGCGGGAAAGCGGAGAGCCCTGGGCAGCAGCGTCAATGATGAACGCGGCCTTGACGGGGGCGGCGTTGGACAATGCCACCTCGACCCCGTCGTCGTTGAGGCTGATCGACTCGATCTTGATGTTCTGTCTGGATTCGGCGCCGTGTTTCAGGGCAATCATCAGGGCGAAATAGTCGATGTCCTGCCGGAAAAGATGGGCTTCCGGCACCTTTAGCGGCGGGGCCACAAGGTGGTCGGGGGACGACGGCGCGTTCTCTTGATGCCAGGCAAAACTGAAGCCCAACTTGATCCCGCAGGCGCTCGAACCGACGTGCTGGATGATCTTGTCGGGGTGCGAGAGGTAGGCGATTTCAGGGATGTCGAAGCGCTTTGAGAGCAAACGCAGCAGAAAACCGCTTTCCGGTGTCGCCGCTTCGCCGACGGAGAATCGTGGGTGCTGGGCCGAGTCGAGGATCAGAACGTTCAGCCCGGACTTCGCGAGGACGGCGCCGGTCAGCGCGCCGGCGATACCACTACCGATGATAATGACGTCGTACTGATTCATGATGTCTGGCTCTTGTCTTGCAAGGTGGTCGCTCTGGAAAGCGCTGAATGCATTGCGGTATCGAAATGCAGGGTGGCCAGGGTCTGCGGTATTTCCTTTTCAAACGGCAAGTCCCAGTAAGGCGTGCTGCCGATCGAGCGTTTCAACTCATTGATGAACAGGCGGGTCTTGGCCGGGACAACGCTGCTGCGTGCCCTCAGTGCGTAGATCGCTCCCTGTTGCGGATCGGCCTCGCAATATTCGTCGAGCAGCGACACCAGTTGACCGCTGGCGATCTGTTCATGCACCAGCCAGGTGGGCGCGTGGATGATTCCTATGCCCTGAAGGGCGCCGTCCACCAGCAACTCGGAACTGTTGACCGATAGCCGGCTGCTGGGCATGAGCTTCTTGAGCAGGCCATCGACCTTGAATTGCCAGGTCAGTGAGAAGTTGCTGCAGGTGCTGTGGATCAGGCAGGCATGTTGGTACAGGTCTTCAAGAGTTTGCGGACAGCCATGTTGCCGGATGTATTCCGGGCTTGCGCAGAGCACGCGCCGCATATCCGCAAGTTTCGTTGGAATCAGATTACTGTCCGGCAATATGCCCAGCTTGATACAGATATCGACGTTATCGATGCTGGGGTCGAGAGCTTTGTCGTTAAGCGAGAATTCAATTTTCAAACCGGGATGATGGTTCAGTATTCTGCTCAATAAAGGCGCTACATGGCGCCGTCCAAAGGCCACGGGTGCTGAAACCTTGAGAACGCCTAGGGTCGATGCAGTGTGTTCTTTTACTTCTGATCTAGCATGCCCAATGCATCTCGAGATGTTCTTTGCATGTTCGAGAAAGAGCAGGCCTGTTTCGGTAAGTATCAAGCATTTTGTCGATCGATTGAATAGACAGGTTTCAAGTTCTTTTTCGAGGCTATTGATTCTGCGCATCACCGAAGAAGGTGGGATGCCAAGTAGTCTTCCTGTTTCGGAGAAACTACCCGTTTTAGTTACGGATATATAAAGGTCTATGTCATTGACAACGCCTAGCGCCTTCATTCCTAAATCCTTTTAGAATTTTTAGTGTCTTATTTTTGTAAAGGCAAATTACAAATAGATCATGACAGCCTCCTTAGTACGGCTAGGCTTTTTGTTTGTCAAGCAGTGCTGGGGCCATGATTAGTTGGCTTTGGGAAAATTGATTCATAACATTTCAGGCGCCACAGCTCTACCCGGCGCAGAGCGGAACACCGTCCAAGTGCAAGGCTTGGTTTGCACTATCTGGATACAAAAATAGTTCTAGTGGCTAATTGCGCAGAGCGCCAAAACTATGCTTGGGCGCTCGAAGATGACTTTCTGAAGGCTGTCATATAGGCCTGTGGAACATCGTTAAGTTGTGTTGGCTTCGATGTTGTCGGGGCTGTTTTGCCTTTGCGGATATGCAAAGGCCTTTTGCAAAAACGGCTATTCACAAGTGCATTCTTATTGAGGATTGTAGACGGGTTTTCCCAACCCACGATTGTCGAATGCAGGAGCGTACGTCTATGGACGGAGAGGAAGTTAAAGAAAAGATTCGTCGCTACATCATGGAAGATTTGATCGGGCCAAGTGCAAAGGAAGATGAGCTTGATGACCAGACTCCACTACTGGAGTGGGGCATTCTCAACTCGATGAATATCGTCAAGCTCATGGTCTACATCAGGGATGAAATGGGTGTCTCGATTCCAAGTACCCATATCACCGGCAAATATTTTAAAGACCTGAATGCAATATCCAGGACTGTCGAGCAACTAAAGGCCGAGTGCGCCTAACAGGGAGTGGGCAATGAGCGATCATGATTATGATGTAGTGATTATCGGTGGCGGGCCGGCGGGTTCGACCATGGCCTCCTACCTGGCAAAAGCCGGTGTCAAATGCGCGGTGTTCGAAAAAGAACTGTTCGAGCGCGAGCATGTTGGCGAGTCGCTGGTACCGGCCACCACTCCGGTGCTGCTGGAAATCGGGGTGATGGAAAAGATCGAGAAAGCCAACTTCCCGAAGAAGTTCGGCGCTGCCTGGACCTCGGCAGATTCCGGCCCCGAAGACAAGATGGGCTTCCAGGGCCTGGACCACGATTTCCGTTCGGCGGAAATCCTCTTCAACGAGCGCAAGCAGGAAGGGGTCGATCGCGACTTCACGTTCCACGTCGACCGCGGCAAGTTCGACCGCATTCTTCTGGAGCACGCAGGTTCGCTGGGGGCCAAGGTCTTCCAGGGCGTGGAGATCGCTGACGTCGAGTTTCTCAGCCCGGGCAATGTCATTGTCAATGCCAAGCTGGGCAAGCGCAGCGTGGAGATCAAGGCCAAGATGGTGGTGGATGCCAGCGGTCGCAACGTGCTGCTGGGCCGCCGGCTGGGCTTGCGAGAAAAGGACCCGGTCTTCAACCAGTTCGCGATTCACTCCTGGTTCGACAACTTCGACCGCAAGTCGGCGACGCAAAGCCCGGACAAGGTCGACTACATCTTCATTCACTTCCTGCCGATGACCAATACCTGGGTCTGGCAGATCCCGATCACCGAAACCATAACCAGCGTGGGCGTGGTTACGCAGAAGCAGAACTACACCAACTCCGACCTCACCTATGAAGAGTTCTTCTGGGAAGCGGTGAAGACCCGGGAAAACCTGCATGACGCGCTGAAGGCATCGGAGCAGGTCCGCCCGTTCAAGAAAGAGGCGGACTACAGCTACGGCATGAAAGAAGTCTGTGGCGACAGCTTCGTGCTGATCGGCGATGCCGCGCGGTTCGTCGACCCGATCTTCTCCAGCGGCGTCAGCGTTGCACTCAACAGTGCGCGCATCGCCAGCGGCGACATCATCGAGGCGGTGAAGAACAACGACTTTAGCAAGTCCAGTTTCACTCACTACGAAGGCATGATCAGGAATGGCATCAAGAACTGGTATGAGTTCATCACGCTCTATTACCGCCTGAACATCCTCTTCACCGCGTTCGTTCAAGACCCACGCTACCGCCTGGACATCCTGCAATTGCTGCAAGGGGACGTCTACAGCGGCAAGCGCCTGGAAGTGCTGGACAAGATGCGCGAAATCATCGCTGCGGTTGAAAGCGACCCGGAACACCTCTGGCACAAGTACCTGGGCGACATGCAGGTTCCTACCGCCAAACCCGCGTTCTAAACACTAAACACCCAGTCGAAGGAGATGACTGAATGGATGCTCGTGCGCCCATGGATTTTGAACCCATTGCAATCATCGGGAGTGGATGCCGCTTTGCCAAAGGTGCATCGACCCCCGAGGCATTCTGGGAGCTCCTTCGTGCTGGGACCGATTTTGTCGGACCGGTTCCCGCAGAGCGCTGGGACACAGCGGCGATCTACGATGAGAGCGCTGCTGAAACCGGTACGACCTACAGCAAGGTGGGGGCGTTCCTCGAGCACATCGACCGCTTCGATGCGCATTACTTTGGCATCTCGGCCTCTGAAGCCAAGGAAATGGACCCGCAGCAGCGCCTGCTGCTGGAGGTCGCCTGTGAAAGCGTGGCCCGTGCCGGCCTGACCCGCGAGCAGCTCAAAGGCAGCAGGACCGCGGTCTATGTCGGCATGCTGGGCATGGATTACCTGGCACTGCACTCCCGCGAGGCCGGGATCGAACAGATCAACCCCTACTATGCCGCCGGCAAGGAATTCAGCTTCGCCGCCGGGCGTATTGCCTACCACCTGGGTGTTCATGGACCGGCAATGACCGTGACCACTGCATGCTCTTCTTCCCTGGTGGCCATGCACCTGGCCTGTCGCGCCTTGCAGGCAGGGGAGGCGGACATGGCCCTGGCCGGAGGGGTGAACCTGATGCTGGCGCCGGACCTGACGATCTACATGAGCCAGATCAGGGCGATCTCGCCCAGTGGCCGCTGCCGGGTATTCGATGCGGCGGCCGACGGGATCGTCCGGGGCGAGGGCTGCGGGGTCACGGTGCTCAAGCGCCTGGCAGATGCCCTGCGCGATGGCGACCCGATCCAGGCGGTGATCAGGGGCTCGGCGATCAACCAGGATGGCGCCAGTGCCGGCCAGACCGTGCCCAACGCCAATGCCCAGGCTGCGGTGATCAGCCAGGCCCTGAAAGTGGCCGGCTTGAGCGTGGACGACATCGACTATGTCGAGGCCCACGGCACCGGTACGCCCCTGGGCGATCCGATCGAACTCTCTTCGCTGGACAGTGCCTTCCAGGGGCGTGAGCGGCCGCTGTGGGTGGGCTCGGTCAAGGCCAACATGGGCCATCTGGATGCGGCCGCCGGAATGGCCAGCGTGATCAAGACCATGATGGTTCTCAAGCACGCCGAGGTGCCTGCGCAACTGCATCTCGCACAGTTGAACCCACTGGTGGACTGGAAGCGTTCCCGGCTGGCGGTGCCCACGGCGATCGAGTCGTTGCCCGACCGGCCGCGCCTGGCTGGAATCAGTGGTTTCGGGCTCAGTGGCACCAACGTCCACATGATTCTCGAAGATGCCAGCGCCTATCGGCAGGCACAGCCGCAGCAGGAACGATCGGCACAGGGCCGGCCCTGGGTCCTGCCGGTATCGGCCAGGTCCGCGCAGGCCGTGGTGGAGCAGGCCAGGGCCTATGCCGTTCATCTGCCGCAGCAGGACGATGGGCAATTGCAAGCCTTTGTCGCCAGCGCCATTCATCGTCGTGATCACTTTCCCTACCGGTCGGCCGTGGTGGGTGCGAACGCCGCGCAATTGAAGAGCCAGCTGGAGCAGTTGCCGGCCCCGACCTTGGCCTGCACGACGGACGAAGAGGATCGGCGCGGGCCCGTGCTGGTGTTTACCGGGCAGGGCGCCCAGTGGGTGGGAATGGGTCGCGACCTGCTTGAACGGGAGCCGGCCTTCCTGGCGATGATCCGGCGTTGCGACCAGGCGCTGGCCCAGTGGGCAAGCTGGTCGGTGGAGGCCGAGCTGCGCAGCGACGCCAGTGGGTCCCGCCTGCACCTGACCGAATTTGCCCAGCCCTGCATCTTTGCCATCCAGGTGGCGATCAGTGAATGCCTGCGCCAGTGGGGTGTGATCCCGGCGGCGGTGGTCGGCCACTCCATGGGGGAAGTGGCCGCGGCCTATTGCGCCGGAGCACTGGACCTGGAGTCGGCGGTGCGGGTCATCCACCATCGGGCCCAGGCCATGAAGGACACCCTGGGGCAGGGGCGGATGCTGGTGGTGGGCTTGCCCGCGCCGACGCTCCAGTCGCGTCTGGCGAACAACCCGCAACTGGAACTGTCGGTGGTCAACAGTCGAAACAGCTGTGTGGTGTCCGGCAGCCCGCAGGCTGTACAGGCTCTGGATCAGCAACTGCGTGACGAAGGCATCTTCACTTACCTGATGCCGGCGGAATATGCCTTCCACTCCCGCCAGATGGATGAGTGCCTGACGCAGATCCGCGCGGGGCTGGAGGATTTGCCGGTGTTTGCCGCGCACACGCCCTGGATTTCCACCAGTGCGATGCCCGAGGAGCCGATCCTGGCAGATGCCGACTACTGGGCGAGGAATGCCCGTGGCATCGTGCGCTTCGATCGCGCCATCGAACAGTTGATCGAGCAGGGGCACCGGCTGTTCGTCGAGATCGGCCCGCACACCGTGCTGGCGGCGTCGATCAACCAGGCCCTGGCCGACAAGGGAACCCAGGGACTGGTGTGCGGCGCCTTGCACAAGCAGGGCGACGCCGCCCTGGAGCTGGCCAGTATTGTTGCCCGCCTGTATGAGTGGGGCGCAGGTCCCGACTGGCAAGCCTTCCAACCCAGGGAGGCGGCGCTGGAGCTGCCGGCCTATCCCTGGCAGCAGGAGCGTTTCTGGTTTGCCCCGGCGCCGCGGCCGCAGCCGGCAGGGCTCGTGTCCCAGCTGCGGGCGCAGGTACTGGTGTATGACGCCCAGGGCAATCTCTGCGCCCAGGCCAACGATGTGGCGCTGAGCGTGCCGCAGCTGGCACAGGCCGCTGTGCCGGCACCGGCCAAGGTGCCCGCAGCGGCGCAGCCGGTGGGGGATGTGCGGGCGCAGATTGGTGCACTGCTGACGCAGATCATCGGCGTGGCCTGTGCCGACCCGGACCCGGATCGAGGCTTCTTCGAACTGGGCCTGAGCTCGATTTCCCTGGTTGAATTCAAGCGCATGCTGGAGCGCCAGTTCGCCCTCAAGCTGTCGGCGACCGTGGGCTTCGACTATCCCACCATCAACCGGCTGGGCCAGTACCTGGAAGGGCTGCTGTCCCGGGAGCCGGCCAGCACCCCGATAACGGTCGATGCCGGGGCGACCGACGCCGCGGGGAGCGTCGCCGTGGTGGCCATGGCGTGCCGGTTTCCCCAGGCCGACAGCCCCGAGGCACTCTGGAAGCTGATGCTGGAACAGACGGACACCGTGGGGCCGGTACCGCCGTCCCGGCTCGCCGGCGCCAAGCCGGAGGAAACCTTCCCGCGGTTTGCCAGCCTTATCCAGCGCCCCGAAGGGTTCGACGAAGCGTTCTTCCGCATTTCCCCCAAGGAAGCCCGGAGCATGGACCCCCAGCAACGGCTGTTGCTGATGGTGGCCTGGGAGGCTCTGGAACGGGCCGGTATCCCTCAGGAGAAGCTGCTGGAACAGAGGGTCGGGGTGTTTGTCGGGGCCAACTCCCACGACTACGAAACCCGGGTCCTGGGTAGCGCGCAAGGCGTGGATGCCCACTACGGCACTGGCAGTTCGTTTTCGGCGATCTGCGGGCGCCTCTCGCATTTTCTCGGCGTGCGTGGGCCGAGCCTGACGGTGGACACCGCATGCTCGTCATCGCTCACGGCCATTCATCTGGCGTGCAACAGCTTGCGTGCCGCGGAGTGCGACATCGCGATTGTGGGTGGGGTGAATGTCATCGCCTCGGCGTCGATCTTTCAATCCATGGGGCAGGCCGGCGCATTGGCCCCGGACGGCATCAGCAAGGCCTTCGACGACAGTGCCGACGGTTACGGTCGAGGGGAGGGCTGCGGCGTGGTCATTCTCAAGCGCCAGGCCCAGGCCGAGCGGGAGCGTGACCCGATTGTCGCGACGATTCTCGGTTCGGCGGTCAATCACGACGGTGCCTGTGCCGGGCTGACAGTGCCCAATGGTCCGGCGCAAGAGGCGCTGATCAGCGAAGCACTGGCCAACGCCGGCGTGCATCCGGGGCAAGTCAGCTACGTCGAGGCCCATGGCACCGGCACGGTGCTGGGTGACCCCATCGAGCTCAACGCCCTGCACAACGCCTATCGCCAGGCCAGCCCCGACAGTCCGCCGCTGACGGTGGCCTCGGTCAAGGCCAATATCGGGCACCTCGAGGCGGCAGCGGGCATCGCTTCGCTGATCAAGGCCTGCCTGGTGGTGGAGCACGGCCGGATTGCCCCGCAAGCCCATCTGCAGCGGGCCAACACCCGTGTCGACTGGGCGGCCATGAACCTCAAGCTGGCGCATCAGGCCATGGACTGGCCGGGCCGGCCGGAGTCGCGGGTGGCCGGGGTCAGTGCCTTTGGTTTCACCGGGACCAACGTGCATGTGCTGCTCAAGGGCTATACGGCGCCCGCGACAGCGCCTTTGCCACCTGCCACAGCACCAGTAGCCTTGTGCCTGTCCGCGGCCACCCCGGCGGCATTGGCGGAGCTGGCCCAGCGCTATGTGTCCTTCCTGGGCGCTACCGAGCACTGCCCACAGACCATCTGCTACAACGCGCTGATGCGGCGCACGGCGTTCAAGGAACGCCTGGTCGTCCACGGCCAGGATTGCCGCGAGCTGGCTCAGGCACTACAGGCCTGGCTGGCCGGCAGCCCCATCGCCAATGACCGCAAACCCGCGGCCGGCGAACCCTGGGCGACCCTGGCCGAGGCCTTTGGCCGCGGCGCCCAGCCGCCGGGCCCCGAGCGCTTGCCGGACGGCTGTCAGGCCATCGGGTTGCCCACCTATCCCTGGCAGCTCAACGACTACTGGATCGATGCTGGCCAGCCGGCTACGGCGGTGCAGCCCGCCCGGGCAGCCTCGGGCCATCCTTGCCTGCAGGGGCTGGTACGGCCGGCCGGGCAGCTCTGGTACTGGTCGGGGGCTCTCGCTCCCCAGGCCGGGCATTACGACCCGCTGGGCGAACAGGGGTACAGGGTCAAGACTCACCTGTTGCTGGATGCCGTGCTCCAGGCGGTGCGGGAAACACCACGGGGCGTGCAGCAGATCCGCGACTTGCAGATTGCCCAGCTGCGTCTGCGCGGCGAACAGCACCTCACTTCGCACCTGAGCATCCACCTCACCCAGGCCCCTGACGCCTGCTTCGAACTGGCCTTGCAAGGGGCCGGCGACGAGCGCCGCCAGGTCTGCATGAGCGGAACCCTGGTTGACTGTGCAGCGCAGTTGCAGGAGGAAACCCTGTGCGGGGTGTCGATGCTCGATGAGCCTTCACCGCCGGCGCCGGACGTTGGCCTGTGCCCATGGTCCGGGTGTGCGGCCACGGGCGGGCAGCGGGCCTTGTACCGTTTTGCCCACTCCCTGACGGCGGCCGAGCGCCAGACCCAGTTGCTGGCCAGTGTGGTCGAGCTGTTTGAAGGCGCCCACGCCGCCGCGCTGGTCGGGTTCTCCGGGCTCCAGGTATGGGCAGACCTGCCGGCGCAGGTATGGATTGTGCTGGCCGGCCATGACGCCGAAAAACCCGACAGCCTGCAGGTAGTGGATGCCCGGGGTTGCCAGCTGGCGCTGTTCGAAGGTCCGCAGTTTGGCCATCCTGGTTCGTGGTACTTGCCCGACCTCCAGACTGCACCCCTCGACCTGCCGATGATCGCTCGCCAATGGCAGGACTATCCGATGCCGGGCGAGGGCGCTCGGCAACGCGAGGGCTACTGGATGGTGCTGGCCTGGAGCACTGCCGAGGTCCAGCCACTGGCTGCGGCGTTCGCGGCTGAACAGCGTCCGGTCGAAGTCATCGAGCTGCACGCCGGGCAACAACCTCTGGCCCGCAAGCTGTCCTCGGCGTTGCGCGGGGCAGTGGCCGATCCGTCCTGCCTGGGGGTGATCGTTGCCGGCGTTGAGGCTCAGGAGGCCGACGGCCTCGGTATATCCCTGGTGGCCTCTGCGGCGCTGGTACAGGCCTTCGCCGGTGCGATTGCCAGCGTCGGAACACCGGCAAAGCCGGTCTGGTTCGCCCTTCATGCCAGTGATGCTGCGTCGCCGGCCATGGCCGCTGTCCAGGCCACCTGGCAGGGCGCCGCACATATCTTCGCCCTGGAGCAGCCTGCCTGGTGGGGCGGTCTGGTGACTTTGCAGGGCAGCGACAGAAGAAGCTACGCCAGCCTCTGCCGGCTGTTGCACGGCCAACCTGGCCATGATCACTTTGCGATCAGCGGCGCCCGGGTCGAGGTGCAATACCTGGTGGAGGATCAAGCCGACCCGCTACAGCGCCTGGAGCCGCCGGCGCTGAACGGAACCGTTGTGCTGCATGCCGTCCCGGGATCTGACCTGGAGACTGTGCTGACGGCGCTCGGGCAGCGGGGTGTGCAGCGTGTGCTGCTGCTCTGCGAGGCCCCCGGGCAACTGCACATGCCTGAGCGGATGCCCGAAGCGATGGCGATCAGCAGCCTCTCGGACCTGAGCCGGGAAAACCTGGCTGACACCTTCGCGACGCTGCGAGCGCAAGACCGCATCGCCGGCTTTATCCACCTCGATCTTGACTGGCGCACGGTTGCGCTCAAGGAGCCAGAGTTTGTCGTGCGAATGCAGGAAGGCGTTCGGCCGCTTGAGGTCTTGCAGCAGGTTCACCAGCTGATCGATGACCCTGAAGCGTTCTTCCTGATCCTGGGCAGCGTGTCTTCCCTGCTTGGCGGGGCCGGCTTCGCCCGCTCGGCGATTGCCGATGCATATGCCTTGTGGGTGCATGCACAGCGCCGGCGCCAGGGGTTGAACTGCCAGCTGCTGCACCTGACGCAGAGCGAACAGGAGCTTGAGCAGGACGCCGCAGCCCGCACGGCCATGCAAGGCAGCGGCCTGCAGCCTTTGCAGCGCTCGCAGATAGTGCAGGCCATAGCCCGCGTGCTGGGTGGCCAGGGCCAGTGCGGGCTGCTCAATGTCGACTGGCAACAACTCAAAGGGCTGTACCTGAGCGTGCTGCCCTGGCCCTTGCTCGAACACCTGGGTGCAGCGGATAGCGCAGCGGATCAGCGTCTGGCCGAGCTGATTGGCCTGCCACCGCTGCAGCAGCGCCGGGCCATGCAGGCGCTGGTCTGCGAGGTAGTGGGGCAGGTGTTCGGCGTTGCCGATGGCCTGGAGCTCGATGTCAGGAAGGGCTTCTTCGACATGGGCATGTCCTCGGTCATGTCGCTGGACCTGCGCTCACGGCTGGGCCGGGCGTTGAGCATCGACCTGCCTTCGACCTTCGGCTTCGAATACACCTCCATCGAACAGGTCACGGACTACCTCATGGGCCAGCTCCTGGCGCCTGAAACCCGGGAGCCGGTGGCGGCGCCCGAACCTGTGTCGCCAGCGTCGCGGCATCAGGACCTGCATGAACTGTCACGGGCCGAGCTGATTGGTGCTCTCGAAGACGAGCTGCGCGATATCGCCAATTACTAGCCCTGGGGCTGGATGACAACTGCCAGAGAATCACTGATCGAGGCCTTTATGGATAACGATGTCCGCGATGTAAGCAAGGAACAGCTGCAAGAGAGTCTTGCTCAGGCAATCACCACCATCCGTGCGCTCAAGGAAAAGGTGGCCGGCAAGAGCTCGGCGCCTGTCGAACCGATCGCCGTAGTGGGCCTGGGGTGCCGGCTACCGGGCAGTGCCGACACACCGAAGCGGCTGTGGAGCCTGCTGAAACATGCCACCGATGCGGTGGGCGACATGCCCAGCGACCGTCTGTACGGCACCGACTATTACCATCCTGATCCCCAGGCACCCGGCAAGGCCTACGTCATGCGCGGTGGCTTCATCGAGGGGGTGGATCAGTTCGACCCGGGCTTCTTCGGCATTTCGCCCAAGGAAGCCGAAGGCATGGACCCCCAGCAGCGCCTGGCCCTGGAGGTTGCCTGGGAGGCCCTGGAGAACGCCGCGATCGCCCCCGACAGCCTGCATGGCAAGAAGCTCGGCGTGTTCATGGGGGTCAGTACCAATGATTACGTGCGCCTGCGCCAGCAGTTGGGCGCGGTCGAGGACGTCAACGCCTACCAGTTCTATGGCGAAACCAGTTTCGTGGCCGGGCGCATTGCCTACACCCTGGGCTCCAGGGGCCCGGCGGTGGTGCTCGACACCTCCTGCTCCTCATCCCTGGTGGCCCTGCACCAGGCCTGCAACAGCCTGCGCAGCCGCGAGAGCGAGCTGGCGCTGGCCGGTGGGGTCAACCTGATCCTGTCGCCCTACGGTTTCATCCTGGTCAGCAAGCTGCGGGCCGTGGCCCCCGATGGCCGCTGCAAGACCTTCGACGCGGCGGCCGATGGCTACGGGCGCGCCGAAGGCTGCGTGATCCTTGCGCTCAAGCGGCTGAGCGATGCGGTACGCGACCAGGACCCGGTGCTGGCCGTGATCGAGGGTAGTGCGGTCAACAACGACGGCGCCAGCAGCGGCATCACCGTGCCCAACATCCACGCCCAGGAAGAGGTGATCAGGCTGGCGCTCGGCCAGGCCGGGCTCCAGGGCAGCGAGGTCGACTATGTCGAGGCCCATGGCACCGGCACCGCGCTGGGCGACCCGATCGAACTGCACGCCCTGCATGCGGTACTGGGCAAGCAGCGGCCCGTGGATGCACCGCTGCTGGTGGGCTCGATCAAGGCCAACATGGGGCATCTCGAACCGGTCGCCGGGGTGACCGGGCTGGCCAAGGTCCTGCTGTGCCTGCAACAAGAGGCCCTGGTGCCCCAGGTGCACTTCAACACGCCCAACCCGCGGATCGAATGGGATCGCCTGGCCCTGAAGGTGGTCACCGAATCCACGCCCTGGCCACGCCAGGGCAAGGCGCGGCACGCCGGTGTCAGTTCGTTTGGTGTCACCGGCACCAACGCCCATGTGCTAGTGGGCGACGCGCCGCTGCGCGAACGTGCCCAGGGGCGCGACAACCCCTGGCAGCTGATCACTCTGTCGGCCAAGGGCGAGACGCCCCGGCGCCAGATTGCCGGACGCTATGAACGTTTTATCGCCGACAACAGCCAGCTCGAACTCAAGGACCTGTGCTACACGGCGAACGTCGGGCGGGCGCACTTTGGCCATCGTTTCGCGGCCGTGGCCGATAGCCGTGAGGGGCTGCGCGAGCAACTGGCAGCCTATGCGTCACGCAAGGTGGTGGGGCATGTATTCGAAGGGCGCTGCCAGGGAGCGGCGGCGCCGCTGGTGATGCTCTTTCCGGGGCAGGGCTGCCAGTACCGGGCAATGGCCCAGGCACTGTATGACAGCGAACCATTCTTCAAGGCGCAGATCGATGAATGCCGCGCCCTGTTGCAGCCGCTGATGGACGTGGACCTGCTGACCCTGGTGCTGGACGCGGGTGCGGCCAGTGACAGCTACCTGCAACAGACCCGCTATGCCCAGCCGGCGATATTCGCGGTCGAATATGCCCTGGCGCGGTTGTGGATGCATTGGGGGGTCGCTGCCGATGCGCTGTTCGGACACAGTTTCGGCGAGATCGGTGCAATCTGTGTGGCCGGGGCGGTATCCCTGGCTGACGCGCTGCGTATGGTGGAGGCGCGTGGGCGCCTCGCCCAGCAACTGATGACGGCCGGCGGCGCGATGTACGCACTGGGCATGAGCGAGGCGCAACTGCTGGAGCTGCTCAAGGACCGGCCCGGCAGCGCGATCGAACTGGCGGCGGTCAACAGCCCGCAGGACGTGGTGGTGGCCGGGCCGCAAGCCGAGGTCCAGGCGCTGGCCGAAGCGGCGCTCGCCAGCGGTTGCAAGGTCAAGAAGCTTGCGGTTTCCCATGCCTTCCATACCGCAGCCACCGAGCCGATGCTTGAAGCGTTCCGCCAGACGGTGGCGCAGATCACCTTCAGCGAGCCGCGCTTGCCGGTCATCAGCAGTGTCACTGGCCGGGTGCATACGCTCTCCAGCCTGAGCTCGCCCGATTACTGGTGTACGCACACCCGCCAGGCCGTGAGGTTCAGCGAAGGGGTCAACACCCTGATCGCAGAGCTGGGGGTGAAAACCTTCCTTGAAGTGGCCTCCGATGCTGTGTTGACGCCGCTGATCGGCCGTCACCCCCTGGCGGACGACAGCCTGGTCCTGGCCAGCCTGCGCCGGGCCGGCGATCCGTCCAGGGACCTGCGCCTGGCCGCCGCGCAGCTCTACGTGGGCGGCCATAACCTCGACTGGGCCCGGCTGCACGAGCATGACGGGGCCTTGCGCCAGGCCTTGCCCGGGTATGCGTTTCAGCGCCAGCGCTACTGGTTCGACAACGCCAGCGGCTCGCCCCTGCAACAGGTCACTGCGGGAGCGGTCGGCCGGCTGCTGGGGCATTCGGTCAATGCACCCACTCCGGCATTCGAGTCGACGCTCGATAGCGGGCTCCTGCAGGCCGTGGGCGGCGAGATCCGCGATGACCTGGCGCTGCTGCGTCCTGACCGGTTGCTGGCAGCCCTGAGCGATGAGCTGGCCGGCCACTTGCAGCTGGACACCTATGGGGTGAGCCTCGCCAGCATCACCCCGGCCCTGGCGTTCCATGTCGATGACCAGTTGCATCTGTTCACCGAACTCAAGCCGCTGTCCGGGGCGGCCTGGGAGGTCAACTGTTCGGCCCTGAGCGCAGCGGCCAAGGTTGCCGGTGCCGATTGGCAGCCGGTCCTGTCGCTGACCCTGGAAGGCCTGCCGGCGGCTGTCCGGGGCGGCCTGCCGGACCCGGGCCATGCCGCCACCCAGGACGCAGGCTTTGTCTACCACATGCAGTTGCCGGCAGAACCCGATCCGCACGGCAATCACCTTGGGCAGGTCCTCGAGTACCTGGGGCAGGCGGTGCCGGGCGATGCGCCGGGCTCGATAAGCGGCATCCGCCGCTGGGTCGCCAGCCGGTCCGCTTCGCCCCGGGCACAAAGCCTGGTGATTGCCACGAGCCAGGCACATCCGCAGCAATTCGACTGCGCCTTGTACGATGCGCACGGCCAGTGTGTAGGCAGCCTGGAAGGGCTGACCCTGGCTGCCGCCCCGAGTGAGGAGGCGCTGCGTGGCATGCTTTACCAGCCCGACGTGCTCTACAGCCTGGATTGGCTCGAACGCCCTCGCCAGCGCGCCGAAGTGCCGCAGCAGGGCCGCTTGTTCACCCTGGTCAGCCGCTCGCCGGAGACCGCCGCTCCCCTGGTCGAACACCTGCAGCGTGGCGGGCATCGTGCCCGGGTCCTGTGCCCGCAGCAGTTGCTCGATAGCGCGCGGAGGGTGCTGGCCCAGGACCCGAGCCAGGCATTGACCGATGAAGGCGAGGCCTTGGCCGCCGATATCATCGTGCTCGATGGCAAAGACATCGAGGATGCCGGCTCGACCACGCTGCAGAGCCTGTCGAGCCTGCAGGCGACGCTGTTCCACCCGTTGCTGGAGATGGTCCAGGCGCTCATCGAACTGGGCCCGCGCGGTGGCCGGTTGTGGCTGGTGACCCAAGGGGCAAACGCCGTTGGCCTGGATCGCGACCAGCCCCTGCAAGTGGCGACCGGGCCGTTGTGGGGGCTGGGCAAGACGCTCGCCCTGGAGCACCCCGAACACTGGCGCGGGCTGATCGACCTGGCCCCCGACGATCCTCACTGGGCAAGGGCGCTGGCCGAAGAAGTCAGTGACCCCGATGGCGAGGACAAGATCTGCCTGCGCCCGGGCAAGCGTTATGTCCAGCGCCTGAACCATTTCAGCACTGCGCAGTTGCCAGCACAGGCCTATGCACCTTGCCCGCAGGGCAGTTACCTGATTACCGGCGGCATGGGTGGAATTGGCCTGGCCATGGCCCAGTGGCTTCTGGATAAAGGCGCGGGCGCTGTGTTGATCACCGGCCGGCGGCCACTGGAGGATGTCGCCACGGGCCTGGAGCGCTTCGGCGCTGCGGCATCGCGGGTGAGTTACGTCCAGGCCGACATCACCTCGCCCCAGGACATGCAGCGGCTGTTCTGCGGTCTGGAGGCGTCGGGCGCGAGCCTGAAGGGCATCTTCCATGCCGCCGGAATTTCAATTCCGCAGGATCTCAAGGACGTCGACCGTGACAGTTTCGACCAGGTGATGCGGCCCAAGGTCGAGGGCACCTGGTTGTTGCACGAACTGTCCCTGGGGCTGGACCTGGACTTCTTTGTCCTGTGTTCGAGCATCGCCAGTGTCTGGGGTTCGCAGCATGTCGCCAGCTACGCAGCCGCCAATCAGTTCCTCGACAGCCTGGCGTGGCAGCGTCGGGCCATGGGCCTGAGTGCCCTGGTGATCGACTGGGGGCTGTGGGCCGGCGGCAGTCACCTGTTCGACGAGCAGGTGCTGAATTTCCTCACCAGCGTTGGCTTGAAACAGATCGCCCCGGTACAGAACGTCGGCCTGCTGTCGCGGATTCTGGCCAGCGAGCTGCCCCAGATGGTGGTGTCAGGGGTGGACTGGAATCGCTTCAAGCCACTGCTCGAATCCCGCGGCCCGCAACCGCTGCTGCAGTACATCCGCAGCCAGGCTCCGACCGCCAGGGCCGGCGACAGCAGCAACGTGGAGATCCTGCAGCAACTGGCGGGCGCCGACGAAGCTGCTGCCCTGGCATTGCTGGATGACTACGTGTGGGAGCAGTACGCGCAGTTGCTCGGGGTCAAGACCGAACAGGTGCGGGCCAAGCTCGAGGATGGCGGCAGCCTGATGGACTACGGCCTGGACTCGCTGCTGGTGATGGACATGGTCGCCCGCTGCCGGCGCGATCTGAAGCTGGAGATCAAGGCCCGCGAGTTTCTTGAGTGTCCGGGCCTGATGTGGCCGGACTTCCTGGCCCGTTCGATAAAGGAACAGGGCTGCGTGGCCGAGGCCTGACGGGCCGCGGGCAGTGCAACCCAGACCCATGATCTGTGATTGAGGTGGTTATGAACGATGTGCAGTCTGGCAAGGCGCCAGAGCATTACGACATTCTCTTGGCGGGCAACAGCATCAGCGTGATCATGCTCGCCGCCTGCCTGGCCCGGAACAAGGTCCGGGTCGGTTTGTTGCGCAACCGGCAGATGCCCCCCGACCTTACCGGTGAGGCGACGATTCCCTATACCTCGATGATTTTCGAGCTGATTGCCGACCGCTATGGCGTGCCGGAAATAAAGAATATCGCCCGCACCCGGGATATCCAGCAGAAGGTGATGCCGTCTTCCGGGGTCAAGAAGAACCTCGGGTTCATCTATCACCAGCGCAGCCGGGCGGTGGACCTGGGCCAGGCGCTGCAATTCAACGTGCCCTCCGAGCATGGCGAGAACCATCTGTTCAGGCCCGATATCGATGCCTATCTGCTGGCGGCGGCCATCGGTTATGGCGCGCAGCTGGTGGAGATCGACAACAGCCCAGAGGTGCTGGTCGAGGACAGCGGGGTCAAGGTAGCTACGGCACTGGGGCGCTGGGTCACTGCCGATTTCATGGTTGATGGCAGCCAGGGCGGCCAGGTGCTGGCGCGGCAGGCGGGCCTGGTCAGCCAGGCTTCGACGCAGAAGACCCGGACCCTGGAATTCTCCACTCATATGCTCGGGGTGGTGCCGTTCGATGAGTGCGTGCAGGGCGATTTTCCCGGCCAGTGGCATGGCGGCACTCTGCATCATGTGTTCGATGGGGGCTGGGTGGGGGTCATCCCGTTCAACAACCATCAGCACTCGCGCAACCCTTTGGTCAGCGTGCTGGTTTCACTGCGTGAGGACCTCTGCCCGAGCATGGACGGCGACCAGGTCCTGGCCGGCCTGATCGAGCTGTACCCCGGCCTGGGGCGGCACCTGTCCGGCGCCCGGCGGGTTCGCGAGTGGGCGCTGCGCCAGCCGCCCCGGCAGGTCTATCGCACGGCGCTCGAACGCCGCTGCCTGATGTTCGACGAGGGCGCCGCGAGCAACGATCTGTTGTTCTCGCGCAAGCTGTCCAATGCTGCGGAACTGGTTCTGGCCCTGGCGCACCGGCTGATCAAGGCGGCGCACAGCGGTGACTACCGCAGCCCGGCCCTGAATGATTTTGTCCTGACCCAGGACAGCATCATCAGCTTGAGTGACCGGATCGCCTCGGCGGCCTATGTGTCGTTTCGCGACCCCGAGTTGTGGAATGCCTTCGCCCGTGTCTGGCTGCTGCAGTCGATTGCCGCCACCATCACCGCGCGCAAGATCAACGATGCCTTTGCCAAGGACCTGGACCCGCGGGTGTTCGATGAAATCGACCAGCTCGCAGAGGACGGTTTCTGGATGCCTCTGTATCAGGGGTACAAGGATATTCTCAACACTACGCTGGGCCTTTGTGATGACGTCAAAAGCGCCAAGGTCTCTGCTGCGCACGCGGCGAGCAGCATCTTTGCGGAGCTTGCCAACGCCAGTTTTGTTCCGCCTATTTTTGATTTTGCTAATCCTCACGCTCGTGTCTATCAACTGACCACCTTGAGAAAGCTCAAGGCGCTCTGGTGGGGCCTGATGCAAGTGCCCTCAGAGGTCGGACGGCTGATTTTCTATCGATCCTTCAGAAAACCTTCCCTGCGCAAGGAGAGTTGAAATGGACTTCAACTACGACGATACCCAGAAAAAACATGCGGCCATGATCGCCCAGGTGTGTGCCGAGCAACTGGCGGCCTGTGGCAATGAACACTCGCGGTATTTCACTGCCCGGCAATGGGCGATCTGCGGCGAGGCCGGATTGCTGGGGCTGTCGATTCCCCGGGAATACGGTGGCCAGGGCCTGGGTGCACTGTCGACGGCCATTGCCATGCACGCCTTTGGCCTGGGTTGCACAGACATGGGCCTGGTGTTCGCGGCGGCGGCCCACCAGTTTGCCTGTGCGATGCCGATCGTCGAGTTCGCAACAGCGGAAACCAAACGCGATGTGTTGCCCAAACTCGCCAGCGGTGAATTCATCGGCTCCAACGCGATCACCGAACCCGAGGCCGGCTCCGACTCCAGCAATTTGAAGAGCCGTGCCTGGCCCCAGGCCGATGGCAGTTATCGCCTTGACGGCCACAAGAGCTTTGCCGGCAATGCGCCGATTGCCGACATCTTCGTGACTTATGCCACCACCCAGCCCGAGTACGGTGCCCTGGGGGTCAGCGGTTTTATCGTCCACCGCAGCAGTGCGGGGCTCAGGGTCAGTGAGCCCCTGGGCAAGGTATGCCTGAGAAGCTGCCCCGCGGGTGAAGTGTTCTTTGACGATTGCAGGGTTCCTGAGGTCAACCGCCTGGGTGAGGAGGGGCAGGGCCGGCAGGTGTTCCAGAGCTCCATGGGCTGGGAGCGTGCCTGCCTGTTCGCAGCGTTCCTGGGGATGATGGAGCGGCAACTGGAACAGACCATCGAGCATGCGCGCACCCGGCGCCAGTTTGGCAAGCCGATTGGCGACAACCAGGCGGTTTCGCACCGTATCGCGCAAATGAAGCTGCGCCTGGAGTCGGCGCGGTTGCTGCTGTTCCGGGCGTGCTGGGGCATGGACCAGGGCGATCCGGGGCAGCTCAACATTGCCCTGTCGAAACTGGCCATCAGTGAAGGGGCGCTGGCATCTAGCATCGATGCGGTGAGGATTTTCGGCGGCCGGGGCTGCCTGGAGTCTTTCGGGATCGAGGCGATGCTGCGCGATTCCATCGGCACTACGATCTTTTCCGGCACCAGCGACATGCAGCACGAGATCATTGCCCGGGAGCTGAAGCTATGAAGCTGCTCCATGAACGGATGATGCACAGCCTTGCCCGCTACCCGCGGCAGACGGCGGTGGTGGATGAGCAGGATGCCTTGAGCTACGAGGCGCTGGAGCTCAGGACCCGGGAATTCTTGGCAATGCTCTGTGCCCTGGGGGTCGGCCAGGGGCAGCGGATCCTGCTCTGGGCGCACAAGTCGGTGGACCTGGTGGCGGTCATGCAGGCGGCCCTGCGGCTGGGGGTGGTGTATGTGCCGGTGGACCCACTGAGCCCGGTGTCGCGCCTGGAAAAGATCGCCGGGGATTCCCAGGCTGTGCTGGTCCTCTGCACCGCGGCACGCCTGGAAGAACTCGCCGGCTCCGCGCTTGCCCAGGTGCGCAGCGTGGTCCTGGACGACCCGGCCAGCGCCGGCTACTGGCGCAACATCGATACCGGCTCCAGCGTAGTGCCTACGCTGCGCATCCAGCCGGACGATCTGGCCTACATCCTCTACACCTCCGGGTCCACCGGCGTGCCCAAAGGGGTTGCGCTCAGCCACGGCAATGCCCTGGCCTTCGTCGACTGGGCGTGCGAGCGCTATTGCTTCCAGCCTGGCGAGCGTTTCGCCAACCATGCCCCCCTGCATTTCGACCTGTCGGTCCTGGACATCTACTGCGCGCTCAATGTGGGCGCGACGGTGTGCCTGGTTCCCGAGTCGATCGCGTTCTCGCCGCGGCTGCTGACCGACTTCATCCGCCAGCACGAAATCAGCATCTGGTACTCGGTGCCCTCGGTACTCATGATGATGATGCAAGACGGCGACTTGCTCAGCGATATCCAGGACACCCTGCGGGTACTGTTGTTCGCCGGCGAGCCTTTTCCGATCAAGCACCTGCGTGACCTGCGCGCGGCCTATGCCGATGTGCGTCTGGCCAATCTCTTCGGCCCCACGGAAACCAATGTGTGCACCGCATTCGAGGTCGGCGCCATCGATCCCGAGCGCGTGCTCCCGGTGCCCATCGGCACGGCCGCCTCCGGCAACCAGGTGTGGGCGCAAAAGCCTGATGGCAGCCGCTGCGCAGTGGGTGAAGAAGGTGAGCTGGTGGTGCAGGGGCCTACGGTCATGCTGGGCTATTTCGCCAAGCCGGCTCAGGAGGGGCCCTACAAGACCGGCGATATGGTCAGGCAGCGGCCTGACGGCAACTACGAATACCTGGGGCGTCGTGACGACATGCTCAAGGTGCGTGGCAACCGGATCGAGCGTGGGGAAGTCGAAGCCGCGCTGCTGGCCCATCCCCAGGTCAGCGAGGCCGCCGTGCTGGTGGTCGGGGAGGGGATGAACGCGCAGTTGTGGGGCGTGCTGGTCGCTCACACCCGGGACGCTCTTTCGCTGATCGACCTCAAGCGCCACTGCGCCCAGCGCCTGCCTCGCTACATGATCATCGACAAGGTGCTATGCCTGGACGCACTGCCACGCAACGCCAATGGCAAGGTCGATCGCTTCGCCCTGGCCAGGCAGGTGGAGGGCTGACCCATGGGAACTCCATCACGCGTGGCCAAGGACGCCTGGTTTCCCTATGCCAGCCGGCCTCGGGGCAAGATGCGCCTGTTCACCTTTCCCTATGCCGGGAGCGGGGCCTCGGTCTTTCATCGCTGGTTCCTGCCCCTGTACGACCAGGTCGACCTGTATGCCTTGCAGTTGCCGGGCCGCGAGGGTCGCAGCCAGGAGGCCTGCTACAGCGACATGCAGGCGGCGGCCAATGACGTGGCCGACTGCCTGGAGCAGCTTGGCGATGACATCCCCTGCTGTTTCTTCGGCCACAGCATGGGCGCCTTGCTGGCCTTTGCGGTCGCCGGTGTGCTGCAGGAGCGGCGGTTGCCGATGCCGCAGCAACTGATGCTCTCGGGCATGGTTGCGCCCCATGTGCGGCAACGGGTAGCACCGCTGCACCAGCTGCCGGCAGAGCAGGCCATCGCCGCGCTGCAGGCCATGGGGGGCGTGCCGGCGGTGGTGCTGGCCGAGGAGGACCTGATGCAGATGTACCTGCCCATCATTCAGGCCGACATACAGATGGTCTACTCCTACGCCGGTGCCCAGCCGCAGCCGCTGGACACCCGCATGATCTGCCTGAGCGGCGCCCAGGACCTGATTGCGCCGCCTGCGCAGATGCAGCAGTGGCGGCGCTACACCCTGGGCGGCTTCGAGCAGTTCGTGTTTGCAGGTGGCCATTTCTTTCTCGACGCCCAGGTCATGTCGCGGGTCAAAACAGTGCTGGGCAGCGCCCTGCACAATCAGCCTGGCAGTCTGGCGGTGTGAGCCGACTATTGGGCAATGGCCGCGAGGCCGGACCTGGCGAACAGCTTGAAGTGGGCTTTCAGGGCGTTGGCGTCGTGTTGCAGGACGGCTTGCAGCGGGCTGGGCTGCTGGCGATCTATCACCGCCAGCATCAGGCAGGGCGCGATGATGCTGATGGTGCAACGCGCCAGCGCCGGGTCACCGATCGGAAAGCCGGTGATCTCGCTGATGAGCGCTTCCAGCAGACGGAATTTGGGCATCACTTCTTCTTGCACAAGGCTGGTGAAATGGACAGTGGGCGCCAGTATTTCCCGTGCACAGACTTTGCTTTGCCAGCTCTGCTCATCGAGCACCCGGGTGACGATGGCATCGATGAAGCTATCGAGCTTGATCAGCGCCGGCTCTTCGCTTTGCGCCAGCTGCGACAGGGCTTCGAAGCTCACCAGCTGCTTGTGTCCCTCGATCAGCACCGCCTTGTACAGGGCTTCCCGGCTACCGAAGTGGTAGTTGATGGCGGCGAGGTCGGCGCCGGCTTCTTCACAGATGAGCTTGCTCGCGGTGTTGGCATAGCCATGCTGGGCAAACAGGCGGGCAGCCACTTCGAGAATGCGGATTTTAGTGTGTTCGCCGTCGCTTCTGCTGGTTCTGCGTCGCGTGTTCATGATGTTCCTCGTGGTCTGAGCGGGGGGTTGCTTCATGGCCAGTATCTGTTATTTTCTAATTTAAATTCAAATTGAATTTTAATTAGGCCTTGGCAAACAAAGGACTCATGGATGAAGAAGCAGTTGATTGTAGGGGTTGCCGTACTGCTGGTGGCCACAGCGGGTGTTTCCTGGTTTCTCCTTCGCCCCGAGAAGCAGAACGACCACCTCAAGCTCCATGGCAACGTCGACATTCGCCAGGTGTCACTGGCGTTCGACGGCAGTGAGCGAATCGCCGCGCTGTATGCCGAAGAGGGCGACCTGGTGCAGCCAGGCCAGGTCCTGGCGGAACTCGACACACGCACACTGCGCCTGGAAATAAATCGCTCCAAGGCCAGGATCGGCGCCCAGGAACAGGCGCTGCTGCGCTTGAAAAATGGCACACGGCCTCAAGAGGTCGAGCAGTCCAAGGCACGTTTTGATGCCGCCCAGGCGCAAATGCAGCTGGCTCAACTGCACATGCAGCGCCTGCGCAGGATCGCCGACGACACCCAGGGCAAGGGCGTCAGCCAGCAACGCCTGGACCAGGCAGCCGCCCGCTTGCAAGTGGCCAAGGCCCAGTCGCAGGAGCAGCGCGAATCCTGGACCCTGGCCAAGATCGGCCCACGCAATGAAGACATCGCCCAGGCCACGGCCGACCTGCAAGCCTCCAGGGCCGACCTGGACCTGCTGGAACATTACCTGGCGCGCGCTCAGCTCAAGGCGCCGACCCAGGCCCGGATCCGCACGCGCCTGCTGGAGCCGGGGGATATGGCCTCGCCGCAGCGCCCGGTGTTTGCCCTGGCCCTGACCGACCCCAAGTGGGTACGGGCCTATGTCAACGAACGCCAGTTGGGCCACATACGTGCGGACCAGATGGCGCGGGTCTACACCGACAGCTTTCCTGACCAGGCCATCGACGGCAAAGTCGGCTACATCTCCTCGGTTGCCGAATTCACCCCCAAGTCGGTGGAAACGGAAGACCTGCGCACCAGCCTGGTCTACGAGATCCGGGTGCTGGTCAAGGACCCTGACGATCGCCTGCGGCTCGGTATGCCGGCGACCGTCTACCTTGACCAGGCACCGGTGGCCGGGGCCACGCCATGAGTGCGCCAGCGGTAACGGTTCAGGCTGTTGAACTGGTCAAGCGCTTTCGCAGTGGAACGCGAGAACAGTTGGCTCTGGAGCAGGTTTCTCTGGAGGTGCCCAGTGGCAAGTTGAGTGCCCTGGTGGGGCCGGACGGGGCCGGAAAAACCACCCTGTTGCGGATGATTGCCGGCTTGCTCAAGGCCGACGAAGGGCTGTTGAAGGTGCTGGGGCTGGACGTCGCCGCAGATCCGCAGCAGGTGCAGGACCTCATCAGCTACATGCCGCAGAAGTTCGGCCTGTACGAAGACCTGACGATCCAGGAAAACCTCGAACTCTACGCCGACCTGCATGGCGTGCGCGCCCAGCAGCGCGAGGAGCGCTTTTCCCGGTTGCTGCAGATGATGGACCTGACGCGTTTTCGCGACCGGCTGGCCGGACAGCTTTCCGGCGGCATGAAACAGAAACTGGGGCTGGCCTGTACCCTGGTCCGCTCACCGCAGCTGTTGCTGCTGGACGAGCCCACCGTGGGGGTGGATCCGCTGTCGCGGCGGGAACTGTGGAGCATCATCGAACAACTGATCGAGCAGGAAAACCTCACGGTGCTGATCAGCACTGCCTACATGGACGAGGCCCAGCGTTGCGCCCAGGTCTTTGTGCTGTACCAGGGGCGGCTGATCGCCCAGGGGCCACCGGCGCAGTTGTGCCATCTGGCGCAGGGCCTGTGCTATGGCGTCGGCCCCGAGGCCGGCACCCCGGCCAGGCTGTTGCAGGCGCGCTTGCTTGACGACAATGAACACATCATCGATGCCGTGCCCGAAGGCGGCATGGTTCGCTTTATCCGCAGCGCCCAGGTGCCTCTGCAGGCCATTCCATCCCTGGCTGGCCAGGCCTCTCCCCAGGCGCTGGAGGCCCGCCTCGAAGATGGCTTCATGGTGTTGCTCCGGCAACAGGTTGGCAGCGTTGCAAGCCTGGACGAGCCGGCGCAGGCGCCCGCCAGCGACGGCCAGGGCGACGCTGCCTCTGGGCGTGCGGTGGTCATCGAGGTCCGCGACCTGGTGCGCAAGTTCGGGGACTTCACCGCGGTTGCCAGCACCTCGTTCGAGGTGTTGAAGGGCGAGATATTCGGCTTGCTGGGCCCCAACGGAGCCGGCAAGACCACCACGTTTCGCATGCTTTGCGGTTTGCTTCCCGCCTCCAGCGGGCACCTTGAGGTGGCTGGCGTCAACCTGCGCACCGCACGGGCGGCGGCGCGGCGCAAGATCGGCTACGTCTCGCAGAAGTTCGCCCTGTACGCGAACCTGTCGGCCCTGGAGAACCTGCGCTTCTTCGGCGGCGCCTATGGCCTGCACGGCGCGAAGCTGAAAGCGCGGGTGGCGTTGATGCTCGAACAGTTCGACCTCGACGAACACAAGCACCTGCGCAGCGGCGAGCTGCCCGGTGGCTACAAGCAGCGCCTGGCCATGGCGGTCGCGCTGCTGCACGAGCCGCAGATCCTGTTTCTCGACGAACCCACCAGCGGTATCGACCCCTTGGCCCGCCGGGCATTCTGGCGCCGTATCACCGCCCTGGCGCAAAGCGGCACGACGATCGTGATCACCACCCACTTCATGGAAGAGGCCGAGTACTGCGACCGTATCGTCATCCAGGATGCCGGACGGCTGCTGGCCCTGGGCACTCCGGAACAGGTACGCCACCAGGGCAGCGAGTCGCTTGCCGACATGAACAGCGCCTTCATTGCCGTGGTCGAGCGTGCTCGGGCCCAGGCCAGCGCCCCGGTGCAGTGAGGAATGACCATGACTGACTCCAATCGATCCGCCTCAGGGTTCAGGCGCAGGCTCATTGCGCTCACCCGAAAGGAGTTGCGCCAATTGATGCGTGACAAGAGCAACCTGGCGATAGGCATTGTCCTGCCCATCGTACTGATCCTGATATTTGGCTACGGCCTGTCCCTGGACATTCGCAACACGCCGCTGGCCGTGGTCCTGGAAGACAGCTCCCCCAGCGCCCGCAGCGTGGTGGCGAAGCTTGCGAGTTCGGACTACTTCTCGGTGGTCCAGGTGACCAGCATGGCCGAGGCCCAAGCGCTGATGGACAAGCGTCGGGTCGACGGCATCGTGCGCGTGCCGGCGGATTTTTCCAGGCGCCTCGAACAGCAGGATGCGCGCTTGCAATTGCTCCTGCATGGCGCCGATGCCAACAGCGCGGCGACCCTTGGACGCTATGTCAGGGGCGCGCTGAATGTCTGGCAACAGCAGCAGTTCGACCGCTCCCGGCAGCCCCAGTCGGCCGGTCGGGTGCTGGTCGTCGAACGCATGTGGTTCAACGCCGCCAACAGCAGTACCTGGTACCTGGTGCCCGGGCTCATCGCCCTGATCATGACCCTGGTGGGTGCCTTCCTGACCTCTCTGGTACTGGCCCGGGAGTGGGAGCGGGGCACGCTCGAATCACTGTTCGTCACCCCAGTCAGGTCGATCGAAATACTCCTGGCCAAGATCATTCCCTATTTCCTGGTGGGCCTGCTGGGCCTGGTGATGTGCCTGGTTTCGGCGCGGTTGCTGTTCGAGGTACCGATCCAGGGTTCGCTGGTGCTCCTGCTGTTGAGCTCCATGCTCTACCTGCTGGTCACCCTGGGCATTGGCCTGCTGATTTCGGCGAAGACACGCAACCAGTTCCTGGCCAGCCAGATCGCGATCATCTTCAGCTTCCTGCCGGCGCTGATGCTCTCGGGGTTCCTCTTCGATCTGCGCAATGTGCCGACGTTCATCCGCGTGGTGGGCTCGATCCTGCCGGCGACTTACTTCATGGAACTGGTCAAGACCCTGTTCCTGGCTGGCAACAACTGGCCATTGATCGCCAAGAACCTCGCAATCCTCGCGGCCTACGCCGTGTTCCTGTTGAACGCTGCACGCCTGTGCACCCGCAAGAAGCTGGATTGAAGCCATGGACAAGCTGATGAATTTCCTACGCGAGTTGCTGTTCCTGTTTCAGAAGGAGTTCCTGGCCATCGTCAAGGACCCGGCCAACCGGGTGATCCTGATTGCCCCTGCGATCGTCCAGTCATTGCTGTTCGGCTACGGCGCCACCTACGACCTGAACTACGTGCCTTATGCCGTGCTGGATCAGAGCCAGGGGCGCGCTTCGACAGAGCTTTTGGCACGCTTCGATGCCTCCGGGGTATTTGCCCGAGTGTCGACCCTGACCAGCGTCGATGAGATCGCCCCGGTAATCGACCGGGGCAGTGCCTTGCTGGTGCTGCATATCGCCGCAGACTTCGACGAGCGCCTGAGCCGGCATGAAAACGCCGGCTTGCAGTTGATCCTGGATGGGCGCAACTCGACGACCGCGGGAATGGCGGCCGGGCATATCGCCAACCTGGTGGCTGACTTCAACCAGCAGTTCCTGGCGGTGGACAACGCGCCGGTACGCCTGGAGACCCGTGCCTGGTTCAACCCCAACCTGCAAACCCGCTGGAACATAGTGCCGGGCCTGATCGCCGCGCTGAGCATGATCCAGACCCTGATGCTGGCGGCGTTGTCGGTAGCCAGGGAGCGCGAGCAGGGCACCTTCGACCAACTGCTGGTGACTCCGCTGACGCCTTTCGTGATCCTGCTGGGCAAGGCCCTGCCGTCGGTACTGATCGGTCTTTTGCAGTCCAGCCTGATCCTCCTCATCGGCCTGTTCTGGTTCAAGATCCCCATGATCGGCTCCGTGCTGGACCTGTACCTGGGGCTGTTCGTCTTCACCAGCGCCTGCGTGGGCATCGGGCTGTCGATCTCGGCGCTGTCGGCCAACATGCAGCAGGCCATGGTGTACACCTTCGTGCTGATGATGCCGCTGATCCTGCTCTCCGGCCTGATCACCCCGGTGCACAGCATGCCCGAGGCCCTGCAACTGCTGACCTATCTCGATCCGCTGCGCTTTGCCATCGACCTGGTCAGGAGGATCTACCTGGAGGGGGCAACGCTGGCGGATGTGTCCTGGAACCTGGTGCCCATGTTTGCCGTTGCGCTGGTGACCCTGCCGCTGGCTGCGTGGCTGTTTCGCAATCGATTGGTGTGATAAGGAACGTCATGAAAACTACTCACTCTGGATACCTGCGTAATGGGCTGACGCTGGCCATGCTGCTGGCCATCACCGCCTGCACCGTCGGGCCCGATTTCAAGGCCCCGGCAGTTCCCAGCCCGGAACGCTGGACGGATTGGCACAGTGGTCCGCCAGCGTCTTCGGTGCCGGGCAAAGCCCCGGCGACCACCTCGCAAACCGCAGACGGCAACTGGTGGCAGGTGTTTGGCGACCCGGTGCTGGACCAGCTGCAGGCCCAGGTGCGCGAAGGCAGCCCGGACCTGCACACGGCCTTGCTGCGGTTTGCCCAGGTGCGGTTGCAACGCCAGATAGTCGCTTCCCTGGAAACGCCCGAAGTGTCCTTTTCCGCGGCGGCTTCGCGAAACCGGCAAAGCCGGTATGCGCCGAACAATCGAATGCTTGAAGCCTTGGGCAGCGACAGTGATGCCCTGGAAAAGGTGCTTACCGACCCTTATAGCCTGTACCAGGCCGGGTTCGACGTTTCATGGGAGCTGGATCTCTGGGGGCGGGTGTCACGCCTGGGTGAAGCCGCCCAGGCCGAGGTCGATGGTGCGGCCGCGACCCTGGACGACGTGTTGCTCAGTGTCTCCAGCGAGCTGGCGCGAAACTACTTCGAAGTGCGTACCGCACAGCGCCAGACCCGTCTTCTGGAGCAGGAGGCACAGATCCTGGCCGCGCACCTGCAAGTGGTTGCCGTCCAGGCCCGGGAGGGCGAGGAAGATGGTTTCGCGGTGGAACGCCAAGAGGCACGGCTGGCCTCGCTGCATGCACAGATACCGGGTTGGAAGGCGCTGCACACCCAGGCGGGCAACCGTATTGCGCTGTTGCTGGGGGAGCATCCCGGAGCCCTGGAAACCTTGCTCGCGGAGCGGCCTGATAATGCCTTGAGCCGCCCGCTGCCCAACCTGCAGTTGGGCCTGCCTGGCGACCTGGCCCGGGAGCGTCCGGACATCCGCGCGGCCCAGGCCCGCTTGCACCGGGCGACGGCGGGCATCGGAGTGGCCGAGGCCGAACTGTACCCGAGCGTGATGCTGGGGGCCGACTTCGGCTTCGAATCCTACAAGAGCGGCCAGTTTGCCGACTGGAGCAGCCGCACCTGGTCGGTAGGGCCGCGCCTGGACCTGCCGCTGTTCGACCGTGGGCGGCGCAGCAAGACCGTGGTCCTGCGCACACTCGAACAGCAAGAGGCGGCCGTGGCATTTCACCAGACCGTACTGGCAGCCTGGCAGGAAGTGGACGATGCGATGAGCCGCTACCACAACGAATACCAGCGTGCCGCGCACCTCAAGGACAGCTATGACAGCAAGGCCCGCACCTATGAGTGGACCCGCGTCCGGTACGCGGCCGGGGAGGCCAGCTACCTGGAGGAACTGGAAGCGCAGCGCACCGTGCTGGAGGCGCAGCGCGACCTGGTCAATAGCGACAGTCAACTGCGTACTCACCTGATCAGCATTTACAAATCCATGGGTGGGCATTCCACCTGAGCCCCTGAAACGCTGCCTCTGGCAGCACTCCCCCCAGACCCACTTTCCTAACGGAATAGGAAGCCATGCAAATGGATGACCTCTACAAGATCGCGCTTTTTTCGTCCCTGATACTGGTAGTGCCGGGGCCCTCAAACACCTTGCTGCTGGCCTCGGGCTTCAAGTTCGGCGTGTTGCGCTCGCTGCCACTGGTGTTGATCGAAATGCTCGGCTACACCGTTTCGATCTGCACCTGGGGCTGGGGGCTTGTGCTGCTGTCCCACGACTACCCGTGGCTGATCCACCTGATCAAGCTGCTGTGCGCCTTGTACATCGCGGCGCTGGCCTTGAAGACCTGGAAGACCTCCACCACCGGAGCCCAGCACACCGAGCGCTTTGAGAGCTGGCCACGGCACCTGTTGATTGCGACCTTGCTCAACCCCAAGGGGCTGATCTTCGCCAGTGTGATCTTCCCGGCCAGCTCATTCGCCAGCCTGGGGGATTTCCTGCCGTCATTGAGCGCTTTCTTCCTGGCACTGGCGCCAATAGCCTTGCTCTGGGTCTCGCTGGGGGCGGGCATTCGAGCCCAATACCTGGGGCGGGTTTCTGGACCGCTGTTTTCCCGGGGCACCGCCGTCGTTCTGGCGCTGTTTTCCGCCACCCTCACTTACACCGTGGTTCGTGCGGTGTAGGTGTCTTTGCCGCGGCTTTCAGCACCCAGGTGAGGCTGGGGCAATGGCGCTGCTGAGAGAGGCCCTTGTACCCCCCGTGTTCCAGCACCACTCTGTTGTCGACAACACCCGGGGGGCTCATTCCATGTAGCGCAGGAAAAAATGGGTGCGACCGCGAACAGCCTCGACAACCGTTGAAACCACGGCTTGCCGGTCCTCCTCGGTGGCCTTGATCCGATGAACAGGGCGTTTGGCGGATGCTAATCTGCGCCTTCCGGACAAACGGTGGGCCAGTGGATGCAGAGGATGTTGAGTGAAGCCGAGCTTCACAAGGTGCTGGAAGCGATCGAAAGCGACTCCTGCCATGACCTGAATCGTCTGTATGACGGGATGCAGATAGACCGGTGTGCTCTTTTCAATCAAGTCGCCATGGCGGTGGCCCGGCTCTTTATCGAGGGGCAGCGCGACTTTCATTACGGCGATGCGGTCATGAATACCCTGTTCAGTGACATTGTTGATGTGTCCTTGAACGCTGACATGCCCGAGCCGGCCTTTTCCATCTACCTCGCGTTTGATGCCGGAGAGTATCGTCACCCGGGGGATGGGCAAGATGAATGGCCTTGGGAAAAGTGGACGCGGCCGGCACTTGAACGGATTCTGCGCGCAGCCGATGAGGGGGCGTCGGCCGAGGTTTAGCCGGCCTGGGTCGCGGCCAGAACCGCCGGCGAACTCACGCGGTTTTGCTACGGCTCCAGCATCAAGCGGCGCCAAAGAATCGGCGGTGCGACAGCATCGGCCGGCGCTTGCGGCTCCAGCTTTTCCGGTGCCTGGGCTGACGTTGCCTCGCTGGGCCCAGGCGCTCTTGTCGACTCAGCCGGGTCATCGGAAGGTGGTGTGGTCATTGGATCCTGACCACCACCTTGCCCTTGGTTCGTCCCTGTTCGACGTACTGCAGTGCTTCTGCCGTTGCATCAAAGGCGAAGCTGCGATCAACCACAGGTTTGATGATTCCGGCCTCGATCAGCGCGGTGATCTGTTGCAGCTGGGCGCCATCGGCCCGCATGAACACAAAGGCGTAGCGGACGTCCCGCTGGCGCGCCTTGCGCCGGATACCGAAGCTCAAGAGGCGCATGACCTGCTGCAACGGCCAGGCCAGCCCTTGCTCCTGGGCGAATTGCACCGTGGGTGGCCCGGAGATGGAAATCAGCTGTCCGCCGGGCTTGAGGACCTTGAGGGACTTTTCCAGTACGTCGCTGCCCAGGCTGTTCAACACCAGGTCGTAGCCATGCAAGAGGCTTTCGAAGTTCTGCTGCTTGTAGTCGATCACCTGATCGGCGCCCAGGGCTTTGACCCATTCGACATTCGCCGTGCTGGTGGTGGCCGCGACGAAGGCGCCGAGGTGTTTGGCCAGCTGGATGGCAAGGGTGCCGACACCGCCTGCGCCTGCGTGGATCAGCACTTTCTGGCCCTTTTTCAGTCGGGCGGTTTCCACCAGCACTTGCCAGGCGGTGAGTGCGACCAAGGGGATCGACGCGGCCTCGGTCATGCTGGTGTTGGCAGGTTTCAGGGCGATTGCGTTTTCGTTCACGGCGATCCACTGGGCGAACGTCCCGATCCGTGTTTCAGGCGGGCGCGCGTAGACTTCGTCTCCCGGTTTGAAGCGTTGCACTTGGGGGCCAACTTCAACCACGACGCCCGCCAGGTCATTGCCCAGTACCAGCGGCAATGCATAGGGCAGGATCAGCTTGAATTCGCCTGTGCGGATCTTCGAGTCCAGCACGTTGACGCTGCTGGCGTGGACCTCGATCAACACGTCGTGGGCACCCAGCGTGGGCGTGGGCGCTTCGCCCATGCGCCCACTGTTCTTGCCATAGCGATCAATTAGAAAGGCTTTCATCGTGGTGCGGCTCTTGTCGGTTGGAATAGGTGTGGGCGGTGCTTGGGTGGGGTTGCTGTCATGGGGCTCTGTCGTCAAGGAACGCCCGGACCTTGGCCACGAAGTCCGCGTGGTACTGGAAAATGCCGCCGTGCCCGGCGTCCTCATACATCACTAGCTGTGCGTTGGGGACACGCTTAGCCAGGGCATGGGAGTTGGCGCTGGGAACCATGATGTCGTTGTCGCCATTGACGATCAGCGTCGGCGCGCGCAAGCGCCCGAGATCCTGCGGCGCCTGTCTGCCCCACGCGGTGATGGCTTGCAGCTGGCGCAGGAAGGCGCCGGGCGTTGGGCCCTTGTCGCGATGCTTGCTGCGAGCTTTCAGGCGTTGCAGATATTCCGAGGCGGCTCGACGACCATGGGGCGTCGAGGTAAAGAACAGGTAGTACTTGGGATCGCGCAAGGTCAGCAAGCCTTTGAGCATCAAGGGCCAGGTCACCGAGCCGACCTTGTCGATACCGATGCCGCCGGCCGGTCCGGTGCCGGTGAGAATCAAGCGGTGCACCAATTGGGGGGCTTGCAGGGCGATGTCCTGAGCGACGAAGCCGCCGAGTGAAAAGCCCAGCACATCGACGCTCTTGAACCCCAGGGCCTGTATCAGCCCAATGGCGTCTTCTGCCATTTCGCCGACCGTCAGCGGGGCGGTTCCACCCGAGCCGCCGATGCCGCGATAGTCGGTGGTGATGACTCGCCGGGTCTGTGCCAGCCCATCGATGATTGCCGGGTCGAAGTTGTCCAGCACCGCGCCCCAGTGGTTAAACAGCACCAGGGGCACGCCGCCCGCGGGACCGGTATCGCGATAGACGAAGGGAATGCCCCTGACCATGATCGACTGGTTCGCCGCGTTGATGAACGACGTCTGCAAAGCCGGGGGGAAGGTTGTCTGCGTTGGATTCATTGCTACTCCGAACAGCGGACCGGATTCGTCGCAGTGCCTGCCGCGAATCCGCCGCGAATGCTCGCTACCTGAAGATCACTCTTGGGTCTGGTAACGCTGGGCAACCTCGGATTGACGGATGTGCCCCAGCAGGCCCTGACGTGCGCTCTGCAGGTCATCCCAGGGTTCAGCCTGTTGCAGTGGCGGGATGGTCACCGGTTCGCGCCGATCGAAACCGACCAGTGCGGCATCCACCAGATCGCCCACTTCCATGATTTCGTCCAGGGTATTGATGTCGACGCCGGAGCGGTCCCAGATTTCCGTGCGGGTGGCGGCCGGCAGCACGGCCTGCACGTACACGCCCCGGGGCGACAGTTCCAGGCTCAGGCCCTGGGACAGGAACAGCACGAAAGCCTTGGTTGCACCATAGACCGTCATGCCGAACTCCGGCGCCAGGCCCACCACCGAACCGATGTTGATGATCGCGCCGTCACCGGCTTTGGCCAGGCGCGGGGCAATGGCACTGGCCAGCCGCACCAGTGCCGTGGTGTTGAGGGCAACCAGTTGCGCAACGCTGTCGGTGCTTTGCTCGATGAAGTTGCCGGACAGCGCCGCGCCGGCGTTATTGACCAGGATGCCGATACGGGCGTCGTCGCGCAGGCGGCTTTCAACGGTTGTCAGATCGCTGAGTTGGGTCAAATCCGCTTTCATCACCTCGACGGCGACCCCGTGTTCGCCGCGCAGTCGGGCTGCAAGTGCGTCCAGGCGTGCCCGGTCGCGGGCAACCAGGACCAGATCATGGCCACGTTGCGCGAAGCGCTCGGCGTAGATGCCTCCGATGCCAGTGGAGGCGCCAGTGATGAGAACGGTAGGGCGAGTGTTCATGGAATCATCTCTCTTTCAGAATGGGTGAAAACGGACAGCTCGGTTTCTGCTTGCTCAGCTTGCGCTGGCGCTCGAATCAACCAGCGTCGGGTAGTCGATGTAGCCTGCCGCGCCGCCGCCGTAGAGGGTGGCGGGATTGAATGCGGACAGCGGCGCGCCGCTTTGCAGGCGCTCCACCAGATCCGGGTTGCCGATGAACGGGCGACCGAACGCGATCAGATCGGCCTGGTCTTCGGCGAGCCGTGAGGTTGCCAGCTCCAGGTCATAGCCGTTGTTGGCGATGTAGGTGTTTTTGAAGCGCTGGCGCAGGGCGGCGAAATCCAATGGCGCCACGTCGCGCGGGCCACCGGTCGCGCCTTCGACCATGTGCAGGTAAACAACGCCGAGGGCATCGAGTTGATCGACGACGTAATCGAATTGCGCCTGCGGATTGCTGCTGGAGACGCCGTTGGCCGGCGACACCGGCGACAAGCGCACCCCGGTGCGATCCGCGCCGATTTCATTGATGACCGCTGCGGTGACTTCGAGCAACAGACGCGCACGATTTTCAATCGAGCCGCCGTAAGCATCGGTGCGCACGTTGGCGCTGTCCTTGAGGAACTGATCCAGCAGATAGCCGTTCGCGCCGTGAATTTCCACACCGTCGAATCCGGCAGCGATTGCGTTCGCCGCGGCCTGGCGGAAATCGGCGACGATCCCCGGTAGCTCGCTGATGTCCAGTGCGCGGGGCTCGGAGACGTCTTCAAAACGGTTGTTGACGAACACCTGGGTGGCCGCACGCAACGCGGAAGGGGCCACGGGGGCGGCGCCGTTTTCTTGCAGATCAACGTGGGACACGCGGCCGACATGCCACAGTTGCACAAAGATCTTTGCGCCCTTGGCGTGGACGGCGTCGGTCACCGTGCGCCAGCCATCAATCTGCGCCTGGGTGTAGATCCCGGGGGTGTCCTGATAGCCCTGGCCCTGTTGGGAAATCTGCGTGGCTTCGCTGATCAGCAAGCCCGCGCTAGCGCGTTGGCTGTAATAGGTGGCCGCGAATTCACTGGGAACAAAGCCTGCGCCCGCGCGGTTGCGGGTCAGTGGCGCGAGGACGATGCGGTTCGACAGCGTGAGGGCGCCAAGGGTGTAAGGGGTGAACAGATTCTGATCGGTCATCTGGTGTCTCTTCCGTGCCCGTGGGTGGAGGTCGGTGGTGTGTGCAATTAGGATGATGATCGAAATCTAAACTGTCAACGGTTTTGATTATGATCGACATCTATGTATGATTGGGCCCATGATTTCCCAATGAACATGAGGTATTGCACGTGAGAGTGAGCAAGGCCCAGGCGCAGGCCAATCGAGAGCACATCGTTGAAACGGCCTCAGAGTTGTTCCGTGAGCGCGGCTTCGACGGTGTGGGTGTGTCGGATCTCATGGCGGCGGCCGGTTTCACCCACGGCGGCTTCTACAAGCATTTCGGCTCGAAGGCCGACCTCATGGCCGAGGCCTCGGCCTGCAGCCTTGCCAAGTCGCTGGCAGGCGTGCAGGCGCTGGATGTGCCTGGCTTCATCGACGTCTATGTGACCAGGGAACATCGCGACGGACGTGGCAGCGGTTGCACCATGGCCGCGTTGTGTGGCGATGCGGCGCGTCAATCGGATGATGTGAAAGCGACGTTTGCCGAAGGGGTCGAGCACACCCTGCAAACCCTGGGGGACAAATACCCGACCCGGCCTGACGCGCTGGCGGGCGAGGGTAGAAAGAAAATGATCGACCTGCTGTCCCGTGCGGTGGGTGCGATCATGTTGTCGCGTGCCTGCCCGGATGATTCCGCCCTGGCGAATGAGATTCTTGAGGTGTGCCGCGCTGAGATGTTTGCGTCGTTGCCGGTTGATAAAGGCAAGCCGGCATAAAGGGGGGCATGCCAGGGTTGTGCGCTTGCGGTCGTTGAGCGCACGTCGGCGTCAATTATGAATTGAAACGTGTCTCGGATCTGCCTGGGCGCACACCCGTGTCAAATTCTTCCTTCACCTTGACTGACGATTCGGCATTTCCAAGATCAGCCTCAATGGGGCCAATGCAACCCCAACAGTCACCGCCACAATCGACCGAAAGCGGATCGTCTTTGAGGCCCAGTTTTCGACCACATATACCGCACATGTCTGACATGCCTAGATCCTTGCTCAGCCAACCTCAATCGTCTTTTCTCCGAGCGTCATTCCACGTAGCGCAGCCACAAATGGGTGCGACCGCGAACAGCCTCGACAACCGTTGAAACCACGGCTTGCCGGTCCTTCTCAGGGGTGTTGTAGAGCGCACAAAAATCGCTCGCCACCGCGCTGGCGACGCAAAGGTCGGCAGGCTCTGCACGCAGGAAGCCGAGGTAGGACGCGCCCACCCCGATCAACTCATAGCCATGGGCCTGGGCGAAATGGCGGGCCACTGCAAAGTTTTGCGCGGGGCCCAGGTCGCAACTGAAGTAGCCGTTGGGAAAAGCGGCGAGCGCCTGATAGGACTGCTCGACGGGCACCAGGAGTGCCGAGAGGGGTTGGTCGAGCAGTGATACAGGGTTTTGCTGATAGTCCACCCATTCGCGCAGGGCTGGCGCATCAAGGGTCAGGCCGTGGGCGCAAGCGTCTTCGAACGAGCTGCCCGCCACCAGGTCAGTGAAGTTGCGCAAGCAGATCGCGAACTCGGCCTTGGTGGTGGGGTAGCCCAGGTATTCACCCTGTTCGAAGCACTCTGCAGGTAGCAGGGCGATCTCCTGCTCCGAGGCATCGTCCAGCCCCAGGTTGTTGCGGGCATGCCCGGAGGTGTAGCGGGCCTGGGGCAGATCATCCAGCGAGAGAAGGGGCTGGAAACCCGGGTGGTCGCCAGCGATCTTGCGGTAGGCGTCGATCAGCTCATCCAGGCTGGAAATGGCGCTCAGGCTGTATTCATCGCAGGTGCCAGCGGCGGGGTTGCCAGGCATTGCGTTACCGCGAAATTGGATATCCATCGAATGGCTACCGGCTCCATGTGGGTGTTCAGGCGCATGAGCAACGCTCGGTCGAACGTACGTGAGCCTGCTGGTGCTCTCGCTGTTCGTGCCAGGCCCGTGAGTTCATTCCAGGCCCGGGGCCTAGCTTAAAGAGAGCACATCCTGCCTGGGCATGAAGAAGCGTGCAAAGAGTTCGGACTGTGACTTGATGTTCAACTTGGCGTAGATGTTGCGGCGGTGCACTTTGATCGTCTCTGTGGAGAGGGAGAGCTTTCCTGCGATTTCCTTGTTGGAAAAGCCACTGAGCAGCAGCCTGAGCACATCACTTTCCCGCGTGGTTATCTGGGTACCAAACTGGGTGATCGTCTCCGGCCATTGCGGCGGTTCGCTGAGGCTTTTTTCCACATCGACTTCGAAGCACATGCGTTGATGCATGAGTGCCGTGACCCACGGCTTGATGATGTCCAGCATGGTGATGTGTTCCTGGCTGAAATGGGCGTTGCTGCCAATGGAAATGCACAGTGTTCTGTCAGCATCGAGCTGGATGTTGTATTGCACTTCATCTACGCAAATATATTGTGCAAAGTACTTGTGGTAGTACTCGGTTTCAACAAAGTACTCCGGCGCTATATCCAGTAGATGAAAGAAGCCGCTCTGCGGGTTTTCTCGATTGGCGATATAGAAGGGGTCCAGCAAATACAGGCCTTTTACATAGAGGTGAATGAACGCATCCACTTCTTCTGCATCTGCCACCTCGGGCAGGCTGACAACTTGCACTTGTTGATTGCTGAAGATCAAAACCACCCAGTTATCAATCTGCACATATTCATTGAGTGTGCGGATAAGTGAGCTCCAGAACTCTGGGCGATTCAACTGCAGAATCAGTTTTCCAATCGAACGGTGCCAGGCCAGGCTATGAAGATCGAGTGGCATTTTCTACCCCTTTAGGGTTAGGGAATGGTCGGCCGGAGCTAAGTAATCGTAGGTATTTACTATTGGCTGATGCCCGGTATATTCGCTGGCACAGGTTTACGACCGCCATGAGGGCACGTCGTCTGGACAAGGATGTTGCATGAGAAAGTCACGTTTGCGAACCATTTTTTCGGCTGCGTTTCTCTATGCCGGAATAAGCACAACGGCGGGTGCCGCAGAGCCTGCCATGTACCTCTACAACTGGTTCGGGCTGCTCGCACCAGAGACTCCAAAGGAGTTCGAACAGGCCACCGGCACCCGTATCCACATGGATGCCTTCGACAGCGCCGATATCATGCAGAGCAAGGTCATGGCCGGGCGCACGGGGTATGACGTGGTGGTGGCGACCTCCAATGTACTGCCCAGCCTGATCCAGGCCGGAGTCCTGCAGCCACTTGATTCAGGTCAACTAAGTAACCTGTCCCATGTCGATCCCGCCATCCTGGCGCAACTGGCGGTCAATGACCCGGGCAATCGCTACGCCGTGCCCTACTTGTGGGGTACCACCGGCATTGGTTATGACGTCGATAAAGTCAAGGCAGCCCTGGGCGACAATGCCCCGGTCAACAGTTGGGACCTGATCTTCAAGGAAGAGAACATCAGCAAGCTGCAGTCTTGTGGTGTGGCCATGCTCGACTCTCCCAGCGAGATCATCTCGATTGCCTTGAATTACCTCGGGCTGCCCAGCAATAGCAAGAACCCGGATGATTACCAGAAAGCTCAAGCGCTGCTGTTGAAGATTCGCCCCTATATCCTTTATTTCGACTCCTCCAGAATCGACACCGACTTGGCGGGCGGCAACATCTGTGTCGTTGTGGGCTGGGCCAATGGCGCCCTGGCTGCGCAGGCCGCCAATGAAAGTGCCAATACCGGGCGCAGGATCAACTACAGCCTTCCTCGTGAAGGTGCGCTGGTCTGGTCGGAAAACCTGGTGCTGTTGAAAGATGCTCCTCACCCCAAGGAAGGGCTGGCCTTCATCAACTATATGTTGCGCCCGGAAGTGATTGCCAAGACCTCGAATCACACGCTTTATCCTAATGGCAATAAAGATGCCACCGAGTTCGTCGAGCAGAAGTTGCGCGATAACCCCTGGATTTATCCGGACAAGCAAACCATCGCCACATTGGTTCCGCTTGAGCCGCTGCCTTTGAAACTGGAAAGAATCCGTACTCGGGTCTGGACCAAGGTGAAGAGCAGTATCTGATCTGAGTTGACTCTTCGCTTGCTGCTTCATGCACATCTTCATTGTGTGTGAGCGCATTGTTCAAACACTCGGAGACATGTACGCGTCTTGTGCAAGATGAACTTTTGCGCAAGGCGCTGCACGACCGTGCCCATTCAACAGGTTATGCAATAAGAGAACAGTGGATGTTAAGCCCAGCCAATGCACCCCGGTTCAGCCTGACAATCGACGGTTTTGCGCACGACTTCAAGGTGCGCGCGTTCACCGGAGAAGAGGCGATCAGCAAGCCTTACTTCTTCAATGTGGAGTGTGTGAGCGAGCGACCGGATCTGGATCTGCAATGCCTCTTCGATGTGCCGGCTTTTCTGGCATTCGACACTTGGGGCAATGGCATTCATGGGCGCATCTATCACATTGCGCGAGGCCCGGACGCTCAAGGCTTGACGCACTACAACCTGGCCCTGGTGCCGCACCTGTCCTACTTGCGTCACCGTATCAACAAGAGGATCTATCAGCAGTTCTCGGTGCCTGCTATCGTCGCCCTGGTCCTGGAGGAGCATGGGATTCTGGGGGATGCCTACCGCTTTGAGCTCGGGGCGAGCTACCCCGAGCGTGACTGCTGCACCCAGTACGATGAAACCGATCTGCATTTTATTCAGCGCCTGTGCGAGGAAGAGGGAATTCACTTCCACTTCCAGCACAGCGCTCAAGGCCACGTGCTGGTCTTTGGCGATCAGCAGGCAGTATTCCCCGCGATCGGGCCGACCACGGCTTTTGCCCTCGGGCACGATGGGCTCGCCACCCTGTTACCGGTCGGTCACGGCACGCCGACAAGCCAGCGTGCCAGGGAGTCGCGCCAGGTTGAAGGGCAAGGTACGCAGAGCGGGCTGCTCAGTGGTCATGTCCTGGAAACCTCGGGCCAGGGCCGTGACCTCTGGCTACTGACTCAGGTCATTCATGAGGGCAAGCAACCACAGGTTGCGGGTGAGAGCGCCGCCAATGTCAACACTGACAACCAGGATCAACTGCGCCAGGGTTATCGCAACCGTTTCACCGCGCTTGCGTTGGACCTTTGCTATCGCCCGCCTTTGGTTCATGAGAAGCCTCTGGCGCCAGGCAACCAGACGGCGCTGGTCATCGCCCTGGAGGACCAGGCGAACTCGCGTGGTCAGCGCTTCGAAAGGGTCAAGGTCAAGTTTCCCTGGGACCGCGAAGGCCGGTTCGACGACAAGAGCAGTTGTTGGCTGGCCGGTACTGCCAATTGGCGTTGTGAAGTGACGCCGCTGCGACCCGGTGTGGAGGTCAAAGTCGCATTTCTTGAAAACGACCCCGATCAACCGCTGATCAGCGGTTGCCTGTGTTGCGGCTGATACGCCATTGCCCTGAACGCGCATCAAGCCGCCAGGGAGAAGGCCCGGACCACACTCGATAGTGAATCGTCGGTTGCCATCAGTGGCCTGATCCCAGGCCTCGGTCCTGACGCCAGGGCTTTCTCATGAGTGTCTGGCCGCGTAGGTCTGGCCCGTCAGCAGGATGACACCTTCTTTTGAGCAGACGCGGGTGATGCTGTTGATCACGACTTTAAGGCCGCTTGAATGCGGGAACAGCGAAAACAGCAACTCGAAATACAGGTAGTCCTGGACCAGGCGCGCGGCCTGATCGGGATGGTCCTTCAACAGCGTCCTGAAGCTTGGGTAGCCCAGCTCTGCAAGTTCCGGGATGTCGACAAAACCCTGGTCGATATCGTCGGTTTTGCATTCGGCGGCAAAGGTGTCCGCGCAGTCAAGAAAGCGTTGCGGCAGATCGCCGTGGTGGATGCGCAGTTCATAGGGCGTTACCGGGATCGTCAGTGCCTCGCCGAAGCCCAGGCTGCGATAGCCGACGGTTCGTGGGTCGATGATTTGGCCGGCTGAGGTGAACTTCATGATGGGCTTCCGGGGTGCTCGGGGGGTGAAGGACTGTCGCTATCTTCGAGCGTGCGCGCTTGGGATCTAACGGTTGCGACGTAATAAAGGATATAGCCCGAATACACCAGCGAGCCTGCTGCCACTTCTTGGTCGAAGCACTGCTTTAGTTCATCCTCATCCGTAAAGCCGTATTCCACGAGTCTATTCTCGGCAAAGCCGGCCAGCCTCGATAGGGTTATTCCGTCGATTTCGCCCTGCTCGCCAAAGTCAAAGCTCACCGTTGCCGTTGGCAGGTGAACGGCGCAGCCATAGCCGTGCTTGAAGTAGCGAATACCGCCAGCCAGTTCTCCTTGATCCGGGATATCGGTTCCCACCCAATCGGCGTTGCTGGCAGGGAGGGGAATGGCGGATTGTTGCATCAGTTCGACAGCCGTGCGGATGCTGGCTTGGTAGTCGGAAACAAGATGGGCGAGGTGCGGGTTCATGGGCATTCACGTCGAGGTTGAAGGGGCGGGGAGCCTGGTTTTCCCCAGAAGCGCTTGATCAGTTCCTGCATCACGTTGTAGTACCGGCAGCGCAGCCAATTTTGACATACCCTGAGAATCGACCTTGGGGTGCCTGGCCTCTATCTATGGGTTGCATCTTTCAGTGATGAGTTTTTTGGTTCATTGGTGGGCTCGGAGCACATTGCCATTATCTGAGCTATAAACATCTCAATGGAGAGTGTTTTAGAGGGATCTACCAATGAGTAGCACTACGTCGACAATCCCGAGTTTCACCATTTCGCCATATCAAATTGAACTTTTCGGTTGTTCTGTTCTAACCGCCATGCTTTCCCCGGCAGCCATAGTAGATCAAATACTAGTCGGCGATATGCTCCCTGATTACATAATGGCTATGTCAGGAATATTACTTTACGGGTGATGTATGCTCAATCTGATTTATATGTAGATCACTCTTGCAGCTATGTGGCCAAGCGTCAGATGTACCTTCCGAAGAAAGGAGTCATTCATGAAAAGCGTCGCACTGATAACGATTCATGGCATGGGGAAAATCAAACCGGGATATTTTCGAGATCTTGAAGAGGGGGTCATCGAAAAGCTCGGGAGTAAGCGGTGGGATAAAGTATCCTTCAAGAACATACAGTATGCCCCTATTTTACAAGGTCCTCAGGATAAATTATGGGATGCCATGTTGAAGGAGAAAACCAATGAGTTTGATGCACTGAAAATACGACAGTTTTTTCTGTTTGGTTTTGGGGATGCCGGCTCTTTGGAATACAGTGCGCAAAAGGACCCTCGAAAATATCTTGATGTCCAAAAAGAAATCCAAAATGTTTTGCTGTCTGCATTCAAAGAGTGTGGTAATGATCCGAATACGCCAATAGTCTTGATTGCTCAGTCTTTGGGCTGCCAAGTCATATCGAATTATCTATGGGATGCCCAAAATGGAAGGTATATATTTTCATCGCCCAATACCGGTCCGGAGGCGAATTTTCTTAAGCTGAAGTCGCTCAATAATCTAATTACAACGGGGTGCAATATCCCCATCTTCGTTTCAGGTCTGGACGCAAGGGTTTGCTTTGATCCGCCAAGCCCCAATTTTACCTGGGATAACTACTATGATCAGGATGACGTATTAGGCTGGCCATTACGCCAACTTGGAAAGAATTACAATATTGTTCATGATCATTCGATTAATGCCGGTGGCATACTTTCGTCATGGAACGTCGCGAGCCATGGTGAGTATTGGTCTGACAAAGATGTAATTTCCGCAGTGTCGACAAGACTAATGGAATACCTGTAGATGTATTTTAAATGCCCCGGCGTCCAAGTTTGTCAATGGAGTCCACGCTGGGGCAACGGTATACCTGAAAAGCTCTGATGAATATCAAACTATGTGAGGGACAGGTTATGCTTTCAACGCCTCAGCGTCCTGAAATAGATAACAATACGATAAAGTTGCAAGTGGGCATAATAGCTATGGTGCTTGCGAATGTAACGGACTTTCTTTCGGGAGGGGACATAACTTCTATAAGTGCTTCGTATCATGAGAGTGAATGGGGGCGCAATTTGTTTGTTGGGTTGCTTTTTGCGATATCTGCTTTTATGCTCGCGTACAATGGCTTTTCGCGAAAAGAGATGTTGCTTAGTAAAGTGGCGGCCGTTGCCGCATTCGGTGTTGCAACATTTCCATGCGGGTGTAATGGATATATAGAAACCATACCTCATGTGCACTATGTTTCTGCTGCTGTGATGTTTTCCATATTGGCTTATTTTTGTTACTTGTTTCGTGGGCGTGCTGAGTCCAAGGGGCATGTTGAGGCAAGGCGGCGATCGGTGATTTATACTTTCTGTGGCGTCGCAATAGTTTTGTCAATGCTGGTGATGGTTGTTGATCATGTTTTTAATGAAGCGTTGTCTGGCTTTAACTCGAGGCTTACTTTTTATTGTGAGCGGGTCGGTCTGATCGCATTCGGCATATCCTGGTTGACCGCCAGTAAGTTGCTTCCGGTCATTTCTGCGGTCGACGAGAGGACTCATCCATTTAAATAGACTTTTCAGTTGGAAAGTCACATGTTGGAATCATTAACTACGCGGAAAGAAACGGATGTTTGACGAGCTGATATTTACCGGTGAAACGCCTGCAAAAGATGATGCCTATGCCGGTGGTGGGGCCTGCCTGCCCACGGAGCTGGCTTGGCCCTGTTCGCCTGATGGAGTACCGCTGACACACCTGATGGCCTTTCCTGGACATTGGTTTTCAGAGGCCCTGATCGATAGGAGTTATTGGGTTTCGGTTTTTGTACCGTACTTGCCGGGCGAGGTCGGCCACTATCGAAAGTTGCGTGCCGTCCTGGGACGCTCGCAAGCGGTTGTCATGGGCTATGTTCGAGCCGGTTCCGAGCGGAATGAGGCTGTTCAGCCGATTTCAGATCGCGGGGCGGTACGGCTGGGGGTGAACCGCGACGTGGACGATGACGAGAACCTGGCCTCGAAGTTGGATGGCGTGGACGCTTGGCTGCAGGCGCCTGTTTCAGCGGAGGCAGGGCGCAGAAGGGTATCCATTTATGGGGGCGATCTGGATAGAGCGCTGCCTGAGTACAAAGGCGTGCTTTCGGATGGCATGGGGTATCTGTTTCTGGATGAGGATTTTTCAGAGCGGATAGGCGCGGGGATTGGTCGGTTCTTTTTGCAGTTGGGGTAGGGGAGATGGCGCTATCGAAAGCAACGGCCAGGCCAGCGATTTTCGCTGAAAGGGCGTTTGACTGCGTGAACGGGCGCTGCTCGAACAATGCCAGCTGAGATGCTTCTAGATCGACGGAGAGGGCCAATGCTCTATCCCTTGGTCGGGGCCTGACCTAAGTATCTGTGGCCCTTGGCGGCTAACCGTTTGGACTCACCTGTGTCGATGCTTTGTCGTTTGGGCTGACCGCTTTTGGTCAGAAGTTGCCTGTCGTGCTGACCGCCTGTTGTTGACCGAGGTAAGCATTGACGTAAAATCGCCGCCCCAAAAAATCAGCTTGCATAGCGAGAAGGAGCTTCGATGCAACGGGTGATGATTGTTGGTCAACCTGGATCAGGCAAAAGCACTTTGGCGCGTGAGCTTGGTCAGCGCACGGGCTTGCCGGTCGTTCATATCGACACTATCCACTGGCAGCCAGGGTGGATCGAACGGAGCCCGGACGAGAAGACGCGGCTTTGTCTCGATGTAGAGGCTCGAGATCGCTGGATATTCGAAGGTGGCCATTCAGCCACTTGGGACAACCGGGTGGCCCGTGCCGATCTTTTGATATGGATTGATGGTTCGGCGACGCTTCGATTCTTGCGCGTACTGCGCAGAACGCTGCTCCAACGCGGTCAGTCTCGGCCCGACTTGCCGGAGAACTGCCCCGAACTGCTGGCGAACCTGCCGGAGTTTTTTAGATTCATGTGGCGGACGAAAAAATCAGCGCGAGAAAAAATGCAGCAACTTGTAGCAACAGCGCCATCAGCTTGCCGCGTGGTTTGTCTGCGGTCTAATCGGGATATCGGCATTTTTCTCGCGAGTATGGGAAGTGCGACTGTCCAAGCTCTGCAGGATTGATCGACGGTTGACTGACTGCGGAAACTGCCGCTTACGAGCGGCAGCTCCTGGCCGATTGTTGCCTGTCACGATCGGCCGCAATCGATCCATAGCAGACGTTTTCGCGCGTCGAATGCAGAGGGCTCAGCTTCTATATTTCAGCGCCTCCACCAATGCAGAAAAGGCGGGAGACGCTTGTCGCCTGTTCGGGTAATACAAATGGTAACCCTGAAACTCAGGGCACCAGTCGGCCAAGACTTCTTTGAGCCGGCCGTCAGCCAGATAGGGTGCTACCAATTCCTCTGGTACGTAGGCCAAGCCAACGCCATCAACGGCGGCATTGAGTACGTGCATGATGCTGTTGAAAACAAGTTGTCCATCTGCCTTGACGGTAAAAGCCTGGCCATTACTTTCAAATTCCCATGCGTAGATCGCCCCTGATGGTCTGTGTCGGATATTCACGCAGTCATGCCCGGTCAGCTCATGGGGGGTTGTTGGTGCCGGGTTGCGTTCGAAATATTCTGGAGAGCCCACTACAGCCAACCGCCAATCTGGGCCTATGCGAACGGCGATCATGTCTTTGCTGATCGATTCGCCCATGCGAATGCCAGCATCGAATCGTTCCTCGACCACGTTGGTGAATCCATAGTCGACGTAGAACTCCAGTGTGATATCCGGGTAGCTCTTCAGGAAGCTTGCAAGCATCGGCCGAATGCACAGCTCAATCTGATCATCAGTACAGGAAATACGAATCGTGCCACTGGGCTTGTCCCGCAGCTCGCCCAGCGCTTCAAGCTCGGCGGTGATCTGATCAAAAAGCGGAGCGATCGAGCGCATCAATCTTTCTCCCGCCTCTGTGGGCGACACATTGCGTGTCGTGCGGGCCAGCAGTCGTATCCCCAGTCTTTGTTCAAGTGCCCGGATCGTATGACTCAGCGCAGAGGGAGTAATGCCCAGTTTAGCGGCGGCTTTCGTAAAGCTTTGATCTCGCGCCACCGCAAGAAAAGCTTGGAGATCGTTGACTTTAGTACTGGCCATTGCTGAGTTTTTCTCAAAACCACATGAAGATTACGCCTACTAATCAAGATATTTCGAATCCGTCAAGCTCTGTCACATATCTGGAACGGAGTACTGATGATGAGCGAGACACCTTTAACCCTCCTCGAAGCTGCAGAAGCCTTGAACTCTCCAGGGCTTGATCGGCGCGCATTCGTAAAGGCCAGCGGCGTCAGCATTGCGGCCCTGGGCGTCCTTTCAGTCGCAGGCGGTGCTGCCTTAGCAACTGACTCGAAAAGCGCTGTGAGCGCGCCGGAAGGCGCCAATAATTTTTACAAAAGTGACAAGGTCACTGTGCAAAAGGTGACCTTCAAGAGCTCATACAGTCTTCAAATTGTGGGCAATCTTGTAACGCCCAAAAATCTGGATAGAAACGCTAAAACGCCTGCAATTGTTTGATGAGAGGTTTTTGAATGACGGCTCAAGTATTCGACACCCCGGCAGGTGAGGCCCTCGGCACGCCGGGGACTGGTGAACTGCCGGCTTACTGGAGTGGCATCTTTGCGATGACACTGTGCGTATTCGCGTTGATCGCCTCGGAGTTCATGCCTGTCAGTTTGCTCACGCCGATTGCATCTGATCTGCAAATCAGTGAAGGACTGGCCGGGTATGGGATCGCCATCTCCGGCGCCTTCGCGGTGCTGACAAGCCTTGCGATTTCCAGGCTAGTGGGTTCAATGGACCGCAAGACGCTGTTGCTTGTACTGACCGGGATTATGTGTGTGTCGGGACTGGTGGTCGGTCTGGCGCCGAACTATACGGTGTACATGATTGGTCGTGCGCTGATCGGCGTGGTGATCGGTGGATTCTGGTCGATGTCGGCGGCAATGGCCATGCGCCTGGTACCTGCCCATAGCGTGACCAAGGCTCTGGCAATCTTCAACGGCGGCAATGCTTTGGCAACCGTAGTGGCCGCTCCGCTGGGAAGCTATCTGGGGAGTGTCATCGGTTGGCGGGGTGCTTTTTTCTGCCTTATTCCGGTAGCGATTATCGCGTTGATCTGGCAGTGGATCAGCCTGCCAGCCATGGCGCCGGCGCCGCGCAAACCGGGCGCTGGCAATGTCTTCCGATTGTTTAAGAGCCCATTGGTCAGTTTCGGCATGTTGAGTGTGGGCATTTTCTTCATGGGGCAGTTTGTATTGTTCACCTATCTGCGCCCGTTCCTGGAAACCGTCACAGGTGTAGATGTATCCCTGTTGTCGATGGTCCTGCTGGTCATCGGCGTGGCGGGTTTTGTCGGGACCGTTCTGATCGGCACTTTCCTGAAAACCGGAATGTACCGCGTCCTGGTCTGCATTCCACTCTTGATGGCCGCGATTGCACTTTCTTTGATTGTCCTTGGCGGCAAAGTCGTGGCAGCTTTTGTACTGCTTGGGCTGTGGGGCCTGATCGCGACGGCGGCACCTGTGGGGTGGTGGTCGTGGTTGGCCAAGGCGTTGCCCAAGGATGCTGAAGCCGGTGGCGGCTTGATGGTGGCAGTCATTCAGCTATCCATTGCGCTGGGCTCTACCCTCGGTGGGCTGCTGTTCGACGGCAGCGGTTATCGCACGACATTTCTCGCAAGCTCTGTCTTGCTGGTACTCGCGGCAGTGATGGCCTTTTTCACATCGCGAAACCAGGTTTAATAGAAGGCAGACTGAGTAAGGCAGGCAACTGTCCACAATTTGTAAGATCGGATTTGATCCAACATCCGCTATTGGCCGTTTTCAACCACTTTTTAAAACTTCTTTCCCTCTAAAAAACAAATCACCGTCCCCATTTGAAGCGCTCCGCGCCGCCCAGCAGTACGGAGCGCAACGCATCAGGCTTGCAGCCGCCGGCCCATCACACCCAACAGGGCGCAACTGTCACGCAGCACGATTGCCGCTGCGTTGGAGATCTGTTGCAGATTGGCGTCGTCAGCATTCCCCGGCTCTGCGCGGGAGAGGCTTTCCAGCAGTTGAGTCATGGCCAGTAAAGGTGCCGCACCCTTGGCATGTAGCACGTCCAATGGTGCGGTCTTGCTTATGAAACAGAGCCCCCGTCCGGGCGGCGCATTTTCAATGCCTTCCCCAGCACAACAATTCCCTCTCGTAGGAGTCGGCTTGCCGGCGAAGAGGGCGGTCTGGTCGTGCGCGGAATAAAGACAGTTCAGCGTTGTCCGGTCGGCTGTCTTCGCCGGCAAGCCGGCTCCTACAACGTTCGCGCGTTCCTCTTGTGAATGAAGCTTTTATGACAAAAGTTCGGTAGCACATGGCCACGCACGTCTTGGGTATGTAACGCGCTTGAGGGGGCCGCCAGGCCACTTTTTTAAGCCGAGGCGGGACGCCGGGAGTGAGGCTATGGGGACTATGGAACGCTACTCGAAAGTGGGCATGCAGGAGCTGGATCAACGGCTGTCGAAGATCGTCGAGGCGGCGCGCAAGAAGCCGGTGTCGGTCTATCGCTACGGCGCGCCGTGGGTCTGGATCGTCTCCCAGGATGACTGGCAGGGTGCCTTGAAGGAGGTGGCCAGCTATATCCCGCCGGGGCATTCGCTGGTGCTGCTGCGTCCGCAGATCGATGAGTTGCTGGATCAGCACCGCGATCTGCTCCAGGGCCTCAATGCCGAGCCCGGCATGCTGATCGCGCCGCGTACGGTGATGCACATTCTGTTGTTGCAGTTGCTGTATTCGGTGCCCAGCGAGCAGCAGCTGTATGAACAGCTCAGTTACAACCTGTTGTTCCGTTGGTTCGTCGGTCTGGATCTGAACCAGAAGGTCTGGAGCTTCAGTGTCCTGAGTCGTGACATCGCCACGCTGTTGAACAACCCGCGGGCGGTGCAGTTGATCCAGAAAATCATCGGTGAAGTGTTTTGCGGCGCTCTGCTGCAAATGCCCGAGTTCTCGCTGAATTTTGCGCTGTTGCACACCTGGCTGGCGCGCCACGAAAACACCTCGATCAGCAGCAATTGAAGCGGCCAAACGCTGTGCAGACGGCGACGGCAATGCGCGTACGCGCGCCAATTTTCAGTTTTTTAGGGGGCGGTGTGGAGCATCTGGGCAAATCAGGGCGACCCGGCAGTGGCGGGCGCTGGTGGCCGTTGTGCGGCTGGTTGACGCTGGCGGCGCTGGTGCCGGCGGTGCAGGCCGAGGAGGGTGAACCGGTCCCGGTCGAGGCCACGGCTGCGGCGCGGTTGGTGGACGTCAATGAGTACTTCGTGCGCGGCAATACGGTGCTCGATGCCCGGGCCATCGAGGAGGCGGTGTATCCCTTCCTTGGCCCGCAGAAGGCCCTGGCCGATATCGAAGGCGCCCGGGATGCGCTGCAGAAGGTCTATCAGGAGCGCGGCTACCAGTCGGTGTTCGTCGAGCTGCCGGAGCAGAAGGTCGAGGACGGTATCGTTTATCTGCAGGTCAGTGAAACCAAGGTCGGTCGGGTGCGGGTGGTGGGGGCCAAGCATTATTCGCCGGTGGAGATCCGCGACCAGGTGCCGGCGCTGAAAGAAGGCCAGGTACCGGATTTTGCCACGGTGCAGACCCAGTTGGCCGGGCTCAATCGCGGCGCCGGGCGCCAGGTCATGCCGTTGGTGCGTGAAGGCCAGCGCCCGGGGACCATGGACGTGGACCTGCAAGTGGAAGACCAGAATCCCTGGCATGCCAGTGTCGGCCTGAACAACGACTACAGCGCCGACACCGAGAAGCTGCGCACGGTGGTCAATGTCGGCTACGACAACCTCTGGCAACTGGGCCACAGCATTTCCCTGACCTATTTCACCGCGCCCCAGGACACCGACAACGCCAAGGTCTGGTCCGGTTCCTACAGCGCGCCGCTGAGCGATCGCTGGGTCCTGCAGTTCTCCGGTTACCAGTCCGACAGCAACATCGCCACCATCGGTGGCAGCAACGTGCTGGGCAAGGGCCATTCCTACGGGGTGTCGGCGATCTACACCTTGCCCGCGGCCGGCAACTGGGCCAACTCGCTGTCGGTGGGTGTGGATTTCAAGGACTTCGACGAAGAGATGCGCTTTGGCCGCAGCAGCGACCAGATTCCGCTGAAGTACGCCCCCATGACCTTTGGCTACAACGGCTATCGCTACAGCGAGAAAGCCCAGCTGGGCCTGGGCCTGAACCTGATCGTCGGCACCCGGCGCTTCTTCGGCTACGGCAGTGACGCCGAGGAGTTTCACTACAAGCGCGACGAGGCCAGCGCCAGCTTCTCGGTGCTCAAGGGCGACCTGAATTTCACCTACACCTTCGCCAACGACTGGCAGTCGGCGTCCAAGGCGGCGTTCCAGCTGGCCTCGGGGCCGCTGGTGTCCAACGAGCAGTATTCCGCCGGCGGCGCCACCTCGGTGCGCGGCTACCTGGCCGCCGAGCGCACCGGGGACGAGGGCTACCTGTTTTCCCAGGAGCTGCGCACGCCGTCTTTGGCCAAGTTCCTCGGCAGCTACGTGCAGGAGTGGCGTTTCTACGCCTTTGCCGAAGGCGCGCACCTGTCGCTGCACGACCCGCTGCCCGAGCAGGAGGACGAATACAGCCTGGCCAGTGTCGGCCTGGGCACCCGCGCCAGTTTGAGCAAGTGGCTGTCCGGCAGCCTGGACTGGGGCTACCCGCTCAAGGACGGCCCCAACACCCAGAAATACGACCCGCGCCTGCACTTCAGCGTGCAAGCGACGTTCTGACTTTTTACGGAGACCCTTCACATGCAACGCTTATTCCTGAGCCTGTTGATCTGCCTGGGCTTCGTGCTCCCGGCCACGGCCCATGCCTGGTGGCAGGACGACTGGCATTACCGCAAGCAGATCAGCGTGGACACCACCCCGCAAGGCGCGGCCATCAACGAGGCCCTGGGCCGCACCGCGCTGCTGGTGCGCCTGCACACCGGCAACTTCACTTTCGACGGGGTCAAGGAAGACGGCGCCGACCTGCGCTTTGTCGCCGCCGATGACAAGACCCTGCTCAATCACCAGATCGAAAGCTTCGACCCGCTGATGGGCATGGCGCTGATCTGGGTCGATGTGCCCAAGGTCGAAGGCGGCCAGCGCCAGGACATCTGGATGTACTACGGCAACCAGAAGGCCCCGAGCACTGCCAACGGCCAGTTGACCTTCGACCCCAGTTACACCGCGATCTACCACTTCGACGGCAGCAACGGCACTCCGGCCAAAGACACCACGGCCTACGGCAACACCACGCAGAACGCCACCGGCGCGGCGATTGACGGGGTCATCGGCCGGGCCTTGCAGTTCAGCGGCCAGCCGCTGTTGCTGCCGGCCAGCCCGTCGCTGCAGCACAACGCCGGCGGCGGCTTCACCTTCAGCGCCTGGGTGCGCCTGGATCAGGCCAGCGGCGAACAACTGCTGCTGGCCCGCCGCGAAGGCGCCGGCAGCCTGCTGATCGGCATCAACCAGGGCATGCCCTTCGTCGAAGTGGACGGCCAGCGCGCCGCCTCCACCCAGCCGCTGAACCCGGGGCAGTGGCAGCACCTGGCCCTGAGCGGCGAGGGCAGCCGGCTGGCGCTGTACGTCAACGGCCGCGAAACCGCGAGCCTGGCCCAGGCCATTCCCACCTTCAATTCGCCGTTGGCCATCGGTGCCGACTTGCCGCCGGCCGCCGGGGCCGAGGCCAGCCACTTCCAGCCCTTCACCGGGGCCCTGGACGAGCTGCGCCTGTCCAAGGTGGCGCGTCCGGCGGCGCTGATCCTGGCCGATGCCAGCGCCCAGGGCGCGGAGTCGAAGCTGGTGGCCTATGGCGTCGATGAAGAACAGTCGGGTTTTGGTTTCGGCAGCCTGGGCTTCCTGCTCAAGGCGGTGCCGGTGGATGCCTGGGTGATCATCCTGGTGCTGGTGGGGATGATGATCCAGTCCTGGGTGATCATGCTGCGCAAGAACCGCATGGTCAGCCGGGTCAGCGCTGCCAATGCGCTGTTCCGCGAGCAGTTCGCCAAGGTCGGCACCCGCCTGGAGATGTTCGCCGACGATCAGGTCCTGGCCAGCCGCCTGGAGCATTCCTCGCTGTGGCGCCTGTACCTGGTGGCGGTGAAAGAGATCCGCACCCGCCGCGAGCAGGGCGCCGATACCTCCTCGGTGTCGGCGGCCACCATCGAGGCCATCCGCTGCTCCATGGATGGCGTGCGCACCCGGGAAAACCAGCAACTGAGTTCCAAGCTCTCGACCCTGTCCAACGCCATCGCCGGCGGCCCCTACATCGGCCTGTTGGGCACGGTGCTGGGGATCATGGTGGTGTTCCTCGGCACCGCCATGGCCGGTGACGTCAACATCAACGCCATCGCCCCGGGCATGGCCGCGGCCTTGCTGGCCACCGCCATGGGCCTGTTCGTCGCGATTCCGGCGCTGTTTGGCTACAACCGCCTGATCACCCGCAACAAGGAAGTCGGCGCCGACATGCGGGTGTTCGTCGACGAGTTCATCACCCGGCTGGCGGAGCTGCATGGCGAAAGCCAGCACAGCGAGAACGCCCACTGGCGGGTCAGTCACAGCAACGCGTCGGTTCCGGCCTGAGGAGAACTGCCATGGCTTCCGTGAACGCCTCCCATGACGACGAAGACGATGCCGCCGTCGACAGCATCAACATCACGCCCCTGGTGGACGTGCTGATGGTGGTGCTGGTGATGTTCATCCTCACCGCCACTGCCCAGGTTTCGGGCATCCAGATCCACTTGCCCAAGGCCAGTGCCTCGGTGTCGCTCTCCGAGGCCAAGACCAAGGCCATTTCGGTGAACGATGGCGGCCAGGTGTTCCTCGACGCCTACCCGGTGACCCTCGGCGAGCTGGAAGAGCGCCTGCGCATCGAGAAAGCGCAGAACCCGGACTTCCCGATCATCGTCCGTGGCGATGCCACGGTGCAGTACCAGAAGGTCATCGAAGTCCTCGACCTGCTGCGCCGCCTGGAGTTGTCCCAGGTCGGCCTGGTCACCGGCAAACCGAGCCAGGGCTGAGCCATGACTGCACAACAACCCATCGAACTGCCTCCGGTGCAGAACAAACCGCGAGCCGTGCAGCTGCTGAAGTGGGGCGCCGGATTGCTGCTGGGGGCCGTGGCCGCCTGGCTGTTGTGGCAGTGGGCCAATGACATGGCCGGGGTGCGCCGGGAGGCGCCGAAGGTGCCGACCATCATCCCGCTGCCGCCTCCGCCGCCACCCCCACCGCCGCCTCCGGAGAAGCCCAAGGAGCCGGAACCGGTGGAGGAGAAGGTGCCGGAACCCGAGCCCACGCCGACCCCCGAGGAGGTCAAGCCGGAGGAGGAAGCACCGCCATCGCCGGCGGACGATCTGGCCAACCCGATGCAGATCGATGGCGACGCCCAGTCAGGCAACGACGGTTTCAACGTCGGTGCCGGCAAGGGCGGCGGCATGGCCGGCGCCGGTGGCGGCGGGTTGGGCACCGGCACCTACAAGCAGTACCTGGCGGCGACCTTCCAGCGCGCGCTGCGCGAGGACCCGGAGCTGCGCAAGAAGGCTTATGCGCTGCAGGTGGACCTGTGGCTCGGCGCCGACGGGCAGGTGACCCGCGCCGAGCTGGCCGGCTCCAGTGGCAACCCCGAGACCGACCAGCAAGTGCTGGCGGCGCTGCGGGCCACGCCGCGCCTGAAAGAGCGCATGCCGGCCTCCCTGACCTTGCCGGTGCGCCTGTCCCTCAAGGGCCGGCGTCCGGAATGAGCGAACCCCTATTTGCAGTTTCTACAGGAGTTGTGTGCAGATGATTTCCACCGTGAATCGATTGACCCTGGCGCTCGGCATGGTCGCCCTGACCCTGGCCGGACAGGCCACGGCCGCCGCGGCCGCGCCCTCGGAGAACGCCACGATCAACCTGATCCGTCTGTTGGTGCAGCAGGGGGTATTGAAGCAGGAGCAGGCCGACGGGCTGATCGCCCAGGCCGAGAAAGAAGCCCAGCAGGCCCGCGCGGCCACCGCCGTGGCGGCAACCGGCCCGGCTGCGGCGCCCGGTGATGTGCGGGTGCAATACGTGCCGGCCATCGTCCGCGACCAGATCCGCGATCAGGTCAAGGCCGAGGTCATGGCCACCGCCAAGCAGGAAAACTGGGCCCAGCCCAACACCTTCCCGGACTGGATCTCGCGCATCAGCTTCGACGGCGACATCCGCCTGCGGGACGAGTCGCGGTTCTTCGCCGACAACAACAGCAACGAGATCGTCGACTACGCCAAGCTCAACGACAGTGGGCCCTACGACGTCAACAAGGACACCAACAGCAAGCTGCCGCCGCTGCTCAACACCCGCGAGGACCGTGACAACCTGTTCCGCCTGCGGGCACGCCTGGGGATGAAGGCGGTGATCTCGCCGGAATGGACCGCCGGCATCCGCATCGGCACCGGCTCGGACAACAACCCGGTGTCCACCACCCAGACCCTGGGCGGCGGCTTTGGCAAGAAGGACATCTGGCTCGACCAGGGCTACCTGACCTGGAAGGCCACCCAGGACCTGACCCTGACCGGCGGGCGGATCGCCAACCCGTTCTATGCAACCGACATGCTGTACTCCAACGACCTCAATTTCGACGGCGTGGCGGCGATCTTCAACCACAAGCTGAGCAGCGACTGGGGCCTGTTCGGCACCCTCGGCGCCTTCCCGGTGGAGTACACCAACGACACCGCCACCAGCAACGGTTTCGACAAGAACGAGAGCGACACCAAGTGGCTGTTCGGCGGGCAGGTCGGCGCCAACTGGAAGATCAACCGCAGCAACAGCCTCAAGGGCGCCCTGGCCTACTACCGCTTCGATGACATCGAGGGCCAGCGCTCCAGCCCTTGCGCGCCCTGGGCCGGGGCCCCGGGCTGCGACACCGACGGCTCGCGCGTCGCCTTCATGCAGAAGGGCAACAGCGTGTTCCTGCTGCGCGACATCACCCCCAACCCGGCCACGCCGGGCCTGACCCCGCAGCCGCAGTTCGTGGGCCTGGCCTCGAAGTTCGACGTGCTCGACCTGAACCTGGCCTGGGACACCGAATTGCCGGACGACCTGCGCCTGCGCAGCCAGACCAACTTCATTCGCAACCTGGCCTACGACAAGGGCGAGATGCTCAAGCGCAGCGAGGGCGAGATCGTCAACAACATCAACAGCCAGGGCCAGTTCGAAAGCGGCGGCAATGCGCTGATGGTGCAGTTCACCCTGGGCAACGCCCTGGAAATGAAGAAGGCCGGGGACTGGAACCTGCTGGCTGGCTACAAGTACATCCAGCCCGACGCCTTGCCCGACGGCTTCAACGACTCCTCGTTCCACCTGGGGGGCACCAACGCCAAGGGCTATTTCGTCGGCGGCAACTACGGCATCGACAAGAACATCTACGCCACGGCCCGCTACATGAGCGCCTCGGAAGTCTACGGGCCGCGCTATGAAGTCGACGTCATGCAGCTTGAACTCAACACGCGCTTCTAAGCATCAGGAGGAAGGTTATGAACAGCCGAGCGAGGGCAGGGGCGGTCAGCCTGTTAGTGGCCTGGGGCGTGCTGGCCAGCGCCAGTGCTAGCGCCGAGGGCATGGAAGAACGCCTGCGCACCCAATTGCGCAGCACCACCCAGCAGTTGCAGGCGCTGCAAAGCGAGCAGGCCCAGGCTGCGGCGGCGCGGATTGCCGCCGAGAACGCGGCCAAGCAAGCCCAGGCCGAGGTCAAGCAACTGACGGCCGAGCTGGCCAAGACCCGCGGCGTGGCCGAGCAACTGGTCGGCCAGCAGCAGAACCTGCAAAGCCAGGCCCAAGCCCAGGCGGCGGCCAGCAGCGAGCAGTTGGGCAAGTTCAAGAAAGCCTACGAGGACCTGTTGGTGCTGGCCCGGGGCAAGGAGGCGGAGCGGGCGAAATTGCAGGCGCAATTGAGCGAACGTGACACACAAGTGCAGCAATGTGCGGTCAAGAATCAGCAGATGTACGGCATCGCCAAACAGATTCTGGCGGCCTACGAAAAAATCGATGTGGCTGAGCTGGTGAAAATTCGCCAGCCCTTCGCTGGCAGCGCCCGGGTCAAGTTCGAGGAGCTGGCCCAGGGCTTTGGCGACGAGCTTTACCAGACCCAGTTCGACGCCCCCCGGGCGGCGAGCACCCACTGATCACCAGGGAAGAGATGACCATGACTTTGATTACCAGCGTCACCACCGAAAGCCTCACCGACCTGCTGCAAGGCGCCGGCTACCGGGTCAACCAGACCGAACAGAACGGCATCGTGCAACTGCTCAGCGCCAGCCAGGGCATCGGCTACGCCGTGCGCTTCGGTAACCCGGGCAGCGAAGCCGGGCACTACGTGGACTTCACCTACAGCTGCGCGCTGCGGGTGCAGGGCGAATTGCCGGCCGGGCTGGCGGAACTGTGGAACGCCTCGCGGCGCTTTGCCCGGCTGTCGCTGCAGGGCGAATTCCTGGTGATGGAGATGGACGTGGTGGTGGCCGGCGTCGGTGAGACCCACCTGCGCAGCCAGCTGGAGCTGTGGGATCGGTTGCTGCAGGAGTTCATCGTCTACCTGCGCGAATACAGCCAGCAGGCGGCCCAGTTGCAGGCCCAGGCCGAAGCGCCCCAGGCGGCGCAAAGCCAACCCCGGGAAGAGGCGGCCACCCTGTGAAAAAACCCACCCTGGTGGTCGGTGCCGGGGCACTGACCTTGCTCGGCCTGGCGTTGGGCCTGGCCCTGCGCCCGGGCAACGACCCGGTGGCGGCGCAGCAGCCGGCCCCGACCCTGCTGCAACAACAAGTGGCGTCTACGCCCGCTGTGGCGCGCCTGGGCAATCAGCAGGTGGCGGCCGAGGAGCTCAAGAGCCTGTTCGCCAGCCTGCCCGAGGAATCCCGGGGGCAATTGCGCGGCAATCGCCCGGCGCTGGAAGCCTGGATTCGTTCACGGCTGGCGGAAAAGGCCGTGCTGGAGCAGGCCGATGCCCAGGGCTGGCGCCAGCGCCCGGAGGTGGAGCAGCAGACCCGCGCCGCCACCGAACAGATCGTGTTTCGCGACTATCTGCAGTCGGTCAGCCAGGTGCCGGCGGACTACCCCAGCCCGGCGGAGTTGCAGCAGGCCTATGACAGCGGCAAGTCGGCGTGGATGACACCGCCGTTGTACCGGGTCAGCCAGATCTTCCTCGGGGTCGCCGAGCCCCAGGCGGCCGAGCAGGTACGCCGCCAGGCGCAGGAGCTGAGCCGCAAGGCCCAGGCCGCGCCGGGGGAGTTTGCCGCCTTGGCGGCGCAGTACTCCCAGGACCGGGACAGCGCCCAGCGCGGTGGCGACTCCGGCCTGCAGCCCTTGCAGCAACTGCTGCCGGAGGTGCGCAGCGCGGTGGCCCGGCTCAAGGTGGGCGGGGTGTCCGAGGTGGTGCAGAGCGCGGCGGGTTTCCACGTGCTCAAGCTCACCGAACAGCAGCCGGCACGGACCGCCAGCCTGGACGAACTGCGTGATCGCCTGACCCAGGCCCTGCGCGCCCAGCGCCAGGAGCAGATCGCCAAGGCCTACCTGGAAGGCATGCTCAACACTGCGACCCTGAGCATCGATGGCGCGGTGTTGAACCAGGTCCTGGAGGACAAGCTGTAGGAGCTGGCTTGCCAGCGAAGGCGATCTCACAGGCCCCTTCGCCGGCAAGCCGGCTCCTACGAGGCAATACGCAGCACCGGCAACTGTAGGAGCTGGCTTGCCCGCGAAGGCGATCCCACGGCCCCGCCGTCCGCCCGCCAAGGAAGCAACACTCAACAAGACAGGGAGTCATCAATGTCATTTCTCGAACCCGCTCCACTCCAGGGCTTTGCGCCATACACCGCGCCCCAGGAACCCCGGGAAGCCTGGCTGGCCCTGGCCGCCGGCATCGAACCTGCGGTGGCCCAGTATTTTCTGGTCAGCGCCCGTTGCGGCTGCTTCATGCAGGCGGCCCGCAGCCTGAATATCAAGGCCACGCTGCTGCGCAAGCAACTGGCGCAGTTGGAGGAGCACCTGCGTCGTTCGCTGTTCTGCTACCAGGGCAATGCCTTGAGCCTGAGCCGCGAAGGCCTGCAACTGCAGGCCCAGCTGATTGCCCTGGCCCACCAGCGGCGGCTGCCGGTGATCGAGCAACCCCTGATCCGCGTGGCCGTGGCGGAAACCATCCTCCACGACATCCTTGGCCGTGACCTGATCGCCTTGCTGCGGCGCAACGCCAGCGCCCGGCTGGAAATCATCTCCATCGACAGCGACCTGTCCCTGCAGGCCCTGAGCGCCGACCTGGTGCTGTGGCTGGCGGCCGAGGATTCACCCCTGCCGGGCCCCAGCTTCGCCACCCGCGAACCCATGCCCCTGGCGCGCATCGACTACCTGCCGCACATCGCCAAGCGCTACTCCCGGGTCGCGGCCCGCCCCGACAGCCTGGACGACCTGGCGGACTACATGCTGGTGCAGTGGCAGCACGACCGTCATATCGAGCCGTTCCGGCCCTGGAACAACCTGGTGGAACAGCGCCTGGCCGGGGTGGTGCAGGTGCATTCCTATGAACTGATGCTGGAGATGATCCGCTGCAGCGCCTGCATTGGCCTGCTGCCGCAGTACATGAGCCGCTTCGACCGCGGCCTCACCGCCTTGCCGGGCCTGTTCGAGGAAAGCATGCAACGCCGCGCCTGGCTGGCGGTCAATGCCCAGGTGGAGCATGAAGAGCAGGTACAGCAACTGGTGGAACTGATCCTCAACACCTTCAGCGAACGCCAGGACTGGTTCGTTTGAGGCGAGCCGTTTTGTCGGAGTGACCAGGGCCGAACTCTTGGTGCTATCCGGACCGGGTGCTTGGGCTCATGCCTTGGAGTCAGGGGTCGTGAAATCCTCCCAGAAGTCTTGTACTTCGGCGTTGCTGCTCTTCCGATCGGGGAAGTGGGTGATGTTCCACTGGGTGTCGGTACTGAACTCGTCGCCGAGCAGGTCTTTGGCGATAGCGTTGGCTTTGATGGCCTCCTGCCGGTCTGCCGGCACGTCACCCTCAAGGTCCTCGCCCTCTGGGTTGATCCATACGCCTGGCGCCGGGTTAACGCCAGGATCCCCTGCGTAGGCCTCTTGCAATCGCTTGCGCTCCGCCACTATCTCGGCTGCTTCAGCTCGGGGAGTACCACGAGAAACAAGCAGTGCTTGTTCCATGGCGTCGATTTGCCGTTGTTTCAGCTCAAATGCGTCGTTGTCATCTTTGTAGAACATTCGGTGGTTCCTTGTGCATTGCTTGTTCAGTGGATGGGGTTCACCGAGGCTGTTTGTGACTGACCTTGGATGCCTTACAAGTTAATCGGTGGCCGCCCCCCGGTTTGTGTAATTCAACGAGGGGATGACGGGAAAATGTTGTAGCACCATGACGAACCACTCAGGATGGGCGCAGGACAACGGAGGGTGGGTGCGGTGTGATTAACAGGATTCCCAAGTTTCACGAAGTCATCGAGCTGTTTTACGAGCGGGCTGTGTTCAAAAGGTCGAAGGCGCCTTTGCCGCGGCAAGGCCAGAGCCTGGAGCAGCGCCAGAAGCGTCAGCAGGCAATGCTCGACCTAGTGACCAGGCGGATGGCGGAGGGGGGAGATGATTCACTGCTGACCCCGGTGTTGCGCAATTTGCGGGAGATTCACAAGCACCTAGGGTTCGTTGCCTTGTTTCCTGACAAGGACGTATGCGCTACGCACTTGTATTTCTGGCTGATCGTGTGGCCACAACTTGAGCAAATGTTCGTGGACGCCTTGGAGAATGGTCAGGGTTCTATCCCATTGCGCTATCTGGCACGTTGCTATGAGTGCTATGGAGACCGGCTCTTCGGCGACCCGGTGGCGACGAGGGAGGCCATTCTGACAAGTTTAGAGGCGTCTCTGGTACAGGTCATGGAGTGCTTGGGAATTCCCCAGCAAAGGGCGCAGGCGGCTATTTTGCAGTTCCTGCGACGTTTGGGTCGCCTGATTCGGCATGATTCGTTTCCGGGAAGAACCTCGGTCGACGCGCCCGTGAAGGAATTGGAGCTGGCCTTGGGGCGATCACAGAAAGCCGGAGCAGTCATTCAGCACCTGGAACATCTGTTCGAAGGTGTAAAGGTGCTGCATGCCGCGGGCCGGTGGTCGTTGCCTGAGCCCAGACCGGTGCTGCCGGATGAGTTGCACGAAGTACACCGAAACCTTTATCAGCAGGCCAGGAGTGATGCTGCGGTCGGCAGACGCTCGCCGAGCTTGTTGCTCGACAGGCTGGTGAGCATTTTCAAAGCCCAGATCAGGCATGTGGAGCCTGGTGAGTTTCTGTCGCAACAAGCGAGGCAAGTCGGGCGGTCAAAGGCGACTCGCAGCTTGATCGAGCATAATGCCGGGCAGCTCCATGCCTATGTCTTGCTGGAGCAGATCAAGAGTGACCTTCATGTCGGGCGCCGGCTGCAGCGCGTCGAAAACAGTGTTCAGGTGCTGGTTGGGATATCCGGTTCAGATCGAGAGTGCTGGCAGGCGTTCTTCCAGGACATTTCGTTGTCGCTGTTCCTGCTCAACGCGATCTTTTCCTCTGCCTTAACCCTGATTCAGCGGCTCTTCGGCGAGGAGGCCTTCGCAGAGGCCGCGTTGATCCTCAGGCGTCTAGTCGAGGCCGAACAGACCGAAGGACAGCAGCGGGAACGACTGCTTGCTGTGGCGGCTCGAGAGCAGATCAGTGCGCTCAAGGCGTTGCTGGATTCCTACCACGCCCAGCATCACCTGGGGTGGCTATCGATGGAGCTTCTTGCCTTCATCTATGCCTTTAAATACAACTACGATCCAGGATTTCAGCCGCATGCCACGGACAAGCTGGAGGCGATTCTCGATGACTGTGTCGATCAGCGAGACATCCGTCACCGGATTGTCTATGAAACCCAATTCGGCCGCTGTACGCGCACCCTGAGCCCGGCGGGCGCGGATGTAGCACTTATCATGATCCATCAATACAACCGCTACATACTCGCTCACTGTGAGTATCCGTTGGAGTATCTGTGCAATCCGCTGCAACGCTTGAGTGAGATTCTGCAACGTTCCTTGAGCGCTGCCAGCGCCGGAGGGGAGATCGAGGCGGCGACCCTCAAGCGTTGCATCAATGCAGAGTTTGGGACGGGCAAAAGCAAGTCGGTCATGCGTATTGGTGGTCTCCGTCCCTACGAGTGTCTGCGTGATGTGGGCTTCTATCTGTCAGCATTGCACCTAGAGAAGCAAGAAGCCCTGAACCCGGGGTTATTTCTCTATCTTGCGTTGTCGGATGCTTTGCAGCACCAGGTTCTGCAACTGCTTTCACCTGCAAGCTATGCCGAGGATCTGCGTCGACAGCAAGCTCGCTCACCCGAGTCGCCAGACCAGGGTTTCTAAGGTTTGCGCTTTGTGCTTGAGCGCCTCGCCAGAGTTATACGCATGCCCGTACACTCGATGGCCATTTCGACTTCAAGGATGACCTCGCCATGCCCAACGCCCATCCCACCATCGTCATCGAGCGGTGCAACGAAGCTCATATCGACGGCCTGACGGCGCTGTACAGCGAACCCAGTGTGGCGGCCCAGACCCTGCAACTGCCTTACCAGTCCCGCGAGTTGTGGCGCAAGCGCGTCGGGCTGGGGCAGGAAAACGAGGGACTGGTGGCCCTGGTTGCCCTGCACCAGGGTGCGGTGATCGGCAGTTGCAGCTTGCTGCAGGTGGCGCGGGTGCGCCGGGCCCATTGCGCCGATATCGGCATGGGCGTATCCCCGGCCTGGCAACGCCAGGGCATCGGCAGCCGCCTGCTGGCGGCCGTGCTGGAGGTGGCCGACAACTGGATGAACCTGCGCCGGGTGGAGTTGACGGTGTATGCCGACAACCAGGCCGCCATCGGCCTGTACCGCAAGTTCGGCTTCGAAACCGAAGGCCAGCTGCGCGACTACGCCGTACGCGACGGCGGTTATGTCGATGTGCTGAGCATGGCGCGCTTGCGTCGTTGAGGCCGGGTTCGTGTAGCCGCTGCCGCAGGCTCGGGCCGCGTTCGGACGATCGGCTCCGCAGCAGAGGCAGGGATCCAGGCGATCGCCCTGCAAGGCCCTGCGGGCCTTGACGTTCACTCCAGCAAAGCGAAATCCACCGCCGCCCGGGCATGCAATTCGGTGGTGTCCAACAGGGGCAGGGCGCTGTGCTCGGGCTTGAGCAGCAGGCCGATTTCCGTGCAGCCGAGGATGATCGCCTCGGCACCACGGGCCTGGAGCCCGTCGATCACGTGTTGGTACAGCCGCCGCGAGCTCTCGCTGACAACGCCCACGCACAGCTCCTCATAGATGATGCGGTGCACCGCCTGGCGCTGCGCTGCATCGGGCACCAGCACCTTCAGGCCCTGGTCTTCCAGGCGGCCTTTGAGGAACGCCTGCTCCATGGTGAAGGCTGTGCCCAGCAGCCCCACGCTCAGGGTGCCGGCTGCCTGGGCGGCCTGCACCACGGGGTCGGCAATATGCACAAAGGGCACTCCAATGGCGGCCTCTATTTGCCCGGCGACCTTGTGCATGGTGTTGGTGCAGAGCACCACGCATTCGGCGCCGCCGGCTTCCAGGCGCCGGGCTGCCTCCACCAGGATCGCCGCCGCGTCGTCCCAGCGCCCGGCATGCTGGGCCTGTTCGACAGGCCCGAAGTCGACGCTGTACATTAACAGCCGCGCTGAACGCAGCGGCCCCAGTCGATCGCGAACCTGCTGATTGATCAGGCGATAGTATTCGGCGCTGGACTCCCAGCTCATGCCGCCGATCAGGCCGATGGTGCGCATGGGCAACTCCTCTGTGGTGCGGTTGGGTAAGCCTCAGTTTCACGCCGCCATGGGTGGCGATCTATCAGGAAATTTCACATGCCCCAGGTGCTCGAACATCGCCTGCTGGACGGCCGCCTGCTGCTGCAACTGCTGCCGGCCGCGGCCTACAGCGCCCGCGATCCGGCCCAGTGGCAGACCTTGGGGGTGACCCTGGAACGCCAGCGCGGGGTGCATGCCATCGACTCCGAGCGCCGCGAGGATTTCGATACCTGGCCCGGCACCCTGGCCCTGACGCCCGCAGGCATTGAGGTGTTTTCCGAATCCGCCATGGGCGGCGAATACCTGCTGCTGCGCTGGCAGGGCGCGACGCCGCTGGTTCCTGGCCAGCGCCGGATGCAGAGCCCGGGGCATGCCCGCGCCCTGGCCCTGGGGCGCGAAGCCAGGCGCCTGCTGCTGGCGCCCGAGGCCGATGAGCTGGCTCTTGAGCAATGCGCGCTGGCGTTTCTGGGGCTGGCCCAGCCCGGGCGGGCAGCGCCAGCCCGGGCCCCGGAGCTGGGGCAGGTGCTGCAACAGATGGCCGATGAATACGCCCGGCCCCTGTCACTGGCGCAACTGGCCCTGACCTACGGCCACAACGAACTGCGCCTGCTGCGCGACTTTCGTCGTGCTGTAGGCATCACGCCCCATGCCTGGATCACCGAGGTGCGGCTGCAAGCGGCCCGGCGGCTGCTGGAGCACACGGACCTGCCCCTGGCGGCGGTTGCCCAGGACTGTGGTTTTGCCCATCAGTCCCACCTGGGCAGCGCCTTGCGCCAAGCCATCGGCCTGACGCCGCGTCAGTACCGGCTGCAGTTTCAGCGCCGAGCGGCGGATACCCTGGTAACGCCTCGCCAGTGATCGTCGCCAGCGGCCCGCAGGATCATCATCGGTGGGCGCAGTTACAGGGCTCGGCGAGCCGGCGGGCAAACAACTCAACGCCCGACACCGGCATCTGCCATGCTCAGGGCCGGCGACCTGCTGTTCTCAAAGGTCGAAGCCAGGGACACAGCACAATGGACGATATCCAGCAACTGGGCGAGATGCTGCGCCACTACGCGGCCAGTGAAGCCCACAAGAAGCAGCTGTTCGACAGCCAGTCGGTGGTCTGGGCGCGTCGCATTCATCAATTGTTCGGGCAGATCGAAGACTGGCTGGCGCCGGTATTGCTGCCGGACCTGCTGGCGTTGCAACGCGAGCCCTATGTGGCCTTCAGCCCGGCGGTGCCGCTGGAGGTCTCGACCTTCAAGAGCGAGAAGCTGACCATCCATATCGCCGGCAAACCGGTGGAGTTCGTGCCGGATGTGATGGGCCCCCAAGGGCAGATTTCCCTGGCGGTGATCGGCCTGACTGCGGCGCGGCTGGGCAGCGTGTCCCTGGTCGGCGAGGCTTCGGGCGGCTGGCAATGGCGCAAGACCAACGGCTTGAAGGACCCTGACGTCTTTGCCTTTGACGGCAATTTCCTCGCCGCTCAGTTGCAGAGCCTGATCCCCCGCGAGCGCGCCTGACCCGGCCAATACCCCCACTGTAGGAGCTGGCTTGCCAGCCAAAGCGCTCTACATATCCAGGTTTATCCAACCCGGCTTGGCTTCCTCCGGCGTCACGGCGTTGATTTTCTTGCCCGTGGCCAGCTCCACCCGGCGGGCTACGTCGGGGTCGTCGGCGAAGGGGATCAGGCTGGCGTCGTCCAGGCTCTTGGCACTCTGGTGACGCAGGCAGTACTCGATGCAGAGGTAGAGAAACGCCACCCCCAGCAGGTTGAGCAGTATATCCATGGGTTTTCAGGCTCCCTGAAACGCAACACGCCGGCCACGGGGGCCGGCGTGGGGCAGGTGGGTCAGGCGATCCGGGCGTCGCTCAGCGCCAGGCGCTCATCGGCAACGCGCACGGTGCGCCAGGTGTTGTAGGCCATCAGCAGCATGCCGCTGAGGAAGAACACGCCGCCGGCGAAACGCACCACGAACCCCGGATGGCTGGCCACCAGGGCCTCGACGAAGGAGTAGGTGAGGGTGCCGTCTTCGTTCACCGCGCGCCACATCAGGCCCTGGGTGATGCCATTGACCCACATCGAGGCGATGTACAGCACGGTGCCGATGGTGGCGAGCCAGAAGTGCAGGTTGATCAGCGGCACGCTGTACATCTGCTCGCGGCCGAAGACCTTGGGCACCATGTGGTAGATGGCCCCGAAGGTGATCATCGCCACCCAGCCCAGGGCACCGGCGTGTACGTGGCCGATGGTCCAGTCGGTGTAGTGGGACAGGGCGTTGACGGTCTTGATCGCCATCATCGGGCCCTCGAAGGTGGACATGCCGTAGAACGCCAGGGACAGCACCAGGAAGCGCAGGATCGGGTCGGTGCGCAGCTTATGCCAGGCCCCGGAGAGGGTCATCATGCCGTTGATCATGCCGCCCCAGCTCGGGGCCAGGAGGATCAGCGACATGGCCATGCCCAGGGACTGGGCCCAGTCCGGCAGCGCGGTGTAGTGCAGGTGGTGCGGGCCGGCCCAGATGTACAGGGTGATCAGCGCCCAGAAGTGCACGATGGACAGGCGATAGGAGTACACCGGGCGCCCGACTTGCTTGGGCACGAAGTAGTACATCATCCCGAGAAAGCCCGTGGTCAGGAAAAAGCCTACGGCGTTGTGCCCGTACCACCACTGGACCATGGCGTCGGTGGCCCCGGAATACACCGGGTAGGACTTGAACCAGTCCACCGGGATCGACAGGTGGTTGACCACGTGGAGCATGGCGATCACCAGGATGAAGGCGCCGAAGAACCAGTTGCCGACGTAGATGTGCTGGCTCTTGCGCCGCACCACGGTGGTGAAGAACACAATCGCGTAGGCGACCCAGACCACCGCCATCCACACCGCGCCGGCGAATTCGATCTCGGCGTATTCCTTGGTGGTGGTGTAGCCCAGGGGCAGGGTGATCAGCATGATCACGATCACCGACTGCCAGCCCCAGAAGGTGAAGGCGGCCAGGGTGTCGGAGTACAGCCGCACCTGGCAGGTGCGCTGGACCGCGTAGTAGCTGGCGGCGAACTGCGCGCTGCCGGCGAAACCGAAGATCACCAGGCTGGTGTGCAGCGGCCGCAGCCGGCCGAAGGTGCTCCAGGGCAGGTCGAGGTTCATCTCCGGCCACACCAGCTGCGAGGCAATCCACACCCCCATGGCCATGCCGATCACGCCCCATACCACTGTTGCGACGACGAATTGGCGAACCACCTTGTAGTTGTAGGCCTGTCCGATTGTTGCTGAGTTCATGGTCAATGCTTCCACGGTTGCAAAGTCTTGCCAGGCCACCCGGTCTGGCACGGGGTGCACTGTAGGAATCAGCGGGGAAACAAAACAGGCTCAGAAAAACCACATTAATACGGATCAGATTTTCCTCATGCCTACGGTGGTGCAGCCTTGGCTGATATGGTTTTTTAGTTTTTACCTGAATCTGTAACGCTCTGCGCCGTACGCGCATAGTCGCCCCCTCACAACACGCGCCGTTTAGAGCACGATCAGCTTCGATGAGGTAGGGACATGTATCAGTACGACGACTATGACCGGGCCCTGGTGCTTGAGCGGGTGGCGCAGTTTCGCGACCAGGTCGAGCGCTTCATGGGCGGCCAACTGAGCGAGGAGGAGTTCCTGCCCCTGCGCCTGCAGAACGGCCTGTATATGCAGAAGCACGCCTACATGCTGCGGGTGGCGATTCCCTACGGCACCCTCAGCGCCCGGCAGATGCGTACCCTGGCCAGCATCGCCCGGGACTTCGACCGCGGCTACGGCCACTTCACCACCCGGCAGAACCTGCAGTTCAACTGGATCGAGCTGGCCCAGGTGCCGGACATCCTGCAGCGCCTGGCCGAGGTGGAGATGCATGCCATCCAGACCTCCGGCAACTGTGTGCGCAACATCACCACCGAGGCCTTTGCCGGGGTCGCCGCCGATGAGTACCTGGACCCGCGTCCCCTGGCGGAGATCCTGCGCCAGTGGTCCACCATCAACCCGGAATTCCTGTTCCTGCCACGCAAGTTCAAGATCGCCATCTGCTCGGCCAAGCAGGACCGCGCGGCGATCATGATGCATGACATCGGCCTCTATCTTTACCGCGCCCGCAGCGGCGAAATGCTCCTGCGCGTGATCGTCGGCGGGGGCCTGGGGCGCACGCCGATCCTTGGCCTGCAGATTCGCGACGGATTGCCCTGGCAGCACCTGCTGTCCTACGTCGAGGCGGTGCTGCGGGTCTACAACCGCTACGGCCGGCGTGACAACAAGTACAAGGCGCGGATCAAGATCCTGGTCAAGGCCCTGGGCATCGAGGCCTTCGCCAAGGAAGTGGAGGAGGAGTGGCAGCACCTCAAGGATGGCCCGGCGCAGCTCACCGAGGACGAATTCCAGCGGGTGGCCAGCGCCTTTGTGCCGCCGATCTACGAGCGCCTGGCGGACACCGATCTGGATTACGGCAGCCACCTGGCCGAGTCCCCGGCCTTCGCCCGCTGGGTGGCGCGCAATGTGCACCCGCACAAGGTGCCGGGTTATACCTGCGTGGTGCTGTCCACCAAACCGGGGCCAAGCTCGCCGCCGGGGGACGTCACCGGTCAGCAGATGGACGCGGTGGCCGACTGGTCCGAGCGCTTCGGCTTTGGCGAAATCCGTATTGCCCATGAACAGAACATCGTCCTGCCGGATGTGCCCAAGTCGCAGCTGTTCGAGCTTTGGCAGTGTGCCAGCGAACACGGTCTGGGCACCGCCAACGCGGGCTTGCTGACCGACATCATCGCCTGCCCGGGCGGTGACTTCTGCGCCCTGGCCAACGCCCGGTCGCTGCCGATTACCCTGGCCATCCAGCAGCGCTTCGAGGACCTGGACTACCTCCACGACCTGGGGGATATCAGCCTGAACATCTCCGGCTGCATGAACGCTTGCGGCCACCACCACATCGGCAATATCGGCATCCTCGGGGTCGACAAGAACGGCAGCGAGTGGTTCCAGGTCACCCTGGGCGGGGCCAAGGGCCGTGACAGCGCCCTGGGCAAGGTGATCGGGCCGTCCTTCAGCGCCGAGGAAATCCCCGAAGTGATCGAGCGCATCATCGCCACTTTCGTGCGCTACCGCGAAAGCGACGAACCCTTCGTCGAAACCCTGCAGCGCATCGGCCTGGAGCCGTTCAAGGAGCGGGTCTATCCCAAGGCTATGGAGGCGCTGGCATGAACAACCTGTTGCGTCTGCACGAGGGCGACGCCCAATTGGTGGAGGACGATGCCTGGAGCCTGGTGCGCGGGGTTGACGATACGCTGCCCGACGGGCCGCTGATCCTGCCCTTGGCCCTGTGGCTGATACGTCGCATCGAGCATCACCCGGCCCGGGACGGCGTTTGGATCGGTCCGGATGACGAAGTGGAAAGCCTCAAGCCCTGGCTCAAGCTGATCCCGCTGATCGCCGTGGACTTCCCCAGCTTTCGTGATGGCCGGGGTTACAGCCAGGCCTACCTGCTGCGCACTCGCCTGGGCTGGATGGGCGAATTGCGAGCGATTGGCGATGTGCTGCGCGACCAGTTGAGCCATATGCGCCAATGCGGCTTCGACAGCTTTGCCGTGCGTGAAGACAAATGCGCGCTGGACGCACTCAAAGGGTTGGCGGGGATGAGCGTGCTGTATGGCCGCTCGGTGATCGAGCCGCGGCCGCTGTTTCGTCGGCGCTGAAGGTGGCGCGCGGTTGCGCTGGTTAATGTAATTTCTAGAATAAATAGTCGTTTAAAATCAATAGATTAATATTGATAGTTAATCTTGTTTGATTGGTTTTAGGAAGGCTCGGGTAACCGAGCCCTCCTTGCCACCCCGCCTATTGCAACGCCGGGTCCCCGGGGTTGAGCTGCTTCCATTGCTGCATCAGTGCCTGGGCCTTGGGTTCCTGGCCGCTCTCCAAGTAGTACTGGATCAGGCTCAGGCGCGCATTGCGCTGGGTCGGCTGGCGCTGCAGCAGGGCTTGCAACTGACGGTTGGCAGCGTCCTGCTGGCCACTGTCGTGCAGGGCCACTGCCAGCACATAGGCGTACTGAGCATTCTGCGGTTCCAGCTCGGCGGCCTTTTTCAAGGCGGCCATGGCCCGGGCAGTGTCGCCCCCACGAATCAGGCTCAGGCCCCGTGTGTGCTGTAGCAGCGCCGACTCCGGGTGCTGTTGCAGGGCCTGGGCCAGCAATTGCTGCGCCTCCTGGCTGCGGCCATTGGCTTCCAGCCACTGTCCCAGGGTCACCAGGGCCGGGAAGAAGTCGCTGTCGCGGCGCAAGGCTGCGCGCAGGTAGGGTTCGACCTCGGCACCGCGCCCGCTGGCCTGGTAGAGCATGGCCAGGTTGAGGTTGGCTTCGGCCCGCTCCACGAGGCTCAACTGCACCGCTTCATATTCGCCAAGGGCTTTGTCCCAGGCCCCTTGAGCCGGGCCCAGGCCACTGCGCGCGGCGCCCAGCAGATCGCGAGCCGCGGTGATCCGCACGGCCTTGACCGGGTCTTGCAGCAGGGGCACCAGCAGCGGGCCACGTTCGGCTGGCGGCACCAGGGCGCTGGTGGCTCGCACCGCGCTTTCGCGCACCTGGGGGGCCGCATGCCCGAGGGCCTGGGTAGCCAGTTGCAGTGCCTGGGCATTGGGATAGTTGGCCAGCTCGGCCAGCAGGGTGGCACGCCGGATCGGTGGCAGATCGCTGCGCTGCAGTTGTTCCTGCAACGCCTGGGCTGCCCCTGGGTGGCCGCCGCGGATCAACCACAGGCTGTCGTCGTAGCGCGGTGGCTGGGGTGGGCTGTTGGCGGTCCATAACTGGAACTGCCGGCTGATGCGTTCGCCGGCCTGTTGCCCCTGGTGGCAGCCCAGGCAGGCATCGGCCGTGCCAAGCTTCTGCGCCCGCAGCGGGTTGGGCAGGCTGAAGCTGTGGTCATGGCGATAGTCATTGCCCATGTAGACCTTGCCCGGCATGTGGCAGTCCACGCATTGCGCACCGGGCTGGCCGGGGGTGTGCCGGTGATGCTCGGGGGAATCGTAATCCTTGGCCTGCAAGCCGCGTCCGTCAATGCCGGCTGCCGCGCTCTTGCCGGCGGGGTTGTGGCATTGCAGGCATACGGCGTTGCCCGGGGCCTTGAGCTGGGTGCTGTGGGGGTTGTGGCAATTGCTGCAGCGCACCCCCTTGTCGAACATCTTGCTCTGGGCGAAGGAGCCGTATTCGAACACCTCGTCCTTGATCTTGCCGTCCAGGGCGTACAGCTCCCGGGTCAGGGCGCTGGGCAGGTAGTCATCCATCAGGCGCTGGCCGACGTGGTAGCCGTCGCCCAGGGGCGCGCGCCGCGCGTGGCAGCGGGCGCAGGTCTCGATCTCCTGGGTGGCGCTTGCGGCCTTGAGGTCCACGGCGAAGCCGGCGTTGGCCAGGGTGGCCTTGCTGGCCGTGGCCTGCAGGTGGTTGGAGGCCGGGCCGTGACAGGCCTGGCAGCCAACGCCGAGGCTGTTCCAGCGGCTGTCGAAGCGCTCCTGGCTGGCGCTGAAATTGCGCTGGTAGCCGGTGGTATGGCATTCCACACACATGAAGTTGGCGTTCTGGCTGGGCTTGCTCCAGTGCAGCGGGTTCTTGAAGTTAACGCCCTGGCCCGGATACAGGTGGAACCACTGCTGCTTGCGGGTATCCCAGGCCACGCCCAGGGCCTGCAGGCGTCCCTGGCCGACCTCGATCAGGTATTGCTGCAAGGGCTCGATGCCGAAGGTGTAGGCCACCTTGAAGTCCGCGGGCCTGCCGTCGGCTCCGGGGGTGTTGACCCAGAACTCGGTCCCGCGGCGAAACAACCGGGTGCTTTCGCCTTCGGCCTTGAAACGCTGTTCATTGAAATTGCCCAGCACCGTCTGCGGGTTGGCCTCCTGCATCGCCAGTTGATGGTGCGAGCCTTGCCAGTCCCTGGCCTGGGCCTGGTGGCAGCCCTGGCAGGCCTGTTCATCGACGTACTGGGCGGCCGGTAGCGCCGGCACGGCCTTGGGCTGGGCGGGGGGCGGGGCCGCAGCCACCTGCGGCGCCGCCAGCCGGGGCGGTTCGGCCAGCAGGAACCAGACGAGCCCGCCGAGCACCAGCAGCAACAGCAGGGCGCTGAAGGGGAACAGGTAGCGGTGGGGCGAAGGTGCGGTTGAAGCAGGGGGTGTCGAGCGTGGGTTATTCTTCTTCGGCTTGGGCATTGCGACGTCCGTATCCAGAATGCGGTGCCTTGATCGGCACTCTCAGGCTCGATGGAGCTTTGACGGCAGCTGCCGGTCTGTCAAATCCGGGCTGTGAATCAGCCCGCAAGCCGTGACAAACAACCCGCGCCGGCGGGGCAAAGCGCCGGCTTTTGGCTATACCTTAATTTCCCCTAGCCAGTCCCTGGCTGCTGCACCTACAGGAGTTACACATGAAGCTTGCTCTGACCCTCAGCATGCTGTGCCTTGCCACCCTCGGGATGGTGGGCTGTTCCAGCAAAGTGCCCCAGCCTGACGAGTACTCCGGGTTTCTCAGCGACTACAGCCAGCTCAAGGAAGCCAAGTCGCCCTCCGGCGTGGAGGTGATGCGCTGGATCGATCCCAAGCTCAAGTTGAGCAACTACAGCAGCGTGTACATCGAACCGACCCAGTTCTACCCGCAGCCGCAGCCGACGGCGAAGATCCCCCAGAGCACCCTGACCGCCATCACCCGTTACTACGACCAGGCACTGCAGCGCGAGGTGAGCAAATCCCTGCCACTGGCCACCGGCCCGGGCCCGGGGGTGATCGTGGTGCGCGCGGCGATTACCGCAGTCACCAGCAAGACCGAGGGCCTGAAGCCCTATGAAATCATTCCCGTGGCCCTGGTGGCGGCGGCGGTGAGCACCGCCAGTGGCATCCGCGACCAGGAAACCACCCTGGCCACCGAGGCGGCGTTCCTGGATGGCAGCACCCACGCGGTGATTGCCGAAGTGGTTCGCAAAGGCACCGGCAAGCCCCTGGAAAACGACACCCAGGTGATGCAGGCCAGCGACGTGAAGAACGTCATCGACGGCTGGGCCTATGACATGCACCAGTCCTACCTGCAACTGAAGAAAAAGTGACCGACCGTTGATGGCCGCGGCATCTTGAAAGGTGCCGCGGCCATCGTTCGGTTTCAGTACTGGCTGCGCGCCAGTTTGTTGTAGTGGTAGAGCATCTGGTCGTAACCCTGGGTCACTGCGTGGTAGTCGTCGCTCAGGCGTTGCGGCTCGGCATGTTGCTGCCAGTCGCGGTGCAGGGTGTCCAGCGCCTTGAGGTACTGTTCGCCGGGCTGGGCGATCAGTTGCCAGAGGTACAGCACCTGCTCGGTGTTCTTGTCCGGCTGGCCTGTTTTCAGGTACTGCTGCCGAGCGTCCCAGGTCTGGCGCAACTGCCGGGTGACCTGCGCCAGTTGGTCCGGGGTCAGGCTTTGCTGGCGTACGCCTGCCTCGACAAATTCCACGGTGCTGCGGGCCTGGATCATGTAATCGAGCAATGCCCAGTGGGCATTGCGCCCCAGGCGTTGCTCCAGGCGCAGCAGTTGCTGGCTGCGCGGTTCGATATCCAGGGCCGGGAGCAGCCGGCGCACGGCATTGGAAGCTTCCAGGTAAGCCTCGCTCTGTTGCGCCAGTTGGCGGGCAAACTCATCCAGTTGCGCCTCGGTCAGGGGCCGCCCGATGCCCATTTTGCGCATGAAGGAATCCTTGGTCAGGGCCGCGAAGGGCCCGAGCACTTGCAGATAGCGCACGGTGGCGGGGAGCAAAGGGCTGTCCGGGGCCAGGACCTGCAACTTGTCGGTGATCCTGCCGGGGCAGTTGAGGCGGTACAGTGCGTCGATGTCCTGGTGGCTGTAGGCATACAGGTCGTAGGCTTCGGGCGCCTTGGCCCGGGGCGCACCCTCGGTCATGAAGGCCTGGTGGGCCAGGCGCCAGGGCACATCCACCTGGTTCATGCAATTGACGATCGGCGCCAGGGCATTGGCCTGGGCGGTGCTCGGGCTGTCCTGGTAGTCCAGCCACAGGTCGAGGCGCCCCAGGGGCTTGCTGGCCCCGGCCAGGCCGACCAGCGTCAACCCCAGAACCAGGCCGATGGGCAGCAACCAATTGGGGTTCATGGCTGCCCCTCCTGGCCGTACCACTGGCGGGCGGTGGCCGGGGCCGTGCAGCCCTCGGCATTGGCGGGCATGCGCGCGCACAGGCGTTCGCTCCATTGCTGCAGGCCCTGGTTGGGGTTGAGCGTGCGCTGGCTGGTGAACAGCTGGAGGCTGCCCAGGCCTGCCACCAGCACCATGCAGCCCAGGCCGATCAACAGCCGCCGGCGCCAGGGAGCGGGTTTTTCCCAGGAAGCCTGGGCCTTGAGTTCGCGGCGCCGCAGGCTCGCCACCCCCAGCAGCACGGCCAGGTAAGTGGCGGCGCTGACCGGGCCGCAGAAATATCCCAGGGCACCGCTGATCAGCAGGGCCGGCAGCAGGTCGCGCAGGACCAGCACCTCACGGTCCGGGTCGAGCCAGTGCGGCAGGCGTGCGCCGAGTGCCTGGTCGCGTACCCAGAGGCGGTGAGCCAGAGGCTGCCAGAGCCACCCCAGCAGGGCCCCGGCGCCGGCAAAACAGGTGCTCCAGAACAGCGTCACGCCGATGATTTCCCCCAGGCTGCCGGCTTGCGGCGCATAGCGGGCCACGGCCCCCGCCAGGCAGGCGAGGACAATGCCCAGGTACATGGGCCAGGCGTTGAAAGCGAACTCCCAGTCGCGCCAGAAGAACGGCGTGCCGCCGGGCATGCCGGCCGATACCTCGGGGTGATTGGCGTGCAGCCGCGAGCTCAGTTGGCGGCAGCAGGCCCAGTCATCGGGGCGCAGGCGCCGGGCGAAGTTGCGCCGGCGGGTGAAACTGATGGGCGCCAGCAGCAGGTAGGCGGCGCGCTGTTGCGGGCTGGCCGGCGCCTGGGTGGCCAGGGCCTGCTGGCGGGCAATGAATACCGGTGCTTCGTCACGGGCTTTGAGGCGCTCCCATTCCAGCGCCGGACAGGCGTTGTCCGCACCGTTGTGCCAGCCCTGGCCGGCACACACCGCGGCGAACCCCGGGCTGGACCAGTAGGGGCTGTTGAGCAGCAGCTCCACCAGTTGCAGGTTGAACCACTGGCCCTGGTCCAGGCTGTTCAGCCAGGGCTGCTGCTGGCGTTGCGCGTAGGCCTGGAGCAGAGCCTGGTCGTCGCGCTGGGCCAGGGCGTCCTGCAGGGGCTGCAAGAGCTTTTCCTGGCACTGTTCCAGCAATGCATCGATCAGGTACTCCGGCAGTTCCAGGCGCTGCCAGGCGCTGAGCCAGTGGAACGTGGCAAAGGCCCAGGCCAGCAGCTGTTGCGATTGGTCCGGGCGTTCCACGCAGTGGCGCAACAGGCCCAGCTCGAACTCCAGCAGGCAGTCGCTCTGGATCGCCTGCTGATAGCGCAGGTCCAGTTGCTCGATGCGGATGCCCTCCAGCAAGGGGGCGACTCGCTGCGCCGGCGACAGCGGCTTTGGGCCCTGCGGCGCCTGCCCGGCCAGCGGCACCGGATCTTCGTCCGAATGTGGATCCTGCTCCTGCATGCCCAGCCACCGGGCTTGCTCCAGCGCCGATTCATAGGCTTCGCGCAGGCGCTGGAACGCCACCGGGTCTTCATCCGGGCGGGTCTGCTTGAGCAGCCTGGCGTAGTGGCGTTTGATGGTGCGGGTATCGGCGGTGGCCGGCAGGCCGAGCAGGGTCCAGCAACTCATTGGGCGGTACGACTCCATGAAAGACCGCCGCGCCCGGGCAGTGGCGCGCTGAAACTGCGCACCCTACCGGTTTCCTGAAAAAAAGTCCCAAGCCGGATGAGGCCCGGCTCGGCTTCGTCTCTGTGGTCGGCGCACCGATGGAGTCAGTAGAGAACTACCATTGGTTTAGAGCGGGCGAGGCCGGCGCATTGGGGGATGGGCTGTCAGTTAATGTTACTTATGATTATTTCCGCAAAGTTTAAGTGGTTAAGATTGTGTGATTTATTTATTTTAAAAAAATATATAAAACATATAGATACGGTTAAGACATGAAGTTATTTATTGTTTCTTGTGAGCTTTTTGCACTGATGCCAGGGAGGAATGCCCCGAATGCCCGTAGTAGAGCGTACGACTTCTTTCGCCGGCTACAGCCCGGCTCAGGTACTGGATTTCTGCCTCGAAGGCGCCAACTTTCCAAAGATTTTCCCCGCGCGTGTCACGCCCTTGGGGGGCCTCGATATCAATGACCTGCGCATCAGTGTCGGGCGCCAGTTCAGCTTCCTGCACTGGATGTTCGGTGTCATACCGGCGAAATGGACAGTGGTTATACGTGAGGTCGGCGACCGGCATTTTGTCGACGAGATGCTCAAGGGGCCGCTGCGGGCCTTTCGCCATGAGCACCGGGTCGAGGCCGCCGAAGGGGGCACCCTGTACACCGACCGGGTGACCTACAGGGCCATAGGTGGTGCACCTTTGGAGTGGTTGATGGTCAATGCCTACATGGCGCGGATTTTCGATGCCCGGCACCGCAACATGCTGCGGTTGCTCAGTTGATTGCCGTGCCTTGCCCTGTTTTCCAATGCCAAGGAGCATGCCCATGAGCAAGAAGATACTGGTGGTCCTGACCAGCGTGGCCAAATACCCCAACCTGGCCCGCGCCACTGGCCTGTGGCTGGGTGAGGCGGTGCATTTCGTGAAGAAGGTCGAGGCGGCGGGCTTCGAGGTGGACTACGTGAGCCCCAAGGGTGGCTACGTACCCATCGACCCCCATAGCCTGGCCATGGCCGACGACACCGACTGGCAGTGGTACCAGGACAGTGCCTTCATGAGCCGCCTGGGCTCGACCCTCAAGCCTTCCCAGGTCAGGTCCGGGGACTATGTGGCGATCTATTACGCCGGTGGCCACGGCGTGGTCTGGGATTTTCCCGATAACCCGGAACTGCAGGCCCTGAGCCGGGAGATCTATGAGCAGGGGGGCTATGTCAGCTCGGTGTGCCATGGCGCGGTGGGCTTGCTCAACATCAAGCTGGGCGACGGTAGGCTGCTGATCGCCGGCAAGCAGGTCACCGGTTTCTCCAATGAAGAGGAGAAACTCGCCGAACTGGACCAGTACGTGCCCTACCTGACGGAAACCGAACTGGTCAAGCGCGGTGCCCTTTACCAGAAGGCCGCCGCACCCTGGGCGCCGTTCGCGGTGGAGGATCAGCGGGTGATCACCGGGCAGAACCCGGCGTCCGGTGGCCCGGTGGCCGATCTGCTCCTGGCGCACCTCAACAAATAACCGTAGGAGCCGGCTTGCCGGCGAAGGCGGCCTTGAGGCTTGCTCAAGTCTCGAAATCGCTTTCGCTGGCAAGCCAGCTCCTACACCGAAACACCCAAATTCACCCCTGTAGGAGCCGGCTTGCCGGCGAAGGGGCCCTTGAGGCTTGCGCAAGGTTTGAAAGCGCCTTCGCTGGCAAGCCAGCCCCTGCATCCGGTAATGCCGGTGTCGGGGCGGGTTGTTGGACAATTTGCCCGTGGGGCATAGGTGCCCGGGCCGTTTCATGCTTAACTTCGGCCTCTCAGGAATTTCTCATTGCTGTTCCATCATCACTGTTCAATAAGGACTCCGTTCATGGCTCAAGTCACTCTCAAAGGCAACCCGGTGCAGGTTAACGGCCAACTGCCGCAAGTCGGTTCCAAAGCCCCAGCGTTCACCCTGGTGGGCGCAGGCCTGGCCGATGTTTCCCTGAGCAGCCTCGCCGGCAAGCGCAAGGTGCTGAACATCTTCCCAAGCGTCGACACCCCGACCTGCGCCACCTCGGTGCGCAAGTTCAACGCCCAGGCCAACGAGCTGGCCAACACCGTGGTGCTGTGCATCTCTGCCGACCTGCCATTCGCCCAGGCACGCTTCTGCGGCGCAGAAGGCCTGGAAAACGTGCAGAACCTGTCGACCCTGCGTGGCCGCGAGTTCATCGAGAACTACGGCGTGGCCATCGCCGACGGCCCGCTGGCCGGCCTGACTGCCCGCGCCGTGGTGGTGCTGGACGAAAACGACAAGGTGCTGCACAGCGAGCTGGTCAAGGAAATCGCCGAAGAGCCGAACTACGATGCGGCCCTGGCCGTGCTCAAGTAACAGGTTTTACAATTATTCACGGCCTGGCTCTGTCCAGGCCGTTTTTATTTGTGCTTCAGTGGCTTAGCACCGCTCCTTGAAACGTCAGTCAAAGGTAAATTGCCGGTAAAGGCGCTTTGCTAAAACGGTTCCAGTGCTTATCTTTCAGCCTTCTCAAAGAAGCCTCCCACGCGCCCAATGGTTGATCACTCCATGCAATCCTCTGTCTCCCGCAACTCCCGTCGCTGGCTGTTCGGCCTGTTCGTCCTGCTGCTGGTCGTTGGCCTGTGCTGGAAATTCTGGCCGGCCAGTACCCACCAGGAGGCCGCCGGGCAGAAAGCCGCGGCCGGGCATACAGGGCGCAGCGGTAGCATGCGCCCCGGTTTCGGCGGCGCCAGCGGGCCGATCCCGGTGCGGGTGTCACCGGTGACCCAGGGGGATTTCGCGGTGTACTACAAGGCCCTGGGCACGGTGACGGCTCTGAACACCATCAATGTGCGCAGCCGGGTCGCGGGGGAACTGGTCAAGGTCAACTTCGAGGAAGGGCAGATGGTCAAGGCCGGCGACCTGCTGGCACAGATCGATCCGCGTCCGTACCAGAACGCCTTGCTCCAGGCCGAAGGCACCTTGCTGCAGAACCAGGCCCAACTGAAGAACGCCCAGGTCGACCTTGAGCGTTACCGCGGGCTGTACGCCCAGGACAGCATCGCCAAACAGACCCTGGACACCGCCGCGGCGTTGGTGGGCCAGTACCAGGGTACGGTCAAGACCAACCAGGCGGCGGTCAACGACGCCAAGCTCAACCTGGAGTTCACCAACATCCGCGCGCCGATCGCCGGCCGCCTGGGCCTGCGCCAGCTGGACGTGGGCAACCTGGTGGCGGCCAACGACACCACCGCGCTGGTGATCATCACCCAGACCCAGCCCATCAGCGTGGCCTTCACCCTGCCGGAAAACAGCCTGGAAACCGTGCTCGCTCGCTACCACAGCGGCGCCAGGCTGGCGGTGGAAGCCTGGGACCGCGGTGACGTGAAGCTGCAAGCCACAGGCGTGCTGCAGAGCCTGGACAACCAGATCGACACCACCACCGGCACCCTGAAGTTCAAGGCGCGCTTCGATAACCGCGACCAGGGCCTGTTCCCCAATCAGTTCGTCAATGTGCGGCTGCTGGCCGATACCCTGAAGAACGTGGTGCTGGCGCCCTCGGCAGCGATCCAGTTCGGCACCAACGGCACCTTCGTCTACGCCCTGGATGGCGACAACAAGGTGAAGATCCGTCAGCTCAAGGTGGGCGCCAGCAACGGCGACTCGACGGTGATCCAGGACGGTCTCAAGGCTGGTGACCGGGTAGTGATGGAAGGCACCGACCGCCTCAAGGACGGCAGCGAGGTGGAAGTGGTCAACGACAGCAGCGAAGTGCCCACCACCCCCACCGAACACTTGCAGGGCCAGCCCGCCGGCTCGGCCAGCGCGCCGGCGGTGGATGGCAAGTCGGCTGATGGCAAGGCGCAAAAGGTCGGCGCATGAATTTCTCGCGGCTGTTCATCCTTCGTCCGGTAGCCACCACCCTGAGCATGCTGGCCATTGTCCTGGCCGGCCTGATCGCCTATCGCCTGTTGCCGGTCTCGGCCTTGCCCCAGGTGGACTACCCGACCATCCGGGTCATGACCCTGTACCCCGGGGCCAGCCCGGACGTGATGACCAGCGCGGTCACCGCGCCCCTGGAGCGTCAGTTCGGGCAGATGCCCGGCCTGACCCAGATGGCCTCCACCAGTTCCGGCGGCGCCTCGGTGCTGACCCTGCGCTTCAGCCTCGATATCAATATGGACGTGGCCGAGCAGCAGGTGCAGGCGGCGATCAACGCTGCCACCAACCTGTTGCCCAAGGACCTGCCGGCGCCGCCGGTGTACAACAAGGTCAACCCGGCGGACACCCCGGTGCTGACCCTGGCCATTACCTCCAAGACCATGCTGCTGCCCAAGCTCAATGACCTGGTGGATACGCGCATGGCGCAGAAGATCGCCCAGATCAGCGGCGTGGGCATGGTCAGCATTGCCGGTGGCCAGCGCCAGGCGGTGCGGATCAAGGTCAACCCCGAGGCCCTGGCGGCCAACGGCCTGAACCTGGCGGACGTGCGCGCCCTGATCGGCGCCTCCAACGTCAACCAGCCCAAGGGCAACTTCGACGGCCCGACCCGGGTCTCGATGCTCGACGCCAACGACCAGTTGACCTCTCCCAAGGACTACGCCGAGCTGATCCTGGCCTACAACAATGGCGCGCCGCTGCGCCTGAAGGATGTGGCCGAGATCGTCGATGGCGCGGAGAACGAGCGCCTGGCGGCCTGGGCCAACGAGAACCAGGCGGTGCTGCTCAATATCCAGCGCCAGCCCGGGGCCAACGTGATCGAGGTGGTGGACCGGATCAAGGCGCTGCTGCCGAGCATCACCGACAACCTGCCGGCGGGCCTGGACGTCACCGTGCTCACCGACCGTACCCAGACCATCCGCGCTTCGGTCAAGGATGTGCAGCACGAGCTGTTGATCGCCATCGCGCTGGTGGTGATGGTGACCTTCCTGTTCCTGCGCCGGGCCAGTGCCACCATCATTCCTTCGATTGCCGTGCCGCTGTCGCTGATCGGCACCTTCGGGGTGATGTACCTGGCCGGCTTCTCGGTGAACAACCTGACCCTGATGGCCTTGACCATCGCCACCGGCTTCGTGGTGGACGATGCCATCGTCATGCTGGAGAACATCTCGCGCTTCATCGAGGAGGGCGACAGCCCGATGCAGGCAGCGCTCAAGGGCGCCAGGCAGATCGGCTTCACTCTGATCTCCCTGACCCTGTCGCTGATCGCGGTGCTGATCCCGCTGCTGTTCATGGCGGATGTGGTGGGGCGGCTGTTCCGCGAGTTCGCCATCACCCTGGCGGTGGCGATCCTGATTTCCCTGGTGGTGTCCCTGACCCTGACCCCGATGATGTGCGCGCGGCTGCTCAAGCGTGAGCCCAAGCCTGAAGAGCAGGGGCGCTTCTACCGCGCCAGCGGGGCCTGGATCGACTGGCTGATCGAAAGCTACGGGCGCAAGTTGCAGTGGGTACTCAAGCACCAGTTCCTGACCCTGATGGTGGCCATCGGCACCCTGGGCCTGACCGTGTTCCTTTATATGGTGGTGCCCAAGGGCTTCTTCCCGGTGCAGGACACCGGGGTCATCCAGGGCATTTCCGAGGCGCCGCAGTCGGTGTCCTTCGCCGCCATGAGCCAACGTCAGCAAGACCTGGCCAAGATCATCCTGCAGGACCCGGCGGTGCAAAGCCTGTCGTCCTACATCGGGGTGGACGGCGACAACGCCACCCTCAACAGCGGCCGCCTGCTGATCAACCTCAAGCCCCACAGCGAGCGCGACCTGAGCGCAGCCCAGGTGATCGCGCGGATCCAGCCCGAGGTGGACAAGCTGCTGGGCATCCGCCTGTTCATGCAGCCGGTACAGGACCTGACCATCGAGGACCGGGTCAGCCGCACCCAGTACCAGTTCAGCCTGTCGTCGCCGGATGCCGAGCTGCTGAGCCTGTGGAGCAATCGCCTGGTGCAGGCCCTGGCCCAGCGCCCGGAGCTCACCGACGTGGCCAGCGACCTGCAGGACAAGGGCCTGCAGGTGTTCATGGTGATCGACCGTGACGCCGCGTCCCGGGTCGGGGTTTCGGTGTCGAACATCACCGACGCCCTGTACGACGCCTTCGGCCAGCGCCAGATCTCCACCATCTACACCCAGGCCAGCCAGTACCGGGTGGTGCTCCAGGCCCAGGCCGGCGAGCGCATCGGGCCCCAGGCCCTGGAGCAGATCCACGTCAAGACCACCGACGGCGGCCAAGTGCGGCTGTCGAGCCTGGCCCATGTCGAGGAGCGCCAGGCGCAACTGGCCATCGCCCATATCGGCCAGTTCCCGGCGGTAATGATGTCCTTCAACCTGGCGCCCGGTGTAGCCCTGGGGGAGGCGGTGAATGTCATCGAGCAGGTGCAGCAGGAGATCGGCATGCCGGTAGGGGTGCAGACCCGCTTCCAGGGCGCGGCGGAGGCCTTCCAGGCCTCGCTGTCGAGCACTTTGCTGCTGATCCTGGCGGCGGTGGTGACCATGTACATCGTCCTCGGGGTGCTCTATGAGAGCTACATCCACCCGATCACCATCCTCTCCACCTTGCCCTCGGCGGCGGTGGGGGCCTTGCTGGCGCTGATTCTCAGCGGCAACGACCTGGGCATGATCGCCATCATCGGCATCATCCTGCTGATCGGCATCGTCAAGAAGAACGCGATCATGATGATCGACTTCGCCCTCGACGCCGAACGCCACCAGGGCATGGCCCCGGAACAGGCTATCTACCAGGCGGCGCTGCTGCGTTTCCGGCCGATCCTGATGACCACCCTGGCGGCGCTGTTCGGCGCCGTGCCACTGATGCTGGCCACCGGTTCCGGCGCCGAGCTGCGCCAGCCCCTGGGCCTGGTGATGGTGGGCGGCCTGCTGGTGAGCCAGGTGCTGACCCTGTTCACCACGCCCGTGATCTACCTGTACTTCGACCGCCTGGGCCGGCGCTTCGGCAAGCGTGAAGACGCCCAAGAGGTGGAGGCATGAAGGGCCGCAGCCTGCCTCAAGCCTGGAGCGTGTCGGCATGAACCTCTCCGGCCCCTTCATCAAGCGCCCGGTGGCGACCATGCTGTTGTCGCTGGCGATCATGCTGCTGGGCGGCGTCAGCTTCGGCCTGCTGCCGGTGGCGCCGCTGCCGCAGATGGACTTCCCGGTGATCGTGGTCCAGGCCAGCCTGCCCGGGGCCAGCCCCGAGGTCATGGCCTCCACCGTGGCCACGCCCCTGGAGCGTTCCTTCGGCGCCATCGCCGGGGTCAACACCATGAGCAGCCGTTCCAGCCAGGGCTCGACCCGGGTGATCCTGCAGTTCGACCTGGACCGCGACATCAACGGCGCGGCACGGGAGGTGCAGGCAGCCATCAACGCCTCGCGCAACCTGCTGCCCAGCGGCATGCGCAGCATGCCTACCTACAAGAAGGTCAACCCGTCCCAGGCGCCGATCATGGTGCTGTCGCTGACTTCCGATGTACTGGAGAAAGGCCAGCTCTACGACCTGGCCTCGACCATCCTGTCCCAGAGCCTGTCCCAGGTGCAGGGCGTGGGCGAAGTGCAGGTCGGTGGCAGCTCCTTGCCGGCGGTGCGCATCGAACTGGAGCCGCAACTGCTCAACCAGTACGGCGTGGCCCTGGACGACGTGCGCAATGCCATCGCCAATGCCAACCAGCGCCGGCCCAAGGGCTCGGTGGAGGATGAGCAGCGGCTGTGGCAGATCCAGGCCAACGACCAGTTGGAAAAGGCCCGTGACTACGAGCCGCTGATCATCCACTACAACAACGGCGCGGCCCTGCGCCTGAAGGACGTGGCCAAGGTCAGCGACGGCGTCGAGGACCGCTACAACAGCGGCTTCTTCAACGACGACGCGGCGGTGCTGCTGGTGATCAACCGCCAGGCCGGGGCCAACATCATCGAGACGGTGAACGAGATCAAGGCTCAGTTGCCGGCGTTGCAGGCGGTGCTGCCGGCCAGCGTCAAGCTCAACCTGGCCATGGACCGCTCACCGGTGATCAAGGCTACCCTGCACGAGGCCGAGATGACCCTGCTGATCGCCGTGGCCCTGGTGATCCTGGTGGTGTACCTGTTCCTCGGCAATTTCCGCGCCTCGCTGATACCGACCCTGGCGGTACCGGTATCCCTGGTGGGCACTTTTGCCATCATGTACCTCTACGGTTTTTCCCTGAACAACCTGTCGCTGATGGCGCTGATCCTTGCCACCGGGCTGGTGGTGGACGATGCCATCGTGGTGCTGGAGAACATCTCCCGGCACATCGACGAAGGCATCGCGCCGATGAAAGCGGCGTACCTGGGGGCCAAGGAGGTGGGCTTCACCCTGCTGTCGATGAACGTGTCGCTGGTGGCGGTGTTTCTCTCGATCCTGTTCATGGGCGGGATCATCGAGAGCCTGTTCCGCGAGTTCTCCATCACCCTGGCCGCGGCCATCGTGGTATCGCTGGTGGTGTCCCTGACCCTGACCCCGATGCTCTGCGCGCGCTGGCTCAAGCCCCACACCCCGGGCCAGGAGAACCGCCTGCAACGCTGGAGCCGGCGCAGCAACGACTGGATGATGGGCAAGTACGCCACCAGCCTGGACTGGGTGCTGCGGCACAGGCGCCTGACCCTGCTCAGCCTGCTGCTGACCATTGGCGTCAACGTGGCCCTGTACGTGGTGGTGCCCAAGACCTTCATGCCCCAGCAGGACACCGGCCAGTTGATCGGTTTTGTCCGCGGCGACGACGGCCTGTCCTTCAGCGTGATGCAGCCGAAGATGGAAATATTCCGCCGCGCCGTGCTCAAGGATGCGGCAGTGGAGAGCGTGGCCGGCTTCATCGGTGGCAACAACGGCACCAACAACGCCTTCATGCTGGTACGCCTGAAGCCGATCAAGGAACGCAATATCTCGGCGCAGAAGGTCATCGAGCGCCTGCGCAAGGAAATGCCCAAGGTGCCCGGCGCGCAACTGATGCTGATGGCCGACCAGGACCTGCAGTTCGGCGGCGGCCGCGAGCAGACCACCTCGCAGTATTCCTACATCCTGCAAAGCGGTGACCTGGGCGAGTTGCGCCAGTGGTACCCGAAAGTGGTGACGGCGCTGCGCGCCTTGCCTGAGCTCACCGCCATCGACGCCCGGGAAGGCCACGGTGCCCAGCAAGTGACCCTGATGGTGGACCGCGACCAGGCCAAGCGCCTGGGGGTGGACATGGACATGGTCACCGCGGTGCTCAACAACGCCTACAGCCAGCGGCAGATCTCCACCATCTACGACAGCCTCAACCAGTACCAGGTGGTGATGGAGGTCAACCCGAAATACGCCCAGGACCCGATTACCCTGAATCAAGTGCAGGTGATCACCGCCGACGGCGCGCGGATTCCGCTGTCGGCCATCGCCCACTATGAGAACAGCCTGGAAGACGACCGGGTCAGCCATGAAGGGCAGTTCGCCTCGGAAAGCATTTCCTTCGACATGGCCGAGGGCGTAACGGTGGAGCAGGGCACCGCCGCCATCGAACGGGCGATCGCCAAGCTGGGCATGCCCGAAGACGTGATCGTCAAGATGGCCGGCACCGCCGATGCCTTCGCCGCCACCCAGAAGAGCCAGCCGTTCATGATCCTCGGCGCGCTGCTGGCGGTGTACCTGGTGCTGGGGGTGCTCTATGAAAGCTACATCCACCCGCTGACCATCCTCTCCACCTTGCCCTCGGCCGGGGTTGGCGCCTTGCTCTCGATCTATGTGCTGGGTGGTGAGTTCAGCCTGATCTCGCTGCTGGGGCTGTTCCTGTTGATCGGGGTGGTGAAGAAGAACGCGATCCTGATGATCGACCTGGCGCTGCAACTGGAGCGGCACCAGGGCCTGGACCCGTTGCAGTCGATCCGCAGCGCCTGCCTGCAACGCCTGCGGCCGATCCTGATGACCACCCTGGCGGCGATCCTCGGCGCCTTGCCGTTGCTGCTGGGCGGGGCCGAAGGCTCGGAAATGCGCCAGCCCCTGGGCCTGACCATCATTGGCGGCCTGGTCTTCAGCCAGGTCCTGACCCTCTACACCACCCCGGTGGTCTACCTCTATCTCGATCGCCTGCGCCACAAGTTCAACCACTGGCGTGGGGTCCGTACCGATGCTGCTCTGGAAACGCCGCTATGACCGACCAATCGTCCCGTCCCGTTACTCTGCTGTCCGCCCAGCGCCTGGCCATGGCCCGGGGGTCGCGGGCCTTGAGCCTGGGCCTGTGCGTGCTGCTGCTCAGCGCCTGCGCCATCGGTCCCGACTACCAGCGCCCGCAGGTGGCCGAGCCGGTGCACTACAAGGAAGCCGAAGGCTGGCGCCAGGCCAACCCCAGCGACGCCCTGGCCCGTGGCGCCTGGTGGGAGCTGTACGGCGATGCCCAGCTCAATGGCCTGATCGACAAGCTCAACAGTTCCAACCAGAGCGTGGCCCAGGCCGAGGCGCAGTTCCGTCAGGCCCGGGCCCTGGTGCGCAGCTCCCGGGGTTCGTTCTTTCCCAGTGTCGACCTGAGCGCCGGCAAGACCCGCGCCAGCCAGGGCACCGGCAGCAGCAGTTCGGCCCTGAGCAGTTCCAGCAGCGGCATTCGCGACACCTACAACACCCAGTTGGGGGTGAGCTGGGAAGCGGACGTGTGGGGCAAGTTGCGCCGTGACCTGGAAGCCAACGAGGCCAGCGCCGAGGCCAGCTTCGCCGACCTGGCGGCCATGCGCCTGAGCCAGCAGTCCGAGCTGGCTCAGAACTACCTGCAACTGCGGGTGATCGATGAGCAGAAGCGCCTGCTGGAGGCCACGGTGGCGGCCTATCAGCGCTCCCTGACCATGACCCAGAACCAGTACCAGGCCGGGGTCTCCGGCAAGGATGCGGTGGCCCAGGCCCAGACCCAGCTCAAAAGCACCCAGGCCGACCTGATCGACCTGATCTGGCAGCGGGCGCAGTTCGAGAACGCCATCGCCGTGCTGATCGGCGTGCCGCCGGCAGAGTTCAACCTGGCCGAGAGCAAGACCATCCCCGTGCTGCCCCAGGTGCCGTTGGGCGTGCCGTCGCAACTGCTGGAGCGGCGCCCGGACATCGCCTCGGCGGAGCGTTCGGTGATTGCCGCCAACGCCAAGATCGGCGTGGCCAAGGCCGCCTATTACCCGGACCTGACCCTGAGCCTGGCCGGCGGCTACAGCAGCAGCACCTACGCCGACTGGATCAGCCTGCCGAACCGCTTCTGGTCGGTAGGGCCGAAACTGGCCATGACCCTGTTCGACGGCGGCCAGCGTTCGGCGGAAGTGGACCGCACCGAAGCGGTGTACGACCAGACCGTGGCCAAGTACCGGCAGACCGTGCTCGACGGTTTCCGCGAGGTGGAGAACTACATGGTCCAGCTCAAGGTTTTGGAGGACGAGGCGGGGGTGCGCCAGCAGGCCCTGGATTCGGCCCGCGAGGCCCTGCGCCTGACCGAGAACCAGTACAAGGCCGGGCTGATCGCCTACCTGGATGTGGTCACCAGCCAGACCACAGCCCTGAGCAACGAGCGTAGCGTGCTCAGCCTGTTGCAGAGCCGGCTGATCGCCAGCGTGCAGTTGATCGCCGCCATGGGCGGTGGCTGGGATGGCCAACTGCAGGCCAGCGAGCAGAAATAGGCCCTTGAAGGCCTTGCAGCAAGGTGGCTGCAAGGCCTGCTCGACAGCCTCAGGCAAAGTGCATCCGGAGCCGTTTGCAACTGCTCACGACTTCCCGCAAAGCCCATGCCCACAGGGCTTGTAGGGGTATGAGACAGCCGAAAACGGCGTTCTGTCCGACTAATGGCTTTTTGCTAACTTTGTAGATGCGTTCTTCCACGCAATCAGTACAATCTGCGGTTTTGCCCGCCGCGCAGGGATGTCGGCACAACGGCCAAGAGACGCCTCATGCTCATCGGTAGCTACTCCTCCGCACTGGTCCTGATCTCCATTTTCGTGGCGATCCTCGCTTCCTATACTGCCCTTGACCTGACCGGGCGCATTGCCACCACCACCGGCCGTGCCGCTTATCTATGGATGATGGGCGGAGCCCTGGCCATGGGCGTCGGTGTGTGGTCCATGCACTTTATCGGCATGCTGGCCTTCAGCCTGCCCATTGATCTGGGCTACGACATCCAGCTCACCGCCTTGTCGCTGCTGATCTCGATCCTGTCCTGCGGCTTTGCCCTGTGGCTGGTGAGCCAGCCGCGGCTGCCGCTGTGGCAGTTGCTGTTCGGCGCACTGGTCATGGGCTCGGGCATCAGTGGCATGCACTACACCGGCATGGCGGCCATGCGCATGCAGCCGGGCATCGACTACGACCCGAGCCTGTTCGGCGCCTCGCTGCTGATTGCCTTCGGCGCGTCGCTGGCGGCGCTGTGGATTGCCTTTCGCCTGCGCCAGAACACCCCTTACGTACGTCTGGCCCGGACCGGCGCGGCGATTGTCATGGGCTTTGCCATCGTCGGCATGCATTACACCGGCATGGCCGCGGCGCGTTTCGCCGATGGCAGTTTCTGCGGCGCCCTGGGCAACGGCCTGAGCGGCAAGGGCCTGGACAACCTGGTGCTGATCACCACCCTGGCGGTGCTGATCATTGCCTTGCTGACCTCGGTGCTGGATGCGCGGCTGGAAGCCCGCACCGCGGTGCTGGCGCAATCGTTGACCGAAGCCAACAAGGAACTGACCCAACTGGCGTTGCACGACACCCTGACCGGGCTGCCGAACCGCATTCTGCTGGCCGATCGCATTGACCAGGCGATGCACCGGGTCACTGCCCATGGGGGCTGTTTTGCGCTGATGTTCATCGATCTGGACGGTTTCAAGCCGGTCAACGACGCCTTTGGCCACCACATGGGCGACCAGTTGCTGCGCGAAGTGGCCCAGCGCCTGCGCGAGGATTTGCGCAGCGAAGACACCCTGGCGCGGATCGGCGGCGATGAGTTCGTGCTGCTGGTGCAACTGGCCGAGCCGGACGATGCCCTGCGCCTGGCGGCACGCCAGGTGGGGCTGGTATCGCGCTCGTTCCGGGTGGCCGAGCACGACCTGCAGATTTCCGCCAGCATCGGCATTGCGGTGTACCCGGGCAATGGCCTGAGTGCCCAGGAACTGCTGATGAACGCCGATGCGGCGATGTACCACGCCAAGGGCACCGGCAAGAATGGCTACAGCTTTTTCGATGCCTCGATGAACAGCAATGCCCGGCGCCAGCTGCAATTGCTGCAGGATCTGCGCAATGCCCTGGAGCATCATCAGTTCCGCCTGCACTACCAACCCAAGTTCGACGCTGCCAATGGCCTGCCGGTGGGGGCAGAGGCGCTGCTGCGCTGGGAGCATCCCCAGCATGGCCTGTTGCTGCCGGACAAGTTCATCGAACTGGCGGAGAAGACCGGGCTGATCATTGCCATCGGCGAGTGGGTGCTCAACGAGGCCTGCCGGCAGATGCGCGAGTGGTACGTCCAGGGCTACACCGACTGGCGCATCGCGGTAAACCTCTCGGCCTTGCAGTTCTGCCATACCGGGCTGGTCAGGAGCGTGGCCAATGCCCTGGAACGCTACCACTTGCCGGCCAACAACCTGACCCTGGAAATCACCGAAACCACGGCGATGAACGACGCCGATGTCAGCATGCTTGTCCTGCAACAGCTGGCGGACATGGGGGTGGACCTGTCCATCGACGATTTCGGCACCGGCTATTCCAGCCTGATGTACCTCAAGCGCCTGCCAGCCAACGAGCTGAAGATCGACCGCGGCTTCGTCCGCGACCTGGAGCACGACAGCGACGATGCCGCCATCGTCTCGGCCATTGTCGCCCTGGGCCAGGCACTGGGCCTGCGGATCGTCGCCGAGGGCGTGGAAACCGGGGTGCAGCAGACCTTCCTCACCCAACTGGGCTGTGATTCCCTGCAAGGCTATTTCCTTGGCCATCCGCTGCCGCCCGAAGGTTTCATGCAGGGCATCCACCGGGGCGAAGAAAAAGCCTGAGCCTCTCGCCTTGCCGGCTGCGGTCGCGATCTGGCGGCAGTTCGCAGGGATATGGCCGCCGCCCAGGCCCCAGCCGGTTTGCGCCGTCGGTGCGCGGGGCTACCGTGCACTTCTACTGGCTTGATGTGGCACATTTGCGCAGTTTTCATCGCCGCCCGCGCGGTGTTTAATGGCTCGCGTTGAAATGTTCAGTGAGGGAGTCGGCAGCATGGATAAAGTCATCGTCATCACCGGTGGCGGAAGGGGTATAGGCGCCGCCACGGCAGTGTTGGCCGCGCAGCAGGGATTCAAGGTGTGCATCAACTACCAGGCCGACGAGCAGTCCGCCCTGCAGGTGCTCGAACAGGTTCGCGCCCTGGGCGTGCAGGCCATTGCGGTGCGCGCCGACGTCAGCATCGAGGATGAAGTGATCGGTCTGTTCCAGCGGGTCGACAGCGAGCTGGGGCGGGTCACGGCCCTGGTCAACAATGCCGGGACCGTGGGCCACAAGTCGCGGCTGGATGAAATGTCCGAATTTCGCATCCAGAAGATCATGAAGACCAATGTCATGGGGCCGATCCTCTGCGCCAAGCACGCGGTGCTGCGCATGTCGCCGCGCCATGGCGGGCAGGGCGGCAGCATCGTCAACGTCTCCTCTGTGGCGGCGCGCCTGGGTTCGCCGGGGGAATACGTCGACTACGCCGCCTCCAAGGGCGCCCTGGACACCTTCACCATCGGCCTGTCCAAGGAAGTGGCGGGCGAGGGCATCCGCGTCAACGCGGTGCGCCCGGGCTATATCTACACCGACTTTCATGCCCTGAGCGGCGATGCCGACCGGGTCAGCAAGCTGGAATCGGCAATCCCCATGGGCCGCGGCGGGCGTCCTGATGAAGTGGCCGAGGCGATTGTCTGGCTGCTGTCGGACAAGGCCTCCTACGCCACTGGCACCTTCGTCGACCTGGGCGGCGGCCGCTGAGCCCTCGCAAGTCCGCGGCCTATCCCGTTGGAGCCGGCTTGCCGGCGAAGAGGCCCTTGAGTCTTGTGCCGCGCTTGCGGACGCCTTCGCTGGCAAGCCAGCTCCTACGGTTTCCTCAACGGGCGCGGCGGCGGCCGGGGCCGATCAGCAGGGCCAGCAACAGCCCCAGTACGCTGATGCCAAAGCTCATCAACTGTGGCATCAGGAACCCCAGGGTTTCCCCCGGGCGGTTGCAGCTGTAGCTATATCCATCGCCTTGTTCATGGGCCCAGACGCCCGGTGTGGCGCTCACGTCCACGGGCGCCGAAGGTGCGGGTTCCTCATTGGAGATCCCCAGGTTCGAATGGCTCGCGCTGCGCCTTTCCAGCTGTTCGATGGCCTGCAACTGGGCGTCGTTGCAGCGGTTCTGCGCCCAATTGCCGACCACCACCAGGGCGGACAGCAGAAGTAGCAGCGGCACCGGGTAATAACGCCGGGTCCGCAGCAGGGGCGCTACCACTAGCCCGGCCAGGAAACCCGCCAGCAGCAGATTGACCCAGAACCACGGGCCGCCTTCCCAGCTCGGCGGTATCAACTGCACCAGCAGCGGGGGCAGCACAACGCGGGCGAACAGCAGGCACAGGGCGGCCGCGAGCAGGGTGATCAGCAGGGTCTTGATCCAGGATTTCATGGCGACTTCATCGTTCTAGTGAGGGGGAGGCAAAGTGTGCGCATCAGTCCTGCGCGGCCAGCTCGGGTATCGGCGGCGGGGTAAAGCGCCGGGCGTATTCGAGCATCTCCCGGGGGAAGATCATGTGTTTCACCGCGCTGTCGTCCAGGCCGAACAGGTAGGCCACCGCCGCAGCCTCGAAGGCCCAGTAGCCGAAGTAGGAACCCTCGTCGCCTTGCATGTGAGAGTCGTGCCAGGGGGCCTGTTCGAACGCTTCGTACCACTGGTTGCAGTACTCCACCAGCAGCTCCCGAGGCTCGTTCGGGTCTTCGCTGTAGATCGCCCAGATAAGGGGCGTGTAGACGGGGTGGAACCACTCGTCAACGTTTTCACGGTCCGGCAGGTAGGCCTTGAGCAGATCCTCGATCAGGGTGTCCTGGCCGTTAAAGCCGGCGCGGTCCTGCAGCAGTGCCATGCGCGGCAGCAGGTCGCTGCGCTGCAGCAGGATGCACAGGCTGATGACCTGGACATATTCCTCGTACTCGTCGGGGTAGTCTTCGATGTTCAGCGGCGCGATATCCGGTCGTTCTTCATAAACCTCCATCTTGCGCTGGTAATCTTCGTAGCCTTCGATCACCCCATCCAGCTCCCGGGCCAGTTGCTCCATGGGCGCACCGCCGGTGTAGCCCAGGATCAGGTGGTGCAGGCGCGCGCTGCGCACACTGGAAGCCTTGAGGGAGGCTTCCTGCTCGGGGCTGTCGGCCATCATCGAGTGGGTCTGCCAGTGGGCCTCTTCGCCGGCCAGGCTTTCGAGGAAGTCGTGGTACTGCTTGTGGCTGAGAAACACTTGTCTGCGGTTCATGTCGGTGCCTTGTCTCAGTACACGGGAATCAGGGTGAAGGGCGCCTTGCGCTGCGAGGCTTCCAGCAGCAGGGTCGCCAGGTCGACTTCGGCGGGCTCCAGGTCAAGCTGCTCCAGCTCTTCTTCCAGTTGCTGCGCATCGGCGGGCAGGGCAACGATCGGCAGGCGCAGGTAGGGCCGCGGGTCTTCGCCGTAGTAGATCTTCACCGGGCCCTCGGGGATGCCTTCCAGGCGGGCAAAACCCTCTTCGTCGAGGTTGCCCTCGGCTTGCGAGCCATCACTGAACACTGCTCGGTAGGCGGCGCCGGACACTGGCTCCAGGTTGGGGTAGTGCAGGTTCAGCTCCAGCCAGTGGCCCTCACCGGTGAGGTGTTCCAGGCCCTGGTTGATGTCCTGGGCGATGCTCGCGGCGTCGTGGGCGCCGGGTTGTGGCGCGGCGGTGAGGGTCGTTGGGCGCGGTTCCAGGGAGGACTGCGGCTTGGGTGCCAGGGCCGGGCCGCGGCTGTGGGCGGCGGCCGAGTTGTTGCGTTGCTCGGCGATCCAGGGGGCTATGCGTTCTTGCACCGACACCATGAGGAACTCGGTGTGTTCGCAGGCTTCGTTGAGGTTGTGCAGCACCAGGCGCTGCTGCTGGGGCGTCAGGCCGTTGAAGGTGCTGGAGGCGCTCACGCCGCGGATGATCTCGGGCAGTTCTTCGGCCAGGCGCACGGGGTCCAGGCACTTTTCCAGCAGCTGTTCGGGGCTGGTTTTCAGGCGGCAGGCCAGCAGGGTGTAGCGGATCATGTCGAAGAGCTTTTCGGCGTGGCGCTGGGGGGCGCGGTTGATCAGGCGCAGAAGGGTCTTCAGGCCTTGTCCCGGGCCGGGGATCCAGCCGATCAGGGCCAGGGCCAGGTCGAAGAAGGCGTCTTCCTCGTCCTTGGGGTTGTTGATGGCGTCCAGCTCGAAGATCGCCTGGATGCAGTCGTAGGCGTTGAGTTCCTGGGTCAGCAGTGGCAGACGGCCGCGTTCGATCGCCTTGAGCAGTTCGGCCTTGGCCTCTGGGTAGTCGTCGTAATACAGGTCTTCGACCATGACGTGTTCCTTTCCCTGGAAAATTGGAGCGCGGATGCTGAATGAGTTGAGGGGAGGTGGCAAGGGGATTTGGTTCTTTCATGGGGCGCGTGGGATGGGGTACCTATCCATTCCGGCGGGTGCGGCTACTTGCGGTTCCGCTCTTGCATCGACTCACTCGGCCTGGAGATTGGGTGGTGTGCAGCGCTCCGTAGGAGCTGGCTTGCCCGCGAAGGCGTCCGCTCAGGCGCTGCATGGCTCACGGGCCTCTTCGCCGGCAAGCCGGCTCCTACAGGTGTGGATGGGGCGGTTGTGCTTAAAAGGACCGAATGATCCGTCCCAGGGTTTCCATGGCCTTTTCCGCGGCTTCGTTCCACGGGCTGCCGTAGTTCAGGCGGATGCAGTTGCGAAAGCGCTGGGTCGGGGAAAAGATCGGCCCTGGGGCAATGCTGATGCCTTGGGCCAGGGCCATCTGGAACAGTTTCAGCGAGTCCATCTGCGGCGGCAGCTCCAGCCACAGGAAGTAGCCGCCTGCCGGCTGGCTGACCCGGGTCTGGGCCGGGAAGTAGCGGGCGATCGCCGCCAGCATGGCGCTCTGCTGTTCTTCCAGGGCATAGCGCAGCTTGCGCAGGTGGCGGTCGTAGCCACCGTGTTGCAGGTAGTCGGCAATCGCCGCCTGGGCCGGCATCGAGGCACACAACGAGGTCATCAGTTTCAGCCGTTCGATCTTCTGCGCATAGCGCCCGGCCGCGACCCAGCCGATGCGGTAGCCCGGGGCCAGGCTCTTGGCGAAGGAGCCGCAGTGCATCACCAGGCCCTCGGTGTCGAAGGCCTTGGCCGGTTTCGGCGCCTGCTGGCCGTAGTACAGCTCGGCGTAGACGTCGTCTTCGATCAGCGGCACCTGGTGCTGGCGCAACAGTTCCACCAGCTCCTGTTTCTTCGCCTCGGGCATGCTCGCGCCCATGGGGTTCTGGAAGTTGGTCATGCACCAGCAGGCCTTGATCGGGTGCCGCTCCAGGGTCTGGGCCAGCACCCCGAGGTCGATGCCGTCGCGCGGGTGCACGGGGATTTCCACCGCCTTGAGCTTGAGCCGCTCCAGCACTTGCAGGCTGGCGTAGAAGGCCGGAGCCTCGATGGCCACCAGGTCGCCGGGCTCGGTCACCGCTTGCAGGCACAGGTTCAGCGCCTCCAGGGCGCCGTTGGTGATCAGCAACTCCTCCATGGGCAGCATCAGCCCGGCCACCATGTAGCGCAGGGCGATCTGCCGACGCAGCTGCGGATTGCCCGGCGACATGTCGGTGACCACCACCCGCGGGTCCATCTCGCGGCTGGCGCTGGCCAGGGAGCGCGACAGGCGCTGCAGGGGGAACAGGGTCGGGCTGGGGAACGCCGAGCCGAAAGGCACGGTGCTCGGGTCCTTGATCGAATCGAGCACCGAGAACACCAGTTCGCTGACATCGACTTCGGTGGATTCATTGACTTCGCTGCTGATCACCGGCTCCGAGAACGGGCTCGGCGCGTGGGCATTGACGAAGTAGCCGGAGCGCGGGCGGGCGCGGATCAGGCCGCGACGCTCCAGCAGGTAATAGGCCTGGAACACCGTCGACGGGCTGACCCCGTAGGTCTGGCTGGCGTAGCGCACCGAAGGCACACGCTGGCCCGGCCCCAGGACCCCGGAGCGGATCAGTTCGGCGATGTCATCGGCGAATTTTTCGTAGCGTTTCATCTGCGGTTGAGGATCCAGTCTGGTCATCGGGTCGACATATCTGCGGTGGCGAGGGAGTGACGAACGCCGCCAGCGGGCTGGCGGCGGGTGTCCGGTTCATTGGCTCCGGGGCCGGCCCCGGGGGGAGCCGGCTCCCTCGCCAGGGCATTCTAGAGGCTCAGCGGTTCATCGGCGCGACAAAACGACTCTTGGCCACGGCGTAGACGCCCGGGTCATCGCTGTCGCTGACCTTGAAACTGATGGCCTGGGAGCTGCTCTGCGCCTTGTCCTGGGTCATCGCCACGGACACCGGCAGGTCGGTGATTTCACCGGGGGCCAGGCTCAGCTCGGTCTTGCCCTGCAGCTCGAAGCCTTCGCCATCCACCAGGGCCAGGTGGTACTGCTGGCGTTCCTGGGTCTTGTTGATGATCTTCAGGCTGTAGATGTTCTCGATCTGGCCCAGGGCGTTCTCGCGGAACAGGCCGCGGTCCTTGCTCACGTCCAGGGACACCATCGGCCGCTGCACCAGGGCCAGGGCCAGGGCGCCGATCATCACCAGCAGCACCAGGCTGTAGCCCACCAGGCGCGGACGCAGCAGGTGGGTCTTGCCGCCTTGCAACTCGTGTTCCGAGGTGTAGGCGATCAGGCCGCGGGCGTAGCCCATCTTGTCCATGATCGAGTCGCAGGCGTCGATGCAGGCAGCGCAGCCGATGCACTCCATCTGCAGGCCGTCGCGGATGTCGATTCCGGTAGGGCAGACCTGTACGCACAGCTGGCAGTCGATGCAGTCGCCCAGGCCGACATCGGCAGGCTTCACATCACGCTTGCGCGGGCCACGGCTTTCGCCGCGCACCGGGTTGTAGGAAATGGTCAGGGTGTCCTTGTCGAACATCACGCTCTGGAAGCGCGCATAAGGGCACATGTGCATGCACACCGCCTCGCGCAGCCAGCCGGCGTTGATGTAGGTGGCCGCGGCGAAGAACAGCACCCAGAACAGGCTCAGGCCGCCGATCTGCAGGGTCAGCAGTTCCTGGGCCAGGGGGCGGATGGGGGTGAAGTAGCCGACGAAGGTCAGGCCGGTGAGCAGGCTGATGCCCAGCCACAGGGTGTGCTTCATGGCCCGGCGGGCCAGCTTGTTCAGGCCCCAGGGCGCGGCCTGCAGCTTGATCCGCTGGTTGCGCTCGCCCTCGGTGACCTTTTCGCACCACATGAACAGCCAGGTCCACGAGCTTTGCGGGCAGGTGTAGCCGCACCAGACGCGGCCGGCGAACACGGTGATGGCGAACAGGCCGAAGGCGCAGATGATCAGCAGCGCCGAGAGGAGGATGAAGTCCTGGGGCCAGAAGGTTGCGCCGAAAATGTGGAACTTGCTTTCGGCCAGGTCCCAGAGCACGGCCTGGCGGCCACCCCAGTTGAGCCACACGGTGCCGAAGAACAGCAGGAACAGGAAACCTGCGCCGCTCATGCGCAGGGTGCGGAACAGGCCGCTGAAACTGCGGGTGTAGACGTGTTTGTCAGTGGTCTTCGTCTTCATCTGTGTAGGGCGTGAAGGTTCGAAGGTTTCTACTAATCGGACGGGGATTCTTTCGCTCATGGTCGTTCGCTCATCAGCCTCCATCAGGCCGGGCAACTATGACCACGGATCTGTTTGCATAACAGACTCAGGTATTTGATAAAAAACCGGATCAGATGGCCCTTTGCAGCGCCCCTGCGACAACTTGCCGTACCCCCTCAGGTGCCACCAGGGAGGGCTGCAGGCCGTGCTGGCACAGGGCCGCGGAGCGGGCCCTGATCCAGGTCAGTCAAATCACCGAATCACCTTCACTGGCTTTCAGATGGCGCCGGCCGTCGGTGGCACCTGCTACGGTCAATGCGTCGGCTTCTGCTTCGGTGATGTAGACCCGCTCGCCACCCAGGTCCACCGCCGACATCGACTTGGCGCTGTCGGTGATGATGGTCACGGCGCTCGCCGGGAGGTGCTGGTGCAGGGTTTCGGTGTCGAAATAGCAGGTCTGGTTTTCGATGCGCAGGCTCATGGCGGTTACCTCAAGGCAATGGCTGTACAGGTTAGGGCGCAGGGGCTGGCCAGGGTTCGACCACGGCGATCAACGGTGGCTGGGCAGGCGCTGGCAGGCGCTGGCGCAGGCTTGTGCAGGAACTGGCTGGCCAGCGAAGGCGTCCGTGGGGTTGGCAGCCGGCTTGGGGCCTCTTCTCCGGCAAGCCGGTTCCTACGGTGGTGGTGATGGCGGCACCTTTTGCTGGCGGGCGCGGTCCATCGCTCAGGAACCCGCGAAGGGACGAGGAGCGATCGCATGAACACCTGGTGGCAAGAAGTCTGGCTGACCCTGCAATACGAATTCGCCGATATCGGCGATGCCCGGCAACTGACCCAGATCACCCTGCGGCTGCTGGTGGCGGCCCTGCTGGGGGGCATTCTGGGCTTCGAACGCGAGCACCAGGGCAAGGCCGCCGGGGTTCGCACCCATATGCTGGTGGCCATGGGCGCGGCCCTGTTCGTGCTGGTGCCGAGCCTGTCCGGGGCCCAGGCCGATGCCATGAGCCGGGTGCTCCAGGGGGTCATCGCCGGGATCGGTTTTCTCGGCGCCGGGACCATCCTCAAGGGCCGTGAAGAAGACCAGGGCCAGCACGTCAAGGGCCTGACCACCGCCGCCGGGCTGTGGATGACCGCCGCCATCGGTGTGGCCGCCGGCATGGGCCGCGAGGCCACGGCGGTGCTCAGTACCTTGCTGGCGCTGATGGTCTTCAGCCTGATGCCGCTGATTGTCCGGCGCCTGGAAAAGCGCCAGGACGGCTGATGCCCCGGGCCTCCCCACGCGGCTGTCTATGCTTGCTGGCTGGGCGGGCGCCCGGGCTCAGGCGCTGACCACCACCGGCGGCATGGTAGTGGGCGGGTCGCCCTTGGGTGGCGGGGTGCTTTCCGGCGGTTCCTGCTCCGGGATCGGCTCAGGCTCGCTGGGGGGCAGGGTCGGTTGGTCGATGTTGGGATCGGGGGTTTCTGCCGGGATCGGGATATTCATCGCGCTGGCCTCCTTTGTGCTTGCAGATGCACGGGCTCTTCTGGTGGACCGCAGCGGCGCGGATTTGATTCCCGCCGCTTGGCCGACCAATCGCGGTGAACTTTCGCCGCAGGCTTTGGCTCGGAACCTAAGTGCATTGATTCACCGGGGCCGCGGCCCCGCCACCAGAGCGTCGAAGACGTGAAAAAGGGGTGATGCTCGATGACTGTAGAAAAACCGACCGAACAGCAATACCAGGCGCACCTGCCGTTGTCCCAGGCTCTGCTGCTGCCGCGCATTGCCATCGAGAGCATCCGCCCGGTGCTCGACGGCGGCCAGTTCGCGGTCAAGGCGGTGGCCGGCCAGGAGGTAGAGGTGGCGTGCAAGGTATTCGCCGACGGCCACGACAAACTGGCGGTGCGGGTGCGCTGGCACAACGAGCAACAGGACAGCTGGGCCAGCCAGGCCCTGGAAGACCAGGGCAACGACGGTTGGCTGGGGCGTTTCACGGTGCCCGAAGTGGGGCGCTACCGCTTCTGCATCGAAGCCTGGATCGATCAGTTCGCCAGCTTCTGCTACGAGCTGGAGAAAAAGCACCTGGCCGGGGTTGCGGTCAGCCTGGAGCTGCAGGAGGGCCGCAGCCATGTGCAACAGGCCGCCGAGCGCAGCGAAGGGCCGCTGCGCGAGCAGTTGCTGGGGTTGCAGCGCGATCTGTCCGGGTTGCTGGAGGCCGAGCAGGTGGCGCTGTTTCTCAGCGAGTCCAGCGCGCGCCTGATGGCCGAGGCCGATCACCGGCCCTACCTGAGCCTGAGCCCCGAGTACCCGCTGGATGTGGAGCGGCTACAGGCGCAGTTCGCCAGTTGGTACGAGCTGTTTCCCCGCTCGATCACCGACGATCCGGCCCGCCACGGCACGTTCAACGACGTTCATTCGCGGCTGCCGATGATTCACGACATGGGCTTTGACGTGCTGTATTTCCCGCCGATCCACCCCATCGGCCGCAGCCACCGCAAGGGGCCCAACAACTCGCTGAGCGCAGGCCCGGACGATCCCGGCAGCCCCTATGCAATCGGCAGCGAGGAGGGCGGCCACGAGGCCATCCACCCGCAACTGGGCAGCCGGGAGGACTTCCGCCGGCTGCTGGCGGCGGCCGCCGACCACGGCCTGGAGATCGCCCTGGACTTCGCCATCCAGTGCTCCCAGGACCACCCCTGGCTCAAGCAGCACCCGGGCTGGTTCAACTGGCGCCCGGACGGCACCATCAAATACGCCGAGAACCCGCCGAAGAAGTACCAGGACATCGTCAATGTCGACTTCTATGCCGCCGAGGCCATTCCCAGCCTGTGGCTGGAACTGCGGGACATCGTCATCGGCTGGGTCGAGGAGGGGGTCAAGACCTTTCGCGTGGACAACCCCCACACCAAGCCGCTGCCGTTCTGGCAGTGGCTGATCGGCGAAGTGCGCCGCCAGTACCCTGAGGTGATCTTCCTCGCCGAAGCCTTCACCACCCCGGCGATGATGGCGCGCCTGGGCAAGGTCGGTTACACCCAGAGCTACACCTACTTCACCTGGCGCAACACCAAGAGCGAGTTGTCCAGCTACCTGGCCGAACTCAACCAGCCGCCGTGGCGCGACTGCTTCCGCCCCAACTTCTTCGTCAACACCCCGGACATCAACCCGCAGTTCCTGCATGACTCGGGGCGCCCTGGGTTTCTGATCCGCGCGGTGCTGGCCACCATGGGATCCGGGCTGTGGGGCATGTATTCCGGGTTCGAGCTGTGCGAATCGGCGCCGGTGCCGGGCAAGGAGGAGTACCTGGATTCGGAGAAATACCAGATCCGCCCCCGGGACTTCTCGGCGCCGGGCAACATCATTGCCGAGATCGCCCAGCTCAACCGCATCCGCCGGCAGAACCCGGCGCTGCACAGCCACCTGGGGCTCAAGCTGTACAACGCCTGGAATGACCACATCCTGTATTTCGGCAAGCGCAGCGGCGACAACTTCGTGCTGGTGGCGGTCAGCCTCGACCCGTTCAACCCCCAGGAGGCGCATTTCGAATTGCCGCTGTGGGAAATGGGCCTGGCCGATGACGCCCAGACCCAGGGCGAAGACCTGATGAACGGCCACCGCTGGACCTGGTACGGCAAGACCCAGTTCATGCGCATCGAACCGGCGCAGCCCTTCGGCATCTGGCGCATCACCGCCACGTAGGAGCCGGCTTGGGCCCATGGGCCTTGTGCAGGCCCGGCCGACGCCTTCGCTGGCAAGCCAGCTCCCACGGTGGGGCGTGGTTTGTGGCAGCTGCGAATTCAATTTTTTCAGGAGCCCGACATGGCCAAGAAACCTCGCCCCACGACCTTTATCAAGGACCCGCTCTGGTACAAGGACGCGGTGATCTACCAGGTGCATGTGAAGTCCTACTTCGATTCCAACAACGACGGAATCGGCGATTTTCCCGGGCTGATCGCCAAACTCGACTACATCAAGGACCTGGGGGTCAACACCATCTGGCTGTTGCCGTTCTACCCCTCGCCGCGGCGCGACGATGGCTACGACATCGCCGAGTACCGCGGGGTCAGCCCCGACTACGGCACCCTGGCTGACGCCCGGCGCTTTATCGCCGAGGCCCACAAGCGCGAACTGCGGGTGATCACCGAGCTGGTGATCAACCACACCTCCGACCAGCACCCCTGGTTCCAGCGGGCACGCAAGGCCAAGCCGGGTTCGGCGGCGCGCAATTTCTACGTGTGGTCCGACGACGACCAGAAATACGACGGCACGCGGATCATCTTTCTCGACACCGAGAAGTCCAACTGGACCTGGGACCCGGTGGCCGGCCAGTACTTCTGGCACCGCTTCTACTCCCACCAGCCGGACCTCAACTTCGACAACCCCCAGGTGATGAAGGCCGTGCTCTCGGTGATGCGCTACTGGCTCGACATGGGCATCGACGGCCTGCGCCTGGACGCCATTCCCTACCTGATCGAGCGCGATGGCACCAACAACGAGAACCTGCCGGAGACCCATCAGGTGCTCAAGCAGATCCGCGCCGAAATCGACGCCAACTATCCGGACCGCATGCTCCTGGCCGAGGCCAACCAATGGCCGGAAGACACCCAGCTGTACTTTGGTGATGTCACAGGCAGCGACGGCGACGAGTGCCACATGGCCTTCCACTTTCCGCTGATGCCGCGCATGTACATGGCCCTGGCCCAGGAGGATCGCTTCCCCATCACCGACATCCTGCGCCAGACCCCGGAGATCCCGGCCAACTGCCAGTGGGCGATCTTCCTGCGCAACCACGATGAACTGACCCTGGAAATGGTCACCGACCGCGAGCGCGACTACCTGTGGAACTACTACGCCGCCGACCGCCGGGCGCGGATCAACCTGGGGATCCGCCGGCGCCTGGCACCGCTGATGGAGCGTGACCGGCGGCGCATCGAGCTGCTCAACAGCCTGCTGCTGTCGATGCCCGGTACCCCGACCCTGTACTACGGCGACGAGATCGGCATGGGCGACAACATCTACCTGGGGGACCGGGATGGCGTGCGTACGCCGATGCAATGGTCCATCGACCGCAACGGCGGTTTCTCCCGGGCCGACCCGGCCAGCCTGGTGCTGCCGCCGATCATGGATTCGCTGTACGGCTACCCGTCAGTTAACGTCGAGACCCAGTCTGGCGATCCCCATTCTCTGCTCAACTGGACCCGGCGCATGCTGGCGGTGCGCAAGCAGTCCAAGGCCTTTGGCCGTGGCACGCTGAAGATGCTGTCGCCGAGCAACCGACGGATCCTGGCCTATACCCGGGAATACACCGGGCCTGACGGCAAGCAGGAGATCATCCTGTGCGTGGCCAACGTCTCGCGCAGCGCCCAGGCCGCGGAGCTGGACCTCTCGGCGTTCGCGGGCATGGTGCCGGTGGAGATGCTCGGCGGGAACGCCTTTCCGCCCATTGGCCAGCTGAATTTCCTCCTGACCCTGGCGCCCTACGGTTTCTACTGGTTCGTCCTGGCGGCGGAAAACCAGATGCCCAGCTGGCACGTGGAACCGGCCCAGAGCCTGCCGGATTTCACCACCCTGGTGCTGAAGAAACGCCTCGAAGAATTGCTCGAAGCGCCATCGCGCACCACCTTGGAGCAGGAAGTACTGCCCAACTGGCTGCCCAAGCGGCGCTGGTTCGCCGGCAAGGACAGCGCCATCGACCAGGCGCGGATCGCCTACGGCGTGCGCTTTGGCGACCCGCAGCACCCGGTGCTGCTCAGCGAGATCGAAGTCACCAGCGCCGGGCGCAGCGAGCGCTACCAGTTGCCGTTCGGCCTGTTGGCCGAAGAGCAGATCAACAGCGCCTTGCCCCAGCAACTGGCCATGGCCCGGGTGCGTCGCGGGCGCCAGGTGGGGCTGATCACCGACGCCTTCGCCCTCGACAGTTTCGTGCGCAACGTGCTGCTGGCGCTGCAGGGCGCCACCTGCCTGGACAGCGAGCAGGGCCAGATCCGTTTCGAGGCCACCGCGCAGCTGGCGGCGCTGGGCCTGGGGGCCGACGCCGAGGTGCGCTACCTGTCGGCGGAGCAGTCCAACAGCTCGGTGGTGGTGGGCGGCAGCCTGGTGCTCAAGCTGATCCGCAAGGTGGCGGGGGGCATTCACCCGGAACTGGAAATGGGCGCCTTCCTCACCGCTGCCGGCTTTGCCCACATCTCGCCGCTGCTGGGCTCGGTGCTGCGCCGCGATGCCCAGGGCGAAGACCATCTGCTGATGATCGCCCAGGGCTACCTGAACAATCAGGGCGATGCCTGGGAGTGGACCCAGAACAACCTCGAGCGGGCGATCCGCGACGAGCTGGCCGAGGCCATGTCCGAGCAGGAGCAGCACTACAACGCCCTGGGCGAGCTCCAGGATTTCGCCGGCCTGCTGGGCCAGCGCCTGGGGGAAATGCACCTGCTGCTGGCGGCCCCCAGCGACAATCCGGATTTCGCTCCCGAGCACGCCACCGCCAAGGATGCCCAGGCCTGGAACCAGCAGGTTGCCGAGCAACTGGAGCGCGGGTTGCAACTGCTTCAACAGCACCAGGCCGAACTCGCGGCAGGGGAGCAGAAATTGCTCGGCAAATTGTTGCAGCATAAGGCGCTGATCCTGGGTCACATCCAGCAACTGGCCAAACAGTTGGTGGGGGGCGTGCGGATTCGTGTCCACGGCGACCTGCACCTGGGACAGGTACTGGTGATCAAGGGCGATGCCTACCTGATCGACTTCGAGGGCGAGCCGGCCCGGCCCCTGGCCGAGCGCCGCGGCAAGCACAGCCCGTACAAGGATGTCAGCGGGGTCCTGCGTTCCTTCGACTACGCGGCGGCCATGGCCCTGGAGGCACCGGCGGTGGACGGCGCGCAAGGCGCGGCGGCGGGGCGGCGCAAAGTGGTCACGCGCTACCTGGCCGAGGCGCGCCACGCCTTTGTCCAGGCGTATCGGCTGGCGACGGCTAATCTTGCCCATGGCTGGCAGGACCCGGCGGCCGCGGATGCCGCCCTGGCACTGTTCAGCCTGGAGAAGGCCGCCTACGAGCTGGCCTATGAAGCGGAGAACCGTCCCGCCTGGTTGCCTGTGCCATTGCACGGCCTGGTGGGGCTGTTACGTGAACTGAAACCCTTTTCCGATATTGAGAGTGGTGGAGAGCAGTCATGAGTTTCTCGAACAAGGAACAGGGAAAGCAGCAACCGGCATTGCTTCCTTCGGCCAAGGCCATCGACGCCCTGGTACGGGCCGAACACCGCGATCCATTCGCCATTCTCGGGCCCCACGGCGATGGCGCCGGCGGGCAATTCATCCGCGCTTTCCTGCCCGGGGCGCTGAGTGTGCAGGTGCTGGACCGCGACCAGCAGCAGGTGCTCGGCAGCCTGCAAGCCGGTGAGGTGCCGGGGCTGTTTGTCGGGCACTTTCCCGAGGCCCGGCCCTATCTCTTGCGCATTCAATGGGCCGGGGGCGAACAGGTCAGTGAAGACCCCTACAGCTTCGGCCCCCTGCTGGGGGAGATGGACCTGTACCTGTTTGCCGAAGGCAATCACCGCGACCTCAGTTCCTGCCTGGGGGCGCAACTGACCACCGTGGACGGCATCGACGGCGTGCGTTTTGCGGTCTGGGCACCGAATGCCCGGCGGGTCTCGGTGGTGGGCGACTTCAATATCTGGGACGGGCGCCGGCACCCGATGCGCCTGCGCCATCCCTCCGGGGTCTGGGAGCTGTTCATCCCGCGCCTGCAGGCGGGCGAGGCCTATAAATACGAGATCCTCGGGCCCCAGGGCATCCTGCCGCTCAAGGCCGACCCCATGGCCCTGGCCACGCAGTTGCCGCCGGACACCGCCTCCAGAGTCGCGCCGCACCTGACCATCGAGTGGCAGGACCAGGAGTGGATGCTGGCCCGTGGCGAGCGCCAGCGGGTGGACGCGCCGCTGTCGATCTATGAGCTGCATGCCGGTTCCTGGCAGTGCGAAGTGGACGACCTTGGAGAAGTGGCCCGCCAGTACAGCTGGGCCGAACTGGCCGAACGGCTGATTCCCTACGTCAAGGACCTGGGGTTTACCCATATCGAGCTGATGCCGATCATGGAGCACCCGTTTGGCGGCTCCTGGGGCTACCAGCCGCTGTCGCAGTTCGCCCCCAGCGCCCGCTACGGCAGCCCGCAGGATTTTGCAGCCTTCATCGACGCCTGCCACCAGGCAGGCATCGGGGTGATTCTCGATTGGGTGCCGGCGCACTTTCCCACCGATACCCACGGCCTGGCGCAGTTCGACGGCACTGCACTGTATGAGTACGGCAACCCCCTGGAAGGCTTCCACCAGGACTGGGACACCCTGATCTACAACCTGGGGCGTACCGAAGTGCACGGTTTCATGCTGGCTTCGGCACTGCACTGGCTCAAGCATTTCCACGTCGACGGCCTGCGGGTGGATGCCGTGGCCTCGATGCTCTACCGCGACTATTCGCGCAAGGCCGGGGAATGGGTGCCGAACCGCCACGGCGGCCGGGAAAACCTCGAAGCCATTGATTTTCTGCGCCACCTCAACGACGTCGTGGCCCTGGAGGCCCCGGGTGCCCTGGTGATCGCCGAGGAGTCCACCGCCTGGCCCGGGGTCAGCCAGCGCACCGACCAGGGCGGCCTGGGCTTTGCCTATAAATGGAACATGGGCTGGATGCATGATTCCCTGCATTACATCCAGCAGGACCCGGTGTACCGCGCCCACCATCACAACGAACTGAGCTTTGGTCTGGTGTACGCCTGGTCCGAGCGTTTCATCCTGCCGATCTCCCACGACGAAGTGGTGCACGGCAAGCACTCGCTGATCGACAAGATGCCCGGCGATCGCTGGCAGAAGTTCGCCAACCTGCGGGCCTACCTGAGCTTCATGTGGGCCCATCCGGGCAAGAAGCTGCTGTTCATGGGCTGCGAGTTCGGCCAATGGCGCGAGTGGAACCACGACCAGCAACTGGACTGGTACCTGCTGCAATACCCCGAGCACCGCGGGGTGCAGCAACTGGTGGGGGACCTCAACCGCCTGTATCGCCAGTACCCGGCGCTGCACGACCAGGACGACGTGCCCCAGGGTTTCCAATGGCTGATCGGCGACGATGCGATCAACAGCGTCTATGCCTGGTTGCGCTGGAGCAAGAGCGGCGAACCGCTGCTGGTGGTGGCCAACTTCACCCCGGTGCCACGCCAGGGCTATCGCGTCGGCGTACCGGTGGCGGGGCGCTGGAGCGAGTTGCTCAACAGCGATTCGCAACTGTATGCCGGCTCCAACTACGGCAACGGTGGCGAGGCCTTCAGCGAAGAGCAGAGCAGCCATGGCCAGGCCCTGTCCCTGGTACTCAACCTGCCGCCGCTGGCCGTACTGATCCTGCGCCCTGACAGTTGACCCAGGCGTCCTGTAGCCGTTGCCGAAGGTTACGAACGGTCTGGGCGGCGCTCCGTCGCTGGGGCGCGGGGTTTGCGAGGACGCCAACGGCTCGTCTGAAGATCGCCCAGTCAACCGGTTACAGGGACTCGGCGGCCTCGGCGATCAGCGCGGCTACGGGCCCGGGCTGGGAGGCGAGGGAGGCGTGGCTGGCGTCCAGGTGAATGACCTTGCGGGCGTTGAGCCGGGCGGCCATGCGCTCCTGGTTCGCCGGGGCGATCATGCGGTCGGCACGGGACACCTGGTACCAGGAAGGTTTGTCGCGCCATGCCGGGGCCCCGAGGGCGTCGCCGAAGGTGCTGGCCAGCGGCGCCTTCTGGGTCAGGCCCATGACCAGCCCTTCCTGGGGGCTGAGATCCTGGCAGAAGCTCTGCTGGAAACGCTCCGGACGCACCCAGAGGTAGCCGTCGCTGTCGGGCGCCAGATTGGCGGCGGCTTCAGGCGGGAACTCCTGGGTCAGGCCACCGGGGCTTTCACCCTGGTCCGGGGCGAAGGCGGCGATGTACACCAGGCCCGCGACGTTCGGCGCATGCCCGGCCTGGGTGATCACCGCGCCGCCGTAGGAGTGCCCCACCAGCAGCACCGGCCCCGCTTGCTGGGCCACCAGTTTGCGGGTCCGTTCGACGTCCTCGGCGAGGGAGGTCAGGGGCAGTTCCACGGCGCGGATCTTCTCGTAACCGCGGTTCAGCAGTTCGACGATGACCCGGTTCCAGTGGGCGGCACCGCCCCAGAAACCGTGGACCAGGACAATCGTGGGTTGCTCGCTCATCGCTTGACTCCTTCTCTGGGCTCAAGGTTGGCCCGGAGGCGGGCGCCCCCAGGCTCGGGTTCGGGGAAAAGCATGGTCGACTCTGGCGGGAATACGGCTATTTATTCATGAATTCTGATGTGCGGCCCCAGGCGGCAGGTGCACTTCCACCGCCAGCGGCAGGTGATCGGAGAGGTGGGTCCAGGGCTTGTTGCCGAGGATCTGCGGGCGGTGGCTGTGGGCGTTGCGCAGGTAGACCCGATCCAGGCGCAGCAGTGGCCAGCGGGCCGGGTAGGTCTTGGCCGGGCGGCCATGATGGCGTTCGAAGGCTTCGTGCAGGTCGTTGCGCCGGCCCAGGGTGGCGTTGCCGTGCATCTGCCAGTCATTGAAGTCGCCGGCGATGATCACCGGTGCCTCCTCGGGCAGGGATTCGAGCAACTGGCCCAGCAGCGCCAGCTGCAACTGGCGATGGCTTTCCAGCAGGCTCAGGTGCACGCAGATGGCGTGGACCTCGGCGTGGCCGGGCACATCCAGCACGCAGTGCAGCAGGCCCCGGCGCTCGGGGCCGGTGATCGAAACATCGAGGTTGCGGTACTGGCGGATCGGAAACTTCGACAACAGGGCGTTGCCGTGATGGCCGTCGGGGTACACCGCGTTGCGCCCGTAGGCGTAGTCGCTCCACATGCTGTCGGCGAGAAACTCGTACTGTGACTGCTGAGGCCAGTTATCCAGGCGCGAGGCATGGCGCTCGTGCTCGCCCAGCACTTCCTGGAGAAACACCAGGTCGGCCTGGGTACTGCGCACGGCCTCGCGCAGTTCCGGAAGAATGAAGCGGCGGTTCAGGGCGGTGAAGCCCTTGTGGGTATTGACGGTCAGAACGCGTAACCGCTGGACCGCCTCGGGGTTGGGCTGGCGGGTGGAATCGCTGCTCACGCGGGCTCCTTGGAATCAGTGGCGGTTACAGATGGGACTGGCGACCGGTGCGTGCGTTCAGCTTATTTTCCACCCGCGCAGGCCTACATCAGGATGATCTCGTAGGGCAGGCGCAGGCGCTCCAGCAGCACCGGCGACAGCGACGGCTCCAGGCCGATCTCCGGCTCGCCCTGCAACTGGCTGGCATAGGCGTGGGCGGCGTGGCGCTTGCGGGCCACGGTCCAGGTGTCCAGGCGCAGCTTGCGCGCACGCTGCCAGGGGATCTGGTGCTCCTCGCGGGCCGCCCAGTGCCAGGCCCAGATCGGAATCTCATGAAAACGCGCACCCACCAGGCTCGCGGCCTTGGCCGTGGCCCGGCCCACGGCTTCGTGGTCGAGGTTGCCATCGGCGCGCCAGGTGCTGAACACCACGTCGGTGTCGCGCAGGTAGCGGCAGATGAAGGGCACCAGTTGCTGTTCCCGTTCGCTCAAGGCGCTGTCGGCAAAGCCGCCGCGGATCCACTTCAGGCTGTGCAGGGGCAGGCCCAGGCGACGCAGAGCTTCGGCGCTTTCCTGGGGCCGGAACACGCTCAGGCGGCGCTTGGGCCACAGCTCCGACCCGGGATGGCTGGCGCTGCCGTCGCTGATGGAAATCAGTTGCAGAGGGTGGCCGTGGTGGGCCAGCACTTGCAGCAGGCCGCCGCTGGCGACCACTTCGTCACCGGGGTGAGGGGCGACTATCACTGCCCGGGAGCCGGCCGGAACCAGGTTGGCCAGATTGATGGCCGGCACCTCGGCCAGGCTGCGGGCACTGTTCCAGACTTGGCTGGGCCAGTTGCTGTCGATTGCGGGTATGGCTTTCATGGGGTGTCACATCCCTGTTTTCCGGGCCACGGCAAGAGCGGTTGAACCTCCGTTCAGTCGCGACCCTGGGTTTGCACGCACGCTGATTCCTTGGCACCTGCCTCAGCGTGAAGTACCGGTGCCCCATACCTTTGGAGCACCGCGATTCGGGGGTAATCATACACAGCCTGGAGCTTTCCACGCAGTGCCAGCCCAGGCTTATTTGCTGATTACCAAGCCCGTCACAGGGTAGACGGCAATTCTCCCCCCGGGGAGGCGCACCGACCAATGCCATGCCGTACTTCACAGCCCTGCGCAAGGTTCGCTCAGGCGCTTGAGGTAATCGCCGAACCCACCTTTGGCCCGCGAATCCAGGCGCCCGCTGGTAATCACTTGCGGATGCCGGCTCCAGGCGATGCTGGCGCCGCAGCGCTGCAACTGTCGCACCAGCTGCACATCCTCGTGGCAGGCCAGGGCCTCGAAGCCGCCGGCGCGGACATAGGCTGCAGCGCTGATGCCGAGGTTGGCGCCATGGATGTGCCGGTGGCCATCGCTGTCCTGGTAGGCGTCGTGATAGCGGATCCGGGCCTGGGGTTCGAAGCCTTCGCTCCAGCGGTCGACGGTGACGGTGCCGCAGACGGCGTCGGCGCCCAGGGCCAGTTGGGCCACCAGCCAGTCTTCGGGTACGCGGCTGTCGGCATCGGTACAGGACAGCCAGCGGGCGCCGGCCTGCAGCAGCAACTGCGCGCCCGCGGCCCGTGCCCGTCCGACATTGCGCACCTGCAATTGCATGTGTTGCACGGCGAACTGGCGGGCAATGTCCAAAGAACCGTCGGAGCAGCTGTCGAGCACCACCAGGATCGCCACGTCCTCATTGAGTTCGGGGTGGCTGGCGGCTTTCAGGGCGCAGCGCAGGCACTCGGCCAGCAGTTGCTCCTCGTTATGGGCGGGTATCACCACTCCGATCATCGCAGGCCCTCCAGGGTCGCGACCGAATCCGCTTCGCGGCCCCAGAGGTCGAGGAGAAAGTCCGCTTCCTGGTGCTCCAGCAAGCGTGGCAGTTGCAAATGGCGATGGAGCAGTTCGTGCACTTGTCCGGCATCCAGGGGGCACTCGGCAATGGGCGGGCGCCAGTGGCAGGCCAGTAGCTGGCCATCCGCGGCCAGGGAGCCCAGGGCCCGTGCCACCAGTTGCGCCAGGTCGGCGGCGTCCAGGTAATAGCCGATCTCGCTGATGACGATCAGATCGAAGGGCCCCTTGGGCCAGTCCTGGGGCAGGCGGCCGTGTTCCACCCGGGCGTGGGGGAAGGAGCGCAAGCGCTGCCGGGCCAGGTCCACCGCGTTGCGCGCGGTGTCGTAGGCCAGCAGGCTGTCGCAGCGGCTGGCCAGTTCGGCGCTGAGTTCGCCGTTGGCACAGCCGGGTTCGAAAATGCTCCGGTAGTGGCGGCGCGGCAGGCTGGCCAGGGTGATTGCACGTTTGCGCTGTTCATACCAGCGCTGGCGAAAGGCCCAGGGGTCCTGGTCCCGGGCGAACAGCCCTTCGAAATAGCGACTGTCGACACTCATAGGAACACCACCTCAAAAGGTTGCAGCAGACGCTCGATGATGTGCGGTGCCAACACGGGCGCCAGGCCGATCTGCGGGTCGCCCTCCAGTTGGCTGGCAAAGGCGTGGATGGCATGGCGCTTGCGGGCCACCTGGGCAGGGCTGAGCAGCACCTTGCGGGCCCGCTCCCAGGGCAGCTGCCGGCCCTCGGGATCGGCCCAGTGCCAGGTCCAGATCGGCAGTTCCTTGAGGCTCGCACCCGCGGCCCGGGCGGCCAGGGCGCTGGCCCGGCCCACGGCTTCGTGGTCGCAGTGGCCGTCCTCGCACCAGGTGCTGAACAGCACGTCACCGGCGCGCAGGCAACCCTGGATGAACTGCGTCAGGGCGGCTTCGTCCCGGGCGACGCGGCTGTCCTCGAAGCCCGCGCGCAGCCATGTGAAGCGCTGCAGCGGCAGGCCCAGGCGGCGCAAGCCTTCGGCGGACTCCTGGGGCCGTACCTGGCTCAGGCGCTGTACCGGCCAGCGCAGGGAGCCGGGATGGCTGGCGCAACCATCGGTGACCGAAATCAGCAGCAGCTCGCGCCCTTCGGTCGCCAGCAGTTGCAGGAGGCCGCCACAGCCGAGGATTTCATCGTCCGGGTGCGGGGCCACAATCACCGCCCGCGCTCCTTGCGGGACCAGGGTTCGAATATCCACCGCGGCCATGGCCTGCAGTTGCGAGGAAGCCTGCCAGGCCCGCAGCGAGGTGCCGCGACCGACAATCGGATTGGCTTTCACAGTTGCCATCCTCCCGGGTCCGCTGCAGCGTGGGCGGCGTTGGCCAGCTGTTGCCCGAGAATGGCCAGGTCACGCTCGGCATGGCTCTGGCGGATGAACACCGGCAGGTCCGCCAGCAGCCGGGCGAAGTGCCGGTCCAGGCAATAGGGGCCGGCGCCCAGCGCCCGGCCGACGTGGTGCAGCACGCTGTCGACGCTGGCCTCGGTCACCGCCCGGGCGCGCCGGGCCAGCAACTGGCACTCAGCCTGGGGCGCCTGATCCAACTGCCGGGCACTGTGGCGCAGCACACAGGCGGCCTGATGCAGGGCGCTGTCCACTGCCCCCAGGTGGGCCAGGGCATGGGGCTCGTCGCGTTTGGCGCAGTGTTCGCGCAGGGGGCGTGCGATGGCCTGGGCGGCCCCCAGCCAGCAGGCGGCGATGCCGATGGCGCCTTGCCAGAAGCCCGGGCGCTGCAGGTAGTCATCCGGCCCGCCGACCCATTGGCCACGAGCCTCGTGGAAGTCAACCCGCTGGCTGCCGGTACTGGCCATGCCCACCGCTTGCCAACTGCCGCTCTCGACCTGCACCCCGGGCTGGTCCAGGGCCACCGCCACCAGGCGTTGGTGGCCGTCGGCGTCCCAGGCGGTGAGCAGGGCATGGCTGAGCACCTCGGCCCCCGAGCACCAGGCCTTGGTGCCGCTGAGCCGGCAGTGCGGGCCATCGGCAACGGCGTGCACCCGGGCCTGGGGCGGCTCCGCGGCCCAGGTGCCCCAGGTGGTGCCGGGGGGCACGGGGCAGCCCAGTTCCGCCATGATCGCCAGGGCGTCGGTGTGCCCCTCGTAGAGCTTGCACAGGCCCAGGTCATGGCCGGCGACCCTGGCCAGGGCCTGCCAGCGTTGCAGGGTGGCGCCCCCGGCGGGCAGTGGCAGGCGGTCGAGCCCGGCGCCCACCAGGGCGTCCAGGCACAGGCCCAGGGCGCGGGTGTCGGCATGCCCCAGGTCGGGGGAGTGATGCAGGAAGCCTTGCAGGTCCATGTTCAGTCTTCTTCCTCATGTTGCAGTTCGAACAGCAGCAAGGAGCGCCCGGTCACCGAATACTCGTGGCCGAAGGCAAAGCGTTCCTGGCCGCGCACCGCCGGCTGGTTGGTGTCGAGCATGCAGGTCCAGAACTCTCCGGCGGGCACCTCAGGCAGGCGGAAGTTGACGATGTCGTGGTGGGCGTTGACCACCAGCAGCAGCGTGGCATCGGCCCCGGGGCGGCGGATCCCGGTTTCCTGGGCGCGGCCGTCCAGCAGCATGCCCAGGCAGCGACCATGGGGGTCCTGCCAGTGCTCGGTGGTCATCTCGCTGCCGTCGGGAGCCAGCCAGGTGACGTCCTTGACCCCGATGTCCTCGTTGTAGCTGCCCACCAGGAAGCGCCCGCGCCGCAGGATCGGGTAGCTCAGGCGCAGCTTGATCAGGCGCTTGACGAACTTGAGCAGGGACTTGCCGTCGTTATCCAGCTCCCAGTTGACCCAGCCGATCTCGCTGTCCTGGCAGTAGGCGTTGTTGTTGCCGTGCTGGGTGCGGGCGAATTCGTCGCCGGCCACCACCATCGGCGTGCCCTGGGCCAGTAGCAGGGTGGCGAAGAAGTTGCGCATCTGGCGCAGGCGCAGGGCGTTGATCTCGGGGGCGTCGCTGGGGCCTTCGACGCCGTGGTTCCAGGACAGGTTGTTGTTGCTGCCGTCCTGGTTGTTCTCGTCGTTGGCTTCGTTGTGCTTGTCGTTGTAGGACACCAGGTCGTGCAGGGTGAAACCGTCGTGGGCAGTGACGAAGTTGACCGAGGCGTAGGGCCGGCGGCCGCGCTGGTTGAACATCTCGCCGGAGGCGGTCATGCGCCCGGCAAAATCCGCCAGTTGACCGTCGTCGCCTTTCCAGAAGGCCCGTACGGTGTCGCGGAAACGATCGTTCCATTCCACCCAGCCCGGCGGGAAGTTGCCCACCTGATAGCCGCCGGGGCCGCAGTCCCAGGGTTCGGCGATCATCTTCACCTGGCGCAGCACCGGGTCCTGGCGGCAGGCCACGAGGAAGCTGTGGCGCTCGTCGAAACCGTCGTGGTAACGCCCGAGAATGGTCGCCAGGTCGAAGCGGAAGCCGTCCACGTGCATTTCCGTGGCCCAGTAGCGCAGCGAGTCGGTGACCATCTGCAGCACGCAGGGGTGGCTCAGGTCCAGGGTGTTGCCGGTGCCCGAATCGTTGATGTAGAAGCGCTTGTCGTCGGGCATCAGGCGGTAGTAGGAGGCGTTGTCGATGCCGCGCATGGACAGGGTCGGGCCTTGCTCGTTGCCTTCGGCGGTGTGGTTGTAGACCACGTCCAGGATCACCTCCAGCCCGGCTTCGTGCAGGTGGGCGACCATTTCCTTGAATTCGGCGATCTTGCCGCTGGCCAGGTAGCGCGGGTCGGGGGCGAAGAAGGCGATGCTGTTGTAGCCCCAGTAGTTGGTCATGCCCTTGTGCAGCAGGTGCTGGTCGTTGACGAAGGCGTGGATCGGCAGCAGCTCCACCGACGACACCCCGAGCTTGCGGATGTGCTCCAGCACGTCGTCCACCATCAGCCCGGCGAAGCTGCCCCGCAGGTTCTCGGGCACCGAAGGGTGGCGCATGGTGAAGCCGCGCACATGGGTCTCGTAGATGATGGTCTTGTCCCAGGGCACGCTGACCCGCTGGTCGTTGCCCCAGGTGTGGGCCGGGTCGATGACCTTGCACTTGGGCACGAAGGGCGCGCTGTCGCGCTCGTCGAAACTGAGGTCGGCATCCGGGTGGCCGATGGTGTAGCCGAACAGCGCCTCGGACCATTTCAGCTCGCCCACCAGTTGCTTGGCATAGGGGTCGATCAGCAGTTTGTTGGGGTTGAAACGGTGACCGTTGGCCGGGTCGTAGGGGCCGTGCACGCGGTAGCCGTAGATCAGCCCCGGGTGAGCGTCGGGCAGGTAGCCGTGGAAGATTTCGTCGGTGTATTCCGGAAGTTCGATGCGTTCGAGTTCCACTTCGCCGGCATCATCGAACACACAGAGCTCGACCTTGGTGGCATTGGCCGAGAACAGCGCGAAGTTGACCCCCAGGCCGTCCCAGGTGGCGCCGAGGGGGAAGGGCAGGCCTTCACGGATGCGCGAGGGTTCGCTCTCGGGAGTGGCGGCGGGCTGCTTGGATCTGCTCATGGTTGCTCCTGCAGTGAGAGGGTGACGGGTCGGGCTCTTTCTTCAGGGCGAACGCGACCCTTATGGCGCGCGGGCGCGCCACGGGTTGACGAGGACGAGATGGCTGGCGGGTGTCAGTTGGCCGGCGGTTTGCGCGGCGCCCGGGGCTTCTTCGCCGCCGCGGGTTTTTCTCCCGGGGGCACTACCACGGCGACGGCCGACTTGGCCTTGGGCTTGGCCGCGCTCTTGGCGGCGGGCTTTCCGGTGGCAGGCTTGGCCTTGCCGGCCTTGGGTGGCGTGCTTGGAGCCAGGGCTTCGGCCTCGGCGAGCTTGCGGGCCATGTCCCAGTGCCGGGCTTCCTGGCCCTCTGGCTTACCTTCCGACTCCCAGATCTGATAAGCGAATTCACGAATGCGTTTGTCGTCGGTACTCATCGCAATGCTCCTGGACTGAATTCAAGGTTGAATCAAAAGGTTGAGCGCAAAGTCTTGCAGTGCGGCGCTAAGCATCAGCTCCCTGTGGGGTGTGACTGCCACCGTGGAAAAAAGTCCATTCAGCTTTTGCCCCGAGGCGTCGAACGGTAGCTGCACCCGGGTATCGCCCCACAGCGGCGCCTCGATCAAGGGCATTGCGCGATCCCCCAGCAGGCCGGCGACCTGCACCGGCACTATCACCACTGCCCGTTGTGCACCGTGCTCGCGCATGAACGCCAGGACCCGCCCGGCATGTTGGCCAAGCACCGGCAGCGGCTGGTAGCGGCCCCGGCGAAACAGCTCCGGGTACTGGCCACGCAGGTTCAGGGTGCGGGCGATCAAGGCTTGCTTGATGCGTCCGTCGTGCCACTGGGCCAGCCACTGGCGTGGTTCGCCGCCGCGCTCCAGGGCCGCCTGCCGGGCCGGGTAATCCACCGGCCGGCGGTTATCCGGGTCCACCAGGCTGAAATCCCAGAACTCGTTGCCCTGGTACAGGTCGGGGACCCCAGGCACGGTCATGCGCAGCAAGGTTTGCGCCAGACTGTTGAGGGCGCCCGCCGGGGCAATGGCCCGGGCCGCCGCGGCAATCGACTGGCGCAATGCCAGGCCCTGGGGCGCCAGCAGCAGGGCCTGGACAAAGGCCTGCACGGCCTCTTCGTATTCTGCGTTGGGCGCCGCCCAGCTGCTTTGCAGCTTGGCCTCGCGCAGGGCCTTGAGCTGCCATTGCCAGATCCTTTGTCCATAGCCTTGCAGGGCCGCCTGATCCTCGGCAGCCAGTTCCAGGGGCCAACTGCCCAGCAGGGTCTGGTAAAGGATCAGTTCGTCCCCCGCCGAAGGCGCATCCGCCTGCTGGCGCAGGGGCGCGGCCAGGGTGCGCCAGTGCTCCACCTGGGCGGCATACCAGGGGGCCCGTTCGCTGAGTACCGCCAGGCGCGCGCGGCTGTCCTCGCCCCGTTTGTGGTCGTGGGTGGCGCTGGTCAGCAGGTTGTCGGGGAAGCTGGCCAGGCGTTGCTGGCAGGCCGTGTGGAAGGCGGCGATCGGCGCACTGAACTGCTCGCTGTTGAAGCCCACGTCGTTGCGCGCCAGCAGTACCGCCGAGCGGTAGAAGGCGGTGTCTTCCACGGCCTTGGCCGCGGCGGGCGAAGTCAGTTGCTGGAAACGCACACAGGCGTGGCGCAGCAGCTTGCGCCCACGGCCCGGTGGCTGCTGGCGCCAGCCCTGGCCGCCGAGCCAGCGCTCCAGGCAGTCGAGCACCGGCCTGTCGGCCTCGCCCAGGCTCTGTCGCGCGCCGTCCAGGGCCTGCTGGAACAACTGCTGGTCCTGCTGCCCGCGGCCACAGGCGCTGATATAGGTGCGGTACACCGGGAAGTGCACGATCAGTTCCTGCAAGGCGCGGCGGATGGCCCCCAGGGTCAGGTCGCGGCTCATCAGGTCCAGGCGCGCCACCTGCAACAGGGCCTGGGCCACGCTTTCAAAATCGCTGGCCAGAGAGCCGTTGAGAATCTGCTGACGGGCCAGCAGTGCCTCTTCGGCGAACGCCGCGGGGCGCTGGCTGTGCCGGCTCCACAGTTCGGCCAGCACCGGCTGGCCTGCAGGGGCCTGCTGCAGCAGCGACAGTTGGTTCATGAACTCATAGCCGGTGCTGCCATCTACGCCCCAGTCGCGGTGCAGGGTTTCCCCGGCGCCGAGGATCTTCTCGACGTAGATCGGCAGGTGCTGGCCCGGGCGCAGGCGGTCGATCCGGCGCCGCAGCTTGCGGCAATAGCTGCGAGGGTCGGCCAGACCGTCGATATGGTCGATGCGCAGGCCGTCCACCAGGCCACGCTGGATCAGCTCGAAGATCTTGCCGTGGGTGGCTTCGAACACCGCCGGGCGCTCGACCCGCAGCCCGCCCAGCTCGTTGACGTCGAAGAAGCGTCGCCAGTTGATGTCGTCGGCGGCGGTGCGCCAGCTGGCCAGGCGATAGCTCTGTTGCTCCAGCAGATGGTGCAGGCGCTGGAAACCTTCGTCGTGGCGTGAGTCGTAGCCTTGCAGGTGGGCGGTGACGGCCTGGTGCAGCGCCGGTTGCTGCAACAGTTGGCCCAGGGCCTGCTGCAGCGGTTGTGCCTGGGCGTGGGCGTCGCCGCTGAAACGCAGGGCGGCAAAGCTGTCGGCCAGGGGCTTGAGGGCCTGGGCGGCATCCGGCGGGCCGGCGAGGCGCAGCAGTTCCCCGAAGTCGGCGGGGCAGATGGGGAAACAGTGTTCATAGTGGCGAACATGGAAACCGCAGCGATCGTCGTCCAGCTGCAGTTGCAGGCTGCCTTCCTGCAAGGCCTGCCCATAGTCGCTGCCGAGGAAGGGCAGCAACAACTGGCCTTCCATCAGCGGGTCCGGGGAATGCCACTGGATATCGAAGAACTCACCGTACGGGCTCAGGCGCCCCCATTGCAGCAGGTCCAGCCACCAGGGGTTGTCATTGCCGCCCACCGCCATGTGGTTGGAGACGATATCCAGGATCAGGCCCATGCCGTGCTGGCGCAGGGCATCCACCAGCCGTACCAGGGCCGCCTCGCCCCCCAATTCGGGGTTGACCCGGGTGGGGTCCACCACGTCGTAGCCGTGCATGGAACCGGCCCGCGCGCAGAGCAGTGGCGAGGCGTAGAGGTGGCTGAGGCCCAGGCCGGCGAAGTAGGGCACCAGGGGCAGCGCATGATCCAGGGTGAAGCCCTGGTGAAATTGCAGGCGCAGGGTGGCCCGTGGCATTGGCGTGGCTGGCGGGCTCATCGGTCACGCTCCAGGGCCTGCTGCCGGGCACAGGCCAGCAGCTCCAGGCGCCGCGCCGCGTCGCTGTCGTCCAGCAGGCGCCGGCTGGCAGTGGCCAGGCGCCGGCGCCAGTTGGGGTGGCTGTCGAGGGTGCCGGGCAGGTTGGCCTGTTCGTCGATGCCCAGGGCGTCCTCCAGGGGCAGCAGCACCAGGGGCGCCCGGGTGTGGCCGAGGAAACGCACGCTGGCGTCTACCACCTGGTCGGCCTCGTGGCTTTCCTCGCGAAAGTTCTGCGGGTCCTGGGCCAGGGCGTGGCGCAGGCCGTTGCGTTCGTGCTGGCGGTGTTCGCGCCAGTGCCGCGCCGCCGCTTCGTCCACCAGGCCCAGGCGCTGGTTCCAGTCGATATCGCGGCCATGCCACCAGCCGTTGAGGGTCGGCAGGTCATGGGTGCTGGTGGTGGCCAGGGCATTGTCCGGCCAGTCGAGGATGGGCTTGAAGTGGCAGCCGTGGTCCTGTTCGAACAAAAGCACACGCATGCCGAGCATGGCCCGGGCGGCAAGTTTTTCCCGCAGCCCGTCGGGCACTGTGCCCAGGTCTTCGCCCAGCACTATGGCCTGGTGGCGATGGGATTCCAGGGTCAGCAGGCGCAGCAGGTCGTCCACCGGGTAATAGAGGTAGGCGCCATCGCTGGGGGGCGCGCCCAGGGGAATCACCCACAGCCGTTGCAGGCCCATCACATGGTCGATGCGCAGGCCCCCGGCATGGGCGAAGTTGGCCCTGAGCATTTCGATGAAGGCGCGGAAACCGTGGCGTTGCAGGCCTTCCGGGGAAAAGGCCGATATCCCCCAGCTCTGGCCCTGGCGGTTGAGGATGTCCGGTGGCGCGCCCACCGTCAGGTTGGCCAGTAACTGCTCCTGCCGGCTCCAGGCCTGGCTGCCGCCGCCGTCGGCGCCCACCGCCAGGTCGGCGATCAGGCCGATGCCCATGCCGCCGCTGCGGGCCGCGCTTTGCGCTCGCTCCAGGCTGCGGGCGATCAGCCACTGGCAAAAGGCATGGAAGCCGATTTCGTGGGCCTGTTCATCGGCGAAATGAGCCAGGGCCGGACTGGCCGGATCACGCCATTGCGGCGGCCAGTGACGCCAGTCCAGGTCCTCGCCACGGGCGGCACGCTGGGCCTGGATGGCTTCGAAGCGGCAGTGGTTTTCCAGGGCCTCGCCGGCTGCCCGGCGGTAGCTGGCGAAGTCCTCGTGCAGCGGGTGCTCGCCCTGGCAGAAGCCTTCATACAGCGCCCGCAGTGCCTGCAACTTGGCCTGGGCCGCCAGGGGCCAGTCGATCAGCGGCAACTGTTCCAGGTCCTGCAGTTGTTCGCCCAGGCCACAGGCTTCGATCGCGGTGCGCCAGGCGCGGTCGCCGAGGATCGCGCCAGGGGCGGCATACAGGCTGTTGAGGAACAGCCGGCTGGAAGGCGAATAGGGGCTGTAGCGCAGCGGGTCGCTGCTGAACATGGCGTGCAGCGGGCTGATGGCCAGGGCATCGGCACCGCGTTCGGCGGCCTGGCGCGCCAGTTCTTCCAGGGCCTGGGTATCGCCGAAACCGCCATCGCCGGGGCGGCGCAGGGCGTACAGCTGCACGCTGAGGCCCCAGGCCCGCGGGGTGGGCTGGTGCACGGCGTCGGCCACGCTGAAGCAGCGTTCGGGGGCCACTGCCAGGACAAAGTGTTCGTCGTCGATACTCACGGCGTGGTAACCCACCGGAATCGAGCCCGGCAGCCGGCTCTCGGCATCCAGGTCCAGGTGCAGCGGGCTGCCATCCTCCAGCCGCAGGACACAGGCCGTGTGCGGGGGGAAGTAGCGCGCCAGGTCCAGGCTCTGGCCGTGGTCGGCGGTCAGCAGCGGTGGCAGGTGCCGGCTCTGTTGCACCCCTTGCAATTGCAGCAGGCTCTGTTCGACCTGCTGCGGGTCTTCGGCCGGATGTCCCAGGCCGGCCAGGACAGCCCGCAGGACCCGGTCCTCGACCTTCTGGGCACGGCCGTTGGCATCGATCCAGTCCACTGCCAGGCCGGCGCGGCTGGCAAGCAGTTCCAGTTGCGCATCGCTCATAGGCATTCTCCATCTGGGTCGGTCGGGGAAGAGGTGGGGGCCAGCAGCACCAGCACGCTGTAGGCAGGCAGTTGGCCCTGGCACCAGTGCTTGAGGGTGTGCGGCGGATATTCGAAGCACAGCTGCGGTGCGGCCTCGGCGGCCAGTTCGACCTGATGCGGGCCGAGGTTGAGGTCGATGCGCAACAGGCTGCCGTCCCCCAGGCGCCAGCGCGCACTCAGGGCGCCCTCGGCCAGTACCTGGCAGCCCAGGGCTCGGGCGCCGGGCAGGCGCGGAACCAGCTCTCGGCGGCGGATCTGCAACAGGTTGCGGTACAGCTCGCGGGTGGCCTCGGCCTGTCGGGACTGGGCCCGTGGGCGTGAGGCCTGGAAGGTCGAGGCGGCGTTGGGGTCGGGAATGCGCTGGCGCTGCCCGGCGTCGGCGAAGGCACTGAAGGCGGCGAATTCGTTGCGCCGGCCCTCGCGCACCGCTTCGGCCAACTGGCCCTGGTGGCTGGTGAAGAACAGGAATGGTTCCTGGGCGGCCACTTCGTCGCCCATGAACAGCAGCGGAATCATCGGTGACAGCAGCAACAGCACCGTGGCCGCGTGCAGGGCCTGGGTCGGCGCCAGTTGGTTGAGGCGTTCGCCAAAGGCCCGGTTGCCGATCTGGTCATGGTTCTGCAGAAACAGCACAAAGGCGCTGGGCGGCAGGTGCCCGCTGGGTTCGCCGCGGGCCTCGCCATGGCGGTTGGCATGGCCCTGGAAGGCGAAACCCTGGCTCAGGCAGCGGGCCAGTTGCTCAGTGGGCTGCTCGGCGAAGTCGGCGTAGTAGGCGTCGGTTTCGCCGGTCAGCAGCACATGCAGGGCGTTGTGGCCGTCGTCGTTCCACTGTGCGTCGAAGCCTTGTTGCAGCAGGCTGGCCTGATTGAACTCGTTCTCCAGGTTGAGCCACACATGGCGATCGGGTGGCACTGCCTGGCGGACCCGCTGCGCCAGTTGCCGCAGGAAATCCGGATCGTCGATGGCGTGCACCGCGTCCAGGCGCAGGCCGTCGAAACGGTACTCCAGTAGCCACATCAGGGCGTTGTCGATAAAGAACTCGCTGACCTGCGGGCGGCGAAAGTCGATGGCAGCGCCCCAGGGGGTGTGCAGGTCCTGGCGAAAGAAGCCCTGGGCGTACTCCTGCAGGTAGTTGCCGTCGGGGCCGAAGTGGTTGTAGACCACATCGAGGATCACTGCCAGGCCCAGGCCATGGGCGGTATCGATCAGCGCGCGCAGCTCGTCGGGCGAACCATAGGAGGCTTCCGGGGCGTAGGGCAACACGCCGTCGTAGCCCCAGTTGCGTTCGCCGGGAAACTCCGCCAGGGGCATCAGCTCGATGGCGGTCACCCCCAGTTCCACCAGGGCCGGCAGGGCTTGCTGCACCGCCTGATAGCCGCCCATGACCCCCACGTGGAGTTCGTAGATCACCGCCTCGTGCCAGGGCCGGCCGCGCCACTGCGGGTGCTGCCATTGATAGCGCTCGGGGTCCACCACCAGGCTTGGCCCGTGGACATCACCGAGCTGGGCCCGGGACGCCGGGTCGGGGACCTGGATCCGCTCGTCGATATTGAAACGGTAGGCGCTGCCCGCGGGGCAGCGCACCTGGGTCATGAACCAGCCTTCGGGCTGGGGCTGCATGGGCAGCGACTGGCCGTCCGCCAGTTCGACGCTGACGCAGCGCGCATCCGGCGCCCACAGGGCGAACCGGGTGTGCTCGGCATCCAGCAGCCGCGCGCCATGAGTCCAGGTGTGCAGCGTGCTTGAGGGCATCGGTCCTTGCCTCTTACTGTCGGGCGGCCTGTCCCAGGGCCTTGGCCACCAGTTGCTCGTAGAGTTCGGCGTAGGGTTCCACCGCCTTGCACCAGTTGAAGGGCGCGGCCATGGCCCGGCAGCGCATGGCATTGAGCAGCGCCGGGTAGGCGAACACCTTGAAGGCCCGGGTCAGGGCTTCCTGGTAGCTGGCCACGGTGGATTCGTCGAAGAGGAAACCGGTGACGCCGTTCTCGATGGTGTCTGCCAGGCCGCCGGTGTTGCGCGCCACCGGCAGCGAGCCGAAGCGCTGGGCATACATCTGGCTCAGGCCGCAGGGCTCGTAGCGCGAGGGCATGAGCAGGAAATCGCTGCCGGCGAACATGCGCCGGGCGTCGGTCTCGTTGAAGCCGATGTGCACCCCGATGCGGCCGGGGAAGCGCCGGGCCAGGGCGCGCATGGACTGTTCTTCCTCCGGCTCGCCGCGGCCGATGATGGCGATCTGACCGCCGGACTGCACGATGAACTCGGCCACCGCTTCGGTCAGGTCCAGGCCTTTCTGGTAGACCAGCCGCGAGACCACGGCAAACAGCGGGCCGCTGGAGGCGTCGAGGCCGAACATCTGCCGCACATGGGCGGCGTTGGCTGCCTTGCCGTCCCAGTCGCCGATGCTGAAAGGCGTGAGCAGGTGGGCGTCGGTGGCGGCGTCCCAGCTTTCATCGATGCCGTTGGGGATGCCGCTGAGCAGGCCCTGCTGGGTCTTGCTGGCGAGGAAGCCGTCGAGCCCGCAACCGAAGGCCGGGGTGGTGATTTCCTGGGCATAGGTGGCGCTCACCGTGGTGATGTGGCTGGCGTAGGCCATGCCGGCCTTGAGGAACGACAGCTTGCCGTAGAACTCCATGCCTTCCTGTTGCAGGGCATGCTCGGGGATGCCCAGTTCCGGGCACGAGGCCAGGCTGACCACGCCCTGATAGGCCAGGTTATGAATGGTGAACAGGGTCGGCGTGCGTTGCCCGCGCCAGTGCATGTAGGCCGGCGCCAGCCCGGCGGGCCAGTCATGGGCGTGCACCAGGTCGGGGCACCAGTGGATCTGCGCCAGGTTGGCCGCGATGTCGGCGGCGGCCAGCCCCAGGCGGGCGAAGCGGATATGGTTGTCCGGCCAGTCGCGGCCGTTGTTGGCGCCGTAGGGCGTGCCTTCGCGCTCGTAGAGTTCCGGGCAGATCAGCACGTAGATCACCAGGCCGTCGGGCATGTCCATGCGCCCGATCTTGCAGGCCGGCAGTGCCGCGTGGCCACCCAGCTCCCCGATGATGTGGATCGGGTTCTCGCTATGCAGCACCTGGGGGTAGCCGGGGATCAGTACCCGCACATCGTGCAGGTGGGCCATGGCCCTGGGCAGGGCGGCAGAGACGTCGCCCAGGCCGCCGGTCTTCACCAGGTCGGCGATTTCCGAGGTGACGAACAGCACTCGCTTGCGGTTGGGATTGGGCCGCGCCAGCGGCAGCACCGTCTTGTTCCCAGGGACCGGAACCGAGGGGGCGGCGCGGTCGCCGGCCTGCTGTTGAGGGTGATCTCCCTGAGTGTCCAATACGGCGCTGATCATGTGTCTCTCCCGTTTTATTGATCTGTTCTGGTGTCTCGAGCGCCGCGCGTGGCCAATTCCTGTGGCCGGGCGCAAACGCGCCACACGTCGATCAGCCTGCGCTGCTCGAGCGTGGAAGCAGAAAGGGTGGAGGAGCCGTTGCAAGGAATGCACCAGTGGCAGCGACCCTACCTTTAACCTGACCTTGGGCCGAAGCGAAAAGTTTCGACTTTTTCTCGGTGAGTGTGACTGCCCGGTCACAGTGCGAAATTCAGTCTAGGACAGAACCTAGAGCGGTGCCGGGGGAGGTGGGCGTTTCCCGGGGTTGGCAGGGCGGGTGGCGAACGCGTCCCGACGAAAGGTCGGCCATGCACTGCCCGGGAGCGGGGCCGTTGCGGCCCGGGGGCGAAAATGGGGAGGGGCTGCCGGGGGCCGGTGCCGTTGTGGTGCGGCGCCGCCCAAAGAACGGGCACAGGCGGGCTCCTGCGCCCAGCGTCCCTGCGAGCCTGGTCGCCGCCAAGCCTGCGAAAAGCTGCGCAGGACCTTGCCTGGCGATCGCCACGGGGGGCTTTCAGTTGAGCAGGCGGATCGGCTGGCCGGCGTGCCAGGCTTGCAGGTCTTCGATCATCTGGCCGAAGAACTGCTGGTAGTTCTGCCGGCTGACATAGCCGACATGGGGCGTGGCCAGAACATTGGGCAAGCGCCGCAAGGGGTGGTTGGCAGGCAAGGGTTCCTGCTCGAATACATCCAGTGCGGCCCCCGCCAGCCGGCCCTGTTCCAGGGCGGCAATCAGCGCGGCTTCATCGACAATCGGCCCGCGGGCGGTATTGACCAGCAGCGCCCCGGGCTTCATCCACGCCAGGGCCTGGGCGTCCACCAGGCCACGGCTGCGCTCGCTGAGCACCAGGTGCACCGAGAGCACATCGGCCTGTTCGAACAGTTGCTGCTTGTCGACATGGGTCACGCCGGCGGCGGTCGCGCGTTCAGCGGTGAGGTTCTCGCTCCAGGCAATCACCCGCATGCCGAACACCTGGCCGAATTGCGCCACCCGTTGGCCGATGCTGCCCAGGCCGAGAATGCCCAGGGTCTTGCCGTGCAGATCACCCCCCAGGCCCTGTTGCCAATCGCCTGCGCGCAGGGCGCAGGCTTCGCTCAGCAGGTTGCGGCTCAGGGCCATGAGCAGGGCCCAGGTCAGCTCCGGCGCGGCGTGCTTGTAGCTGTCGGTGCCGCACACCTGGATCCCCAGGGCGCTGGCCGCCTTGAGGTCGATGGCGGCGTTGCGCATGCCGCCGGTGAGCAGCAGCTTGAGCTGCGGCAGGCTGCGTAGCAGGGTTTCATCGAACCGGGTGCGCTCGCGCATCACGCAGATCACCTGGAACGGTTGCAGGCGCCGGGCCAGGGTGGCGGGGTCTGCCGGGTAGTCGTGAAGGAAGCTGACCCGGCCGATGCTATCGAGCACCGACCAGTCCACTACCTCGCGCGCTACGTCCTGCCAATCATCGATTACCGCAATCTCTAGTGCCATGTTCGGGCTCCTGGCTCAGGGTTGCTTCAACCAGTCCAGCAGGGCCTGGTGGAAAGGCTCGGGTTGTTCCATTTGCGGTGCGTGGCCCAGCCCCGGGAACTGCACCAGGGTCGAATGGGGGATGCGCTGCGCCACCTGCTTGCCCAGGTCCTGGTAGTGGCCGATGCGCGCCTTGACCTCGGGCGGCGCGATATCGCTGCCGATGGCGGTGGTGTCGGCGGTGCCGATCAGCAGCAGGGTCGGCATCTTCAGGTCCTGGAATTCGTAGTACACCGGCTGGCTGAAGATCATGTCGTAGATCAGCGCCGAGTTCCACGCCACCAGGCGCTTGCCGGGGCCCTGGTTGAGGCCGGCGAGCATGTCCACCCAGCGCTGGTACTCGGCCTTCCAGCGGCCGGCGTAATAGGTCTGCTGCTCGTAGCGGCGGATACCCTCGGCGGTCTGCTTCAGCTCGCGCTGGTACCACTGGTCGACGCTGCGCCAGGGCACGCCCAGGGCTTTCCAGTCTTCCAGGCCGATGGGGTTGACCAGGGCCAGTTGCCGTACCTGATCGGGGTATTGCAGGGCGTAGCGGGTGGCCAGCATGCCACCGGTGGAATGGCCCAGCAGGCTGGCCTGGCTGACGCCAAGTTTGGCCAGCAGTTGATGGGTGTTCTGCGCCAGTTGCTGGAAGCTGTACTGGTAGTGTTCGGGCTTGCTGGAGGTACAGAAGCCGATCTGGTCCGGGACTATCACCCGGTAGCCTGCGGCGCTCAGGGCCTTGATCGAGCCCTCCCAGGTGGCGCCGCAGAAGTTCTTGCCATGCATCAGTACCAGGCTGCGCCCGTTGGCCGGGCTCTGGGGCGGTACATCCATATAGCCCATCTGCAGTGCCTGGCCCTGGGACACAAAGCTGAAATGCTGCAAGGGATAGGGGTAGTCGAAGCCCTGCAGTTCGGGACCGTAGACCGGCGCCTGGGCGGCGAGGGCAGGCAGGGCGAGGGGCAGCAGCAAGGCACTGAGCCAGCGAGGGGTAGCAAGGGGCATAAGGACACTCCGCAAGGTTGCGGGCGATGCTGTAGCCGCCGGATTAGGGCGACGTTAAGCCACAGGCAAACCCTGGGCGTCGGCTTGCCGACAAGGAAGGCCTTGAGGCAGGTGGTTGCGGGGGCGGGCACTTTCGCTGGCAAGCCAGCTCCTGCGCGGTGATGGGGAGCTGCGGGCGCTCAGCCGATCCAGCCCAGGGTCAGCCACGCCAGCACGGCGTAGCGCGCGCCCTTGGCCAGGGTGACCAGCAGCAGGAAGCGCTTGAGGGGTTCGCCCATGACGCCGGCCACCAGGGTCAGCGGATCGCCGATCAGCGGCATCCAGCTCAGCAGCAGCGTCCAGTGACCATAGCGTTGGTAAGGCCCCCGGGCCCGCTCCAGGTGACGCGGGCTGACCGGAAACCAGCGGCGCTCCTTGTAGTGTTCCAGGCGCTGGCCCAGCCACCAGTTGACCAGCGAGCCCAGGACATTGCCCAGGGTCGCCACCAGCCACAGCCCGAGCACTGCCAGTTGGCTGTTGTGCAGCAACCCCACCAGCAGCGCTTCCGATTGCAGGGGCAGCAGGGTGGCGGCGCCGAACGCCGCCAGGAACAGGCCGAAGTAGGCGCCGAAGATCAACGGGCCGGGTAGTCCGCGACGACCACGTCCTTGCCCTCGCGGGTCAGGCCGATGACCTGGAAGGCATCGGCGCCCATGCCGTCCATTTCCATCCCGGGGGAGCCCATGGGCATGCCCGGGGCGGCGATGCCCAGCAGGTCATCGCGCTTGCGCAGGGCCAGCACCTGTTCGGCCGGCACGTGGCCCTCGACGAACTTGCCGTCGATCACCGCGGTATGGCAGGAGCCCAGGCGCGGGGCGACGCCGAGCCGCTGCTTGACCGCGCTCATGTTGCTTTCCACGTGGTCGGTCACGGCAAAGCCGTTGTCCTGCAGGTGCTCGATCCACTTTTTGCAGCAGCCGCAGTTGGCGTCGCGGTGCACGTCGATGGGAATCAGTTCTCCAGCCTGGGCCAGGGAGCCGATCAGCAGGGCGGACAGGGCCGCCAGACGCAGTGAGGTGTTCATCGAAAGTCTCTTTGTCGCTGATCAATAAGGAAGGGTGGCATGGCCGGCCACCCGCGGTTGCACGCTCGGGGTGGTGCATTTTGCGGTTTTTTTCGCTGGCCGCCGCTGGCTTTTGTTTCAAGGTGATACCAAGGCCGGCCAGCGGTTGTGGCCTTCAGAACCACAGGCGCAGGCCCAGGACCAGGCGCGGGTCGTTGTCCAGCTCGGCCTCGTCCCGGGCGTAGTCGGCGCTGCGGCCGTAGCTGCGGTTCCAGGTCACCCCTATATAGGGAGCGAACTCGCGGCGGATCTCGTAGCGCAGGCGCAGGCCGATCTCGCTGTCCGCCAGGCCTGCGCCCAGGCCCCGTTGCCGGTCATTGCGGCTATAGAGGTTGACCTCGGCGGAGGGCTGGAGGATCAGGCGCTGGGTCAGCAGCAGGTCGTAGTCACCCTTGAGGCGCAAGGCGGCCTGGCCGTCCTCGCCGAGGTAGGCGGTGACCTGGCTTTCAAAGTTGTACAGGGCCATGCCTTGCAGCCCCAGGGCGGCCCAGGTCTGCGGCGTGCCGGGCTTGAAGTCCTGGCGCAGGCCGCCCACCAGGTCCCACCAGGGGCCAATGGCATGGCCCCACAGGGCTTGCAGCTCGGCGTGCTCGGTGACGCCCCGGGTGCGTTCGCCTTCACTGCGCAGCCAGAGCCGGTCGCGGTCGCCACCGACCCAGCCCTCGACCTCCCAGGCGACGCTGCCGCCCGGGTCGGCGTCCTGCCATTCCAACTGGTCCACCAGCAGGAAAGTGTTCAGCGACGGGCCGTGGATGTGGCCGCTGGGGCCCTGGTAGACCGCCGCCCGATCGGCATCGGTCAGCACCGGGATCGGTGTGCGGCTTCGTGTGGGGGCTGGCGCCTGCATGCCGGGCATCTGCGAGTGGTCCATGGCACCCATGGCGGTCCCGGGCACGCTGGAATGGCCCATGCCCGGCATCGACTCGCCCTGTGCCGGTGCCCAGGGCCAGGCCAGCAGGAGCAGGGCCAGGCCAACGCCCGGCTGCCGGGTGAAGCGGAGGTAATCAAGCTTCATGGTGGCGTTCCTCCTCGACCCGGACTTCGCGGAACATGCCGCTTTCCATGTGGTACAGCAGGTGGCAGTGATAGGCCCAGCGCCCCAGGGCATCGGCGGTGACCCGGTAGCTGCGGCGGGTGCCCGGCGGCATGTCGATGGTGTGCTTGCGCACCTGGAAGCGGCCGTGTTCGTCCTCCAGGTCGCTCCACAGCCCGTGCAGGTGGATGGGGTGGGCCATCATGCTGTCGTTCACCAGTTCGATGCGCAGCCGCTCGCCATACCGCAGGCGCAGGGGTTCGGCTTCGGCAAAGGGAATGCCGTCGAAGGACCAGGCGAACTTTTCCATGTGCCCGGTCAGGTGCAGGGTCAGGGTCCGGCTCGGTTCGCGGCCGTCGGGGTCGGCGAAGGTGCTTTTCAGGTCGGCGTAGCGCAGCACCCGGCGGCCGTTGTCGCGCAGGCCGATGCCCGGATCGTCCAGGCGCGGCATGGGGTTCACCGCTTGCATGTCCACCAGGGGGTTGCTGGTTTCCGAGGTCGGGTGGCTGATCGTGGCGTTCATCGCGCCGTGATCCATGGCGGCCATGGCGCCATGGTCCATGCCCGGCATTGCCCCGTGATCCATGGCACCCATGGCCATGTCCGTCATGCCCAGCAGCGGTCGCGGGTCCATGGCCGGTGCCTCGGCCACGAGCCCGGGGGCACTGGCCAGGGTGCCCAGGGCATAGCCGCTGCGGTCCATGGCCTGGGCGAACAAGGCGTGGGCTCCGGCACCGGGTTGCACCAGCACGTCGAAGGTTTCGGCCACGGCAATGCGCAGTTCATCCACGGTCACGGGCACCACGTGCTGGCCGTCGGCGGCGACCACGGTCATCTGCACCCCGGGAATGCGCAGGTCGAAATAGCTCATGGCCGAGGCATTGATCACTCGCAGGCGCAGGCGTTCGCCGGGGCGGAACAGCCCGCACCATGGCTGGCCCGGGGCCTGGCCGTTGAGCAGGAAGGTATAGGTGGCGCCGCTGACATCGGCGAGGTCGGTGGGGGTCATGTTCATCTGCGCCCACATGCTGCGTTCGGCCAGCGTGGCCGCCCAGCCGTCGCGGCCGACGTCCTCGATGAAGTCGCCCAGGGTGCGCTTGTGCTGGTTGTAGTAGTCGGACTGTTTCTTCAGGGTGCGCAGGATCTGCCCCGGCTCCTCGTCGCTCCAGTCCGAGAGCAGCACCACGTAGTCGCGTTCGTAGCTGAAGGGCTCCGGTTCCCGGGCGTCGATCACCAGCGGGCCATACACTCCCAGTTGCTCCTGCAGCCCGGAATGGCTGTGGTACCAGTAGGTGCCGTGCTGCTTGACCGGGAAGCTGTAGCGGTAGAGCCCGCCGGGCTCGATGCCCTCGAAGCTCAGGCCGGGCACGCCGTCCATGTCGGCCGGCAGGATGATCCCGTGCCAGTGGATGGAACTGGGCTGGTCCAGGCGGTTGCGCACCCGCACAGTCACCCGGTCGCCTTCGCGCCAGCGCAGCAGGGGCCCGGGCAGGCTGCCGTTGATGGCCATGGCCTTGCGTGGCCGGCCGCTGAAGTTCACCGGCAACTGCTGGATGCACAGGTCGAAGTCGCTGCCGGCCAGGACCTCGGGCTGGCCCGGGCTGCTGACGGCCCAGACCGGGTTGCGCCACAGGCCGAAGCCGGCTAGTACACCACCGGCAGCCAGGGCCTTGACGAAGGTGCGGCGGGAGGGGCTGTGGAACGAGGAGGGGCGCGGCATCGGAGGCTTCCAGTCAGTCAGCGGATTGGAGCGGACTCTAATCGGCGCTGGCTGTCAGGAAACTGAGGTGGGCATTACAGATTTGTCAGTCGTCGGGCTGTTCCAGACGCTGCTTGAGGTTGCCCAGGGCCTGGCTCGAAAGCTGCTCCATGCGTGCTCGCAGGCCACTGAGCTGCAGGTCGGTGGCGTATTCCAGGGTGCGCCGGAACAGTGTGCCGTCGCCCTGCTTGCTCAACAGGTAGTGGATCGAACCGTCCAGCGCGGCGGAACTGAACAGGGTCTTGAACTCCTTGGGAAACACCGCCACCAGCACCCGGTAGCTGATGGGCAGCTGCACCCCCAGCAAGTCCATGGTTTCACTGAAGCGGTGGCCGGCGGGCAATGAACCGCACAGGCCGGTGTCGGCACGCAGGCTGGAAGGGTGCCACTCCGGCCAGCGGTCCGGCTGCGTCACGTAGTAGTAGACGGTGTCGATACTGGCCTGGATAAACAGTTCGTGGCTGATCTGTTCATGCAACAGATGTGTCTGGCGCTGTCCCATGAGGCACCTCACGTCCTTGTGACCGGAGCCTGAAATATAGCCCCGCCCCGGCGGGCTGCCAGGGGCGGGGGCAGACCGTTCAGCGGACTTTGAAGCGGCTCATCAGGTGGCTGACCTGGGCATTGGCCTGCAACAGGCTCTGGGTGTTGCTTTCCCCGGCCCGGGCGCTGTCCACCAGCTCCTCGACCATGTGTCGGATGCTCACCATGCTGCGGTTGATCTCCTCGGTCACGGCGCTCTGCTGTTCGGCGGCGGTGGCGATCTGGGTGCTCAGGCTGTTGATCTGGCTCACCGAGTCGGCCATTTCGTCGAGCCCGCTGTTGACCCGCGCCGTGGCATCCGCCGCTGACTGGCAACTGGCCTGGGTGTTTTCCATGGCGCTGACCGAGGAACTCACGCCCTGGGTCAGGCGCGCGAGCATTTCGTTGATCTGCGAGGTGCTGTCCTGGGTCCGCGCGGCCAGGGCCCGCACTTCATCGGCGACCACGGCGAAGCCGCGGCCCTGTTCTCCGGCCCGGGCGGCCTCGATCGCGGCGTTCAGGGCCAGCAGGTTGGTCTGCCCGGCGATGGCGCCGATCACCCCGAGGACCTCGGTGATGCGCTGGGCGTCGGCTTGCATGGCCTCGACCTTGTGGGTGGCATCGGCGACTTCGTCGATCAAGGCGATGACGCTGCCGGAAGCTTCGCCCACCACCACCCGGGAACGTTCTGCGTGTTCGTTGGCGCGGCGGGTGAAGTCTGCGGTCTGGGCGGCGTTGGCGGCAACGCTGTCGGCGGTGCTGCTCATTTCGGTAATGGCGGTCACCGTCTGATCGGTTTCCGAGGCATGGCGCAACAGGATCTGCTGGCTGTGGGCCGAGCTCTGCTGCAACTGCCCCAGGCTCCCGGCCATGGCCTCGGTGGCCTGGGTGACCTCGCCGATCATCTGTTGCAGGTACTGGATAAAGCGGTTCACCGAGTGGCCGATGGCCCCCAGTTCGTCCTCGGCGCGGATCACGATGCGCCGGGTCAGGTCGGCGTCGCCGGTGGCCAGGGCGTCGATATTGCCCTTGAGGATCTTCATACGCTGCACCAGCTGGCGGATCGCATAGACCTGCAGCAACACCAGCAGGATCACCATGGGGATCTGCAACAGGCTCAGGGTGCTCAGCACGTCGTCGCGCTGGGCGGTGATCAGCTGGGTCGGCAGGGCACTGGCGAGAAACCAGGGCGTGCCTTCGATGGCGCGCATGAAGAAGGTGCTGGGCACCCCGGCATTGTCGAACTCGACGCGCCGTGCCCCCTGGTCACGCTGCTGCAGGGCGGCCTGGACCTGGGCGGCGAAAGGGGAGCCGGGGCTCAGGTCGCGGATGTTCTTGAGCACGATCGGGCCGTTGATCCGCGAGCTGTTGCTGATGATCTTGCCGTCGGCTTCGACGATCAGCATCTCGGCCTTGAGTGCCTGTTCCTGGCGCGCCACCAGGTCGTTGAAGAAACCCAGGGTCACGTCGATGGTGGCCACGCCCCAGGGCTGGCCGTCGCGGCGGATGGCCATGGCGCAGTTGGTGCGCGGCTCGGCGCTGGCATCGTCCTTGTAGGCCGCAGCCCAGGCGCACTGGCCGGGGGCGGTCTGCATGCCGCCCAGGTACCAGGGCTGCTCGTAGTAGTTGGGCGCCGGGTCGCTGTTCCAGAAGGTGTTGACCACCAGCTTGCCGGAGGCGTCACGGTGCCAGAAGGTGCTGTGTTTGTTGCGCCCCGGGGTGCGCTGGCCGGGCAGGGGCCAGATGCCGCCGCCGAAGACTTTCTGTTCACCGTACTGGTCCACCAGGCCCGGCAGGACCTTGTCGATGCTGTCGCTGTCGAGCAGGGGAATGGTCTGGGTGATGCTGCGTTGCTGGGCCTGGACCTTGTTCAGTTCGCCCTGGATGCGCTGCGCCACTTCGGCGATGCGGTTGAGGGCTACCTGTTCTTCGGTATGACGCAGCTTGGGCGCTACCAGTTGGCTGATGCCCACCACCGTGAGTATCAGCATCAAGACAATGAACAGGACCAGAAACAGCGTGTAGCGGGCTTGAATCGTGCGCAAAGCGGGCATGGGACCTGTCCTTACCGAGCGATTTTTATTATTCGGGAATGCGATGCCTTGTCAGGGTATCCACAGGATGTCGGCGCGGTTTTTCCGCTCTTTAGTACGATCGTCCAAAAAAAGGCATGCCCTGGAAAAAAAACTGCGCCCAGGGATGGTGGGGTAGGGCAAAGGCGCCCGGTCAAGGGCAAGGCCAGGCATGAAAAGATGACGCCTTGATGTGCGGGAAAACTTCCCGGGCCTTTTAAACAGGGCCTTTGCGGTAATTGTGTCGAGTTTGTACAAAAATTGTAAATTCAGGAAATAAAGCGTTGTTGGTGCTTGCCACGGCGTTGATACTTGCGCCCATTCAGATGTTTCAACACGGCTTACATCCTTGTTCAGGCACCTTGTCAGAAGTTTCATGGTGCTGAAAAAGGTGATTGGAAGGCCGGACTACAGGAGTTACAGCATGGCAATCGGATACGTCGGCGGATGGACCAGCAAGGCTGGGCTGCTGGTGCAGGAAAGCCCGGGCAGCTCGTCCAAGCCGGTTTCCCAAAGCGCCAAGGTACGGCAGATGCTCAGCCTGGTAGGCCAGAACCCTACCGTGCTCGACATCCGCAAGATGGATCAGTTGAAGCTGCACAAGCAGATCAAGGGTTTCGATCCGACCAACGTCACCGCCAAGTCCCTGGGCGGCATGAGTACCTTTCTCAAGAACAATGGCCTGATTTCCGATGTCACGGCGCTGAATCTGATCAACGCGGGCGATCAGTTCGACCGTTTCGGGATTCCGAAGAACCCCGATCAGCCGTTCAATGCCCTCGAGTATTTCGCCATGAAGCTCGATGACATCCAGAACAACAACCTCAAGGGCAACAAGTACGCCAACTACCTGATCCCCGAGTACAAGAAAGCCATCTATGTACTTCAGGGTCTGCAGAACTATGGCAAGGGCAACGGCACCACGGTGACCGACAAGAACGTCTCCACCAAGGCCTGATTCCCATGGCGCGCACTGCCTGCCGGTGCGCGCCACAGCTCTGCTTTCAACGCCCCAGCAAGCCCATTACCTCTTCGGCGTACCGGGTTCCGGCGGTGGTCTGCGGGCTGAAGATCTGCTCCAGTGACGCCAGTTCCTCGGCGCTCAGCCTCACCTCCAGTGCCGCCACGTTCTCCTCCAGATACCGCCGTTGCTTGGTTCCGGGAATCGGAATCAGGTAATCGCCCTGGGCCAGCACCCAGGCCAGGGCCAGTTGCCCGCTGCTCACCCCCTTGTCCGCCGCCAACTGCTGCACCTGTTGCACCAGGCGCAGGTTGTGCTGGAAGTTTTCGCCCTGGAAACGTGGGTTGAAACGCCGGTAGTCGTCGGCGGCGAAGTCTTCCGGGCTTTTCAGGGCCCCGGTGAGAAACCCCCGGCCCAGCGGGCTGTAGGGCACGAAGGCGATGCCCAGGCGCTGGCAGGCGGCGAGGCAGCCGTTGTCTTCCTGATCCCGGCTCCATAGCGAATATTCACTTTGCAGGGCGCTGATCGGATGCACCTTGTGCGCCCGCTCCAGGGTTGCCGCCGAGGCTTCGCTCAGGCCCAGGTAGCGCACCTTGCCGGCCTGGACCAGCTCGGCCATGGCGCCGACGGTTTCCTCGATGGCCACGTCCGGGTCGACCCGGTGCTGGTAGTACAGGTCCAGGGTGTCCACCCCCAGGCGCCGCAGGCTGCCGTCGATGGCGGCGCGGATGTATTCCGGCCGGCCGTCGACCCCGCGGGCCGCCGGGTTGGCCGGGTCGCGGACAATGCCGAACTTGCTGGCCAGGAACACCTGTTCGCGCTTGCCGCGAATGGCCCGGCCGATCAGCTCTTCGTTGCTGTGGGGGCCGTAGATGTCGGCGGTATCGAGCAGGTTGATGCCCAGTTCCAGGGCCCGATGCAAGGTGGCGACGGTTTCCCGGGGATCGTTGCCGGTGGTGTAGAAATCGCTCATGCCCATGCAGCCCAGGCCAATGGCGGAAACCTGCGGGCCGTCCTGGCCCAGTTGTCGAGTGCGCATCGATGAATGCTCCGGTAGGGGGAAAGAGCCTGCAGTGTGCTACTCGACAAAAAACCGATAAACAGGCTAAAAGCGCTATCACTATTATTGAATTCTAAATAATCGGCAGGTTTGCTCCATGGATCGTTTCAACGCCATGCGCGTCTTTACCCGTATCGTCGAGCTGGGCGGCTTTGCCAAGGCTGCCGACAGTCTGCAGATGCCGCCGGCGTCGGTGACCATTCTGATCAAGCAACTGGAGGCCCATCTGGGGGTGCAGTTGTTGCACCGCACCACCCGCCAGGTCAGCCCGACCCTGGACGGAGCCGCCTATTACCAGCGTTGCGTACGCTTGCTGGCGGACCTGGAGGAGAGTGAGGCGGCGTTCTCCCAGGCCCGGCACAACCCCCGTGGCCTGTTGCGTGTCGATATGCCGGTGGGCATCGGCCGGTTGCTGGTGATACCGGCGCTGCCGGAGTTTTCCGCGCGCTATCCGCAGATCGAACTGGAGATCGGCCTCAATGACCGCCCGGTGGACCTGATCCGCGAGGGCGTGGACTGTGCGCTGCGCGGCGGCCCCGCCCTGGACGAGAGCCTGGTGGCGCGGCCGCTGGCGCAGTTGCAGCAAGTCACCTGTGCCAGCCCCGGGTACCTGCGCCAGCGGGGGGTTCCCCGTACTCCGCAAGAGCTGCAAGGGCATCAGATGGTGGAGTATTTCTCCAATGTCAGCGGCAAGCGTTATGGCCTGGAATTCTTCTTCGCCGGCCAGTTGCAGCCGGTGCAGTTGCCCAAGCGGGTGGCGGTGAACAGCGCCGATGGCTACCTGGCGGCCTGCGAAGCCGGCTACGGGCTGATCCAGACCCCGTACTACCACGTTGCCCGGCAGTTGCAGGACGCGACCCTGCAGCGGGTGCTGGAGGACTACCCGCTGCCTGCATTGCCGCTGACCGCGCTGTACCCGCCCCAGCGGCACCTGTCGACCCGCCTGCGGGTATTCATCGATTGGCTGGTGGAGCTGTTCGCCCGCCCGGGCAATCACATTTCTTGCCCCTGAATGGCCGGGTGCCAGGCAGCAAAACGCCCGCGACAAGGCGGGCGCTGGTGGCGAGATCGGGCGGCTCATGGGGCCGATGGGCTGGCCGGATGACTCAGCGGTGATAGTAGCCCGGGCCGCCGTCGTAGTAGCGGTGGTGCCCGCCATCGTGGGGCATGATGATGCAGCCCGACAGGGTCAGCATGGCCAGCAGGGGAATCAGCAGTGTGATTCGACGAAACATGGATCAATCCTCAAAGGGCTCGGGGAACACGGCAGGACGACAAGGAAGAAAAAACTCCTTCGCGCCTGTACCATGTGACCCCGATTTGCCCGGCTCATCCCCGAATCCGGGTATGTGCTTGGCATCGATCTTGATACACGGCAGATACAATTTCAGCTTCAGGACCCGGCAATGACTCAGAAACAACGCTTGATCTACTCGATTCTGATTTCCCTGGTGGTACTGGGAATCATGCTTGGCCTTTCCTACCTGCAGAACAACGGCATCATCAGCGAGAAGCTGTTCCAGTACATCGCCATTGGCGTGGCGGTGGTCGTGGTGGTGATCAACGGCGTGATGCGCCGCAAGGTCAAGCCCTGAGCCCGGGCTCGACGGCCTCAGGAGAGACCGTCGAGCACCGCTGCGGCCTGCTGGTGCAGGCTGTAGCTCTTGTCTGCATTGAGGGTCAGTACACCCTCGCTGCACAGCCGCTTGAGCACCTCCCGCACACTGAGAAAGGACAGGGGAATGTCCAGTTCCAGCAGTTGGCTGTGGATGCCGCGCACCCCCAGGGAGCGGTCGCTCTGGGCCGCGGTGAGCAGGGCGTCGATGACTTTCAGGCGAATCAGGCTGGTACGCAGGCCGAAGCTTTTGAGCAGGTGCTTGATTCGTTCATTACTGTTGCGCTCGGCGTTCTTGCCGAAGACACCGGCGCCGGCATTCAGGGAAGGCGTGCTGTTCACGGTGTTGCCGTCCATTGGCAGTTGCGGGTTGTACATGCAAAAACTCCTTATCAGAGCCTGATCAGGAAAAGAATGATGGATGCTCTAGTAACTAGACGAACGAGCACGGCAAATCATGAAGTCCTGAATGTAGAAAATTTGTCGGTATCAGGTCGCTGACATGTGATGGCGGGGCTTTTGGCCTTTGCGGATTAAATTTTTTTCAAGCATTTCGTCTTTATGGGCAGGCAGGCGTCGGGTGATCCGTGCGCGGCTGGATTCCCAGACTGGCGGCGTTGCCAACCGCTCCTGCACACCAGTCCTGGTTCTGTATTTTTGCATCAGGAGTCGGCGTGATCATTTCCAGGCAGTTACCGAGTTTTTGCCTTGCAGCCCTGTTTCTAAGCTTCAGCGGTGGCGCCCATGCCTTGGCGCAGCCCGAGCAGACCCGCGCCGAGATTCGCCGCACCAGTTTTGGTGTGCCGCACATCCGTGCCGACGACGAGCGCGGCCTGGGCTACGGCATCGGCTACGCCTACGCCCAGGACAACCTGTGCCTGATGGCCAATGAGGTGCTGACGGTCAACGCCCAGCGCTCGCAATACTTCGGCGCCGAGGGCCAGACCCTGGAACAGCGCGACAACCTCAGCAGCGACCTGTTCTTCAGCTGGCTCAACACTCCCCAGGCCGTGGCGGCCTTCTGGCAGGCCCAGACCCCGGCGATGCGCGAGCGCATGCAGGGTTACGTGGAGGGCTACAACCGCCAGCTGGCGGAGCGCCAGGTCCAGGGCCTGCCCGAGCAATGCCGGGGTGACTGGGTGCGGCCGCTGGCCACCTCGGACCTGGTGAAACTGACCCGACGCCTGTTGGTGGAAGGCGGTGCCGGGCAGTTCGCCGAGGCCCTGGCCGGGGCCACGCCACCTGGAGCCACGGCCCAGGCCGGGCTGCCAGCCGAGCACTGGCAACTGGCGGCGGCACGCCAGCAGCGTTTCGCCCTGGACCGTGGCAGCAACGCGGTGGCCATCGGTAGCGAGCGTTCGTTCAACGGCCGTGGGCTGCTGCTGGCCAACCCGCATTTCCCCTGGGTCGGCGGCATGCGCTTCTACCAGATGCACCTGACCATTCCCGGGCAACTGGATGTGATGGGCGCGGCCTTGCCCGGCCTGCCGCTGATCAATATCGGCTTCAACCAGCACCTGGCCTGGACCCACACCGTGGACGCCTCCAAGCACTTCACCCTGTACCGCTTGCAACTGGACCCCAAGGACCCGACCCGCTACCTGCTGGACGGCCGTTCGCTGCCCCTGGAGCGTCAGACCCTGACCGTGCAGAGCAAGGGCCCGGACGGCCAGTTGCAGCCGCGTACGCGCACGCTCTACAGCTCGGTCTTCGGCCCGATCGTGCAGTGGCCGGGGGAACTGGACTGGGATCATCAATATGCCTACAGCCTGCGCGACGCCAACCTGGACAACAGCCGGGTGCTGGCCCAGTGGTACGCGATGAACCAGGCCAGCAGCGTGGCCGGCCTGCAAGACAGCGTGCACCAGTTGCAGGGCATTCCCTGGGTCAACACCCTGGCGGTGGACGACCAGGGCCGGGCGCTGTACATGAACCAGTCGGTGGTGCCCAACGTCACCCAGGCCAAGCTGGCGCAGTGCAGTGATCCGCGGGCCGGCACCCGGGTCATCGTTCTGGATGGCTCGCGCAGTGCCTGCGCCTGGGATATCGACCCGGCAGCGGCGCAACCGGGGATCTTCGCCGCCAGCCAGTTGCCGCAACTGGCGCGCAACGACTACCTGCAGCATTCCAACGATTCGGCCTGGATGGTCAACCCGGCGGCGCCGCTGCAAGGCTTTTCGCCGGTGATCAGCGAGCAGGACGTGCCGCTGAAGATGCGCGCGCGCTTTGCTCTGGATCGCCTGAGCCGGATGCACAAGGCCCAGGTCAGTGACCTGCAGCACCTGGTCACGGACGATCAGGTGTACCTGGCCGGCCAGGTGATGCCCGATCTGCTGCAGTTCTGTGAGCAGGACCTGGGGGCGGATGCCCAGCGCCTGGGGCCGGTGTGCGCCAGCCTGAAAGCCTGGGACCGCAGCGCGGGGTTGCAGGCCGGCCTGGGCTTCGTGCACTTCCAGGGCATCATGCAGCCGCTGTTGCAGGACCCCAGCGTGTGGCGCGTGGCCTTTGACCCGAAAGATCCCCAGCACACCCCACGGGGCCTGGCCATTGGCCGGCCAGCGGTGGCCCGGGCACTGCGCGAGTCGATGCTGGCTTCGGCGCAGCAGGTCGCCGAGGCCGGGCTGGGGAGTGACGTTCGTTGGGGCGATATCCAGCAGGTCAGCCAGGGCGGCCAGCCGACCCCGGTGCCCGGCGGCCCTGAAAGCCTGGGGGTGTACAACGCCATCCAGAGCGTGCCGGCGGCCGATGGCAAGCGTGAAGTGGTCAGCGGTACCAGCTACCTGAACGTGGTCAGCTTCGACGAGCAGGGGCCGCGCGCCCTGGGGCTGCTGGCGTTCTCCCTGTCCAGCGACCCGGGCTCAGCGCATTTTCGCGACCAGACCGCTGCTTTCGCCCGCAACCAGTGGAGCGTGCTGCCCTTTACCGAAGCGCAGATCCGTGCCGATGGCCAGTATCAGTTGCAGGTGATCGAAGAGCCGCGCAAGGAGGCGGTACTGGCGCGCCAGTAACGATTGAGCGTGAGCATCAAGAGGAGGCCGCCCCGGCAACGGGGCGGCCTTCAGCTTTTTGGCGGGGACTGGGGCAGTGAGTTGATTACCGGGTTGCCATCGCGATTGCGCGTCAGGTAGACCGGCAGCACCTTGGGCAGCGAGGTCAGCAGGCTCTTGATTTCCCGGGTGTTGTAGATGCCGCCGACGCGGATCTTGCCGGTGTTGGCGTCGGCGACCTGCACCGGAGTGTCCAGGTAGCGGTTGATCAGCGGCAGGGCGTCGGTGAGGGCCAGGTTGTCCAGCACCAGCTTGCCTTCGCGCCAGGCCAGGGAGCTGTCGTTGCTGTAGGTCTGGCTGATCTGCGGCTGGTAGTCGCCGGCCTTGTAGCTGGCCTGCATGCCCGGCTCCAGGCGGAAACCTTCGCCGGGCAGGGCGGTGTTGCTGCTCACCAGGACCGAGCCCTGGAGCAGGGTGACCCGCACCTGGTCCTCGTACATCCACACATTGAACTGGGTGCCGGTGACCTTGACCTGGCCATTGGCGGCCTTGACCACGAACGGGTGGCTGGCGTCGTGGCTGACCTTGAAGAAGGCTTCGCCTTTTTTCAGGGTGACCCGGCGCTGGTCCTTGTAGTTGCTGTAGGTCAGGGTGCTGCCCAGGTTCAGTTGCACCTGGCTGCCATCGGCCAGGGTCACGCTGCGCAGGCTGTCGCCGGCTTCGAATCGCTGGTAGGAGGACGGCACCCAACCCAGTTCCCAGCCGCTGTAGGCGGCCAGGGGCAGGGCGCACAGGGCGATGGCCGCCGCCACGCCATACTGCTGCCAGGTGCGCCGGGGAACGAGCTTGACCGGTGCGGGGGCTGGTGCGGCAGTGAGGGTGGAGGGGGGCAGTTGATCGGCCACTTCCCATATTTCCCGCATCGCCTCGTATTCGAAGGCGTGCAGGGGGTCGGCATCATGCCATTGCTGAAAGGCCAGACGCTCCGCGTCGCTGCAGTCGGGTTCATGCAGGCGCATGCACCATTGGGCTGCCGCTTGGGTGATGGCGTCGTATTCGGCTTCTGAGAGGATCTGTTCGCTCATTGACTCTTCCTGATTTCCCGCATTCTACCCTCCGCGGCAAGTCTTGGAGAACAACCGTCATGGCTAATGAGCATCAAAGTGAACTTATTTTCATCTGGCACGCCCTAAAACCAGGCTCTGTATCGAAAGTGAATACACAAGGAGATGGACCATGTTGAAGAAGACGCTTGCCGCATTGCTTGCCACCGCCAGCCTGCTGGGCGCTGGAGCGGCCCTGGCCGACCGTCCGGGGGCCGGTTGGATCACCATTGAAAAAGCCATTGAAACCGCAAAGACCAAAGCCGGCTACGTGGAGATCTACAAGATCGAAGCGGACAACGATGGCTATTGGGAAGGCGAAGGGCGCAAGTCCGATGGCAGTGTCTATGAGTTTCGCATCGACGGCGCCTCGGGCAATGTGCTGCGCGACCAGAAGGACTGAGCCAGGCTGATACAGCCCCCTGTGCCTTGCCACGGCAGCGCACAGGGGGCTTTTTCTTGCTCCAGGGGGATGGTTGTTCCGGCCATCCTGGCACCTTCCCTGCAAGGCGCCGGCAGTGGTTGACAGGGTTGGAGTGCGGCGTTGTTTAATCGCCAGGTTCACACGCTGTCGCCCCCTCCAATAATTACTCTGGAGCTTCAGATGTCTGCATCGTCCGTGGTTGTTGAAACACCGCCCCAATACCTTTCTCTACCGGCCCTGGTGCAGTTGCTGGAAACGATTTTCCAACGCCACGGCTGCCGCGCCGAAGTGGCCCGCTGCCTGGCCGAGAACTGTGCCGGCGCCGAGCGCGACGGAGCCCACAGCCATGGCGTGTTCCGCATTCCCGGTTATGTCTCGACCCTGGCCAGTGGCTGGGTCGACGGCCAGGCCGTGCCGGTGGTGGAGGATGTGGCGGCGGCCTTTGTCCGGGTCGACGCCGGCAACGGCTTTGCCCAGCCGGCCCTGGCTGCCGCCCGCGAGCTGCTGGTGAGCAAGGCCCGCAGCGCCGGTATCGCCGTTCTGGCTATCCGCAATTCGCACCACTTCGCCGCACTCTGGCCGGATGTCGAACCCTTCGCCGAGGAAGGATTGGTGGCCCTGAGCGTGGTCAACAGCATGACCTGCGTCGTGCCCCACGGCGCCGACAGGCCATTGTTCGGCACCAACCCGATCGCCTTCGCCGCACCCCGGGCCCAGGGCCAGCCGATCGTCTTCGATCTGGCCACCAGCGCCATTGCCCATGGCGACGTGCAGATCTCCGCGCGCAAGGGCGAGCGCCTGCCGCCGGGCATCGGTGTCGACAGCCTGGGCCAGCCGACCCAGGACCCCAAGGCGATTCTTGAAGGTGGCGCCTTGCTGCCGTTTGGCGGGCACAAGGGCTCGGCTCTGTCGATGATGGTGGAGCTGCTGGCGGCAGCCCTGACCGGGGGCAACTTCTCCTTCGAATTCGACTGGTCCGGCCACCCGGGGGCCAAGACGCCCTGGACCGGCCAGTTGCTGATCGTCATCGACCCGAGCAAGGCTGCCGGGCAGAGTTTTGCCGAGCGCAGCCAGGAGCTGGTGCGGCAGATGCATGCGGTGGGGCTCAAGCGCCTGCCGGGGGATCGCCGGCATCAGCAGCGCGAGCGTTCGCAGCACGCGGGCATCGCCATTCCCGCCGAGCAGTTGCAGCAATTGCGGGCGCTGGCCCAGGACTGAAGGCATGAAAAAGGCCAGGCCGCCATTGGCGTACCTGGCCTCAACGTTGCGCGGGGGCTTAGGAACGACGGCCCAGCAACAGGCCTACCACCAGGCCGAAACCGGCGGAGATGGCCACGGTCTGCCACGGGTGGCCACCGATGTACTGCTCGGTGGCATCCACCACCGGCTTGCTGCGCTCGCGCACATTGCTGACCGAATCCAGCGCCTGCTTGAGCTTGAGGCTGACTTGCTGGCGCAGGCTCTCACCTTCTTCGCCGACCAGGCTGGCGCTGCCCTTGAGCAGCTTTTCCGATTCTTCGATCAGCGCCTGCAGTTCGCTGAAGGCCTGGTCCTTGATTTGATCGTTTTCCGCTTGCGCGGCAGATTTACGAGCCATGAAGTTTTTTCCTTGGAAATATCGCCGCTGGTGCACAACACATCCGCCAGCGGCTACAGGTGAATGGGTAGCAAGCAATGGAGTCCGGCGCAGGGGCAAAAGTTGCAGTTGTTTTACGCCCCCTTGGCGACCCCGGGGTAAAACCCGTAGCCCCTACAGTGTAAGATGGCGCCTATTTTACGCAGCAGGAATTTCCCATGAGTTTCAATCTGGCTAACAAGACCCTGGCCGAGCGCGCCGCCATCGAGGACGAGAAGTCCCGTCTGTTCGACCTGTGGCAGAGCAACCTGGGCAAGGCCAAGGGCGAGGCCGCGCGGCTGTTCGGCGAGCGCGGCAAGCGCAAGGGCAAGTGGGCCGAGTGGGTCCGCGCCGAGCTCGACGGCATGTCGCCGCCGGAGTACTCGAACATGGTGCGCAGTGAAGTCAATCGCCTGATGGCGGCGAACAAGTAAGGGCAAAACTCTCGACAATCGCCTCGCGTACCTTCACCAGCAGCGGGTCGGTCTGCGGGCTGGTGCGCCAGCCCAGCTCGATCGGGTAGCGCGGCAGGGCCAGGGGGCAGGGCAGCAACTGCAGCCCGGTGAGTTCGGCGATGCGCCGGGCGGCATGGGCCGGAATGGTCGCCACCGCCTGGCTGCCCTTGAGCAGAAAGGGCAAGGCGGCAAAGTGCGTGGTCGAGGCGCACACCTGGCGGCTCAGCCCCAGGTTGGCCAAGCCTTCATCGGTAATCCCGATAAACCCCTGGGACGACACCAGCAGGTGTTCCCGTGCGACAAACTCCTCAAGACTGATCTGCTGTTGCCCGGGGGCCAGGCTGGCCGGGTCTGCCAGGCACAGGTAATGGCCTTCCCCCAGCACCTGGCGGCTGAGCAGACGTTCGGCAAAGCCACCGGCACTGATGGCCAGGTCGACGCTGCGCTGCAACAGCGCCTCGGCGACGATCTGGCTGTGGCTCTGGCGAAAGATCAGCCGCAGCTTCGGCGCCCGCCGGGCCACGGCCTCGATCATCTGCCGGCCATAGGCAATCTCGAAATCATCCGACAGCCCCAGCGTTACCGAACGGCCCTGATAGTCGGCGGTGTCGGGGGCGACCATGGCCAGGCTCTGGCGGCATTTGTTCAAGGCTTCGCTGACCACGGGCTTCAACTGATTGGCCTTGAGGGTCGGCGCCAGCCCGCGCCCGGTACGCACGAACAGCGGGTCGCCATACAGCTCGCGCAGCCGGCGCAGGGCAGCGCTCATGGCTGACTGGGTCACCCCCAGGCGCAAGGCGGCGCGGCTGGCGCTGGACTCGTCATGCAGCGCCTCGAAAGCCTTGAGCAGGTTGAGGTCGACACTGGCGATATTCATCTGGTTCATATCATTAAGCACTGGAGTGGGGTTTATCGATGATCAGGGGCCGCAGCAGAATGGGCAACACCTGATTGCTCAAGGAGTCATCCCATGCCCAAGTCCGTTGTCGCTGCCCTGCAGATCGGGGCCTTGCCTGAAGGCAAGGCCGCCACCCTGGAACAGATCCTCTCGTACGAGGCCGCCATCATCGAAGCCGGCGCGCAGTTGGTGGTGATGCCCGAAGCGCTGCTGGGGGGCTACCCCAAGGGCGAAGGCTTCGGCACCCAGCTGGGCTATCGCCTGCCTGAGGGCCGCGAAGCCTTTGCCCGCTACTTCGCCAATGCCATCGAGGTGCCTGGGGTGGAAACCGATGCCCTGGCCGCGCTGTCCGCCCGTACCGGCGCCAACCTGGTGCTGGGTGTCATCGAGCGCAGTGGCAGCACCCTGTACTGCACGGCGCTGTATTTCGACCCGCAGCAGGGGCTTTCGGGCAAGCACCGCAAACTGATGCCCACTGGGACCGAACGCTTGATCTGGGGCAAGGGCGACGGCTCGACCCTGCCGGTACTGGACACCCAGGTCGGCCGGGTGGGCGCGGTGATCTGCTGGGAAAACATGATGCCGCTGCTGCGTACCGCGATGTACGCCCAGGGCATCGAAGTCTGGTGTGCGCCCACGGTGGACGAGCGGGAAATGTGGCAGGTGAGCATGCGCCATATCGCTCACGAGGGGCGCTGCTTTGTGGTCAGCGCCTGTCAGGTGCAGGCCTCGCCCGAAGAACTGGGGCTGGAGATTGCCAACTGGCCGGCCCAACGGCCGTTGATTGCCGGCGGCAGTGTGATCGTCGGGCCCATGGGGGACGTACTGGCCGGCCCCCTGGTGGGCCGGGCCGGGCTGATCAGCGCGCAGATCGATACCGCCGACCTGGTGCGGGCGCGCTATGACTACGACGTGGTCGGCCACTACGCCCGCCCGGATGTGTTCGAACTGACGGTGGACCAGCGCCCCCGTCCCGGGGTGCGCTTTACCTGAGTCGGCGCCATTGCTCGCGGGTGATTTCCCAGATGTCCACGGGGAATCGCCCACTGACGAACTCACCGTCCTCGGAGCGGATCAGGCGCATGCCCGCGCGTTCGGAAATCCGCCGCGAGCCCTGGTTCGGCGCGGCCTTGGGCACCCGCATCAAGGGCCGTTGCAGTACCTCGAACCAATAGTGGTCCACCACCTTGCAGGCCTCGCTCATGTAGCCCTGGCCCTGCCACGGCGGGGCCAGCCAGAAGCCGCGGTTGTTGTCGGCTTCGTCCATCAGGCTGATGCTGCCGATCATCTGCCCGGGGTTGCTGCGCAGGCGCAGCGTCCAGTGCCATTGCGTGCCCCGGGCCATCGCCGGCAGCGCCATGTCCCGCAGGAAGCTCAGGGCGCCGTCGGCCGGGTAGGGCCAGGGCACCAGGGCGTTGAGGTAGCGCACCACCTCCCACTGGGGGAATAGCTGCTGGATGGCGTCGGCGTCCGCCAGTTCCAGGGGGCGCAGCAGCAAGCGTTCGGTGCACAGCGCGGGCGTGGGGTGTGAGTCCATTGGCAAGCGATCCAAGGTGGCAAGAAGGCGTTGCATAGTCCCTGCAATGTCATCGATCACGCAAGCCGCGATGGATTTGACGCGGCCCGGGCGCTGCCGTTGAATAGCCCCCTGGTTCAGCCCCGCGACTCCTGGAAACCCCCTGTGCTTAGAAACGTCACCGACATGGACCTGCGCCTGCTGCGGATTTTCTCCGTAGTGGTCAAGTGCGGCGGTTTCACCGCGGCCCAGGCCGAACTGAACATGAGCCAGTCCAATATCAGCATGCACATCTCCAGCCTGGAAAAACGCCTCGGCTATCGGCTGTGCGAGCGCGGCAAGGGCGGCTTTCGCCTGACCGAGAAGGGCCAGCGGATCCTGGCGGCGGCCCAGGCGCTGTTCGGCGCGGTGGAGGCGTTCAAGAGCGAGGCCCAGGAGTTGTCCGGGCGTTTGGTGGGGGATCTGTACCTGGGGCTGGCGGACAACATCGCCACCTTGCCCGCGGCACGCATCGACGCGGCCATCGCGCGCTTCTATCGCCGCGAGCACGACCTGCACCTGCATGTGTTCATCAATTCGCCCACCGAGCTTGAGCGGGCGGTGATCGACGGCCAGTTGGACCTGGCCATTTCCTATTTCAGCCGCAGCCTGCCGACCCTCGACTATCAGCCGCTGTACGCCGAGGAAATCGCCCTGTTCTGCGGCGCCTCGCACCCGCTGTTCCCTGTCCTGGAGCCAGAGCTTGCGCACATCAAGGCCTGTGACTGGATCAAGCACGGTTTCCTGCCCGCCAACCAGGTGCTGCCGGTAACGCCCCAGCGCGCCTCGGCCACCGCCTACCACATGGAGGCGGTGGTCCACGGGGTACTGGCGGGCACCCACCTGGGCTACCTGCCCAGCCACTATGCCCAGCCCTGGGTCGCGGCCGGGCAGATGCGCGTGCTGCACCCCGAGACGCTGCGCTACGAGGTGCAGCACAGCATGATCACCCACGCCGGGCATGCCCGTGGCGAAGCGCTGAAGGCCTTTATCGCCGACCTGCTGGCAGAGCATGGCGGCTGATCCCGCGCTTCAGCCCAGGCAGCGGGTCAGGTGCTTGATCGACTGATAGGCAGCCAGCCCCCAGGGGCCCAGTTCCCGCCCGATGCCGCTGCCCTTGGTGCCGCCCCAGGAGGTTTCGACGAACACCGCCTGCAGTGAATTGATCCAAACGTGGCCCACGTCCAGGGCGGCGGCGACCCGTTCGGCGCGCTGCAGATCGGCGCTGATCACAGTGGCCACCAGGCCGAATGCGCTGTCGTTGGCCAGGGCCAGGGCCTGTGCTTCGTCACTGAAACGGCGCATGCACAGCACCGGGCCGAAGATTTCCTCTTGCCACAACCTGCTGCTGGTGGGCACATCGGTGTACACCGTGGGCGCCACGAACCAGCCCGGCCCGGGCAGGGCATGGCCGCCCACCAGGCATTCCAGGCCCTCGTTCCTGGCCTGTTCCAGGTAGGTGCACACCGTGCGCCACTGGGCCTGGCAACTCAGGGGGCCCATGTCCACTTCCTGCTCCAGGGGGTTGCCGACCCGCAGGGCCAGCAGGGCACTGCGCAACCGCTGCAGCAAAGCATCGGCAATCGACTCGTGGACCAGCAGCCGCGAGGTGGCCGAGCACATCTGCCCGGCGTTCCAGCAAAAGCCGCCGATGATCCAGTGCACTGCCTGGTCCAGGTCGGCGTCGGCGAATACCAGGATCGGCGACTTGCCCCCCAGCTCCAGCGTCAGTGGCCGGCAGAAGGCGGCGGAGCTGGCCATCACTCGCTGGCCGGTGGCAGTGCTGCCGGTGAACGACAGCTTGTCCAGCCCCGGATGCTGGCTCAGGGCTGCGCCGGTTTCGCCGGCGCCGGCCACCAGGTTCAACACGCCCGCCGGCAAGCCCAGGGCGTCGGCGATTTCGCCGTAGACCTGCTCGATCAGGGGCGTCACTTCCGAAGGCTTGAGCACCAACGTGCAGCCCGCGGCCAGGGCCGGGGCCAGCTTCCAGGCACTGGTGACCAGGGGGAAGTTCCAGGGCACGATCAGCCCCACAACGCCCAGGGCCTCGAACCTGCAGTGGGCACTGAAGCCCGGAGCCTGCAAGGGCACCGGTTGATCCTGGCGGGCGTCCAGCTGGGCAGCGAGGCCGGCGTAGTAGTCGAAGGTGGCGATGGCGTCGTCCAGGTCCAGTTCGGCTTCGTGCCGCGGCTTGCCGTTATTGCGCATCTGCAGGGCGATCAGCCCTTCGCGGCGTTGCTGCAGGTGCCGGGCGAAGCCTTGCAGGTACTCGGCACGCCGGGCGCCGCTGAGGCTGCGCCACCCGGGCAGGGCCCGGCGCGCGGCCTGCACCGCCAGGTTCACCTGATGGGCGCTGGCCGCCGGTACCTGGGCCATGATTTGGCCCAGGGACGGGTCATGCACCGGCATCGGCGCGCCGTCGCCATCGACCCAGTGGCCGTCGATAAACAGGGCCGGTTTCATGGGCGGGCTCCTGGCAGGACGCCGTGCACGGCGTTGCGGAAGATCTGGCTGTAGTCGGCGGCGCTCAGCGGTCGGGCATTGGTGTCGGAGGACGAAATATCCGCCAGGGCCTGGGCCCCGACCCACTCGGCTTCATGGCTGTCCAGGCCGATATCCGCCAGGCAGTGGGGGATGCCCAGCTCGGCGCGCAGGGCCAGGATCCAGTCCAGGAACCCCTGGAAATCCCCCCGGGGCAAGTCCAGGTAACGGGCCAGGCGCCCGATCTCCTCGGCAATCACCGGCTGGTTGGCCACCAGCACATAGGGCAGGAGGACGGCATTGAGCAGGCCATGGTGACGGTGATAGCGGGCGCCCAGCGGGTGGGCCAGGGCGTGGACGCCCCCCAGGCCCTTCTGGAAGGCCACCGCAGCCATCGCCGAGGCCACCAGCATGCCTTCCCGGGCGTCCAGGTCCTGGCCGTGGCTCACTGCCCGGCGCAGGTGCTGCTGCACCAGGCGCATGCCTTCCACGGCAATCGCGCTGGACATCGGGTGGTACAGGGGCGAGCAGAACGCCTCGATATGGTGGGTCAGGGCATCCATGCCGGTGGCGGCGGTCAGCGCGGGCGGCAGGCCGCGGGTCAGCAGCGGGTCGAGGATCACGCAGGCGGGCAGCAGTTCGGGGTGGCTGATGACCCGCTTGACCTGCTGCTGGCTGTCGGTCAGTACCGCTTCGCGGCCCAGTTCGGAGCCGGTGCCGGCAGTGGTGGGCAGGGCGATCAGGGGCGGCAGGCCCAGGCGCGGAAAGTCACTGAGGCTCGGGTAATGCTCGATCACCTGGGACCACTCGAAACGCTGCAGCCCTTGCGGGTCCACGGCGGCCAGGGCGATGCCCTTGGCGGCGTCCATGGCGCTGCCGCCGCCCAGGGCGATCAGCGAGTCGTGGCCGCCGGCCCTGAAGGCTTGGACGCCGCGCTGCACATCGTCCAGGCTCGGGTTGCTGGCCAGTTCGGCAAATACCGCAAAGCCCTGGCGGCTCTGCTCCAGGTGTGCGGTCAACAGGCCAAAGGGTTCCAGTTCGAGCATGCCCGGGGCGGTGACCAGCAAGGGCCTGGCCATGCCCAGCAGGGCGCAGCGCTGGGCCAGGCCGTGCAGGGCCTCGGCGCCGCAGAAGATCTCGGTGGGGTAGTTCCAGTAGTGGATGGACGGGGGCATCGATGGTCTCCAGAAACATCAGGCGTGAAGCGGCCGGCGCAGCAGGCGCCGGGCCAGTAGCGGGGAGGGAATGCGCTGTCGCTGACAGCGCATGAGGATTCAGCCGCGGTCGGATGCGCTGCTGTCGCGGCGCAGGTAGGGCTTGGCCAGGACCATGTAGATCAGGCCCAGCACGGCCAGGGTCGAGAACACCAGCACCACTGCCCAGACCTGGAACCAGGGCGCTCCGGGCGGCGCCAGGGATTCCCGCGGCCAGGCCACGTTGACGCTCTCGAACAGCAGCCAGACAAAGGCCGCGAGGTTCACCGGCAGGCCCCAGCGGCCGAGGTTGAAGACCCCGGCGTCGGGCCGCCAGCGGCCACGCAGGCGATGGACCAGGGCGCAACCGATCACGATCAGGAACACCATGAAGAAGCCCCCGCTGCCGAAGGCGATCAGGGTGCCCACGGCCGTGGCGTTCAGGCCCAGGGCCAGGCCGAAACTGGCGAACAGGGTGCAAACGAGCATGGCGGCGAAGGGTACCTTGCGCCCATCCACCCGGCGCAGGAACGCCGAGGCGGGCAGGATCGAGTCCCGGGCCATGCCGAATACCGCGCGGCCGATATAGGTCTGTACCGAGACCACGCAGGCAATGAACGCCACCAGCACCACGCCGACGAAGGGCCGCTCGGCCCAGGCGCCAAAGGCATCCACCACCGCCGGGGTGACCGGGTCCACCACCTGGCCGGCCACCAGGCCCGCGGTGTCGGTGAACGACAGGGTCACGGCAAAGGCGGTGAGCATCACCGTCAGCCCCACCAGCAGCATCGAGCGCAGGATGGCCCGCGGCGTGGAGGTGCGGGCATCGGCGGTTTCCTCGGACACCTGGGAGCAGGCATCGAAGCCGAGAAAGGCCCAGCCGCCCACTGCCATGGCGGTGACGAAGCCGCTCAGGTAAGTGCCATCGCCGCTGACGCTGTTGCCCAGGCCTTCCAGCAGCAGCGACCAGGAGTGGTTGCGAAAGAACAGCAGCAACAGCACGCCGATGCCGATGGAGGCGATGGCTTCGGCGATGATCCCGGCGTTGACGAAGTACTTCAGCGGGTTGATCCCCAACAGGTTGACCCCCAGCCCCAACGCCAGCAGCACGGCGCCGCTGGCCACCTGGGCATTGGCCGAAGGCGGCGTGCCGGTGACGAACAGCCACAGCCAGAACCCGCCCAGGTAGGCCACGGTGGTCAGGGAAGCCAGGGCCGAGGCCAGGTACATGAAGCCGGTGAACCAGGCCCAGCGGTCTCCAGCCAGGCGCTTGACCCATTGATAGCAACCGCCGGCCAGGGGGTACTGCGAGGCGAGTTCGGCATAGACCAGCGCCACCAGCATCTGCAGGGCCAGGCACAGGGGCACGATCCAGACCCAGGACGGGCCGGTGCTCATGGCGCCCAGGGCCATCACCGAATAGATCCCCACCACTGGCGAGACCGTGGCAAAGCCCACGGAGAACGACGACCACAGGGACAGGCCGCGGTGCAGCTCCTGGCGATAGCCCTGGTGGTGCAGCAAGTGTTCATCGGTGCCCGGAGCGGGCTGGAAGTCAGTCATGGCGCACCTCGTTCAAGGGGCGGGCGCCACGATGCAGGCCGACGCAAGGGCGGCGTGATGGGGTAGTTGACATAGCGGTTCCTGGAGTCGGCAGATCAGATTGTTATTGGGATGGCCTTTAGCTGTTGTTTTTGGCGTACCGACATTGCCTGGCCTGCAGCAGCAGGCCAGGACGAGCTTACGGCGGGCAAACATCAAGATGAATACATGGATTGGTAAGCTGGCATCTGCATTTGCTGATGTTTTGCAGGGGCCGGCGACTGCCCGGCCAGCGCCAGGCATCGAGGGGATATCAGCGGGAAGCGTGGTGCTTGCCGAGCTCCAGCCGTTCACCGAGAAAGTCGACGAACACCCGCAGCTTGGGCAGCAGGTGACGGCTGCTGGGCCAGAGGATGGAGAACTTGCCGCGCTCTTGCTGGTAGTCGTCCAGCACCGCGACCAGGCTGCCATCGGCCAGGGCCCCGCAGACCACGAACTCGGGCACGTAGGCGATGCCCAGGCCCTGGGTGGCGGCGTGGATCAGCGATTCCAGGTTGTTGCTGGTCAGGGCACTGCCCAGCACCAGCGGCGGGGCTCCGTCGGGCAGGCGCAGGCTCCATTGCTGCAGCAAGCTGCCGCCGGGGAACTTGTAGCGCAGGCAGGCGTGCTGCTCCAGGTCCCGGGGCGTGCGCGGGGTGCCGCGCCGGGCGAAGTAGCCGGGGGCGCCGACCAGCACGAAGCCGAAGGGCCCCAGGTTCCTGGACTTGAGTTGCGAGTCCGGCAGCTCGCCACTGCGGATCACCGCGTCCACGCCTTCGGCGATCACGTCGATCAGCCGGTCGTTGAAGTCCAGGTCCAGCTCGATGTCCGGGTAGCGCGCGGAAAACTCCGGGAGGATCGGCAGCAGCATCCGATAGCCGATGGCCGGCAGGCTGACCCGCAGCCGGCCCCGGGGCTTGTCGCTGATCCGCGCCAGTTCGGCCTCGGCCTCCTGGACTTCGGCGACAATGCGCTGGCCGCGCTCATAGAACAGCGCGCCTTCATCGGTCAGGCTGATGCGCCGGGTGCTGCGGTTCAGCAGGCGCACGCCAAGGCGCTGCTCCAGGCGCGCCAGGGCCTTGCCCACCGCCGAGGCAGACAGCCCCAGGCGCTCGCCGGCGCCCACCAGGCTACCGCTCTGGACCACGCTGACAAACACCTGCAAGCCGTTTAGGTTATCCATCGTTCACCTCGATTACAGCGTTTTTGTCCGTAAAGAGCGGAAGAATGCCCTGTTTTTCAGTGATTGCGGCATACCTACCATGGATTTTTCGTAGCCCACCCCTGGTTGCCAGGGCTTGAGAGGTCCGTGTGAATCCCGAACTCGAATTACCCCTGGGGCAGGCCGCCCAAAGTCGCCGGCAGTCCGCCCATGGCGTGCTGGCCGCGGTGTGCCTGGCGGCCCTGATGCTGCCCCTGACCTTTGTCGGGGTAGCGGTGGCGACCCCGGCCATCGGCCATGAACTGGGGGGCAGCCCGTTGGCCCTGAGCTGGACCACCAATGCCTTCATGCTGACTTTTGGCAGCGTGCTGATGGCCGCCGGCACCCTGGCCGACGAATTTGGCCGCAAGCGCCTGTTCAGCCTCGGCGTGGCGCTGTTCGGCCTGAGCTCCCTGGCCCTGGTGTTCGTGCCTTCGCTGCTGTGGCTGAACCTCTTGCGCGGGGTCCAGGGGCTGGCCGGTGCCGCCGCCCTGGCCGGTGGTTCGGCGGCCCTGGCCCAGGCCTTCGACGGCCCGGCGCGAACCCGTGCCTTCAGCCTGCTGGGCACCACCTTTGGTGTCGGCCTGGCGTTTGGCCCGATCCTCGCCGGGGTCCTGGTGGAACAGGTCGGCTGGCGCGGGATCTTTGTCTCCGGGGCGCTGATCGGCGGCCTGTCCCTGGCCTTTGGCGTGCCGCGCATGCAAGAGTCCCGCGACCCCGACGCCCAGGGCGTGGACTGGCCCGGCACCCTGAGTTTCACCCTGGCGCTGGTGCTGCTGACCTGGGGCATCCTGCAGGCCCCGCAAAACGGCTGGAGCAGCCCTTGGGTTCTGCTGTTGCTGGCGGGGGCGCTGCTGGCACTGTGGCTGTTCATCGTCGTCGAGCGGCGTGCAGCGCGGCCGATGCTGGATCTGTCGCTGTTTCGCTATCCGCGTTTTGTCGGGGTGCAGGTGCTGCCCATCGCCACCTGCTATTGCTACGTGGTGCTGCTGATCCTGTTGCCGATCCGCTTTATCGGCGTCGAAGGCTACAGCGCCATCGATGCCGGGCTGCTGATGCTTGCCCTGTCGGCGCCGATGCTGGTGGTGCCGTTCGCCGCGGGCTGGCTCAGCCGCTGGTGCAGCGCCGGCAACCTGTCGAGCCTGGGCCTGTTACTGGCTGCCGCCGGGCTGTGGTGGCTGAGCCGGATCGCTGCGGGCCAGGCGCCGGCCGATCGGATCTGGCCGCTGCTGCTGATCGGCCTCGGCAGCGGGCTGCCCTGGGGGCTGATGGACGGCTTGTCGGTGAGCGTGGTGCCCAAGGAGCGCGCGGGCATGGCCAGCGGCATCTTCAGCACCACCCGGGTGGCCGGCGAGGGCATTGCCCTGGCCCTGGTGGTGGCGCTGCTGGCGGGGCTGCTGCAGCACGCCCTGGCGGATCAGGCGCTGCCCGCCGAGACGTTGATGGGGGCTGCCCGGCAACTGGCCGGGGGTGACCTGCCCGGTACTCTGGCGGCCTTGCCGGCACTGGGCCGGGAGGGGGTGCTGGCCCTGTACGGGCAGGCTTTCAGCCAGTTGTTGCAGGTGCTGACCCTGATGACCCTGCTGGCGGCGCTGGTGGTCTGGGTGACGCTGCGCGAGCCGCGCCAGCCAGGGCCGCCAGCGGCTTGATCAGCGGAACTCGAAGAATTCGTAGTGCAGGTTGCCTTGGGGAATCCGGCACTCGCTCATCAGTTCCCGGACCTGGCCCAGCAAGCCCTTGGGCCCGCAGAAGCTGACCTGGATCTGCTGCGGATCGGTTTCGGCCGCGGTGCGCTTGAGGGTCTGGGCCAGGGGCTCGGTGCCGCCGCAGTTGGCCACGAAGTTCACTCCACGGGCCTGGGCCATGCCCTGCAGGGTGTCGACACTGGGGAAGGCCCGGGACGGGTTGTAGCAGTACACCAGGGTGGCCTTGTCGAACTGCCCGGCAGCTTCATCCTGCAGCCAGGAAATAAATGGCGAGATGCCCACGCCACCGCCGATCCAGATTTCCCGGGCAGCCGCCTGCGGCCGCTTGAAACGCCCATAGGGCGCGTAGATGTCCGCACGCATGCCGACCTTGACCTGGCGGCGCAGGCGTTGGGTGTAGTCCCCCAGGGCGCGGATCACGAATTCGATGCGCCCGTCATGGGCCTGGGCGCTGGCGATGGTGAACGGATGGGGTTCGCGCAGGCCTTTTTCCTGCATCGAGAGGAAGGCGAACTGCCCGGCCTTGAAAGGAAAGCCCCTGCCCTGGGGAATCAGCTCCAGGTGCAGGGAGTTCTTCTCCACCCGGACCGCCGTCACCTGGTATTCGCCGGCCTTGGCCACCAGGGGGTAGAGCAGCAGCTTGTACAGGGCGCCGAGCACGCCGAGGACGCAGAGCAGAGCCAGCCAGATACCCGAGGGAGAATCCAGGGTGATGGGCGATTTGAAGCTCAGCCAGTGCAGGATGACGATCAGGAACAGCGGGCCGGAGAGCTTGTGCCACCAGCGCCACTGGCTGTAGGGAATGTTGCGGTTCAGTGCCAGCAGCACGATCAGGCCCAGGGCCACGTAGCTCAGCTGGCGGACCAGGCGCGTCCAGTATTTGGACAGTTCGAGGATCGGCACGCTGTTCCATTCATCCAGGTTGGCCTTGAACACCAGGTGGTAGCTGGCGAATGCCAGGGCCCAGATGCCCAGCCACTTGTGCGCCTCGTAGACCCGGTCAAGGCCGCCGAATAGCCGTTCGACCCAGCCCCAGCGGCTGGCCAGCAGGCAGGACATCGCCATGTAGGCCAGGGCTGCGGTGCCCAGGATCATGCTCAGGGTGGCCGAGGTCAGCCAGGTGGCGGAAGGGATCTCCAGCAGCAGGGTGACCGTGGTGATCAGCAGGATGCCGACAAGTGTGTGCCAGGTTTTCAAAGTGCATGACTCCGGTGAGGAAATGCCGTCATGGCGCAGCAAAGGGCGCGATGCATAAAGTGGATATGACAGGTTCAAAGCCAAAGGCTGGGTGGAATGTTAACGCTTTGGCGAGTATTCGTGGTGATCTGGGTCATCGGCCTGGCGCCGATAAAGTGTTGAAAATGATCGACTATCACTCGCATTCCGATTCCCCGGCCACCGCTTGCGCAGGCGCTGGCAGGCGGCCAAGGGCCCCTGAACCGGGCAGTGCTCTTGCGGGCGCCTTCGCTGGCAAGCCAGCTCCTACAGGGTTGTGGGAAAGGTCAACGCGCTTGTAGGACCCGGCTTGCCGGCGAAAGGGCCCCTGAGCCGGGCGTCAGCCTCTTAACCGCCTTCGCTGGCAAGCCAGCTCCTACAGGGTTGTGGGAAAGGTCAACGCACTTGTAGGAGCCGGCTTGCCGGCGAAAGGGCCTCCAAGCCGGATGCCAGCCTCGTAAACGCCTTCTACAGGTGTTGCTTGCGGCGGGCGGCGGCTTCGCGGACGGCGGGGATGATCCAGCGCCCATAGTCGATGGTGTCGTAATAAGGGTCGTAGCCACGGTTGAGGAAGGTGGTCACGCCCAGGTCGACGTAGTCCAGCAGGGCCTGGGCCACGGTCTCCGGCGTGCCCACCAGGGCCGTGGTGTCGCCGTAGGCGCCAACGGCGCTGGCGGTGGGCATCCACAGGGCGCGGTCATGGCGGTCGCCGCGGGCTGCGGCCGCCAGCAGGCGTTCGGAGCCGGTGCCCTTGAGGCGCTTCTGCCAGGGGCTGCCGGCGGCGAACTGCGGGTTGGCGCGGATCTGCGCCAGGATCTGTTCGGCCCGTTGCCAGGCCAATTCCTCGGTGGCCCCCAGGATCAGCCGCACCGAGAGGCTGACCCGGGGCGCGGCCACCCCCGCGGCGCTGGCCGCGGCCTTGAGTTTGCCGATCTGTTCGGCTACCCCCTCCAGGGGCTCGCCCCACAGGGCGTAGAGGTCGGCGTGCTTGACCGCGATCTGGTAGGCGATGTCCGAGGAGCCGCCAAAAGAGATGGGGATGTGCGGCTGCTGCAGCGGCTTGACCGGGGAAAACGCGCCCTTGAGGTTGAAGTAGCGACCTTCGAAGTCGAAGGGTTCTTCGGCGGTCCAGGTGCGGCGCACGATCTCCAGGTACTCGTCGGTGCGTCGATAGCGCTCGGTCTTGTCCAGCAGGGTGTCGCCTTCCTGGGGCTCGGCAGTGATGCCGGTAATGGCATGCAGGCGGATGCGCCCGCCGCCGGTGGTGTGGTCCAGGGTGGCGAAAGCCCGGGCCGCCACGGTGGGGGCGCTGAGGGCCGGGCGGTGGGCAATCATGAAGCCCAGGCGCTCGGTGTGGGCCGCGGCGTAGGCGGCAATCTGCAGGCTGTCGGCGCTGCCCGGGCCGCTGGCGATCAGCACTCGGTCAAAGCCCGCGTGTTCGTGGGCGCGCGCGTGCTCGCGGATGAATGCCAGGTCGAAGTCCGGGCTGCGCACGCCGCGGGTTTCGGACCATTGGCGGGGAAAGATCATGCCGACGAATTCAATGCTCATGGGGAGTGTCCTGAGGTCGCAGAAGAAGGAAAGTGCCTAGAAGCGGTAGTCCACCTGGGCCAGCACGGTGCGTCCGGGCATGGGCTGCAGGAAGGTATTGGTGGAGCCGGCCAGGCCGCTGACGAAGTTCAGTTCGTTGGTCAGGTTGAGCACCCGCAGGGTGGTGCTCCACTGGGGCTGGCGGTAGTACAGGGCCAGGTCGAGGTTGTATTCGTCGGGGACCTTCACCGTTTTGCTCAGGTTCAGGTACCAGCTGCTGGTCCACCAGCCGGAGAGCTCGGCGCCAAAGCCCGAGTCGAAGCGGTAGTCGAGGTAGCCGCTGGCGGTGTACTCGGGGATCTGCACCGCGTCGAAGCGCCCGGAGGGCCGCTGGTTGAGGCTGTTGTTGTCGCCGAACACGGTGCCGTTGTCGGGGATGAACCCGGCGGAGGCGAAGCCGGCCTGGGAGGTGAATTCGTTGTAGGCGCTGAGCCGGGACAGGTTGAGGCCGCTGCGCAGGTGCGGGTCTGGCTGGTAGCGCAGGGTCGCCTCGGTGCCCTTGATGATCAGCCGGGCGATGTTGTTGTTGCTGTCCGGGGACTGGTCCCGGGCCTGCTTGAAGGTGGCCAGGGTCATGAACAGCTGGTCGGGGATGGCTTCGACCTTCAGCCCCAGTTCATGCAGCACGCTCAGGCTCTGGAACGCCAGGGGGTTGAGCTGGTTGGCGCCACTGCCGCTGCCCCAGCCCAGGCCGTTGGAGAAGAACCCGGTGTTGACCGCCAGGGAGCGGTCGAAGGTGTAGTACAGGGTGCTGTTCTCGGTGGGTTTGACGTAGGGGCTGACCTGGAACGCGAACAGCCGGTAATTGTGGCTGTCGCGCCGGTCGCTGCCACCTGCAAGGACGAAGGGGTTGTCGATCCGGGCGTCGATCCAGCTGCGGCTGGCACCGATGTTCAGGCCCACCCGCTCGCCCAGGCGCAGGTTGTGCTGGCTGAACAGGGTCTTGGTGGTCCAGGTGCTTTCGGCGGTGTAGGGCGCCAGGGATTCGGCGTACAGGCCGTGGCCGGCGGGGTACATGGCCGCCAGGTTGAGCCAGCCGTAGTAGTTGGAGTATTGCGGCACCCCGGGTTGGCCGATCCAGGCGCCGTTGCCGCCGGCCGGGTTGCTGCCGGTGAGCCCCAGCAGGTCGCCGGGGTTCTTGCCCGAAGGGGCCAGGGTCAGGTCGTAGGCGTTGATGGTGGAGCCGAAATGATTGTTGGCGGCGATCGACTGGTTGAACTCGCGGCGGTAGATCAGCCCGCTGTTGCTGTCGTCCCGCAGGGCCAGGCCGCCGATCCGGGTTTCATTGCCCGAGCGCAGCTCGAAGCGGTTGTCCAGCAGGTTGTCCCGGGATTGCACCTGGAACGCCCCGACTGCGTCGGTGAGGTCCCGGGAGCGCTGGTAGAAGGTGCTGTTGGCCAGGGTCACGCTGGGGGACAGGTCGCCCTCGATGCGCAGTTGGGTGGTGAAGCGCCGTGAACTGCTCTGGTCTTCGCCGCGCTGGCCGGCCTGTGGCGACAGGGAAGTCAAGCCGTTGCCCGCCAGGCTCGGGTCATAGACCCAGCCGCGCAGGGTGCCGGGGCTGGCCTGGGTGTTGGGCGAGGCCGCCTGGAAGCTGCCATCCACCACGCTGTACTGGCCCTGGGCGTTGCGCTGGCGCTGCACCCAGCCCAGGGTCGGCGCATTGGCGGCACCGGAGGCCAGCACCGGCGACCACAGGGTATTGCCGTTCTGGATGATCGGCGTGGCGCGGCCGGCGTAGTACTTGCCGCTGTCCACCAGTTGTTGGGTGGCGCGGTTCCAGCCGTGGGTGATGTTGTAGTCGTAGTAGTTGTCGTAGCTGGCGTTCCAGTCCACCCGCAGGTTGTCGTTGCGCCAGGCCAGGGCCCCGTAGAAGGCATCGAAATTGTTGTCGACGTTGTCGTAGTAGTCCTGCTGGCGCTGCTGGGTGATGCTCACCCGGTAGGCCAGCTGGTCGCTCAGGGGGCCGGTGTTGTCGATGCTGAATTTGCGCGAGTCGCGGGACTGGCCGTCCGGCACCCAGGCACCGAGCTCGCCGCTCAGACGGGTCTTGAACCCGCTGAAATCGGGTTTCTTGCTCAGGTAGTTGACGTAGCCGCCGCTGCCGGACACCGAACCGTAGGTCACCGAAGAAGGCCCAGCGACGATGTCCGCGCCCTCGTAGGCGTTGAAGTTGGCCGGATGGCGTACGCCATAGGCGCGCTGGCCGTCTTGGAACACCTCCGAGCCCTGGGCGCGGAACTGCGGGGCGATACCGGCGTTCTGCCCGCCACCGCGGGTGATCCCCGGGGCGTACTTGACCAGGTCGTCGGCGCTGCGGATCGGGTCGTTGGCCAGTTGTTCGGCGTTGACCTGGGTGATCGAGCGCGGGGTGTCCAGGACCTTGGTTTCGGTGCCGCCATACACCGAGGTCGGTGGCCGGGTGGGCAGGGCATCGTCATCGGCCTGGCTGCTGGCCTGGACGGTGACGGTTTGCAACTGGGTATCGGCGGCGAAGAGCGGCGGCGCCAGGGAAGAAAACACCGTTACGGCCAGGGCCGGGCCGAATGCGGGGCGAGCGAAGGCGTTGGAGGGCATGGCACATGAGCCTCATATTGAATCGCATGAATGTTCTGTAGGAGCCGGCTTGCCGGCGAAGGGGGCCTGGAGGCTCGCGGTGCTCTTGTGGGCGCTTTCGCTGGCAAGCCAGCTCCTACGGGGTGTGTCGCGGTTGCGGTGGTTCCTTGTAGGAGCCGGCTTGCCGGCGAAGAGGGCCTGGAGGCTCGCGGTGCTCTTGCGGGCGCCTTCGCTGGCAAGCCAGCTCCTACGGTCGGGCGGTGGGTCAGGCGCTGTTGTTGAGCCACAACCTTTCGAAACGCCAGGTGCTGAACAGCGACTGTTCTTCCCGGGCGCCGCCCACGCGGGTGGAGATGCTGTCCAGCAGATCGGCGTAGCCCCAGATCAGCATGCCGCCCCGTTCGTACTGGATCTGCTGGGCCTGGTGCACCAGGGCCGTGCGTCGTTGCAGGTCGGGTTGGGCCATGGCCGCGAGAAACACCTCGCTGAACTGCGGGTCGTTGAAGTGGGTCTTGTTGGACACGGCAAAGGGCGCGTCGGTGTGGATCGCGCTGGCCAGGAACGGCGCGCCGATGCTGCCGCCGGTGCTCAGGGTCCAGTCGTTGCGTTGCGGGCCCTGGAAGGTCGCCAGGTCCACCTGGCGGACTTTGAGGGTCACGCCGATGCGCTTGGCCTGTTCGGCCAGCACCAGGGCCGAGGTCAGGGCCGGCCCCGGGGTGGTCACCAGTTCCAGCTCGAGGTTTTCCTGGCCGGCCTCCTTGAGCAGTTGCGCCGCACGCTGCGGGTCGTGGGGGCGGGGCCCCAGGCTGTGGTTGAAGGTCGGGTCGCTGGGGGCATAGAGGTCGTTGGCCACCCGGCCCTGGCCGTTCAGGGCTCGGCGCACCAGCTCCTCGCGATCCGCCAGCAGGCGGAAGGCCTGGCGCACCCTGGGGTCGTTGAACGGCGGCTTGTCCAGGTTCATGTCGAAGGACAGCCAGTTGCCGGTCACCGATTTCAGCAGCCGCACCCGCGGGTCGCGCTGCAGGACTTGCAACTGTTCGGTGGGCATCACGTTGGCCATGTCGATCTGCCCGGAACGCAGGGCCGCCAGGCGCGCCACCTGATCCTTGAAGTCGATGATCTCCAGTTCGTCGGCGTAGGGCTGGCCGTCCTTGTAGTAGTTGTCGAAGCGGGTGAACAGCGAGCGCTGGCCGGGGGTGAAGCTTTTCAGCTTGTAGGGGCCGGCACCCACCGGGTTGGTCACCGGGTGATAGTCCACCGGGACGATGCCACCGAAGTTGACCCAGGTTTCCGCCAGGGGCATGTAGCTGCGGCCCTCGCGAAAGCTCAGGCGCACAGTGCGCTCATCGAGCTTTTGCAGGTTGTCGCGATCGACCCAGTGCAGCAGCGCCGCGTAGGGCGAGGCCAGCTGCGGGTCGGTGAGGCGGCGGATGGAGAAGATCAGGTCATCGGCGTCGATGCTCTTGCCGTGGTGGAATTCCAGGCCCTGGCGCAGGCGCAGGGTCCAGCTGCTGGCATCGGCATTGGGTTCGGCGAACTCCGCCAGGGCCAGGCGTGGCTGCATCTGCTCGTCCCATTCCCAGAGTTTGCTGTACAGCGCGAAGCCTCGGACGATGCCGCTGCCGATGGGCTTGTGGGCGTCCAGGTTGCCGCTCTGGTTGCCGTCGAGAATCCCCAGGCGCAGGCGCCCGCCGTAGCGCGGCTGGTCGCTGGCGACCGTGCCCGGGGCGCTGGAATTGTCCGCGTCGCAGCCGGCCAGCAGGCTGCTGCCCAGCAGCAGGCCGCCGCCGAACAGCGCGCTGTGGCCGAGAAAACGACGGCGGCTCAAGCCCGAGTAGTCCTGGCTCATGGCGTCAGGCTCCTGCCGGGCCGTTGGCGCTGCGCAGCTCCAGCGGCGCTTGCGGCTGACGGCTCAGGGCCGCGCGCTCGCCGCGAAAGTGCGGCAGGATGTGCTCACCCAGGCGGTAGGCTTCCTCCAGGTGCGGGTAGCCGGCGAGGAAGAACAGGTCGATACCGATGGCGTGGTACTCGCGGATCCGTGCCACCACGTTTTCGTAGCTGCCCACCAGGGCGCAGCCCGGCGGTATGCCGATGTAGCCGAAGCCGGTCCAGACATTGGGGTGGATGAAGAAATCCTCGAAGCCCTGGGTCTCGTTCTTCTGTGCGAAGCCGTTCTCGTAGCTGAGCTTGCGCGCGGTGCGCAGCCCGGCATGGGCGGCCACGGCCTTGACCGCGCCCTTGGCGATGCCCTCGTCGAAGAAGCGCTTGGCCTCGGTGCGCGCCAGTTCCTCGGTTTCCCGGGTGATGACGTCGATCGACAGGCCGAAGCGGATATCGCTGCGGCCGTACTGCAAGGCGCGCTCACGAATATCGGCGATCAACGCGGCGATCTCGTCCGGGTGCTCGGCGCGCATCAGGTAGAAGTCGGCATGCTTGGCGGCGAATTCCCGAGCGGCGATGGACGATCCCGCGGTGCAGATCAGCGGCAGATCGGCCTTCTTCAAGGGGCCGCGCAGGCCGCCGCCTTCGGCGCGGTAGAACTGGCCCTGGTAGTGGAAGTTCTCGTTGTGCCAGTAGCCCTTGACCACGTCCATGAACTCGGTGGCACGGGCATAGCGCTCATCGTGGTCGCTGAAGTCGCCGACCTGGCGCTGAATGGCGTCCGAGCCGCCGTTGATGATGTTCCACACCAGGCGATTGCCGGTGGCGCGCTGGTAGGTGGCGGCCTGCTGCACCGCAACCCAGGGCGTGTAGTGATAGGGCTGGAAGGCGGTGACGAACTTCAGGGTGCGGGTTTCCCGGGCCAGCAGCGAGCACACGGTCCAGGGCTCTTCGCCGGAGGGCGCGTTGACCATCAGCGCGCCGCCGAAGCCGTTGATTTCCGCGGCCCGGGCGATCTGCCCCAGGTAGTCGATGTAGGTGAAGTGGTCGCCGACGCTGAAGCCTGAGACGGCACCGGTGCTGGGCCCGCCGCGGTGCCAGTCGCCGCGGTTGCGCGGGTCGCCGGGGAGGAACTGGGTTTCGCCGTGCAGGGGCAGGCGGGTAAAGAATTCGATGCTCATGGCAGGGGCTCCGGGTTATTGCACGCTGGGGCTGCAGACGGGGGTAACGGCTTGGCCGTTGATCACCTTGTGGGCGAAGGGCACCGAGTCCTTGAGGGAGGCGTTGACCGTTTCGCTGTGGCCCAGGCCCTTGTACAGGTGGCCCTCGACCACCGATCCGGCCTTGCAGGCGTCCTGCATCAGCGCCACCTGGGTGGCGGCGGCCGGGGTCTTGTCCTCGGCTCCGGTGCCGATGAACACCGGCTGGGCGGTTTTCAGGGTCGGGTAGGACACTTGTTTCTGCCAGGCGGCCAGTTGGCTGCCCTGGTAGTCCTTCTTGGCGTTGGCCGGGGTCAGGCCGACCCCCACCACGTCGCTGACCAGGGCGGCGAGGCAACTGGTACGGGCCTGCTCGAACAGCGGCAGGGCCTTGTCGGTGTAGAAGTCCTTGGGGTTGATGCTCGGGTCGTACTGCTGGGCCGCCAGCAGGGTGTAGAAGCCGTAGGCCAGGGAGGCATCGACCTTGTTCGGGTCCTGCTCGCCGACATTCTTCGCGCCGATGGTGTAGATCACCCCGGTGCCGATGCTGCCCTTGACCCCCAGGTCCGGTGCGTAGGTGGAGGCGTAGGCGGCCGAGGCGAAGGCGCCGGCGCCGCCCTGGGACTGGCCGACGATCAGTACCTTGTTGGCCAGCCCGGGCACCCCGGCGACCACGGCTTTGGCGGCGTCGAGAATGCCGTAGGCGGCCATGCGGTTGTTCAGCAGCGGATGGCCGCCGGGCACGCCCAGGCCCTGGTAGTCGGTGGCGACAATGGCAAAGCCTTCGTCCAGCCAGCGGCTCAGGTACTGCACATCACGGTAGGAGCGGCCCTGCCAGGACGGCGCGCAGACATCCGCCACGCCCACCGTGCCATGGCCCCAGGAGGCCACCGGCCAGCCGCCGGCCGGGGCCTTGCCCTTGGGCAGGAACAAGGTGCCGGAGACCACCACCGGGGTCTTGCCGTCGATGCCGTCGGTGGAGCTATAGAGAATCCGTTGCGCGCTGGCAGCGTTGGGCAGGCTCAGGGTGGCTTCCAGGGGTTCGCTGCGCAGCAGCTTGCCCGGGGTCGGGGGGATCGCGTCCTGCCAGGTATAGAAGGCCGAGACCCGGCCGTCGCCCTGCAACGGGTCGGGCTTGGGCGCGTAGGTCGGGCCGGCCAGGGCCGACAGGGAGAGCGCCAGGAGGCTCAGGCCAAAGGTGAATTTTGCGGACAGTTTCATCAAGAAGACTCGTGCTCAGGGTTCAGGGATGGGTGGCGACCTGGCCGCGCAGGGCGGGCCAGTAATCACTCAGGTGCAGATCGATCAGCGCCTGGTTGGTGAAACCGGTGGCCAGAGCCGGGGTGATGTCGTAGGGCGTGCGGATCAGCTGGTTGGCCAGGGCGTAGTCGCTCAGCGCCTGATAGTGGGCCTTGAGCTGCTGGTCGCTCTTGGGCGCCCAGCGCTCCTTCCAGGCCACCGGGTCGCCCTGGTCGTCGCGGCGCAGCACGCTCTCGGCGGTGCCGGCGCGGGAGGACAGTTGGTAGTAGGCGTCCTGGTTCTGTTCCTGGGAAATCCACCAGGCGGCCTTGACCCAGGCGGTGGCCAGCAGTTGGGTAACCTCCGGGTGCTGCTCGATGAAACTGTCGGTGCCCCAGAGGTCGGAGACCAGGCGCCAGTCATTGGCCCCTTGCTTGGTGGACCAGATGATCCGGCCCACGCCCTTGTCTTCCAGGGCATAGGCCTCGCTGAGCAGCACCGCGGCGTCGACCTTGCCGGCGGACACCGCCGCCGCACCGACCTGGGGGTTGAGGTTGGCGATCTTGAAGTCGTCGAGCTTCAGGCCCTTGCTGGCCAGGAAGTTGCTGAAGGCGAACTCCCAGGGCCGGCCGCGATGCAGGGCCAGGCGCTGGCCCTTGAGGTCCTCGATGCTCTTGGCCGTGGACTGGGTGGGCACCACCAGGTAGATATTGTTGCCGCTGCCGCCGGGCACGATCAGCTTGCCCGGCACGCCGCCGGCGCCGGCGATCACCGACGGCAGGTCGCCACGCACGGCGAAGTCGATGCTGTTGTTGCTGAAGCCTTCGTTGATCTGCGGCCCGGCGCCGGCGTGGGGCAGGGCGATCCACTGCAGCTTGATGCCGCGCTGGCTCAGTTGCTGTTCCAGCCAGCCATCCTCGATCACCCGCCCGGCGATGCCGCCGAACACCGGCTTGCCGCCCTGGGTGAAGGCGACGATGGCAATCTTCACCGACTCGGGGGCCGGGTTGGCCAGGGCCGTGACACTGATCAGCAGCCCGGCCATAACGGCCAGGGTATTGCGCCATAAACCTTGCATTGCACTCTCCCTCAAAAAATAAGCCCTCAGCCCCGCCAGCCCTGCGCCGGATATCGCGGTATTTCCTGTAGGAGCCGGCTTGCCGGCGAAGAGGCCCTTGAACCTTGCCTCGCCCTTGCGGACGCCTTCGCTGGCAAGCCAGCTCCTACGAGGGGCGGTGGTGGGTACTGGTGTCGGAAGGGATAGAGCAGATTGCATGCCAGGGCCGCTACAAAGCGCTGCAGGCCTTGCCCGGCAAGGGCTTCAGGCAGATCGACAGGCCCTGGCCCAAGCCGCCGCTGCTGATCTGCGAACAGGCAGGTGCTGGCCGATTGCTGCTCCAGCAGCAGGTGGGGAGCACCCTTCAGACATATTCACAAAAGGAATATCTAAAGATTAATTAATAATTATTTAGTCTAAATATCTTCGTGCACTATTGAGCCCGCGCTTTTACTGCCAGGAATGCACCATGTCGCTGATCACTCATCCAAACGCCCGTGAATTGACCAAGTCGGTACGGGCCACCGTTCTGGTGTTCAAGGACCCGCGCTCCCAGGAATTGCTCAGTCGCATCGAGCGCCTGGCCCCCAGTGAGGCCAATACCCTGATCATTGGCGAGACCGGCACCGGCAAGGAACTGGTGGCGCGCCACATCCATCACCTGAGCCGCCGCGGGCGCGAGCCCTTTGTCGCGGTGAACTGCGGGGCCTTTGCCGAAACCCTGGTGGAAAGCGAACTCTTCGGCCATGAAAAAGGCGCCTTTACCGGCGCCACCACCAACAAGGCCGGCTGGTTCGAAGCGGCCAACGGCGGCACGCTGTTTCTCGACGAGATCGGCGACTTGCCGCTGAACATGCAGGTCAAGCTGCTGCGGGTGCTGCAGGAGCGAGAAGTGGTGCGCCTGGGTTCGCGCACGCCGATCCCGATCAATGTGCGGCTGGTGGCGGCCACCAACGTCAACCTCGCCGATGCGGTGGTGGCCGGGCATTTTCGTGAAGACCTGTTCTACCGCCTGCACGTGGCCACCATCCGCCTGCCGCCGCTGCGCGAGCGCCCGGGGGACATCCTGCCCTTGGCCGAATTCTTCCTTGAGGAACACTGCCAGCGCCTGGGCTACAACCGTGCATCGCTGACCGAAGAGGCTGAACGCAAGCTGCTGGAGCACAGCTGGCCGGGCAACATTCGCGAACTGGAAAATGCCATCCACCACGCCTTGCTGGTGTGCCGCCAGCAACGGGTGGCACCGGGGGATCTGCACCTGGTGGACATGCGCTCCTCCGGCATCCGCCAGGAACAGGCGCCCCTGGCCGTCCCCGGGCCTCAGGCGCCGGCAGACCTGGGCCGGGCTTTGCAGGCGCTGTTCGAGCAGAACATTCCCGACCTGTACGAGCACATCGAGGAAACGATCTTTCGCGAGGCCTATCGCTACTGCCATGGCAACCAGTTGCAGACCGGGCGCCTGCTCAACATCAGCCGCAACATCGTGCGCGCCCGGCTGGAAAAGATCGGCGAGTTGAACAAGCCCCTGGCGACTTCCGCTTCCTAGATCCGCTTCCTGGACCCGAGAACCGGCCCGGGGCTTTTTTTGCCCGGGGCGGTTGACGCCTGCCGGCTTGATCTTTAGTCTTTGGAACGATCATTCCAGAAAGGTAATAGCCGTGCGTCCCAAGGAGTTCGACCCCGAGCAGATTGCCGATGCGGCCATGCAGGTGTTCTGGCAGCGCGGTTACGCCGCCACGTCCATTCAGGACCTGGTGGAAGGCACCGGCCTGAGCCGCAGCAGCCTGTACAACGCCTTCGACAGCAAGCACGGCCTGTACACCTGTGCCCTCAAGCGCTACCAGCAGATGACCAGCGCCAATATCGAGCTGCTGGGCGCCGACGCACCCGCCAGGGAACTGGTCCGGCGATTGCTGATGCGCATCGTCGACAACGAGCTGGAAGACACCCGGCGCCTGGGCTGCCTGGCGGCCAATGCTTCCCTGGAAATGGCCGGGCAGGACGCGGCGGTGGCTCAGCTCGTGGCGCAGAATTTCCAGCGTATCGAGGCGGCCCTGGAGCAGGTGCTGCGTCGCGGCCAGGAGCAGGGGGAGATCGACCCGCAGAAGAATCCCCGGGCCCTGGCCAGCTTTGTGGTGTGCACCGTGCAGGGCTTGCGGGTGCTGGCCAAGGGCAGCCTGGCGGAGCAACGACGCCAGCGCCTGCTGGATGTGGTCGAGGTGGTCCTGGCCAGCCTGTAGCAGCCGGCGTGCCGGCGAAGGGCCCCTCACAATCTGCATCAGGTTCCAGGGCGTCTTCGCTGGCAAGCCAGCTCCTACAGGGCTGGGCTTTTTTTTGCCTTTTATTGGAATGATCATTCCATAATTAATTCAACATGGGAGAGACACAGATGGCCAAGCAACCAGGATCCATTGCGGTATTAGGCATCGGCATCATGGGCGCCGCAGTGGCGCGCAATCTGCGGCGCAAGGGCTTTGCGGTACGGGCCTGGAACCGCACGCTGCAACGGGCCCAGGCGCTGATCGCGGACGATATCCAGGTATTTGCCGAGCCCGCCGAGGCGGTACGCGGGGCGCAAGTGATCATCACCCTGGGCAAGGACGGTGCCGCCGTGCTGCAAGCCATGCAGCAGGCACGGGACGGTTTCGAGCCTGGGGCGCTCTGGCTGCAGATGGCCACCGTGGGGATCGAGGCCAACGACGAACTGCAAGGCTTTGCCCGGGATGGCGGGCTGGTCTTCTACGATGCCCCGGTGCTGGGCACGCGCCAGCCTGCGGAGCAGGGCCAGTTGGTGGTATTGGGCGCGGGCCCCGAGGCTCATCGGCCGGCGTTGCAGTCGCTGCTGGAGGCCATCGCCAAGCGTGTGCTCTGGGTTGCCGAACAGCCGGGAGCCGGCAGCCGCCTGAAGCTGGCCCTCAACAGCTGGGTGCTGGCCCTGACCCACGGCGCCGCGGAAAGCCTGGCCCTGGCCAAGGGGCTGGGGCTGGACCCGGCGCTGGTGGTGGAACTGGTCAGCGGCGGGCCCCTGGACAGCGGCTATTTCCAGGCCAAGACCCGGGCCATGCTCAGTGGCGACTACAGCCCCAGCTTTACCCTGGCCAACGCCCTGAAAGACGCCGAATTGATGGTGGCGGCGGCCGCCAGAGCCGGGGTCCGGCTGGATCTGGCCGAGGCCGGAATCCAGCGTTTCCAGCGCGCCCTGGAGCAGGGCCATGGCGACAAGGACATGGCGGCCTCCTACCTCGGCTGAGCGTTTTCTTCTAGCGCTGATGCAGGCGCTGGCTTGCCAGCGAAGGCGCCCGTGAGTCGGGCGCAGGGGTTGAGGGCCTCTTCGCCGGCAAGCCGGCTCCTACGGGAGCCTGCGCGGTGTATCTGCCTGCTGTATGAGCTGGCTTGCCAGCGAAGGTGCCCGTGAGTCGGGCGCAGGGTCTGAGGCCCATTCGCCGGCAAGCCGGTTCCTGCGGTGATCTCTGGTTTTCTTGTGTGAGTATTCTTTCATGAACATTTGCGTACCTTTGCCGACCGCCTCCAGCAGGCTGCCGGTCTGGCGCCTGCTGGCCTTTACCCTGGCCGGTTTCATCGCCATCGTCACTGAGACGCTGCCTGCCGGGCTGTTGCCGCAGATCAGCCAGGGCCTGGGCATCAGCGAGGCCATGGCCGGGCAGTTGATCAGCCTGTATGCCCTGGGCTCGGTGGCGGCGGCGATTCCGCTGATCGCCGCCACTCGCAGTTGGCGCCGTAGGCCCTTGCTGTTGCTGGCCATCGGCGGCCTGTTGCTGTTCAACAGCCTGACCGCGTTGTCGACCCACTATCTGCTGACCCTGGCCGCGCGCTTTGCCGCGGGCATGGCGGCGGGGCTGGTCTGGGGCCTGCTGGCCGGCTATGCCCGGCGTCTGGTGGTGCCCGAGTTGCAGGGCCGGGCCCTGGCGGTGGTGGGCGTGGGCCAGCCGATCGCGCTGTGCCTGGGGGTGCCCCTGGGGGCCTGGCTGGGCACCCGCATGGATTGGCCGCAGATCTTCTGGGGGCTGTCGCTACTGGCTCTGCTGCTGTGGTTCTGGGTGCGCCTGGCAGTGCCGGACTACCCCGGCCAGCCGGCCCACCAGCGCCAGCCGATCGCGCGGATCTTTCTCACCCGGGGCCTGCCCCAGGCGCTGCTGGTGATCTTCGTGTGGATCCTGGCCCACAACATTCTCTACACCTATATCGCGCCGTTCCTCGCGTCCCTGGGCCTGGCGGCCTCTCTCGACCGGGCGCTGCTGGTGTTCGGCCTGGCCTCCCTGGTGGGGATCTGGTTCACCGGGCTCGGGGTCGACCGCTGGCTGCGCGGGCTGACCCTGTGCAGCCTCGCCGGTTTCTCCCTGGCGTGCCTGCTGCTGGGGATCGCTGCCAGCCAGCCCTGGCTGGCCTGGCTCGGCATTGGCGCCTGGGGCCTGACCTTCGGTGGCGCCCCGACCTTGCTCCAGACCGCCGTGGCGGATGTGGCCGGGGAGGGGGCGGATGTCGCGCAATCGATGCTGGTGACCATCTTCAACCTGGGCATTGCCTGCGGGGGTATGGTCGGCGGCCTGCTCTTGCAACGCTATGGCGCGGCGTCTTTTCCCTGGGCCATGGCCGCCCTGGCGCTGGTGGGCCTGATGCTGGTCTGGGGCGCGCGCAGCCATGCCTTCAAGCCGGGTCAGCGCTCTGCCTGCTGCGCCTGAGGTTGGGCGTCGCGAGCCTGTTGCAGCAGGCTCGCCCATTCATTGGCGAAGCGGTGGCAGTCCCCGGGCCAGCGCGCGGTCAATAGATTGCGGTCGCGGACCACAAAACCGCGCTCGGGGTGCTCTGCCGAATCCCGCCGGGGCAGCCAGGGCCCGGGCAGAAAATCCGCCGGGCTGGCCAGGGCCGCCTTGATCTCTTGCTCGACGCTGTGGTCGTAGGTGCGGTAGTAGCGCCCCAGCCACGGCGCGGTGACCAGCCAGGCCGCCAGTTCCATGGGGCCGGCCAGCAGGGCGGTGACCTTGCGCCCATGGAGCACCGAGCGCCCGCTGGCCGGATCGATGCAGCGTGCCAGGGCCAGGGGGCCGTGGCACACCGCGGCCACGGGTTTGTCGGCCTGGAAGAAGGCCAGGATGATCCGCCGCACCTCCTCGGATTCCAACAGGCTGCGCATGCCCCGGGCGTGACCGCCGGGAATCAGCAAGCCCTCGTAGGCCGCCGGGTCGACCCCGGCATAGGACAGAGGGCTGCAAAAGGCCGGGTCGCGGGTCATGGCGTGGTAGCGCGCCAGGTCGGCCGCCGGGGTCATCAACAACGGGTTGAGCGGGCCGAACCCCAGGCTCACCAGGCGCGAATCGGCGTAGGCCGGCATCCCCAGGGGGGTGGCGAACTGCGCGGCAAAACCGGCGTCCCGGGCAGCCTGCCAGGGCAGGCTGCTTTCGCTGGGGTCGTAGTCGGCGTGGGGCAACAGAATCAGGATCATCGCGCGGGCTCGCAGCACCTAAGGGTGCGTTGCAGGTTAGCAGCCCCGCCAGGGGATGCCGGCACGCCGCTGTTGCGCCGTGCCGGCATTTGTCACTTGGCCGCGGCGGCGCGGGTGCGTTCGATGTCCTGCACCAGGCCGTCGATGCGTTGCAGTTGCTCGCGGTTGTCGTGGTCCCAGGGGTGAAAGCCCGGCTTGAAGAACTGCAGCCAGGGCAGGGCGATCCGCGGGAACACCCCCTTGGGGCCGTAGAGGTACTTGACCACCTGCCACAACCCGCGCCAGTGGCCGCCGCGACGGCGGTCGGCGATCAGCATGCGCACATGGAAGTCGAACACCACCAGCCAGAAGCCCAGGGTGGTGAACAGCATGCTCCCGGTGCGGATCAGGTAACGCTTGGGCCCGGGCTTGATCACGCTGTTCCAGACGTCGTAGGACACGGCCTTGTGCTCGGTTTCCTCCAAGGCGTGCCACAGCCACATCTGCCGGTAGCCCGCCACCGAATTGCCGAAGCGGCTGGGGTCGCGCAGCAGCAGGTCGGCGAGGATTGCCGTGTAGTGTTCCAGGGCTACGGTGATCGCGAGGTTGAAGGCCGGCGGGAAGTGCTTCTTCTGGAAATCGAGGAAGAAGCGCAACCGCCGGTCCAGCAGATGGGCCGGCAGCCCGGCGTCCTGCAGCAGGTCGTTGTAGCGCAGGTGCTCACGGCTGTGCATGGCTTCCTGGCCGATGAAACCCTGGATCTGGCGCTTGAGCTCGGGGTCGTGAATCTGTTCGCGGTAGTGGCGCACGCTGTCCATGAAGAACAGTTCGCCGGAAGGAAACAGCAGGGACAACGCATTGAAGAAGTGGGTCACGTGGCTGCCTTGCTCGTGCCAGTCGCAGGCGCGTTCGGCAGGCAGTTCGACCTTGATGTCGCGGCGGATGGGCAGCATGGCTGTCGCTCCTCTAGACATGAAAAAGGGTGGGCGGCGCTACAGGCCGCGTTCGTCCTGGGGCTCGTAGACCGCCGGCCGCGTCTTGCCCGGCTTGGGCGCCATGCGCCGGCTGGCCCACACCACCAGGGCCTGGTAGGCGCTGGGCAGCAAGCGGATGAACAGGTCGAGCAAGTGCGCGTCGCGGCCGATCAGCACCCGGCGCTTGTTCTTGCGCACCCCCAGCAGGATCACCTTGGCGGCGGTTTCGGCGGAGGTGATGAAGAGTTTTTCGAAGTCGTCCCGGGCCTGCTGTTCGTTGTCGATCAGGAAACCCTTGACGTTGTCGCTGATGCGGCTGGTGCGGGCGATATCGGTGCGGATGCCCCCCGGATGCACGCAGGTGGCGGAGACCCCGTGGCCTTGCAGGTCCAGCTCCTGGCGCAGGGATTCGGTAAAGCCGCGCACGGCGAACTTGGTGGCGTTGTAGCCGCTCATGCCAGGCTGGGAGAACAGCCCGAAGACGCTGGAGGTGTTGATGATATGGCCGTCGCCGGATTGCCTGAGGTAGGGCAGGAAGGCCTGGGTGCCGTGGACCACGCCCCAGAAGTTGACGTCCACTATCCACTCCAGGTCCGCCAGGCTCGAACCTTCCACGGTGCTCGACAGCGCCACCCCGGCGTTGTTGAAGATCAGGTTGATCTGGCCGTGTTCGGCGGCGCTGGCGGCGGCCCAGGCGAACATCGCCTCGCGGTCGCCGACGTCCAGTTCCTGGCTGCTGATGCGCAGCGGCAACAGGGTCGCGGCCCGGGCCTGGGCCACGGTCTGTGCCAGGCCCTGGGGGTTCTTGTCGGCCAGGGCCAGGTGACAGCCCTCACGGGCCAGGGCGACGGCCAGGGCGCGGCCCATGCCGGAGGCGGCGCCGGTGATGGCGGCGACTTTACCGTTAAAGTTTTTCATTGAGAGCGGCCTCTTCAAGGTGCAGGGGGCGCGCGGCGGCCGGTGCGGCGGCGGGCTGGGCGTGGGGCAGGTGGCTGGCCTGGTAGTCCTGCAGTTCGAAGTGCTGCAAGGTCTTCTTGAAGCTCCAGGTGGAGCCCGGCCAGAGGGTGGTGTTCTGCCCGCTGCGCGGGTCCAGGTACCAGCTGCGGCAGCCCCCGGTGGACCAGATGGCCCCGGCCAGGCGCTGCTGCAGGCGCTGGTTGTACTGGCTTTCGACCTGGGGCCGGACTTCGATGCTGGCGATACGTTCGCGCTGCATCTGGCCCAGGGCCTTGAGGATGTAGTCCACCTGGGCCTCGATCATCAGGATCATCGAGTTGTGCCCCAGGCCGGTGTTGGGGCCGACGATCATGAAGAAATTCGGAAAGCCCGGCAGGCAGGTGCCCAGGTAGGCGTGGGCGCCCCGGGCCCAGCTGTCCATCAGGTCCTGGCCGTGGCGGCCGAACAGCAGGCCCCGGGGGATCGGGTCGGTGGCCTGGAAACCGGTGCCGAAGATGATGCAGTCCACGGGGTGGCGGCTGCCGTCTGCAGTGATCACCGCGTCGCCGTCGATGCGCTGGATGTCATCAGTGATCAGCCGCACGTTGCCCCGGGTCAGGGCCGGGTAGTAGTCGTTGGAGATCAGGATGCGCTTGCAGCCGATGGTGTAGTCCGGGGTCAGGCGCTGGCGCAGCACCGGGTCGGGCACCTGTTTGCGCAGATGGCGCAGGGCCACGCGCTGCACCACCTTCATCAGTCTGGGCCGGCGGGCGAAGGCGATCACCCGGCTTTCCAGGGTCCAGTACAGCGCCGAGCGCACCAGCCGCTGGGTGAAGGGCAGGTGCTTGAAGGCCCAGCGTTCCACCGCGCTGAGCTCGCGGTCGGGCTTGGGCATGATCCACGGCGGGGTGCGCTGGAACAGCTTGAGCTGAGCCACCCGCGGGGCGATTTTCGGCACGAACTGGATGGCGCTGGCGCCGGTGCCGATCACCGCCACCCGCTTGCCTTGCAGGGCGTAGCGGTGATCCCACTGCTGGGAGTGAAACCGCTTGCCGGTGAAGGTGTCGAGCCCGGGGATGTCCGGGATCGCCGGGCGCGACAGGCCACCCATGCCGGAGATCAGTACCCGCGCACTGACTTCCCGACCATTGCTGAAGCGCAGGTGCCAGCGCTCCCGGGCTTCATCGAAGACCGCCTGTTGCAGGCCCATGTTGAAGTGCAGGTAGGGCGCCAGGGCGAAATCCCGGGCGCAGTTTTCCAGGTATTCGCGGATTTCCGGCTGGGGCGCGAACTGCCGGGTCCAGTTCGGGTTGGGCGCAAAAGAGAAGGAATAAACGTGGGATTGCACGTCGCAGGCGCAGCCGGGGTAGTGATTGTCGCGCCAGGTGCCCCCCAGGGACGCGGCGTGTTCGGCGACGAAGAAATCCTCTATCCCCGCTTGCTTGAGCTTGATCGCCATGCACAGCCCGGCGAAGCCGGCGCCGATGATGGCGATGTCAACGACCTCGGGGTCGTTGGGTGGCGAGTACGCATTCATGGTGTGTACCTCGATTGTAATGATGCTGCTGGGTGACTTTCGTCAGTGGGTGAAAACTCAGGATTGCACAATTTAAAATAATGTTTTAAAAATTAATTTAAATAAATTACCTGAAAATGTCACCTGCGCTGGTCGCCTGTGGATTTTGCGGGGCTCATCCAGGCCATGGGTGAGGCGTCACAGGCGGCACCAGGCCAGGGCGACACGCCACACCGCCAGGTCATTCCGATCACGGGCGAACGGCGCAGGGAAGCTGAGGGGGCGGGTTATGGAGTGGCTGGTAGCGGCAGCGGTATTCCTGGCGGTCAGTGCGGTGCTCTGGGTGGTGAGTTTTCGTATCAACCGCCGGATTGAAAGCCAGGTTCCGATCAACGGACGCTTTCTCGAGGTCGGTGGCGAGCGCATTCACTACACCGATGAGGGCAGGGGCCCGGCGCTATTGATGATCCATGGCCTGACCGGCTGCGGGCGCAACCTGACCCACTCCCTGGCCCCGCAGTTGCGCGAACGCTTTCGGGTGATCACCATCGATCGTCCCGGTTCGGGCTATTCCACCCGGGCCCGGGGCGCCGCGGCAGACCTGCCGGCCCAGGCCAGCCTGGTGGCCAGGTTCATTCGTACCCTGGACCTGGGCCAGCCGCTGGTGCTGGGGCATTCCCTGGGCGGTGCGGTGGCGCTGTCCCTGGCCCTGGACCATCGGCAATCGGTGTCCGGGCTGATCCTGGTGGCCCCCTTGACCCATCCGCAGCGCATGTTGCCGCTGGTGTTCCTGTCCCTGGCAGTGCGCCCGGCTTTCCTGCGGCGCTGGATGTCCCTGACCCTGGCGGCGCCCATGGCCATGCTCGGGCGCCGTGGCCTGGTCAAGTCGGTGTTCGCCCCGGACCCGGTGCCCGAGGATTTCGCCGAGCGTGGCGGCGGGTTGCTGGGGATGCGTTCGGACAGCTTCTACAACGCCTCCAGCGAAATCGCCGTGGTCAACCGTTCGCTGCCGGGCATGGTCAAGCATTACCCCAGCCTGAAGCTGCCGGTAGGGCTGATCTATGGCTCGGCGGACCCGGTGCTCAGTTACCGCCGGCACGGTGAGTCAATGGTCGGCAAGGTGCCGGGGCTGTCCCTGGAGATCGTCCAGGGCCGGGGCCACATGTTGCCCATCAGCGCAGTCGAGCGGGTGGTGGCCATGGTCCAGCACGTCGCTTCCCAGGCTGCGCCACAACGCAGCGCAACCATCCTGCACCCGCCGTTCGCGGCTTCAAGAGCAAGTTGAGGGCGTGGTGGGGGGCGGTTTCGAGCGCCCCTGCCGCGGCGTCGACAGCAGCTGTAAATGCTTCACGGGCGACATTCGAAACAAGCCGAAAAAATAGTTGACGAGCTAACGAACCCGAGCTATTTTTTTAAAAAAATGTTTTGAATGTTTTTTTTGAAAGTGCAATTGAGCGATTAAAAATAATGAAAATAACGCCATTTCACGCTTTTGTTTTTTCATCCCTTCACGCTCGGCACAGCGCAGCCGCGCTGTCCTTTATAGCACCTGTTTCGACTGCCATCCTGCGGAGGCTGCCATGACTGTTTCCGTGGCGGCACCCGGCGTCTGGACCGATAGCAAGCGTCACCTGTGGTGGCTGGGCACCTTGCCCATGATCACCCCTCTGCTGTCGGGGATCTTTGCCCTCACCACCGGGGTGCAAGTGTTCTGGTGGAGCGGGGTCCTGGTGATCTTCGGCCTGATCCCGCTGATTGACGGCCTGATGGGGGAAGATGCCAGCAACCCGCCTGAATCCGCCGTTCCCGATCTGGAAAAACAACCCTACTACCGCTTTATCGTCTACAGCTGTGCCGTGCTATCGGTACTGTCTTTGGTGGTGACCGCCTGGATGGCCATCAGCGGGGTGGACTGGATCATCGCCGGCGGCCTGCTGCAACTGAGTGAACAACTGCACCTGCAAGGCAGCCTGGCGAGCTTCGCCGCCTTCCTCACCGAGCGTGCGCAACTGCACGGCAGTATCGGCTGGTTCACCTACCTGGGCATGGCGATGTCCACTGGCGCGGCCACCGGCATTGCCATCAACATCGCTCATGAGCTGGGGCACAAGAACCGCGGGATGGCCAAGTTCCTGGCCAAGCTGGCCCTGGCTTCGACCTTCTACGGGCACTTCTTCGTCGAGCACAACCGCGGCCACCATGTGCGGGTGGCCACCCCGGAGGACCCGGCCAGTTCGCGCCTGGGCGAATCCTTCTGGAGTTTCCTGCCGCGTACCGTGTGGTTCAGCCTGAGTTCGGCCTGGCATCTGGAAAGCCAGCGCCTGGAAAAACTCGGCCTGCCGACCCTGCACTGGAAGAACGGCGTGCTCAGCGCCTGGCTGTACAGCGTGGTGCTGTGGGGCGTGCTGATCGCCTGGCTGGGGGCGGCGGTGATTCCCTTCCTGGTGATCCAGGGGATCTACGGCTTCTCTCTGCTGGAGGTGGTCAACTACGTCGAGCACTACGGTCTGCTGCGCCAGAAACAGCCCAACGGCCGCTATGAACGCTGCTCGCCGCGCCACTCCTGGAACAGCAACCGGATCGTCACCAACATCTTCCTGTTCCAGTTGCAGCGCCACTCCGACCACCACGCCAACCCGACCCGTGCGTATCAGGCCTTGCGTCACTTCGACGAGTCGCCACAGCTGCCCTATGGCTACGCCACCATGATCGTCTGGGCCTATGTGCCGGCCCTCTGGCGGCGCCTGATGGACCACCGGGTGCTGGCGCACTACTCGGGTGATGTACGCCTGGCCAACATGCACCCGGCCAAGCGTGACGAGCTGCTCAAGCGCTACGGCTTCAGCAACACCGATTCAGACACCGCTCTTTAGTTGTACCGCTCACCCCTTCAAGTGCTGGTGAACCGGTCGTGTTCGCCTGTGATGTGCCCGCTTGAAGGGTGAGCAACGCAGTAGGCAGTCCTTAAGCAAGTTGACCGACAACAACAATAAGCAACTGTAAGGAAGTCACGGATGTCTATTTCACCGCTATTCACTGCCCAGTTGTTCGTGGTCCTGGTGGGGATCTCCCTGATGGGGGCCGCCGAAGCCGCGCGCATTGAACCGGCCAATACCGAGTTCACCGCCAAGGGCCCCATCAGCTTTGCCAAGAGCATCATCAATGCCGACTGCACCATCCAGGTCAGCGGCAAGGTCAGCCCCGACGGCAGCTTCGCCAGCGTCGAGAAAGTCGACTTCAGCGGCGGCCTCAAGTGCGGCCAGGTGGAAGCCACGCACCTGCCCTGGAAGCTGATCGCCAAGGACGAAACCAGCGGCGCCATGTCGGGTATCCAGGTCACCGTGCACGCGCCCCTGGTGGGCGGCGACTGCGGGCCGTCCACCGCCGAAGGCAGTTGGAACAACAGCACCGGAAAACTCGAAGCGGCCCAGGTCAGCCTCGACGGTGGCTGCACCATCAAGACCGTATCGATCCAGATGCCACCCACGTTCCGGGTTGCACCCTGACGCGCACGTCACACCTTTATCGAATTGAAGATTTGGCTGGAAAGGGAAGCTCGGTCGCTGTTCTCCGTGTCGTCTCGCTCAAGGCCATTACCCCGGCGAAATGAATCGCCATACATGTGAGGAAAAACAACAATGAAAGGCATCAAAACTCTCGTGTCCGCCACCGCCATCGTTGCCTGCTTGGGAGCTGCTTCCATGGCCAGCGCTGCATCCATCGCCATTGATGGTGCGAACCCGGATGGTCCGTTCACTACCCCTGGCGGCACCATCACCGTGCGCTCGCCGTCCTCGTTCAACCAGCCCGTGACCTGCAACATCAACTTCAGCGGCAACATCGCCGGCGGCGTGGCCAGCATCACCGGCGCCACCGTCAGCGGCAGCAACGCGCTGTGCAACCTGCCGAAGATCACTGGCTTGCCATGGACCCTGAGTGCCTCCAGCACCACCGCAGGTACCGTGACCAACGTGGGTTACACCATTTCCTTCTTCCCTGCCACCAACTGCGGTCCGACCACCATCAACGTGGCCTGGAGCAACGTGACTCACTCGCTGAGCCTGAGCACGCCTCAGACCCTGAGCGGTGGCTGCTCCGTGGATGTGCTGAACGCCAAGCCGTCGCCACAGGTCAGCGTGATTTAAGCGTTATCTGGAACCAAGGGCTGATCACCCGCTGAAGGACACCGCCTCGCAAGAGGCGGTGATCTGCAGATCAGGAGGGCCCTGTAGTGTCGGTTGCTATCGATAATAATAAGGAGTGGGGCATGAATAATAAGAAACAACAGTTGCAGATCGCGGTGGCACTCGCCCTGTTGGGGGGCTTTGGTGCGATCGGCACTGTTCAGGCAGGCGGCTTCACCACGCCTACCTACGGCGCTCCCGGATGGGGCCGGGCCTTCGGTGGTGGTTCGTTGTTCAAGAACGACCCCAGCGCGGCTTACAACAACCCGGCGGCCATGGCGTTTATCGATCAGAACGTGGCACAGATGACGGTCGACTACGCCCGCATCAAGATGAAATACAAAGGCGATGCCTACGATTATCAAGGGAATCCGGCCACCACCTTGCCGGTGGATGCGTCCGGCGTCCCCACCGGTGGCCCGGTGCCCCTGGAGGGCAATGGTGGCCAGGGCGGCTTCACCGCCTGGTTGCCGACCGGCTTCATGGTAATGCCGATCAACGATCAGTTTGCCTTCGGCCTGAGCCAGGTCGTGCCCATGGGCATGCGCAGCACCTGGGACAACGACAATTCCAAGATCCGCGACTTTTCGGTGGATACCAAGATCGAGACCGTGGGCCTGACCGGCTCGCTGTCGTTCAAGGTCAATGACGACTTCTCCCTGGGGGCCGGGGTCATCGTCCAGCACAGCAAGGGCTTCGTCAGCCAGAACCTCAACCTGACCGGTGCCGCGGCGGTATCTCCCGGCCTGGGCGGGATCCCGCTGCCATCCGGCGTCGGGGCGAACCTGATGCGGGTCAAGGTGGACAATACCTCGGTAGGCTGGTTCACCGGCGTGGTCTGGAAACCCACCGACCGCGACACCCTGGGCCTGAACTACCACGCCAAGATCAAGAACAAGATGGACGGCAAGTACAACGTGCGTGCCGACGCGGTAGGCCGCCAGTACATGACCCAACCGGCCGGGCCCAATGGTGAAAGCCTGGTGGAACTGGCCTATCCCGGCCTGAAGCTGAACCCGGATGGCGCCAACGCCAGTGCCCAGCTGGACATTCCAGCCTCCGCCGGGCTGGACTGGGTGCACGTGTTCGATGACCGCTTCACCCTGGGTGCCAGCATGCTGTGGACCCAATGGTCGTCGTTCAAGGACCTGACCCTGAAGTCCGATGGCAATACCCTGGTCTCCATCCCGTACAAGTACAAAGACACCATGATGTATTCCCTGGGTGGCGACTACCGCTTCACCGACCAGCTGACCCTGCGGGCCGGTGTGGCGTACGACCAGACACCAACCCGTAACAGCACACGTGACCCGCGGATTCCCGACAACGATCGCTGGTTCACTTCCTTGGGCTTCGGCTATGACATCAGGGCGATCCCCGGCCTGACCATCGACGGCGCCTATTCCCGGCAATTCGTCAAGGAAGCCAAGATCAAGACCCAGAACGTGGACCGTCTCGGTGCCTCGCGCCTGGATGGCAAGGTCGACGCCAAGGGCGAGGTGGTGAGTCTCTCCGCGACCTATCACTTCTGAGGGTAAAGGCTTTACCCACGCCTCGAGATAACGGCAGTACAAAGGGATTGTGCTACTGCCGTCGGCGGGACGGGTCACCTCAGGACCCGTCTTGACCTGCCATTTCCCCAAGCCCTGGCTGACATCGTTCGGCCGTTGTGCGTTGCTGAAATCACTCAAAACAATATTTAAAAATAAAATTTGAAACGCGGCAGTTTCCTTTGTAGGGTGATCTTCGAGGGGCCGGCACAACGCCCAGGCTCCAAGTGGTCGTCTGCATAGAACAAGAGAGGTATTCCATGATTGTCTGGTTATTGGTGGGACTCGCCGCTGCGTTCGCACTGGCCTATCGGCAGGCCCCGGCATCCTGGTGGCTGGGCTCGGCCCTGGTCTGGCTGGGGGCAGGGCACTGGTTGGGCCTGGTGGGCTCGCTGGGCATCACCCTCGCGGCGCTGCTGGTGGTGCTGCCGGCTGCGCTGCTGAGCGTCAAGCCGCTGCGTCGGGCCTTGCTCACCCGTCGTGCCCTGGTCATGTTCCGCAAGATCATGCCGGCCATGTCCGACACCGAGCGCGCGGCCATCGAATCCGGCACGGTCTGGTGGGATGCCGAGCTGTTCAGCGGCAAGCCCGACTGGTCGCGCCTGATAGGCGCCGCGCCGGCCAGCCTGAGCGCCGAAGAGCAGGCGTTCATGGACAACGAAGTGGAAACCCTGTGCGACATGGCCAACGACTGGGAAACCACCCAGGTCTGGCAGGACCTCTCGCCCAAGGCCTGGCAATACACCAAGGACGCGGGTTTCCTGGGGATGATCATTCCCAAGCAGTATGGCGGCAAAGGCTTCTCCCATTACGCTCACTCCCAAGTGGTGATGAAGCTCTCCACCCGCTGCTCGGCGGCGGCAATCTCGGTGATGGTGCCCAACTCCCTGGGCCCGGCCGAACTGCTGCTGCACTACGGCACCGAGGCCCAGCGCCAGCACTACCTGCCGCGCCTGGCCCGGGGCGAAGACATTCCCTGCTTCGCCCTGACCAGCCCGTACGCCGGCTCCGACGCCGGGGCCATTCCCGATACCGGCGTGGTCTGCAAAGGCCAGTTCGAGGGCCAGGAAGTGCTGGGCTTCCGGGTTACCTGGGACAAGCGCTACATCACTCTGGGCCCGATCGCCACGGTGCTGGGTCTGGCCTTTCGCGCCGAGGACCCGGACGGCCTGCTGGGCACCAAGGGCAGCCTGGGGATCACCTGCGCGCTGATTCCCACCACTCATCCCGGGGTCAATACCGGGCGTCGCCACTGGCCGCTGAACGCGGTGTTCCAGAATGGCCCGACCACCGGCAAGGATGTGTTCATCCCCCTGGAATGGGTGATCGGCGGTGGCGACCAGGTGGGCAACGGCTGGCGCATGCTGATGGAATGCCTGGCCGCCGGGCGCGCCATTTCCCTGCCCTCGGCCAACGTCGGCCTGGGCAAGGTGGCGGTGCGCGGCACCACGGCCTACGCGGCGATGCGCAAGCAGTTCGGCCTGCCCATCGGCAAGTTCGAAGGGGTGCAGGCGCCCCTGGCCCGCATGGCCGGGCACCTGTATGCCTGCGACGCGGTGCGCAAGGTCTCGGTGGCGTCCCTGGATGCCGGCGAGAAGCCCTCGGTGATCTCGGCCATCGCCAAGTACCACGTCACCGAGCGCGCCCGGGCCATGGTCAATGACGGCATGGACATCGTTGCCGGCAAGGGCATCTGCATGGGGCCCAACAACTTCCTGGCCCGGGCCTACCAGCAAAGCCCGATCGCCATCACCGTGGAAGGCGCGAACATCATGACCCGCTGCTTGATCATCTACGGTCAGGGGCTGATCCGTTGCCATCCCTATGTCTTTCGCGAGATGGAAGCGGCCCGGGATACCGGGCGCAAGGGCCTGGAAGCGTTCGACAGCGCGATGTTCGGCCATATCAGCTTCGTCTTCGCCAACACCGTGCGCGCTGCCGTGCACGCGGTCACTGGCGGGCGCCTGATCAAGGCCCCGGGCAACACCGACAAGGCCCTGGCCGGCTACTACCGGCAGATCCAGCGTCTGTCGGTGGTGCTGGCCCTGGCCTCGGACATTTCCATGGGCGTGCTGGGCGGTGCCCTCAAGCGCAAGGAAAGCATCACCGGGCGCCTGGGGGACATTCTGTCCCAGCTGTACATCCTGTCCTGCGTGTTGAAGCGCTTCGAGGACGATGGCCGGCCGCAGGCCGACCTGCCGCTGGTGCACTGGGCCGCCCAGGACTGCCTGCTGCGGGCCCATGAAGCTCTGGCCGAAGTGCTGGACAACTATCCGTCCAAGGCTGCCGCGCGGATCATCCGTGGCTTGAGCTTTCCCCTGGGCATTCCCCAGCGCAAGCCGTCGGACCGCCTGCTGGCGCAAGTCGCCGAACTGGTGCAGACCCCGGGCCCGACCCGCGACCGCCTGCTGGCCGACTCCTACATCCCGCAGCCGGACATCGACAAGCTGGCCTATGGCGAACTGGCGTTCCGCCTGCAGCCACAGGTGGACCTGATCGAGGCGCGGCTCAAGCCGGCGATCAAGCAGGGCAGCCTGGCGCCGTTGCCGATCTCCCGCGAGGCCTTCGTGATCTGGCGGGTCAAGGCCCTGGAGCTGCAACTGATCAGCCCGGACGAGGACGAGCTGCTGGGGCGCTATGTGGAATACGGCGACCACGCGATCCAGGTCGACGATTTCCCCCAGGACTTCGGTCTGCTCGAAGCCCTGCAACAGCGTCAGGCGCACTTCGAGCAAAGCGCCAAGCCGGCCTCGCGCAAACGCGCGGCCAGCAGCGAAGACGCAGTGGCCGCCAGCGATTCGGCCTATTGACCCTCTACAGGATTGGATCGGGATCTCTTTATGTCTGACGGTTATCTTTCGTTCGTCAATTCCGGCTGGGGCCGCTGGCTGGCCCAGCGCACCGGCCTGCCGCAACCGGTGCCGCTGCAACGGCACCGCGAGGGGCAGGGCGGCAACCTGCTCAACCCGGTGGTCCTCGCCGCAGCGCCCGAGGGGCGCCTGCTGGGCGAGCTGCAACGGATCTTCGCCGCCACCGACACCGTGGCGGCCCAGGCCGCAAGCATCACCGCGCCTTCCACGGTGAAGGTCCAGGGCCTGGTGTTCGATGCCAGTGGGGTGGCCAACATCGCCCAGCTGGACGAGCTGTACCGCTTCTTCCACGCCAATGTGCGGCGCCTGACTGCCCACGGCCGGGTGCTGGTGCTGGGTACGCCGCCGGAGCACTGCAAGGAACTGGCCCAGGCGGTGGCGCAACGGGCCCTGGAAGGCTTCGTGCGTTCCCTGGGCAAGGAGCTGCGTCGGGCCATCACGGTGCAGTTGCTGTACGTCGAGCCCGGCGCCGAAGCCGAGCTGGACAGCAGCCTGCGGTTCTTCCTGTCGCGCCGCTCGGCCTATGTATCGGGGCAGGTGGTGCGCATCGGCGAGCCGGTGGAAGTGCCCCGGCACATCGATTGGCAACAGCCCCTGGACGGGCGCCGGGCACTGGTCACCGGGGCCTGCCGCGGCATCGGCCTGGCCATTGCCAAGGTCCTGGCCCGGGAGGGCGCCCAGGTGGTGTGCCTGGACATTCCCCAGAGCGAGGCCGAGCTGCAGCAGGCGGCTGCCGGGATCAAGGGCTGCGCCCTGGCCCTGGACATCACCGCGGCCAACGCCGGGCAGCGCCTGCTGGAGTTCGTCGGCGAGCACGGCGCCTTCGATATCGTGGTGCACAACGCCGGCATCACCCAGGACAAGACCCTGGCGAAGATGACCGAGGCAGCGTGGCGCAAGGTCATGGCGGTCAACCTGGAAGCGCCGCTGCTGCTCAGCCAGGCGCTGCTGGAAGGCCAGGGCCTGAATCCCGGCGGGCGCATCGTCTGCGTCTCGTCGATTTCCGGGATCGCCGGCAACCTCGGGCAGAGCAACTACGCCACGTCCAAGGCCGGGGTCATCGGCCTGGTGCAGAACCTCGCCCCTTTGGCGGCGCGCCAGCAGATCACGGTCAATGGCGTGGCCCCGGGTTTTATCGAAACCCAGATGACCGCGAAGATCCCGCTGATGATCCGCGAGGCCGGGCGGCGCATGAACTCCATGAACCAGGGCGGGCAGGCCGAGGACGTGGCGCAAACCATCGCCTGGCTGGCCCATCCGGCCTCCGGCGGGATCAATGGACAGGTGGTCCGCGTCTGCGGGCAAAGCCTGCTGGGGGCCTGAGCCATGAATGCTGATACCGCAATTCGCATCATCGAGCCGCCGCCCTCCCGGGGGCAGCTGCTTTACGACGGCATCCGCAGCCTGCGCAAGCCCAAGCCGGACGCCGCGCCCCAACTGCCGACGGAGCGCCTGGTGCGCCCGGCGGTAGAGCTCAAGGCCGACGAAATAGCCCGCTACGCCCAGGCCTGCGGTTTTCGCCGGGAACACGGAGTGCCGCTGGCGTTTCCCCATACCCTGGCTTTCCCGCTGCACCTGTTGCTGCTGACCCGCCCGACGTTTCCCTATCCGGCCAGCGGCATGGTCCACCTGGCTAACCGTATCCGTCAGTACCAGAAACTGGAGGAGGGCCAGGCCCTGCGCCTGGAGGTATTTGCCGAGCGCTGGCTGGCCCATCCCAAGGGCCAGGCCCTGTCGATTGCCACCCGTGCCCACAGCGGTGGCAGCCTGGTCTGGGAAAGCGACAGCCTGTACCTGCGCCGCGGTGTAGCCGGGCCCATCGGCGAGCCCTGGGAGGGCTTGTTGCAATGGGATGAGCAGGCCTTGGTGCGCACTCAGCGCTGGAGCCTGGGGGGCGATCTGGGCCGCCGCTTTGCCCAGGTCAGCGGCGACTTCAACCCGATCCATACCTCATGGCTGGGCGCCCGGCTGTTCGGCTTCCGCCGGCCCATTGCCCACGGCATGTGGACCCTGGGCCGGGCCCTGGCGGCCCAGCAACCGCCCCATCCTCTGGCGGCAGCCCAGCTGGACTGCGAGTTCAAGCTGCCGATCTTCCTGCCGGCGGCGGTGACCCTGTGGAATCGCCTGCCGGACGGCCCGCGCCATGAGTTCGAAGTGCGCAACAACGCGGGGGACAAGCCCCACATGCGCGGTCTATTTATCTGGGGAGCTCGTTGATGGCTGAGTACAGTTTCAATCCGGCGCCGGTCCGCCGGGTGGCGATCCTGGGCGGTAACCGGATTCCGTTCGCCCGTTCCAACACGGTATATGCCAATGACAGCAACCAGGACCTGCTGGTGGCGGCGTTGCAGGGCCTGGTGGATCGCTACGGCCTGTCGGGCCAGCGCCTGGGGGAGTTCGCCGCGGGGGCGGTGATCAAGCATTCGCGGGATTTCAACCTGGCCCGGGAAAGTCTCTTGTCCACCACCCTGTCGCCGCAGACCCCGGCCTATGACCTGCAGCAGGCCTGCGGCACCGGGCTTGAGGCGGCGCTGCTGGTGGCCAACAAGATCGCCCTGGGGCAGATCGAAGTGGGCATCGCCGGGGGCGCCGACACCACCTCCGACGCGCCCATCGGCATTAACGAAGGCCTGCGCCGCACCTTGCTCCAGGCCAATCGCGCCAAGGGCACCGGCAACAAGCTGCGCAGCCTGCTCAAGGTGCGCCCGGGGATGTTCTTCAAGCCGTTGCTGCCACGCAACGGCGAGCCGCGCACCGGGCTGTCCATGGGCGAGCACTGCGAAGAAATGGCCAAGCGCTGGCAGATCAAGCGCCTGGCCCAGGATGAACTGGCCCTCACCAGCCACCACCAGTTGAATGCGGCCTACCAGCGCGGCTTCTTCGATGACCTGATCACCCCGTACCGCGGCCTGAAACGCGATAACAACCTGCGGGCCGACGCCAGCCTGGAGAAGCTCGCCGGCCTGGGTCCGGCCTACGACCGCCACAACGGCACCCTGACCGCCGGCAACTCGACCCCGCTCACCGATGGCGCCTCGGTGGTGCTGCTGGCCAGCGAAGACTGGGCGGCGGCCAACAACCTGCCGGTGCTGGCCTACCTGCGTACCGGGGAAACCGCCGCGGTGAACTTTGTCGACGGCAGTGAAGGGCTGCTGATGGCCCCGGCCTATGCCGTGCCGCGCATGCTCGCCCGGGAGGGCCTGAGCCTGGAGGATTTCGACTTCTACGAGATCCACGAAGCCTTTGCCGCCCAGGTGCTGTGCACCCTCAAGGCCTGGGAGGACGCTGATTACTGCCGGGACAAGCTCGGCCTCGACGGACCTCTGGGCAGCATCGAGCGCAGCAAGCTCAACGTCAACGGCGGCTCCCTGGGCTGCGGGCATCCGTTCGCCGCCACCGGTGGGCGGCAACTGGCGACCCTGGCCAAGGCGATCCATGAGCGCGGCGGCGGCCGCGGGCTGATTTCCATCTGTGCAGCAGGCGGGCTGGGCGTAACCGCCATCGTCGAAAAATAAAATAACAAGGAGACTGCCAATGAGTGTCGTGAGCCTGCAACCCGTCGAGCGTATCTGGCTGAACGCTTACCTGCCGGGAGTGCCCAGCGATATCGAAGCCGAGATCGACCGTTACCCGTCGCTGCGGGAAGTGTTCCTCGAACACGTGGACAAGTATCGCAAACGGGTGGCCTATGTGAGCATCGGCACCGAGATGGGCTACGACCTGTGGGAGAAGCGGGTATTCGCTTTCGCCGCCTGGTTGCAGTCCAAGGGGGTGAAGAAGGGCGACCGGGTGGCGTTGATGATGCCCAACTGCCTGCAGTACCCGATCTGCCTGTTCGGCACCCTGCTGGTGGGGGCCGTGGTGGTCAACGTCAACCCGCTGTACACGGCGCACGAACTGCGGCACCTGCTCAAGGACAGCGGCGCCGAGACCGTGGTGATCTTCGAGAATTTCGCCCACACCCTGGAACAGGCGATGCCGGGCAGCCAATTGAAGAACATCGTGGTGGCCGCCATCGGTGACCTGCTGGGCACCTTCAAGGGCGCAGCCCTGAACTTCGCCTTGCGCCATGTGCAAAAGCAGGTGCCGAAATTCAACCTGCCGGGGGCCATCCGCTTTCCGGCGATGATGAAGCTGGCCAGCGTGCTGGAGCACCGCCCGGTGGAACTCAAGCAGGACGACATCGCCTTCCTGCAATATACCGGCGGCACCACGGGCGATGCCAAGGGCGCCATGCTCACACACCGCAACATCCTCGCCAACCTGATGCAGGCCAAGGCCTGGGTCGGTGACCAGCTGGACGAGAACCAGCAGGAAACCAACGTCACCCTGTTGCCGCTGTACCACGTGCTGTCGCTGACGGTGAACTGCCTGATGTTCATGTGCCTGGGCGGGCGCAACATCCTGATCGCCAACCCGCGGGATGTGAAGCGGGTGCAGATGATCCTGCGCAAGGAAAAGTTCAGCGGCATCGTCGGGGTCAACACCCTGTTCAACGGCCTGCTGGAGAACGAAGAGTTTCGCGGCAGGGATTTCTCCGACCTGAAGCTGGCGATTGCGGGCGGCATGGCCACCCACACCTCGGTGGCCCGGCGCTGGAAGGAAGTCACCGGGGTGCCGATCATCGAAGGCTACGGCCTGACCGAGTGCTCGCCGGTGGTGAGCATCAGCCCGATCGACATTGCGCGCATGCGCGAAGGCGATTTCACCGGGACCATCGGCGTACCGCTGCCTTCGACCTGGGTGCGCTTCGTGCGCGAGGACGGCCAACTGGCCGAGCTGGGCGAGGAGGGCGAGCTGCAGGTACGCGGGCCGCAGGTGATGAAGGGCTACTGGCAGCGCCCGGAGGAAACCGCCAAGGTTCTGGACCGCCACGGCTGGCTGTCCACCGGGGATGTCGGGGTGATGAACGAGCAGGGCTTCATTCGCCTGGTGGACCGCAAGAAGGACATGATCCTGGTCTCCGGTTTCAACGTGTACCCCAACGAGATCGAGGATGTGGTGGCCCTGCACCCCGGGGTGGCGGAAGTGGCGGCGATTGGCGTCGAGGATGATGTGACCGGCGAGAAAGTGAAGATCTTCGTCGTGCGCAAGGACCCGGCGCTGACCCAGGACCAGTTGCTGGCCCACTGCCGGGAATACCTCACCGGCTACAAAGTGCCGCGCTATGTAGAGTTCCGTACCCAAGAGCTGCCCAAGACCACCGTGGGCAAAGTCCTGCGCCGCGCCCTGCGCTGACCCGCAGGAGCCGGCTTGCCGGCGAAGAGGCCCCTGGGCCTTGCGCCGTTTCCGAAGGCGCCTTCGCTGGCTAGCCAGCGCCTACAAGGCGTTGGGCAGGCGGACCTGGCCCGGTTGCAGGCCGAACACTTCCACGCCCTCCGGGGTCGATTGGCCCACGGTCACCGGCACCCGCTGGCCTGGTTGATCGGCCGTTGCCCGGTATTCCACGCTCATGCCGTCGGCGTCGCGCTGGATCGCCGCAGGCGGCAGCACGATGGCCTGGTCGTTGCGGTAGGTGACGATGGTCAGCCGCGCGCTCATGCCCAGGCGCACCCGTTGCAGTTGTTCGCGGCTGAGCTTGGGCACCGACAGGGTCACCGGGAATTGCGCTCCGGCACCTGCGGTTTCGTTGGGCAGGGCCAGGCTGCTGACGATATCCACCACGCCTTCCAGGCGTTCACCATCAAAGCCGTCACCGAGAATTTCCACGCGCTGCCCCTGGTGCAATTGGTTGATGTCCAGCTCCGACACCTTGCTGACGATCTTCAGCTGTTCGATGTTGGCCAGGCCGAACAGCACTTGCCCCGGGCTCAGGCGTGAACCGGTCTGCACCGGACCGTTGGCGGCACCGGCGGTGTTCGGGCCCGCGCCGCCATTGGGTGGCGGCACCACGATGCCGGCAAAGGGGGCGACCACGTCCTTGTGCTCCAGCAGTTTGCGCAGGGCGTCGTACTTGACCGTGGCGTTGGTCAACTCCATTTCGGCAATCTGCCGGTATTCCCCCGTGCCCTGGTTCAGCGCCTGCTGCAATTCACTCTGGGCGGCGGCCAGGTCCAGGCGCTGCATCTGTGCCTGTTGCTCCTGGTCGTTGAGCTCGTTGCGCGGAATGATTCCGCGCTGGAACAGGTTCTGGCTTTCCCGCAGCTTGCGTTCGGTATTGGCCAGGGACATCTGCGAGTTGCGCAGGGTACGGCGGGCCCGGGTGACCACGGCGCCGTTGTTCCAGTCCTGCAGCTCCTGAACGGTGCGGCGGGCCTTGAGCAAGGTGGAAAGGGCTTCGCGCGACTGGATCTCCACCAGCCCCGGGTCCATCTGCAAAAGGACCTGGCCGGCCTCTACGCGCTGGCCCTGTTCCACCAGGCTGGCCTGCACATTGCCTTCGAACGGGGCGGTGAGGACCACGGTCTTTTGGGGTTCGATCTTGCCCACCAGGCCGATCTGGTGAGTCAGTACCGTGCCTTGCACGCTGACCCAGCGGGCCTCGCTGGCCGGGGTGCTGGCGGGGGACTGCAGGGTGACCAGGGCAGCGGCGCCCACGGCGAGGGCGACGGCCAGGGCCAGCGCTTGCAGGGTATGGCGACGGCGCTTGCTCGCCTGCGGCTTGTCAGAAGTCATTGAGCGCAATGTCCCAGCTCTCCAAAGTCATGCCCAGGGTCAGGTCCAGTTGCGTCTGGGCGTTCAGGTAGGCGATCAGCGCATTGAGCCGGGCATTCTCGGCGTTGCGCAGGTCACCCTCGAAACTCAGCACCTGGAAGTTGCTGGAACGGCCGGCACTGAGCTTTTCCCGTTCGATGTCCAGTTTGCGCTTGGACAGTTCGCTGGCGCGCTGGGCAATCTCGTACTGGCGCCAGCGGGTGCCCAGGTCGCGCACCACGTTGTTGACGTCACGCTCCAGCACCTGGCGGGCATCGGCCAGGAGGATTTCCTGGTTCTCCACATTGACCCGGGCGTGGACCTCGGCCTGGCGGGTGCTCAGGTCGCCGATGGGAATCTGCACCTGGACCCCGGCGTAGCTGTCCCAGCGCCGGTTCGAACCGTTGCTGGTGTCATTGTCATAGCGGCTGCGGGTCTGGTTGGCCCCGGCCACCAGGGACACGTCCCAGCGCGACTGGTCCTTGGCGATCACCAGGTTCAGGTCGGCCTGCTGGCTGCCCAGCAGGGTAGCCAGGTATTCGGGTTGCTGGATCTGCGCAAGGCGCAGGGCCTCGCGCTGGTCGATGCTGATCTTGGCCGCCTGCAGGGCCTCGCTGGCGTGGATCCGGCTGGACATGTCCAGGGCCAGCAGACGCAGCAGCGACAGGCGGTTGACGTCCACCTGGTTGCGCGCTTCCTCCACCCCCAGCTCCTGGCTGGCGATGTCGGCTTCGGTCTGCACGATCTCGAACTCGGCCATGCGCCCGGCGCTGATCAGCGCGCGGTTGACTTCCAGCAGGGCATTGGCGCGTTTGAGGGCTTCCTGGGCGATGGTCAGCTGTTCCTGGGAACGCAGCAGCTCGCGGTAGGTGGTAATGATCGCGGTGATGGTCTGGGCGACCCCGGCCTTGAGGTTGAGGCGGTTGCTTTGTTCGGTGATGCGCGCCAGGCGCAACGGCGCGGTGGTCACGTCCCAGCCGGCGCCGCGCAGCAATGGCTGGATGATCGCCAGGTCCAGGCCGTCGCTGCGCTGGCGGCCGGCCCGATCGGCTTTGTTCAGGTCCTGGATCCAGGCCATGCTCAGGCGCGTGCCGTACTCGCTCAACAGGCTGGTGGCCGGGGCCATGTTGAGGTTCTGCGTGGTGTCGCTGCTGCCCCGGGTGGTGCGGTAGTTGCCGGTGATCAGCAGCTTGGGGTTGAACACATCCTCGGCCACCCGCAGGTCGAACTTCTGCGCCACCCGCTGCAGGTACGAACTGCGGATGCTGCGGTTGTTGCGCAAGCCCAGGTAGACCGCGTCCCCCAGGGTCAGGTCGGTGACCTGCTGGCTGAGCAGGGCGCTGCGCGAGTAGTCGCTGCGCATGGTGGGAGCGGAGGGGCGATCCACCCGCTCATCGGCGCTGAGCGCCGGCAAGTACAAAAGGCACAGGCAGGCGAGTGTTCGCAGGCGCCAGTCATTCATCGCGCAACGCCTCCACCGGTTGCAGTCTGGATGCCGAAATGGCCGGGTACAGGCCGAAAAACAGGCCCACCAGCAGGGTGCTCCCGATCCCCAGCGGCAGTGCGGCTCCCGCCAGGGAGAAGTGCCAGCCGGACATCCGGGCGTAGATAAAGGCCGAGGCGACGCCCAGTATCGCCCCCGACAGGGCGCCGACTGCGGTCAGGCTAACCGCCTCCAGCAGGAACAGGTTGCGGATGTCCTTTTGCCGGGCGCCCAGGGCCATGCGGATGCCGATCTCGCGGCGGCGCTCCGAGACATTCATCAGCATCACGTTCATCACCCCCACGCCACCCCCCACCAGGGAAATGCCGCCCAGGGCCATCAGCAGGTAGCCAAAGGTGCGGCTCTGCCGGGTCATGCCGTCGATGATCTGCTGCGGGACCTGCACTTCCACCTCACGTCCGCGCAGGATCTTTTTCAAGGCCTGGGTCATGGCCGCGGCGACCTGCTCCATGTTCTGGCCACCGGCGACCCGGGTCACCACGTTGTCGATCTGTGGCGAAGGGAAAATCCGCCGCATGCTGCCCTGGGGCAGGAACACCGAGTCATTGGCCTGGATTGGCACCAGCACCGCGCTGGGCTGGTTCTGCAGGATACCGATGACCAGGAACAGGTAGTCGTTGATCCGCACCCGGTCCCCCAGTTGCAGCGGGGCCCCGGCGGCGCCCAGGGTCTGAGCCACCTGATGGCCGATCACCGCATAGATTTCGTTCTGATCGAAGTCCGAGAGAAAGCGCCCCTCACGCAACTGCAGGCGCATGGCCGGCGCCAGTTCGGCGGTCGCGCCCACCACGCTGGCGTTGGCGGAGCGGCCATTGCGAATCAGCGTGGCGCTGAGCAACACCGTCGGGGCAATGTTGACCAGGCTAGGCACCGCCTGGCTCAGCGCCCGGGTGTCCAGGGCCGCGGGCAGCGGCGTGCGGCTGTCGGCGCTGGCGGGAAAGCGGGCCACCAGGGTGTCGGTGCCCATGTTCTGGAAGATCGCCGCGGCGTCCTCGGCGGCGTTGTGGCCGATGTTGATCAGTGCCACCACCGAGGAACTGCCGATGACGATGCCCAGCAGGGCCAGGATCGAACGCTTGCCCAGGGTGCGCAGGCTGACGAAGGCTTCGTGCAGCAGCTGGCTGGCGCTTTGCTCGACCTTGAGGCTCATGCCGGGCAGACCTCCTGCACCACGCCATTGGTGACACGGATCTGCCGTTCCAGGCGCTGGGCGATATTGGGGTCGTGGGTGACGATGATCAGGGTCACCCGACGCTCGCGGTTCAGCGCCAGCAGCAGGTCCATGATGTCCTGGGCGGTGTGGCTGTCGAGGTTGCCGGTGGGTTCGTCGGCGAGGATCACCGAGGGTTCGCCCACCAGGGCCCGGGCGATCGCCACCCGCTGGCGCTGGCCGCCGGAAAGGTCCGCCGGGCGGTGGTCGGCGCGTTGCCCGAGGCCTACCTGGTCGAGCATGTGCATGGCCCGCTCCAGGGAATCACGCCGGGCCACGCCGCGGTAGCTCAGGGGCAGGGCGACGTTGTCCAGGGCGCTGAGACGCGGCAGCAGGTTGAAGCTCTGGAACACGAAGCCGATCTGCTGGTTGCGGATCGCCGCCAACTGGTCGGGGCTGGCGCGGAAGATATCGTGGCCGGCAAAGTGATAGTCGCCGCTGTCGGGCAGATCCAGCAGGCCGAGAATGTTCAGCAGGGTGCTTTTTCCGGAACCGGAGGCACCCAGGATGGCGCAGCTTTCACCGGCCTCGATGCAAAGGGAGACGTTCTTGAGAATGTGGAGCGGTTGCTCCGCCAGCCGATAGCTCTTGCCTATGCCCTGCAGGGAGATAAAACCTTGCTCGATTATCGTCTCTGTCATCGCTTACCGCGCCGGCTGGCTCGACTGGCTGCTTGAACAACCACGGGGCGCAGGGATCACGCAACAGGGGTATTCAGGGGCAGGGCCAAGCTCTGGTTTTATTTATTATTTTAAAAACATTGTTTGAATAGTAACTGCGTTCATCCTGCCACGCCAGCCGTCTGAACCGGGTAATTGAGGGCTTTTTCCAGGTTTTTTTGCGGAGAAACCCGTGGGTCACAAAAAGGCCGGTGGCCACCGTGACGGTCCCTCGGGCGCTTGCTTTTAGGGCTTCTCGCAGGTATAAAAAATCAAATTTTTTTTTAAAACACTGTTCGAACGGTCAGTTTTTCATCCCAGCAAAGGTTAGTCCTCCATGGTCGCCAAGAAACTCAGTGCCCCCAATGTCACCAAGACCCGACTGCTGGAAGCGACCGAGGCATTATTTATCAAGTACGGCTACGACGCGGTGCTGCTGCGCCAGATCACCGAGCGGGCCAAGGTCAACCTGGCGGCGGTGAACTACCACTTCGGCGACAAGGATTCGCTGATGAAGGCCCTGTTGATGCAGCGCCTGGGGCCACTCAATGATCAGCGCCTGGAACTGCTGGCCAAGTGCGAGGAACAGGCCGAGGGCCCGCTGGACTGCGAAACCCTGCTGGGGGTGCTGTTCGCCCCGGCCATGGGCCTCGAGCGCAGCGACGAGAGTGGCGGCGTGGAAGGGCGCTCGTTCATCCGCTTCCTTGGCCGGGTCTACAGCGATACTTCGCCCTTTATCCAGGAATACCTCAAGGAGCATTACCAGCCGGTGTTCGAGCGCTTCTTCAAGGCCTTTGCCCTGGCTTTGCCGGACCTGCCGCGCAACGAGCTGGGGGTGCGCCTGCAATTTGCCCTCAAGGCTATTTCCGGCGTCATGGCCGGCACCGAGCTGCGCCTGCTGATGCAGGCCATGAGCCTTGGACGCCCGGCCACCGATGCTGAAGTCATGGCCAAGCTCATCAGCCTGGTGTCGGCGGCGATTCGCGCCCCCATGCAGGACCCCGATTCCGAGCAGGCCCTGGAGAAAGTCCTCGATACCCAGCGCCTGATCCGTCAGCAATCCCATTCCCTGGCCGGCTGATTCCCGGCTGAGCCGCCCGGCCCCGACAGCGCAGCAGGATCATTCGGAGCGTCAATGATTCTCGGGGCAGGTGCCCACATCTGCTAGGTTCTGCTCCTTGCATCTGCCTTGGAGCATTCGCCATGAGTTCCTCCCAACAGCATGTTCTGGCCGTCAACGGCATCGAGCTCAGTGTGCGGGTCAGCGGCCCGGAACACGGGCAGCCGGTATGGCTGCTGCACGGTTTTCCCGAGTGCTGGCATTCCTGGCGCCATCAAGTGCCGGCCCTGGTGGCAGCGGGGTTCCGGGTGTTCGTCCCGGAAATGCGTGGCTATGGCCGCAGCTCGGCTCCCGAGGCGGTGCAGGCCTACGACCTGCTGACCCTGTGCGCCGATATCCAGCAGGCCATGCACGCCTTCGGCCAGCAGCGGGTGTGCATCGTCGGCCACGACTGGGGCGCCCCCGTGGCCTGGCACCTGGCGCTGCTGGAGCCGCAGCGGGTGGCGGCGCTGGTGACCCTGTCGGTGCCCTTTGCCGGGCGGCCGAAACGCCCAGCCAGCGAGATCATGCGCCAGGTGCACGGCGAGCATTTCAACTACATCCTCTACTTCCAGCAGCCGGGAGTGGCCGAGGCGGAACTGGACGCCGATATAGACGCCAGCCTGCGCCTGTTCATGGGCAATGTCGGTGCATTGCTGCAACCCAAGCCGGCCCATGCCCGGTTGTTCGACGGGGTGACGGTGCCCGCAGGGTTGCCGCAGTGGTGCAGCGAGGAGGATTTCCAGGCCTATCGCCAGACCTTCGCCGGGCGCGGCTTTCGCGGTGCCCTGAACTGGTACCGCAATTTCGAGCGGACCTGGAAGCGCACCGAGTTCCTGGCCGATGCCCAGGTCCAGCAACCGACCTTGTTCCTGCTGGGCGACCAGGACCCGGTGGGTGTACTGGAAGCCCATACCCTCAAGCGCATGCCGGGCAAGGTGGCGGACCTTGAGCAGCACCTGCTGGCGGACTGCGGGCACTGGATCCAGAACGAACGGCCGCAGCAGGTCAATGCCCTGTTGCTGGATTTCCTGCAGCGCCGGTTCACCTAGGGAGCCCGCCGCCCCGCAGGAGCTGGCGTGCCAGCGAACGCGCCAGCAGGTGCGGCGCAAGGTGTTCGCCGGCAAGCCGGCTGCTACGAGGCCGGGTGGTGCCAGCGAAGGGGGCCGATCAACCGAGCATTTCCCGCATCCGGTGCCAGAGCATGCCCAGGGCCAGCAGTGGTGCCCGCAGGGCCGGGCCGCCGGGGAAGGTCATGTGCGGCACGCCGCTGAACACGTCCAGGCCGCGACTGTGGCCGGCATGGATGGCCTCGGCCAGTAGCCGGGCAGTCCAGTGGGTGACGTTCAGGCCATGCCCGGAATAGCCCTGGGCGTAGTACACATTGGGGTACTGCGACAGGCGCCCGACCTGGGGAAAGCGATTGGCGGTGATGCCGATCTTGCCACCCCATTGGAAGTCGATCGCCACATCCTGCAACTGCGGGAAGACCTTGAGCATCTTGGGTCGCATGTAGCCGGCGATATCCGCCGGATCACGCCCCGAATAGTGGCAGGCACCGCCGAACAGCAAGCGCCGGTCCGCGGTCAGTCGGTAGTAGTCCAGGCCGACTTTCTGGTCGCACAGCGCCAGGTTGTCCGGGATCAGTTGCCTGGCCCGGGCCTCGGCCAGCGGCTCGGTGGTGATGATGTAGCTGCCCGCCGGCAGCACCTTGCCACTGAGCCGCGGCTCGAGGTCTTCCAGGTGGGCATTGCAGGCCAGCACCAGGTGCCCGGCGGTGACAGTGCCGGTTGCGCAGCGCACCTTCACACTCTCGCCGTGGGTCAGTTCCAGCACCGGGCTCTGCTCGAAGATCCTTACCCCCAGGGACGCTGCCAGCCGCGCTTCGCCCAACACCAGCTTGAGCGGGTGCAAGTGCCCAGAGCCCATGTCCACCAGCCCCCCGGCATACACCGAGGAGGCCACCACCTGCTGCATGTCCTGGGGCGCCACCAGCCGAGTGGGGTGGCGGTAGCCCAGCCTGACCAGGCTGTCCTGCTCGGCCTGAAAGGCGGCGAACTGGGCCGGGGTGTTGGCCAGCTCACAGAAGCCCCAGCGCAGGTCGCAGTCGATGGCATGTTCGCTGATGCGCTGGCGTACCACCTCCACCGAGTCGATGCCGGCCTGCTCGAGGTATTTCACCCCTTCCTGGCCGACGTAGCGGGCAAAGCCTGTGACCTCGTGGCCAATGCCGCGGATCAGTTGGCCGCCGTTGCGCCCGCTGGCGCCCCAGCCGATGCGCCGGGCTTCCAGGAGGATCACCGAGAGCCCGCGCCGGGCCAGCTCGATGGCGGTGTTGACCCCGGTGAAACCGCCGCCGATCACGCAGACGTCGGCGCTCGGTTGGCCCTCCAGCGATGGGTAGCCGGGCAGGCTGCCGGCCGAGGCGGCGTAGTAGGAGCGGGCATGCCCGTTGGCGCTGCCCGGAAGGTTTGGCTGAATCATTTGTTGGACTTCACTTTGCTCCAGGAGCGGGTCATCAAGCGCATGATGGCCGGCGACTGGGTGGTGGAGATGTACAGCTTGTCGAGCACGGCCTGAGGTGGATAGACCTCGGGGTTGTTCACCAGGTCGGCCTCCATGTACTGCTGGGAAGCCGGGTTGGGGTTGGCGTAGCCGACATAGGCGCTGACCTTGGCGATCACTTGCGGGTCCAGCAGGTAGTTGATGAAGGCGTGGGCTTCCTTGACGTTGCCGGCATCGGCGGGAATCGCCAGCAGGTCGAACCACAGGTTGCTGCCTTCCTTGGGAATCGAATAGGCGATGTTCACCCCGTTCTTGGCTTCCTTGGCCCGGTTGGCGGCCTGGAACACATCGCCGGAGTAACCGAAGGCGATGCAGATATCACCGTTGGCCAGGTCCGAAACGTACTTGGAGGAGTGGAAGTAGGTGATGTAGGGGCGCAGGGTCAGCAGCTTGGCCTCGGCCTTCTTGTAGTCCTCGGGGTTCTCGCTGCGCGGGTCCAGGCCCAGGTAGTTGAGCACCGCCGGGAACACTTCATCCGGCGAGTCCATCATCGACACCCCGCACTGCTGGAGCTTCTTGAGGTTCTCAGGCTCCAGCAGCACCGCCCACGAGTCGATGTGGTCGATGCCCAGTACCTGCTTGACCTTGTCGACGTTGTAGCCGATGCCATTGGTGCCCCAGAGGTAGGGCACCGAGTACTGGTTGCCGGGGTCGTTCTGCTCCAGCAGGGCCAGCAGCTTGGGGTCCAGGTTCTTCCAGTTGGGCAACTGCGAGCGGTCGAGCTTGAGGAACGCGCCGGCCTTCACCTGGCGCGCCAGGAAGTGGTTGGAGGGCACTACCACGTCGTAGCCGGTGCGCCCGGCCAGCAGTTTGCCCTCCAGGGTTTCGTTGGAGTCGAAGACGTCGTAGATCACCTTGACCCCGGTCTTGCCCTGGAAGTCGGCGAGGGTGGTCTGGCCGATGTAGTCGGTCCAGTTGTACACGCTGACACTGGGTTGTGCCTGGACGGCGGTGCTGCACAAGACCGCCAATGCTGCCGGGACCACTGCTTTCAAAAGACGCATATCGACACCTCTTCGGGTTGTTTTTGTTGATTGCAGAATGCGGGTTGTCAGACGCTGAGCAGCAGGAACTCGCGTTCCCAGGAGCTGATCACGCGCTTGAAGTTCTCGTGTTCGGCACGTTTGACCGCCACATAGCCGCGCACGAACTTGCGCCCCAGGTACTGCTCGATGGTCGGGCAGTCCTCCATGTGTGCCAGGGCGTCCTCGATGGTGATCGGCAGGCGCAGGTTGCGCCGCTCGTAGGCCCGGCCTTCCACCGCGGCGCTGGGCTCGATGCCCTCGACCATGCCCAGGTAGCCGCAGAGCAGGCTGGCGGCAATGGCCAGGTAGGGGTTGGCGTCTGCGCCGGGCAGGCGGTTTTCCACGCGCATGGCGTCGGGGCTTGCGGTCGGAACCCGCAGGCCCACGGTGCGGTTTTCCTCACCCCATTCGACGTTCACCGGGGCCGAGGTGTCCGGCAGGAAGCGGCGGAACGAGTTGACGTTGGGGGCGAACATCGGCAGCAATTTGGGGATGTACTTCTGCAGGCCGCCGATGTGGTGCAGGAACAGCTTGCTTTTCTCACCGTTGGCATCGACGAAGATCGGCTTGCCGGTGTCGATGTCCACCACGCTCTGGTGCAGGTGCATGGCGCTGCCGGGCTCGTCGGCCACCGGCTTGGCCATGAAGGTGGCGGTGACGTTGTGCTTGAGCGCCGCCTCGCGCAGGGTGCGCTTGAACACGGTGATCTGGTCCGCCAGGTCCAGGGCGTCGCCGTGGCGGAAGTTGATTTCCATCTGCGCCGGGCCGTCTTCGTGGATCAGCGTGTCCAGATCCAGGCCCTGGGCTTCGCACCAGTCGTAGACATCTTCGAACAGCGGGTCGAATTCGTTGGCGGCATCGATGGAGAACGACTGGCGACCGCTTTCCGCGCGGCCGGAGCGGCCCAGGGGAGCCTTGAGCGGCAGGTCCGGGTCTTCGCAGCGCTGGGTCAGGTAGAACTCCATTTCCGGGGCGACGATCGGCTTCCAGCCCTTGTCGGTGTACAGCTGCAGCACTTTCTTCAACACGTTGCGCGGCGACAGTTCAATGGGGTTGCCGAATTTGTCGAAGGTGTCGTGGATGACGATGGCGGTGGGTTCGATGGCCCAGGGCACCAGGTAGATCGATGACGAGTCGGGGCGGCAGACCATGTCGATATCGGCCGGGTCCAGCAGTTCGTAGTACAGGTCGTCGTCGACAAAATCCCCGGTTACCGTTTGCAGCAGGACACTTTCCGGCAGGCGCATGCCTCGCTCATGCAGGAACTTGTTGGTGGGTGCGATCTTGCCGCGGGCAATGCCGGTCAGGTCGCTGACCACGCACTCTACTTCGGTAATCTTGTGATCTTTCAGCCAGGAGGAAAGCTGATCGAAAGGGGCGTTCATAAAGACCTCGATGATTGGTTTTATCTGCTCCGAGGTGAGCGGGAGTATCCCGGCAAGGCTTCCCCTGCGGCGCATTGGCGACTATCTTGGGCGAGCCTTGTTGTTCCATCTATCCACTTTAAGCAGAACCAAAACGCACCAAACGAGTGCGTAAGGTCCCCCGATGACAGCGTCCAATCCGCTTCAGGTCCAAGCGTTCAACACCTTCGATGTCGCCGATCAGATCCGTGCCACCCCGGGTTGGGTCCAGCATTACCAGCAGATGTCCCCTGGCCATTTCAACGGCCTGGTGCGCTACCTGGACCTGCAGGGCGTGGAGATCTACGAGGAATGCATGAATACCCGGGTCGAGCAGAATTTCAGTGCCCCCCAAGGCGCCCTGGCGTTCTGTTTCGACCGCAGCGACAACGCGCTGTACGTGCTCAACGGCGAGAGCCGCAACATCTGGATCACCCCGGAGAACTACCAGGAAGTGGCGGTGGTGTTCGGCCCCGAGTTCGTCCGCGGCCACGGCCTGGGTGTGGAGCGCCTCGACGGGCTGTTCATGGCGCCCCTCAACAGCCAGCAGAACGCCTTGTTCTGCCGCTGGCTGAGTTCGACCCTGACCCGCCTGTCCCAGACCCTCGACCCACCCAGCCGCGAAGCCCTGACCCAGCAACTTTTGGAGGACTGCCTGTACATCCTCGACAACGCCTGCGTGCGCCTGGACCGCGGCGGCCTGCAACGGCGCAGCGAGGAGCGGGGGATCATGCAACGGGTAGCGCAGTGGGCCGCCGACATGCCCGAGGAAACCCTCAACCTGCTGGAGCTGTCCCAGGTAGCCGGAGTGTCCCTGCGCCAGTTGCAGAGTGCGTTCAAGGCCTTTACCGGGATGGCCCCCAGCCAATGGCTGCGCCTGCGCCGGCTCAACAGCGCGCACCGCGAACTGCTCAGCCGAGGGCCGACTGAGACCACGGTGGCCGAGGTGGCAATGCACTGGTCGTTCTGGCACCTGGGGCGGTTTTCCAGCAGTTACCGGGCGCTGTTCAAGGAGCTGCCAAGCCAGACCTTGAAACGCAGTGCCGTGGCGCGTCGCTAGGGCGAGCGCCCGGGCCTTGCGGGCAAGCCCTCAGTACACTTGCAATGACTGGTTGAGGTCGCGCAGGGCCTGATCCAGCCGGGCCACGGCGGTGGACAATTGCTGCTCCTGGGCCGCCTCGGCCACCAGCTCTTCCAGGCTGACGCACAGCTCCAGCAAACCTTGGGTATTGAGCAGGTAGGCCGTGCCCTTGAGCTTGTGGGCGATGGCTTTCAGGGCCTGGCGATTGCCACTGGCCAGGGCCTTGCTCAAGGCCTGCAGTTCCTCGTTGTTGCTGTTGATCACGTGCTCGGCCAGAGCGGCGTGGATGTCGCCGTTCAACGACGGCACCGCGCTCTGCGCCTGGGGGGGCGTCAGGCTCAGCTTGGGGATCAGGCGGTTCAGCCCGGCAAGGCTGATCGGCTTGGTCAGGGCACTGTCCATGCCCGAAGCCAGGCAGCGTTCCAGTTCCTCAAGCTGGGCGCTGGCGGTCAGGCCGATGATGGTGCAGGGGCGCACCCCCATCTGGCCCTCCATGCGCCGGATCGCCTGGCTCATCTCATGGCCGCTCATCTGCGGCATGTTGCAGTCGGTGATGATGATATCCACGTCATGCTCCTGCCACATGGCCAGGCCTTCCAGGCCGTTGTAGGCGATCAGGGCCTCGTGTCCCAGGTAGTTGATCTGCTGGTTGAGCAGGTACTGGCTGGGCAGGTGGTCTTCGACGATCAACACGCACAGGGGCTGGTCGGTGCTGTTGAGCACCGCTTGTTCCGCGCTGTCGGTGGCGCTGCTGCGCTCGTCGGCAACGCGCTGAAAACAGGCCTTGAAGGTCATGCGGGTACCTACGCCAAGTTCGCTCTGGACTTGCAGGCTGCCGTTCATCAACTGGGTCAGCGAATGACTGATGGACAGGCCCAGCCCCGACCCGGCGTTGGGGTTGCTGACCACGCTGTCGACCTCGAAGAACGGGGTGAAGATCTTCTGGATCTGCGAAGCCGGAATGCCCGGGCCGGTGTCGATCACTTCGACATGGAAGTCGAGAAAGTGTTCATCTTTCACCTGGCCCAGGCAACGGATATGGATCTCGCCCTGTTCGGTGAACTTGATCGCGTTACTCAGCAGGTTGGAGATGATCTGCTTGAACTTCAGGCCGTCGATCCACACTTGCGCGGTCGCCCAGGCATCGAACTGCAGGTGGATGTCCAGCTGCTTCTGGCGGGCCAGGCCATCGAAGACATTGGCCACCGATTCGATCAGGTCCTTGAGGCTGGCGGCTTCCGGGCGCAGGGTCAGGCGCCCGGATTCGATCCGCGAGATATCCAGGATATGGCCAATCAGCGCCAGCAGGTTCTGCGCCGACTCGTAGGCGATATGCACGGAACGGGTATTGAGTTCGCGGTCGTTGTCACGGGTCAGCACCAGCTCCAGCATGCCGACGATGGCGCTCAGGGGGGTACGGATCTCATGGCTCATGGTGGTCAGGAACACGGTCTTGCTGCGGCTGGCATGTTCGGCGGCTTCTTTGGCATCGCGCAACTGGTCGAGGATCAACTGGCGCTGCAGCAGGTCCAGGCGCTTGCGAATGATCCGTCGTCGCTGGCTCAGAATCCACCAGGCCGCCAGCATTAGTAGCAGGCCCAGGCTGCCCAGGATTTTCCAGGTGAAGGCCGTCACACCTTTCCAGTAGCTGTCGTCGGTGCTGCCGCTGGCGCGCCAGCGACCCAGGATCTGCAGGTATTCCTGAGGGCTGATCTCGGCCATGGCCTGGTCGATGATGGCGATCAGTTGCTGCTGGCTTTGCGGTGCGGCGAAGGCGATCCGGGCTTCCTGGCCTTGCATCATGCCGTGAATCTTCAGGCTGTTCTGGAGCCTGAAGGACAGGTAGTAGTTGGCCAGGTTGGCTGGTGCCAGGGTGAAGTCCGCCTTGCCTTGGCGCACCCGGTTGAGGGCCTCGGCAACGGTGGATGTCTGCTGGACCCATAGCCGTGGATAGCGCTCGCGCAGGTCCTCGCTCTGCAGGTAGCCGGAGGCGAGCGCCACGGAGCCGATGGAGTCGCGGTTCAGCGGTGCCAGGGGCGGTGCGTCGGTCTTGCGCACAATCACATAGGGCGTAGTGACGATGGGCCGGGTGTACAGGTAGGACGCACGCCTGGGGTTGGCGCGGGCCAGTATGCTGAGGTCTGCACGGCCTTCGCGCAGGCGGGTGTCGACCTGCTTGAGCGAGCCGACCCGGGAGACCTCGAAGCGCAGCCCGCTCTTGCGCCGGATGAGGTCCAGAAGGTCCGAAGCGATGCCGTTGAACAGCCCGCGGCTGTTGAAAAACGCATAGGGCGCCAGGTCGTCGCTGATCACCAGCCGCACCGGCGGTGCATGCTCCAGCCAGAGACGCTGATCGGCGTCCAGGCGTTCGCGAAAACTGTTGGAGTCGCAGTTACCCGTACCGCCCCACATCTGCAGCGCCGATATCACCTGGCAGCGCTTGATGCCGCCCAGGGCTCGCTCGAGCAACTGTTGCAGGTGGGTATTGTCACGGGCCACGGCAAACCCGACCCGGATTTCCGGCAACCGTGCACTGTGGCTGATCACCAACTGGTCGCTGAACAATTGGCTGGATAGATAGCCGGTAGACAGCGAGTCCCCCAGGTAGATGTCTGCGTCGCCATCGAGTACCGAGCCCATGGCGGCGCGGGGGGAATCGTACAGCTGGATCAGGCCCCGTCCACCGGTGCGCAGATAGAGCTCCAGGGCCATGCCGCGGGTGGCGGCGATCCGTGTTCTGGAGATGTTCGCGCGGTAGTCCCGCAGGTCACCGCTCTCGGCATACAGGGCCAGTTCGGTGACCGCGTAGCTCGGGCTCAGCCGGACCTGGTAATCCTCTGCTTCCACCTGGGTAGCGCTGTCTACCAGATCGACCTCGCCCCTGCGCAAGGCGTGATAGGCGGCATCCGTATTGGGGTAGGTGCGGACTTCCACGGGGATCGCCAGCTCGCGCTGCAATGCCCCCAGATAGTCCGCTCCTATGCCTTCGAGTTCATGGCGCTGATTGATTTCCCGGTAGGGGGGCAGGTCGCCACTGACGATGCCGACCAACAGGGCCTCTTTGTTACGCAGCCAGGTCTGTTCATCGATGCTGGGGCGAATATCGAGGAAGTCCAGCGGCTGGCGGGCACGGATCTTCACCCTGTCCTGCGCGAATACCGGCAGGGCCAACCACAATATCAGTATGAAAAACAGCGGACGTGGCAGTAACCTCACATCAGGTTACTCAGACCAGTTCGTTCTGCCTGGCGATGTTCACCAGATCCACCACCGAAGTGACCCCAAGCTTGCTCAAGATATTGATCTTGTGGCCGCTGACGGTCTTGTTGCTCAGGTGCAGTTTCTCGGCGATCTCAAGATTGGTCAGACCCTCAGCGAGCAGCTTGAGGACTTCCAGTTCGCGATTGGTCAGCGCCGCCAGGACGTCGCTGCTGTGTTTGCCGCGGCCGCCATCGCTGAACGGCATCGACTTCTTTGGGAAGAAAACATAGCCCTCGACGATGGTGTCCACTGCCTTGAGCAGTTTGGTCAGGGGTTCGTTCTTGCTCACGAAACCACTGGCTCCGGCCTGCAGGCAGCGCATGGCATAGGTGTCGACGGACTGGGCGGTGAACACCAGCACTCGCACATCCAGGTTCGCCTGGGCGATGCGCTTGAGCACCGTAAGGCCGTCCATTTTCTCCAGGCTGACATCCAGGATCACGATGTCGGGCCTCAGCGACAGGATCATGTTCAGAGCGCTGATACCGTCGGCCGTTTCGCCAACAATGGTGTAGCCCTGGGTCTCCAGGGTTTTGCGAATCGCCTCACAGACGACCGGGTGATCATCGACGATCAGTACACTTTTACTCATGCCAGGTTATCCAGAATCAAAATATCTAGGTAATTAAGTGAGCCAATAACGGTCAGCGCCTTGATGAAATCTGAGGCTGGTTGAGAATTTTCTCTGACCTAGGGCGGATTTGCGGAAAGTTCAAATAAGAAAATGATGCCGAATAAGCCCTTCAGGGTCATCAGAATGTCACTGGCAGGCTAGCAGGAAGCAACCTGAGTACTGCCAAGAAAATTCCTGTTTTCGAATCCATTGCTTCGGGTTGACGGGCTCTTGGCGCCGATCTCGATTGGGTAAATGCAATTCAAGACTATTCCTAAAGCCCATCCACAACGCAGAGCCTATCTTGCCCTGTCATTCAGCCAGGCACAGGGCGAGCCTGAGTGGCGGGCGGCATTCTAGTGCACTGTGCCAGCAGTGTGATGGCCCACTATTTTCCTGAGGTCGAACCAAGCGATGTTGAAGTTAAGGGTAGGGGTACTGGAGCAACATAATATTGTCCGCCACGGCCTGTTCAAGCATCTGTCCGGGCAGTCGGTTCTGTGCCTGAGCGAGTTCTTCAATTTCGCCGACATGTTGGAGGCCCTGGAACAAAACCAACTGGACGTGCTGATGATCGGCCACCTGATGGATCGCGACCCGGTTCATCTGGTACGAAACTTGATCACCCGCTACCCCAATCTGAAAATTCTCGTGCTGCTGAACCGTCCCGACCCTGTAATTGCCTCGCAGCTACAGGCCGTGGGCGCGCATGGGGTGATGGCCAAGACGCAATCTTTGCCGGACTATGCTGATGCGCTGCGAAGCCTGGCCCGTGGCGAGCGCTATGCCATGCTCAGCGATGGCCAGGCAAGCATGGAAAAGCCCTCCAACGACGACTAGCCGAACAGACTGCGTAGCCCACGATTCAAGATTTTCTTTGGAAAACTTCAAGACGTTTCTTGTTATGGCGAGGCGGCCGGCGCTCTAGAGTACCCGGCACTGGTGACCTGAAAGACTGTCGCAAGGCCGTGACAGTCGGTGGGCAAGGTCCACTCGGACTAGAGACTTGAGCGGATGGAATATCCAGTTCTGAAGACCACCATCGAACGTTCTGGAGGCGCTATGTCACTTGCCGTCAACAAACCCTTGCGCATCGCAGTGCTGGACGATCACGCATTGATTCGCATGGCGATGCAGCTACAGCTGCAGAGCGTGGCGGATTTCCAGTTGGTGGGTTTGTATGCCAGCAGCGGCGAGCTGATATCGGCTCTGCGTGATACCGAACTGGACCTGCTGGTGCTCGATTACCAGCTGCAGGAATGCGACTTGGATGGCCTGCGCCTGATCCGCCTGTTGCGCAATAAATACCCGCACTTGCTGATCCTGGTGTCCTCAGCCACCGAGACGCCGTTTTTCGTCAAGCAGATCATCGATATCGGAGCCAATGGCTTTCTCGGCAAATCACAATCCCTGGACGACCTGATTCCCGCCATCCGCACGGTAGCCAGCAAGCGGCTCTATCTGTCGCCGTTGCTGGCTTTCGCCGTGCAGCACCCGCCAATCGGCCCCGCCGCCGAGCCGGGCAGCCCGCCATTGACCAGCCTTGAGACCCTGTCCCCCAAGGAGAACGAAGTCTTGCGCTGCTTTCTGGATGGCCTGCGGATCTCGCAGATCGCCAGCAAGTTTTCCCGCAGCATCAAGACCATCAGCGGGCAGAAGCAGGCCGCGTTCAGAAAGCTGGGGATCCGCACCGACGCCGAGCTGTTCAAGGTGCAGCGCAAGCTGGACCTGCATATTGCTTCCCGCGAGCCGGCGCAGGACGCCTTTCATGATGAGGCCAGCGAGCCGACGCTGCCGCCCACCCGCAGCACCCTCTAGAGTGGCAGCGACAGGCGTGAGCACTGATGCTCGTTTCCTGGCCTTGAGCTATTGAGGCGCCCCGTGTCCCTTGCTTGCGCCGAACTCATCGTCCACTACAGAGCCGCGACGGCAAGCATCAAGAAGGTTGCGCTCACCGTCCTGCTTCAAACCCCAGCATTCAGCGCGACCGCGGTTTTCGAGCACATCGAGGGCAGGAGCGCTGCGGGGCCAGTCACTCACTCAGCCCGGCGGCAGCAAGCGCAGCGGATCCACCGGCACGCCGTTGGCACGGATCTCGAAGTAAAGCTGCGCGCGGTCGGTGTCCTGGGAACCGGCTTCGGCGATCTTCTGGCCCTTGATCACCATCTGCCCTTCCTTGACCAGCAGCCGGCTGTTGTAGGCGTAGGTGCTGGTGTAGGAGGGGCCGTGCTGGAGAATCATCAGGTTGCCGTAACCGCGCATGTAGCCGGCGAACGCCACCTTGCCGCCCAGGGTGGCGTGGATCGGCTGGCCCTGGGTGGTGGCGATGCGGATGCCCTGGTTGAGCTTGCCGGTGGGGGAGAAGCGCCCGATCAGCACTCCGCGCAACGGCCAGCTCCAGCCCTTGAGGGTGACCTTGGGCATGGGTGCAGGGGCCGGGGGCGCTGTTCGGCCCTTGCTGGCGGTGGTTCGCGACTTGCTGCTGACCACCCGGGTGGCCCTGGCCGCGCCGCCTACCCGCAACACCTGGCCGACCTCCACGGTATAAGGCGCCTTGAGGCCGTTGAGCCGCGCCACCTCCTTCCAGTTGGTGCCGTTGCGGCTGGCAATGGAATACAGCGTGTCGCCGCGCTTGACCCGGTACTCGCCGGCCTTGAGGGGGCCGGAGTTGGAAGGGCTGGAGCTGCAGGCTGACAGGGTCAGGAGCAATGCGATGAAAAGCAATCTTGCGAACACGCGACATCCACTATGTCTTGACGGGGCCAGGGGGCCCGAAACTTCGGCGTTAGCCAGGCCGATAAAGCCGGCAACTATACCTGTTTGCCGATGAAGAGGCGCGTTATAGACCGCTGCCACAGCGGTTAAATTCAATCCGGATGTCACAGGACGCTGATCTTTCCTGCGCCATGAACGCCCACGGCAATCTTTGTGAACCCTCGTCGCCTGCACCGCACTAAGGCAGTACAGACCGGGAGGAATCTTATGCAAGTGCAATACCTGTTGATCGTACTGGCCGTGATCGTGCTGCTGGCCGAGATCTGGGCCATCAGAAGCCTGCTGCGCAGCGGTGCGCGGGCAGAAAACAAGGGGCTGTGGATCGTGGTGATCATCTTCGTGCCGCTGTTGGGGCTGTTGCTATGGCTGATGGTCGGCCCCAAGGCCCTGAACCGGGACGCGCCGGCCGAGCGCGGCAGAAGCTGAAAACGGGGGGCAAACCCGCGCAAGGGTTGATCACGACATGCCAAGAATTCTTACATCCCATGTGGACGAAGCCGAGCTGACCGAGCACAACGCCAAGATGTTCGGCTCGCCCAAGGAACGGCTGGACTTCTATCGCCGGGAGATCCAATACGAAACCAGCATCCTGGCCAACCGCACCGATGCCTACCTGACGGCCCAGGCATTCCTGGTAATCGCCTTCGCTTCGTGCATGGCCAACCTCAATCCGGAATGGGGCAAGCTGTTTACTCTGTCCGTGCCGCCTTTCCTGGCGTTGCTGGGGATCCTCAGCTCTCTCAATGCCTGGCCAGGCATCAGGGCCGCCTACGAGATCATCGATCATTGGCATTTCAAGCAGAGCCACCTGCTGCACAGCGAACCGGTGATGGGCCTGGCCTATGATGAATCGCCGCTGTTCTGCGAAAGCGAGTCGAGCCACAAGGGCTATCGCAAGTCGTTGCTGTTTTCCATGCGTTCGCCCTGGTTGTTCGCGGCGTTCTGGCTGCTGCTGGGGATTTGGGCGGTGTATATCCAGGTGACCAATCCGGGCTCCTGAGGGCGCAGGCTCGCTGCCTGCGCTGCGGGACACAACGCTACCGGCCTATGGGCGCCAGCTGGCCGGTGTGCCGCGCAAGCGAACGCGGCACCTGGGTGCCACGCTCGCCGGTCACTCAGTGCGGAGCGCGGGGAATGGTCTTGAGCAGGTCTTCGGGGCTGATATGGCCGACCACGGCCTCGGCGGCGCTGCCCGGTAGCGGCAGGTCGAGGATATGACCCTTGATCTTGCCCACCACATGCATTTCGCACGGCTTGCAGTCAAATTTCAGGGTCAGCACTTCATCGCCGTGTACCAGTTGCATCGGTGCCACCTTGGTGCGCACGCCAGTCACGCCCTTGGCCTGCTTGGGGCACAGGTTGAAGGAGAAGCGCAGGCAGTGCTTGGTGATCATCACCGGCACGTCGCCGTGCTCTTCATGGGCCTCGAAGGCCGCGTCGATCAGTTGCACCCCGTGACGGTGGTAGAAATCCCGGGCCTTCTGGTTGTAGACGTTGGCCAGGAATGACAGGTGCGATTCCGGGTAGACCGGCGGCGGGCTGCTTTCGGCCTTGCGCGAGCCCCGTGGGTGGGCAGCGATGCGTGCGACGTCCAGGGCTTCGATGACCTCCCGGCGCAGGGCCTTGAGCTGGGAGTTGGGGATGAAGTAAGCCTGGGGCGCGTCCAGCTTGATGCTGGTGGCGTGGTAATGGGTGGTGCCCAGCTGGCCCAGCAGATCCTGCAGTTGCCCCAGGGCCTGTTCCGGCTTGTTGGCCACGCCGAACGGGCCATCCAGGGCGACGCTGGCGCTGATGCCTTCCTCGCTGGTGGCGGTCAGTTCCAGCCGTGCTTCGCTCAGGCGGGCCAGCCAGGACAGGCCGATGCGCCGCTCGGCGGAAGTGCGGGTCAAGGCTTGCTGCCAGTTGTGGTCGAGGTTGCGGCTCAGCGGGTGGTTGGGCCGCAGACGACTCAGGGCTTCGGGCATCTCGTTGGGTTCGACCCGATAGCGGTAGCGTTTCTCGCCATCTTCTTCGAACTCGCCACGGGCCTCGGCGATGTTGGCGCGGAAACCCACCACCTCACGCTTGACCAGCAGGTTCAGGCCATCGCCATTGGACAACGGCTCGAAGGTCACCACCTGCAGGTCGCGCTTGCCGACCTTTTCCACGGTGCCTACCGGCAGCCCGGTGAAAGTCGGCGAGTCGAAGGCGCCGATGTCGATCTTGCGCTCGCTGACAAAGTAGTCGGTGCTGCCGCGGTGGAACGTCTTGTCCGGGTCGGGCACGAAGAAATGCGCGGTACGGCCGCTGGAGGCGCGAGCCAGGTCGGGGCGATCTTCCAGAACCGCGTCCAGGCGCTGGCGGTAGTAGGCCGTGATGTTCTTCACATAGGCCATGTCCTTGTAGCGCCCCTCGATCTTGAACGAGCGCACGCCGGCTTCCACCAGGGCGCGGATGTTGGCGCTCTGGTTGTTGTCCTTCATCGACAGCAGGTGCTTTTCATAGGCGATCACGCCGCCGTGCTCGTCCTTGAGGGTGTAGGGCAGGCGGCAGGCCTGGGAGCAGTCGCCACGGTTGGCGCTGCGGCCGGTCTGGGCGTGGGAAATGTTGCATTGGCCGGAGAAGGCCACGCACAAAGCGCCGTGAATGAAGAACTCGATGGCAGCATCGGTTTCAGCGGCGATGGCACTGATTTCCTTGAGGTTCAGCTCGCGGGCCAGGACCAGCTGGGAGAAACCGGCCTGGTCGAGGAACTTCGCCCGCTCCAGGGTGCGGATGTCGGTCTGGGTGCTGGCGTGCAGCTCGATGGGCGGGATATCCAGCTCCATCACCCCCAGGTCCTGGACGATCAGCGCATCGACCCCCGCGTCATACAGCTGGTGGATCAGCTTGCGCGCCGGTTCCAGCTCGTTGTCGTGGAGGATGGTGTTGAGGGTGGTGAACACCCGGGCGTGATAGCGGCGGGCGAACTCCACCAACTGGGCGATCTCGCCCACCTCGTTGCTGGCGTTGTGGCGGGCGCCGAAGCTCGGGCCGCCGATGTACACCGCATCGGCGCCATGCAGGATGGCTTCGCGGGCGATGCTCACATCGCGGGCAGGGCTGAGCAGTTCCAGGTGATGTTTGGGCAAGGACATGTTTTTTTAGTCAGGCTTATCAGGGTCAAGGCGCGCATTGTAGCGGCGAAACGCTTGCCCGGCACCCGTGTGCTGCCAGGTGGCGGCCACGCCTTGCGCGTAGCCGCCGATTGAAGCGCTGCCTCAGGCCTTTGCGGCCATTGCCGTGACTTCCACGCGCATGCCTTCCACCGCCAGGGCGGCCACGCCCACCGCGGCACGTACCGGCCAGGGCTTGGCGAAGAAACGCTGGTAGACCGCATTGAATGCCGCACGATCGGCCATGTCGGTGAGGTAGATGGTCAGGTGCATGACCCGGTCCATGGAACTGCCGGCGCGCTCCAGGGCCACTTTCAGCGCCTGCAGCGTGCATTCGCTCTGCAGGGTGATGTCCCCCAGTTCCAGGCTGCCGTCGGCGCGGGTAGGGATCTGGGTGGAGACCAGGATGCCGTTGAAACCGACCACGTCGGAGGAGATGGAATCGGCGTCCGGGTCGGGGGTGAAGCTCAGGTCTTGGTTGGCCATGGGGGTCTCTTGTTCGAGGGGAAAAAGGTTCGCAAGGATGAGTGGGTGTCGACTGAAGTTCAAGTTGTGAGGGGCTTTTTGCGGTCCTCATTCCATGCATCGTCCAGGTCTCGCTTCCAGGCGGCAATTCGTCGTGGGTCACACAAGGCCTTGGCCAAGGCCTGGTGCACTTCATAGTTGGGCTCGGTTTGACTGAGCCCATTGGTCCAGTCCTTCACCTGTTGATAGAGACTTTGGGTCGTCGTTGGGGCATCGTTTTTTCGCTGCCGGGTCAGGATGGACTTGTACAGCTTGCGGTTCTCGCCCTTGAGCTCTCGGGTCCAGCGATCTTCCAGGTGCAGGAGCCTGTTCAAGTTGTGGACCCGTTGCGCATCGGCTGCGCGGGTGCTCTTGAGCATGACGCTGAGCTTGGTGTCGTTGAACTCCAGCTTGAGCGTGCCGGCGGGGTTACGCCTGTAGGGGTGGAACCACTCCTCAAAGGAGCCGCCGCTGTGCACGGGATGTGCAGCCTTGTTCTGTGGACCATTGCACTCGCCGCAGATGGGGACCAGATTCTCCGCACACACCGCCAGCAAGGGGTAGGCACTCTTGGGTATCCAATGGTCGACTTCGACATTGCGCAGCTCACCTCCGCACATCACACAGACATGCCGGGCGTCCTGGTCCTTGTCACCCTTGTGAAGCGCAAGAAAGCTGTCGCAGAAGTGCTGGTATTTCAGGAGCGAGCTGCGCTCACCGGTAGGCGTACCGTCGGCAAGGTAGGGCAGTCCGTCTTTAAGCCCCTTGTTGTAGAACGCCTCCATCAGGTCCTGGAGGTTTTTTTGGTGGGCTTTGGCATACGGGTCGCCAGCGAAGGGGTAACCCACTGGCATCGCAGGAGCGATGGGCGCGGCCTCGAAGTATCGGCCAATCCGGCTGGTTGCATTGATCCAGTCACGCAGGCGGTCCTTCTGCGTGTCATTGAGTTCGGCCAGGTGGGCGGCCCGCTCCAGAAGCTTGTGGCGATTGAGCTTCTTGTTCAGAAAGCCCCACAGCCAACGGCTTTCTTCCAGGCTCAGGGGCAGCGTCTGCAAGTCGGCAGCCGTCAATTGCGCTGCCCGGGTCGTAGGCTGGCACAACCACAGGGCAAACACATGCATCATGTTCTGGCATGCCCTCAAGGCCGCGGAGCAGCCGACTGGCTCTATGGGTTTAAGCATCGGCATCACCCCGGCCTTTGTTGGCGGCCTGGAGCTTGTCGATCAAGCCATGCAGATCGGCTTTCAAGTCATCCGACTTCACATGTTCGATCAAGGCATTGAGGGTTCGAGCGTCCTCGGTCTGCTCCCAGTGATTTAGCCGGGCGCGCAGTTCGGAGCGATAAAAACCGGTGCCAAGCCGATTGACCACCGCCCTGAGTTGCTTTATTTGCTCGGCGGTGGGTACCTGCACTTGCTCCACATGGTCGAGAAAGGTTTCGATACGCCGCTGCGCACGGCTACCGATACTGTCTTGCGTGTGAAACAGATTCATCATCAGCGCCCCGGGATCCGTGGCGAAGGTGCGGGTGCTGACCTGATTGGCCGAAGAGCTGCCATCCTCTCCTTTCTTGATAAAGATGATTTCCTCATCGAACACATCCGACAGCACGATGGCCGAATGGCTGGCAATCAGTACGCTGCTGGCATCCTCGCCCATGGCTTGCTCGATATTGCTGACAATCTCGCGCTTCCAGGCGTCGTTGAAGTGGGTTTCCGGCTCATCGAGCAGCAGCAGGGCATCCTGCTGACCCGCCAGCAGATGGAACAGCGCCCAGCGTCGCAGCACCATCTGCTCGCCATCGGAAAGGTCGGAGTAGCTCATGACCCCACTGTCGTTGGCGAACTCGTCCTCAGGCTTTTCATTGCGCAGCAACGACATTTCGATGCCGTCGATCAGGCCAACGGCCAGCCACCGGGACAACTCGTTGAAACGGCTGAACGCACTCTGGTTTGCCTCTCCCAGCATCAGGGTCAGGGCCTGATCCTGAGTGGCCGCCTGCGACAGTTGCGGGTTCAGGTACTGGCTTTTATCTACGGCTGGAACCGGGGCGTCCACATCAAAGTGCAATACCCGCAGGCGATCGCCGGGATCGGGTAGGGCAAGCACCTCGCCGGCCACCAGCAGCAGGTCGTGCATTTTGCTTTGCAAGGCCCGCGGTGCCGCCAGGGCCCGGTGCAGGTCCAATCGCAAGCGAACACTGACGAGCCGATGCCAGCCGGCCTTGGCGAATAACCCGCTTAGCCCGCGATCGTCACCTTCCTGCGGGCGTTGCTGCATTAGGTCCTGCAGGACCACTGCCAGCAGCGCGGCATCTGGACGGCCGTCGCTCAGCAGGATCGGACGATCGAGCTGGTCACTGGCCTCGTCCTTGCCATGGGGCAGGGGAGACTGATCCTGCGGGGCAGGCTCGGTGCCATTCAATGACGCCTCATCCTGGTAGGTCCAGCCAACAGGACGTTCCAGTTCGAAGGGGTATTGCTCATCGGGCTTGAAGCGCAAGGCGCTAGCCACCTGCTCCAGCGGCGGGCGCCAGATGTCCTGCCACGGCCTCCAGGAGCCGGAGGTGTAGGCCAGCACCTTGGGCAGCAGGTCCGTCACGGTTTGCGGATAATCACCTTCCTTGATTCGTGGCGTGAACAGTGGCAACCGCTCTGTACCCAGTTGTTCGATGAGTGCCTCGAAATCGGCGCTGCCCGCGTTTTTTGCAATGGGCTCGCCCTCTGCCTGCCACAGGCTGGTGGACGCAGCAGTTCCTGAGCTCTTGAAAATCACGCTGCGCAGCTTGCCGCTGGCGACCGTGCCCAGTTCATAGACCAAGGTGAAGGCGAAGCCAGGCAGCCGGCCATCGGCCAGGGCGATATAGATCGAGGCGATGGCGCGCAGCAGATGGCTTTTGCCACTGCCATTTAGGCCCACCACGAAATGGATGGCGCAAGGTTGTGGCTGATCCTGGACCAGGGCTTCCCAGGGCGCATCCTGAGCGAAACACACCTTGAGCTGGCTCAGGGGGGCGTAGAGGTTCAGATTCAAATAACGCAAACGCATTTATTGTCCCTTGTTCGAACGGCTGACGCTGTCGCGAAAGCGCTTTGCATCCTGCATGGCGCTGTCTTCCTCGACGCGCCCCGAGTCGTTGATCCGATAGCTCCTGAATGCCGTCATGAACTCACCCTCGGTGCCTGTACTTGATCCCGGAATGCTCATTTTGCGGATCAGCCCCAGCGCTGCGATCTGTTCCAGGGTTCGGTGCAGGGACACCGTCGATAACCCTGATTGATGTTGTGCAGACACTAGGCTGTGGCAAAAGGCTTCGACCGCATCCTGATCATCTATCACCAAGGGGAACGGCAGTTCACTCAGTTCTTTCCAGACCTGGGACTGGAAGCTCGAGAGCTGGGCGGCGACTGTCGTACGTGCGCTGCGCGAGACACTTCTGACGGGCTCGGGAACCTCGGGCCGCACAGGAAGCACGACGCGTGGTGGCGATGGCTCCGCAATGCTCCGGGTTTGCTGTTGAGCTCGCCATTTAGCCGAAAGACTGGAGGAAAAGGCCTCCGTCAGCATGGCCTCGCCAAGCCGCCGCGCCGTTTCCAGGGCATCGTTGATCCGCTCGATCGGGACTTTACGTAACAGGTTGACGATCGGCTTTTGCTGGTCGAGAGGGGGTAATGGCAGCTCAAGGCGCTCAAAGAAAGAGCGGTAGATCCGTCCGGGGATGCTTCTTAGTACTGATGTCGGCACATGCTGACGCAGCCACGACAACCTTATGAAGCAGGCCAGATAGTCCGCCAGTAGAACCTTGGTATTAGGGCGTAGCACCTGGAAGGCCGCCGAGGCGAGGGGCGTTGCGTATTCATCAGGGGTGACAGCGAAGGCAATGCCCCGTGACCTGAAGCTCTGATTGAGTGTAAACAGTACGTCATCGGCCTGGACTTCGGCGCAGGTAGGGGGCAGTTCTTCGAGCTTGAGCCTTTGCGGCTCTACCTGACCGGTTATGTGGTCAAAGCTTCGCGGGGAAAACAGCTCTGTCCTGGAAGGCCCCTGGTACTTCTTGGGATGGGCTCCCGCAGGGCTGAACTCGCAGATTGAAGATAACTTGACCCTGGGCCAGGCCTGAGCCTTCTCTCCAGAAACCAACAGTTGCAAGGCCAGAGCATCGGATAGGTCAATGACTTTGTTCAGTGCGTCCTGATAAGGCTCCAGCGAGGCCTTCTGCAGCAGTTGGATAAGGTAGTCCTGCTCTTGCAGCGGTGGCACTGGAATGGACAGGTTTTTGAAAAAACTGAGCGGAATGCTCAGTTGGCTTTGCGTGCCTCTATTGGTGTTCAACGCTGCCTTCTGGACCCAAGGCTGCTGGATGAAGTGCAGCAAGAAGGCAGGGCGTATCTGCGGACCGGCGCGCAGGGCCAGGAAGTATTGAGCAAGGCCAAGTTCGGTGACCAGCCCCGAGACTATTGTCGCTTGCATGGCGTCTCGGCCACGGGTGGCGATCAACACATCCCCATTTTTGAACAGCACGCCCTGGCGGGAAGTCTCGCCATAGGCCTGAATGCTGGAATTCAGGCTGGGACCAGTCAACTCGGTGATGAGTGACTTGGGAAAGAAGGTCACCGGGGTCTCTGGCTCCGGGCGCTGTATGCGCGGATTCAGCTCGCAAACGTCCAGTAGCCCGACTTCTTTCCAGGAGGGGGGCAGGGTCATTGCACCTCTCCGATCTCGTCTCGCAGCTGGCGCAGTTGTTCAATGACTTTGAGTTCCAACTGCTCTAGCTCATCGATCAACTGCAAGGCTGTGTTCTCACCGGCGGATTTGGGTTGTTCAATGACCTTGTAATCATCAATGTCCAGGCTCCAGTCCTTGGCCTCGATGCAGTCTGGGTCCAGCGAGTCGGGGAATAGAGCTTCGGAACCTCTTAACTTGCGACGTACAGGAACCAGCCACTGTTTGACTTGGGTGCTGCTGCGCTCGATTACGTTATGGAGGGACGTCCAATAAGGACCTTCTTCGGCACCGGCTTGGAAATATAGATCCCTTCCGCGCTCCCAGAGCTCTGCACTCAGTTGACGTCTTCGGAAATGCACGAAGGCATCGAACAAGTCATTGTCCGCGTCGGCGGGCAGCTCCTTGCGCTTGTGGTCCATCGAGTGCCCATCCTGAGTCACCTCGTAAAACCAGACAGCGTCGGTTTGTGGTGGTGCAACGTGTGGCGAGGCCAGCGCTTGATGGTCGGTTACCTTGCGCACCACCAGTATCGCCGCCTTGATCCCGGTGTAAGGATTGAAAATCGCTCCCGGCAACAGAATCACGGCTTCCACTGAATGCCTGGAAAGCAGTTCGCGCCGCAGGTCGATCTGGGCTTGCGAACGGCCAACCAACAGGTTCTGAGGAATGATCAGCGCCGCGCTGCCGCCAACCTGCAACAGGTTCAAGGCGCGCCAGACAAACAGCAGCTCAACCTTATCGGAACGGTTGCCCTGATCATCCCGGGCATAGAAGGGCAGGTAGTTTGCGCCAGCAGCTTCCTGCGGGTCGATCCTGCCGCCAAATGGCAGGTCGCTCAGGACAAAGTCGTAACTCTCTTTCAGCCAGCGGCCCGCAGCCCCTTGAGAGTCACCGGTGACCAGGCTGTTACCTTGCATGCATTGTGGCGACTCGATGTCATGCAGCAGGAGATTGACCCAGCCAATCCGGGCCAGGGTATGGCTGAGGTCGATGCCCACCAGGGAATGGCCGTTATGGATCTGTTTTTTGGTAGCGGCCGACAACCTGGCATGCCTGGATAGCATGTATTGCTGAGCACTAACCATAAAACCGCCCGTGCCGGCAGCAGGGTCGATGATCCGTTGCCCGGGCAGGGGGGCCAGCAGGGCCACCATGAATCGGGTTATATGTCGCGCGGTGACAAGAGGACCGATGTTGCTGCTGGTCGAGCCTTGGGTAAACAGATACTCGAACACTTCCCCGGGTGAAAACCCTTCCTGGCGCTTCTGCTCGGGGTAGGGAAACAGCTCGTCAATGGCGTGCACCAAGCCCGTGAGAGCCTGGCTTTTGCTCGGGTCGAGCTGAAAGTAGGCGTCACTCAGCATGCCATTCAGGCCCAGACGCTTGACCAGGGATGGATAGTTGTCGGTTCGCATTTCCAGGCTGCGCAGCCACGGAAAAATCTGGTCATTCAAGTAAGTGCCAGGGTCTCGATGCATCAGCAAGTTCTTCCAGAACGAGTGATGCTTGTTCGGGGGGTGGACCTCATCAGGCATGAGCACTTGAAAGACCGACGGCAGTCCCTCTTCATCGTCCGCAGAGGCAATGTCATCCAGGCGTTTGAGAAATATCAGGCAGGCAATCTGTTCAAGCGCCACGTAGGGTGAGGAGGCCAATCCAGCACCGGAAACCAGGTCCCAGAGCGAAGCAACTTTGTTCTTGATCTCAAGAGGCAGCATCGTAGTCCTTTGCGATAGGGGCTGCTGTGCAGCGAAACGGCGGCAAGTATAAGTGGGCAATGCAATGAGCTGCCGGCAGTCATGGGTGTTTCGAACCAGGCACCGGGCAGTCTATGTCCCTTTTTCGACCTGGAACAGTTGCAGCAAGCCTTGCAGGGTGCTGTCGACGAAGCGCTGGTCGGTGGTGCCGGCGGGAAAAATCAGGACGCGATGGATCACCAGCGACGCCAGGCCGTGGGTATAGGACCAGCCGGCGAGGGCGGCTCGGCGAACCTCGGGTTGCTCCATGTCCAGCTCTAGGACTTCGGCGACGATCCGCCGCAGTTCGCTGAAAGCCTGGTCACGAGCGCCATGCAGTTCAAGGGGCATCTGGCCGTCGGCAAACTCGGGGCCGAACATCAGCTGGTACAGCGCCGGGTTGGCGCGGGCGAAGCTGAAATAGGCCAGGCAGGCGTTGCGCAATGCCTGCAAGCCGTTCTCGGAGCCGTGCGTGGGCAGCTCTTGGGCCAGCTCGCGAAAGCCTTGAGCCGCCAGGTGGCCGATGAGCTCCGCGCGATTGGCGTAGTGGTGGTAGGCCGCCGTGGCGCTGACCCCGACCCGTTCGGAAACCGCCCGCAGCGACAGCTTGGTCGGACCCACTTGCTCAAGCATGTGTCGGGCCGCTTTGAGCAACTGTGGTGCCAGATTGCCCACGTGGTAGGCGTCCCGCGACCGCGGGGAGTGCTTGGTCATGTCAGGAGGGCCCCGAATGGCTTCGACTGGAAGGCGGAAAAACGCCGGAATCCTATCATGGGCAACAATCTTGACGATGCTAAGATTGGCTCGTAGCCTGGGCACCACTACAACAAGACAACCCCAGGATCAATCCCATGTCCGAACTCAAGCTTCAGCCTCAGGCCCACGCATCCTTGCAACGCTGGCACGCCATGGTCGCCGAGCAAGACCTGCGTGACTTGCCCGAACTGCTGGACCCCAAGGTGGTGTTTCGCTCGCCCATGGCTCATACCGCCTACCCGGGAGCCCAGGTCGTGGCGACCATCCTTGGCACGGTGCTCAATGTCTTCGAGGCATTCGCCTATCACCGTGAGCTGGCCACCGCCGATGGCCTGAACGTGGTGCTGGAGTTCAGTGCTCGAGTCGGCGACAAACAGGTCAAGGGCATCGACATGATCCGCTTTGACGAGGGCGGCAAGATTGTCGAATTCGAAGTCATGGTGCGCCCCATGAGCGGATTGCAGGCCCTGGGAGAGGAGATGGGCAAGCGTTTGTCCAGCTATCTTGCTGCCAGCAAGGGCGCGTTGCCGGCGCCCTGATACTGCGGGTTATTCGAGTGTTTCACCTGCGTCCGGGGTCAGCCATGTCTCCAGCACCCGCCGGTCCAGCTCTTCCCAGTCGGCCATGCCCAGGACCCGGGTGGTGTTCAGGCCACGCAGGTAGCCACGCAATTGATAGGCGGCGATCCGCAGGCTTTGCGGGTCGGCGCTGCTGTCACCCAGCACCTGTTCGTACTCCACCAGGTAGTCCGCCACCCGCTCACGGAATTCCGGGAGGACGGCGTCGCGAATCAAGTCAAAGGTGCGCATGGGGAAATCCTTTTTTTAGTTGTAGTCGGGCTGCCGGGCAGTCTGCCCGGGGGGCAACTATCGGTTCAAGTAATAGTGACAATCAAGCAACGCAAGTTCTGCTTTGGGCGCCAACCATGGACAATCGCCCCCGACCCAAAACCATGACCGCAACGGCAGCGCCCGTGACGCTGAACCGTTGCGCACCGAACCAGGCTGTACATTTCAGGACTTACCGATGCGCCCTCTATTTGCTCCCGCCATGACCCTGGCCACCTTGCTGCTGGCCGGTTGCGCCACCGCGCCCAACGACCCGACGCTGGTCATGCAGACCCGGAAAACCCCGGCCGAATATGCCGAGTGCGTGGTGCCCAAGCTGCAAGGCAACGCCCAGAGCCCGACGGTTTCCCAGACCCAGCGCGGTTTTCGCATTGTCGTTGCCAGCAAGGTGGCGGCAGACAACGTACTGGAAGCCTACAAGGCGCCCAATGGCGGCAAGGTGTTCCTCTACGAGCGGCACTTGCTGGCCTCCAGCTTCGCCCCGTCGAGCTTCGAACGCGCGGCCCAGGAATGCCTGTAGCCAGCCGTGTTAAACCGCCTCTTTCAGTAACTTCTCGATCTGCGCCAGCTCCCAGGTACTGAGCAGGCTCACCGGGTCGGTGCCGAAGCGTTGCCGCGTATCGAGCTGCCAGACATCGCCTTCGGCGCTGCGGCAGCTCTGGCAGTGATGCAGATGCCGGCCATCGAAATCCAGCAGCAACTGCCAACCCTCGATATCCACCTGCACCTGGCCAGCGCCCGAATGGCTGGCGCCGGGCCGTAGAGGGTAAACGCCAAGGGCGGCATCGCGCAGGCGCTGGCAGACATCTCGGGCATTCAGGCAGGGCATGGGGCTCTCGCGGGCAGTGCAGGGACAAAGGCGCTCAGGATATCCATCGACTGCGTGGATGCAAGTGCCGATTGGTCGCTGTCCGACGCTGGCCCGGGCCAGTGGCTGGCGAACTCACTGCACGCCTTAAATGGCGCCGCAAAGCCCAGGGCCTTGCGGCAACCCCTCGATCAGAAGCTGTAGTCGGCGGTGACGAACAACGAGCGCGGTTCACCCATCAGCCATTGCTGGCCGCTGTTCTGTTGCGCCGCGGCATAACGCCGGTCCAGCAGGTTTTTCACCTGCAGGCCCAGGCGCACATCGGGCAGGGCCTGCCAGCCGAGGTTGGCATCCAGCACCGTGTAGCCGGGTACATCGACGCTATTGGCGGTGTTGGCATAACGCGCATCGACGTAGCGCAGGCCCATGCCGGCTTCCAGGCTCGGAGCCAGGGCCTTGTTCAGCCACAGGTTGGCGGTGCGTCGCGGCACGTTGGTGGGGCGATTGCCGGCCCGGGACACCGCTTTGCCAGAGACCACCTCATCGAAGTCATCGTACTCGGCACGCACCACCGAGGCGTTGGCCGAGACTTGCCAGCCGTGATCCAGGGCCAGCTCCAGCGAGGTTTCCAGGCCGTCGGCGGATTGCTGGCCGACCTGCTGCGCCAGGCGGGTCACCGGATCGGTGGTCAAGAGCTTTTTCTTGACGATGTGGTAGGCCGCCAGGGTCCATTCGCCACGGCCGCTCCAGAACTGCTGCTTGAGCCCGAACTCGGTCTGCTTGGCTTCGGTCAGGTCCATCTGCAACTGGCTCGGGTTGAGGCTGATCAGGTTGCTGACCCCGTCTTCACTGGTGGAGTACTGGCCGTACAGCGACAGTTGATCGGTGACCGCGAACACCAGGCCGGCGCGCCAGTTGCCGCCGGTGAGGCTGCGATCGGTGCGGGTGCCGGCGCGCAGATCACTGCGATCGATATGGTTCTGGTCGCGGCGGATGCCGGTCACCAGCGACCAGCGCTCCGACAGTTGCAGGCGGTTTTCCGCAAACAGGGCGAAAGTGCGGGTGCTGCTGTCGGTCTGGGGCGAGAAGGGCGAGCGGCTCTGGAAGTAGCCCGGTGCAGGGTTCCACGGGTCGATATAGTCGCTACCGATATCCTTGTAGGGCGAGTTGTTGGCCACGCCGAAGCGAATCCTGTTGTACTCCAGGCCGACCACGGTCCTGCTGTCCAGGCCGAACAGCGAGTGGTTGAAGGTGAAGCTCTGGCGATCGCCGATCTGCTCCTGATCGTGCTTGATCTCCAGGTAGTCGCCGCGCAGCAACTGCTCCCGGGAGCTGACCCAGTTGTAGGCTTCGGCGTTGCGCCAGTGGCGGCGGCTCTTGATGTAGTAGAGCTGGTTGCTGGCGCTGAGGTTGTCGCTCAGGGTCCAGTCGGTGTTGAGCCGGGTCCATTCGTCGTTGTAGCGCTGCACGGCGTTGCGCAGGTTGTAGTTCTTGGCCCGCAGGCTGTCGCGGTATTGGCCGGCAATCAGCGGCGTGCCGAAATAGCTGGCGGGTTCGCTTTCACCGCGTTCATGGGCCAGGGTGAAACCGAGGTCGTCGGTGGCTTGCCAGCGTAGCGCCGCGCTGAGTGCCAGGCTGCGTGACTGGCCCTGGTCGACCCAGCCATTGCTCTGTTGCTGGTTCAGGGTCAGGCGGTAGCTCAGGGTATCGGTCAGCGAGCCGCCGCTGTCCAGGCCCAGTTGCTGGCGATCATGGGAGCCATAGCCCAGGCGCAGGCGGTTGTGGATCTCACCGTCGAAGGGCTTCTTGGCAATCACGTTGATCACCGCGCCGGTGGCGCCTTCCCCGTACAGCACCGAGGCCGGGCCGCGGATCACGTCGATGCGCTCGACCATCCACGGGTCCACCGGGAAGGTCTGGCTGCCGGCGCCGGTGTACAGGCGCGCGCCGTCGAACAGGGTCATCACCGAGGAGTGCCCGGTAAAGCCGCGGGCCGACAGTGCGGTATTGCCGTTGCCCGGGGTGGCGATGCTGGTGATGCCGGGGGAGCGGGTGACGGCATCCTGCACCGTGAGGTTGTTGCGGTTGCTGATGGCGTCGTTGCCCAGGCTGCTGGTGCTGGCCGGAGTCTCCAGGGCCGTGAGGTTCAGCCGCGAGCCGGCGGGCAGGGGCGTGTCCAGAGAGGTTTGCGGGGCGCTGGAGACTCCGCTCACTTGGGCCTCGGGCAAGACCAGGAAGGTTTTCTGTTCAGCCTGTGCCAGGGCCGGGTAGGCCATGCAAGGCAGGAGGGTGAAACACAGCGAGGGGCTCGCCAGGTGTTGCAGCAAGGAGGTGCGGGACATGCGATTCCTACTACTTGTAAGGAATGAATGAATCCCGGAGGGAACAACGCATAGGGAATCGCGGGCAGCCGCGCCCACGAAAACCGGACTGCGCCCGCCCACCGCGGGGTTGTCAAACGAAGTTGCAGGTCGGTCTCCGGGCTTGCGAGGGTCATGAGGCATTCACCTTCCCATGCCTTGGCACAGTGGTCTGTCGAATGCTTCGCTCGCTTACCGTTGCGGGGGCAGCGCCGGACTGATCATCGAAATGACGCACCGGCTTCCCGTTTAACCCCATGCACGGCGGCATGGGACACCTGAAACTGGCGCGCATATGAGCACTGCCGAGCCCTTGCGTCAATGGCATGTGGCCAGCTACGGCGGCGGTTTCAGCGCTTTATGCCAGGCAAGTCAATATATTGACCTATTTTTCCTGGCGCTTAAATAATCAACAAATATCGACGCATTATTGACGATTTTGCTTTTCTGACCCAGTATGTCGGCGCTGAGCGATTGATTATCTTGAGTTTTTTTGACGCCAAAGCGCTGAACTCTGCTCCGAAAATAGGCGAAACAGCCTATGGCGCAGAGCAGCCACTAAAAACATGACGGCCAGGATGGCAAGTAGCCAGGGCTGATCCGTTGGCTGTGCTAGCTTCAGACGGCGTAGCCGCGATATTTCTCTTTGGAATGATCTATGTCTGCCGAACGGATACTGGTTACTGGGGGCGCTGGTTTTATCGGTTCTCACCTCGTGGATGCACTGCTGGCCAAGGGTTATGCGGTGCGGGTTCTGGACGACCTTTCCACGGGCAAGGTCGGCAATCTGCCCATGGGCGATGCTGGCCTGGAACTGCTGGTGGGGGATGCCGCCGATGCGGCACTCCTGGCGGATGCCGTTCAGGGCTGCGATGCCGTGGTGCATCTGGCTGCTGTGGCGTCGGTCCAGGCTTCGGTCGAAGACCCGGTGGCCACCCACCAGAGCAATTTCATCGCCACCCTGCGCCTGTGCGAGGCGATGACCGCGGCCGGTATCCGCCGCGTGGTGTTCGCCTCCAGTGCGGCGGTCTATGGCAATAACGGCGAGGGCACACCGATTGCCGAAGACACCCCCAAATCTCCCCTCACGCCCTACGCGGCGGACAAGCTCGCCAGTGAGTACTACCTGGACTTCTACCGCCGCCAGCATGGGCTGGAACCGGTGATCCTGCGCTTTTTCAATATCTTCGGCCCGCGCCAGGACCCTTCATCGCCGTACTCCGGGGTGATCAGCATTTTCAGCGAGCGGGCCAAGGCCGGGCGGCCCATCACCCTGTTCGGCGATGGCGGGCAGACCCGCGACTTCGTCTATGTCGCGGACCTGGTGAAGATCCTGGTGCAGGGCCTGGAATGCCCCGCGCCAGCAGCCGATGCCACCAATGTCGGGCTCGGCGGGGTGACCACCCTCAACGATCTGATTGGCGCCCTGCAACAGATCAGCGGCAAGCCGCTGCAGGTGAGCCACGGCGCGACCCGCTCCGGGGATATCCGCCATTCCAAGGCCGACAACCGCCGCTTGCGCGAGCGCTTCGACCTGGGCACGCCCAGCAGCCTGGCCGAGGGCCTGGAACGGCTTTACCGCAGCCTTTAGTTCGTTGCCTTAGGGGCGCCCGCCCTGGCGGCTGCCCTAGAGCCTGATGTTGTGCAGATTGATCTACTGAAGAGTGAGTTATGGATATCGAGTTTCGCAGGGGGCATGTCTGCAAAGTGGTTCGACGCCTGTTTACCGCATTGGCCTTGTGTGCCACCAACACCCTGGTGCAGGCCGCACCCGCGGCGCCCGCCAGTGTCGGGTTCTGGTACGCCGAGCAGCCACCCTTGCAGGAGCTGGCGCAGTTCGAATGGGCAGTGGTCGAGCCCGGCCATATGGCCAGCGCCGATGTCGCCACCTTGCGCAAGCTCGGCAGCCAGCCGTTCGCCTACCTGTCGGTAGGGGAGTTCGACGGCAACCGCGCTGCCCTGGCCAAGCAGGCCCTGGCCCAGGGCGCGAGCCCCGTGCGCAACAAGGCCTGGGACAGCCAGGTGATGGACATCGCCACCCCGGCCTGGCGCGAACACCTGTTCAAGCGTGCCAAGGCGCTGCAGGACCAGGGCTACGCCGGCCTGTTCCTGGACACCCTGGACAGTTTCCAGTTGCTCCCCGAGGCCGATCGCGAACCGCAACGCAAGGCCCTGGCCTCGTTCCTGCGGGAACTGCACAGCCGGCTGCCCAACCTCAAGCTGTTCTTCAACCGGGGCTTCGAGGTACTGGGCGAGCTCGATGGCGTCGCCTCGGCCGTGGCGGTGGAATCCATCCACGCCGGCTGGGATGCCTCGGCCAAGCGTTACCGCCCGGTTTCCGAAGCCGACCGCACCTGGCTTGAAGGCGAACTCAAGCCGCTGCGCGCACGCAACATCCCGCTGGTGGCCATCGATTACCTGCCGGCCAACCGTCGGGAAGAGGCACGCAAGCTGGTCCGGCAATTGAGCCAGGAAGGCTTTATACCGGTGGTCACCACCCCGGACCTCAACGCCCTGAGCATGAGCACGGTGGAAGTCCAGCCGCGGCGCATCGCCATGCTCTATGACCCGCGCGAAGGGGAACTCTACGATCACGCCGGGCACCGCATGCTCGGTGGCCTGCTGGAATACCTGGGTTACCGGGTGGACTACTTCCCGGTGGACGATAGCCTGCCTGCCTACAGCTTCGCCGGCCTTTACGCCGGGGTGGTGCTGTGGATGACCAGCGGCCCGCCCGAGGACAGCCGTGCCTTCTATAGCTGGGTCGGCCAGCGCCTGGATGAGCAGGTGCCCCTGGCGATCATGGCCGGCCTGCCGATCGAGGACCGGGCGCTGCTCAAGCGCCTGGGGCTGAACCTGGCGGCGCCGGGGGCTCGCGATGCCCTGCATGTGCTGAGCCAGGACAAGAGCCTGATCGGCGCCTTCGAGGCTCCGGTGGTGGCGCGCAGCCGCGAACTGACCCGCGTGAGCCTGCTGCCCGACGGGCCGAAACCAGCCCTGGTGCTGGGCGATGACAAGGGCGGCAAGTACGTCCCGGTGGCCACCGCCGCCTGGGGCGGCATGGCCCTGGCCCCCTATGTGGTGGAGGCCAATGTGGAGCGCAGCCGCTGGATCCTCGACCCGTTCGCCTTTATCCAGAAGGCCCTGCGCCTGCCGTCCCAGCCACGCCCGGACACCACCACCGAGAACGGTCGGCGGATCGCCACGGTGCATATCGACGGTGACGGTTTCCCCTCCCATGCCGAAGTGCGTGGCACCCCGTATTCCGGGCGCCAGGTGCTGGACGACTACATTCGTCCCAACCCGTTCCTGACCTCGGTCTCGATCATCGAAGGCGAAGTCGGGCCCAAGGGCATGTCGCCGTTCCTGGCGCGGGAGCTTGAGCCCATCGCCCAGGAGATCTTCGCCGACCCCAAGGTCGAAGTGGCCACCCACACCTACAGCCACCCGTTCTACATGCAGCCGGAGAAGGCCAAGAAGGACGAGGATTTCCACGCCGAGTACGGCCTGCGCCTGAATATCCCGGGGTACAAGACCCTGGATTACAAGCGCGAGATCCTCGGCTCGCGGGACTACATCAACAGCCGCCTGACCACCGCGCAGAAACCGGTGAATCTGGTCTTCTGGCCGGGGGATGCGCTGCCCAGCGCCGAGACCATCAAGCTGGCCTACGACGCCGGGCTGAAAAACGTCAACGGCGGGCAGACCATCCTGACCAAGGCCAACTCATCGCTCACCGGCCTGTACCCGCTGTTGCGGCCGACCTCGGGCGGCTTGCAGTACTACGCTCCGGTGATCAACGAGAACATGTACACCAACCTCTGGAAAGGCCCGTACTACGGCTTTCGCGATGTGATCGACACCTTCGAGCTGACCGACAGCCCACGGCGCCTGCGTGGCATCCACCTGTACTACCACTTCTATTCGGGCACCAAGCAGGCGTCGATCAAGGCCATGACCGACATCTACCAGTTCATGCGTGGCCAGCAGCCGCTGTCATTGTGGATGAGTGACTACCTGGACCGGGTCCACGGCCTGTACCAGGCAAGCCTGGCGCGGACCGCCAATGGCGACTGGCAGGTACGCGGCATGGACGGCCTGCGTACCTTGCGCCTGGACCCGGCGCTGGGTTGGCCGGACCTCGGCCGCTCGGTGGGGGTGGCCGGGGTGCGCGACTTGCCCCAGGGGCGCTATGTAGCCTTGAGCAGCGATCATGCGCTGTTGGCCCTGCGCCCCGAGCGCGATCCGCGCCCGGCACTGGAGCTGGCCAATATTCCCCTGCGCGACTGGCGCTATGTCAATGACCGGCAGGTGAGCTTCTCCTTTGCCGGCCAGTTCAACCTGGAATTCTCGGTGCGTTCGGCCAGCGCCTGTCGGGTCGAGGTCCAGGGCCAACGCTACGCCGGCAAGTCCGAACAGGGCCTGTGGCATTTCCAACTTCCCATGAAGCAGGTGAGTGATGCCCAACTCCTCTGCAACTAAGGCCAAGGCGCCCAGCGCGCGGCTGCTCAACCCCTGGGCCTTGCTGCTGGTGGCGATCGCCGTCGGCGTGCTGCTGTGGGCAACCTTTCGCAATGAAGAGGCGTTCCGCCCCAAGGGCGGGCAGCCGGACGAAGTGTCGGCCAGCTACGCCGAGGTGCTGCTGGCCGCACACCCGGAAAACAATGAGCTGCGCACCCAGCTGCTCGACCTGCTGATTCAGCTGGGGGACTACCCCAAGGCGGAAAAACACCTGGCCCAGTGGCAGCGGCCCGATCCGGCGCTCAAGGCCTACTACCGCTTGCAGCTCGATGCCCTGGCGCTGAACAACAGCACCGACAGCGCGGCCCTGCAGGCCCTGGCCGAACGTTTCAAGGCCTTTGACTACAAGCCGCTGCCATCGCCGCAACTGGAGCGCCTGGCCACTTTGGCCCTGAGCGCCCAGGCCCCGGGGCTGGCGGCGGATGCCTATGCCGAGCTGGCGCGGCGCGACCCGACACGGCGCGAGCAGTGGCTGCCTGAAGCCGCCAAGTGGTACCAGGCCAGCGAACAGCCGGGGCGCGCGGCCGATCTCTATGTGCAGTTGCTCGATGCCAGCCAGACCCCCGAGGCGCGTCGGCAGTTTCTGCAACAGGCCTTCACCACCCTGGTGGCGGCCGATCGCGGCGATCAGGCAGTGGAGCTGCTGGCCCGAGAGCTGGCCGCACAGCCGGACGTGGCATTCGAACCGGCGCTGCTGGACCGCGGCGTGGATGTGGCCGTGGCGCACAACCGCGTGGACTTGGCGGAACAGTTCTTCAGTGCCTGGCGCAAGGTGCAGCCCGACAGCCCGGAAATCCTCGCCAAGGAATTCAAGCAGCGCCTGGCCTTCGGTGACCTGGCCGGCGCCCATGCGGTGGGCCTGCAACTGCTCGAACAGCGGCCGGATGACCCGCAGTTGCTGGAGCAGATGGCCCATCTCGCCGAATGGCAGGGCGACTCGGCCGCCGCCCTGGGCTACTGGATCAGCCTGAGCACGCTAAGCAAGGACCCGGCGCAGTTCGAGCACACCTGGCGCCTGGCGATGCAGACCTACGACTTCGACCGGGGCATCCCACTGCTGGCGGGGATCATGGACAGCCGCGCCCTGACCAACGTCGAGCTCGATGCCCTGGTCTACGCGCAAGAGTCCAGGGGGACGCCCGAGGAGGCAGAAAAGTGGCTGCGCCGCTATGTCGCCAAATACCCGAAACAGCGTCTGGCCTGGGTGCGCCTGTTGCAGAACCTGGAAAACACCGAGCAGTACCCGCAGCGCCTGGTGGTCTGGAACCAGTTCGCCAAGCGCTATCCGCTCACCAGCACCGAACGTGTGGACTGGGCCAACAACCACCTCAAGCTGTTCGATAGCCAGGGGGCCTGGAAAGTCATCACCGCGGTGGATGGCAACAAGATCAAGGACTTCGACTACTGGCAGTCCCGCGCCGCCCTGGCCTGGGACCTGGAGCTGGACGACGAGCTGCAGCTGGCGCTGGAGAAGATGCTGGCGATCAAGGGCTCACTCAATACAGGCGACGAAAGCGAGCTGATTGCCCTGTATCGCACCCGCGATCCGCGCAAGGCCCTGCAATTGACCGTCGACAGCTGGCGCCAGGGCCACAGCCCGCAGCGCCTGGTGGCCGCCCTGCAACTGGCCCAGGAACTCCAGGACTGGCCTCTGGTGGTCGATTTGCTCAAGGAAGCCGAGCAGTACCCGGGTGCCAGCGACCAGTCCCAGGTGCTGGCCGCCCGCGCCGCGCTGGCGGTGCAGCAGGGCCAGACCGATCTGGCCCTGCGCCTGTATCAACAGGGCTTGAGCCGCTTCCCGGACGACAACACCTTCCGTGAGCGGCTGCTGTGGCTGTATGTCGATCTGGGCCGCACGGGCGAGATCAAGCCGCTGTTGCAGCAATGGCGCTCCCTGGCCCGCAGTGACAGCAGCCTGTGGCTGCCATTCGCCGCCGCCAGCCAGTTGCTCGGGCGCAATACCGAGGCCCTGGCCTGGTATCGCCTGTACTTGCAGGCCAACCCCCGGGACTGGATGGTCCAGGCCGCCTATGCCGATGCCCTGGAGGGCGCCGGTTATGCCGACTCGGCCCAGCGCTTACGCCTGCGGCTCGATCGCCAGGTCAGCCCGGAGCAGATCCGCGCCACGCCCCAGGGCTATGCCACCTGGCTGCGCCTGCTGGCCAGCAGCTATTCGTCACGCAAGGCGCAGAACAAGGCCATGCAATGGCAGGACGGCTCCAAGCCGATGCTGCAGCTGTGGTTCGATCAGTTCCTCGCGCGCCTGGATGACCTCAATCAGTCGGCGCAAAAGGATGAGTGGCTGGCCTGGGCCCGCAGCCGCGGCCTGAAGGTCAGCCGCTACGAGCAGATCCAGGAAGCCCTGCGCGGCAGCAATCGCCAGGCCCTGGAGCGCCTGGTGGCCAGCGGCGACCTGGACCCGGCGCAGCAGGTCGAGGCCTTGAACAGCCTGGGTCGCAGCGGCGAAGCGCTGGCGGTGGGCCTTTCGGCACTGGGTGACGAGCAACCGGCGGCGCTGCGCGAGCAACTGCGCCGCCAGGCCATCGAGATGACGGAGCGCACGCCCCAGGGTATGCAAATCGCCTGGGAGCGCCAGGACTACGGCGGCCTGGTGTTCAACGGCCCGCGCCTGACCGCCGCGCGCTATCTGAACGACAACTGGTACGCCAAGCTGGTCCTGGAGCAGGGCCGCTACAGCGGCGATGTGCTGGATGAGTCGCGCCTGGGCAATGAGACCAACACCGAACTGACCTTGCAGCGCCAGCTGGAGAACGGCAACTACAAGCTGATCTTCGACAGCAGCCTGCGCAAGGACGATGACCGCAACGGCCTGGGTGCCAGCCGCACCTGGCAACTGGACAGCGGCAACGAGCTGGACGTCGGTGCCGACTGGCACCGCAAGAACGAGGACAGCGGCTACATGCGTACCTTCGGCCAGCAGGATGATGTCTGGGTGGGCGGCCGGCATCGCTATTCGGCCCGTGACCAGTTGTCCTGGAACCTGGCCCAGCGCTGGTTCTCGACCCGCGGCGGCGATGACCTGGGCAGCGGCCAGGCGTTGAAGATCGAGTTCGACCACACCTTGCAGTTCGAAGGGCCGAACTGGGAATTGCGCAGCGGTATCGACTACCAGCAGAACAGCCTGAACAACCGTTCGCTGCCCGACCTGGCCAATACCCTGGGCGGAGGCATCGATCTGGCCGGGGCCGATCTCGACAATCCGGAGCAGATCACCAGCCAGACCCTGCTGCAGAAGCGCTACGGCCAGCTGTTCTTCGGCAGTTCCTGGCGGCGCGGTTTCCCGGGGGCGCTGAACCGCACGCGGGGGCAATACACCTGGCTGGTGGATGTCAGCACCGGCTGGCAGTGGACCGACAACACCATCAACTACGCCATCAGTACCGGTGTCGGCACCGAGGTGATAGGGGATGACGAATTGGCAGTGACCCTTGGCTACCAGTCCGCGCCGCAAGGCGGGGCAGGCAAGTCCGGGGGCACTGCAGGTGTCAGCTACAGCGTGCGTTTCGGACGCTGATCATGGAATTCAAAGAGGAGTAAACCTTATGCAATCCATTCGTTGCGTGAGTCTGGCAATGGTCGCGTTGCTGATGGCCGGGTGCAGCAGCTTCACCGGGCAAAGCAGCCCCGAGTTGTCCAAGAGTGCGCGCTGGGGCGTGCTGCCGCTGGTCAACTATTCCCAGACACCCCAGGCCGGCGAGCGCAGTGAGCAGATTCTGCTCAGCGTGCTGAGCAGCCGCGGCCTGCAACCCCAGGTCTACACCGGTACGGCGGGGCAGGGCGAACAGGCCCTGCTCGACGACAACGAGCGTCTGGCCGGGGCCATGGACTGGGCCCGGGAGCAGAAGCTCGACTATGTGGTGTCCGGCAGCGTCGAGGAGTGGCAGTACAAGAACGGCCTGGATGGCGAACCGGCGGTGGGCATCAGCCTGCGGGTGGTCGAGGCCGGTACCGGCAAGGTGCTGTGGAGCAATAGCGGGGCCCGCGCCGGCTGGTCCCGGGAAAGCCTGGCCGGGGCCGCCCAGAAGGTGCTCGACAAGCTTGTCGGTGGCCTTCGGATCGAGTGACTGCCATGAACTCTCCACACATGGACTATGCGCTGGCGCCCCGCGCCAGCGGTCCGGCGTCCTGGCTGGAAACCTTTCTGGTGACCGCCCTGGTCATCGGCGTCGGCCTGTGGCTGGCCCCCGAGGACCCCTTGCAGGTGCAGGGCGAGTTTCCCTGGTCGGTGCTGGCGCCGCTGCTGCTGGGGGTGCGCTACGGGTTTGTCCGCGGCCTGATCAGTGCCAGCCTGCTGGTAGCGGCGTTCTTTGCCCTGCGTCATTCGGGGCTGGCGAGCTACGCCCAGGTCGCGCCGTCCTACATTGTCGGCGTACTGGTCTGCGGCATGCTGGTGGGCGAGGTGCGCGACCTCTGGGAGCGGCGTTTGCTGCGCTTGCAGATGGCCAACGAGTACCGCCAGTACCGGCTCGATGATTTCACCCGGGCGCACCAGATTCTGCGGGTCTCCCATGACCGCCTGGAGCAGCGCCTGGCGGGCAGCGACCAGAGCTTGCGCAGTTCCCTGCTGGGCCTGCGTGATCGGCTGCGCGCGGCGCCCAATGGCGGCGACCCGCTGAGCCTGCTGGCCGAGCCGGTGCTGACCCTGCTCGGCCAGTACGGCTCGCTGCGGGTGGCCGGGCTGTACCGGGTGGAGCAGGGCGCCAGTGCGGCGCCACAGCTGAGCCTCTTGGCCTCGATCGGCACCATGGGGCCCCTGGACAGCCAGGACCTGCTGGTGCGTATGTGCCTGGAGCGCGAGGAGCTGGTGAGTGTGCGTGAGGAGCTGCTGGATAGCGGCGCCCAGGCCTCGGTGTCGTCCTTGCAGGCCTGTGTTCCGCTGGTGGACACCCAGGGCCAGGTGCTGGCGATTCTGGCGGTGCGGCAGATGCCGTTCTTTGCCTTCCAGGAACGCACCCTCAGCCTGCTGGCCCTGCTGGCCGGACATATCGCCGACCTGTTGCACCCGGACCCGCAGGTTTTGCAACTGCAGAGCGCCGATGCCCAGCACTTCACCCGCCAACTCAAGCGTTCACTGGTGGATGTCGAGCGCCACGGCCTGTCCGGTTGCCTCTATGCCTTCGAGCTGACCCAGCCCAATGATGAACTGGCGCGGCTGTTCGAGCGTAGCCAGCGTGGCCTGGACCTGCACCTGAGCCTGGCCAATGCACGCGGGCACGAACTGTTGCTGGTGCTGTTGCCGCTGACCAGCGCCGAGGGCGCCCAGGGCTACCTGGCACGCCTGGGCAAGCTGGTCCACGAACACTTCGGCATGAGCGTGGAGCTGGCCGGCCTGGGGGTCAAGGTACTGCCCTACGACCTGGAGTCGGCCCGGCAACGCGATGGGCTGCGTAACTTCCTGTACAACGAGTGTGGCCTGAATGATCAGCAAGTGGCTGTTTAGCGGAGCGCTGTTTTTCGAGATCGGCAGCTGGGCCAGCCTGACGGCGCAGTTGCCCGACCTGCAGACCGCGCTGCTGTATGCAATGACCCATGGCATCGCCTGTGGCCTGCTGACCGCGGCGGTCTGGCTGCTGCTGCCGGCGCGTTATCGCCGGCCGTTGCCATGGAGCCCGCTGTTCATCTTCAGCCTGGCGTTCTTTGTGCCGCTGATCGGGGCCGTCGGGGTGATTGCCGCGATCTTTCCGGCGCTGTATCTGCCGCGCAAGCGCGAGGCGCAGACGTGGCAGGCGGTGGGCATTCCCGACCTGCCGTTTCGCGCTCAGACTCAACTGCATTCGCCCACCTTCGGTGACAGCGGGCTGCAGGATGTCTTGCGTCATGCGCCGGACCCCGACCAGCGCCTGGCGGCATTGCTCGCCACCCGGCGGATGCCGGGCAAGGAAGCGGTGCCGATCCTCAAACTGGCCCTGGGCGACCCGAGCGATGATGTGCGGCTGTTGGCGTATTCGATGCTCGACAAGCAGGAAACCGACATCAACCAGCGGATCCAGTCCTCCCTGGAACAACTGCCCGGCGCGGCGCCGCAGAAGGCCGGAGCCTTGCACGCGACGCTGGCCCGCTGGTACTGGGAACTGGCTTACCTGGGCCTGGCCCAGGGCAGTGTGCAGCAGCACGTGCTGGGCCAGGCCGGCGAGCATGCCGAACAGGCGCTGAAGCTGGGGGAGGGCGGCGAGCTGCTGTTGCTGGCCGGGCGCATCGCCCTTGAACGCGGTGACGTCGGCAAGGCGCGCCTGCACATGCACCAGGCCGAGGAGGCGGGCATGGACCCGGCCAAGGTCCTGCCGTTCCGCGCCGAAATCGCCTTTGAAACCGGCCGCTATGCCGAGATTCCCGGGCTGCTGCGAAGCCTGCCGGCGCAAATGCAGCAACGTCCGCCCTTTGCCGGGCTGGTAAGGACCTGGACATGAAGAAAACCCCCGACTCAACCCCCATCGCCGATGTCTGCCTGCTGCTCGAGGGCACCTGGCCCTATGTGCGTGGTGGCGTGTCCAGCTGGATCCACCAGATGATCCTCGGCCTGCCGCAGCTGCAGTTTTCGGTGCTGTTCATTGGCGGCCAGCGCGAGGCCTATGGTCAGCGCCGCTATGAGATTCCGGCCAACGTCGTGCATATCGAAGAGGTGTACCTGGAAGAGGCCTGGCGCAACCCCAGGCACAAGCGCGAGGCCCACAGCGCGTCCCTGGAGGAACTGAGCAACCTGTACCGCTACCTGCACAACCCGCAGAAGCCCGCCGCCGAGCTGGGCATCGAAGTGCTGGCATCCCTGGCCCAGGGGCGCATCACCCTGGACGACGTGCTCTACAGCCGGCCCAGCTGGGAAGCGCTGACCGAAGGCTACGAGCAGCACTGCGCCGATCCGTCCTTCGTCAACTACTTCTGGACCCTGCGCACCATGCAGTCGCCCTTGCTGATGCTGGCCAATGCCGCCCGGCACATGCCGCGGGCCCGGGTGCTGCACTCGATTTCCACCGGCTACGCCGGGCTGGTGGGCTGCATTCTCAAGCAGTTGTGGGGCTGCCAGTTCCTGCTCAGCGAGCACGGGATCTACACCAAGGAGCGCAAGATCGACCTGGCCCAGGCCAGCTGGATCGCCGAAAGCAGCAACCAGGCGCTGAACGACAGCATGGATTCCGGCTCCGGCTATATCCGCATGCTCTGGGTGCGTTTCTTCGAACGCATCGGGCATCTGGTCTATGAAAGCGCCGACCAGATCATTGCCCTGTACGACGGCAACCGCCAACGCCAGATCAAGGACGGCGCGCCCCCCGAGCGCACCCAGGTGATCCCCAACGGCATCGACCTGCAGCTCTGGACCCAGGCCCTGGAGGCCCGGGCCGAAGGCATTGCGCCGGTGGTCGGGCTGATCGGCCGGGTGGTGCCGATCAAGGACGTCAAGACCTTCCTGCGGGCCATGCGCGGGGTGGTCAGCGTGATGCCCGAGGTCGAAGGCTGGATCGTCGGGCCGGAAGAGGAAGACCCGGAGTACGTCGCCGAGTGCCGCAGCCTGGTGGCGAGCCTGGGGCTGGAGCAGAAGGTACTGTTCCTGGGCTTCCAGAAAATCCAGGACATCCTGCCGCAACTGGGCCTGATGGTGCTGACCTCCATCAGCGAGGCCCAGCCCCTGGTGATTCTCGAAGCCTGGGCTGCCGGCACGCCGGTGGTCAGCAGTGACGTGGGCTCCTGCCGCGAGCTGATCGAGGGCGGCGAGGCGGCCGACCGGGACCTGGGGCGGGCCGGGGAAGTGGTGGCGATCGCCGATCCGCAGGCCACCTCCCAGGCGATCATCGACCTGCTGCGCAGCCCCGAACGCTGGCAATCGGCCCAGGCGGCGGGCCTGTTGCGGGTACATCGCTACTACAGCGAGCGCTTGATGCTCGACCGCTATCGCACGCTCTATCACACGGCCATCGGCACCCCACACAAGGAGGCTGTGTAAATGGCCGGCATCGGTTTCGAACTGCGCAAGATTCTCTCCCGCGACTCCTACACGGCGACCCTGCACGCCTATGTCTATGCCGGCCTGATCAGTTCCGGGCCCTGGGTGCTGTCGATCCTCAGCGTGATGCTGGTGGGGGTGATCAGCCTCGGGCTGGTGGTGCCGGAGGTCCTGATCCGCCAGTTCCTGATCACCGTCACCTACCTGATGGCCACGTCGCTGATCCTGACCGGCGGCCTGCAGCTGTTTTTCACCCGTTTCGTGTCCGACCGCCTGTTCGAGCGCAAGTACGAGCAGATCCTGCCGAACCTGGTGGGCGTACTATTGCTGGTGACCCTGGGCTCCGGGGCGCTGGGCATCCTGCTGCTGGTGACCCTGTTCGACCAGGCGCTGATCTACCGCCTGCTGACCCTGGCCAACTTCGTGGTGCTGTGCAACCTGTGGCTGGTGATCATCTTCCTCTCGGGGATGAAGGCCTATAACCGCATCCTCCTGGTGATGCTGGTGGGGTATGGCTTGATGGTCGGCAGCGCCTTCTACCTGCGCTACATGGGCATGGAAGGGCTGTTGCTGGCGCTGCTGCTGGGGCACAGCACGCTGCTGTTCCTGTTTCTCTACGACATCCTGCGCGAGTACCGGGCCGAGAAGCTGGTGGCCTTCGACTTTCTCGACCGCCGCCAGGTGTTTGTCAGCCTGCTGCTGACCGGGCTTTGCTACAACCTGGGGATCTGGATCGACAAGTTCATCTTCTGGTTCAACCCGGAAACTTCGAGCCAGGTGATCGGGCCGATGCGCGCGTCAATTCTCTACGACCTGCCGATCTTCCTCGCTTACCTGGCGATCATTCCCGGGATGGCGGTGTTCCTGGTGCGCATCGAAACCGATTTCGCCGAATGGTACGACCGCCTGTTCCGTGCCGTGCGCGATGGCGAGACCTTGCAGCACATCGGTTCGCTGAAGGCCGAGATGACCTTCTCTATCCGCCAGGGCCTGCTGGAAATCTGCAAGGTCCAGGGGCTGACGGTGGTCCTGCTGTTCCTCTTCGGCCCGCGCCTGCTGGAGTGGCTGGGGATGTCCAGCTACTACCTGCCGCTGTTCTACATCGACCTGATCGGGGTGAGCATCCAGGTGGTGTTCATGGCGATTCTCAACGTGTTCTTCTACCTCGACAAACGCGCCATCGTGCTGGAGCTGTGCCTGCTGTTCGTGGCCCTCAATGCCGCCCTGACCCTGCTCAGCCTGCACCTGGGGCCGAGCTTCTTCGGCTATGGCTTTACCCTGTCGCTGCTGATCTGCGTGCTGCTGGGGCTGACGCGGCTGTCGACGGCGCTGGATGACCTGGAGTACGAGACGTTCATGCTGTCGCGTTGAGGAGCATCGGCAAGCGCGTGCTGCGGACCCGCGGCGGTGCTTTGCAGAGGCTTGCAGGATCGGGACGCCGGCTATGCCAACGCGGCCCGGGTTCTGCGCAGCACAGGGGCCGGTCAGGGAGCGTCGAGGTAGGATTTTCGCATTCTCTCCAGCGTGCCGTCCTTGCGCAGCCCCTCGACCGCCGCGCGCAGCTTGTGCACCAGTGTCGCATTGCAGTTTCTGGAGCAGGCCAGGTACAGATCGGTGCTCATAAAGACCGGACTGACCTGCAACGGCTGAGTCGACACCTTGCGCCAGATGCTCTGGGTTTCGGGAATGCCGTTGAACCAGGCGTCGACCCGTCCCATCAGCAGCAGTTGAGCCGGGTTCTCGCCAATTTCAAACGGATAGATCTGGTTGTCGCCAAAGCCTTCAGCCCGAAGCTTCTGCTCTTGGGCACTGCCTCGGCCAACGGCGATCCGAGCGAAGGTTTCCCGTGCCTGCTGCAGGGTTTCGACGCGCGTGTGCAGGCTGAAGAAGGCTCTGTCCATGGTCATGATGGGCGCGATCCAGGTGTAATCGGCCTCTCTTTCCGGCGTGCGCGACAGGGGAATGATCAGCTTGTCGACGCCTTTGCGTACGCTTTGCTGGGCTCGTGCCCAGGGCACTTCTATAAAGTGCAGCGTATATCCGGCTTGGGTCGCCGCTTCCAGCGTCGCGTCGCCGAGGATGCCATGCAGGCCGGACGGGTCCAGCATCGATAAAGGCGGCGCTTCGGCGATGTACAGGTCGAAGCTACGGGACTCGGCGCCAGACACTGAGGGCACCCAGGCCGTCAGAACGAGCAGCGTCGTCAGGATCAGCGCCCCCCGCTGGCGCAACGATTGGATCATATGAGTCATGGCAGTAACTCAACAAACAGTGGCATTTCATGCTCTCGGATTAACGCTGCGTATTCGACACGTGCAGAGACCGACCCGCAACGACCTGCAAAACATGCCGCCAAGATTAGAGGGTTATGTGCAGAGACGGTTGGGTTTGACGGATTATTTTGACCGCTGATTGCCATCACCGTTCAGGGCTGGCGCAACCAGTGAGGGCAGCGACTGGTACGCGCTGACACTCAGGTTGAACAGCCGTGGGCAGCGCTGTATCAGTAGCCTCGCCACTCTCGCCTCCCTCTCCAGCCTGGGGCCAGGGTTCTCTGCATGCGCCGTATGAACATGCGGGGCATTTGCGGGACAGCCTTAAGTTTTAGTTAAAACGCTTCAATCAAACTGCTGATTATCATTCGTAATTGGCTGGCCCAGACTGCGTTCGTGCCTCCATGCTCCCTGGAGCAAGCAACGAGCGGTCTATGCCAGTCAATACTGCAACAACCCGCAGCCTGTCCTCAGCGGATGTTCCGCTATGACAGCGCTGTCTGCCCCATCATCCGCGGCCGATACGGCCGTTCACTCAGCCTTGGCCTGCTGCCATCTGCTGCTGCAACTGACCCAGGAGCGCGTACCGCAAGCCGCGGCCCCGCAATCCCTGGACCCTGACCCTTCGCGGGACCTGCGCCAGGCGGTCAGGGACTATGCACGCAACGCCGGTGTCGATCTGCGCCTGGAACGCTTGGCGCTGACCCGACTGACCCCGAAGATGCTGCCCCTTGCCTGGCGCAATCAGAGCGGCGAATTCATGCTGCTGGCGCGGCTCTCGGACACCCAGGCCTTGGTGCAGCGACCTTCAATGCCGACCCCGGACATGCTCGATCGCCTGCAGTTGGCCGAGCAGTGGAGCGGGGAGGTGATTCGCCTGCGCCAGAGCGGTTTGCGCTTCGATCTGTCCTGGTTCGTACCGGAGCTGCTGCGCCATCGGCGGATACTGGGCGAAGTGCTGCTGTGCTCGCTGTTGCTGCAGGTGCTGGCCCTGGCGACGCCGTTGTTCTTCCAGGCGGTGATGGACAAGGTCATGGTGCACCGGGCGCTGTCGACCCTCGACGTGCTGGTGATGACCCTGGTGGTGGTGGGCCTGTTCGAGGTGCTGCTCAAGGGCTTGCGTGAATACCTGGCGGCGCACACCGCCAATCGCATCGACATCGGCCTTGGGGTCAAGCTCTTGCGCCATCTGCTGGGCCTGCCGCTGCTGTACTTCAAGCAACGCCAGGTGGGGGCGATCATCACCCGGGTCCAGGAGCTGGACAGCATCCGCGAGTTCCTCACCGGCTCGCTGCTGACCCTGTGTGTCGACGTGGCCTTCACCCTGGTGTTTTTTGCGGTCATGGCCTGGATTTCCTGGCCGTTGACCCTGCTGGTGCTGCTGACCCTGCCCCTGTATGCGCTGCTGGCCTGGTTCAGCACCGGCCCGCTGGAGAAGCGCATCGAGCGCCAGTTCTACAGCGCGGCGCGCAACACCGCTTTTCTCAACGAAAGCGTCAGCAGCAGCGAAACCATCAAGAGCCTGGCGGTGGAGCCGCGCATGCAGCGTCGCTGGGAGTCGCAGACGGCACAGATGGTCGAGGCCGGGTTTGCCAGCCAGACCCTGGGCAGCGCCATCAGCCAGACCGTGATGCTGTTGCAGAAAGTCACCGCGGTGGCGGTGATCTGCTGGGGCGCTAGCCGGGTCATCGACCTGCAAATGAGCATCGGCCAGTTGATTGCCTTCAACATGATGCTGTCCCACGTCAGCCAGCCCGTGGCCAAGCTGATCGAGGTCTGGCAGCAGTTCGTCCGGGTGCGGGTGTCGGTGGACAAGCTGGGCGACATGCTCAACCTGCCGGTGGAGCAGGCCGAGGGGGATCTGCGCCCGGCACAGGCGTTGCGTGGCGAAGTGCGCATCGAACAGTTGGTGTTCCGCTACCGTCCGGAACTTGAGTGGGTGCTGCGCGGCCTGGACTTGCAGATCGCCGCGGGGCAGACCCTGGGCATCGTCGGGCCGTCCGGGTCCGGCAAGAGCACGCTGACCCGCTTGCTGCAGAAACTCTACACCCCCGATGGCGGGCGCATCCTGATCGACGGCTTGCCCCTGGATCAGTTGCAGCCGGCCTGGTTGCGCAGCCAGATTGGCGTGGTGCTCCAGGAAAACTACCTGTTCAACCGCAGCGTGCGCCACAACATCGCCCTGCGCCATCCCACCGCCTCCCTGGAAAGCGTGATCGCCGCGGCGCGCCTGGCCGGTGCCCATGATTTCATCCTGCGCCTGCCCCTGGGCTACGACACGGTGCTGGCCGAAGCCGGCAGCTCCTTGTCCGGCGGCCAGCGGCAACGCATCGCCATAGCCCGGGCACTGATGGGCGACCCGCGCATCCTGATTTTCGACGAAGCCACCAGCGCCCTGGATGACGAATCCCAGGCGCTGATCCAGGACAACATGGCGAGCATCGCCCAGGGACGCACGGTGATCATCATTGCCCATCGCCTGTCTGCGGTACGGCATTGCCAACGCATCATCGCCCTGGAACAGGGGCGCATCAGTGAATCGGGCAGCCACCAGCAACTCTTGGCCAACGGCGGTTGCTACTCGCGCCTGTGGGCGCTGCAACAGGCGCTGTGCAAGGAGGCGTCATGAGGTCCGGTGCACTGTTGTCTCGCTGGCGCCGCGCCTGGCAGCGCCTGGGTGACGCGCGGACGCTGCTCAAGCGCAGCCGCGACGAATACGAGTTCCAACCCGGCTACCTGGAAATTGTCGAGCGGCCACCCGCGCCCTGGGCACGTGGCACGGCACTGCTGCTGATCCTGGCGATCCTGCTGGCCCTGGGCTGGGCGATCCTCGGCTTTCTCGACATTCATGCCAGTGCCGCCGGGCGCCTCATGGTCTCCAGCTACACCAAGGTGATCCAGGCGCACGAGGCGGGTGAAGTTCGGGCCATCCATGTGCGTGACGGGCAGCGGGTCAAGGCCGGCGAGGTGCTGGTGGCGCTGAACCCGATCGGCATCGACGCCGAGTTGAGCGAGTTGCGCACGCAACTGGACTTCAAGCGTCTGGAACTGGCCCGGGCCCGTGCACTGCTGACCCCGGACCCCTTGCACAGCTACCAGACGCCTGCTGGCCTGGATGCACAGCAGGTCGCGGCGGCCCGGGAGCAACTGCTCAGTACCTGGAAGGAAATCAGCGCCAACCTGGACAGCCTCAACGCCGAAATCGCCATCAACCAGGCCAATCAAAGGGCTCGGGGCAGCGAGATCAGCGCCCTGGGCAAGCTGGCCAGCAATGTGCGCAAACGGCTTCATGCACGCCGGGCGATGGCCGCCGAACAACTGATGCCCCTGGTGGAATTGCTTGAGCAGGAAAAGGAGCAACTGGACGTCGAGCGTTCGCTGGCCCAGCAGCAGGCCGAACTGCAGGTGCTCAAGGCCCAGGCGCAGAACCGTCGGGAGCAGCGCGACAGCTTCCTGGCCAGGACCCAGCGCGAACAGCATGAATTGCTCAACCGCAGCCAACAGGAGATCGCCGTGCTCGAGCAGCAACTGATCCGTGGCCGCGACCGGCAGCGCCTGCAAACCCTGCTGGCGCCGGTGGACGGTGTGGTCCAGCAACTGGCGGTGCATACCCTGGGCGGCGCCGTGCAAGCGGCGCAGCAGTTGCTGGTGATCGTGCCCGAGGGGGCCGAGCTGGATGCCGAGGTCATGGTGCTGAACAAGGACGTCGGTTTCGTCAGGGCCGGCCAGCCCGTGGAGATCAAGGTGGATGCGTTTCCCTATACCCGCTACGGCACCTTGCGCGGCACCGTGGCCCATGTCTCCGGTGACGCCATCAAGGACGAACAGCTGGGGCTGGTGTTCCCCACGCGGATTCGCCTGGAGCGTGCGGCCATTGCCGCAGGGCAGGGCTGGATGCCCTTGCAGGCGGGGATGAGCGTGACCGGCGAGATTCGCACCGGCGAGCGGCGGGTGATCAATTACCTGCTGAGCCCGATTCGCGAGTATCAGTCCGAAGCGTTGCGGGAGCGTTGAGCATGACCCGCGCTTTCGATGCCGCTTCTGAACCGTCACCGACAATGCTCGACACCGGCCTGCACGCCCTGGCCTGGGCCGCCCGGCGCTTTGATCTGAGCATCAGCGTGGCGCAACTGACTCACCGCCTGGGACGGGTTGAAGGTCCGGCCGACAGCCTTGACCTGCGGCGCTGCGCCGGCTGGATCGGCCTGCGCGCACGGGCAGTGCAGAGCCGGGTGCAGCGTTTGCATCACCTGCCGCTGCCGGCGCTGCTGGACACCACTCGGGGCTGGGCGGTGCTGGACGCGGTGGAGGGCGACCGGGTCCGGGTATTCTGGCCGCTGCAGGGGCAATGCCAGACCCTGTCGCGCCAGGAGCTGGCGACGCTCTGGCAAGGCCATGATCAGGGACAGGGAGAGGTGTTGTTGCTGGCCGAGCGGCATGTGCAACTGAAGACGGGTGGTTTCGGCGTCTCCTGGTTCCTGCCGTCGATCCTCAAGCATGGGCGCCAGTTTCGCAGCGTGCTGCTGGTGTCGCTGATGCTGCAAGGCGTAGCGCTGGTCACGCCGCTGCTGTTCGAGAACATCATCGACCGGGTCCTGGTCAGTCGCGGCCTGTCGAGCCTGCAAGTGCTGGGGATCGCCATGCTGGCCCTGGCGCTGTTCGAGCCCTTGTTCGGCCTGTTGCGGTCCTGGCTGTTCAGCAATGTGGCGAGCAAGATCAACGCCGAGCTGTCCGCGCGCCTGTACCAGCATCTGATCCAGTTGCCGCTGGGTTATTTCCAGCGGCGCCAGAGCGGCGAGATCATCGCCCGGGTCGGTGAGATGCAACAGATCCGCCAGTTTCTTACCGGCTCGGCCTTGACCCTGGTGCTGGACCTGGCGTTCTGCGGGTTGTTCATCGCCGTGATGTACAGCTACGCACCGCTGCTGACCTGGGTGGTGGTGGGCTCCCTGGCCCTGTATTTCCTCTTCTGGCTGTGCGTGGGCCCCTTGCTGCGCAGCCGGGCCTTGCGCGAATACGAGTTGAATGCGGCCAACACGGCGTTTCTCACCGAGACCGTGACCGGCATCGAGACTATCAAGACCGGGGCCATCGAAAGCGCCTTCCAGCAGCAGTGGCAGCGCCAGTTGGCGGCTTATGTGCGTGCGGCGTTCCACACCCGCATCGTCGGGATCTGGGCCGGGCAGGGCATCGGCCTGATCCAGAAGCTGACCGCGGCGCTGTTGCTGTGGTGGGGCGTGATGCTGGTGCTGGATGGCCAGTTGAGCCCCGGCCAACTGGTGGCCTTCAACATGCTGGCCGGGCATGTGGTGGAGCCGATCCTGCGTCTGGCCCAGGTCTGGCAGGACTTCCAGCACACGCTGATTTCCCTGCGCCGCCTGGGGGACATTCTCGACAGCGACTGTGAAAGCGGCAGCGGCGGCCTGGCCTCGGTGCCAGCGTTGCAGGGCGGGGTGAGCTTCCAGGGGGTGCGTTTTCGCTACGAGGAAGACGGCCAGGAGGTGCTGCGCCAGCTGGATCTGGAGATCCAGCCGGGCGAGTTCGTCGGCATCACCGGGCCTTCCGGTTCCGGCAAATCGACCCTGACCCGCCTGTTGCAGCGCCTCTATGTGCCCCAGCACGGCCGGGTGCTGGTGGACGGCATCGACCTGGCCATCGCCGATCCGGTGGCCCTGCGCCGCAACATGAGCGTGGTGCTCCAGGAAAGCGTGCTGTTCGCCGGCAGCGTTGCCGAGAACATCCGCCTGTGCCGGCCTCAAGCCAGCGACGCCGAGGTGCGGCACGCCGCCGGTCTGGCCGGGGCGGCGCCCTTTATCGAGGCCCTGGCCCAGGGCTACGAGACCGAGGTGGGCGAGCGGGGCGGCCAGCTCTCCGGCGGCCAGCGGCAACGCATTGCCCTGGCCCGGGCCCTGTTGACCAACCCCGGCATCCTGTTGCTGGACGAAGCCACCAGTGCCCTGGACTACGAGTCGGAAGCGGCGGTGATGGCCAACCTGCAGGGCATCGTCCGCGGCCGCACGGTGATCAGCGTCGCCCATCGCCTCAATACCCTGCGCCATGCGGACCGGATTCTGGTCATCGATCAGGGCCGGGTGCTCGAACAAGGCACACACCAACAGCTGCTAGCCCTGGACGGGTTGTATGCCCGGCAGTGGGCGCTGCAGATGAAGGACTGACCCCACCGACGGCAGGAGGACTCGCCCACCCGTCATGTCTCCCCACCCCGCATATCCATACCCATAGGCAGCCCTTCGCGAGACGCAGGGCTTGGCTCAAAACAGACAAAGGATCATTGCAATGGCTTTTATGTCCAAGGACTTCACGCGCCTGCTCAATACCCTGATCGACCAACAGATCAAGACGGCAGGGCGGCAAACCGAATGGTTCAACATGAGCGCCGACGAGCGTGCCGCGTACATCGGCCAGGTCGGCGAGCGCCTGCTGGAAATGCAGCAGAGCACCCTGAGCGTGCTGGCCGCCCAGCATTACCAGATGCAGGACAACCCGGTCTCGGTGGGCGATCAGTTGCAGGTGCTGCAACAACGCCGCAAAGAAATGAAGGCCATCGCCGACACCCCGGCCACCATTGCCTACAAGCAGCAACTGGACCGTGACATCCTGTTGTACAGCCGTCAGGACACGGCGATCAGCCACTATGACAGCACCTGGAACAAGGCCCTGCGGCTGCTCAGTCCCGGTGGCGCCAAGGCCGAGGTCCTGCAAGCCGATGCGCCGGCCAAGCAGAAAGAGCTCAAGGGCCGGATCAACCGCCTGGAGAAGCACCTGAGCCTGCAGGTGGCCGACTCCACCTTCAGCCAGACCTACGTGACCCTGTTCTCCGAGCTGCAGGCCTACAAGGAGGTGAGTACCCGCTACAACGCCTGGCTCAAGGCCGCCCCGCAGCAGCAGGCCGCGAGCCTGGACGCACTGGCCAAGCCGCCCCGGGCCTCCGACGAGCTGCCGGTGAACCTTTCACTGCTGATGATGGAGGAGCGCCCGGGCTACATCCGCATGAACGTGGCGCTGGTCAATGCCAGCACCGATGGCCGCTTCAAGGACTTCTACCTGGAGCACGGCCGGCTGGTGGTGCCCACCGACGGCGTGCTGAATTTTTCCTTTGGCACCGCCGCCCGTTCCCTGGCCTGGCAGCAACAGTACCGGCTCAAGAGCGAGCCACCGTCCATGCGCTCGCCGACCTATGCACCGATTCGCTCGGTGCTGGTCAAGACCGGGTTCGTCGAGCAGTACTTCGCCAACCACCTGGTGTCGGAAAGCTCCCTGCGCGAAGGCTTCAAGGCCCAGGTGCTGAGCAACGGCCGCAAGCTGCTGTTGACCGGCGTCGATCGCAAAGTGCCCAACCAGGTCGGCATCCAGGTCTCGGGCCAGTCGCCCGGCACCAGCGTGACCCGCGAAGTGCCCCTGGCCGGCGCCTTGAGCGAACTGATCAACCAGAACGCGGACATCACCAGCTTCCAGACACTGGGCGTCGAAGACTATCGGCAGAACAGCTACCACCCGGACCGCGACGGCCTGTTCGTCAATATTCATGAGCTGGAACGCTCGGTCGGCTTTGCCGAGCATCAGTACCTGCTGGAAATGCCCCAGGGTGACGCTTACCGTTCGGCGACACCTTTTGCCGTGATGACCGTCGAGGGCGACAAGGTCAGCAGCAGCCACCTGAGCAAGGCCCAGACCGAGACCCTGTATCAATACAACGCGGCGTTTTTCGAGCGCCTGGAACAACTGCGCGGTGAGGGCTTCAAGGCCAGCCGGCTGTTTGAAGGCAGCAGCGAGCGCGCCACCTTCGTGCAACAGCTGACGCGCCTGCTCGAACGCAACCACATCACCCCGGCCGGGGTGCTGCTGACGCAACACAGCCGCCCGAGCCTGCGGGATATCAAGGGCAACAACCTGAACAAGGTGCTGTGGGAACAGGCCTTCGCCGCGTCGGTCTGGCAAAGCCACGACAACGATGGGCTGCTGTTCGGCCTGGGGCAGAACCTGGTGAAGAACCAGGCACTGGACAAGGTCCTGCAAGGCGGTTATCTGCAGAGCGACATTGCCCAGGCCAAATTGCTGCTGGCACCGCTGTATGAACAGTGGCGTGCTCAAGCGATCGAGACGGAAACACAGCGAGTGGCCAGCGCCAACGCCGGGCAGCATCCAGGCAACCCGAAGGTGCATGTCTTCGATCAGGTGGCGGTGGAGCGCGGCCTGGACAGCAAACTGCTGAACCTGTTGTTGAGCGGCCCCCAGGGCCTGGCGCCGGCCGATGTCGCGTTGCGGCCGACGGTCGAGGCGCTGTTGTCCGGCGACCAGGGCCGCAGCCTGCGCAAACAGGCGTTGTTCCATGCCCTGCGCCCCGTGGCCGACAGCTTTTCCAAGGCCGCGGTGCCGGTCAATGCCCATGCCGCGCTGGCGCCAAAAACCGGCGCCGACAAGGTCATGATCAACAACCGGCTGAATCAGCCCGACCCCTACCTGATCCTCAATACCCACCCGGAGCAGGCACAGACCGATGCCGCGCTGCTGATCCAGGACGACAAGTACCGCAGCTACAGCCAGTTCCGTCCCGATCCGAACAATGAAGCCACACGCTACATGAACGACCTGGACACCCCGTTCGTGGGGGGCATTTCCGGGACCACCCAGACCGTCAGCAATGCCTTGCCGGAGTTGTTCGGTAGCGCGCCGAGCGTCAAGCAGTACTGGCAGTTCCAGATGGCCAACGCGGCCTTCATGATCCGCAACGGCTATCACTCGTTCTTCGAAACCCTGTATGTCGCCGCCCGTTATGAACCCCAGGGGCCGGACAGCATCGGCAAGGACCTGCTGCAGACCTTCGACCGCTACCGTGCCGAAGGGCGCCGGGAGGCTTTGCACGGAGAGTTGTACGACGCCGTGATGGCCCGAGTCCTGCCCATCGTCAATCAAGGCCTGGCGCCGAGCGAGGAGTTCCATCCACCGCGCTTCACCGACCTGGGGCCGCTGCCCGCGCTGTTGGGGCAGGCCGCCAAGGACCTGCAACTCAAGACCGGGCTGGCGTCGCTCGGAGCCGGCTTCGAACCGCGCCAGGGCAGCGCCGACATTCACCAGTTTGCCGCCGACCCGGTGCAGTTCGCCCAGACTCACACCCTCAGTGCCGAGGCCCTGGTCAAGGCGGGGCGCTTGCCGGCCCAGGGCAACGTGCAGTTGGTGGAAGTCGCGCCCAGGCTGTATGAGCTCGAATACACCGAGCACAGCGCCAACTCCGTGAGCGCCGGGAGCCCGGACAGCGTGCCGGCGTATTTCCTCGGTTACAACGGGCCGAACCAGGCCAACGCCGCGCCGGCCTATGTGGACATTCCCAAGCAGGCGCGCGCGGGCAGCTTCCTCTTTACCGGCACCTTGTCGGGCTGCTCGCTGGTGGTGACCAGCCTGGACGCCACTACCTATCGGGTCTATCACGACGGTCGGGTCAACAGTTCGCTGCTGTACGACAACGTGGTGATGGCGGTCGACTACAAGGACTACCAGGTGGCCGGCACCGCCGAGGGCCTGGCTGCGGCGTACATGCAGGTCGTCGACGGCCAGTGGCAGTTGGTGTTCCAGCGCCAGGAGTACCAGCGCGAAGGGCAGATGGTCTGGCCGAAGTTGCGCGAGGGTGCAGAGCCGCTTGCCATCCAGACCGCCGACAGCCAGGTGCAGGAACGCAACCGGACCCAGTTCGCCGAATACCGCGAACAGGTGCACCAGAACCTGAAGAAGGTGGCGACCCAGTTCGGCGTGGCCACTGAAGGGGTGGCCGATGGCGTCTACAGCGGCGGCGACTTTTCTCCCGAGCACCCGGCCATTGCCGCCTGGAATCGGCTGCGCGATGCGGTCCAGGCCAAGGTCAGCGCCGACATCGAACAGCTCGGCAACCAGCGTTATCAACTCCAGGAGCAGCGGCGCGGGGCCAGCGACAAGAGCCTGATCGACCAGCAGATCAAGCAGCTCAACCTCACCCAGGATTTCTACCGGGCGCAGTACGAACCGGTGTTGCGTGAGGCCGCTTCGGTGGAAAAGACCTGGCTCTGGCAGCAGATCCAGGCCAAGCAGGGCAGTGCTGCGGTGGTGCGCACCGACGACACGGCGATCCAGGGCGGGGGCGATGAGCGCAGCACCAGCGTGGGCGAGCGCTACGCTATTGCCGAGGCCTATCAGCGCGGGGCCCGGGGCACGGCATTCAGTGACGGCGTGCGGGATTTTCGCGAGATCAAGATCCCCGGGCTGGACGACAAGAAGTCGGCCCTGGAGATGAAGCGCCTGTTTCTCGACGGCCAGCTCACGCCTGGGCAGCGTGGCGCCCTGAGTGCTCGCATCAGTGAGACCAGCCAGGCCGAATACATCGACAAGGTGCTGCGCCAGACCGCGACCCTCAGTGAAGACTTCCGGGGCGCCGGCAGTGTCTTCGGCCAGTTGGCGCCCCAGGACTTCTACCTGTCGCTGGTGGGGGACCGCTCCGGAGGCCGCTGCTACCCGCTGGTCAGGGCCATGGCCGTCGCCCTGGCCAGGGGCGGCGAGGCGGGGGTCAACAGCCTGGTGCAGAAGCTGTTCCTGGCCTCGGCCGATCCCCAGGCGGGCAGCTCGACCTTGCTCAAGAACAGCCTGATACGGCTGCATTCCAATGTCGACGCGGTCCAGGCCTCCAAGGCGCTGGGGCAGTTCCAGTTGTCCGACGTGGTGGCCCGGCTGGCCAACGGCAGCAGCGACTCGATGTTTGCCCTCAACACCCAGAATCACTCGATGATGGTGGGCACTACCCAGGGCCCCGAAGGCCGTCGCTACTACTTCTATGACCCGAACGTGGGGATCTTCGCTTTCGACTCCAGCAAGGGCCTGGCCAAGGCCATGGAGCAACACCTGGTGCGCCGCAAACTGGCGGCGCACTACGGCTCGTTCGGCAGCCAGTCGCAGCCGGCCTTCAACCTGGTCGAGATCGACACCCACAAGATGGCCGAGGTGCCGGTGGGCAGCGGGCTGAACGTTGCCGATCTGTCCCGTCCCGAGGAGTTGGCCGGTGTCATCGGCCAACGCCGCCAGGTGGAGCAGGCGGTGGGTGCCCAGCAGCGCGTCAGCCAGGACCTGCGCCTGGGCGCGGCGCTGACCACGTTCGACGCCGAGCAATGGGGCGCGCGCTTCGACGCCGCCAGCACCCGGCTGGCCCGGGAGCACCAACTGAGCAGCCAGTGGATACCGATCATCGCCAACACCGAGCCACAGCCGGAGGGCGGCTATCGGGTGCAGTTCATCAACCGTGACCAGCCCGATCAGACCCGCTGGCTGAGCACCGACGATGGCACCTTTGTCGAATTCCGTCGTTTCGTCGATGAGCACATGAGCGTGCTCAACGAGCACTTCACCCTGGAGCATGGGCAGATCCGGCCCCGCGGCGGGGTCGGCGAAGTGGCGCATGTGGACGGCCTGAACGCGGGCTTTGCGGTCCAGACGCTGATCCAGTGGTTTGCCGACAAGAACCGCAAGGATGCGGCCCAAGGCGTGGTTTCACCGGACCTGGCCACCGCCCTGAAGATCCATAGCTACCTGGGCCTGGCGCAGATTGGCCATGGCACCTTGCAAGATGTGGCCAAGGTCACCCAACTGGTGCAAACCGCGTTGCGCGGCGAAGCCCTGGCCGCCGAGTCCTCGCTCAAGGACTTTGCCTCGACCCTGGGGCACACGGTCAACGAGGGCGCAGGCGTGCTGTTTGGCGGGGCCATGGTCGGCCTGGATGCCTATGAGCTGGCCCATGCCGAGAACGATGTGCAGAAAGCCGTATTCGGCACCCAGCTGGCGTTTGATTCGGCGAGTTTTGTCAGTGGCGCGGCGGGTATCGGTGCCGGGCTGATCGGCGCTTCGACAACGGCGGCGGTGCTGGGCGGCGCGGGGGTGATCCTCGGTGGCCTGGCGGTAGGCTTCACGGCACTGGCCCAGGCCTTTGGCGCGGTGGCCGAAGATGCCAAGGCGGTGGGACGTTACTTCGACACCCTGGACAAGGCCTACCAAGGCAACGGCTACCGTTATGACGAGAAACAGCAGGTGCTGGTGCCCCTGGCCGGGGCGGTGGTCAAGCGCCTCGACCTGCGCTCGAACGAGGTAGGTTTCGACAGCCAGTACATTTACCGCACTCACCACGGCTCCACCGGTTCCGGGGCGATCAACTACTTCTTCTGGGTCGGGGACTTTCCGCGGATGATCCACGACCGCGCCCAGGCGATCGAGGTGCGCAGCGGCATTGGCCACGGCGCCAAGCCGCCCAGACTCGAACACGGTGACAGCAGGACGGTGATCCTGCCGGGCACGCCCAAGTCCTACATCAGCTACGAGTACATGATCCTGCCGGGGGCCACCACCCGGCATGACACGGGTTTCGATGTGATTCGCAAGCTCGAGCAGGATCGGCGCTTCGACTACGACTTCTACATCTTCCCGAGCGAGGAGACGATCCGGCGGATTCACCAGGAGTACGTCGAGACGCCGGTAGAAGTGCTGCTCGATGGGCACAACCGGCAATTGGTGGTGCCGCAACTGCCCAAGGAGCTGTACGGCTACCTGCGCTACGACATCCAGGGCGCAGGCGGCGAATACCTGATCGGCCTCAACGAAGGCACCGAGGTCAGGCTCAGCAACGAGGCCGGCCGTCAGCCGTCACGCTGGATCATCGACAGCAGCCAGCTGGAGAGCGACAGCATCACCGTGGCGAAGGACCACTTGCTGGTGGGCGGGGTCAAAGTCAGGCTCGATCCGGCCCAGAGCGGGCAGGTGCTGCTGGTCAACGCCAAGGGCGAAGTACGGGCAGCCGATTTTGCCGGCCAGACCACCTACGTGGTGAAGGAAGACGCCAGCCAATGGCAGGTGTCCGGGCAGCGCATCGAACAGCACCTCAAGGAGCTGGCCCAGGCCCATCAGTTGCACGGCCAATACGTGGTGGTGGAGAACTACAAGCACGGTGAGCGCAATGTCGGTCGGGCGTACTACGACGTTGCCAAGGACCGCATGCTATTCACCGACACCGATGTGCAACAGGCGCGCAACGCCCAGTTGGGGGCGGTCATCGGCGAGCATGCCTACTTCGTCGATGCCGAGAACGCCGCCGCGTGGCGGGTCGATATTGCCAGCGGCAAGGTCGATGCGCAGTTCGCCCCTGCGTTCAACCAGAGCGCCGGCCAGATCAGCCGGTTCTGGCAAGAGGGCGATGCGGTGTATCTGGCCCGTCGTTATCAGCTCAAGGAGCGGGAAGCCGAACTGAGCTTCCGTATCCTCGGTGACCGCATGGAGCTGGTGGGGGTGGTCGGCGATGAGTCGTTGCTGCAACTGTCGGCAAGCAACAGCCAGCATGGCAAGGACGCCAAGACCCTGCTCAATACCCTGCTCAAGGGCTACGAGACTCAGGCGACCCTGCGCGACACCCCGGTGTACAGCCTGGGCGCGCCCGTGCTGGAGCCGACTGCGGCAGAGCTGATCACGGTGTTTGGCCTGGACAACGCCAAAGTCGCGCACCGCTACTGGGTGCGCAGCCGCGACGGCATCGTGATCAAGCCGAACCTGGCACCACCGGCCGGGCAGGCGCCGCGCGCCGATGCCCCGGGGCAGGCGCAAAGCGCCTGGCAGATTCCGGCCGACCTGGTGTTGGCGGGCAGCCAGGCGCAGCCCGGTGGCCAGGAAGTGTTTTATTTCTACAGCAAGGCGCAGCAGGTGCTGTTCCGCCAGGAAGGGCCGGGGCAGAAGGTGCTCGACGCCGGCCAGCCAAGCGCCTTGCGGCTGAGCACGCCGCCCCTGGCCAATGTGCTCAATCTCAATGGCCATCTGCTGGCCGTGACCAACGACGGGCGCATGGCCCGGATCGAGGCGACGGGACGGCTGAGCTATGAGGCGGTCAACGAGCATTGGCTCAAGGCCCACAGTAACTGGTGGAAAAACCTCGCCGAGGTCGCCGGCAGCAATGCCACCCTGGCGGTATTCGGGGTCAAGGCCGCCGACGGCAAGAGTGCGCTGCCGGTGTGGTACCACAACGGTCAGGTGGTGGTGGCATCGTCCGCGCTGCAAGGCAAGCCGCTGCAGTTTCTCGGCTTCGACAGTGCCAGCGCCAGTGCCCGGCTGTTCGAGCCCGAGAGCGGCAAGCTCTATCTGCAGCCGCCGCTGACAGCGCAAGCACTGGCCACCGCGTTTGGCAAAGACGAGGTGCTTGAGGCCTCGGCGCAATTGCCGGCCGCCATTGACTGGATGCCCAAGCTGCAACTGCGTTCGGCGGTCCAGGTCGATGCCGGGTTGCGCCTGACCACGGTGCAAGGCGAAGTGCTGCTGCGCAGCAACAACGGCGATGTGCAACTGGTGGCCGTGGACAAGGGTTGGCAACAGGCGCGGCTGGGCAATCTGCCCCAGGCCCTGGCAACGGTGGCTGGCCAGTGGGGCGCCAAAGGCGTGTTGAGCTTGCAGGACGGCGACACCCGCGGCTGGTTCGATATTGCCAGTGGGCAGATGTTCGCCAGCAACGGCATCCCGGGTGGCAGCGACTTGCGCTTTATTGGCGTCGCTGCCGGGACGCCGAACTCGGCCTATGTCTACAGCCCGACGGCGCAGGCGCTGTATCAGGTCAAGGACGGCAAGGCGCTGCAGCTGGGCCATTACGCAAATGTCGAGCGCATCGGCTCCTCGCTGCTGCTTCAGGGAGCCAGCGGCAATGCTCCTCAGGATGACCTGGCGCCGCCGTTGATTGCCGGGGTCGACAGCGTGGTGCTGCACGGCGGCGCCGGGGATGACACCTATCGTTTCAGCCCGGCGATGTGGGCGCATTACCGTTCGGTGGTCATCGACAACGATGATCCGGGCCTGGCCCTGGATCGGGTGATCCTGCCGGTGGCCGATGGCAAGAATATCCTCGTCAGCCGTCGGGGCGAGGACGTGCAGCTGACCGACACGGGCAATGGCACCGCCCTGGTGCTGCGCCAGGTGCTGGGCAGCCAGGCGGCCGCCCATGGGCATTTGCTGATCGAGCTCAAAGGCGACTCGTCGATGCTCAGCGTCGAGCAACTGCTCAAGGGCTTTGGTCCGAGCGGATCGGCCGGGGACAGCGTGTTCGAACTGGCCTGGAGCCAGCGCGAGACGCTGCCGGCGGCGAACGCTCTGGGCTCGGCGGCGAATGAGCTGGACTCGGCTGCGGATGGCCGGGGCCCCAGCCTGGCAAAACTCAGCGGGGCCATGGCGGCCTTCGCTGACACCGGCGGTGCTCGCGAACAGCTGCCGAAAAACCATCAGGCCGCGCAGGCGGTGCTGGTGCCTTCACTGACCTGACCTCGCAGGAGAAACACAGGAGGGGCGCAAAGCCTCTCCTGTCTGCGGCGCCCTCTTTTCCCGGTGTTAGATCCAACCATGAGCAAACCCATGAATTCGCGGCAGCGAGCCCTTGCCGGCTGGCTGCTTGCCGTCCCGCTGCTGGCGGCGCCCCTGGCGCAGGCGGCCTCACAGCACCTGCAACACCTGTCACAACCCCGACCCGAGGCACTGCCCAGCGACCTGTGGCGGGTGTACCTGGATGCCCGGCAGAACAACAGCGAGCTGGCGGCGGCCCAGGCCGATCAGGCGGCCCGCGCCGAGGCAGTGCCCCAGGCCCGGGCCGGTCTGCTGCCCACGCTGTCCGCCAGTGCCGATCTCAATGCCACCAGCACCTCCCTGCAGCAGCCGCGGCAGGACACCCGTCGCAGTGGCACCAGTTATCAGGCGGTGCTGAACCAGCCGATATTCCGCGCCGATCGCTGGTTCACCCTCAAGGCCGCGCAAGCTGAAGACCAGCAGGCCCAGCTGGAGTTGGCCGCCGCCGAGCAGAAACTCATGTTCGACAGCGCCCAGGCCTACTTCGGCCTGCTCAAGGCCCAGGACGCCCTGGCGGCGGCCAAGGCCGAAGAAGCGGCGCTCAAGCGCCAGCAGCAACTGGCCGAGCGCGGCTTGCAGCTGGGCCTGTCGGACCGCACCGATGTGCTGCAGGCCCAGGCCGGGCATGACACGGCGCGGGCCAACCGCATCGTGGCGCAGAAGCAGACCGACGATGCCTTCGAAGCCCTGGACACCCTGACGCATCAGCAGTACCAGGCAGTCCAGGGGTTGCGCCACGACATGCCGGTGCTGTTGCCCGAACCCAACGACGCCCGGCGCTGGGTGGACACGGCGGTGCGCCAGAACCTGACCCTGCAGGCCAGCCAGTTTGCCCTGGAGGCGACGCAGCAGACCCTGAGCGCGCGCAAGGCCGGGCACGCGCCGACCCTGGACGCGGTGCTGCGCTACCAGACCGGGGACAACGACGCCCTGGGCTACGGCAACAGCGATATCCGTGGCAATGGCTACGGTGGCAATGTCGAGCAGCGCACCGTCGGTCTGCAGTTGAACATTCCGCTGTTCAGTGGCGGCCAGACCCGCTCCCAGGTGCGCGAAGCCCACCAGCGGATGAACCAGCGCGAGTACCTCAACGACGGCTTGCGGCGTCAAGTAGTGGAGCAGACCCGCAACCTGCATCGCGGTCTCAACAGTGGTGTCGATCAGGTGCAGGCGCGGCGCCAGTCGATCATCTCCAACCAGGGCGCCGTGCTGGCCTCGCAGATGGGCTTTCAGGTCGGAACCCGCAATATCGTCGATGTGCTGGAGGCGCAGCGTCAGCTCTATAACGCCGTGCGCCAGTACAACAACAGCCGCTATGACTACATTCTCGACACCCTGCGGCTCAAGCAGGCGGTGGGGACATTGTCGCCCCAGGACCTCAAGGCGCTTTGTGATTACCTCAAGGCCGACTACGATCCGGACCGCGATTTTCTGCCGCCGGAGTTTCCACGCCGGCTGGCAAAACGCTGACAGGGCCAGGCAATGCCTCGGACAAGGGTTGGCGGGCACCGATTTTTTTCAGGTAAAGGGGGACAGGGTTGTACGGGTTATTGGACTTCTTCGACAGTCACAGGCGCTGCTGTTATGCCCTGGGCGTGATGATCGCGGGCGGCGCCGCAGGGGCGCTGGGCAACTACTACCGTGTGCAAGTCGAAGACGTCTACCGGGCCAGCATCCAGATGCAGACCCGGGAGCAGGCCCAGGACCTGGAACAATGGAAATCCAACGGTTTTGCCATTGGCGCACTGTCGATCCTCGGGCGTCACAACCCCTCGCTCAAGCGCATTGTCCTGGAGCCCGAACCCTCTGCGGACCTGATGGAGCGGGCCACCATTCCCCTCAAGACCCTGTCCCTGGTGGTGGAAGCCAACCATGCGTTTGTTCTCAACCGGGAAGGGGTGGTGGTAGCGGCCCATGACCAGCACGGGCAGACGCCCCTGGGGCTGAACGTGGCCTTCCGCCCCTACTTCAAGGTGGCTCTCGATGGCGGCAGCAGTGTCTACGGCGCCATCAGCGCCACCACCGGCACTCGCATGTTCTACATGGCGGCACCGATCTTCGAGTCGCGTACGCGCCAGGACAAGGTGATCGGGGTGCTGGTGGCGCGTTTTGATGCCGATAGGCTCGATGCCAGCCTGAGCAAGCCGTACAGCGACGATCTGAAGATGATCCTGTCCCCCAGCGGCGTGGTGCTGGCCGCCAGTTCCCCGGCCTTTATCCTCAAGTCCGACCGCGCCTGGCCCTGGAACCGGTTCACGGGGGAGATCCGCCGCCAGTTCAGCGACTATCCGTTTGCCAACGGGGTGCCCGAACGCTTGCCCTTCGATGCCCATCAGTCGGTGATCCAGCTGGACGGCCGGCGCTATAGCCTGTCCCGGGTGGATTTCGACTGGAATGACCCGAGCGGTCCCTGGACCCTGATCACCCTGGGCGACCTGGATACGCTGTTGCCGGGGGAACAGGTGCTGCTGATCGAGGGGCTGAGTGCCCTGGTGTTCTTACTGTTGCTGTGGGGCGGCCTGCGGCGTCTGGCCGATGCCCGGCGGCACAAGCGCGACGTGGCGCAGATCGAGCAGAGCGAACAGCGCCTGGACATGGCCCTGCAAAGCGGGGCCCTGGGGCTGTGGGACTGGAACCTCAGCCTGGGGACGGTCATCAACAACGATGTCTGGCTGCAGATTCTTGGCTACAGCAAACAGCAGATGGAACAGGCCTTCGGCCATGGCCTGGAGCGCTGGACCGCTCTGGTGCATCCGGACGACTACGAGCCGGTCATGGCCCGGCTCAAGGCGCACCTGAACGATGAAGTCGGCGAATACCGCGCCGAATACCGCATGCGCAACAAAGAGGGGCAATGGCTGTGGGTGCTGGACATCGGCAAGATCATGCAGCGCGACGCCAGTGGAGCACCGACGCGGGTCACCGGGGTGCTGCAAGACATCAGCGAGCGCAAGGCGGTGGAAGCGCAAATCCAACAGTCACGACAGGATGCCGAGCGGGCGACCCAGGCCAAGTCGGAGTTTCTCGACTGCATGTCCCATGAGATCCGCACGCCGCTGAACGCGATCATCGGCATGGCCCACCTGGCACTGGACCTGCCGCTGGAGCCGGTGCAGCGCGACTACATCGAAAAGATCGACCGTGCGGCCAAACACCTGGTGGGCACCATCAACGGCGTGCTCGACCTGTCGAAGATCGAAGCCGGCAAGCTGAGCATGGAGCAAGTGGGCTTCGACCTGCGGGAACTGGTGGACGATGTGTTGCTGCTGGTCCGCCAGCGCGCGGAAGAAAAGGCGCTGCGGCTGCAACTGGATATTCCGGCTTCACTGCCGCGCCGTTATGTGGGTGATCCGCTGCGTCTGGCCCAGGTGCTGACCAACCTGGTGGACAACGCGATCAAGTTCACCGAGGCCGGCCATGTCTGTATCGGTGTGTGCCTGGTGCGCCAGTGGGATCATCAGGCGCTGCTGTGCTTCAGCGTCACCGACACGGGGGTGGGCATCAGCGACGAGCAGCAGGCCCGTTTGTTCAATGTCTTTGTCCAGGCCGACCGGTCCATCAGCCGGCGTTATGGCGGCAGCGGCCTGGGACTGACCATCTCGAAGAAAATCGTGCAACTGATGCAAGGTGATATCTGGGTGAAAAGCCAGCCAGGGCAGGGCGCAACATTCAAGTTCAGCGTGCAGTTGAGCCTGTCGCCGTTACCGCTTGAGGAAAACTGCACCACGCCAGCCACTGGTGCCGCAGCGGGGCAGGGCGCGATCAATGACCCGGTACGCTGGCTGGTGGGGACGCGGGTGCTGGTGGTCGAGGACAACCGGCTCAACCAGGAAGTGTTGCAGGGCCTGCTGCAGCGCGTGGGGGTCCAGGTGGTGCTGGCGGCGAACGGTGCGCAGGCCCTGCGTCTGTTGCTTGAGGAGGGGCGCTTTGACGCTGTGCTGATGGATTGTCAGATGCCGGTCATGGACGGCTTCGCCACGACCCGCAAGATTCGCGGGTATCCGCACCTGCGGTGGCTGCCGATCATTGCCGTGACCGCCAGTAGCCAGGCCGATGTGCAGGGCAGGGCGGTGGCTGCCGGCATGAGCGATCTGCTGAGCAAGCCCCTGGAGGTCGCGGCGTTCTATCGGACCCTGGTGCGCTGGATCAAAGCGACGGACATGCCGGTAGCGCAAGTTCCGGCGCCTCCGGGTACAAGCATCTTGAACCCGACTTATACAGGCATCGACACCGCGCGCGGGCTGGCGGTGGTGAACCAGGACCTGGCCCTGCACCGCAAACTCCTGGCCGACTTTCGTGACAGCCAGCAGCAGGTCATCGAACGCTTGTGGCAAGCCCATGCCGCAGGGGACCTGGCAGCCCTCGGCTCTCTGGCCCACAGCCTGCAGGGCAACGCTGGGAACATCGGTGCCACGGCGGTCAAAGAGGCCGCTGGACAACTGGAGGAACAGGCGGGCGGGCCGGCAGCGCTGGGGCCGCTGATCGAGCAGCTGGCGCGGTGCCTGGAACCGGTGCTGGCCGGCCTGGCGTCCCTGCCAGGGGCAGCCGACGGGGATCTGGCACCGCAGCAGCTGGGGCTGGACCCTGAGCAGGTGTTGGCACTGGAGCGCTTGGCCAAGCTGCTGAGCAGCCATAATGCCCAGGCCCTGGCGCTGATCGATGAGCTGTACGAGCAATACCCCTGTGACCCTCTGCGGGCCATTCAAGAGCGGATCTACCGGTTGGAGTTCCAGCAGGCCCATGACCTGCTTGTCGACTTCCAGGGCTAGCGGGTGTCCTGGGTCAGGGCCTGATAGCGGGCCATGCGGTCGGTGCAGTGCTCGACCAGGCATTGATGCAAGGCGCGCAACGACGAAGTGATCTGCGAGCGGTGCGAGACCACCAGATTCAGCGGCGCCGCGTCGGACTGCCAACCGGGCAGCAGCGCCAGCAGGCGACCGGCGAGCAGGTCCTCCACGACATTGAGCAGCGGCAGGTTGACCACGCCGTGGCCAGCCACGGCCCAGCGCCGTGCGGCATCGCCATCATCACAGCAAAAATGCCCTTGCACCGGCACGTCCTCGACCTTGCCGGCCCCATGGAAACGCCAGCGGCTCTCCGGGCGGCCAATGCTGTGGCAGATGATGCATTCGTGCTCGCTCAGCTGTTCCGGCGACTCGGGCTGGCCATGCTCGGCCAGGTAATCGGGCGCGGCGCAGGCGATGAAGTAATGCTGCTTGAGCACCGGTAGCTCGACCAGATCCAGTGCCAGGTTCTTGCCATAGCGCAACGCCGCATCGAAGCGGCCCTTGAGCAGGTCCTCTTCCTTGTCGCTCAGCGCCAGCTTGATGTACATGCGCGGCCGTTCCTGCTTGAGCCGGGCGAGCATGTCCAGCAGCAGGTTGCGGCCCAGGTCGGAAGACACCGTGAGTTCCAGCATGCCGTCATCGTGGCGCAACGAGCGCTTGCCGTTGGCCAGGATCTTCAAGGCGTGCTGGGCACTTTCCAGGTAGCGTGCGCCTTCGGGGGTGAGCTTCATGGTGCGGGTGGAGCGGGTGAACAGCCGCACGCCGAGGCGGTTTTCCAGGCGCTTGAGCCCCAGGCTGGCGGCAGCCGGGGTGATCGACATGACGCGAGCGGCGGGGGACAGGCCCTGCAGCTCGGCGATCAGAATGAACAGCTCCAGATCTGCGAAGTTAGGCATTGGCCAGGCTCACCATCCATTCACCGGCCGAAAAAGCTCTGTGACGAACTCAGCAAGGCCGCCGACAGCGGCTCCGGGTCGCCGGCGATGCACTGCTCGAACCCGGGCTGGCGGTACATCTGGCCCATGGCTTGCGCATGCCGACTGTGGAGGTCCTCGGTGCTGGCCTGGAGCAGGCTCAGGTGGTAGTTCAGTGCCAGGGCGAACAGACGGACCGACAGGGACAACTGCTCGCAGGTGTGCAGCTCGCCAGGGCCCTTGAGCAAGGCATCGGCGTGGGTGATTTTCCAGGCAAGGTTGAGGATCGGGTCTTCCGGCTCGGCGTGGGCGAGAATCTCTTCAATCAGCAGCCTGCTGTGACCCAGGGCCTGATCGATACGGCTGCCCGGCTGATTGAGGCCCATCAGCGCCAGGCAGGCAGCGCTGCGCAAGGCCGCGGGGTCGCGCCGGCTCGGGCTGCTGCGCAGCAGAATCGACAGGGTATCGAGCAGGGCCTGGAGGCGAATCTGCGGATTGCCGGCCAGTTGCAGGGTCAATGCACTGACAAAACCGTCGCGCATGTCGCTGCCGGCGCAAGGTCCGGCCACCGCTTGCAGGTCATGCAGGGGTTTGTTGCGGTAGCCCAGTTGCGTTGCCACCCGGGCCAGTACCACAGGGGGCGAAATCGGCTTGGCGATGTAATCGGCGGCGCCCAGCAGCAACCCCAGACGTTCGTCTTCGACGCTGCTGCGCGAGGTCAGGAAAATCACCGGAATGGCTGCAGTCGCCGGATGACTCTTGAGCTCGCTGAGCACCTGGAAGCCATCCATCTCCGGCATCAGGATGTCGAGAATGATCAGATCGGGGCTGGCACTGCGAGCCAGGGCCAGGCCACGTTCGCTGTTCTTTGCCAACAGCACTTCATATTCGGCGGTCAGGGTTTTCGACAGCACGATCAACGATTGCGGATCATCGTCGATGGCCAGGAGCGTATAGGGCTTGGGAACATGCTCTGCGGGCATGACGAGGGGGCCTGAACAAAATAGGCCGGCAGTCTAGCGTATTTGGTTTATGGGCACCTAGCGGCCAGCTGCCGCAGTCGAAGAGAATGAATCGCCTGCTCATCCTCCGGACAACAACCGCTTTTGCCGCCAGGCCGGTGCGCTGGTGGGGAAAAGCACTTCGGTCGGCCGGAAGCGGGCGATGCCGTAGGCAGCGGCAATACGCTGGCGTTGCTGGCCCCGGACAAGCGCTTGCTGAAAACTGCTTTCGCGCTGCGCCAGCCCCAGCACATAGCCCACGCCCGCCTGGAAATCACCTCCATGGGCCTGCCACCAGGCTGCGATCAACTGCGGGTCGGGCCAGGGTAGATTCTCATCGGGGTCCATGGCGACATTGGCATCCTCAGGGTCGTCGTTCGGGCCTGCATCGAAATCCGGCAGGTCCTGCAATTCCAGATCGAGTAACGCCAGGTCTGCCCCAGTAATCTGGCTGAAGGCCTCGCCGGCGACGCGGGCATGAGGCAGGTCGCTCATCTGCTGGATCAGCCAGGGCACGCTGACCGGGTCGCCCAGCAGCCCAACGGCCTGGATGCCGACGCGCTGTTGCTCGGGGTTCTGTATCAACTGGCGTATCCAGGCGATGCTGTGCTCACGCCTTTGCCAGGCCAGCAGTACACAGAGCGCGCGGTACTGGAACTGGCCCGGTTGCTCGGCGAACTGCCGCAGCGGCTCCAGCGCCTCCTCGTCGCCCATCTGCGCGGTGGCCCAATTGGCCCAAAAGCGCGTGGCGGTGTCCTGGTGTTGCCGATGGGTGCGAATTGTCGGCATCAGGTCACGACGGCGCAGCTCGCCGGCAGTGCGGGCGGCACGTGCCAGGACGCTTGGGTCGACGTGTGAAAGTCCGGTAAGCAGGGCAGGGCCGGGGTCGTGGCGGTGCATGCCACAGGCGGCCAGGCCGAGGCGCAGAAACAGGGGGTCGGGGGAGGCGAGCAGGCGATCGATCCAGGGCGATACCCACTTCCAGTCGAGCCAACCCAAGGCCATCAGGTAGCCGCTCTCCGTTTCTACGGCACTTCGCAAATGCTCGCTGAGCCGTGACAACACCTGTGCGTTACCCGCCTCGAAGGCCAGCACCACACTGGCGAACAGCTCGCCAATGGCGTGTGGCCCAAGTTGAGCCAACAGGGTTTCCAGGCCGCAGGTGCCGGCGACTCGAAGGCCGTCAAGGTGGGCGTCGATGCGCTCGTCGAGTTGGCTGAGGTGGTCGAAGTCGTAGTGCGGTGCGCCCAGGGCATAGTCCCGCAGGACGGCGAGGAAGCTGGCTTCTTCGACATGTTGATCCAGAATCAGCGGAATCAAGTTCGAGTACATTTCAAAGTCTTGAGAAATAGTGAGTTAAGCAAGTTTCCTCCAGCTCTGCCCGTCATGTACCAAGATATCCTTTTGGCCAACAGACCAAAGCGCCCCGTTTTTAGCGGAAAGACAGTAGCAAGTATTGGGCTTTGGCATGTTCCAGTTGATTGGCCGCAAAGAACTTTCATCGAGAACGTATACTTCGAACAAGGTGGCTAAATATATTTTTCCTTGGTGTTCAGCAATGCTCCAGAAATCATCGGTGAACTCTTCGAGATCGATAATTTCCCATGTATCTGCTCTGCCACGCAACAAAGTGCCTTGGCGGCCACATACATAACAATAACCATCAGAGGCGCATATCAATGCAGTTATTTTAAAGTTGGTTGGACTGTCGACTTGCCGCCAGTTGCCTTGCTCCCGCAGCCATATTTCTCCCTTCCAGCCGGCGGCATAGATTTCATCATTGGAGAAACCGCCCAGTGCTTCGAAGCCAAAAACACTGTCTTTACTCGTAGGCTTTGGGGCATGTATAGGCTGCCAGGCAGAAGATCCATGGCGTACATACACCTCTCGGGACACTCCGCACAAGTAGGTATATTCGCCTATCGAGCTTATCCCTCTGAGCATTAGCGGTGGCGGATCCATTTGCGACAAGCTGAGGGTCGAGCCGAGATAGCCTTCCCCAATTTCACCCTCTTCGGATATTGCCAGCATCTGTTGTGACCGGTCGGTGGTCATGGCAACGGTATCCCAAGTCGCCTCCCCAACTTCTCGCCACTTTCCAGAGTTGTACTCTAGGAAAATAGTGTGCGAAACGTCCTGGGCTTCTAGTCCGATTTCCCGAAAAGCGAAAAAAGATTTCTGTGCGTCTACGGCGGCAACATAAGCGTAGTAATAATCTTCCAGCCATTCGTCAGCCATATGAATATCCGTTTATTGGGTGGTGGCTCAAGGGGAGGGCCTTCTCGCAGTACGGTTCAATGCCGCTGGCTTACTTCTTCCGCTTGGTGAATGTTTTACTTTAGGGGGCTGCGTATTTGGCGGTAGCATTTTTTTATGCCCGTCGGCCAACTGTGCCGTGAGGCAGCGTTCGCTACAGTTTGACTCGGGAAACGCGCCACGAGTACTTTGGGCCGCCATGGAGGCCTCTTTACCGAATTCGCGCATATCGCCTTTCTTGACCCCAGCGATAACCCCCAGAGCTTTATGCTCGCTGTGTCGGACACCATGACTCCCATGAGTGTTCCCCCAGCCCTCAACGCACATACAAGGCGCCGTATCTTTCGAATACTCTTCCCAGCCGGGCTGGCGCTTGTTGTTACTGAACGCTCCTACAGAAAATGAGCTTTTCGGTATGACATGGTCAGGTGTTTGTGCTGGACAGCATCCGGCTATACCTGCTTCGTCCTTAGGGCGGTACGGCACTAACTGACAGCGGCGAGCCGACAAGCATTTGTTTGCTTTGGCTCTTGTCGCTGTTTTGCTGGCCCAAGCGCTTTCATTGACCATTTCACCGCTCAGCTCGGCCTCTTTACAAACATTCTTTTCACCGTACGGTTTGTATTCCTGGCAGGATTTTCTTTCTCTTTTTTTCTCCCTTTTGCATTTTCCCTGGGTGCTCGGCGACATCTTGGAAAGGTGAGGCCAGGGAGGGGTATTACCTGGCTGTGAAGCATGGTTATGCGTCGTCATGTCAAGGTGCCGTACTACGTTTTGACCTTCGAACTTCACATTCATCGACCAGGAAGTGAAGTACACCTTCCCCTTGATCTTGCTAGTGATGACCCCCTTCTTGGGCGCATTCCCAGCCTCATCCCCATAACTTGTCTTGAAGTAACTCTTGTCCTTGAGCATCACCTCTTTGCGGGTGATCTTGACCGTTCGTGTGCCCCGGGTGGTGTCCTTGGACATACCCGTATTGGGGTAGGGAATGGGTACCCCCATCGGTGTCGGCGGAGCCACGGGCGGGGTGAAGCAGACATCCGGAAAGCAGGCGACGGACTTGCCATCGGCCGCCTTGCAGGAAATCTCCATATTGTTGGCATACACCTCGTTGGCCATCAGGCAGCCCTCACGGTCTGGTAGCTGAGCAGGGCGGCGGCGCGTTGGCCGGCGTCGTTGCCGAGGTGGCAGAGGATATTCGGGCCGTCACCGTAGCCCTTGCGGCTGGCGGCCAGGGCCACGGCCAGCATCGTCGGGCCGATGGCGGCGCCGACTTCGCCAATGCAGTCGGCCGGGTGCCAGAGGTGGAAGAACTCCTTGCGCACCCGCAGGGTACGGCTCAGGGCCAGGGAGGCTTCCTTGAAGTAGTACTGCTCGCCGGAGATGTCGGTGAGCCGATAATCCATTTGCTCCAACCCACAGCCGACCTCGCTCAGGGCAGCGCGTACGGCTTGAGTCAGACCTTCAGCACGCAGGGGAGTACCTTCGGCCTCCACGGTGGCCTTCTCCACGCCGAATCCCAGGCCGAGGCAGGCCAATTGCGGCTCTTCGCTGGCAACGGGGGCGGCCAGCACCACGGCGGCGGCGCCTTCGCCGGGGATAAATCCGTTGGAGTTCTGGCTAGTGAGCAGGCGATCGCGTGCTTCGAAAGCGGCCAGCGTCGGTCCATTCAAGAAGGAGTCGACGCCGGCAATCAGCACGTGGCGATGGCCGCCCTGGTAGATCAGCGTACGCGCATCAAGCAGGGCCACGGCAGCGCTGACCCGTCCATAGGCGATGACGTTGGAACTGGGATGAAAGCGCAGGCCCAGTTCGGCTTCGATGGCGTGCAGCAGCCCCTTATCGAGGCCGTCGAGGCGGCCGGGGCGCTCGACTTCCGCCACCCCCAGCAGCAGCGGGGTCTTTTCCGGGTCGACGTTAGGGGTGCTTTGCAGCGCCTCGGCGATGGCGCAGGCGGCCATCTTGATCAGTTTGCTGCGCCCACGCCAGGGCTGCTCCAGAGGCACGCTGGCAGCGATCAGCCATTCGCCGCCGCAGTCGATGAAGCGGGTTTCCTGGAAGTTATCGATAGCGCAGCGAATCGCCGCGCAGCTCGCGGGTGCGCTGAGGCCAACGGCGCTGACCATGCCGGAACCGATGATGCAAAGTGCAGTCATCAGTCTGTCTCCTCGGGGGCGTGCCTGGCTTTTACCAGGGAGGAGAGCGACGGGTAGTAATCCTTGCCCAGTTCGCGGGCGCGCCACCAGCCTGTGGACATAGTGCCGACCAGCACCTGAGCGATCTCGAACATGTTGTGTCGTAGTACACGAGAGACACGCCAGGTCAGTTGCACCTGGAGCGCGTCTGTGTCGATCAGCAGGGTATCGATCACCGCCTGCACAGTCTCGTGACCGCCTTTTTTCAGAAAGAAGGTCACCGGCACGTCCATTTCGGGGATGCGAAAGCCCGCGCGCTCCTGGCGTGTGAGGTTGAGCAGCAACACATCCTCGCCGCCACGCAGGTAAGGAATCTGCTGATCGTCAGGGGCCGCCTGAAAGTAGCGACGGTCGAAATCTCCCGGCAGAAACGGAAAGCGGTCGGCCAGCCAGGCATCGTCGTAAGTGCCAGCGAAGCGAGCACGTTGCGGCCAGCTGCGGCCGATGGGGCCAAGGGCCATAGGACGGAAGTCGCCAGAGGGACTGTCGATCGCCTTGCCCAATTCCTCGGTGCTCGGCATCGGCATGCCGACGATGGCAGCACTACCCATGCGGCTTGGAAACCAGCCACAACCGGTCGGATTGTCCAGGTAGCTGTAACGCAATTCGGAGTCTTCCGCCATCGGATGGCTGCCGCCAAAGGCCTGGGCATAAGAGATGTCCTGCTCTATGAAGGGCTGCGGCAAGCCGGGAGAAACGCCCAGTAGCCCCAATTGCCATTGTCGGGGGCCGAGCACGGAAAAGGCCTTGCTCATCTGACCGACGCGAATGCCCGCAGCCATCTGGCTCACGGGTCGCCCGCCTGGGGCATAGGCCTTGCCGCGCACCAGCACGTCGCAGAACGGCTTGACCGGTGCGAAGTCCATTTCCTGCAGGGGGGCGCTGAGACCGGGTTCGCCGAGGAAGGTATCGGCCATCAGCAGCGGTTGCTGGGTCTCGGCCAGGGTCGCCGGGCGGCCGTCCAGAGGCAGATTAAACGTGCCTTTGACCACCACCACCAGGGATTCGCGGCCATCGGGCTCCATGCCCTGGGTATAGGCAGCAAGCAGTTTGCTGGCGTTGAGCAGTTCCATAGGCGACTACCTGTCTAGTTGATCTGCACCGAACCACCCTTGATGCGGTTGACCCCGCTGGAGCGACTGGACAGGTAGGCGCCCTGGATGATCACTTTGCCCGCGCGGGTCAGGGTGATGCTGGCCTTGCCGCAACGCAGCACGATCTCGCGTTCGGCGCGCAATTCCAGGCGCTGGTCGTCCAGTTGCACGCTGGCGACCGGTTCGGGCGCCATGGCCTGGCTCAGCAGGCGGCCGATCACTAGCGGGCGGGAAGGGTCGCCATCTTCGAACATCAGCGCCACTTGGCTGCCGATGTCTTCAGGGGAGAGCAGGGTGGTGCTGCGGGCGGCGATGCTCTGTTGCTCGGGGCAGCCGGGGTAGGTCACCCAGGGCGCACTGGCCTGTGGCAGGTCGAGCAGTACACCGACGACTACGCCATCGATGCGGGCCTGCGTGGGCAGTGAGTATTGAACCGTCATACGCGTTACTCCTAGTTTTGCAGGATCTTGCGTCCCTTGATCACCACGTTCTTGTTGGCCTTGATGTTGATCACGCCAGAGCCGTCTATGGTGATGTCCTTGCCGCTGATGCTGATGGTGCCGTCCTTCTTCATGACGATGCTGGCTTTGCCGGTCATGATGGTCACCGAGTCACCGGCATCGATGACAAGGTTCTTGCCCACCGTCAGCTCATCGTCCTTGCCGATATCGGTCGTGCGTCCTGCGCCGACCTGGCGCGATTCGTTGTCTTTTACCGTCGTTGAAAGATTGGCTCCGACGTCCACCGAGCGGTTGGTGCCCACATTGGTCGACTGGTAGAGGCCCACGTTGACGTTTTGGTAGGCCCCGACATTCACCGTTTGAAAGGCACCGATGACAACTTCCTGCGCGGCGCCGATGGCGATCGTCTCGTTGATACCTACCGCATGGGTGCGTTGCAGGGCCACGGTCGCGGTTTCGCTGGCGCCCACGCTGATGGTGCGGTTGAGGCCTATGCTGATCGTCTCGTTACTGCCGACGCTTTCGGTACGGTTGACGCCAATGCTGATGTCCTCGTTGTTGCCCACGCTTTCGGTGCGGTTGACGCCGATGGTGATGGTCTCGTTGTGATCGACGGTTTCGGTGCGGTCGTGTTTGACATGCACAGTCTCGTCGTTATCGATGGTCTTGCTGCGGTCGTGGCCGACCCAGTGGGTCTCGTCGTTCTCGACCTCGATGTCCTGGTTCTTCTCGGCATGGATAAACAGTTGCTCTGCACCTTTCTTGTCCTCCATGCGGATTTCATTGAAGTTGGCCGGTGAGCCGTCCTTGCTCGAACGGCTTTTCACCCCGCTCTGAGTGGCATTGGCCGGTAGCGTGTAGGGCACGGTCTGTTCGGCGTTGTAGACGCGGCCAGTGATGATCGGCCGGTCCGGGTTGCCTTCGATGAAACTGACGATCACTTCCTGACCGATCCGCGGGATTTGCACCGCCCCCCAGTTCTTGCCGGCCCAGGCCTGGGACACGCGCATCCAGCAGGAGCTATTGGCATTGGACTGGTCGTGGCGGTCCCAGTAGAAATGCACTTTGACCCGGCCATACTGGTCGGTCCAGATCTCCTCGCCATCGGGGCCGACCACCACGGCGGTCTGCGGCCCGCGAACAATGGGCATGGGGGTCAGGGGAAGAGGGCGGAAGGCCTGGCTGGCATCCATGCAGTCCAGCTCGCTGGTGAACTGCTCGGACAGGTCCAGCTGCGCATTTTCATAGAGTTCCTGGCGGATCTGATAGCGTGCGAACACCACCAGGTATTCGCGGTTCTGGTCCTCGCGCTCGTAGCCGGTCAGCTTGAACAAATGGCCGCAGCCCAGCCCGCGGGCGCGGCCGCGCAGCTGCACGCGTTCGAACTGGCTGTGAATGGCTTCGATGCGGGTACGCGCGTAGTGCTCGCCATCGTTGCTCTGTACGTATTCACCGGGGTAGTCGTAGAGCGGGTGGTCGCCGTTGCTGTGACTGCGCGACACACTGGAGCGCACCTCCAGTCTGGCGCGGGGGCGCTTGAAGTCGTAGTCGTTTAGCTCCAGAGAACCGGGTTGGACTTCCCGCTCCAATTGCCAATCGTAGAAATGGTCGCGCTCGCGCATTTGCCGATCGGGCGGGTAGAAGGGCACCGAGTCATAGTCGGCCACCGTGGAGTGGGCGCTATAGGCGTCGGCAAACACCAGTACATGACGCGCCTGCTCATGGCGAAAGTAGTAATAGATGCCTTCGTGCTCCATCAACCGGCTGACGAAGTCAAAGCTGGTTTCACGGTACTGCACGCAATATTCCCACTCGCGGTAGTTGCCGCTCAGGCTGTCTTCGAAATCGGAGAAACCGAGGTCGCGGAACACCTGCTTGATGATCTCCGGCACCGTTTTGTTCTGGAAAATCCGGCAGTCCGAAGTGCGCGTGAGCAGCCATAACCAGGGCCGCAGGCTGACGCGGTAGCCGGCGAACTGACCGTGGCCGTTCACTTGCCGGCAGCTGCAGACAACGCCGTGGAAATAGCGTTTGCTGCCGTCGTGCAGCTCCAGGGTCAGGCCCATCGGCTTGCCCAGCAACTGGTCGAATGTGATCGCTCGGTTTTCGGAGGTGAGGTCCAATTCGTAGTGGAACAATCGCCCCAGCTCTTCGTTGCCTTCCATGCTCTGCAGCAACAGGACATCGCCGCCGAGGGGACTGTCGACCTGCACCAAACGGTTGTTTTGCGTTATTGCCATAAACGACTTCCTCTGGCTCGTGTTCGGGCGTCAGTCGTCCGTCTCGCGGGGTCAGGGGAAATCGTGTCCATCCATCGCGGTACATCCACCACAGAGATGATCTCCATATCGGCCTCATAGGCACTCAGTCAAAGCGAACGTACGAGTCAATCCGGCTTCTGCGGATTAACCTTCTGTCCAGAGCCACTTGGGCATCACCTCTAACAATTTCGGTTAAAGTCTTAGCGCGGTTTAATCCTAGTCAAGAAACTCTCCGACCAATGGAGCGAACACCGAGCCGTTTCAAGGTAGGTGACCGACGGTCATTTTTTGCCTGGCTACGAGCGCGACGACATGCACCGAGAGGTGGCGCGTCATCGTGGTTGTTCATCTATAGCGGCCCAAGCTCACCACCACCTGCGCCTCAGCGGGTTGCCCATGGCCAAGCACCTGGGTGAATCGAAGCAAAAGCTGCTCCAGCTCATGGCGCTAAGTTGCCCGATTCGCTTGAATAACGCCCCGCGTTGCCTTGCCAAACAAGCGCGCAGCCAAAGAATAAAACGGAATATTTCGAAAGGACCCGGCATGTCGTTATCCCGCTGTCTATCTGGCCTGTCCAACTTGTTGCACTACCGCCGCGAATGGTTGCGCGCCGACCTGCGGGCCGGCTTGTCCGTGGCGGCTATCCAGATCCCGATCGCCATCGCCTATGCGCAGATTGTCGGCCTGCCACCGCAGTACGGGCTTTACGCCTGTGTGCTGCCGATGATCGTCTATGCCTTGATCGGCAGCTCGAGGCAACTGATGGTCGGCCCCGATGCCGCCACTTGCGCCATGCTCGGCGGGGCCGTGGCGCCTTTGGCCATGGGCGACCTGCAGCGTACCGTCGAATTGTCGATGATCGTCACCGTGCTGGTGGGCCTGATGCTGATTGCCGCCGGGATCGCCCGGGCGGGTTTTATCGCCAGCTTCTTCTCGCGGCCGATCCTCATCGGCTACCTCAACGGCATCGGTCTGAGCCTGATCGCCGGGCAAATGGGCAAGGTGGTGGGCTTCAAGATCGAAGGCGACGGCTTCATCCTGGGGCTGGCGGACTTTCTCCAGCGCCTGGGGGAGATCCATGGCCTGACCCTGGCCGTCGGCCTGGCCAGCCTGGGCCTTTTGATCTGGCTGCCGCGACGCTATCCGCGCGTACCTGCGGCGCTGCTGACGGTGGCGCTGTTCACCTTGCTGGCCGGGCTATTGGGCTTCGACCGCCTCGGAGTGGCGATCCTCGGTCATGTGCCGGCCGGGATGCCGGAGTTGTCCTGGCCCAAGACCACCCTGGAGGAAAGCAAGAGCCTGCTGCGCGACGCGCTGGGCATCGCTACCGTGAGTTTCTGCAGCGCCATGCTCACTGCCCGCAGCTTCGCCGCGCGCCATGGCTACGCGATCAACGCCAACCATGAATTCATCGCCCTGGGCCTGAGCAACCTGGCCGCCGGTGCCTCCCAGGGCTTTGCCATCAGCGGTGCGGATTCGCGTACCGCGGTCAATGACATGGCCGGAGGCAAGAGCCAGCTGGTGGGCATCATCGCCGCCCTGGCGATTGCGCTGATTCTGCTGTTTTTCACCGCGCCCATGGCGTGGATTCCGCAGCCGGCCCTGGGCGCGGTGCTGTTGATGGCGGGCTGGGGCTTGCTCGACGTCAAGTCCCTGAAGCAAATCTACCGACTCAGCCGCTTCGAGTTCTGGCTGTGCCTGCTGACCACCGTCAGTGTGCTGGGGCTGGGCGTGCTGCCGGGCATCATGTTCGCCGTGACCCTGGCCATCCTGCGCCTGCTGTACAGCATCTACCAACCCACCGACGCGGTGCTGGGCTGGATGCCCGGCATCGAAGGCCAGGTGGACATCCGCCAGTACCCGCAAGCCCGCACTGTGCCCGGCCTGGTGGTGTATCGCTTCGACGACGCGATCCTGTTCTTCAACGCCGACTACTTCAAAATGCGCCTGCTGGACACTGTGCAGCGCGAGAGCCAACCCGAGGTGGTGCTGTTCGATGCCGAGGCGGTGACCGATATCGATGTCAGCGGCATCGCGGTGCTGCGGGAAATCCGCGAGACCCTGGCCGCCCAGGGCATCTACTTCGCTATCGCCCGTGCCCGCGGTACTTTCCTGGCGATGCTGGAACGTTCGGGGATGACCCGGGAAATGGACAGCCAGTTGCTGTTCGGTTCGGTGCGTTCGGGGATCAGGACCTACCGCATATGGCGCAACAGCATGCGCGGCAAGCAATGAAGCAGAGGAGGGTGACCGGCAGGGAGCAGCCCTGCCGGCGCTTGATCGAAGCTCAGCCAGGCTGGCACGGCATCACTGGGTGATGGTCATGCTGCTGGTGGCCTGGACCGAGCCATAGCGGATGCGCGGATACGTCGGGTCGGCGTAGCTGAAATCCATCACCGTGCCGACGGAACCGAAGTACAGGGCCTGGCAATTGAAGTTCACCGCGACCTGGCCGCCGTAAGGGGTGACCCCGATGGCGACCTGGGTCGGCCCGGTCCATTCGATCTTGCAACCCAGCGTACCGCCTGCTGCGCCGGCATTGTATCCACGACAGTTCAAGGTGGCGTTGCCGTTGCTGGTATTGGGAAAGCCCGCCCATTTGGCGATGGCCAGGTTGGCCGAGCATGAAGTGTTGACGCTGCTGGCTCCCGGGGCGAGCTTGTAGACCCCCGACGGTGGCGCAAGCGTTGCCGTGACGGGCGTCAATGGCAGCGCGGCAAGGCTCGATGCCGCCTGGTTTTCCACCACGGTGGTGGGCGAGGGCGGGAGCTTGCACACCACCACGGCGCCGACGTCGTCGGACTTCTTCAACTCACCCAGCCCAGTGATATCGGCGCCGCCCTTCGACTCGCAGAAGAGTTTGCGCAACTGGGCTTTCTCTTCGCTGTCAGCCATGGACGAGGCCTGGGCCAAAGGTGCAAGTGCCAGGCCAATGACTGCAGCCATCAGCACGCTTGAACGTTTCATGATCGATTCCTTATCGGGTTATGACTGGCTGCACCCTATGAGCCCCAGGCGGTTTTTTTCATGACAAAAGCTCGGGTGTTTCGCGCAAGCAGGGGCGCTGGGGTTTTGTCCTCTCGGGGCTTGACCTGATGCCGCTATCTGCTGTTGAATGCGCGCCCTAAAGCCTCTGCAACCTTTTCTCCAAGTGGTGAAGCCAGTGCCCTACGCCAGCCAACACGCCTGATACCGACGACGGTCCATCCTGCCTGATGGCTGCCCGTGCCTAAGCACGGCGGCGCTTCACTGCCATGCCTGCCTGATCCTGTCGTTGGTTTTTCTCTTTTTTCGAGGACAAACCCATGCACACGGATATTCGTGCCACCGCGCACAACCTGGAACTGCTCAAATACCCCCGCACGCCCCACCTGCAAGGCTCGCGCCTGCAAGATGGCGACACTGACACTGGCCAGGTGCGCTATGGCGCCCTGGCCGGACAGTGGCTGGTGGTGGAAGAAAAACTCGATGGTGCCAACGCGGGCATCAGCTTTGGCGCAGGCGGCGAGTTGCTCCTGCAATCTCGCGGTCACTACCTCACCGGCGGTGGGCGCGAGCGCCAGTTCAATCTGTTCAAGCAGTGGGCCTCGGCCCATGAGCACTGGTTGCTGGAACGCCTGGAAGATCGCTTCGTGCTGTATGGCGAGTGGCTGCACAAGAAGCACTCGGTGTTCTACGACCACTTGCCACATTACTTCTGCGAGTTCGATGTGTGGGACCGCGCCACAGGGCTGTTCCTCTCCACCGCGGCGCGCCGGCGCCTGCTAGAAGGTGGGCCGGTGCTGTCGGTGCCTGTGCTGTACGAAGGCCCGGCACCGCGCCGGCATGCCGAGCTGCTAGCGCTGGTGGGCGATTCGCTGGCCAAGACCGCGCACTGGCGCCAGGTGTTCGAGCAGGTGGTGCACCGCGAAGGCCTCGACCTGGCCCGTGCCTGGCGCCAGTGCGACCGCTCCAGCCGCATGGAGGGCCTGTACCTGAAGCTCGAGGACGAGCAGCAGACCCTCGGCCGGCTCAAGTGGGTACGCCAGGACTTCGTCCAGGCCATCCTCGATGCCGACCAGCACCATGCCAGCCAACCCTTTATCCCCAATCAACTGGCCGCCGGCGTCGACCTCTATGCCCCGCGCCTGTCCATGGACTGGCAGGGCCCACGCCACGGCTACTGAAGGAGCATCTCGAAATGGATATTCAACAACTGCGCCAACTGGTCCCCGAGCCGGGGCGCGATATGGACACCGCCGCCTGCCTGTCGACCATTCCGGCCCTGGCGCGCCTGGCCGACACACCGCAGGACCCGATCTACCACGCCGAGGGCGATGTATGGATTCATACCCGCCTGGTGGTCGAAGCATTACTGGCCCAACCCGCCTACCAGCAGGCCAGCGCCGAGCAGCGCTTTGTGCTGTTCTTCGCGGCCCTGTTGCACGACATCGCCAAGCCCGACACCACGGTGATCGACAAGGATACCGGGCGTATCGGCCAGCCCGGTCATTCACGCCGGGGGGCGGTGGATGCGCGGCTGCTGTTATGGCGCGCCGGTGTGCCGTTCGAGCTGCGCGAGCAGATCTGCCGCATCATCGCCGTGCACCAAGTGCCGTTTTTCGCCCTGCAGGGTGATCGCAGCGGCCGCAGCCCTGAGTTCCTGCTGCACAAACTGTCCTGGGAACTGCCGCTGTGGATGCTCTGTGCCGTCGCCGAGGCCGATATGCAGGGCCGCAACTACGCCGGCAAGGCCGATGTACTGGACGCCATCGAACTGTGGCGCGAACTGGCGCAGGAGGAGGGCTGCCTGTACGGGCCGCGGGCCTTTGCCGACGGCTACACACGCATTCAGTACCTGCGTGGCGCCCGGGTACATCCCGACTACCCGTTGCACGCGCCGCAGGGTTCGTCGGTGGTGATGCTCTCGGGCCTGCCGGCCAGCGGCAAGGACACCTGGACCGCACAGCATCACCCGGAGCTGCCGGTGGTGTCGTTCGACGACGCCCGCCAGGCCCTGGGCCTGCGTCATGGCCAGAATGAAGGCGCCGCTGCGCATTACGCCATCGACCGGGCCAAGGCCTTGCTGCGAGAGCACAAACCCTTTGTGTGGAACTCGACGCACCTGTCGGCGCAGATGCGCAACCGCACCCTGGACTTGCTCTACGGCTACGGCGCGCAGGTGGAAATTCTCTACCTGGAGCGCCCCGAGGGCGAGATCATGCGGCGCAACCAGCAGCGCGACACCTCGCTGCGCAACGATGATATCCGCCGCATGCTGTTCAAGTGGGAAGTGCCACTGCCCACCGAGGCGCATCGGGTTGTTTATCAGGCGGTGACGGGATGAGCGGTACTTACGCTCCTGATATAAGTCCGCACTTCATTAAAAGCTTTCAAAGTTTTATAGCAGAGCAAAAGAAAATAAATTAATGACTTAACAAGTACGGAATGGAGCCCCTCCTAAAAATGAAGCTTACAGATATCTACAGTAAAATAATCAGCGAAGAACCGTATAACGACATGGATGTATTCTTTGCGAACTATGAAAGCTTTGAAGAAATTCCGCTTGTATCAAGATACAGTCGCTTAAAGCTCTTGAAGGATGAGCTGAGCGGCAGCGGGGCTTCTAGCTTTCTGACAGGGCTCGCTGTATTTCTTTTGAATACTTTAAGATTGTTAGAAGTATCAAGAAGTGAAAGTGTGTTTTTTGCCGTGACCTTTACAGACTTTGAGGGATTGGAGGAACAAGGCACCCTCATACCTAATATATTTATTTATCCAAAACCGGCCTCGGTCGGTTTTTTGGAAAAATTACAAGAAAATGATGGAGGTCTTGAGTCACGGGAGATGCAGGAAGTAAAAAGGCATTTTTCCAACTGCGGGGTAGAAACTGCTTTTGATTTTCATGAAAGCAGATTTCATGACGCCGTTTGCGATGAGGAAATTGTAAGGGTCTTTGCTGTTGCCAGGACTTGTTGAGTGCAAAGAGCTCGTCTGTTCTATGAAGATGAGAAATTCGTCATGGATCAGTAGAGTCATCCAGTTGTTGACGCTGATATGATTTTGACCCAGTCGGCTGATTTTGAATGACCCATCAGCCTCGCCGCCCAAACCGCTGACGATCCCAATCCAGAGGATGGGGTGGTGGTTTTCAAAAGCCTGGCGGGAAACCGTAGGGTCGCGTCGCCGGCCTTCTTCACATCGACGTGGTGAATCTCCAGCGACCAGGCCATAGCTCAGGCGCTCGCGCGGGCGGCCACAGCGCCGCTTAGGGCGTCGATCAGCGCGTCGATGCTCGACAGCGAGTTGAGCTGTTCTACCGGTACCTTGATGCGCAGCTCGCGCATGGCGTCGGAGACAATGGTGATGATGTCCAGGCTGCTGGCACCGAGGTGGTCGAAGCGCAGCTGGGTGTCGATCGGGCCGAGGTCGAGGAAGGCCAGGGCGGCCTCGGTATGGCGCAGGACTACTTCGCGAACCGTCTCGTGAATATCGTGCATTGCGTCGCTCCTTGTTATGGTACCCAGTTCAGTCCACCGGTGAGGTGGATGGCCTGGCCGTTGATGAAGGCGGCCCCGTCGGAGACCAGGTACAGTACGGCCTGGGCCACGTCGTCCGGCGTGCCGAGGCGGCCGCTGGGGCATTGCCCGAGCCAGTGTTCGAAGGTTTTTGGCGCCGCCGTCTCGCGGCTCATGTCGGTGTCCACCAGGCCCAGCACCAGGGCGTTGGCGGTGATGCCGCGGCGCCCGTATTCGCGGGCCAGGGTCGCGGCCATGGCGATCAGCCCGGCCTTGGACACGTTGTAGGCGATCTGCCCGCTCATGCCGTGGGCGGCCACCGAGGAGAGCAGGACGATGCGCCCGCGGCGACGGGCGATGAAGCCCGGCAGCAGGGTCCGGCACAGGCGGAAGTTGCCGTCCAGGTTTACTTCCATCACCGCCCGCCAGTCGGCGTCGGGCAGCGACACGGCCAGGCTTGGGCGGTTGATCGCGGCATTGCCCACCAGTACATCGATGCCGTCCAGCAACTGGTCGGCCTCTTCGCAGACGGCATCGATGGCGGCGTCGTCGACCATGTCCAGGCGCAGGGCCAGGCAGCGTCGTTGCGGGGCGATCTCCGCCGCGTGGCGCTGCAGCGCGGTGGCGGCCTCGGCGCCCTGGTTCCAGGTGAAGGCGACATCATGGCCGGCCAGCAGCGCCTGTTCGACGATGCGCCGGCCGATGCCGCGGCTGCCGCCGGTGACTAGGAAATTCATGGACGGGGCTCCCAGCGACCGAGGATCGCCACACAGTTGTTGCCGCCGAAGCCGAAGGCGTTCTTCAGCAGGTAGCGCACCGGATGCGCCACCGCGCCGGCGGCGCAGACATCGAAGTCGAGCTCCGGGTCGGGGTCGTCGAGGTTGATGGTCGGGTGCAACTGCCCGGCGCGCATCTGCGCGATGGCCGCCACCAGCTCCACCAGCGGTGCCGACCAACAGGTATGGCCGAGCATGGATTTCGGTGCGTTGACCTTGAGCCGGTCCAGGTGTGCACGGAACACCCGGCGGATCGAGCGCGCCTCGGTAAGATCGCCCATTGGCGTCGAGGTGGCGTGGGCGCAGATGAAATCGATATCGCTGGGCTGCAGGCGAGCTTCGCGCAGGGCGGCCTGGATGGTGCGGGTCTGGCCGTCTTCCTGCGGGCTTGGCTGGCGGCTGGCATCGGAGCGGGCGGCCACGGCGAGGACTTCGCACAGCGGCTCGGCGCCGCGGGCCAGGGCCAGGTCAGCACGTTCGAGGACCAGGCAGGCGCCGCCGTGGGCCGGGACGAAGCCTTCGCGGCGGCGGTCGAAAGGCCGGCTTGCCTGTTCCGGATGGTCGTTGAACGAGCGTTGGCTGACTGCCTGCATCAGGGCCAGGGCATGCAGCTCCAGCGGCGAGTAGTCGAGCACCGGGGCCAGCACCACGACCCGTTCGGCATCGCCGAAACGGATCTCGTTGAACGCCGCGCGCAGCGCCAGGGCGCCGCTGGCGCAGGCACCGCCGACGCTGTAGCCGGGGCCGCGGATGCCGAGGACTTCCGAGGCCACCGCAGCATGGTCGGTGTCCAGCCCGGCGAGGCCGAACTGGACGTCGATATGGTCGGGGTCCTGCTCGAACTGGCGAAAATTGTTGTAGTGGTAGTTCTGGCCGATGTTGTGGCCGCCGACGATGATCGCGGTTTCGCCGTCATCGCCAGCAGACAGGTCGAACAGCCCGGCGTCCTGCCAGGCGCGCCCGGCCATCAGCACCGACAGCGCGGTGGACCAGGGCAGGCGGTTGCTCGCCCGGCGCAGGCGCAGGCGCGGCGCATCCGTCAGGCTGTCGGCCAGGGCGGCAAGGCGGGGGCGCGGATCGAAGCCTTCCAGGCTGCCGCCGACCTTGGTCGCGATCTCGCGGTCGAAGCTGCTCCAGCGGCGAATGCCCGATCGCCCGGCCAGCAGGTTGTCGAGCAGGCTGCCGGGGTCCTCGCCGAGGGCGGTGAGCACCGACATCCCCGTCACTACCACATGGGGCGCTTCAGACATGGCAGCCCTCCATCACCACCACGCTGCGCACCGCGCCGGCGACGCTGATGCGCCCGCCGAAGATCGCCAGCATGCCGTTGTCGTCGAGCATTCGTACCTCGATGTCCATGATGTCGCCAGGGCGCACCTGGCCAAGAAACTGGGCGCCGAACACCCGCGTAGCGAGGATGTCCAGCGGTTGCGCCGGGCAGCCCCGGGCCATGTGCAACAGGCACTGGCCGGCCTGGGCGATGGCTTCGCCCTGGAGCGCACCGGGGTAGATCGGGTTGCCGGGGAAATGCCCGCCGAGCACCGGATCCTCGGGATCGACCCGGCGCTGCGCGTGCAGCACATGGTCGTCCGGGTCCCAGGCCAGGACGCCGTCGATCAGGAGGAACGGCGTCCGGTGCGGCAGCATCTGTTCCAGGGGCGGAAAGGCAACCACCGCGGAGGATCCCGCAGTGGCTTGCAACAGTGGACCGCGACGCAGCCGGGCGAGCACGGCTGCGACGTCTAGGGCGGTGCTGGTGCTGGCCATGTCAGGCCGCCCGGGCCTGGGTCACGGCCACGGCATTGTCCAGCACCCATTGCTGGGCAGCGTCGGCTTCCACCTTGGGCACCGCGGCCACCGCGCAGGAGGCGGCGTTGCGGCAGGCAATGCCGTAGTGCTCGTAGCCGGCGAACCACACCGCCTCATAGGCGGCGACGGTGTGTAACGGCGCGCCACTGCCACTGCGCAGCGCCTTGGTCAGGGGTTCCATCAACGCCTTGACAGCACCACGGTAGCCCTCAACCTGTTGCCTGGTATTGGCGTTGAGGGCGACGCCACGTGCCAGGCTGCGGGTCTCCAACAGGGCCTGTTCGTAGGCGCTGATGACGCTGCTTACGAAGTGGTTGCTTTCCACTGCCGGGTCGCTGCTGGCCGCGTGCTTGGCGAAAGCCAGCGACAGTTGGCAGAATTCCGCTTCGCTGAAGAACTCGTCTTGCAGGGCAAGAAAGACCTTCACCGGCAGCGGGATCGGCAGGGTCGCCAGGATCTCCAGGGGCAGTTCGGTAGCGCTGTACTGGGCGAACATCTCGCGGATCTTCGCCTCGGGGAAATCGTCGCAACGGGCAAGCTGGACCACCCGGTCCACGGACATTGTGTAGCTCATGACGGGCTTCCTCTCAGATGTTGAACAGGGAGTAGGCGACGGTGATGATGTCGCCGGTGCTGGGGAAGGTCTTGTCGTACTTGTACGACGAAACCCTGCCACCGACGCCGAGGATGTTCGCGGAGTTGGTGCCGTTCATGCTGAACTGCAGGATGAAACGGGTGCCGTCCTTGGCTTGGTAGGTGACCTCGCCGGCCGGCGCATTGCCGTTGGCGACGAACACGGTGGTTGCAGTCTTGGCCGGCACCGAGGTCGGCGGGGTGGTGGTCCAGTTGGCGTCGCTGAGGTTGTACTTCGTGTCGACCAGCACCAGCGGGCACGAGGTGGTGAGGGTACCTGTGCAGGTACGGTTGGGGGTTCCACTACTCATAAGCGTTCTCCATGATGGCCTTGCAGTGTGGGTGAGTCAGGATGCCGCCGAGACACGACAGTGCTCGGCAGGGCGTAATGGGTTGGCATTACCTTTTCAAACTCTATAAGAACACCCCGATGGAAACTTGCCATTTGGCGCCAAAAGCGCAGCGAGCGCATATCAAGGTCTTACGAAGCACATGAACACATCTGACATAGCACATGATTTAACATAATATACATTATGCGTAGATACGATGTACTCATGTGGGTCACGTTACTGTCGAGATTTTTTAAATATGCGAATAAACAGCTAAATATGAAACGACCGAAAAATCAGCCCTTTAGGGACCTCCGCTCACTGCATCGTCCAGAAAATATTATTTAAATATGCGCACCAGCTTTAAAACGTCAGCGTGGTAAATCGAGCCTGGTGTCCTTTGTTGCCGGTGTTGCTGTAGATCGCCTGCCCAGTAGTCGTTTGACTTCTCAAAGGTCTAGCGCTGATCTTGCCGCATCCGTCGAACCGGATCGGCCTGCATGAACAACGCTTCCAAGAATGGCAGCAATCATGATGCTGTGTGAAATCTGAGGCTTTCGGCATGGTTTCGGTGCGCGGATTTCAAGGAAAGCCATACCGTTATTGGCCAACGCCTGGTGACGCCGTCGAAAATTACGCTCCTCGCGACCCGTGCACCAAGCATTCTTGGTGCTCATGCTGTACGCTCGAAATGCGGGCCAACATGTTATAGATAAAGACAATGGCTCCCATGTGATAAATACGATGAAGTACGGTTTTTTCATTGTGAATGACATACAACTATTTATGCGATCTAAGCGTGTTTGGAAATGTCGAATAGATTAGCTGAACGCCTGTTTTAAAGGTGTCGCAGGGTATCCCGAGCTGGAAATAACGCAATTGGGGATTGCCGACTTCACCCGTTCCGATTATTCACGGGTGCTTTTCATTAGCGAACTTTTTAACTACCGTTTCTCGCAACACGTTCGTTTTTGGAGGTGCAACGTTATTGGTCTGGGTTCAACTCAACTAAACATATATTTAGTTTAGTTATATGCGGCATTGCCAACCCTTATCTGAGTCGACCTTTCTTTCTCGGTACGCGTCCACGTCATACTTGCCCCTAGCTCCGCGCTCGCAGAAACTCCACCGTCTTGAACTTGGAGATCTGCAATGAAGCGCTATGGACTGGTGATCGGCAACGCGGCCTATGCCCTGGAACCATTGGACAACACCCTGAACGACGCCAGGACCGTACACCAGGCACTTCAGGCCCGTGGCTTCGATGCCTCGTTGATCTGCGACGCCTCCACGGCACAGATGGCCGACGCGGTGGCCGCACTCAAAGCCCGGCTCGAACCTGGTGACCTGCTGTTTTTCTTCTTTGCCGGTCATGCCTTCGAGCATCTCGGTTACGGCTACCTGATGCCGGTTGACATCCCCGAGTTCACCGCAGGTGCCATACGGCACTACGCCTATCCCGTGGATGAATTACTCCGCGAGACCCAGGGGCTGGGTACCTGCAGGGTGGTCGTGCTCGATGCCTGCCGGGATGCATTCGACGAGGCAGACCTGAGTTTTCGTTCACTCATCGAGTCGATCCATCAGCAGCGCGCGGATAGCGAAAAGCATCAGCGCAACCTGTTGCTGTCCTACTCCACCAGCTATGGCGCGTCGGCGTCGGACGGCAGCGAAACCAACAGCCCCTTCACCAAAGTACTCACGACGCTTTTGCCAAACCATCGCCTGAACATCGAGGAGATGTTCAAGGAGGTCGGCTGCTCAGTGATCCGCAACACGAACAACCAGCAGCGCCCCTGGTTCTACTCCAGCCTGGAAACCGACGTGAAAATGTCGGATCTGCCCACGTACCAGCAACGCCAAAGCTTCTACGCGCCGACCAAGGGCAGCCTTTACGCCCTCGCCAGCTCACGAGACCACAGTGCCTTGTTCCTGGTGGGCAGTGCCCCGTACATTTACCATCTGGGCAGCCATGGCCCCAAAGGAAGCATACGCTGCGAAGACGGTGTGAAAGCGGCGTCTGTTAGCAATTCAGGCGCGGTTTTCCTGCTCAATGGCAAGGACTGCCTTGTCATTCCACATCTGAGCCACACCGTCGATCTCAGCCACATCGAGCCCATCGGCATTACCTCCAGCAATGACGGGCGATTCGTTCTCGTCTATGGCGATCAAGAGTTCGTGATTTTTCAGATAGGGCCTGCCACATGTGATCGCATCCATTACCAGCACGGCAGTGATCGGTATTTCTACTGCGCCGAGTTCGTCGATGACTCGCAGGTCTGGATCGGCGGTGACTGTCATGCCATTCACGCCATACAACTCGATGGCGCCACTGCGGTGTGCCAGATCATCGAACTGCCCTTCACGGACTATGTGTACGCCATGACGCCTGTCACCGATGCGCGTGTCCTCCTAGCAACGTCATCCGGGGGGGTGTACATGATCAACAGGGCGTCGAGGGTGGCGGGCTTGGTGATGAACCTTGGAGAAAGCGTCCGTCTGCCTTCCTCACGCCGCAGTTCGCTGCTCCATGTGACCGGCGAAGATCAGATCATCAACACGTTCCTTTTTGCCCCGAAGGAGATGGACCACATCACACTGAAAAGGTTAGGCGAACACCTGCGCTCCAACGAGCTGCTCTATGCCGTGCGCTCGACCAGCCTTCCCCTGATGGCCATCGGCAGTTCCGAAGGGCTCATCACGATCATCGACACGCGTAACTGGGACAACTACCAGCAACTCGATGCAAGCGGTGGCAGGGAAACAGAACTGACCGGCCTGGCGTTCACGGCCGACAATACGCTGGTGGCCGCCACGAAGGACTGCCATGTACTGTTTTACGCGCCGATCAATGAGCGTTACTCGGCATCGCTTACGCATATCGATACGCATGTCCACAGCTCCCCCCACCGTCCTGGAGACACCGGTGATACTGGGCTTGCCCCGCGATGGGCTGCCCAGCAGCCCCAATAGATCTTATCCATATGTTGAGGGGCTTGGGGCGATAGGCGCAATTTTCGCCCCTAGCTTGATCGAAGGCCTTATGTCGAGTTTGGTCAACTCCTCATCGATTCTGGCATGGCTCTCCAGCTTGAGGAACTCCAACGCCTTCAACCGATGCTTTTGCAATACGTCGACCCGATCTAGGTGTTTGCGTAGAAAGTCCCGCTTCCCATCGATTTCAAGGCCCCGAAAATCGCTCAGTTGCTCCGTAATTTCCCCGTAGGTTTTTTTGAGCTGTAAGTCTTTGCATTCGATGATCAGCACCCTCCCCTTGGTTGGGCTCCAGGCCAACACATCAACGTCGCCGTAGTCACGGTCAAGCGGCATACGCAAAATTTTCGTCAATTTAATCTCAGGTGCAACCTGCCAGCCCAATTCGGTGTAGCTGATCTGCTTGTGGCCCATGCTGAGTCAGTCTTAAAACGGGAACCGAAGCCTAGAAAAATCGGTGCGCACACAATCGTAAATATTTAGTTAGGGCGAAGCTCCCCTTCAATCGATAGCAGTGGGTGAACATCCCCGCAAAGAGCATGCCTCCGCAAGGTTGCAGCGGATGTCACTACTCAACCGAATGAGGAGAAGTTGACCCACCGTTCATTCAGGATCTGTCATTCGGCCGCAAATTTCAGAAGACGGTGCCGCTTTGAGAACCGGCACCGTCACTTTACTGGCAATACAAAGTCAGCAACTTTTGCGTACATCCCTGAACGCTTCACTCTGTTCCAGGGCAGAGCTGCGACGGTCACCTAGATCGATCAGCGTGTCGAGTATGCTTAGCAAGCCAAGCGATTGGTCCTGGTCAAGAGGGAAGTGTTTATCTGCGAGGCGTTGCACGACACCTGCAATGCGTGCTGGAAGCGCGGTACCTGCCCAGCTCCCCTGGGCCAATTCAAGGGACTTAAGTGCGGTTGATACCTGTTTGATGAACGCATCCAAAGGATAGGCGTCTGCAGCTCGCTCACAGAGTGTCAAGAACTTGCCCATTACATACGAAGACCAACCGATGGAGGTCATGATGCTTGAAACCAATGGCATGATTACCGCGATTTGTGACCAGTCGCCATTCGCGAATCTACTCGCACCTGGAGCATCCTCTATCTCAACAAAAAGCAACGCAGTGATGAGTCGTGACAACGCATTATCGTGGACAGAACCGTCATTGCGTTTGGAAAACGCCCGATCGTTGATGAGCCTTTCCGCGCACAACTCCAGCAGTGGTAGCGTGCTAGGAGGAATGCAGGCGGCATCAACAACATGACGGATAGTCACGGACTGAGCTATACGGCTCAGCATTTGAAGTGCATTGCGCTCTGGCACTAAGTACAGTCTCAAGCAGACATCAATGAACCATTGCTCGTCTACTAGAGGTGCTGAGCGAGCACACAGATGACCGAGTGAGTTATGCCACTCGTACTCCTCTGGGTGATGTTGCGCCCTTCCGGGAGGCTCCGGTGGTATCAATCGTGAAGCTGTCCATCCTGCGAGCCCGGCAAGCGCTGATTGCCAAAGGGGCCCATATTTATCTGAAGCACACCAACGTTCGACGGGGAAGAACTTGAAGATGCTCGCGGCAAAACGCCAATCAAAAGACGGGTCAGGATCACGCAGAACCTGATCGCTCCCCTCCTCCACACTCCCTGGCAACTTATCCCAGGCCTTTGGCATAGTCGGGAACTGGGTAAGTTGCACCTCACAAAGTGCTTCCTGGGCGAGCTGCAGAGACTGCTCCCGACTGACATGGTCTTGGGAGTGATCATGACCACCTTCGGGTGTCCAGCGAGAGCGCCACCGTATGGCCATCCGCATGGCCAACTGAGCGGCTACCCAAGTCACGACCAGGTCGGCATCTCGGAGCAAACCAGCAAAAGCTAGCGCAGAAACGCCCTCCAGCGGATGAGCAGTTAAATCGACTAGGGCTGTAACAGCATCAGTGTCTGGGTTATCGGTTTGCCTCTGATGCACCAACGCCACAATGAGGTGGTTGAAAGGATGCCATGAAACCTGAGAGCCGTTGAGGGGCCGCTCCTGCATGTTCCAGACGCGCCTCATGACCTCCCATGCCCATTCAAAGTCGCCACCTTCCTCTGGGCCAAAGCGTATAACACATGCGGCGATGCAGGAGATGGCACTCTGCACCGCATGATCACCGACGTCGTAGCGCACATCAAACATGTCATCGGCATCATGCTCCTTGGCAAATACAATCGCACTCTCTAGGTTCAAGCGAGGCTGTAACGCATTTTGCTCCAGTGAGTGGGTTGCCCAGTCAAGAACGCTCGAAGCGCGAAGGAATGCCGTCGTTTCCTCCAATCGCGTCTGCTGTTCTGAATCTAACGGCACCGGCGACTCGTAGGAGATTTCCGTAAAGCCTGATTGAGTCGGTACCGCTCGGTAGTTGTCGCTATCCCCCTGGCCTGCCCACTGTACCGCTAATTCCTTCAAACGCTTGGTGGCGTGGATATCGTTAGTGTCTTCCTCAAATTCGAAAGGAAGTTCGGTGGGGAAAGCGGCAAGGGCTGCCCGAAAACGAGCACGTAGCTGATCATCGCCGGTTATGGCAAACGCCACCGCGAGTTGCCGCACATTGCGAGTCCGGCTTTGCCGTGTCTTCAGAAAGTCTTGGGCCTTGGCCTTGTCGCCCGTCAAGCGTGAATGCAGGCCAAGCCCAAAGATGTCAATGTCCAAGGTGGGCGTTTGGACCAGGCGCTTAATGTCATGCTGCCAGAGCCTCTGGCAACCTACCAATGCCAGGGTGGTTTCTGACACATGCAGCGTTTCAAGCGCAATCACCAAGGCTAATCCAAGCGTAGCGATGCATTCCGAGTCTTGTACCAGCACGCGGATAAGGTCATCAGTCGCCCGGCCTTGTTCAAGCTGTCGGTATGCCCAATAGCTCATTGCCAGAAATGCGCATTCCAGTGGTGCTGCCGTCAATTGGCCCTGAGACCAGCTGTAAACAAGCCAATCACCCCAGAATGTCTGCTTGCCCCAGGGGAATTCCACGATGACTGGCAAGGGTGTCTTCATGTCACCCCGTAGCGCATGGACTTGCCGCCACCCTTTCACCGCGTGGTTGGCCATGTCTCTGATGAGCTCCAGCGCACTATCTGGCGCGTGGGCAAAAAGGCTGGCAAAGGGCTCATGCAGCGCAGACGTGTCAGTATAAAAAACGTGGTATTTCCTGATACCGATGTCATCGAGCCCTGGCAGCTGTTGGCCCAGAGAATAGAACGCGTGGTCAAGCAGCTGTTGTTGCTTATGGGTTCGGTCTGCTTCGGGGATTGCTCGTATGGCTTTCCTGCGTTCCATACGCTTCTGGTTTTCCTCTTCCTCACGCGCAAAGCGGTCACCAGGAAGCTCTTCCAGTAGCTCTGATTTTGCCAGCGTAACGATGGCTTCTGGGGCAACGGTCGCCATGATGTGGGCGTAAGCCATCAGGTTGCCGTACACGTCATCGCGTGAGTGCTCGGTTTCTGCCGCACGTTTATAAAGTTCAATAGCTGCATCGGGGAATGTCGGCGCGCTTCGCAGAATCGCCCGACGTAGTGTTGCCGCGAGCTGGCCAGTCGCCTCGCGTCCGAGATCGTTCCATTTACCATTGTCTAAATCGGCACGGCCGCTATTTTCCAGTTGCAATAGCCATTGGCTGCTTTGAGCCACGATGCCGGCAGTGCGTTTATTGTGGTGGTTCGCCCACATGTTCAGCCACACCTCAAAGACCTCCGCGGCATGCAGTATCAGACGCCCGGGCAATGTAGCGGCAACTGACAACAACCAATCTATTAGTCGCCCCCAGCTTCTGACATCGGAGGGCCAACCCAGCAGGTGGGCTATACGGATGGAATCCTCCCCGTCCTCGGCACTTCCTGCACGCCCTAGGATTACGGGATTAGGGATTGCATGTTCTGCCTGGAACCACACGAGAAGCTTTTCAAGCAGCTGAAAATTTGCTTCCTGCATGACCGAAGTAAATTCTGCCTGCGCGCCTGGTGCCATTAAGGCTGCGGTAAATGGTGGAGCGGTCAGCCAGACTCTTCGCCATTGCGGTCTCAATGGCTTGCTCTCCAGTAAGCGATACCCTTTCGTCCAACGCCCGGGACTGCTCAGGCTCTGCTGGGCCAACAACCCCACCACTCGGCCCAGCAAGGGTGGTTCGCCGGATGCGGCGATCGCGTCGTGCCAATCAGGCCCGAGGTCGACCAACAATCGATAAAATGCCCACTCAAAGAAAATGTCGTGGGTAAAGGAGACGGCCGCTCCATCGTCTTGGTCGCGAACAATGAGGTCGACCTTGAGCGAGGCCAGCTGGGCAATAGTGCTTGGCTCCAATCTCCGAAGCCGAATGCTTTTTCCCAGCTCACCGACACCTTTTTCCGCTAGGTCAATAATGGCCCGCCGGCGTACGTCAGCAGAGTCAGGTGACGCATCGTAGCCGGCGCGCGACCACCAAGCTGTGATCAAATCGATTTCTGTCTGGGGAGCTGAGCCTTGAGTTGTGGTGCTGTCCCTTGCCAGCACGGCGGCGAAGAACGGTCTGCGTGCGATTTCCTTGACCACAGACGAACTGCTTAACAGTGAACAGAGTGCTGGAAGCTGGTCTGCCAGTTGATTGGCCTCTCCGTCCGAGAAGGCTTTTACGAGGACATCGCCAATCCCATCTTCTTGATAGAAGCTGCTCGGAAACCAAGCTCGGTAGGGTTCCATGCCTTGGTCTCGGGAGGTCGCTAGGACTTTCCAATCGCTGAGGCTGTCATGGGTTTCGATGACCCTCAGCAAATCGGTAATGACACCCTTCTGATCTGGCCGAACCCTATCAATGCCGTCAATAAACAAGATCGGCGTTCCCGCGCTACCAATTTCTGCGAGTATTTCTTCTGCGGTATGCCGTAGGCCCAGCATTGCTGAGAAGGCAGACCAACTGTTGCCGAGTAAACGGTCTGACTTGAGGAACAGTAACGGCCCCTTAGCGGATGCCCTCTTGGCGAACTGCTTTAAAGCCACAGACTTGCCACAGCCTGGCAAGCCGGCGAGATTCACTAGCCGAAACTTCTCTAGGTGCGCATCAATTTCATCGCAGACGCTGGGGCGCTCGACGTGGCACCCGCCAATGGTCTCCAGGATATCGGCCATGCCCTCAGAGGAAAACCGTTGAACCAAGTCAAGGTCAGCGAAATAGCTCGGCGCGCAGCGCAGTGGTGCGGCGCCCCGAATCTGCTGCACAAGTGTTGCTCGGGTCCATTTTCTAGCAAGCCCTGCTCCATCGCTTGCAAGCCGGCACAACCGATCGAACAGCAGCTCCGCTAGGCCGCCCTGATCATTCGCGATCAAGCCTTGTAACTGGGTCACTACGGAGCCTCGATTGAGTCCGCCCTCGCCGAGTCCATCGATACGTAGCGCAACGAGGTGCTGATAGAAAGCTACTTCCTCTTCGTCTGTTTGAGCCTCGGTAAGGGAGCGCAAATCTTTGCGCATTTCCCGCTCCGCAGCGGCGGCACTTCCTCCGGCTTCAAAGCGTCTAGCGAATTCCTTTCCGCAGACCTCAGCTCGTGCCCAATCGATCAACCGATTGATTGAGCGGTAGCTTTGCATTGCCACATGCTCGACCACAAAGCCATATGCATCGCGGCCTTCCTGGAAAGCTGGCAACCGTCGGGTGGCTACTGCGGCAGCCATGGTGTTGAGGAAATCTGAATTGCTGGTGGCTGCCGTGAGGCGTAGCGAGCGCTTTATTTGCAGGGCGAGTACTCGGTGGCCGATCTCATCCTCCAACTCCACGACAAGATCATCCATCGGGTGATCGGCCGCCTGCTGTACCGCAACGGACCTCACCACTCCTGTGCCCCCAGCAGCATGCCCTTCGAGCAGTAACGCAGCGAGGTAGTAAGCAACCACCAAGTCTTCGTAGTTGAAACCTGCGCCACCGGTCAGCTCCGTGGAGGTGGATTGACTATTGCTGCCTGCAGTCATGAAGGGACCTATGATGTTGAAGTACCGGGCTCACCAGCGAGGGAGCGCTAAGTGGTGATCAATCAAACCACTCGCCGGGCTGATGTCCTAACCTAGTGTTTACAGTAAGGGCTAATTCATGAATTGTAGGGTGTTGTGAACCCAGCTGTCAGTGAGCTTCTAGCGCACTAATGCGAGACATGGAATTTCTGCATCGTGCACTGCAAGACGCTAGATTGATTGCCGAGTTTATGGAACCGTTCCTGATGCAACGTGAGACCGTTGGCTTGAGCGGCTTGTAGATCCCTGAAGTCGCATAAGACCGCCCTCAGACCACCACAGGACTTGCACGTCGCCCCCTGGCATTAGGGTTTAATCGATAGTTTGGCTTGTTGCGCACCTACGGTTCCCACACTGGTAGTGTCGACTTTCCTGGCTTGTCCGTCACGATCGCGAGACTCTGTTTTGCCCGAGTAACCGCCACATAGAAGGCGGCGGCCGTCGTGGACTCCAATAACGTTGATTGGCTGATAAATTGTTCGATCTTGCCTGTGGGGACAATCAGGACGCGTTCGAACGTAGAACCCTTCGAACCTTTGAAGTTAACGTATTCAAGGTCGTACTGCTTACCCGAGTTGGCCGAGTGTCGGAGGCAGCGCGGTTGATAGCGTTCGACATAAGTATCTAGGTCTTTACTGTGTACCAAGAACACCCCGTCATGGCCCGATACTTCGTGATTCTTGGATGTCGTGGGTGGGTACTCCCAGTCGGCATCAAAAATGGAGTCTGAAAACGTGGCGATCTCGGTACGACAACGGTATGTGGTCGTCGCGTAAGTGATGCTCAGCAGCCCAACTATTTCACGCTCTCGAAACCACTCCAACGCACCCGCATAGCCATATTTCTTGTTCTTCCGTCCGCGTGGATTCGTCGATAGAACCGCCTGGCGGACGTCCCCCACCATGCAGACATCAATCCGGGAGAGAAGCAACGCGTGCATGATTTCCCAGTCATAGCCACTCAGATCCTGCACTTCATCGATCAAGATCTCATCGTAGAGGCACTCTAGCCTCCGAAGTAGTGCCGGCGTGGCCCCCATCAGCTCGAACGCAAGGCGACCGAGCTCACAGGCATAAACTTGGTTACTTTTGTTCAAGTAGCGATCTTTATCACGGGCCATTCGGAAGGGGCGCCCATCAAAGTCGAAGCCCCCTACCCGCTCTTTTGGAAATTTGAAGCGCAAAAAGGGTTGGGCGAAGTGGCGCAGGAGGAACGTGTACCACCCCAAAACCTCTAGGTTGTGGCGATCACCGGCCTGAGTGGCTAGACGATTACGGATTTCTTGCTGGTTCGACTGAGTGAACGTAATTACCGCGATTTTTCGATCGATGGGCAGCGCCCTGCATTGCTCTATCAGCCCCTGTGTCTTTCGACCCCCTGCTACCGCCAGCGTCAGGTGGTTAGGCATTGACGATGAACTCAGCTGCAGCCTTCATGTATTTTGGGGCGTGGAGCACCTTTTTTGAGCTCGCGAGGCGCAAGGCCCCTTCTGTCTTCTCTCGGGTCATCCAAACCAACAGATTTGCTGCCGGTGTAATGGCCAGTACATCGCGCAAGTGCGCCTCCGTGTTTGCGGTGATAAGTTGCGGTTCCAACGTGTGTCCATCGGCAACGTCGCCGATGAACAGTTCCCTTTTAGCGCCATCGAGCCATTCCTTGTTTGGCTCACGCAATTCGGACGGGTCGATTCCGTCGTTATCTCGCATCACTGCAACAGGTTTATTGATCGCGGCACAGAGTTCCAGGCAGCGCGCGAGAGCCAGGCCGCGCATGCTCACCACATCAATGCCAGCAGCCATCGGCCGGAGGTCGAATAGATCCGAAAACACCCGTTCAAAAATGATTTCGTCTGATGGCCCCTCGACAAGGACTACCCTTTTTGCCAGGACTAGGCGCAACGTGTCATAGCCCGGCAGCCGCTTGAAGTAGCTAACCGTATCTGGATCAAGCTCTGTGATCTTGGACACTGAGTTCCGGTTCAACAGGTGGAGTGCATCCAGTCCGAGTCGATTGAGGACATAGGTGCTGTGAGTCGATATGAAGAGCTGTTGATTGTCTGAAGCCAAAGACTCAATACGCTCCAACAGCGTCGTTAGGCTTGTATGTGACAAGTGGTTCTCGGGCTCCTCGATCATAACTATCTTGACATTCGCGGAGTGACGTTTCATTGCCAGAGATATTTTGATCGCCGCTTGTTGGCCTTGGCCCGCCATCGCGAACGGAACACCGTCTACATGAGGTGTCACAACGCTTTCCCATGATGTACGCGAGGTCTGATCCATTGCTAAGGCCATTGGTTCAGCTTGCAGGGATGCATCCAGCGTGGAGAGACGTTTGTTCACTGGCGCAAGCGCGCCGGTGGTCATATTCGCCTTTACCTCACGAAAGTCTAGCGAGATGGATGCCTTCTCAGCGGTCTCCAAGTGGTCGCTCAGGATCTGACGCAGGTGATAATCCACTCCGGCAGTCGACTTTACGGTGCGGGAATCGATGGTTGCAATGGACAGCATTCTTGGACGTTTGGTGAGCTCTTTGTCCGCAAAAGAACGCCATTCATAAGTGTAGTACTCGACGGGCAGCAGCGGATTGGGATCCTTTAGCCACGCATCCAGCATGTCCTGATACTCCTCATTTGGGAAAATCCTGAGGAACACGCCCGGGCAAGCGTTTGTGGGCACTTCGGTATTGACAGCACCACAGAGCCCCTGCAACTCATCGTTATCTTCGAAATACAGCTCAATCAGTATTTCGGGCAGCGCAGCCTTTTGTCCTGCCTTACGTTGCGATACAAACTGCTCCACCAGGTTGACGTTGAACCAATGTGGATTTAGCTCCTCAAGCACACCTCTCCCCGCAATTCGCCCGTTGAGCGCCAGCGCTATCGCTTCCATGAGGGTCGACTTTCCGGCGTCATTATCACCTACAAGAATGTTCAACTTTGCGTTTGGACGCAGGGTGAAATCCTTGTAGATACGGTAACCGCGAATGTGGATTTTAGTGATCAAGGTCGACATTCCTTTGCGTGAGTACGGGTCGCCAAGGCTTCGGATCGCTTTGCTATTTCAGCCTGCTTGTATGCCAGACTTCGGTGGTTTCAGGTACTAGTAGCCGTGGCGATTCAATCTTCATAGGAGGCAAGCGAGGGGGAGAACTTTGGCATCTGATGAGCCATGTTCGCTTGCAAGCGAGCTGACTCGTCAATGCTGAGCAAATCTACCCTGCCGTTCGGTAAACATCTGACTCGGGTCAGGCTCTCAAGCCCCCCTACTCCCTCGACAAAGCGCATGCGGCCGGTTCGGCAGAGTTCGGCCAGGACGCCCACTCGCTCTTCAAAATCAGCTCGCGTTACTGGCGTGTCAAAAAAAGCCATCGTGATCTCCAGTCCTATCAAGCATTTAAAACTGCCAGGACTTTGCCATTTAGGCGAAGCTCCCAGCCGATATCCCAGCCACGCGGGAGTGTCAAAGCACCTTCATGGATCGCAAGCATAGCCGCCTCGTAGCGACGACTGCCTCCGCTTCCCACCACGGTGCTGGCATCACGCCAGTGGTATCGGACAGTTGCCGATTCGCTGGCTCCGATCAACTGGAGGAATTTGCGCGTCGGTACGGCAGGTGCGCGCGATGCAAAATAAGCCACCATAGGTTGGGCCCGCACACAAATGGCCATCTGCCCGTCAGGCGCCTGTGGGGCGACCTCGTTGGCTTTGAATCCTTCAAACGATAAATACGGTGACTGCCGAGGATCAGGTGAGTGAAGGTGAGCCAACAGTTCAACAGTGGCCACTTTCCCATTGAGCTCGATAACGCATTGCACGTCTAGAAGTACTAAACCATGACTAAACGGCCGGAATCCTTGCAGTGAACGGTTTTTTAGCGCAGTGATGAGGTCTGAGAGCAGCTGCGGCCCGTTCTGCGGCGTCGCGCAATTGCTGGGGTTATAGCACCGCAGCAGATTGTCGATGGCGTACAACTGCTCTCGGGACATGGGTTGATATAATGCGGTATGGAACGCATAACGTACCCTGTTGGCCCAGCGGCCCGTCGGGAATTGGTCCGGTTCTCTGAAGTTTTCTGCAACCCGCTGCTCCAGCAACTGCGCGACGTCTGTCGATAGCGGCGAGCAGATGTGCGCTAGCGTCTTATCGGTTGTGCTCCGTGTGCCTGGCGTCACCACTCCTTGCTTCACCAGTGCATCCCAGTGCGAGCGCAGTTCTCGTGGGAAGTAGTCTGGCGGGTCGACGTCCTCGACAGACAACTCAGTGGCCTGCTGGTCAAACATGGTGCTTATCGCTGCCCGCGCTGCATGTGCCGTGGCGCTGTCCTTTTCTGCGGCGCGATCAACGATACGTGAAAGGATGGCCAAGCGCGACACGTGTCGACATTCGCTGAGCAGCGTTGCAATCTCGATATGCGGAGCGAGGTGCTCCCAGAAATCCACAGGGTTTCGACGGGACAGCATATCCAGCACCGCCGCCGCGAGATCCGCCCGATTGTGCGGATCCATCGAAAACGCCAGGCGTGCCGCTGGGGCAAAATAGGTCTCCCCTTGGCTCATCAACCAGAGCAACATCGCTGCAGCACCATCCCGCCGTTCCCAAGACGGATGATCGAGCGTCCACAGCAACAAGTCGAATAGCGCTGCCGCAGCACTTGTTGTGGAGCCTCCCAAGTAGTCGAATCCCTTTGGTGAGGCTGTTCCGACCATGTAGCCCACGTGCTCGATAGCAATATCGAGTACCGTGCTTTGCTGTTCCGCATCCAGCTTGCTGGCCACCTTGTCGATGAGGTGGGACGCGATCAACCAGCGTTGCGCATGGCGTTCTTCCAGAACCAGAGGACCATAGAGCCTAGCTACGGCGTCAGCCTCTAGGATCTCGTCTTGGATCATCTGCTCCGCGGGTGAGCCGGTGTGGTTGCTCGTCCAGATGGACCAGCCGCCTTCCTGCAACGTTTGTAATACGTTGACAGCCGCCTTGACGGCGGCCGATGTGTTACCACGACGCTTGAGCGTAAGCACCGCTTGCAAGTCGATGCGCGCCTGCTCGTCAACCGAGAACTTTCCAAACACACCGGGTTGGTAGAGCGATTCTTCCACTGAGGGGGCGCTGGTGGAGTGGCCCCCTGGCGTCGCCTCAGGTCCAACCGGTGCAGGCTGCGCAGCGGAAGCGGAATGGCTGGAGCTGGACGCGAACTGCTCGAATGGCTCTGGCCCTGCCCGCTTCTCGATGGCCGAAAGCAATGGCTCAAAAGTGGGTGCATGTGTTGTCGGCAAAGCTGACACCAAGGCTTGCAGCAGACTGCGCGACCGTTCGGTATTCATGCCGTGCGAAATGGTGCGAATGCGCCGCGTCGCCCAGGAAAGATCATCGGAGTCTGCAGCCATAGCGCTGATCAAACGGGCATATTGCATCCCCCAGCCGCCAAGGTGGCGTTCGTCGCCGTCCTGGAAGACTTCCAGCAAAGCCCAGTGCAACCGCCAATCAACAGTCTCTGGGGTTTCCTGCAGCAGCGCGAGCAAGGCGGCCTGCTCTTCAAGCGCTCCGCCAGGGAAATGCATGCCGGTCAATGGCGCGACCCGGTCCAGGTCCCCAGCAGCTGCTTGTGCATACAGTTGCGGCAATGTTCCACACGATTGATGTTTGAAGTAGTCAACGGCTTGGGTGTACAGCGATCGTCGGCACAGTTGAGCAATGAAATTGCCCTTGTCTGCCCGCACATAGCGCTGAAACGTCATCTCCCCGCTCGCGCGCTCCAGGTAAGCCGCAACTTGCATCAGCGATGCGGACGGTACCGGCGTGGCCGCAGGCAGCGATGCCAGCGTGCTGGACATCAGCGACAGCTGATCTTCCTTGTACCAGCTGGGCCCCATCGAAAAGCGCAAAACAGCCTGGTAAGTTCTGGCCGCCTCTTCCTGTGCGTCCAAGCGCGCCAACAACGGAACTATACGCAGCAGCTCCGGTATCAGTTCGTAGCGGTTTTCCACGTTTATCTGGACGTAATCGCGCCAGCGGATTACAAGGTCGAACAGTGCATCAGCAGTCTCCGGCTCCAGCGCCACGGCCATGAATTGGTCTGCCGCCAAGGCCAAGGTCTGTCGAAAACCTTCATTGTACAGCCCCAACTGCTCGGCGAACCCCTGATCGAATACGTCTAAAAGTCGGCCGGCTTGTTTTGGGAGGCAGTCCAGCAGCAGTTTCGCTAAACGCTGGAAAAGCGCAGGGAAAATAGTTTCCGGTATGGCATACGCCTGCTGCCATTGGATGCGAACACTCAACGGACGCGTAACAATCGGCAGTACGTGGTCCGATAGAAACGCCCATACCTGGCCAAGGGTCTGCTCATCAGTGCTTGCTTTTGCCCGACGAGCAGTGCCGTCTGCCCAGGCGACAGCAGCCACCAGCGAGCGCAACCATGCCTCCCAGTCGTCGCGTGGGGCGGGTTGAATTACCGGTTGCGCCTGACTTTCATCGAGAAAGTCCGCAGCCCGCCACTGCTCATACGACTCTTGGAACCCCTCAAGGTCCGGTCGTGCTCGATTGGATGCATACAGCACAAGTGGCTGGGCCTTGGCTACATTGGTCCCCCCACACTTGCGGATAAGGTCCAGCGACGCCCCGGTTTCGATCAATGTATTGACCACGCCTAAACGCAATTCGGCGGGCTGCTCGAGTCGGTCACTGGCCTTTGCCAGATCGCTCAGCAGCAGTGCAATCATAGTTGGAGGTAAGGGAATTCCATAGAGGCGCGAGTTCAGGTCGGCATGAATGAGGACGCCGAGCAGCATCGATAGCAGCGATTCAGGCGGAACAGCAACCAGAGGCAATTGCGCTACCGGGGTATACAGCCCGCTTAGGCATAATCTGGCACCATAAAAGCTGCCGCCCAGGTTGGCGATGACATCAACCGAGTTGTTTGCGCTGAACGCTTGCGGCGCAGCACGGACCTGCCGTATCGCCGCCGCTAAAATGCGCCCTACCGGTGGCTCACCACCGGCTGCGCATTCCAGCGCGAATCCATGAAGACGCTGCAGGATGGTTTGAATAAACAGGTCGGTTTCGATACTGCCGGTAGCTTGAAACTGCTCAAAAACCGTATCCAATGATTGTTGAATTTTGTCCAAGAGCTGTATGGCTTGCTCAGTACTGCCGATCCGAATCAGGGCCTGAACGACAGCGTAGGCGCCCAGCGGAGGGGCAACCAGGCGACCGTTGCGAATCACATGACGAAGCGCATGGTCGGTCTGCCCCAGCGCGCACAAGGCCAAGGCCACTTGCTCGGCTGCTTGGGCGAACAATGTGTTGTACCGGAAAGTCAGGCGTTGCGACAACAACAGCAAGCGAATCGTGTCCTGGGCGGCGCCGATCCGCGTCGCGGCGGCAAGCGTCGCCTCAATGTCGCCAAGGAGCACATCCGGTTCAGCCCCCAGTGTGACCGAGATGTCCACCCAGCTTTGATGGCAGTGCTGGATCGCCTGTAGCTGCGCCCCGGTTCCGCCCAGCAGCCCGTGATAGACCCGGTTCAACTGTCCATAGTCGCCGCTTTGCGCCGAGCAGCAGAAGGCGGCCAACCGTTCCTGCAGCCGCTCACTCACCGCAGCGGTTTTGTGCGCAACAAATTCCGAAAACGAAGCATGGTAGATTTCGGTGTTGTCCGCTTTAGAGAGCAGATGGCGGATCCTGCTGAGCGTGGAAACATAAACCGCGCTCTCGGCCGGCTGCAGCATCACGGTCAAGTTTTTGGTGGGTATTCCCCAGCGCAGTCGCGCCAGAAGGCCCAGCAGATTGACCGCATCTTGATCGGGCAGCAACTGTCCCCACAAGGTTTCATAGTAGTCTTGGATGGTGCCACTGAATGCCGGCATCTGGATAATGTCGGCTTCGCTTGCCCCAGTGTTCACCATGTCCGTTAGGTAACGCAGGTACAGTGGATGCCCCTTTGCCCGCTCGCATAAAAGGGAGACGAGACTTGAGGTCGCCACGCCCAGATCCAGCAAGTCTGCGCATAGCTCTCGTTGGCAGTCCTGTCCCAGCGCGGGCAGCGTTAACCGTATGGCACCCTGCAACACTGAGCCGATGCTCGCGGCATGCGCGTCTAAGCCTACACCGGTGATCACAATCACCAGCCCGGTCGGCAGTGCTGACGGGAGTAACGCCGCTAGGCGTTGCAGTGCGTCTATGCCGGCGCTGGCGGCTTCGTTCAGGCCGTCGATGAAAATCACGCCGATCTTACCCGCCGCCGCGTGTCGACTGGCCAGATCTTGGAGTCGCTTATGACTGGTCCGGATCAGCTCTGGATAAGAAAGCTCCAGCAACCGCGCCGGTTTTCCGCTCACCGAACTCGACCACAGCGAATTGACCCAATCGAAAAAAACCTCCGGCTGGGCCTGGTGCGCAGGCGTGATCCCACGTCCCTGCTCAGAGAGCGCATATACGCCTATCACCTCGATCGATTCGCTGGCGGGCACAAATTTCTGGCAATAGCTCGACTTGCCGATGCCGTGTGCCCCCTCCATGACCAGGTAACCGTTCTGTAGCGTGGCCAGACGGTCTTCAAACAGCAGGTCAAAGTCCGGACGAGTGCCGAAGGGCAAGCTCGGCGTTGCGTCTGGAGCGACCTCGGCCAACACCCCATGGGTTTCAAGGAACGGGCGCAGTTGAAGGAAGCTGATGGCCGCAAGAGCGGTATTCACACTAACCCGCAACAGCCCGCGACAATCCCCTTCGACCATCAATGCCGCGCCGGAAAGACCGTCATAATGCGTAAGCTGGGTATCAGCGCTGACTGAGAGGTCTAAATCCACGCCGTGAATGAGTTCTTCCAGCGTCTGCTGGATCGTGCCGTTGAGCGCATGCCCCAAGTTAAGCTTGTGCACGGGATAGCCAAACGCAGACCATTTTTCGCCTACCCTGGGAAGCCTGGTATCGATCACGAGGGGCTCGATCTGCAGAGCTATAGGAAGACGCAGTAAGCAGACATCCAAGTTCTCATCGTGGGCCTGAAGCTCTACGCAGTGCTGGATCGCTGCGACACCGGTGCCAAATTGGACCGTCAGGGCTTCACCAGACACCACCGCCGTCTCCACGCAGTGAAAGGCCGTCAGCACGAGTGAGGGGGTAATGAGCCAGCCCGTGCCCACCTCGTGGACATTGGTGATCATGCATGTCGCTTGTTTGACAGCTTCATCCGTCACAGGTGACGTCTCCTAGTTGAATCCATTCACCCTCGACGACGTGAACACTGAAGCGCGCCCCGGCTTTTGATGAATAGTTCCGCAGTCGTTGTGCGGCCGCGGTTTCATAGTTGAAATAGAGTTTACGTTCATAGGTCGCTGGTCTATCAACGATCGCTGCCAGGACTTCAAAGTCTGGATGACCGTGCCCTAGCCCATTGGTAGAAATTAGGTAGCAAGGCGAATCTACCAATGCAAGCAGCTCTGGGCTGGTGTTGTGAACGCTTCCGTGATGGGCAATTTTAATGGCACTGAACATGAGGCGCTGGGCGTCCGGGTGACGCTGTTTCAATTCAGCGAGGATATCCTCTGCCCAAGCGTCGCCTAACAGCAGCACGCGGGCAAGACCGGCGGTGAGCATCAACGCAATGGAGCTGCCATTGGCCGCCGAAGTATCCGGGGAATAGACCTCAGCGAGCGTCGGCTCACGGCGCGCGGCAATGGGTCGAACACTCGGCGTACTGGATTGCTGCGCTGAGTAACTGCACCACATCTCGTAGGCATCATCGACAAGGTCGTCACTCAGCGGTTTACCCCGATATCCAAGCCGGCGCATCTCCTTTAGCCAAAACGTGCGCAGTGCCTCCAGTCGTTCGACGGTCGGCCCGAGCACCTCCAGTTGCACCTGGTTGGGCAAGGTGTAGGTAGCACTGCGGCGATCGATGGAGCGAGAGCCGTCGCCATGATTCCAGTGATAACCTTTGGACCTTAGAAGCTTGGCCAGGGAACTCCCCTGGACAGCCCCGATAGGATTGGGGGCAAACGCCAGCGGCACAGGGAAGCCGCGGCGCTTGATGGCTTCCAGCACTCCTGCATGATTGGTCAAACACGGACCATCAACTGTGCAGGGCAATGAGCGCAAACTGTTATGCCAGACCGCTTCGATCTCGATCCGGCGATGCTCGGGACTGCCATTATCAGTGAACAAAGCCAGCAGACCACCGATGTGATCTGCGTCGATGTGGGTGCACACTACTAGCCTGAGGGGTATGCCCCGCTCTGCCAGCTCGGCCAACTCCCCCGCGAGGTATGTGGTGTACGTGCTGGCATAGCCGGCATCGACCAGCACATGCTGACCATTGGCTTTGATTAAAAACGCATCACCATTATTAGCTGGGTACATTTTGAGTTTAAGCATGCGGCTGCATCGACAGGATTGGCGGCATGAGGCGGTAAGGATACGCTTGGAGCAGCTCCTGAAATTTGATGGTAATGCGGCTAAATCGCATGCGTGATCTTCCCTTTTCGATGTTGTGATATCAGATTTGTCGCCTGATCACAATCGAACACCCCGCACGCTTCGGGCGCGGATGCAGGGCGGCGAGCTCGGCAGCCAGATGAATCAGGCAGGATATCATCTGCCCTGAATGTCATTCGATCACTCATCAGAGTGATCGGCATCAGCACTTGGCCACTCAATCCAGACCGACACACTGGCCCCGTGCGTGGGAGTTGGTATTCAACCTATAAGCGCACCTGACCAGTGACTTGAGCCTTGCTTTCAAAGATTGCCAAGGGCATCACTCCCGCAAAAACACCTGGCGGGACCAAAACGTACACTGCATGCTTGGACTTGTCTGGGTTCGGGTTCGGCGTGATCGACGCCCCGCCCCCTTCTGCTATTGTTTGTTGGCGACAGTGACCTTGGGGCTGGCAGCTCCGCGTTTTTTGGAGGCTGCCTTACCCGGGCGCCGAGCAGGCTCCGCTGGGGCACTGCTATTGGCCGCCGCCAACTGATCGGCCAGCATCTCGGCGCGTGCCTGCGCCGCCGCCGCGCGTTCGCGCGCGCCCATTAACTCGGCTTCGGCATGCAGCAAACGCTGCTGCACGGTGTTGCGCTGTTCAGTCGCATCCAGGCTTGCCTGACGATACTGCTCCAGCTGGTCCCGCAGACCTTGAGTGTGACTCAAGGCCGCGCCAAGCTGCTCACGCGCCTCGGTAAGCTCCGCCTGTCCCGATAGCAGCGTCTGCTGCAGGGTCTGCAGGCGGCCACCGGCCTCCTTAAGCTGGACGGCCAGGGCTTTACTCTCCTCGCGAGCCCGATCGATCTCGCGATAGGCCCGGTCTTCGACCTCGCGGCTGTAGCCCTGCTGTGCTTCGCGTGTTTGCTCCGCCTGCTTGCGCGTTTCCTGCAACTCCTCATGCGCCTTGGCCAGCTGCGCACGCATCTCATCGCGCTGACCGAGTAATGCCTCACGCTGCTCGCGCAAGTCATCGATCTGGGCCTGACGCTGGACCAGCAATTGCTCTAGGTCGACTAGGCGGGTGTCCGCGACTTGGCGCGCGGCCAGTGCTTCGGCGGCCTGCTGCCGGGCTTGGGCCGCGTCCAGGCGAACCCGCGCTTCCACTGCAGCTAATTGCTCGCGTTCGCCTGCCAGGATCTGGCGCTGACTCTCCACGGATTGTTCGACAACTCCATGGGCCAAGATGGTCGCTTGCTGCCAGATGGCGACAAAAGCCTGCGCCACTTCCGCCGGCAATCCCGGCAGACGGGTCTCGCCGCGCAGGCGCCCGGCCAGCTGTTCCCACCACTGATCGAGCAAGGTACCAACCCGCGCCGGGCTGCCGCGGCCCAGTTCCAGGCGCACCCGCTCCACCGTCGGTCGTTCACCGCGGGCCAGCACCGCATCCGCGGCGGCAAACACGTCGTTTTCCGGTACCCCTACCGCCATGGCTCACCTCTGGCTATATTAGGTCTGATAATGAAAGATTATCCGACCTTATAAATTGAAATATTCAAATATAATACGTAGAACGTAATGAAAAATACACTTCCACTCAATGGACTGCCAGTGATCCCGTTGGCGCTGCACGGCCTGACGGACAGCACCAGGGCCGCCGCCGAGGCTTTCATCGCCGCTGGCACCGCGGCCAACACCGTGCGCAGCTACCGCAGCGCCCTCGCCTACTGGGCCGCATGGCTGCAACTGCGCTACGCCCGGGCACTCGGTGACGGCCCTCTGCCCGCGGAGGTCGCGGTGCAGTTCATTGTCGACCACTTGGCCCGCCCGAGTTCCGACGGCATCTGGAGCCAACTGCTGCCGGCGCCGCTGGATATGGCGCTGGTCGCCGCCGGCGTCAAGGGCAAGCTCGGCGCCCTGGCCTTCAACACGGTGAGCCATCGCCTGGCGGTGTTGGCCAAGTGGCACCGTCTGAACACCTGGGACAGCCCGTGCGACGCGCCGGCGGTGAAAACTCTGCTGCGCGAGGCACGTAAGGCCCAGGCGCGCCAGGGCGTCGCGCTGCGCAAGAAAACCGCAATCGTGCTGGAGCCCTTGCAGGCGATGCTCGCCACTTGCAACGATGGCGTGCGCGGGTTACGTGATCGCGCCCTGCTATTGTTGGCCTGGAGCGGTGGCGGCCGCCGGCGCTCGGAGGTGATTGGCCTGCAGGTGGAAGACCTGCGCCGCCTGGACGGCGACGCCTGGCTATATGCGCTCGGTGCGACCAAGACCGACACCGGCGGTGTACGCCGCGAAAAGCCGCTGCGCGGGCCGGCAGCACAGGCGTTAAACGCCTGGCTGGCGGCAGCGCCGGCGCGCAGCGGGCCGCTGTTCCGCCGCCTGTACAAGGGCGGCCGGGTCGGCACCTCCGGCCTCTCCGGCGACCAGGTCGCGCGCATCGTCAAGCGCCGCGCCGAGCTGGCCGGGCTCGACGGTGACTGGGCCGCGCACAGCCTGCGCTCAGGTTTTGTTACCGAGGCCGGACGCCAGGGGGTGCCGCTGGGTGAGGTCATGGCGATGACCGAGCATCGCAGCGTGACCACGGTGATGGGTTATTTCCAGGCTGGAGCGCTGCTGGAGAGCCGCGCCAGCCGATTGTATGGCGAGCCTCCGCCTACTGAAGCCCTCAGCGACAAGCCGGAGGTGGAGGCTGGCTAGCAAGCCAAGAGCTGGCCGGATAGCCGCTTGACTTAGCCTCCGCCTTGTCGACGATCGCTGCCGATTGAGTTGGCCCGGTAACTGCCGCCCTGGTTTTCTGCCGAAACCCCGGGACCGGCCGGTTACGACGACTCTGTAAGCAGATAGATACTCAACCTTGTGCAGCGGTATATCTCCTGATACTTACCGAACGCTATGATGGCGCGGGGGGGGTGTGTCCAGGCATTTGGTTCAACACTCATAACGATGGACTGTCAGAGGTGCCGATGAAGATCACCAAGAACCTGAACACCTACGAAATTGAAGACCTCTACCCGTTTTGCCATGAAGATGCCTCCCTTCGGCTGCCCAAAAGCATGAGCCATGGCGGCTTGTTCGGGGTTGATGCTGCACTGGCTCAGTTGGTGATCAGCTGGGCTCGCGCCCATGAGCAAAGCGTTCTGCACCTCTATGCCGATATGGCAAGCGCTCCCGACCAGATCCTGCACCTAGGCAAGACAGCCGCAGGTCTTGCGGCATTGATCATGTCCTCTAGCATCGAGACAGAAGCTCACGAGACAATAGAAAAGCGCGCCGCGCTCACCGTCATCAGACCCCTCATTGAAGCTATGTACGAAGGAGATCTTCGTAACACGTCAAGCGAGCGAGGCGCTCGCCCTAAAGCTATCAACCTCTTCAGCATCAACTTTGCGAAGATGGAGTTCATCAAGCCCTTCTACTACGGTGGGACTTCTCCGCAGATCCACTCTCACACCTCGTTTGCGAGCCTGCTGGAAATGTCGTCTGCGCTCATGCACACGAAGCAGGACAAGAAAGCACTTCATCGAAGCGGATTGCCTGCCTTAGGCAGCGTGCTTGCTGAGTTGATCGCAAATGCCGACCAGCACTCGGTCACCGATGTCCATGGGGTCAAATATAAGAAGGGGCTGCGAGGCACCTCAGTGAAGGCCAGTCGGATCAAGAAAGAGGATATCCACCTCGTTTCAGACAAAGAGCCGCAATTTGCCTTGTTCGTAATGCGAAATATGCTCAGAGGCGCGGAATACCTCGACTTTATTGAAATTTCAGTGATCGACAGTGGGCCGGGCCTAGCACGTCGGTGGCTATCAGCCAAGAAAGGCGCTCCCGTGGAGGCCTTGAGCGACCTCCCCCTGGCAGAAGAGCTTGAGGCCACTTTGGAATGTTTCAAAAAGCATGTCACTACCAAAGATTCGGCAACCTCCGGCATGGGACTGCACAACGCAGTCCAGGCACTCAATAAGCTGAAGGCCTATGTACGTCTCCGCACCGGGAGGGTTTGCCTTTACCAGGCCTTCCAAGGCCAAGACCAGGTCGTGGAATACAACCCCAAAAACTGGAGCGGTGACCGTGAGCTGGCGGCGGCTGAAGGCACTGTATTCACCATCTGCATTCCGGTGAACTGAGATGCCAGACCTGTTCGATTTTGAAGTAATCCTCACCCCCGCCCCGGATGCTGAGCCCGCTCACGTGGTGGTGTTTTTCGCAGGTCCAGAACAAATCACGGACGCCCATATTACCGAGGCCCTGCAGAAACGGCTGAACAACTACATCCTCCCCGATCATGTGACCTTCCTCGTCCCCGACTGTCACCGGACATGGATTCAGGAGCAATGTGCTGACAAGTCGTCACCTATCGCCATCGCCCTTGAGCGTCGCTCTAGCGGCGGAGCGCCCTCCTACGGCTTCTCCTTCTTCAATGAGCATGGGGATATCATTAGATACGTAAAGGTCGCCGGCACTGACAAGGGGATTGGCAAGCTAATCACGGGAGCGGCTGACGCGTTTGTACAGGCAGGAATGAAGAAGCTGGTCAAATGCACCTCCGTACTGACGAAGGCTCCTGCTGGCTTCTTGTTTTCGAAACCCTCGTCCCGAGCCTCCAACTACTTCATTCGTGCCGAGAATCTGCTCACCGAAACGCTTCATTCGCATTTCCTGGCCTTCACCTGTCTGAAAGTGATCAAGGAGGCTTCCGAGGGGGGGATGCGAGAACCAGACACCATTTACCTCGATACCATGGCATTCCTACCAGTTGCGCTCTCGATTCAACTGCTCCAGGCGAAGTTCGGTACGCAGACGATTCAGAACATCCAGTCCTTCCACTCTCATGACGGCCTGAAGGACGGCCCATTGCCTGATGGATCCTCGTCGCTTTGCTTGATTTCTGCCTCGACCAACTGTGGTTTGGCAAAAGAGTGGGTCAAGGTCAACGGAGCGCCGCCTACCCGGGTAGCCACCTTCCTCTCGTTCCTCGCAGATTCTGAGTCATGTACGGTACTGCATACCATCGAGAAACCTGAGGATTTCGAATCGTTCGCTGAGACGGAATCGACCGAAGGCCGCAAGTTGATCCGCATCCACGGCGAGCGGTTTGTGGCCCAGCACACCGAGACTCGACTGCTCAACATCAGCATGGGGCATTTACCAGAAGGACTGCAGAGCAGATTTTTCTCGTTTATGGGCAAGGGCCTCTTTACCTGCTTCAGTCAAATTCCCAACAGAGAACGATTTCGGACTGTCCAGGTAGACAAGGACAAGCTGGTCCGTACCAGCGACTTCGATCAATGGTTCAAGAAGGTGTTGATGGAGGAGTCTCCCGCATCGACCTCACTTATCATTCATGACGATGACAAGGCCAGTGCGAAGATGGCTGCGGACGCCTTGGAGTTCCTTCAAGCTATGGGCCTCACCTGCGACGTCGTAAGCGCTTTAATGTTTGACCCTAAAGAAAAATTTCACGGATCGGTGATCGTCGTGGCAGCTGCAGCAGAGCGAGGCACCTTGCTCCTCAGCATTAGCCGTCGTCTGCGGTCAGCCCAACAATCTGGCACGCGCATTTATCTTGTGGGTGCGCTGTTGGGTCGCTCCTATGAGTTGATGGCAGAGCTGGCCGCAAACCTTACGCAGCCGCCAAAAGGAAGCCGAAAGTACGTTTTCAAACCCTTCATCGAAATTCCGTCTGCCAGCCTGGCCTGTAACAGCCACTGGCACCAGGAGTACAAACATCTCAGCCGCATGATCACGTTCGATGGCGCCGGCGTGTCGGAATTGGTCAAAGCTCGCATTGAGGCGTTCGACACCGCGGGTGCGAACGGCCTTATCGACCAGGCTTTCTGGCCGAGCAGCTATCAAACTGGCCAGATGAAGCTTACTAAGGGCTTTGCCTTCGTGAGTAGTGATAAGGACGTCACCGTCGCCGCTTGCGCTGACATCTTCCTGACTATTTTGTGGATTCTGCAGAACGCCCGGGAAAGCGCCAAGATTGCAGACTCGAAACGCCTTGAATCGGGTGAGCTTCAACAGGTGCTGCTCTCGCCCGAAATATTTTCCCGCTATGACGACGGAATCATTCAAGGGGCGTTTCTCCGAGCGGCACTGCCTACCGAACTGGACTACAGCGCTCATGAAACTCACAGCGCGTCCATGGCAGACATCATCTTGCGAGTCGTCCAAGGCCACGGCTTCGAGCGTGGAGATGCCTCAATGGAATTCGTCACTGCCCTGGCCATTGGGAAGATTCGTCTTCACAAAGAGGTTGATGAGAAGTTGCGAAGCAACATCAAGATAGCTCTCCTGGGTAAGGTCGAGGACATCGAGCTTCTGCTTGGCGAGGAGTCACCTATCTAGCATAACCATGGTACCGGCAGCCGGCTAACTTTCGTTCTACAAGTTGGGTATCAGGAACTAGAGCACCAGATTCCGGGACGCAATTGTCAGTGACCACCATGCTGGGGATATCGCAACATAGAAGAGCTCGGCGACGGCCTACTCGGTGAGAGAATACGGCATCGGAAATATGCATGTGGTCGTACTCTACTGGCGCTGACGCCGAATTGACCCGGTGGCCGATGCCGCGCCCCAACACCAATCGGAAAAAATCCAGCACTGAGAATGGTTCACAAGGTGTGAGCCTGGGTCAGTAAAACTTCGGTAGCTAGGTCAATCCTGTGGTAGCGATAACAAATAGACATCTGATCGTTACGTTTCTAAGCAAAGGGGATCAACGGGAAACTCCGAGTTGTAAGGCTTGTGCTAGCATCCAATTTGATCCGAAGATCGAGGTCGGCAGCGATGAAGCACCCAGTTCAGCCGGAAAATAGTCTCTCTGAGATTTTGGAAGGTAAACAGAATCGCCGTGATGCGTTAATGCTTGCTGTTAGCCTTGCTTCGCCGTCTGAGTTAGAAGGACCTGCTAAGCGTTTGAAAGAGGTGATGAGAAAACCTGATGAATCGCACCGTCAACGCATTCCGCCCCCAGAGTTCTCTCGTTAGATAAGAGTGGTTCCCTATCTCAAATGCCGACGCTCATTCAGTCTAGGCTTGCTTTATATCTGGAAAACCACGTTGCGCCGACGGTATACCGTAGTGATAGGTCAATCAGCTGCCAAGAATCATAGACTGTTGGCACTGACACCGAATTGACCCAGGGGCCGGTGCCGCGCTGACCCAACACTAATCGGAAAAATCCAGCGCTGGGAATGGTTCAAAAGGTGTGAGCCTGGGTCAGTAAAACTTCGGTAGCTAGATTAATCCTGTGCTGGCGATAACAGGCCAGGCTCAGTTGTAGCTCTTCGCACAATCGTCGCTCGGCATGAGTGCGGTAGCATTAGATTACGTATACAGTTTGGTTAGCTTTCCAATAAATAGCGAAAATGTGCGCGAATGGGAGCGCTCCAACCGTCGGCGCGCTCCTTCAGCCAATCCAGGTAACTGGGCATCCTCACCGCGTCGCTGTGCATCGATCTCCAGAACCGCTCAATATTGTTGTCGTATATTGGGACACCGCTGAGCCGCCACATGCACACGCAATTCGGCAGCTTCAAAAATAAACCTAGCAAGGCAAACATGGCCATGCGGATCTGAGCGGAGTGTTCCCCTACGTCTTTGCACAAAAAAGCTTCACAACCTGCCTCTGGCGGTAAATTAGAGCGCAGAGAACAACATGCCTTGATATTCAGAAGCCAGGCGATTTGCGAGCGTGGATCAAACGGATAGATTCTCTTTTTTCCTATTATCGCCAGGATATCGTCCATTAACAGCTCAATCTCAGGGACGCTCGCCGCAAGCTCGACATCGCCGATGGTAACGGTCCCGCGCTGCACACAGACCTGATACCAGCACTGAAAATGCCAGGCCATGAGCGTCAAAATTTGGCGCGTCGAACACCGATAACTCCAGCATTGCTCAGTTGACTGAAACGCCCCGTGCGTAAAAAATCTCCATGGTAAATCGAACTGGACGATTGAAAGCAGCTCGGCAGGCGCCGAGGTACTGTCTCCTATATACAGGCAGCAACCGTGTACCGGACACACATTGAACCACCAATAGAACCAGTTGATTCTCAATGAGGGTTGTCGACCGCATCGAAAATCATTGAGGAGGCAGAACTGGCAAAACTGCAGGCGCCTCTCGGGCGGTGCCTTGAGCCAGTCACCGGGTAAGGGAAATGATCGTCTTAAGCATTCGTTTGAAATTCCTAGTGCCATGGATAACTCTTCCGTCACCGCGCGAGTTAGGTTCCCATCAGCGTCTTCGACACACAGCCGTTTTAGGCAGTCAGTGGCACGTATAAAGGGTGCAGGATTTCGGGTGCGCAACCCCCTGGCAAGCCACGCAGAAAAAGCCTCTTGAGGTACCGGCTTAAGCAGTCCGCCGAAGTGCGCGTTACTCCTCATGGTCGAAACGTTCGAGATATGGCGGGATATCGGCGGCTTTTTCCAAGCAGTCCAAGTCAATTTCTTCCTTGCGGTCCAAGATTGCCCAAACCGCGCCCCGGGTAATCCGCTTGACTATGGCATCGGTGATGCCGCCCGTCGTGCTCAGCAGGAACTTGACCTTCTCTTGCCGCCAGAGTTCCGATGGCCTCCTCAGTGGCAACGCGCTTTCATACCCGGCTAGAAATGACCTGAAGCTCTCGTTTTCTTTCCAGCGCGGCAGATTGTATATTTGAAAGCGGCGTTCCAGCTGGGCATCACTGCTGATGGCATGCACGGCGTCATCGACGCCGAATGCAATGATCGACAGCGACATCGGCGGGCTACTCAGCGCTCTCAGAAAGGCCAGGTTCTTTCGCTGATCAACCCGCCCGGCATTGAGGAGGTTGTGCACCTCATCGATCAGCACCAGGCGCATACTCCTCAGCTGAGCCAGTCGACAAAACGCCTCGGGAACCAGACCATTGCGAATTTTGCCAATTGGTACTCCCAGAGCCTCACTGATGCTGTCTTCGAAACCGCGCAAGCTAGGATCCGGGGACAGGCTGAATGAAATGTAGCCGTAGGAATCTACATGCCTCTTTCTGAGGCTCTCCATATCCAACTGAATTCTTTCAAAAAGACTGGTTTTACCCATTCCCGGGCGACCGGAAATCAAGATGCATTGCGCCTGAGTTTTGGGAGGCATTTCATAGACCGCTCTGACCGCGGTCCTGACCGAACTAACTTGAGGGTAGTTGACCCAGCAATCCTTATAGATGCTGCCGATTCGGCCCTTGTCCCCGAGGAGCGCGAGGTTTCGACGCTGCGGTGAAATGTGCTCCAGGCTCAATGCGTCTTTCATAGGCACTCGCCTCATCATGGGCTCCGGGCCCTATTCTTCGATCTCGTAAGCTTTCGGCTTAAGGCTGTAATCCGTCGACGCGGGGTGATCCGGAACCGCAATTTTTTCATTAAGTGGATGACCCGGATCGGTGAAGCGAGTTTTTTTTCGCTCTCTCATTTTTCGCGCCTGCTTGCTTTTCACACCAGCGGCATTTACGAGTGTTTCGTTTTTTTCAATTAGATTGAATACTTCCGCAGCGGGAACCCTGCGTTCGCTCTCATCCTTTAATTGTGCTCTCAACCGCTTAAATTCCGTGAGTGTGGTATTCGGCAACCGCAGATCCGCGTAACCCAGCTCTATATACGTCCGCTCGCCGGTGGGGAGTACCCACACTTTGCTTAATGACTCCGGATCGTAGCGCACAGTGCACTTTGTCCCGATGTCAAAGCGCTTCAAGGTTGAAGAGTAATAATCGATGTTATGAAGCCTGACGCCCGCCCGACCGATCACCCTTTTTTTTATTGGCATGAAGTCGATCAGCAGGCGCAATTGATCATCAATAATCGGTGGAGAGGCAAAGCCACCATCCTTGTTGAGGTAATGATTCTCCCACTGAAGCAGCGGTGAGCAGCCGAGCGCTGAGTGTGTTGTTTTGTGATAGATCTCCACCTCTCGGATGAACCACTCTCGAAATTCAGGAAACGACAGCGTGGCATGCTGATCACTTTTGTAGTGGCCTTTATCTTTTGCCGAGGACATGGTGGTTCCCGGCAACACATGGACTTTTCCCATCAACGTGCCGATCAGGCGTTCAATGTGGGCTCCGTTGTGGGGCGTACCTTTGGGTCTGAACGTCAACTCAATGCCATACCACCGACAACTGTCAGATAAATTTTTCGACCTGAACTCCCTGGCATTGTCGACGTGGATTCTTTTCGGTACACCGTAGAACGGATACTCCCCACCAGTAAAACCGTACGTTTTTAACCAGCGCTCCTTGGGTAATATTGAATGGGCGATACACAGCGCTACCGACATCGCCGAGGGATACGACAAGGATAAATAAAAGCCGAGCACCACCCGCGTATATACGTCGATAGCGATAGTGACCCAGGGGCGCGTCAACGGCAGGCGCCGTTCACTGTCGACGATGATGCAGTCGACAAGGGCATGATCTATCTGGATCAGCTCCAGAGGCGCCTCAGGTTGTATCTTTCCTCCCCGAACCTCGTAGGCCTGACGCGCGGCTTTCGAGCCCGATTTCTTGGCCAGTAGTGCGCGAGGCTTACGTTCTCTAATTCTGCTGGCTATGGTGGCGGCGCTCGGGGCCGGGATAGATGACGCCAGGCAGCGCTCTGTGATTTTTTCGATAACGCGCTGGTGGGTTGCTCCAGGACCGGCATAGTACTCATCAATGGTTTCCTGGATGATGTCCTCGGTGGCTGCCGCGATCAACTTGACACCCTTCGTTCTGCCCCGTCGCTGCTGCAGCAGACTCAACGGCCCTACATTCAGATCCAGCCTAGCGAAGAGCCTGCGCACCTGGGAAGCGCTAAGCCCTAACGCAGCAGTGCATTGCGCAACATCCTGTTTGGAGAGAACCTTGTTGCCGGCCATTGAGGACAGGACGCTAAACCGCTCTGACGCCAACTGGAGGTCGGCCTCCTTTACATCGCCGATGTCGGGAGGTTCTTTTTCCGTTGCTGCCTCACGATCCACTACAGTTGGAGTTCTTTTCAGTTCGCACTCAATTTCTCCAGGCGATATCAATACCGCTTCCCCAGTGACAAGATCCCTAGCTTGGATTTTGTTCGAGGAAACGGGGGCGATTATTTCCAGCTGTTTATTCCCGGCGAGCACTAAAATGCCAGGGGCTATGCTTATTTGTTGCATGGCTTCACCTACAACAAAACATGCACCAATTTAATTAAATCTAGTTAAACATGCGAAAATTTCAATACTCAGGTGTTTCGCGCATCGACTTTTCATATAAATCGTTGCTTTTCAATGATCTATACAATTCGCACATTTAAAAAATCTCGACAGTTACCCAAGAATTACCCAGGCTCAACTGCAACGCTGCCTACCCTCAGAAACAGCTTCTGAAGCCAGGCTTCGATCACTTTGCTGTTGCTCGCGTCTGGGCCTTCGCAATGACATCCTGGACAAACGAATCCTGATTCCTTTGCTCCTTGTAGCCAACCCAGGACTTCACCGGCCCTGGGCCGAAAAACTTCCAGTTGCATGACACCCACGAATTCCGACCGCGGATGAACACGTGGTGTGTGTCTTTCGAAATTCGGAATGCCTGTCAAAGTTCGAGCGGGAGAATTTCAAACTCAGGTGGTTGCTGACTGTGGCCCACCTGCATATCAAACTATTGAAGGTGGGCTTTGGGTAATTGCCGGGACGGCCAAGAAATCTACCGACAGAGCTCTCTGTATCGATTCACGTTGGAAACTGCAGAGTCTAGCGTTGTTGTTTTGTATTTGTAGTAGTGGATTATATTCGCCTGGGCCGGCCCGACATTGCCGAAGTATTCTTCCCAGGCATTACTCTTGGTGAGCAAGTCAGAGAGCATGGTTCTCAAGTCGTTTTCCGTCCAGGCTGTCTTGTAGCCTTTAATCTCACCAGGGGCCGGGCTGTTATGTTTTACATAATTAACCAGCAGGTACTTTCCTTCGTAGGCCATAAATACCGTATACACGGTCCCTTGAGGGGCTGACTGCCTGTACCAAGGGATCACGACAAAATGATGAACCACTGGTCCCGTACTAAAGTGCCAAACAGCTGTCTCCGAGTGCAGGCCGCGAAATAAAAGAGCCTGATCGATTTGGTACTTCATGCTTCCGTTATTTGTAATGACATCGTTTCCAACATCATTTTGCACCTTCCCGTAGACAGCGCAGCTCATTTGAATGGGCACGGAAGGACAATCCTTCAGTTCCATGAGTGTTGCGTTGTTTTCTATTGCCCTGACCAGATCTTCCCCTGTCATGTTTCTTGGCTCCTGCCTAGTTGTTCAATATGCAGTTTAAATAATCGATATTGCTGCCCCTGGTGAGGATAGCTTCGATTTGCCCTTTATCAAATACACCTCGCCGCGGGTCTTGCCGAGTGCTGCCGGGTGTCGAGATATGGCTCGCGGGATGAGCTACCCTGCCCTTACAATATGACGCTTATAAATAACTAAACTAAATGAATATTTAGTTTAGTTATATTGGATATCAGGAGTTACCCATGACCTTTCCCCTTCGAACAATGGTGAGCAGTGTCGCTTTATCGGCCCTGCTGGCCACTTCTCTGGCAACGGCCGAACAAGGTCCTTCATTCAACTGCAGTGAGAAGATGACCGGGTCGATAACCGCACTGATCTGCCAGACCCCTGGTCTCGCGGCACTGGACCGCAAGTTGGCCACTATTTATCGCGACGCCCTGAAGAATGCCGGCAAGCGCGGCAATGTGCTCAAGGCCGAACAGCGTGGCTGGATCAAGGGCCGCGACGAGTGCTGGAAGACCGATGATCAGCAAGCCTGCGTGGCTGATAGCTATCGTCGGCGCATCGTCGAACTGCAGACGGGTTATGGGCTGGTCACCTCCTCCGCTCCGGTCATGTTCGATTGCGCGAGCAATGGCCGTATCAGTGTCACCTTCTTCCAGACCGAACCGCCCTCCCTCACCGCCTTATATAAAGGCCGGCAATCGCTGATGCTGGAGGCCAGTTCTGCCAGCGGCTCACGTTACCTAGGGCAGAACGAGAGCTTCTGGGAGCATCAGGGCGAGGCCGCTGTCACTTGGGGCCATGGGGCTGAAGAGATGATCTGCAAGAAAGCAGGCTGAGCCCTGCCGTCTGCACCGCATCGGGTGCAGGCCGCCAAGCCCTGGGGGTTAGTTCCTGACAATACCTGGCGTACCGGGCGACTGCTGGCTGGCCCGATCCGGATGATCGCGCTCGATGAACCGCCGCAACCCTTCCTGGGTTTCCGGTTGATGGATCGAGCGGTTGAAGCACTGCGCTTCGATCTTCAAGCCCTCCGCCAATGGCAAGCCATAGCCACGCACGGCCGCTTCCTTGTCCGAACGCATCGCCGGTTGCGGCAGGCCGGCCAGGACATGGGCCAGCTCCAGTGCCCGTTTCAGGGAGCGCCCACTGGGCACTATTTCGTTGACCAGGCCGATACGGTACGCCTCCTGGGCGTCGATCACCTTGCCCGTGAGAATCAGTTCCATGGCCCGGCCCATGCCGATGATCCGTGGCAGGCGCTGGGTGCCGCCATCCGCCAGGCCGATGTTCCAGCGCCGGCAGGTAACGCCGAACGAGGCGTGTTCTTCAGCGATGCGGATGTCGGCAAAACAGGCCCACTCCAGGCCACCGGCATAGGCCACGCCGTTGACCGCGGCAATGATCGGCTTGTAGATCTCGGTCCAGCGGCTGGGGCCGATGATGCCCGGGCGTTCGCCACGGTCGTGGGCTGCCATTTCCTCGGCGCTGCTGGGCACCAGTTGCGCGGCCGCCTTGAGATCGCCGCCGGCGCAGAAGGCTCGGTCGCCGGTGCCGGTAATGATTGCCACCAGGGCGTTGTCATCCTCGCGAAAGCGTGTCCAGGCCTCGATCAGCTCGCGGTGGGTGACCGGGCCGATGCAGTTGCGCTGCTCGGGACGGTTGAAGCGGATGATCACCACGGGCCCGGACTGCTCATAGGCTATTTCGCTGAAAGTCATAAACGCTCCTGTTTATGTGTGTCCTGCGGTGAAACGGCTGCGCAATCCAGTATAGGCAGTGCTAAAAGTGAGGTTATGGCGATTTTCAGGTCACTCCGGGCTTTCTTGACAAGGAAAAAGACTGGTATGAATTCAGAGACCCGCGCCTTCTCGGCCGAATAAAACAGGAATCAGCACCATGAAGGTAATGACGGTATTGCCACTGCCCAGGAAAGCCGTGCCTAGGGCCTTAGTCCTGGCCCTCAGCAGTATCATCCTGTCCCTGTCCCTGTCCCTGCCCCTCGCCCAGGCCTGCACCCGGCTGACCTACCTGGGGAGCAACCAGAGCGTGATCACCGCCCGTTCCATGGACTGGAAAACCGATGTGGCGACCCATCTGTGGATCTTCCCGCAGGGCATGCAGCGCAATGGTGAGGTGGGAGCCAACTCGATCAAGTGGACCTCGCGCTACGGCAGCGTGATTGCCTCGGGCTATGACATCGCGACTACCGACGGCGTCAACCAGGCGGGCCTGGTGACCAACCTGCTGTGGCTGGTGGAGTCCCAGTACCCGGTGCCCGACAACGGCAAGCCGGGCCTCAGCATCGCCGCCTGGGCCCAGTATGTGCTGGACAACTACGCCACCGTGGCGGAGGCCGTGGACGCGCTGAAGAAAGAGCCCTTTACCCTGGTGACGGCCAATGTCCCCGGGGACACGCGCCTGGCGACCCTGCACCTGTCGATTTCCGACGCCACGGGGGACAGCGCGATCATCGAGTACATCAAGGGCAAGCCGGTGATTCACCATGGCCGGGAATTCCAGGTCATGACCAATTCCCCGACCTTTGATGAACAGCTGGCCCTCAATGCCTACTGGAAATCCATTGGCGGTACCGTCATGTTGCCGGGCACCAACCGCGCCGCGGATCGATTCGCCCGGGCCTCCTTCTATGTCAACGCTATTCCCAAGGACGAGAGCCCGCAGGTCTCCCTGGCCAGCGTGTTCAGCGTAATCAGAAACGTCTCTGTGCCTTACGGCATCTCCACCCCGGGTGAACCGAATATCTCCTCCACTCGCTGGCGCACTGTAGTGGACCATCAACGCAAGCTGTACTTTTTCGAGTCGGCACTGACCCCCAATACCTTTTGGGTCGACCTGAAGAAGATCGACTTCGCAAGCACTACGGGCCAGGTGAAGAAGCTCGACTTGGGCAAGGACCAATCCACCACCTATTCCGGCGAAGTCTCCGGCGACTTCAAGGTCACCCCCGCCTTCAAGTTTCAAGGTGCCTGAGCGGTTTCTACGCTGCCGAGGCAATGTGCCCCGAGCGCCCGAGGCCACAAGGCCCGGGAGCTCGGGGTATCGCGAGGGGGCTACGGGACCAGGGTCAGTGGCGGCTGCAGGGTGATATCCAGCGTGGCCAGTGTGCAATTGCCAGTGAGGGCCTGGTTGAAGGCACTCAACTTTTGAAGGGGACCGTTCCAGGTCACGAATATGTCATTGGCCCCGCAATTGCTGGCAGGTACGAAATTGGAGACGACAAAGCTGACGCCCTCCAGCTTCAAGGAAAATACGTTTTCCGGTTTCAAGATCCAGGGCAGATTCTTTGCCTCCAGGGACTTGCAGATTCCGCCACCGCTGATGAACACACTGTGGATCTTGGCTTCATCCTGAGTGTTGATCGAACCGCTCAGGCTGATGCCACAGGTGACCTGTGCCTGAAACGACGACGGCAGTTTTATCGAGAGGGTGCCATTGTTGCCGTAGAACGGGCCCTGGGGTGAAAAGTGTGGTGCAGCGGCCACCAGGGTCGTGGAGCACAACCCTATGACAAGCGCACTTGCGATCATCAGGCTATTCAAGCTTTTCATTGTTGTTCCTCACGCATAGGGCGAAGTGTTTCGCCGGGGTAATGGCCATGATCGAGAGGTCATGAAAACGGCAGGACGTCCCTTTCCAGCCAAGCTTCAGGTCGGTTGCATTTCACGGGAGCGGCCAAGGCGCCAAGGAAAGTCCTCCGCCCTGGGCGAAATTCAAAAACAGCATTGAAATATTTTTTTGAATCAAATAGCTGGCAATCTCCGATCGGTCAAGGCTCCCCATCGGCCTTCAACCCTGTGGCAAGCCTGCCGGGGGGCCTGTTAGGCTAACCCGCCCACCGCGTCGCCGCGGTCTCTACAGCCCTTCGCGGAACCGCACCATGTCCTCCACCGCCCAATTCTGGCGCGACCCGAACCTGCCCTACGTCGAAAGCCGCCGGGCCTGTGACAGCCGCGCCAACTACAAGGCCCACAGCCATCCGACGGTGTCCATCGGTGCCGTGGACCGGGGTGTCAGTGTGTTCAGCGGCGGCGCCCAGGGCCCGACCCGGATCCAGGCTGGCAGCGTGGTATTTGTCCCGGCCGATTGCGCCCATGCCTGCAATCCCCTGCAAGGCAGCGCCTGGAGCTACCAGATGCTGCACCTGGACCCGCGCTGGGTGGACGCTGTGCGCGAAGAAGCGCAGCAGCATGGGGCGGCGCTTTCCCAGGTCGTGCTGAGCCACGACAGTGGCCTCTACCAGGCTTTTTGCCGGCTCAACCAGTTGTTGTTTTCCAGCGCCAGCTGGCAGCACAAGGAGGCCGCGCTGATCGAGTTCATCGGTGGCTTGGCCACCCGGGAGCAACCGGTGATTGCCCTGGCGGCCGATCCGGCCCGGGCCAGCGCAGGTGTGCGCCGGGTCGTGGATTTCCTCCAGTGTGATCCGCAGCAGGCCGGGCCTCTGGAGCACTTGGCGGAACTGGCGGGAATCAGCCGCTACCAGTTGATCCGCGCCTTTCGCGCGGCCACCGGGATGACGCCCCATGCCTACCAGTTGAACCAGCGGATCATCCAGGCCCGCGCTTCGCTGCAGGCCGGGGAAGCGTCGGCAGCCCTGGCCCAGCGCCTGGGCTTTGCTGATCAGGCGCATTTTCAGCGAGTGTTCAAGGCTCATGTCGGCGTAACCCCGGGCCTGTACAAGGCCTGAGGCCGCGCAATTTTCTTCAATACCCCGGCTCTCTCGGCGCCGCAGACTTCCAGGCTTTCACGTCACTGGAAGGCTCTACCCATGATTCAACAGTTCCTGCTGGTCGCCGCCGCGCACTTTCTCGCCCTGCTCTCCCCCGGCCCGGATTTCTTCCTGGTAGCACGCATGTCCATGGCCGCGGGGTGGCGATCGGCCACCGGCGCCTGCCTGGGCATCGCCCTGGCCAATGGTGCCTTTATCGTCCTGGCGTTTGCCGGGGTCTCGGTGTTTCGGGCAGGCAGCCCGCTGTTCCTGGCGATCCAGTTGGCCGGGTGCGGCTACCTGCTTTATATGGGCTGGCTGTTTATCCGCCATGCCGGCGCCAGTTCACTGGCCGCGGTGGACGGCAACGACGAAGCCCGGCCGCTGGGCCGGGCCACCTGGTGGCGTGGCCTGGGCATGGGCTTTCTCTCTGGCATCCTCAACCCCAAGAACGCCCTGTTCTATGTCAGCCTGGCGTCCCTGGTGGGGGCCCAGACCAGTGCCGGCTGGAAGCTGGTCTATGGCTTGTGGATGTTCAGCGCCGTGCTGTTGTGGGACGTGCTGGTGGCCCTGGCCATTGGCAACCGCCGGGTGCGCGAGCGCTTTGCCCGGGCCCTGCCCTGGCTGGAACGGGGCACCGGGGTGGTGCTGATCCTGCTGGCGCTGCTGGTGATCGGCGCCACTGTGTGGCGTCACTGATCCACGCCCCGGGCAGTGACTTCCAACTGTCATTACAAATAAACAACAAAGCAATAATCTGCCGAAAGCGCCGCTGCCGATATTGTCGCAACGGTGAACGGGCCTGCCGGGCATTGCCCGGTATCTGCCCCGCCGAAACAGTGCAAGGAGGACCTGCCATGCAACAACAGCCACGCCTGGGGTGCGGTGTCGCGATTGTCCGGGACGGCCAGCTGCTGCTGGTCAAGCGCCTTCGCGACCCGGAAGCCGGTTGCTGGGGCCTCCCCGGAGGCAAGGTCGACTGGCTGGAACCGGTGGAACAGGCCATGCGCCGGGAAATCCACGAAGAACTGGGGCTGACCCTTCAAGGCGTGAGCCTGTTGTGCGTGGTCGACCAGATCGACCCGCTGCGCCAGGAGCACTGGGTATCACCGGTGTACCTGGCCTCGGCCCCGGCCATGCCGGCGCGCAATTGCGAGCCGCACAAGCACAGCGATGTGGCCTGGTTCGAGCTCGACCGCCTGCCCCAACCCCTGACCCAGGCCACCCGCAGCGCCGTGCGCGCCCTGGTGCAGATGGCCGCCCTGGAAAGCTGAGCAGCCACGCCCCGGCCCTTCCCGGCCTGCGACCGATGGCCGCAGGCATTGGTCTAATTAGCCCGCCGCCGCTTTCGTCTGTTTGTTACCATGCGCGGGTTTTTGCCTGTCTGGCTGTTCAAAGGGCGTTATTTCATGAGTGTTCTGCTGACTCGCCGCACCCTGCTCACCAGCGCCGGAGTGCTCGGCCTGGGCCTGCTCGCCGGTTGCGACAACAGTCCCCGACTGTCCTTCAAATACGGCAAGGACCTGAGTAATCAGATTCTTGGCCGCACCTTCAAACTCACCGATTCCCAGGGCGAAACCAAGTCGCTGTCCAGCTACCGCGGCCTGATGCCGATGATTTTCTTCGGCTTCACCCAGTGCCCGGCCGTGTGCCCCACCACCCTGGCCCGCGCGGCCCAGGCCAAGAAGCTGATGGGTCGTGATGGCGACCGCCTGCAAGTGGTGTTCATCACCCTGGACCCGGAGCGCGACACCCCCGAAGTGCTGGACGCCTACGTCAAGTCCTTCGACCCCAGCTTCGAGGCGCTGTACGGCACCCTGGAGCAGACCGCTGCCACCGCCAAGGAATTCGGCGTGTTCTACGAAAAGATCCCCAGCGGCTCGACCTACACCCTGTCCCACACCGCCACCAGTTTCGTCTTCGACTCCCGGGGCACCTTGCGCCTGGGGCTTTCCCAGTCCCTTACCGCCCAAGAGTGCGCGGAAGACCTGCTCACCGTCATGGAGGTTTGTTAATGCATTCCGTACAGCGCCCATCCCGTCTCAAAGCTGCCCTGCTGCTGGTTTCCTTGCTGGGCCTGGGCGGCACCGCCAGCGCCGCGACCCAAGTGGACAACGCCTGGGTCCGCGCCACCGTAGCCGGCCAGCACGCCAGCGGCGCCTTCATGGACCTCACCGCCAGCAGCGACAGCAAGCTGGTTGAGGTGCAATCGCCAGTGGCCAAGAACGTGCAGATCCACCAGTCGAGCATGCACAACGACGTGATGAGCATGCAGCAAGTGGACGCCGTGGCCCTGCCGGCCGGGCAGAAAGTCAGCCTGGACACCCACGGCTACCACGTGATGCTCATGGAGCTCACCGGCCAGATCAAGGCCGGCGACATAGTGCCCCTGACCCTGACCGTGGAAAACGCCAAGGGCGAGAAGGAAACCATCAAGGTCGAAGCCCAAGCCCGAGCGCTGAATGCGCCGGACCACAGCATGATGAAACACTGAAAACAAGTAGCGCAAATGGCCCCAGGGCCAGCTGAAAAAGCCGCGTTCTCGTAGGACGCGGCTTTTTTTTGTCCGAGGCAAACGTCCCGACCTGGAAAACCCGACAGTCGCCAATCTCTTGAATGCTTGGCCGACTATTTCCCGCAACCGACTCATGTGCGAATCTACGCGCCATTTTTTACTAATGGCACATAGCTATTTTTTGCCAGTGCGCTGGCCTGCTAGCCAGGGTTCAAAGCAAGAGCTGAAAAACAATTATCAGGGATTCGATATGTCGCCAGACCGCACTGTGATCCATGTGCTTTTTTTCGTCGGAAAATCGGGACAGCCCACCGTATTGCCATTAACCGATGCTTATGAGGTGGTGGTCTATCCCTCCGAGGGACCGCCTGACATCCCCCCTTTCACTCTGGAAATAGCCCCTTCATCGCGCACCTCCAGCCGACAGCAGTTAGACGTAGCCTCGTTCACTACCCTTTACGGCGAGAATGGCAGTGGCAAGACCGAGATGTTGCTGGGGGTGTGCGAAGGACTGGCTGATTGGGAGTCTAAATCCAAAGTCAGCATTCTTTGGGAAACGGAACAGGGGCTGTACCTATCGAAAGGTCTTTCGCTTAACAAGACCAGGCTGCTCTCCAGCCTGCAGATCACTCAAGACAAGTTTTGCGTACCGCCCGAATTTTCGGCAGTTTTCTACTCGACCTCTCCGTTTGAAAAGGTCAGACGCGCACTCTTGCGTCGTAGAAAAGTAAAAGATGTCAGCCCAAGGTTTGGTCTGGTCGTGGAGTCGGAGATGGTTGCGGCATTTAATGCCTATCCCTTTCTCAAGGACAAAGCCACCTTCGTCTCCGAGGCGACGGCGGAAATAAAACTCAAGCCGGCTTCATTGGTTGACTTGGTGAAGTCATATTCCGCGGACGGAGCCAGAACCTACAAGGCCCTGGAGCCGGAAATGAAGACCCGGCTTCATGAGATCGACAGGCGCTCATCAGTACAGACGAGGTTTATCTGCTCCTTTGCCGTCCTGGAATGCCTGGACAGAGTAACTGATGAACAGCTTCATCTGTTGATTGATACGTTGCTGGCAATGATCAAAGTTCACGGCCCGTGGCTCAACGACTTGCTGTTGGTTGACTTCCCTCAACTGCTTCTGCTGGCAGGAAACGATTTCTTGGCCGAGCAATTGCTCAAGGCCCGCAACGCGCTGGATGTAGTCCGTCCCTTGTTCAAAAACGTCAATACTTGGAGGCGACTGGCCTCTTTGGCCTATTTGGATGAGCAAGCCGGTCACCAGATCCGTCAACATGAAGGTGTGTTTTCCGAAGTGGCTGCACTCGGTTTGCTCAAGTTCTCCTTCAAGCAACTGAGCTCCGGCCAGGCCAGCATGATGTCGCTGTACTGCTCCACCGCCCGGGCCTTCGGCGAGTTCGAGCGCGAGTCGCAGGATAGGTTGATGCTGCTGTGCATCGATGAAGGCGAGATGTTCATGCACCCCAAGTGGCAACGCATGTACATCGACAGCCTGCTGAAATTCATCGGGCAATTCGGTTCCCTGGCGAAAAGAACCCACGTGTTCATTTCCACCCATTCACTGATCGTCGCCGCCGATACACCCGCCGGCCGCCTGTTCGACCTGGACAACCAGCAACTGACCAATGCCTTCGGCTACACCCCCAAGCAAACCTTGAACTCGGTATTCGCGGTGGGAGATTTCACGGGCGAGTTCAACCTGAACCTGCTGACCAAACTCTCAGATGTGTTGAACCGCAAGGATCAAGACTTGGAAAGCATCAGGCACGCCTGGCAGATCGCCGACACACTGGCCAACGATGAGCTCAGGCACCATGTACAACAACAGTTGAGCGTGCTGATCGGAGGCCCGCATGCTCAAGCTTAAGGTGGATCCGACCGCTAAACAGCGGCACCTGCAAACCTTGGGCGAGCGTTTTGACAAGGCCATGAGTGCCTGGAAGTCACCCTTCGCCGGTTATCCTCCCTTCACATCAGACTTGAAGAAGGTGTTGCAGAGCGAGCGCGATTTCATACTTGTCGGCGATGTCAGCCGGCTACACGGGGTGATCCAACAGGTCAAACACCAAGCCGGGCCCCTTGATCATTACTTGCGAAATCGACCCAGCGCAAAGTCCGGCGCTCGGCAGGCCGATATGGAGAAGTTGATCACCAAGCTGGGCGAAATCTTCGACTACAGCAATTTCATCTACAAGGGCGTCGGCTGGAACGCCTACAAGCTGGTAGGCAGTTATGCACTGCGCATCTGCCCTTACTGCCACCTGCACCATGTGAATTACCACGGCCAGAGTGTCGGCACCCCCAGGAAACTGGAAATGCGGCCGCCTCTTGATCACTTCTTGCCCAAGTCGATCTACCCCTATCTGGCGGTGTCGCTGTACAACCTGGTGCCCTCTTGTCACCCGTGCAACTCCTCGATCAAGGGGGATGACGACCCCGCCCATACAATCCCCCATCCTTTTGACCCCGCCGCCCCCCTGGACATGAGTTTTACCCTCAAGGGGTCGGCGCTTGGGATCTCTGGAATCACCGAGGAAGAACTTGAGCTGACCGTCACTGGTAACGGGGCCTGGGGCGAGTTCACCACATTCTTCCACCTGCAGGAGCGCTACCAGTGGTACGCCCCGGAGGTGACCGACATGCTCAAGCGCAAGCAGTTTCGGGATGAGAGCGATGCGGTGGTTCAGTCGTTGATACGTGCGGATTTCATCCTTGGGTTTGCCCCGCACGACTTCGAAAAACGTGCCCTGGGCATCTGCCTGCGGGACATCGCCAAAAACCTGAAGGTGCTCTGAGCCTCAATCTATCGCCCGCGCCAGCCAAACGGTGAACCCGCAGCAGTCCGGGTCTTCGCTGATGTGCTGCACCACCTCGAAACCATGGGTGTCGAGCAAGGTGCAGTATTCCCCCGGGGAGAGGCTGGCGTGGTACAGGTCTTGGCCCTCGAATTTGCCGATGGCCTCCCCTGCCTCGGGGCCGCTGGTGAACATCAGGGCACAGCCCGGGCCGGCGTGGCGTTCGAAAACGGCGAACATGGCGCGCTGATCGTCCGGGCTCAGGTGAAACAGGCTGTTCCAGGCGAGGATGCCGGCAAAATCCTGGTCCAGGGCGAGGCTGCGCATGTCAGCGTGGATCCATTGCTGCCCGGCAAAGCGCTGGCGGCAATGGTCCAGCAAGGTGGCAGAGCTGTCGACGCCGGTGACTGCACATTGGTGTTCGATCAGGTTGCGCGCAATCGGCTCGCCACCTCCGCAACCCAGGTCCAGCACCTGGCCGCCCTGCCCCATGACCCGGCGAAAGCGCTCCAGCCATGCCTGCTCTCCCTCGAAGGCCTCGGGGTTGGCCCTGCGACGCTGGTCCCAGGCCCGAGCATGACGCTGGTACAGATCGACGATATGACGGGCGGACTCGTGCATCCACAGGTTTCCGTGTGCGTGTGTGGCCGCAAATTACAGCACAACGGCGCTTGGGCCGGGCGTCAAACCGTTCAACTGCGCCCTGCCAGCTCCAGCAACTGCCCGCGCAGCCAGCGGTTGGCCGACTCGTTCTGCACTTGCTTGCTCCAGTACAGGTTGAGGCAGACCTCGGGCAGGGTCAGGGGCATGTCGAGAATCCGGTTGCCCAGCCCGGCGTTGATCAACTGCGCATTGTTGCGGGTCAGGGTCAGCAGGCCATCGCCCTGGGCCACCAGTTGCGCGGCGGTGAGAAAGTGCTGGCAGTGCTGGCGGATGCGCCGTACCACCCCCAGGTGCCCCAGTGCCAGGTCTTCGACGCAGATGCCTCGGCGCCTGGAGGTCACCGCCACATGCTCGGCCGCCAGGTAGCGTTCCACCGTCAGTTCGCCGCTGAAGCCGGGGCCGGCCATCACGCAGAAGGAGTCCTGCAGCAGCAGTTGCTGTTGCAGTTGCGGGTCGGTGAGCCGCGACAGTTCGATGGCCAGGTCAATGCGCCCGGCAATCATCTCCAGCTTCAGGTCGGCCCAGTGCACGCTGGTGCTGCGCACTTCAAGGTGCGGGGCAACACGGTTCAGGTGCGCCAGGATCAAGGGCAGGATCACCGGCTCCAGTTGCTCCGGCATGTTCAGGGTGAAACGCCGGCGGTCCCGCAACGGGTCGAAGGCCTGGGCCGGGTTGAGGCTGCGGCGCAGACCGCTGAGGGCGTCCTGGATCCCCGGGGCCAGTTGCTTGGCCAGCGGCGTGGGGGCCACGCCATAGCCTTCGCGGACGAACAGCGGGTCGTCCAGCTGGGCGCGCAGGCGCGCCAGGGCGTGGCTGATGGCCGACTGGCTGAGGTGCAGCACCGAGGCGGCGCGGGTCAGGTTGCGCTCCTGGTACACCACCTCGAAGACCCGGAACAGGTTCAGGTCCAGGCGGCTCAGCCCTGACCATTCATGCGGTGAGTTCATGGTTGTGCCCTCGCAGTCTCGACCCGCAGCAGGCTAGCAGCGGGCCGGCGCCGGCAGAACCATGTAGCGCATTCATGAATCTCGATGAATAACCGTCGGTTCTGTGGTGCCCCGGGCGCTGCCTAAGATGGCCGTGCCGATAACAACAATTCAGGAGGCACCATGGACCTTGCGGCCTATCAGCAGCACCTTCACGCCCTGCAGCAGGCCGCCTGGCCCGAAGGCGCGCCGCGTACCCCGCAGTACCCCCTGGGCCAGCAGCCCCTTACCGAATACCTGCGGGCCTGGGCGCAGTCGCAAGCCAGTGCCGTGGCCCTGGACTTCTATGGCTATCAGTTGAGCTTTGCCGAGCTGGACCGGCTGTCCGACCGGTGCGCCGCCTTGCTCGGCGAGCTGGGAATCGGCCCCGGGGACCGGGTGGCGGTGTACCTGCCCAACTGCCCGCAATTGCATATCGGCTTCTGGGGCATTCTCAAGTGCGGCGCCGTGTACGCGCCGGTCAGCCCCCTGGCGCGCACCCTGGAGCTGGAGTATCAGCTCAAGGACAGCGGCGCCCGGGTGATCCTGTGCTTCGACCAACTGCTGGATGTGGTGCAGGCGGTCAGCGACGCCTGCGAGTTGAGCGCGATCCTGGCCACCAGCCTCAGCGAGTTGTGCCCGGCCACCCCGAGCATTCCCCTGCCGGACCTGCTGCGGGCGCCCAAGCGCCTGGCCCCGGGGGTGACCGACTTTTTCCCCGCCCTGGAGGCCTGTCGCGCCGCCACCCCGGCCCACCGTCCTGCCCTGGGCGATATGGCCGCACTGAACTACACCGGTGGCACCACCGGCATGCCCAAGGGCTGCATTCATAGCCACGGCGACATGCTCTACACCTGCGCCAGCTTCGTGCCGGTGGCCTTGGGCCTGAGGCAGGACAGCGTGCTGCTCAATTTCCTTCCCGAGTTCTGGATCGCCGGGGAAAACGCCGGCCTGCTGTTTCCCATCTACGCCGGCTGCCGCCTGGTGCTGCTGGCGCGCTGGGACGCCCTGGGTTTCATGGCGGCGGTGGCGCACTACCGGGTCAGCCATTGCGGGCTGCTGGTGGACAGCGCCGCCGAAGTGCTGGAGCACCCAAGCGTCGCCGACTACGACCTGAGCTCCCTGAAGGCCACCGGCTGCATCTCCTTCGTCAAGAAGCTCACCCCCGACTATCGCCAGCGCTGGCGCGCGCAAACCGGCTGCACCCTGTTCGAGTTCAGCTTCGGCATGACCGAAACCCACACCTGCGACACCTTTACCGCCGGCCTGCAGACCGACGACTTCGACCTCAAAAGCGCGCCAACCTTCGTCGGCCTGCCGGTGCCGGGCACCGAGTTCAAGGTCTGCGACTTCGACAGCGGCGCCCTGCTGCCCCTGGGCTCCGAGGGCGAGTTGTGCGTGCGCAGCCCTTCCCTGCTGCAGGGTTACTGGCAGCGCCCGGAGGCGTCCGCGGCGGCCCTGCGCGACGGCTGGCTGCACACCGGTGACCTGGGGCAGATCACCGGACAAGGGTTTATCCGCTACCTGGGCCGGCGCAAGGAAATGCTCAAGGTCAATGGCATGAGCGTGTTTCCCAGCGAGCTGGAGGCGCTGTTCGGCCAGCACCCGCAGGTGCTGGCCAGCGCAGTGATCGGCCGCGCCGATGAACGTCGGGGCCAGCAGCCGGTGGCCTTCGTTGTGCTCAAGCCCGATGCGCCCCAGGACCCGCATGCCCTGGCAGCCTGGTGCCAGGAGGTGATGGCCGCCTACAAGGTGCCGCAGATCCGCCTGGTGGCCAGCCTGCCCATGACCGCCACCGGCAAGGTCAAGAAGAACGAGCTGGAACAACAGCTCTGAGCCCTTCCTTTTCAGCATTGCGAGAATTGCCATGTTCCAGAGTCTGTTGATCGCCAATCGCGGCGAGATCGCCATCCGTATCGCCCGGGCCTGCGCCGACCTGGGCGTTCGCAGCGTCGCGGTATTCGCCGAGGACGACGCCGCCAGCCTGCACACGCGCAAGGCCGATCTGGCCCTGCCCCTCAAGGGCCGCGGGGTGGCGGCCTACCTCGACCGCCAGCAACTGATCGCCCTGGCCCTGCAACAGGGCTGCCAGGCGATTCACCCGGGCTACGGCTTTCTCGCGGAAAACCCCGACTTTGCCCGGGGCTGCCTGGAAGCCGGGCTGACCCTGATCGGCCCCGGCCCCGATGTGCTGCAACTGTTTGGCGACAAGGCCGCGGCCCGTGCCCTGGCCGAAGATTGTGGGGTGCCCTTGCTGGAGGGCATCAACCGAGCAGTCAGCCTGGAACAGGCCGCAGCCTTTCTCGAACGCCATGGCGCGGTGATGCTCAAGGCCCTGGCCGGTGGCGGTGGCCGGGGCATGCGCGCGGTCACCGAGGCCGGGCAACTGCAGCAGGCGTTCATCCGTTGCCAGTCCGAAGCCCAGGCGGCCTTCGGCAATGGCGCGCTGTATGTCGAACAACTGCTGCAGCGGGCGCGGCACATCGAGATCCAGGTGCTGGGAGACGGCAGCGGCGCGGTCAGCCACTTGTGGGAGCGCGATTGCAGCCTGCAGCGCCGGCACCAGAAGCTGGTGGAAGTCGCCCCCAGCCCGGACCTTGCCCCGCAGTTGCGCCAGCAGTTGATCGACGCCGCCCTGGCCCTGGCCGCGCGAGTGCGTTACCAGGGCATTGGCACCTTCGAATTCCTTCTCGACCAGGAACACCCGGGGCGCTTCTATTTCATGGAAGCCAACCCAAGGATCCAGGTGGAGCACACGGTGACCGAGGCCATCACCGGCGTCGACCTGCTGCACACCCAACTGCGCCTTGGCGCGGGCGCCTCCCTGGCCAGCCTGGGCCTGAGCCGGCCACCAGAGCCCCAAGGCTTTGCCGTGCAGGCGCGGATCAACCTGGAACAGCCCCTGGCCGATGGCGGCATGGGGCCGGTGGCCGGCACCCTCAGCGCCTATGAAGCCCCCAGCGGGCCCGGGCTGCGGGTCGACGGCTACGGCTATGCCGGTTACCCGGTGAACCCCGGCTATGACTCGCTGCTGGCCAAGCTGATCGCCCAGGGTACGGATTTTCCCGCGGCCCTGGGCCGGGCCTATCGTGGGCTTTGCGAGTTTCGCCTGGAGGGCGTGCCGAGCAACCTGGGGCTGTTGTTGAACCTGTTGCGCCAGCCGGCGGTGCTGGACTATCAGGTGAACACCAGGTTCGTCGAAGCCCATTGGGCCCAGTTGCTGCAAGATTGCGCCGGGCAACACCGGCCGATGTTCTTTGCCCGGCAGGCCGCCACTGCGCAGAGCACTCGCAGCGATGTCCAGGCGCCCCCGGGCACGGCGGCGCTGAACGCCCCGAGCACCGGGGTGCTGGTGAGCCTGGAAGTGGCCGTGGGTGATGAGTTGCGGATTGGCCAGCGGGTTGCGGTGCTGGAAGCGATGAAGATGGAGTTCGAGGTCAAGGCGCAGAGCAGCGGTATCGTCCGGGCCTTGGCCGTCCAGGTTGGCGAAGCACTGGGCGAAGGCCAGCCCCTGCTGTTTCTGGAGCCGGCGGAGTTTGCCGACCAGGGCCAGCACAGCGAAGAGCAACTGGACCTGGCACTGATTCGCGCCGACCTGGCCGAAGTCCGCGAACGCCATGCCTTGCTGGAGGATGCCCAGCGTCCGGAGGCGCTGGCCAAGCGTCGCCGCAACGGCCAGCGCACTGCCCGGGAGAACCTCGAGCACCTGCTGGACCCGGGCAGTTTCATGGAGTACGGCGCCATGGCCCTGGCCGCCCAAAGGCGTCGGCGCAGCGTCGAGGAGTTGCAGGCCCTGAGCCCGGCGGATGGGCTGGTGGGAGGCATAGGTACGGTGAATGCCGGGCTGTTCGACGGCCAGGACGCCCGTTGCCTGGCCCTGGCCTACGACTACACGGTGTTCGCCGGCACCCAGGGGGTGATGAACCACAAGAAGACCGACCGCCTGCTGAGCCTGGCCCAGGAATGGCGGCTGCCGGTGGTGCTGTTTGCCGAAGGCGGCGGTGGCCGGCCCGGCGACAGCGACTTTGTCGGAGTCGCCGGCCTGGATTGCCATACCTTCGCCGCCATGGCCCGGCTGTCCGGCTGGGTGCCCACGGTGGGCATCGCCTCGGGGCGCTGCTTTGCCGGCAATGCCGCCCTGCTCGGCTGCTGCAACCTGATCATCGCCACCCGGAACGCCAGCATCGGCATGGCCGGCCCGGCGATGATCGAAGGCGGCGGCCTGGGCAGCTTCACCCCGGAACAGGTGGGCCCGGTGTCGGTACAAGGCCCCAACGGAGTGATCGACGTGCTGGTGGCCGACGAAGCCGAGGCCGTGCAGGTGGCCAAGCAGTACCTGAGCTATTTCCAGGGGCCGCTCAAGGACTGGCACTGCGCCGACCAGCGTGAGCTGCGGCATTTGATTCCGGAAAACCGCCTGCGGGTCTACGACATCCGCCGGGTCATCGAGACCCTGGCCGACCGCGACAGCGTGCTGGAGTTGCGCCGGCAATTCGCCCCGGGGCTGATTACCGCGCTGATCCGCGTCGAAGGCCGGGCCTTTGGCCTGCTGGCCAACAATCCGGCGGTGCTGGGCGGCGCCATCGACGCCGCGGCCGGGGACAAGGCCGCACGTTTCATGCGCCTGTGCGAAGCCTTCGGCCTGCCGCTGGTGTCCCTGTGCGACACCCCGGGGTTCATGGTAGGGCCGGAATCGGAGCAGCAGGCCACGGTGCGCCATGTGTCACGGATGTTTGTCAGTGCCGCCAGCCTCACGGTGCCGTTCTTCACCCTGGTGCTGCGCAAGGGCTATGGCCTGGGCGCGCAGGCCATGGCGGCGGGCAGTTTTCACAGCCCGTTGTTCACCGTCGCCTGGCCCAGCGCCGAATTCGGCGCCATGGGCCTGGAAGGTGCGGTGCGCCTGGGCTTCTCCAAGGAACTGGCGGCCCAGCCCGACCCGCAGTCGCAACAGGCGCTGTTCGACAAGCTGGTGGCCAAGGCCTACGCCCGGGGCAAGGCGCTGAACATGGCCAGCTACCTGGAGATCGACGCGGTGATCGACCCCCTGGAAAGCCGAGCGTGGCTGCTGCGTGGCCTGCAGGCCGCACCGCGCCCGGTGCCCTGGGCCGAGCGCGCGCAGGGTTTTGTCGATACCTGGTAGCCCTGCCCCTCCATCGTAGGAGCGGGCCGCTGCTCAGGCGTTGGCATCCCAGGCGACAGGGGCTTGTTCGAGGAACTGGCACAGTTCGGCCAGCAGGGTGCTGCTGGCGTGGCTGCTGGGCCGGCTGGCGACAAACCTCAGGGCCGGCATGATTTCCTGCACGCCGTCGTAGTGCCATTGCCCCGAGGTGCGTTCGGCTTCCTGCAGGGCCCGGGCGAAGATCGCCAGGTCGCGCCGGGGCCGGGCAATGCCGCTGATGCGCTCGACCCAGCTCTCGTAGCGCTGGCGAATCTCCACCCGCCCCTGACGGACTATGGCCAGTACCCCGCAACGGCTGCGGTTGTGCACCGCCACCGGCGACAGGCCGCAATATTCGCCCAAACCGTCCCAGCCCTGCTCGGGCAGGACAAACACCGCCAGATCAATGGCCGGGTACTCCTCGATCACCGTGCCCGGATCGGCCAGCAGCGCCTCGCTGCGTTGCAGCGCGAGCATGGCCGGAGTGTACAGGGGCGCATAGCGCCGGGTGTTGTCGAGTACATCGGCCATCTGCGGCAGCAGCGCGGCGAAGCGTGTCAGCAATTGCCGGTCGTTGCTGGCCTGTGGGTCGACGCGCACCCGGGCCGCCAGGGCATGCAGGGCAAAGGCGCAGTGCAGGGCCTGGGCCGAAGTGCCCCGGGAGAAATCACCGAGGCGGGCAATGTCGATCAGCAACTGGCGGTGCCCCAGGGCATGCTCCGGCGTCAGGAAGGCATACACCGAGGCCAGCCCGTCGAGGTCGAAATGATCGCTGGTGATCACCTGCGCCCGGTCCACCGTCAACCCCTGCTGGAGAAAGCCAAGGGCACTGGTGGTGGAGAGATTGGCCTTGTGCTCGACAGGCGTCTTGTTCGCCGGCCAATGGGACAGGGTCAACAGGGTCGCCGGGGTATCGATGGAATCCAGGGAGATGTTCTCGCGGTGTGTGCTCTGGCCAAGGGGCAGGAAGCCATAGCGGCTTTGCCGGCCCAGGCGCAGGGCTGGCAAATCCAGCTCCAGGGGCGGGGCCGGCGTTGCCACCGGCCCTGGGGGCGCCGCCGGCGCAGGCGCGGTTGCACGGGTCAATTCGCCCTGCCCGCCCAGGCGATAGCCGAGCTGGCAGATATTCTCCCGGCGCAGGTCCCAGGGGTTGCCGTTGCGCACCGCGCAGCCGGGCCCGCCGACAACGCTGAGCAAGTCAGTGAAGCGGTTGTCGGCAATGCCGATCACCCTTCCTCCCAACTGCCTGAGCTGCAGGTGGTGCAAGTGCGGGGCCAGCCCCGGATCGAGGATCAAGGCCGGTTGCGGCGCATCAGTGGCAAGGCTGTTCATCGTGGTTTCCTTACAGGTCAATGACGCCAGGCGCACGCCCGACAGGGTTCAGGCTTGGGCCAGGTGCGGTGAACCGTTGCGCCGTACCTGGCGCACCGAGACAAACAGCAGCGCCGACAGCCCGGCGTACAGGCCGAACAGCCAGGCCGCAGCCTGGGCCGCGCCAGCAGTCCCGCCCGTGGAGGTCAGGCCTGCCAGGTTGACGATCATTCCCGCCAGCGCCGCCCCCAGGGCAGTGGCCACCAGTTGCACCGTGGTAATCGAGGCGCCGGCCAGTTCCTTCTGATCCTGCGGGGCCTGTTCCAGAACCCGGGACAGCAGGTGCGGCCAGGCCAGGCCGATACCGACGCCCACCAGCAGCATGGCCAGGCACACCGCCCCCAGGCTCAGGGCCGGGGTGGCGGTGGCAGGCATGAACAGGCAGGCCAGGAGCAGCCCGGCCACCACCAGGAACGGTCCGATGGCAATCGCCCGGGCCGCGCCCCGCGGGCCAAGGCCTGAGCTGAAGATCGCCCCCAGGGTCCAGCCGGCGGCCATCAGTGCGGCGATATAACCTGCCAGCAACGGCGTCTGCTGATGCAGCACCTGCAGAAACAACGGTACGAAGACCTCGCTGGTCATGCCCACCACCAGCAGGGCCATGGAAATGTACAGCGCCAGCAAGGCACTCCCGGCCTTCAGGCTATTGCGCGGCAACAAGCGCGCGCCGTCGCGGTTCTCCAGAGCGAATACCGGCACCAGCAGAACCAGCCCGGCTCCCAGCCCCAGGGCGTTGTACAGCGGCGATGGGGTGATGCTGCCGATGGAAATGGCCAGTACCACGGCGGTCAGCAACAGCAGTTGCAGGGCGGGAATCGGGCTACGGGGCGCGCTTTCCCGACTCTTGCCCGGCAACAGTGCAACGGCCAGCAGCATGAACAGCAAGGTGCAGGGCAGCAGCACCCAGAACGCCGCGCGCCAGGCCCCATGTTCGGCGAAAATTCCGCCGACCGCCGGGCCGATCAGGGTCGCTGCGCCCCACATGGCGGAAATCAACGCCATCGCCCGGGGCCACAGCGGCTCGTCGAACACCAGGCGGATCATGGCGTAGGGCAACGCGAACAGCAGGCCGCCCCCCAGCCCCTGGACGCTGCGCCCGAGGATCAGCCCGCCCATGTCCGCCGCCAGGGCGCACAGGCTGCAACCGAGCATGAACACCAGGCCCGCCAGGCCGTACGCGGCTTTGGGCCCCAGGAGCGCCAGGGCCCGGGTGGAGAGCACCGAGCCGATGATCGAGGCCACCACGAACAAGGTGGTGTTCCAGGCGTAGTAGTCCAGGCCGCCAATGTCCTTGACCACCGAGGGCAACAGGGTGGTTACCAGGTAGACGTTGATTGCATGCAGGGCCACGCCACCAGCCAGGGCCGCAGAACGCAGCCCGTTCTTGCCCAGTAACAGTGCCGACCATCCGCTTGTCGATGCCATGCCGTTCTCCATATGTGTTGTTCGCTGTTGGGCGAATGTAATACACAAGCAGATACTTTGATAATTGTTTTTTCCAGCCGTTCCGGCAATTCCCCCCAGCAGCAGGCATTGGATCGACAAGCTGCGAGCCCCTGCGCCCGAGCCTGTTATGCTTGCGTGGTTGCCGGCGTCATGGACGCTCCTGATACCCCACCTGTGCATTGGTTAATGGCCCAGATGTCTTTGATTTCCCCCTCCACCGAGAAGAAAAGCCCCGGGGCTACCGCCGAGCGGATCCTGTTTCTGCTGAAAACCCGCGGCCCGTTGAAAACCGCCGACCTGGCGCCGCTGCTCAAGGTGTCCCAGGAAGCCGCGCGCCAGCAATTGCAGAAGCTGGTGGACAGCGAACTGATCGTCGGCCAACTGATGCCGGCCCAGGGCGCCGGGCGGCCCTCACAGAAATGGGTGCTCACCGAGCTGGCCCAGGCGCGCTTTCCCGACACCCACGCCAACCTGACCCTGCAGTTGATCGATTCGATCCGCGCGGTGTATGGCGCCGACGGCGTGGAGCGCATCGTCAGCGATATGGAGCGGGCCAACAGCGCTGAGTACCTCAGCGTCTGCGCGCCGTTGCCGACCCTGGAGCAGCGGGTCCGGGCCCTGGCGCAGATCCGTGAAGTGGCCGGCTACATGGCCAGTGTCGAAGCCGACGGCGATGCCTGGCTGCTGATCGAGAGCCATTGCCCGATCTGCGTCGCAGCCCAGCAGTGCCAGGGCTTCTGCCGTTCCGAGTTGCAAGTGTTCCAGGCCGCCATCGGCGAGTTGGGCCAGGTGCAGCGCGTGGAACACCTGATTACCGGCGATCGACGCTGCGTCTATCGCATCCGTGCCACCCCAGTGAGTTGATGCCCGTGCCCCTGCCAGTCCTGTCCCGCCTGCTCAAACAGGGCGCGCTGATCCTCGGCGTCGCCACCCTGACCCTGCTGGCCTGGCGGGCTTACGACAGCGAGCGCGGCCCGGCGCTGCAGCCCTGGCACCTGAAGGTGCCCCATGAACTGAGCGTGGAGCAGTTGGACCACGCCGACTGGGGCGCCTGGCTGCAGGCCGAGGACCGGGTATTCACCGAGGTCCGGCAGCAGGTCAGCGAGCGCCTGGACCCCGGGCAGGTACCGCCCTTCAACCGCTACCGCCAGGACAGCCGGGCCTACCCGCCACGCTTTGCCACGAACTGGAACCGTTCCTACCTGTTGCGCCCGGCGGGTACGCCCCGGGGCGTGGTGGTGCTGCTGCACGGCCTGACCGATTCGCCCTACAGCCTGCGGCATGTCGCCCAGCGCTACGTCGAGCACGGCTACCTGGCCATCGGCTTGCGCCTGCCCGGCCATGGCACGGTGCCGGCGGGGCTGACCGATGCCCAGTGGCAGGACTGGCTGGCCGCCACCCGCCTGGCCCTGCGTACCGCCCGGGCCGAAGTGCCGGCGCCGGCTCCGCTGCACCTGGTGGGCTACTCCAACGGCGCCGCACTGGCAGTCAAGTACACCCTGGATGCCTTGAGCGACCCGCAGTTGCCCCAGGCCCAGCGCCTGGTACTGATTTCCCCGATGATCGGCGTCGCCTCGTCCGCCCGTTTTGCCGGGCTGGCCGCCTTGCCTGCGGTGTTCCCGGCCTTCAGCAAGGCGGCGTGGCTCAACCTGCGGCCCGAATACAACCCGTTCAAGTACAACTCGTTTCCAGCCAATGCCGCGCGCCAGTCCTGGCTGCTGACCGACACCCTGCAAAAGCAGCTGCTGGCCCTGGTGGGCGATCCACGACTGGCCCGGTTGCCACCGATCCTCAGCTTCCAGTCGTTGACCGATGCCACCGTCAGCACCCCGGCCCTGGTCAGTGGGCTGTACCGGCAACTGCCGGCCAACGGCAGTGAACTGGTGATCTTCGACCTCAACCGCGAGCGCGATTTCGAAGGGCTGCTGGACCCGGCCAGCGTCACCTCCCTGGCCAGCCTGCTACCGCCCGCGCCACGCAACTACACCACCCGCATCCTCAGCAACGAAGGCACGGGCAGCGCGGCACTGGAAGAAGTGAGCACCCCCGCCCTGAGCCCGGACAGCAGCCGGCGGCCCCTTGGCCTGGCCTACCCGCCGGGGGTGTTTTCCCTGTCCCATGTGGCATTGCCCTTCCCCGTCGATGACGGCCTGTACGGCACCCAGCCCAGCCCCGATGAGGATTTTGGCGTGCACCTGGGCACCATTGCCGCCCGTGGCGAACGGGGTGTGCTGGTGGTGCCCATGGATGAGCTGATGCGCCTGAGCGCGAACCCGTTCTACCCCTACCTGATCCAGCGCATCGAGGCGCAGATAGATAAAGCAACAGTTCATTGATTGATCCCGTGAATGCCCGAGTGGTAGTTTCGCCGCCCCCTACCCTCCTTGATTTCCGAGGGGGCGCAACTGCCGCCATGGCAGGGAAAGCCCATGATCTACATGCTTCAATTTCCGGCCCTGGGCCTGCCAACGCCCAAGCACCGCACCCTGAAAGCCGCCGCTGTGGCCCTGCTGATGCTGGGCGCGGCCGCCAGTGCCCAGGCCGACCAGCAACAGGACTTCTGGTACGTACAGACCAGCGTGTACACCAACCACTGGAGCAACGACCCCGACCACAACAACCACCAGGACCTGATCGGCCTGGAGCGCAACTACGCCGACGGTGAACTGTGGGGCGTGAGCACCTTTCGCAACTCCTTCTCCCAGCGTTCCTACTACGCCTATGTCGGCAAGGCCTGGGAAAATGCCGACTGGCCGGTTTACGCCAAGCTCAGTGGCGGCCTGATCCAGGGCTACAAGGGCGACTACAAGGACAAGATCCCGCTGAACCACTTTGGCGTGGCGCCGGTGCTGATCCCGGCCATCGGCACCCATTACGGCCCGGTGGGCGCAGAGCTGGTGGTGCTGGGGGCCGCGGCGGTGATGGTCAACGTCGGCTACCGCCTCTGAGCACCCGGCCCTCGCACAATCGTACAAGACGCCTCTGCACTCCCCTTCCTAGACTCCCCGCTGAATGACCACCGCGCCGCGGTGGCCCGGCGTTGCCATCGTTGCCAGTCCCGGCACACTTGGAAAGGGATCTTCCAATGCACGGTTTTCAACCCTGGAACCCGCAGTTCTATATCAACCCGCTGTACCTGCCGGCTTCCGGCGATGCCCCGCACCAGGTGTTCAACCCGGACACCCGCGAGCCCATCGGGCTCAACCCCAGTTGTACCAAGGACGATGTGCACACCGCGGTGGCGGCGGCCAACGTTGCCCACACCCTGTGGCGCCTGCTGGATACGGATCAGCGTCAGGCGCTGTTGCTGCAACTGGCGGACAGCATGGCCGCCGACAGCGAACTGAACCGGCAGATCATCCGGCAGATGACTCGGGAACTGGCGCTTTGCGTGGCCGAAGCCCGGGCCGAGCTGGATCACTGCGCAGCCGTGTTCCGCTATTACGGGGCACTGGCCGACAGCGATGTCCCGGCCCCGAGCCCGAGCGGTGCAGCGCAGTGCCGGCTACGGTACGAGCCCTATGGCGTCAGCGTGCATATCCTGCCGTTCACCCTGGGCATTGCCCTGCTGGGGCGCACGTTGGCCGCGGCCCTGGCGGCCGGTAACAGTTGCCTGGTCAAGCCGGCGCAGAACGCCAGCCTGTCCACCCTGGCCTTCATGCAGCACTTCGCTGGCCTGCCGGCGGGGCTGGTCTCGTGCATTCCCGGGGACGCCGCCACCGGGCAATGGCTGCTGCAGTCCAGCGGCACCCATGCCGTAGCCTTCACCGGCAGTGTCGGCGCTGCCAGCGCGGTGGCGGTGACCTGCGCCGAACTGCTCAAGCCCTGTGCGATCGAGAGCACCGGCCGCGGCGCGATGATCGTTGCCCAGGACGCCGACGTCGCGCTCGCCGCCGCCTACGGAGCTCGCGCCGCCTTCAGCCGCGGTGGCCAGAGTTGCCTGTCGATCCAGCATTTTTTCGTCGAGGCGCAGGTTCATGACCAGTTCGTCCGGCACTTCATCGAGCACACCCGCCACCCGGGCCACGACTCCAGCAGCGCTGTGCGGCCGCTGATCAGCCAGGCCGCACGGCACAAAGTCCGGCGGCTGGTGCGTGACGCCCTGGCCAAGGGCGCCGCACTGCTGGCCGGAGAACAGGCACTCGAAAACCCGCTGCCCGGCAGCCTGCAACCGCCGGTGATCCTCACCGAGATCGACGACGACATGGTCATCACCCAGGAAGAGTGCCTGGGCCCGGTGGCGGTCATCCGACGGGTGAGTGACCTTGGCGCAGCCGCGCAACTGGCCAACGATTGCCCGGCAAGCTTTGAGGTGACCCTGTTCAGTAAAGATCCGGCGCACGCGGTGCAGCTGGCCCAACGCTTACTGAGCGCCCGGGTGCGGATCAACCCGCCGCCCGTGCCGAACCACCCCGACAGCGAGCACCACTGGACCCTGTCGCAATTGGCCGGCGACCTGTCTCCCAGGGCCCTGGATGCTTTTCGGCGGCCCAAGCGTCTATTGCTCGGTGCTGCAGCGGCCCCGGCCACGCAGCAGGCGCCGGTGCAAGCCTTTGCCGCAGGGCTGCCCGAGTGATGAGCCAGAGGTTGGAAGAGCACGCGGCGACGGTGCTCCTAGGCTTATTGTTGGTCTTCGCAGCCCAGGCCCTCGCGCTGGCTTTTTTCATCCGCCAGGCTCTTGCCGGTGCGGGCCATCACCCGCCGCTGCAAGGCTCGCAGCTCGGCGCCATCAAGGCGCTTGCAGCTGTTGATTTCCCAGGTATCGCCCGTGTTCAGGCTGACCGAGAACAGGCCCCAGTACTCGGTGGCCCCGGCCTTGGGGTCGTTGTAGCCGAGGCTGAAGTCGTAGTACCCGGGATGGGGCGGCTTGCCGTTTTCGTCCTGCAGGTCGCCGTCGATGAACACCCCGGGGCGCTGCAACTGATAGTCCTGGTGCTTGAGGGCCACCCGCAGGACCTGCTCCGCCTGTTCGCGGGTCAGGCCGCTGTCCTTGATCCGCGCCGGCTGCAGGCTATCGGTGGCGCAGGCCACCAGTGTGGTGCAGGCCAGGAACAGGCCAAGCACCCAGGAAGGACTCTTGAGTTTCAGCACGCCATGCGCCCTCTGACCGCGATGATGATGTCCGCCAGGTAGCGGGCGAAGCCATCCCGGCCGCCGGTCTTGGCGTTGCCGGTGTTGTAGCCGCTGCGTACCAGCGCCTGGGCGAATGCCATGGGGTCACGCTGGCCACGTACTGCCGTGCCAAAGCTCGAAGCAAAGGACTGGGCGGACTTCTGGAAGGAGTCGAACTTGGCCACCTTGATGCTGGCGTTGCCCAGGGGCGCCTCGGCGCCGATCTGCAGGGGGGCCGGTGCGTGCATGGAAAAGTAGTTGTTCAGTTCCCGGGCAATGCGCCCGGTGCCGTACTGGCTTTCCTGGGCGGCCAGGCCCAGCAGGTTTTCCACCGGCAGGTCCAGCTGGTCGGCAATCGGCTGGCACACCGCCTTGTACTTGCTGACAAAGGTCACGGCACTGATGTTGTTGCAGAGTCTGGCGCTCACGTTTGTTCCCTCGGTTGACCGGTCAATTCCATTTACTGCGGTTTTCGCCGCGTGATTATAAAGCAACCCGGGGCCCACGCTGTCGAGTGCGTCACAGCCTCAAGGCAGACGCGTGACCGGCTACCGCGAGAACCTCCGGGCATCACGGGAATTCACCATAAATTTGACGATTTTTTCTTGTTTGCCGCTCTACATTGCGCGCAGTTTTCATTTGCAAATGATTCCTATTGTTCGAGTTGTCCGACGGCTCGATTCTTCCGGCTTGATGCATCCAAAGAAGGATGCTGCTCTTGATCATGGTCACGCGCGGCAATCGCTCCGATACTTCAGCCATGCCGCTGTACACCGTGGCTACCGGCTCCACCTTGAACAAGGAATGAACCATGACTGATTCTGCCAGCCAAGCAGAGGAATACCTGATGATGCAGGCCGCGCACTGGTGCATGCGCCTGCGCGAGGCCGATTGCAGCCTGGCCGAGCGCCGGGCATTCGAGGACTGGCTGCAGAGCGACCCGAGCCATGCCTTCGAGTACGCGAAGATGCTGGAAGCCTGGGACCTCACCGGGCAGTTGTCGCCCACCCTGCCCTCGCTCTGACCCTGCCACGGCCTACAGATCGAAGCGGTCGATGGCCCGGCGCCGTTCGTTGTCATCGCGCAGGTCATAGCTGGCCGTGGTCTGGATGTTGCTGTGGTGAGCCAGTTTCTGCGCCAGCGACAGGTCGTGTTCCTCGATCACCCGGGTGATGAACGAGCGCCGGAAATCATGGGGCATGATCCGCACGCCCACCTGGGCCCCGCGTTGCCGGGCAATGTAGTAGATGGCGTGCTTGGTGATGCGCTCGCGAGTGATGTGCCCGCCCCGGCGGATGCGGTTGAACAGGAACGGGTCGTCTACCAGGCCCGCGGGCAGATGCCGGCGGCGCAGCTCCAGCCAGGCCTGCAGCTTGTCGAAAGCCCAGGTGGGTGCGTACTTGATCAACTGACGATTGCCCTTGGCCAGCACCTGCAGGCTGCGCTCGCTGAAATCCACCTGGGCCAGGTCCAGGTTGACCGACTCGGACTTGCGCATGCCCGAGCCATAGAGCAGCGCAATCAGCGCTGCATCGCGCACGCCCTGGGGGCGCGGGTCGGAAGCGCACACGGCCATCAGTTCATGGATCAGGCCGCGCTTGAGGTTGCGTCCGCGGGCCAGGCGCGTGCCGCTGATGGCCTTGACCGAACGCATCTTCAGCAGGTGGTCCTGGCTGATCAGGCTGGCCCGCCACGCCTCGTTCATCACCCCGCGCAGGGCATTGACGTACAGCGATGAGGTATTGGGCGCATAGCCGTCTTCGCGCAAGGTGGCCACCAGGGCCGTGACATGCTCGGGTTGCAGCAGGTGCCAGGGGATTTCCTCCAGGTTCTGCTCGGCGTAGCCCAGGCGGTCGGCGGCGTCCTGCAGCACATAACGCAGGGTCGACTGGCTGGAGGGGGCCAGGCGCTTCAGGTACAGGCTCAAGGGGTTGGGCGCGTCAAGGCCGGCGGCGCGGTCATGGCCCGGCGGGTTCATGGATGCTCCGCTGGGCAAGGTTGTACCGGGTAGCACCTTGGCGAGGTGAAAAAAACACTCCCGCAGGCCCCTTCAATGCCCATTGAAAACTGGTTACAAAAGCCGCCAGGCCTGCGCACTTCGATAACTTTGGAAACAAACTGAACACTAGCTGTCTGGCTCGCAGAAAAACGGACTTTTACCTTATTTTTCATATTCGTTTCACAATTTTCGGCTTAATCTCAGCCCCCGACAGACAACCATCCGAGTGCAGTTTGTTCTCAGGTTGTAAAGATAACACCTTGATCCACCTTTACTTTTCACAAACCCAGTCTTTACTGATTCGCTGCATGGAATGCCCTGTTGGCTCAATAACTGGATGCGCCTTGATGACTGCAAGACCTCCCCGCTTTCCATGAACTGTCCGTTCACCCGCAGCAACCCGTATTCCAGTAATTCGCATTGTGTAAACCCGAGGTAACCATGAACCAGGCTTTCCTTCCTTTCTCGCGCCCGAGTATTGGCGAAGAAGAGATTGCTGCAGTGGAGCAGGTTCTGCGCTCCGGCTGGATCACCACCGGCCCGAAAAACCAGGAACTGGAACAGCAGTTCGCCGAACGCGTCGGCGCCCGCCACGCCGTGGCACTGTCCTCCGCCACCGGCGCCATGCACATCACCCTGCTGGCCCTGGGCATCGGCCCCGGGGATGAAGTGATCACCCCGTCGCAGACCTGGGTCTCCACCGCCAACATGATCTGCCTGCTGGGTGCCACCCCGGTGTTCGTCGATGTCGACCCCGACACCCTGATGAGCGACGCCGCCACCATCGAAGCCGCCATCACCCCGCGGACCAAGGCGATCATCCCGGTGCACTACGCCGGCGCAGCCTTCGACCTCGACCCGCTCTATGCCCTGGCCGACAAGCACGGCATCGCGGTGATCGAAGACGCCGCCCACGCCGCCGGTACCACCTACCGCGGCCGCGCCATCGGCGCCCGGGGCACGGCGATCTTTTCCTTCCACGCGATCAAGAACATGACGTGCGCCGAAGGCGCGATGTTCGTCAGCGATGACGAAGCCCTGGCCAACCGCGTGCGCATGCTCAAGTTCCACGGCCTGGGAGTGGACGCCTACGACCGCCTGACCCATGGCCGCAAGCCACAGGCCCAGGTCATCGAGCCCGGCTTCAAGTACAACCTGGCGGACATGAACGCGGCCATTGCCCTGGTGCAACTGCAACGCCTGGACGAGATCAACGCCAAGCGTGAAGTGCTGGCCAAGGCCTACCTGCAGCGCCTGGAAGGCTTGCCGGTACAGCCCCTGCTCCTGCCCCAGTACCCGCAGCAGCATGCCTGGCACCTGTTCATCCTGCGCATCGACGCCGAACGCTGCGGCCTGGACCGCGAAGCCTTCATGAAAGGCCTGCAGGAACAGAATATCGGCACCGGTATCCACTTCATTGCGACGCACCTGCATACCTATTACCGACAGCGCTTCCCTGAAGTGCAGCTGCCCCATACCGAATGGAATTCGGCGCGGCTATGCTCGATTCCACTGTTTCCGGACATGACCCTCGACGATGTCGCGCGGGTGACCGGTGCCATTGCAAACCTTTTGGACTGAAGCCTTTGAAACCTTATCCGATTCAGTTCGTGTCGATCGTGATCCCGGTCTACAACGAAGAACAGAGCCTCCCCGAGCTGTTGCGGCGTACCGAAGCGGCCTGCCGCCAGCTCAAGCACGAGTTTGAAATCGTCCTGGTGGACGACGGCAGCCGCGACGAGTCGGCGAACATCCTGCAAGCTGCCGCCGAGCGCGAAGACAGCCCGGTAGTGGCGGTGATCCTCAACCGCAACTACGGCCAGCATGCGGCGATCATGGCCGGCTTCGAGCAGTGCCGCGGCGATGTGGTGATCACCCTCGACGCCGACCTGCAGAACCCGCCGGAGGAAATCCCGCGCCTGGTGGCTCAGGCCGAACTGGGCTACGACGTGGTCGGCACCGTGCGCAACAACCGGCAGGACTCGGCGTTCCGCCGCTGGCCCTCGAAGCTGATCAACCTGGCCGTGCAGCGTTCCACCGGTGTGGCCATGAGCGACTACGGCTGCATGCTGCGGGCCTATCGCCGGACCATCATCGACGCGATGCTGGCCTGCACCGAGCGCAGCACCTTCATCCCGATCCTGGCCAACAGCTTTGCCCGGCACACCACCGAGGTGCTGGTGGAGCACGCAGAGCGCGAGCACGGCGACTCCAAGTACAGCCCGATGCGCCTGATCAACCTGATGTTCGACTTGATCACCTGCATGACCACCACGCCCCTGCGGCTGTTGAGCATCATCGGTTTCGGCATGGCCGGCCTCGGCGCGCTGTTTGCCCTGATGCTGATCGTGCTGCGCCTGATCTTCGGCGCCACCTGGGCCGGCGACGGCACCTTCGTGCTGTTCGCGGTGCTGTTCGTGTTCACCGGTGGCCAGTTCATCGGCATGGGTCTTTTGGGTGAATACCTGGGACGCATGTACAGCGACGTGCGGGCCCGCCCGCGTTTCTTCATCGAAAAAGTCTTGCGCAGCCAGCCTGCGGCCCCGGCCCCTGCTGTGACTGTCGACGGTTTAACTTCCACTCATACTGATCAGGTTTCGCCATGAGCAATAAAGCTGTTGTCTTCGCCTACCACGATATTGGCTGTGCTGGCATCGAAGCCCTGCTCAACGCAGGTTACGAGATCGCCGCCGTGTTCACCCACGCCGATGACCCCAAGGAAAACACCTTCTACGGCTCGGTGGCCCAGCTCTGCGCCCGCAAGGGCATTGCCGTGCATGCCCCGGAAGATGCCAACCACCCGCTGTGGATCGAGCGCATCGCCAAGCTCAACCCCGACTACCTGTTCTCCTTCTATTACCGCAACCTGCTGAGCGAGCCGCTGCTGGCCACTGCCAGCAAGGGCGCGTTCAACCTGCACGGCTCGCTGCTGCCGCGCTACCGTGGCCGCGCACCGGCCAACTGGGTGCTGGTCAAGGGCGAAACCGAAACCGGCGTGACCCTGCACCGCATGGTCAAGCGTGCCGATGCCGGCGCCATCATTGCCCAGGAGCGTGTGGCCATCGAGCGCAGCGACACCGCGCTGAGCCTGCACCACAAACTGCGTGACGCCGCCGCCAGCCTGCTGCGCGACACCCTGCCGGCACTGGCCCAGGGCAAGATCACCGAAACCGCCCAGGACGAGTCCAAGGCCAGCTACTTCGGTCGTCGCACCGCGGCGGACGGCAAGATCGACTGGCAGCGCCCGGCCGAAGAGCTGTTCAACCTGGTGCGCGCCGTGACTCAACCCTACCCGGGCGCCTTCTGCGCCGTGGGCGAGCACAAGCTGATCGTCTGGAGCGCCGAAGTCGCCAAGGGCAACGAAGGCCAGGCCCCGGGCCGGGTCATCAGCGTCGACCCGCTGCGCATCGCCTGTGGCCAGGACTCCCTGGTGATCACCTCCGGCCAGCGCAACGCCAACGGCCTGTTCCTGGGCGGCCCGCAACTGGCCAACGAACTGGGCCTGGTGGACGGTTCCCTGCTGCGCGGCGCCGAGTCGGGGCGCAAGCCACGTCGCACCCGCGTACTGATCCTGGGCGTCAACGGCTTTATCGGTAACCACCTGTCCGAGCGCCTGCTGCGTGACGACAAGTACGACGTCTACGGCCTGGACATCGGCTCCGACGCCATCGAGCGCCTGCGCAGCCATCCGAACTTCCACTTCGTCGAAGGCGATATCAGCATTCACTCCGAGTGGATCGAATATCACATCAAGAAGTGCGACGTGGTCCTGCCTCTGGTGGCCATCGCCACCCCGATCGAGTACACCCGCAACCCGCTGCGCGTGTTCGAGTTGGACTTCGAAGAGAACCTCAAGCTGGTTCGCTACTGCGTCAAGTACAACAAGCGCGTGATCTTCCCGTCGACTTCGGAAGTCTATGGCATGTGCCAGGACAAGAACTTCGACGAAGACACCTCCAACCTGATCGTCGGCCCGATCAACAAGCAGCGCTGGATCTACTCGGTCTCCAAGCAGCTGCTGGACCGGGTGATCTGGGCCTACGGCGCCAAGGGCCTGAACTTCACCCTGTTCCGTCCCTTCAA